>ERZ1740052.1-NODE-1-length-488353-cov-12.635917_pt1 | contig 488353 bp, 414 predicted proteins | sample MGYA00581750_ERZ1740052 | MGnify/ENA primary metagenome ERZ1740052 (study PRJEB43018, sample SAMN04849743) | marine metagenome | isolation source: floating plastic debris | place: Pacific Ocean | collected 2008-08-30 | study: EMG produced TPA metagenomics assembly...
AATAATATACAAATGACTTTTTTCATGTTATGACTCGCAATTAATTTATGAATGTTTTACAACTAGTTATATCCAAACAAATATATTTCTTTTTGGTTATATATTTCGGGATAACAAAAGTTTATGCTTTTCATTATCCGTTTTATTTAATTTTTTTAATGCTGCATCCAAGGGGTTTTGAATATTCATCAAGTCTTTTCGTTGTACATGAGTGTAAATCATCGTAGTCTCTGGTCTAGCATGTCTTAAGAGCGACTGTATATATCTAATGTCTACGCCATTTTCAAGAAGATGAGTTGCATAACTGTGTCTTAATGTATGTGGTGTAACAGTTTTAAAAATATTAGCATTTTTACAACTTTTACGTAAAAACTGACGTACACTTTCCGCACTATATTTATTACCATTCTGTCCTTCTATAAAGTATGTTTTTGGATTATAGGTATAATAGTAAGCTGATAACAGTGGTAAAAAACTGTCTGCTAGATTAACATATCTATCTTTACGTCCTTTACCATTTTTAATAACCAATTGTTTTCTTTCAATATTAAAATCAGATAATTTTAAATTTATTAATTCACTTATTCTTAATCCACAAGAATATATTAAAGTTAAAATAGTTCTGTGTTTTAAGTTTCTTGTAGCTTGTATGATGCTTAATACTTCTTGTTGTGATAACACATTCGGTAATTTTCTGTTTTTTTTCGGCCTTTCTAAAGTCAGGTTATTAATTTTAGTTTCAGGGTAAAATATGATGAATACTTTCAAGGCACTAATAAATTGTCTTTGAGTACTGATTGAATAATTTCTAGGTAAAAAAACTCGCTGTATAAAAATATCGACACTTTTATTATTGAGTTCATTTAAGGTAGTTTTTCTATTGAAATAGATAAAATCAGCTACAAAGAATGTATATGTTTTAATAGTACTTTTGCTATACCTTTTTCCCTTTAGATATAGGTAGAAGTTGTTCAATAGAGTTCTTTGTGATTCAGTTAATTCGTTTTTTGTAATCTGTTTACTAAACGTTATGTTATTATGAACTATTACTTTATTCTTTAAAACAGTATTTATCGACAATAGGTTATCTGTTGTGTTTTTTAAGTACCAACTTTTCAAAGAGGCACTCCAGTAAACATTGTTTAATTGTTTAATGAGTTTTATTAACTCAGGGTTGTAAGTAAAACGAATAAAAATTTGATCAACATGATTGTGAGTTTTTCTTGATAGAAAAACTCTAGGTAATTTTTTCATAACATTATATTTAATCCTTTTTCAGCGATTAAATATAAGTTTTTTAAAGATTAAAATCTATTTAGTGGTTAATATCTTATATACAAGTTCTTTGGTAAGTTTTTTCTCTTGTGCAATCTCTTTAATTTTAGAAAAAGGAAAAACAAAATCACAACCTATTGTATGGTCCGAACAGCCGTAGGCTTTAGAACCTTTTAAAATAGTTCCTTTTTTACACTTTGGACATTTCATTGTTTCTGTTTTTTCTGTAGAAATAGGAGTGTTGATTTTTTGTTTAGGTTCTAACTTTAAATTGAAACCACTATCAAAACGAAGTAATCCTTCTATTTTACCAGTATCTGTTTTCCAACCTTTTAAATTAGTTGTAGATCCTTTTTCTAGCAGTCTAATAAATTGATTCTCTGAAATTTTCTTCTCTAAAAATGAAAAAGGTAATTTAAAATCACAGCCATTTTTATAATTAGAGCATCCATAAGCAGTACTTCCTTTAAGAAGTTTTCCTTTAGTACATTTCGGACATTCCTTCTGTATTACTGTTTTTACAGTTGTTTTCTTTTTAGTTGTTTTTACTTTTTTCTCAGTAGCATTATTTTCAGCGGAAAGACGAACGGATTTTTTATTTGACCTGACTTCATAAACTAATTGATCTACCATTATTTTCATTTGGTTAATAAAGGTAGCGGCATGATATTCTCCACGCTCAATCTCTTTCAATCTTTTTTCCCAAAGACCTGTTAACTCTGCTGATTTTAGTAATTCATTATCAATTAAACCAATTAAATCTATTCCTGTTTTTGTTGGAATAATTAATTTCTTTTGACGTTCAATATATTTTCGTTTGAATAATGTTTCAATAATATTAGCTCGTGTTGAAGGACGTCCTATACCATTCTCTTTCATTAACTCACGCATTTCATCGTCGTCCACTTGTTTACCAGTAGTTTCCATGGCTCTAAGTAAGCTAGCTTCAGTATAATTACGTGGTGGTTTAGTTTCTTTTTCAGTAAAGCTTGGCTCATGTGGTCCTTTTTCACCTTTTTCAAAATTGGGTAAAATATGTTGTTCAGTATTTATTTTTTTAGGTTCTTCATTGTATTCAAACACTATTCGCCATCCTTTATTTAAAATCTCTTTTCCAGTAGTTTTAAAAGAAATTTCATCTGCTTTTCCAATAACAGCAGTGTTTGAAATATCACTATCTGGATAAAATACAGCAATAAACCTTCGTGTTATAATATCGTATACTTGTTGTTGATTGTAAGCTAAATTTGTTTGAATTCCAGTTGGAATAATAGCATGATGATCAGTAACTTTTTTATCGTTAAAGATACGAGTAGATTTTTTTATTTTTTTCCCAAGCAGAGGTGCTGTTAACTCACCGTAGTTTGTCAGTTTCTGTAAAATTCCTGGAACTTTTGGATAAATATCATTCGGTAAAAATGTAGTATCTACTCTAGGATAAGTAACTACTTTCATTTCGTATAATTTCTGAACTATTTTTAGGGTATCATCTGCAGAAAATCCAAATTTATTATTACAGTAAACTTGTAATCCTGTTAAATCAAATAGTTTTGGAGCATAATCTTTCCCTTTTTTCTTAGTTACGGAAGTAATTTCAAAATCACTTTCTTTTACTTTGTCAGCAAAGGCTTGACCTTCTTCTTTTTTTAAAAAACGTCCTTCTTCACAGTTAAAAACTGTATTTCGATAAGTGGTTTGTAGTTCCCAATAGGGTTTTGGCTTGAAGTCTTTAATCTCTTTGTATCTATTGACTAACATAGCGAGTGTAGGAGTTTGTACCCGACCTACAGAAAGTACCTGTTTAAATCCGCCAAATTTAACAGTATATAAGCGCGTAGCGTTTAAACCTAACAACCAATCGCCGATAGCTCTTGAATATCCAGCATAATATAAATTGTTATAACCTTCTTCATCTCTAAGATTCTGAAAACCTTCTTTTATAGCTTCTTCTGTAAGTGAAGAAATCCATAAACGTTGCACTTTACCTTTATATTCCGCTTGATTAATTACCCAACGTTGTATTAATTCTCCTTCTTGACCAGCATCACCACAGTTTATAACCACATTGGCTTGTTGAAATAACTTTTTTACAATATTAAATTGTTTTTGAATTCCAGAATCTGCAGTAACTTTTGTGCCAAATTTTTCTGGTAACATGGGTAAATTATTTAAATCCCAGCTTTTCCAGTGCGTTTTATAATCTTTTGGTTCTAATAATGTGCATAGGTGACCAAAGGTATAGGTAACGGCATATCCATTTCCTTCAAAATATCCATCATGTTTCGTGTTGGCACCCAAAATATTAGCAATTTCCCTTGCTACACTAGGCTTTTCAGCAATACAAACTTTCATTCTCTACATTAATTGGACGAAAAATAGTAAAATTGATATAATAATTCTATTTTTAGGCGTTATTTTAATAACTATTAAAAAATAATATAAATCCCTAAAGTATTAACATTATGAAAAAAGCTCTATTACTGTTGTTGTTAGTCGTATCTAGCTCGGTGTATTCTCAAATTGAATTTATAGAAACTAACCAAAGTGAGGTTGTTGGAAAAATTAGTTATGTATACCTAGAAAAAGTTGGAGAAACTGACTATAACTTCTTTTATAAAAACATTAATGCTATCGGTCATGAGTATGTAAGCTTTAGTTTTAAAAATGTAGACAATGATATTGACAAGTTATATGCTGGGTTAATGAATGGATTTAAAGAAGTACCAAGAGATCCGTTAAAAATGAAAGCAAACGGACAGATTATTTGGTTAAAGTATACAAGAGCAGATGGAGGTGATGTATTCTTACAAATTCAACAAACTAGTGGAGACAATCCAGTAGAAACTGAAGAAAACGTAAAAGTATCTAGGTTACTAACCGCAGAAGATATTACACGATTATTTAGAAAATAAATTAGTTATTCAAAAACAAAAAAATCCGAGAATTTGAATTCTCGGATTTTTTTTATGCATTTAAAAAAGATTTAAGCTCCTCGTAAGTTTGTATTTGAATACTCTTCTTTTCTTTATCTATAATAGCCTTTATGTTTATTGGAATATCAATTTTAAGATCTAAAGTGTCTTCAACAATATCTAAAAACTTCACAGGGTGAGCTGTTTCCAAAAAAATGCCATATTCATCATCCTTTAAGTTATGTGTTTTTAAACCTAGATAGCCAACTGCACCATGTGGATCAGCTATATAGTCTGTGTTTTTATAAATTCTTTGCATAGCCTCACGAGTCATTTTATCAGTAAAAGAGTATGATGAAAATAATTCTTTAAGGTTATTGAAGTCTTGATTAAATAGCTCTAAAATTCTAATAAAATTACTTGGATTACCAACATCCATAGCATTAGAAATCGTAGCTTTAGAAGGCTTAGGATTGTAATTTCCAGCTTTCATATACTGAGGTACAGTATCATTTACATTGGTGGCAGCTATAAAGTGTTTAATTGGTAGCCCTAATTTCTGAGCCATAATTCCTGCGCAAATATTTCCAAAATTTCCACTAGGAACCGAGAAAACTAAATTTTCATACTTGTTATAGAGCTCTTTGTATGCGAAGAAATAATAGAACATTTGTGGTAACCAACGGGCAACATTAATAGAATTGGCAGAAGTTAATTTCCGCTTAATAGTTGTATCCAGAAAAGCAGTTTTCACCATTTCTTGGCAGTCATCAAAAACGCCATCGATTTCTAAAGCTGTAATATTTTGACCTAATGTTGTTAACTGTTTTTCTTGAATATTACTTACCTTTCCGCTAGGATATAAAATAACAACTTCTACACCAGAAACACCTAAGAAACCATTGGCAACCGCTCCACCTGTATCTCCAGAAGTGGCTACTAGAACAGTTATTTGTTCAGGGTTTTGTTGATTGAAATACCCTAAACATCGAGCCATAAAACGTGCTCCGACGTCTTTAAAGGCTAGGGTAGGACCATGAAATAACTCAAGTGTTCCAATATTTTTATCTATGGCTTTTACAGGAAAATCAAATGAAATGGTTTCTTTAATAATTTGTTTTAAATCCTTTTCAGGTATTTCATTGCCAATAAACTGTTTAATAGCTTGATAGGCGATTTCTTCATTAGAGTATTGGGCTATATTTTCAATAAAATCAGTTGGAAGTTTCGTAATGTTTTCTGGAAAATATAAACCTCTATCTGGGGCTAAGCCGTTAATAACAGCTTCTTTAAAAGAAACTTTTGGAGAGGTATGTTGTAAACTAAAGTATTTCATATTAATTATGTTCTAAAATTATGACACCTTCTGTATTTATTTTTGAGTAAACCATTGTATAGTTTATGTTTTTATTTGAATATACATCTTCTATGGATTTGTATACATTTTTGGCACTTTCTTCTCCTTTGCAGAGTGCGAATATAGTAGGTCCAGAGCCTGATATTCCCGCACTTAAAGCTCCAGCTTCTGAGGCAGCTTGTTTCACCAAATCAAAATGAGGGATTAAGTGTTTTCTTGCAGGTTCAATTATAATATCAGATAAAGAGTTGGCAATTATAGTATAGTCCTCAGTATATAATCCGCTAACTAAACCTCCAACATTAGCCCATTGTGTTACTGCATTTTTTAAAGGAATTTTTTCAGGAAGTACATCTCGAGCGTCTTTGGTTTTAACTTCTACTTGTGGATGAATTGCGATTACAATTAATTCTTTAGGAACAGGTAGTTTTATAATATGTAGGGGATCATACTGTTGCACTAAGATAAAGCCACCATGTATTGCCGCTGCAACATTATCAGCAATTGGAGAACCACAGGCCACTTGTTCTCCAATCATAGCAAATTTTGTAAGTTCTAATCTAGAAAAAGGTTTTCCTAATAATTCGTTCATTGCGAAGGCAGCTCCTGCAGAACTAGCTGCACTACTGCCTAAACCGCTACCAGGGGTAAAACCTTTGTGTATAGAAATTTCAATACCGAAATCAATAGGATGTTTTTTCAGCATGGCTAAAACTACTGCACCAGCTGCATTCTGACGAATATCATAAGGTAGATTAGCTCCTGTTATTTCCGTTATTTTGATTTCTTTATGAGATGTTTTTGTAAATGTCATAGTATCACCAAGGTCATTTACGGCAAACCCTAAGCAGTCAAAACCACATGAAACATTGGCTACAGTTGCAGGAGAGAAAATTTTTATGCTGTTCATACAATTTTTTATTAGTTATTTGCGACTCTAATTACATCAGCAAAAATACCAGATGCAGTTACTTCTGCACCAGCACCAGCACCTTTTATTTGTAAAGGTTGTGTTGGATATCGGTCTGTAAAGAATAAGACAATATTATCACTTCCTTCTAAATTATAGAAAGGATGCCCTTCTGGAATATGTTGTAACCCAACTTTTGCCTTTCCATTTACAAATTCAGCAACGTATTTTAATCTACAATTTTCAGCTTTGGCATTTTTGTACATCTCTTGAAAATGAGATTCGAATTTTGTTAAACTACTGTAAAATTCTTCATTAGTATTGGTTGATAAACTTTCACTAGGAAGAAAGGAGTTGTTTTGGATATCCGATAATTCTAATTCATAACCACTTTCGCGTGCTAAGATTAATATTTTACGAGCTACATCTATACCGCTTAAATCAATTTTAGGGTCAGGTTCTGTAAATCCTTGGTTTTGAGCTTTTGAAACTACGCTATGAAATGTATTTGACATATTGAAGTTATTAAAAACAAAGTTTAAACTACCTGACAAAACTGCTTGTATTTTGTGTACTCTGTCTCCAGAGGTAATAAGATTTTTTAAAGTATCGATAATAGGAAGACCAGCCCCCACATTAGTTTCAAACAAAAAGGGGACATTGTATTTTTGAGCTATGAACTTGAGTTTTTTATAGTTTTTAAGATTAGAGGCGCAGGCAATTTTATTACAGGTAACAACAGCAATATTATTTTCTAAGTAGTGCTTATACATTTGCGATACAGCTTCATTAGCTGTGTTGTCGATGAAAACACTATTCCTTAAATTGAATTTTTTGGCTTTTTCTAAGAAAGTGTGTAAACCGGTAGGTGTACCTTCGTTTAATAATTTGGTTTTCCAATTATGTAAATCAATTCCATTTTCATCAAAAAACATTTTTGTAGAATTTGAAATTCCTATTACTCTAACATTCAATTTTAAGTTATTACGCAAGTATTCTTTTTGCTGATGTAATTGTGCTAAAAACTTATCGCCAACATTTCCTATACCTGTAACAAATAAATTTAGTTGTTTTATATTTTCCTCAAAAAACTGTTCATGTAAGGTATTTAATGCCTTTCTTGAATCAGAGTTTTGTATTACTGCTGAAATATTTTTTTCTGAAGCTCCTTGAGCAATTGCTCTAATGTTTACATTGTTTTTCCCTAAAGCGCTGAACATTTTTCCACTTAAACCTTGATGATTTTTCATGTTATCTCCCACCAAAGCTATGATACTTAAATGTTTCTCTATTTGAATAGGATTAATTTTATGTTGGGAGATTTCTAAAGAGAATTTTTCATGTATTTTACAGGATGCATTTTCAGCTTCTTCTTCTAGTATCCCAATACAGATAGAATGTTCTGAGGAAGCTTGTGTTATTAAAATCACATTGATATCATTTTCTGATAATGCCTCAAATAATCGTTTTGAAACACCAGAAATACCAACCATTCCACTTCCTTCTAATGTAAGCAAAGCAATATTTTCAACATAACTGATACCTCTAATTGCATTTGTTGTTGCTTTATAATTACCAATCAATGTTCCATTTTCTTCAGGGGAAAATGTGTTTTTTATACGTATGGAAATTTCTTTTTCCATTACAGGCTGTATTGTTGGCGGATAAATAACTTTAGCTCCAAAGTGAGACATTTCCATAGCCTCTTGATATGATATTTCTCGTATTGGTAATGCTTGTTTTACTATAGTCGGATTTGCAGTATACATTCCACTTACATCAGTCCAAATTTGGAGTTCATTTACATTTAGTGTCGCAGCATAAATTGCAGCAGAATAGTCTGATCCTCCACGGCCAAGCGTCGTAGTTTGTCCATTGCTGCATCTTGCTATAAAACCTGGCACAACAGTTACTTGGTGTTTATTATTCGTAAAATAATTTGTACACTTTTTATAAGTTTCAGAAAAGTTCACTTGAGCCTTTAAAAAGGAATTGTCGGTAGATATTAAACTTCTACTATCTTTATAAATGGCGTCTAAATCTTGCTTAGCAGCTTCAGTAATGATGTAGGAAGATAAACGTTCTCCCATACTACTAATAACTGCTAATGCTTTTGGTGTAACTTCTTCTAGTAAATAGCAACCTTTATATAGGGTGTATAATTCATTGAATAAAGTAGCAACATGTTCATTAATTTCCTGTTTTCGTTTACCAATTAATTCATTTATAATGTTGTCGTGTAGTTCTTTAACATTTTCTAGTTCCTCCTTATAAGCATCATTTTTTTGTTGAGCTAATTTAGCGGTGTGAATTAAATGATTAGTTGTTTTACCAAAGGCGGAAACGACTACTATAAGTTTTTCATTTTCTGAATATTGTTTTATAATGTTCAATACCTTACGTATTGCTTTATGATCTTGAACTGAAGTTCCTCCAAACTTAAGTACTTTCATGGAATGCTGTTTTTGATGTTATTGTGGTATAATGATTAAGTCGATATTTATTTTCATTAAAATGAAAATATAGGAAACGGAGTTATATGTGATGAAGTAAACCCTTAAAGGGTCGTTGTAATTGAAATGATAATATACACAAAGCCAAACGTAGTGATTACGTTAGAAGAAATAATTGTATTTGCTTTGTTTACTATCATTGCGATAAATGTAGTGTTAATTTCTTAAATAAAAAACAGTAATTCCATAATTACCGTTTTTTATAGAAATAATATTAATTTTTGAAGTCCCAATTATTTTTTAGGTATTGTAAAGCACTTATCAAGGCAGTTTCGGAATCTTTTGGAAGAAATCCAAGTTCTGTTTTAGCTTTAGTTGTATCAAAGTCTTGCTTAAGACCATAAAACATCTGTATATATTCTCGCTGAAGTAAGGGTTCTTTTCCTGTTATTTTACTACCTAATTCCATAAATGTAGCAATACGGTAGAGTAGTAGTTTTGGAATTTTTGGAGGAATTTTAAGGTTCAATTCAGGAAAATGTTCAGCTGCAATAGTTACACTTTTTTGAATCGAAGTATGTTTTTCATTAGCCAAAATATATCGCTCACCATTTCTTCCTTTTTTCATGGCTAAATATGCACCTAATGCAACGTCGTTAACATCTATCCAATTTAAAGTGATATTAGTATCAGCGATCATTTCACCATTTAATATTTGGTGCACTAATTTATTGGAGTAGCTTAACTTATGAGCTTTACTTCCAATCATTGCTGAAGGTAAAATTAAAACAGTTCTAATTCCATACTTCTTCCCTAAAGAAAGAGCTAATTTATCTGAATCATTTTTAGAATTATAATACCAATTTCTTCTATCAGAATTGTAACCATTGCTTTCTTTTGCTGGTAAGTTTTTGAAATTTAAAGCAGCAACAGAACTTACATATACAATATTCTTAATACCACATTTAGTGGCGGCTTCAAATAATTTTTTAGTTCCTTCTGCATTAATATCATAAATTTCTTGCTTGGGTTTTTTTGCCCACATTTTAAAAGAAGCTCCAATGGCATAAAGATGAGTCACTCCTTTAAATGCAGCTAACATGGATTGTGAATTCATAATATCTACATAGGAAGTTTTACAGTTAAGTTCTTTTAGGATATTTTTATTCTTGGGATTCCTATAGGTAGCAATTACATGATAACCTTTATCTACGAGGAGTTTACATAAGTTAAACCCTAAATGTCCATTTGCTCCGGTAACAAGTACTTTTTGATTCATTTTTTTCTATTGTTTATGAATCAAAATTCTGAGATTTTTAGATTAAAATAAATAACAATTGTTAGAAAATTTGTTTTCTAATTCTACTTAAAGAAGGAGCTGCAATACCAAGATAAGAAGCAAGATCGTTTACAGGAACATTTTGAACTAAGTTTGGTTGTTCTTGAAGAAGTTTAGCATATCGTTGCTTCGCGGATAATGTTTGAAAGTCATTTATACGTTTCATTTTACATTGTAAAGCTTCGTTATAAATAGTATTTATTATACCAGAAAAAGAGGGGATCTTTTCTTGAAGAAATAAAAAATTGCATCTAGATATTTTGTATAATTCAACACGATTTATAGCCTCATAAGCTTCTGTAGAACTTATGTTTTTATGAAAGCTTTCATAATCGGTAAAAAAGTTTTTAGATTCAATTAAATGATGTATCACAATTTTACCATCGTTATTCTGATATCCTTTTACAATTCCAGAGTTAAGAAAATAAATATATTTATGAATGCTGTTCATCTTTAAAACTATTGTATTACTATGAATACTTACTTTGACAGCTTTTTCCGCAATCAAACGCATTTCAGGTTCACTAATAGATGAAATACTATTGATGTGATTAGTTAAATCATTCATAAGTTAAATTATTACGATTAAAAAAATCCACAACAAGTAGTGTTGTGGATTTTTGTATTTGGAGTGGAATAAATTTATTGTTTCACTTTGTCTTTAAACTTGTTAAATTTATCTTGTTTTTGTTTTGGCCAGCTGTTATTTTTAGTATCAATGTCAGCAGTTTCTAAATCCGGATCAATAACTATACTTTTTATTTCTTGTTCAGACGAATACGTTTTAAATACTTTAGTGTCGTCTTTTCTCCAGATTTGCGCAGGATATTGTTCGCGTTTTTTACTACCATCTGCATATGTTAATTCTACAATAATTGGCATTAGTAATCCACCAGGTTTTTCAAATTCTACTTGATAGATATACTTAGGCACTGTTTTCAAAGCAGCTTTTTTATCAGCTGGTAATGATTTCAGGTATTGCGAAATTTTATCAATGTTTGCATCTTCTTTCTTATCGGTTAAAAATACCAACTCACCTAAAGAGTCAAAATAAGCTTTCGCTCTAGGGTTTGTTTTGATTAGTTCTTTAACACGGTCGCTCTTTTTATCTGTAACATATAATTGTTTCACCTCTTTCACACCTATATCACTATAGTCTGTAGTGTAAAACCAACCTCTCCAGAACCAATCTAAATCCATACCTGAAGCATCTTCCATAGATCTAAAGAAGTCAGCAGGAGTTGGGTGTTTAAACATCCAACGTTGCGAGTATGTTCTAAATGCGAAATCAAATAATTCAGGGCCCATAATTGTTTTACGTAATAAATACAAGCCAGCTGCAGGTTTCGTGTATGCATTAGGTCCAAAATTCTTTACGTAATCTCCTTGAGACATTATAGGAGATAAGTTTTTCTGATCAATACTCATGTATCGTACGATGTCTTTAGGTAAGTTACCCGTATTGAAATTAGGGTCGTAATCCAATTCAGCTAAAATCTCTACAAATGAATTTAAACCTTCATCCATCCAAGTCCATTGACGTTCATCTGAATTTACAATCATAGGAAAGAAGTTATGACCAACTTCGTGTGTTATAACTCCAATCATACCATTTTTTACTCTGTCTGAATAAGTTCCATCAGGATTAGGACGACCGTAATTAAAACATATCATTGGGTATTCCATACCTTGACGCTTGGCGTGAACAGAAATTGCTTTAGGATATGGATAATCAAAAGTTAATTTTGAATATTCTTCTAAAGTATTTGCAACTACACGAGTTGAGTGCTCTTCCCATAAAGGATTTCCTTCTTTTGGATATAAAGAAACTGCCATAATGTTTTTTCCATTAATATTAACAGCCATAGCGTCCCAAATGTATTTTCTTGAAGAAGCAAATGCATAATCACGTACATTTTTTGCTTTATAGTGCCATGTTTTAGTTTTTGAAGTACCTTCTTTTTCGTTTTCCTCAGCTTCCTCTTGAGTTACTATGAAAACAGGATCTTTATAAGATTTTCTTGCTTTTTCTAATCGATTACGTTGTGTTTTTGATAACACTTCTTTTTCATTTAAAAGTTGTCCTGTAGCATCTAAAATATGATCAGCAGGAACCGTAATTTTAACATCATAATCTCCAAATTCTAAAGCAAACTCACTACGTCCCCAGAACTGCATATTTTGCCACCCTTCAACATTGTTATAAACACACAATCTAGGAAAGAATTGAGCAATTGTATATGCTTTATTACCATCAGTAAACTGTTCAAAACCAGAACGGCCACCATCTTCAACAGAATTATTTATGAGGTAATTCCATTTGATTTTGAATGTAAATTTAGCGCCAGGAGCTAAAGGTTGAGCTAAATTAATACGCATCATGGTTTTATTGATGGTGTGTGGTAAATCTCTACCATCTTCATATTTTACAGCTTCAATATTAAAACCAAAATCTTTTGCTTTTCCCATATTATCGGTCACAAACTTCTCAGGAGTTTGCCATCCACTAGCACCTTTTGATTCAGCTAAAGGAGTTTGAGAATCTGGAGCTCGCATATTCTGATCTAACTGTAACCATAAATATTCTAACTTATTTTTAGAATTATTATGGTATGTAATTTTTTCATCTCCATAGAGCTTATTGTTCGTTTCATCTAAACGAATCTCCATTGCATAATCTACTTTCTGCTGTGTATACTCATGCCCAGGTGCACCCGATGCTGTTCTTTGAGTATTTGGTGTAGCTAGTACATCTTTGAGTTGACGGAATTTGTTGTTATCGGTATGACCCGCTTGAGACTTTTTTTCGACTTCTTGAGCAAATATCGAAGTTGAAACAAGCATCATAGATAATAGTAAAGTAGATAACTTTTTCATTATTGTTGTGAGTTGATTAAAAAATAAGTTGAAAATTACAGAAATAATATTAGTAAGGAAGCGATATGACTAAAAATTTAACAAATCTTTATAATAGTTAGTACACTAAAAAACAAAAGCACCATTTCTAAATGGTGCTTTTTGTTGTATTGAGTATATAATTAGTTATTATCCTTTGATCTTATTTTTGAATGTATCAAATTTAGTTTCTTTTTTCTTAGGCCAGCTATTATTTGAAGTATCAACATCTGCAGTTTCTAAGTTTGGATCAATTTGAATATTAGTTATTTCTTTTGTCGAAGAAAACACTTTGGTTACTTCGTTGTCATTCAATCTCCATATTTGTGCAGGATATGTTTTTTTCTCTTTGGTACCATCTTTATATGTAAATTCTACAATGATAGGCATAACTAATCCACCTGGTTTGTTGTAGGTGATTTCGTAATGATACTTAGAGTTAGGATCTTTCTTTAAATTGAAACCTAATCCTTCTGTTGTATCTTCAATAAAATTAACATCATCCTTTTTTCCTTTTTTAGCATAGAATTTTCTAACTCCTTTAACTCCTATATCTGTAACATCTGTGGTGTAAAACCATCCTCTCCAAAACCAATCTAAATCCATTGCAGAAGCATCTTCCATAGATCTAAAGAAATCTTCTGGAGTTGGATGTTTAAATTTCCAGCGCTTAGAATATGTTTGGAAGGCATAATCGAATAATTCGTGTCCCATAATTGTTTCTCTTAAAATCCAAAGAGCAGTAGCTGGTTTTCCGTAGGCATTATTACCAAATTCATATACATTGTCTCCTTTAGACATAATTGGCGCAATCTGAGACTGATCTCCATCCATATAACCAACAATATTTTTAGGTAAACCTCTTACAATAGGGAAATTAGCATCATAATCCTTTTCAGCTAACATTTCAACAAAAGAGTTTAAACCTTCATCCATCCAAGTCCATTTACGTTCGTCAGAATTTACAATCATTGGAAAGAAGTTATGACCAACTTCGTGTACAGTTACTTTTATCATTAAATATTTTACTCTGTCTGAGTAAGTTCCGTCAGGATTAGGTCGTCCTGGATTGAAGCAAATTTGTGGATATTCCATACCCATTTGCCCGTCAACTGAAATTGCTTTATGATATGGGTAATCAAATGTATAACGCGAATACGTTTTTAATGTTTGTGCTACAGCTCTAGTTGAGTGTTCACCATACAAAGGATTTGCTTCTTTTGAATAATAAGAATAGGCCATAACAGTTTTACCATTAATATCTACAGCCATTCCATCCCAAATAAATTTTCTAGAAGTAGCAAAAGCGTAATCTCTTACATTCTTGGCAATAAACTTCCAAGTTTTTGTCTTCTTTGATTTTGTTTTTTCAATTTTTTCAGCTTCTTTTTGAGTAACAATTTCAATAGGTTTATCAAATGTTTTTTTAGCTAAGTTTAATCGCTTAAGTTGTTGTTTGGTTAATACTTCTTTTTCATTTTGAAGTACACCTGTAGCACCAAGCATATGATCGTCTGGTGTAGTAATGTTAACTTCGAAGTCTCCAAATTCTAAAGCAAATTCACTTCTTCCCCAGAATTGATCATTTTGCCATCCTTCAACATTATCATAAACACAAAGTCTTGGGTAGAATTGAGCTATTACATAATTATTATTACCATGTTCTTTAAAGTGTTCATAACCAGATCTTCCTCCTTGTGTTCTGTGGTTATTAATTGTATAATACCACTTAATGTTAAATGAAAAAGTACCTCCAGCTTTTAAAGGTTGCGGTAAATTAACTCTCATCATTGTTTGATTAATGATGTAGGGTAAATTACTACCATTGGTATTACTTACTTCAGTAATTTTGAACCCTCCATCAAAAGGAGTTTCTGGATAAAATCTATTGTATGCTTTTGTGCTAATGTTATTTTGAACTTTACCTGATTGAATATCTGGAGTTTTAGAGTCTGCGGCACGCATATTCTGATCTAATTGAACCCATAAGTAGGCTAAATCATCATCAGAATTATTGTGATAAGTAATGGTTTCGCTACCTGTGATTTTTTGGTTGCTATCATCTAAGAAGATATCCATTTTATAATCAACTTTCTGTTGTGTGTATTTTTTTCCTGGTGCACCAGAAGCCGTATGTCGATCATTTGGTGTTGCAAGAAGATCATCAAGTTGTTTGAATTTATTCTGATTGGTGTGTCCTTTTTGAGTTTTTCGTTCTTTATTTTGTGCTGTAATAGAGTTAGCTACAAAAAAAATCGAGAAAACTAATAAGATAACTTTCTTCATTTTTTAGATTATTGTTTTAGTATAGTTTATAAAATTAGCAATAAGAAGTTGATTTTATTGAAAAATTAACAAACCTTTATCATTTTTTTTGGTTAAAAATAAACTTTTTTTGGTGTCTTTAATTTTTGTTTTGATGAGATTTTGTTGTTCAGGAAAGTGATTTATTAATACGTCATTTTGAATTTCAATACTATTAATGATTGTTATATTTTCAATTTCTAAGTAAAAATAAACAATATTACCATCATATTCTTTTCCAATAAAATTATAGGCATGATGATTTTTATTGATAGTAATTTTGAAATGCTTTTCTAGGTATTTCTTGAAGTACTCATCTACGTTTGCTAACTCTTTCTTAGTGGTAAGTTGAAGGTCAGTGTCATATTCTTCATTAATCGCAAGCTCTATATCGTCCATAAAGACATTCATAATCATTTGAACTGATTTTTGTTCAACATTATGTTCAATCTCTGTTAAAGCGATGTAGTATTTATGTTCATTTAAGGATAAAAAAGAAAAGCCTATAAATAAAATTAGTAATTTTTTCATGGTTGTGTATAAACAAAAGCTGAGCCAAATTACTGATTTTTTTGAATAAGAGTATGTTTATCTACCTAGTTCTTTTAAATACAAAATACTTTTTTCTTTAAGCTTTTGAATAACTTTTAAATGTTCTTCACGTTGAACATTATTTTCTAGTTCTTTATCAATACTATAGTTAATAAAGTTAAGGACTTGATCTTTAGGTATTTTTAATGTGCTAGTAAAATTTTCTTTGCCAACTATATTTATAATTCTTTCTGGTAGATGATTTCTAAAGACTTGCTTTTTTATTTTTTGTTCTAACCTTTTTTCATCTTTAGATGTAAATAAAGAAAACTTTAATAATGTCAAACCTTCAAAAGCCAGTGCTGGATCAGTGTTTCTTTCATTCAAACTTTTTTCTGTTGTACTAGCCATAATCACATTATCTGTAGCTTCCACATTCTCAAACTTTGTAGCTTTTTGTGATTTTTCCTTGCCTTTATTTTTAGGAGTTTTTTTAGAGTCTGCTGAAAGTGATTGTATTAATTGTGTTTTTTTAACTTCAATTTCCTCGAGTACTTGTTCTTGTATTTCTAATAGAATGTTGATTTTACTTCTTCCCATAGAAATTGAAGAAACTTTTATGTTTTTATTATAATGCTGAATAGAGGTTATTTGTAAAATATCACCAAGCTGTGCATTGATTGTAAAATAACCTTTTACATCAGAGAATGTTCCTTCCTTAGAAGTTACATTTACAACATGTGCATTGGCAACTACACCAATATTATCGGAAATTACTCCTTTAATTGTTGTCCTTTGTGCAAAAAGTTGCGTTGAAATTAATAATAATAATATAAGAGTAATATTTCTCATGTTGGTCTAGTTTTTTGCCTTATTATAAAAATACAAAAAATAGCACTGTTCTATTATTATAATTCTATTAATATTATTTATGAATATTATTACCATTGTACTGCTTTACTTCTCTCATTAAAACTGCTATAATTTTTTAAAATATTTACATTACCTACAATACCAGTTTTATCTTTAACTTTTCCATGAATTGTAATTTCTTGTCCTCAAGTACAGTGTAGGTTGCGTAGTGTAACAAATGGAAAAGAAGTTAATAATCCCTTTTTCACAAGGAATCTTTTTTAAAGAGAATAGCTTGTTCTTTCAAAAAAAAATAATTTTAATATCGCCACCATTAAAGGATTCATCAAATTTCTGATCGAAATGACTGAAGTATAAAAAACGAGCAACTTTAGAAGAGTCTATATGTAATGATTTAGTGATATAATGTCTATAAGTATGTTCTAAATATTTCAATTTTTTATCATTTTCAAGCAATTTTTTTTGTTTTTCTAGTTTATCAATTCTCCCCGACATAGAGTTTATTATATAATCTAGAGAAACCATTGCCCCTAAACCAATTTGAACCCCACCTGCATAAGCAGTTTTTATTTCACGATCTATTTTTGACATTTTTTTAGGAAAAGCATTGAATCCTAAATTTTCCATTATTTCCTGACGATCGCTTTTACCGATAGATTTTGAATCATTTGAGAGCATTCCTAGTAGTTCTGTTTTTTTTATTTCAATTTCATCCAATAAATAATCCTTTAAGTATAAGAAGACTTTAAGTTTATGATCAGTCAAAATAGATTCAGAGTAGATAATCTTTTGGTTGTGATGTTGAACAGAAGTAATTTCTAAAATATCACCGAGCTTAACTTCAAGTTTAAATTCACCATTTAAACCTGAGAATGTACCTTGCTGGCTTGTCTTATTAATAATATGTACATCGGTAACATTCCCTAATTTATCAGTAAGTACGCCAGAAATTTCTATTCTTTGTGCATTTAAAGGAATAAGTATAAAGAAAAAAATATTAAGTAATAGTTTTTGCATATTGATAATTGATGTACAAATAACGAAAATGATATTCTTAAAAAGTTGTAAGGTGAATTTAAATATATGTTAAAGCTGTTAATGCAATTGAGTTGCTTTAATTGTTTTTTGTAAGCAATTACATTAAAGATAAAAAAAATATTTTGTTATTAAGTGTTAAAAAAATACATTTGCTTCAGTAATAAACTAAAACCTTTCAAAAAAATGAAAAAAATCAATTTAAAAATTGCGATTTTAGCAATCGCAAGTACAGTGTTTATCGGCTGTAACAATTCAGAAGAAGTTGCTCCCCCGAATGCATCAGACGACATTTCTACAGATTTTATCTCAGATAAATATATTGTAGTATTAAGAGAGGGTTCTCTAAGAGTACCTCAAGCTAAAGGTACAAAATTAGCTTATGAAAATGCAATGATTTCATTAAAGAAAGATATTGTATCTGATTTTCAAAAGTTCGGATTAAACGAAAAAAGTGTTAAAGGAACTTTCGGTTATGCTTTAGAAGGATTCGTTGCAGAATTAACTAAAGATGAAGTTAAACAATTAGCTAATGACCCTAGAGTAGAATCTATTAAAAGTGATTTTGAGATTTCTTTAGAGCCTTTTCAAAAATCAAAAGAAGAGTACAATGGTGTAGCTTCAAGAGATTTCTTCCCTTGGGGAATCAACAGAGTTGGTGGACCAAGAAATCCTATCAACAGAACTGCTTGGATTATTGATTCTGGTATAGATTTAGATCACCCAGATTTAAATGTAAACTCTAGGAGAAGTAGAACTTTTGTAACTAGTGGTGCAGATGCTTCAAGTGCAGATGACAGAAATGGACACGGTACACACGTGGCTGGTACTGTTGGTGCTTTAAGAAATGACTTTGGTGTTATTGGTGTAGCTCCTGGAGCAAACTTAGTTGCATTAAAAGTACTAGCTGGAAATGGATCAGGAGATTTCTCTTGGACAATTCAAGCATTAGATTATGTTGCTGCCAATGGTAGAAGCGGAGATGTAGTTAATATGAGTTTAGGGCCTCGTAATAGATACACTGATGTAGCTACGGATAGAGCAGTTACTAGAGTTGCAAATAGAGGAATAAGTGTAGTTATGGCTGCAGGAAACTCTAATGACGATTCAAGATTTTATTCACCTGCTAGAGTAAATGGTAATAATATTTACACTATATCTAATATGGATAGAAATGAAAACCTTGCTAGATCTTCTAATTATGGTTCTCCAGTAGATTATGCTGCTCCTGGAACTTCTATCTGGTCTACTTGGATTGGTGGAGGATACAGAAATATTAGTGGTACATCTATGGCATCACCACATGTTGCTGGATTATTAATGTCTGGTGGAGTAAGATCTGACGGAAGAGTAAGATCTGATAAAGATAATAACAGAGATTTTATTGCTGTTAGAAGGTAATAAACAATTGTTAATTATTTAGAACACTGATAAGTTTCAAACTTATCAGTGTTTTTTATTTCATAATATTAAACAAGTCATTATTAAGTTAGTGTTTCAATTGCGTTGTTAAAATATGTTTTAATATTTTTGAGTAATCAACTAAAAGAAATAATTTGAAAAAAATAATTATAGCGAGTACATCAACAATTCATGGTAGTGGTTATTTAGAATATATATTACCAACATTAGCTAATTTCTACGATAATTCTGTAGAAGAAGTAGTTTTTATTCCTTACGCACGTCCTAGTGGAATTTCATATGAAGCCTATACTGCAAAAGCAGAAGAAGCGTTTAACGTATTGGATATTCAATTAAAAGGAATACATGAATTCGAAGATCCTAAAAAAGCAATTGAAAATGCTCAAGGACTTTTTGTAGGTGGAGGAAATACATTTGAACTGGTGCATCAGTTATATAAGCATGATATTTTACAAACATTAAAAAATGTGATAGAAAAAGGAACTCCATACTTAGGAACAAGTGCAGGAAGTAATATTTGTGGAATTTCAATGAAAAACACCAATGATATGCCTATTGTTTATCCACCAAGTTTTGATACCATGGCGTTAATTCCTTTTAATATTAATGCACATTATTTAGATCCAAATCCAGATTCTACCCACATGGGAGAAACTAGAGAAACTAGAATTAAAGAGTTTCATATATACAATGAAACTCCAGTTTTGGGTATTAGAGAAGGAGGATGGTTAGAAGTTAACGGTGATAAAATTATTTTAAAAGGTAAACCTTCTGCGCGATTATTTAGGAGAAATAAACCAGCTTTAGAAATAGATAAAGAAACCATAATAGATTTAAATATGCTTAGGTAGCTAAGATTATTTGTAATTTTGTGTTAATTAAACACAAACTATGCCTTCAAAGCAAAATATAAAAGTAGCCGTGGACGCGGTTGTTTTTGGTTATGAATCAAAAAAACTATCTGTTTTATTAATCAAAAGAGGAGTACAACCTTTTAAAGATTCTTGGGCATTACCTGGCGGTTTAGTTTTAGAACACGAATCTTTAGAAACAGCTGTAACAAGAGAACTGAGAGAAGAAACTGGTGTTACAATTGATTATTTAGAGCAATTATATAGTTTTGGGAAGCCAGGTAGAGATCCTCGTAATAGAGTGGTGTCTATCAGTTATTTCGGCTTAGTGCGACCGAATCATTTCACCATCAAAGCAGATACTGATGCTGATGAAGCGCAGTGGTTTCCAATAGATGATTTGCCTTCTCTAGCTTTTGATCATGAACTTATTTTTACTACGGCAAAAAAACGTTTAAAAGCTAAATTAGAATATGAACCAATTGGTTTTGATTTACTTAATAAAGAATTTCCGTTCTCTGATTTAGAAAATTTGTACGCTACAATTCTAGAACATCAAATAGATAGAAGAAACTTCAGAAAGAAAATATTAAGCTTTGGTATCGTTGAAGAGACCGATAAAATTCATCAGAAAGGCAGTGGTAGACCAGCAAAACTTTTTAAGTTCAATAAGAAGAAATATGACGAATTAATTGCTGAAAATTTCCATTTTGAAATTAAGATAGTGTAATTTTTACACAAATTATTTTGATTATCTATATTTATGATTTAAATTTGCGTAAAAATAACACAAATGATTTTAAATTTAGATCCAACATTTTCGCCACTAGGAACAAATCAAATTGTATTTGAATCATTCACTTTCTCTGGTGGAGAACCTCATATAAAGTTAAAAACGAGTCTAGAAAAAGTGGTAGAAGTAACCATTACTACACGATTAAATTCTTTTAACAACTTAGGAATTTTACTTTGTGCTATAGATGCTTTGAGAAGAACTGGAGTTGAAAAGATAAATTTATTTTTACCTTATTTTCCAGGTGCACGTCAAGATCGCGTTATGATATCAGGAGAGCCTCTAACTGTAAAAATATATGCTGAAATTTTAAATCAACAAGAACTCAATAGTATAACAGTCTTTGATCCGCATTCAGAAGTAACTTCAGCTGTTTTGAACAATTGCTTTGTGATGACTAATCATAGATTTATAGAGAAGATATTACAAAACATAAATGAAGAATTACTGCTTATCTCACCTGATGGAGGTGCGCTGAAAAAGATTTATAAAGTATCTGAATATCTTGGAGGAATAGAAGTAGTAGAATGTTCAAAAAAGAGAAACGTAACCAACGGAAAATTAGAAGGATTCAAATTGTATGAGGAGGATTTAAAAGGAAAAACGTGCTTAATTGTTGATGATATATGTGATGGAGGAGGAACGTTTATGGGGTTAGCTGAAGAATTAAAAAATAAGAATGCTGGGGACCTATATTTAGCAGTAAGTCATGGGATATTTAGTAAGGGAACTGACAGTTTAAATAAATACTTTAAAGCAATCTACACCACAGATAGTTTTAGAGACGAACTAGGAGTACAACAAATTAAATTAGCTGAGATTAGAGATTAATATAGTTTAATAAAATGTACAGAAATGGAAAAGAAAACACTGCATGATGATATTTTTTTAATTGAAAATTTTTTGTCTGATGAAGAATGTGAAAGTTACTTATCAAATTATAAAACTAAAGAATTTGAAGAAGCAAAGGTAAACATTGATGGTAATCAAGTTATGTTTAAGGGGATAAGGAATAATGAAAGATACATGTTTATTGATGAATTATTAGCCAGTAACCTTTGGAACAGAATAAAAGAATTTATACCTCAAAAATTAGGGTTTTATAAATCTATTGGACTAAATGAAATGTTCCGTGTGTATAAGTATACCAAAGGTCAGAGATTTAAAATGCATATAGACGGAAGTTTTAAAAGAAATTTAAATCAAGAAAGTAAGTTTTCTTTTCTAATTTACTTGAATGATGATTTTGAAGGTGGAGAAACTGAGTTTAGAAAACTTGGTAAAATAATACCTAAAAAAGGAACAGCCTTAGTTTTTAAACATCGATTGAGGCATGAAGGTAAAGAAATAGTTTGTGGAGAAAAATATGTGTTAAGAACTGATATTATGTATGAAAGAGTTTGAAAAAAATAATTAGAAATGAATGAGAAAGAAAATAGAAAAATAAGTAAGTTCTTGAGTTTAATATTAAGACATCAACCTGAAATAATCAGTCTGAAATTAGATAAAAATGGTTGGGCAAAAGTTGAAGAGTTAATTCAAAAAGCTAAAAATAAAAACTTCTATATAACTAAGGATATTTTAGAGGAGATAGTAGTAACTAATGATAAGAAACGTTTCATATTCAATGAAGATAAATCTAAAATAAGAGCAAATCAAGGACATTCTTTACAGAATATTGACTTAGAGTTCCAGTCAATACAACCTCCAGAGTTTTTGTATCATGGAACAGTATCTAAGTTTATAGATAATATTCAGTTAAAGGGACTTCAGAAAATGAGTAGACAACATGTCCATTTAAGTGAAGATTTAAAAACAGCAAATAAAGTAGGTAGTAGAAGAGGAAAACCAATAATATTAAAGATACAATCTGAATTAATGTTTAAAGAAGGTTATCAATTCTATAAATCTGAAAACGAAGTTTGGTTAACAGATGCTGTACCTCCTATATTTATAGACTTTAAAAATAAGTTATGAGAACATTTGCAATAGGAGACATTCACGGAGGTTTAAGAGGGCTACAACAATTGCTAGAAAAGTTAAAATTAACATCCAATGATAAACTCATCTTTTTAGGAGATTATGTCGATGGTTGGAGTGAATCTGCCCAAGTACTGGATTTTTTAATCGAGTTAGAACAAAAATACACTTGTATTTTTATAAAAGGGAATCATGATGTGTATTGTGAAAACTGGTTAAAAAAAGGTATAACAAACGATATATGGTTGTTTCACGGAGGAGAAATGACTATACAAAGTTATAAAAGGTACACAAAAGAAGGCAAACGAAAACACATTCAGTTTTTAGAACGAATGAAACTATTTCATATAGATAGAGAAAATAGATTATTCATTCATGCTGGCTTTACTTCTATGCACGGACCTGCTCAAGAATTTCATGAATCAAACTATAATTGGGACAGAACTTTGTGGGAAGTAGCAGTAACTATGGATAGAAGAATAAAAAAAGATTCGGTACTATACCCAAAACGCTTATTATTATTTAATGAAATATTTATAGGACATACACCTACCACTAGATATAATACAAACACACCAATGCAAGGTTGTAACGTTTGGAATGTAGATACAGGAGCAGCTTTTAAAGGTAGATTATCGGCTTTAAATATCACAACAAAAGAGTATACTCAGAGTGAAGAGGTTCATATTTTATATCCAACAGAAAAAGGAAGGAATAGTACTCCTTATTTGAAAACAGAAGAATAATATAAGAGTTACGAGATGTTTTTTTGAGATTAAAAACATTCATTAAAAATTAATTAGAATAAACAGCAACAACATGATAAATCCATTATTATATACAGACGGTTATAAAGTAGATCACAGAAGACAATATCCAGATAATACAACATTAGTATATTCAAATTGGACACCAAGAAAGAGTAGGATAGAAGGGATTAATGAAGTCGTATTTTTTGGATTGCAGTATTTTATAAAAAAATATATGATAGCAGACTTTACTGCTAACTTTTTTCAACAACCAAAAGAAAAAATTATAAAGAAGTATGCAAGAAGAATTAATAATTATTTAGGCGAAAATCAAGTAGGAATCTCACATATTGAAGCATTGCATGATTTAGGATATTTACCAATGGTCATAAAAGCCCTACCAGAAGGAGTTTCTGTACCTATTAGAGTTCCTATGTTTACGATGTATAATACGTTACCAGAGTTTTTTTGGTTAACGAATTATTTTGAAACATTATTGTCTACCACAGTTTGGATGCCATGTAATTCTGCAACCATAGCAAGACAATACAGAAAAATTTTAGACAAATACGCAAATGAAACTTCTTCTATACCAGAGTTTGTAGATTGGCAAGGGCATGATTTCTCTATGAGAGGAATGGCAGGTTTAGAAGCTGCTGTTGTTTCTGCATCAGGACATTTATTGAGCTTTACAGGAACAGATACTATTCCTGTAGTAGATTTCTTAGAAGACTATTATAATGCAAATTCAGATACTGAATTGATAGGAGGTTCTGTAGCTGCTACAGAGCATTCTGTTATGTGTATGGGCATGAGTGATGGAGAAGAAGAAACATTTAAACGCTTAATAACAGAGGTATATCCAAACGGAATTGTTTCTATTGTTTCTGATACTTGGGATTTATGGAAAGTATTAACGGAATATCTTCCAAACTTAAAAGAAGAAGTATTGGCTAGAGATGGAAAAGTAGTAATTCGTCCTGATAGTGGAGACCCTGTAGATATTATTTGTGGAAATCCGAATGGAAAATCAATCGAAGAGAAAAAAGGAGTGATTGAATTACTTTGGGATATTTTCGGAGGTAAAACTAATGAGAAAGGATATAAGGAGTTAGATTCACATATTGGAGCTATTTATGGCGATAGTATTACGTTAGTCAGAGCTACTCAAATTTGTGAACGTTTAAAGCAAAAAAGATTTGCCTCTACTAATGTTGTGTTAGGAATTGGTTCTTTCACCTATCAATATAATACCAGAGATACTTTTGGGTTTGCAATGAAAGCGACTTACGGAGAAGTAAATGGAGAAGGAAGAGAAATTTTTAAGGACCCTATTACTGATGACGGAACTAAAAAATCAGCAAAAGGTTTGATTAAAATAGAAAAGGAAAACGGAGCCTATAAATTAGTAGATCAGGTTTCTTGGGAGGAAGAAAGAAAAGGAGAGTTAAGAGAAGTTTTTAGAGATGGTAAATTATTAATTGATGATAACCTAGGAAAGATTAGAGAGCGAGTCTAACTCTTAATCTCTTAGATTAAGACTCTTCTTTTGCGATTTATTAAGTTAATAGGAGTAATTAATCTCATGAAAAATGTCTACAATAGTTATTCTTCATGAGATTAATAAAGTATTTTGAGGTATTTATTTTTTTTATATATTAGCCGAAAAAAATATCTATGAAAACAAAATTACTCTATTTTGTCATTTTATTTTGTATATCAATATTTTCGTTACAATCACAAAATTTATTAAATACTAACACATGGTCAATAGGATCAGGATCTGTATCTGGCTTTGGTCAAAATGGCTCTACTTCAGAAAATAGTAGGGAATATGGTTCAGGACCTGATGGAACATCAGTTTTGTTATGGAAAGCAACTCCAGATGCAGCTAGTGGACCTGATGGAGGGTGGAATACATCACATTATGACATAGATCACACGAAAACTTACAGATTAGTTGTTTGGATAAAAAAAACAAATTCAACTGATGGTAATACTTATTTTGGATTTCAAAGTTACCATAGCGGGAATCATCATTCTTTGAGGCTTAATGGGACTGAAAATAATAATCCTTATTTCTGGGCAGGGGACTTGCCACAACTTAACAAATGGTTCATGCTTGTTGGTTATGTTCATGGTAGTAATTATAATGCCACAGCACAATATGGTGGAATTTATGATCCTATAACTGGATTAAAAGTTAAAAACATTACAGATTATAAATTTAAAAGTACATCTAAAAAGTTAGGGCATCGTACTTATTTGTATTATGATACTAATACTTCTGATAGGCAATATTTTTATGCTCCAAGAATGGAATTGGTTAATGGAAATGAACCATCAATTCAAGAGTTATTAGGAGTTAATAGTACTAATCCTACTAATTTACTAGCGTCTAACTTGAATAACTGGACTGTAGGGACAGGAAGTGTATCTGGATTCACTCAAAATGGTTCTACTTCAGAAAATAGTAGAGTAACTGGAAGGAATCACATAGGAGAAAAAGTTATACTATGGAAAGCCACACCAGATGCTAACAGTAATGCAGATGGAGGATGGAATACAGGTTGGTACAATGCTAACCATAATACTACACACAGGTATAGTGTATGGATAAAAAAAACAGGGTCGAATAATGGATCCACATATTTAGGTTTTTATGCTAATAATAGTGGTTCCTTAAAGCTTAATGGAGCATTTATAGGTAATCCATATTTTTTTGCAGGAGATTTACCAAAACTGAATAGATGGTATTTAATAGTGGGCTATGTACATAAGAGTAGTTATACTGGTACAAGTAATACAGGAGGTATTTATGATGGTACAACTGGAGAGAAAATTAGAACGATAACAGATTATAAGTTAAAAAACACTGTTACAGCTATTAGGCATCGTTCTTATTTGTATTATGATACAAATACTTTAGACACGCAATACTTTTATGAACCAAGAATCGATCCAGTGCTAGGGAATGAGCCAACAATTAAAGAATTATTAAAAATAAATGATGATTCAAAATTAATAGTTTCTCATGATGTAGCAGGGAATCAAACACAAAATTTCTATTGTGGTGATCCTGTGTATTGTTCTCCACCAGCAGCAAGAAAAGTACAAAAGCAAAAATCTGAAGAATATGTTTCCGAGAATATAGAAGAAGAGATTGTAGAGGAAATAGAAGAAGAAAGTATACTAGAGGGGAAATTTACAGTGTACCCTAACCCAACAAAGAACTTTGTTACAATTAATTTAGGTAAAAACCTTCTTAAAAACCTTCATGAAATTAATTTGTATGATTCTACTTCTGTATTGATTAAACGAGTAGACGCAAGAAAGGAAAATATTGTATTAGATCTCACTAGTGTTTCTACAGGGGTCTATTTTATTCATATTCATTTAGCTAATGGAAAGAGTATAACTAGTAAAATTATTAAAAAATAAAAATTGACGAAGATGAAAAAAAGATTGCAAGTACTAGTTATAGTACTTTTAATAGGTGTTAACTCTTTATTGGCTCAAAATCAATTAATAAAAGACAAAAGTTCAGTAGAGGTTAATTATGAGACATTTCAAGTTAGTAAGAAAGTATTATCTAATAATGAACCAAAAGTTCAAAATCAAATGTCTATTTCAGATGGAGAAGTTAGTATTTCGAGAGGCATAACGTCAGAAGCAGGAAGCACTACAGGAGGATTGTCAGTATCATTAATGGGAGCTGTAAATTATTCTGTACCAGTAATGGTACCTTCTGGAATAAAAGATATATCTCCTAATATTGCAGTAAGTTATTCGAGTCAAGGTTCAAATGGTTTAGCAGGATGGGGATGGAATATTTCAGGATTATCAACCATTAGTAGGGTGTCTTCAACTAAATATTATGATAATGAATATGATGGAGTGGATTTTAAAGATGATCGTCTTTCTTTAGATGGACAACGCTTGATTTTAAAGTCTGGTACTTATGGAGCAAGCGGATCTGTATATCAAACTGAAAATTATTCTAATACAAAAGTAGTTGCTTACGGAACATCTCCTTATGGTAATACTTATGGACCATCTTATTTTGTTATTTTTTATCCTAATGGAACAAGAGTTTGGTATGGTAATTCAGGAGGAGCAAGAAGTAGGTTAGAATGGGCGATTTTTAGATGGCAAGACCCTCAAGGAAACTATGCTGATTATAATTATCAGTCCGATAATGGAATGTTAAGTATAAAAACAATCAAGTTTGGAGGAAGAATTGGAGGAACTACTCCAATGAATCAAATCAATTTTACTTATGTTGAAAGAACTAGACCTGAAAATGTTTATGTTGGAGATTTTCATTTTAAAAGAACTAATTTATTAAAGAGTATACAAGTTATTTCAAATAATAGTCAGTATAGAAAATATGAATTATCTTATAATACGACATCATTAGGTTATGAACGTCTAGCTTCGATTAAAGAATATAATTCAAAGAATAAGTCTTTTAGTCCAATTCAATTTAATTATGATAATACCGATGCAGGATTTAAAAATAGAATTGTATCAGGAGATTTATATCCAGGTTTTAATTATAAAACTAGCAATTTAATTGCAGGTGAGTTTAATGGAGATGGTCGTACAGATGTAGTCTTCTATGACAAAACTAAAAAAAATGATATCTATCTACATGATGGATTATTTAATCAAGATATAAATGTTGCATATAAAATTAATACAGGAGGTTTTACAAATATTTTTCCCAGCACAATTTTAACTAGTAATGGTAAAGTGTTAGGGCAACAAGCAATCACAACTATTAAAGAAACTACTTCTACGGGGTCATCAACTTCAGCCGTTCGATTTAGAACATTTGCAAAAGCACCTTCTGGTATTTATCACCAATATGACAAAATCTGGAACGCACAAAACTACAATAGTGATAACACTTGTAATAATACAACAAATTATTATTCAATCCCTAAGGAATATGTATCTGGTGATTTTAATGGAGATGGGTTGACAGATGTAATTGCTATTGAAAAACGATACACTTCTACAAATTGTAGCAAAGGACCTTGTGATGTAAACGATGGAATAGGTATATTGAAAGAAAAGGAACAATCTAATTCTGAATTAGCAAAAAAAACTAAAGTAAATAAATTTCCGATAAATGAATGCTGTAACTGTTCTTCAACTTCTAATAGTGGCAGAAAAGTACATTTCATTGACCTTAATAGGCAAAAAACATCAAATTTCTCAAATATTTCAGGATACTTTAGAAGAGAAATAGGAAGTAAAGATAGAATATTAACTGGAGACCATAATGGAGATGGTAGACAAGATATTTATCACTTTCAAGAAGGTAATATTTATATATATACATTCGATCATAATACTGATTTGAAATTAGTTCATCACGAGGTAGATACTAACATCAAATTAGATTATCCAGCTTTATTAGGAGATTATAATGGTGATGGGAAAACTGATTTTTTAATACCCACTGCAAATAACTCTTCTAATTGGAAATATTTTATTTCAAAAGGAAAAAATTATTATAAAGAGGTAAAGAGTTTACCTTTTAACTACAGTATTGATCATATAACTGATAATGCAATTGTAAAGGAATTTCGTTATTCTTCTCAAGATATAAATGGAGATGGTAAGACAGATATCATTTTTCATTCATTACTAAATGATTATGTAAAAAAAAATAATATTGTTCCAACCGCTATTGAACTTTTAAGAGTATATAAAAGTGATCAAAATGTATCTTCTATTTGCCCTACATTTTCTTTAGAAAGTATAACTGGTAATTATACAGATTACTCTATTGAAAAAAAGTTTGGAACTCCGATTTTCTTAGAATCAAATAAAGCTAATGGTAATTTAGAATATGCATATATAAGTGCTAATAATATTTTTGCTTATGAATCTACAAAAGATTCTCGTAGAGACATGTTGCTTAAAAGTGTTGTCAATAATGGGATAACATCAACAATAGATTACGACCGGGTTGGGAATTTTGATGAAGATATATCTACGCCTTCTTTTCTTTCAGCTTATACTCCTGGTTCCTCTCAAACTTATCCTTATATAAATATTGATAATTCTCCTTCATTTCATATTGTGAGAAAATTAACAGAGGAAGGAGCTGGAATAAAACGTTATCAAGATTTCAGGTATCATGGTGCAGTCTCTAACGTTAATTTAGGTTTTGTAGGTTTCTTGAAAACTAAACGGACTAATTGGTATGGAGATGGGGTAGGAACTCTATGGACTATATCGAAACATGACCCTACTAAGAGAGGAGCTATTACTGAACAATGGGTCTCTACTTCTTCGTATGAAGGGGGTAATTATATATCTAAAACGACTAACACATTTAATACGAATTTATCAAGTAATAAAATTTTCATAAATCTTATTACCCAAATTGAACAGCACAATACTTTACAAGGAATAACTAGAACTAAAAGCTTTACCTATGATTCTTATAAAAACCCTCTAACAGAGAGTACAATTTATAATGGAGGGAATGAAAATATAAATTATACGTACAGTAATAATCCTTCTGTAAATAATCAATACTATCATATTGGTAGGTTAACGAAACAAGTTGAAACAAATACAATAGGTGGTAATGCGTTTACTACAGAGGAACAGTACATATATAGTAACAATTTACTTACTGAACAAAAAGTTAAAGGAAATGGTACTTCGTGGAATACAGAAAGCTTTGTATATGATGCATTTGGGAATGTAATAAGAAAAACACTTACACCTAATGGTTTATCAAGTAGAGTTGAAAATTTTAAATATGACACTAGTGGTCGTTTTATAACTGAGTCTACTGATATTGAGGGTTTAAAAACTAAATTTACATATGATATATTTGGTAATCCTTTAACAACAACTAACCCATACAACCAGATAACTACATTTACGTATGATGGATGGACACGCTTAGCTTCGGAAAAAAATTACCTAGGTAAAACAACAATATTTTCTTATTCAAGAATTAGTGGAAATGGAGTGCGTAAGACTATTGATTATCCTCAAGGAGCAGATGAAATAGAAGAGTATAATGCTTTGGGTTGGATTATTAAAAGTGGAGTACTAGGAATTAATAATAAATGGACCTATAAGAGTATTCAATATGATGTGGGAGAAAGAGTAATAAAGGAAAGTGAACCTTACTTTAGTGCTCCAAATCAATGGAATACTACTGCTTATGATGATTATGGTAGAGCTGTTGGAAGGACTAGTTTTAATGGTTTAATAGTTAATATTTCATATAATGGTTTAGTTACTACTGTAGACGATGGTACCAAAATAATAAAAACAACCAAAGATGGTAATAATAATATCATCAAAATGGAAGATCCAGGAGGAGTTATCAACTATGCTTACTATGGAAACGGTGTAATGAAAACGGCAAATTACGGAAGTCATGTCGTAAAAACTGAGATAGATGGCTGGGGAAGAAAAATAAAGCTAATAGATCCTTCAGCAGGTATATACTCTTATAAATACGATGATATTGGAGAGTTACTTGAAGAAACTACCCCTAAAGGTTCTACCATATATACTTATGATGTTTACGGAAAAGTAATGTCTAAAATCATCAATGGAGAAGAAACGAATATGAGTTTGAGTTATACTTATAACTCAACTACTAAACTGCTAACTTCTATTCAAGGAAATAATACCCGTACAAATGAGAATTATACATATACCTATACTTATGATTCACAAAAAAGACCTTATATAACAAAGGAACAGAATGGTAAAGCTTATTTTGAACATAGAGTTTCTAGGGATAGTTACGGAAGAGTTAATACAGAAACTTATATAAGTAAGAACTCAAGTAATAATGTTATTAGTACAGTAAAAATTAGTAATATTTATGAAAATAATTCAGGGATTTTGACTGAAATTAAAGAATATGCTCCTTTTAGTTCTAGCAATTCTTTATGGAAGATTAATGAAGTTAATGAGAGAGGTCAAGCTGAAAAAGTTACATTAGGTAATGGAATAATTAAAAGAAGGAGTTATGATCAATATGGTTTTTTAACTAAAATTTTAGACAAAGCCAACGAAAAATCAGGCGCAATAGCTCTAGATTTAGACTATAGTTTCAATTCAATTAGAGGGAATTTGAACAGTCGAAGTAACAATAATTTAGATTGGGATGAAACTTTTACATATGATAATTTAGATCGTCTTACTAATGTTTCGGGTTCTGTAAGTAGAAAGCAAGAATATGATAATAGAGGTCGTATTTCGTCTAATTCAGAAATAGGAATGTATAATTATGGTAACGCTACTTCTTATCGTTTACAAGACGTTAATCTAAATACTAAGGGAGATTTATACTATCAAAATAATCCTATTCAGAAAATAAAATATAATGCTTACAAAAAACCAGTATCCATTTCTGTTAAAGATAAAGCAAAGGTTGATTTTGAATATGGAATTCTTCAAAATAGAAGTCACTCTTATTATGGAGGAAATGAAGAAAATAAATTAGATCGTAGGTATCAAAAGCATTATTCGGCTATTTCACCTGTTGAAATAGAGGTAGATAAGAATGGAAATACTAAAATTATTACTTACATAGGAGGAGATGCTTATTCTGCTCCAGTGGTTCACATCAAACAAACTGATTCTGGTAGTACTAATGGTTATCATTATTTGCACAGAGATTATTTGTCTAGTATTTTAGCAATATCAGATAGTACAGGTAAACTAAAAGAACAGCGTCAGTTTGGTGCTTGGGGAGAGGTAAATAAGTTTAAAGTGAACCATTACACAGAACTCTCTTTAATTAATGGTACGAGAGCAACTAGTACAACTAATGAAATCGATTTTGACGATAGTACTACATTAATTTCTAGAGGTTATACTGGGCATGAGCATTTTATGGGTATATCTTTGATACACATGAATGGTAGAATGTATGATGCAAAGTTAGGACGTTTCTTATCTCCAGATAATTATATTCAAGAGCCATATAGTACTCAGAGTTTTAATCGTTATGGCTATGTATGGAACAATCCTTTGAAATTTACTGATCAAAGTGGGGAATTTATTATTACCGCCATTATAATTGGAGCTGTTGTTGGAGCATATTTTGGAGGAGTACAAGCAAATGGTTCATGGAATCCACTCAAGTGGAATTGGGGAAGTTCCGAAACATGGGGTGGAATTTTTGGAGGAGCTATAATTGGAGGGATTTCTGGAGGAGCTGGAGCCGTAGCAGCTGGTGTACTAACTCCTTTAATAACAAGTGCTGGTGGTTTTATAGGAGGTGCTGTAGGTGGATCTATTTCTGGAGGGCTTATGAGTGGTTTACCTGGAGGCGATGGTGATTTCTGGGGAGGTGCATTTAGAGGTACAATAATGGGAGCAGCTTTAGGAGGAGTTTTAGGAGGTGCCATTGGAGGGATAAAAACTTTATTTAGTAAGACACCTACAAGTTTTTGGACAGGAAAAGATATAGCTCCTAAAGTTATAAGCCCTAAACCTATTGCTAAAACAGTAAGTTCTTTAAAAGCTAATAGTGTAAATGATGTAGCTCCTAAGAATAGTTTAGCTAATCAAAAGCTGGATTTAAAAACTCCAACAAGTAATAATAAATCTGTTACAGGTTCATATAAAAAAATAGGTTTAGACGGTAGAAAAAGTTTTAATTTAAGAATAGAGCCTTTGCGCATAGGTAGAAGTGTTGAAGCATCTTGGGGTAAGCATTTTAATTATAGACACGGAGGAAGTATGAGCGCAGTTGAGCATATAAACTATAGACATGCCTTTAACACTGGATTTGAAAATGTGAGTAAATTTTCTCAAGGGACTTCAGTTAATATGATAAAAGACTATGTAAGTCAGGCTCTTAAATATGGAACTCCAATTAAAGGTGGTTTTGAATATACTTTTGGGAATGTTATTGGTACTAATACGCAAGGAGGAGCAGCTTTTTCAATAAGAGTATTTGTAAGAGATGGTTGGGTAAGAACAGCTTTTCCTTTCTAAAAAAAAATATATTAATTATGAAAGTTTTAATAGATAATTTTATAAAAGAAGAAATTAATGAGCACACAAAAAAGTTAATTTTAGATAAGATTAAAAATAAAGGTAATAATGAAAAAGAAGAGTTAATTTTTAATAAATATAGTTTAGAAATTAATTTTCTGAAAAATATAATTGTAATATATGATGATGTTTTTTCAGAAGATTTGCCTTTAAAAATATGTTTAGAAGACTTTGTGATACATTTAAAAGATTATAAAGGGTAATCATAATATGGAAATATTTAAAAAAGGGATAAAATTTAATAATCTAGCAGAAGTTTACGTCGGCCTTAAGCTAAAGCATATAACTATAAATAAACTAATTGATTTAATTGAGAATAATCAAGTCAAACATTTTGAAGCAGAAGATTATACTGCTTTAATAATAAACAAAGACTCTGAAATTAAATTTAGTAATGAACTTCAAAAAATTTCAAGTAAAAAATCTTTAATATCGTCTGATGGAACTAGAATTTGGTATTTAGAATTTATTTTAAGAAAAATAAACAAATATAATACTACTTCGATGCTCGATTTCAAGACAAAAATTTTAGAAGGGGTTTATGAGCTTTTTTATTTCTTCGATTACCCTAGTGAATGGAGTTTGAGCAAGTTTATACTATATTCCGTGGATAATGATGGTAAGTCTCTTAATCAAGATGAACTATATAATAACCTTTTAACTTTTATTGATAAAGAAATAGATTTTTTTATAAGGAGAGTTTAGGCTGTAGTGTCAAAAAACGATATAATTAGTTTTTTATAATAATTTTTCTTAAAATCAGGGTTTTATCCTTTGTTTCTGTTACAGATATACTCAAATCCAAATGCTTTATCTAGGACAGTTTTTTACTTGAATAATGGCGTTGTACCAAGCCCATTTTAATTTAAAAAATAAAAAATTATGACAAAAATAATATATAACTCTGAAAGATATTTTACTGTCTTTGACTATAGTCCAAGCCATGGACGATTATTGATAAGATCTGATAAAAGGAAAGGTCATGATACTAACATTGATATTATATTTTTCGATACTCAGTTTATACAAGTTTTTAATATGTTAGATAGTATAAAAATAAAATTATTAGATAAATCTGAATCAGAAATAAAATATAAAACTGTTTCTAACTATTTAAACTATGAGGATAATAATTTATTTGAAATAGAGAGTAATGGAGAATCATATTTTATAGCAGCTTTTTTTGTAAGAGTCTATAAAAATGAATTAGAACATTATGAGTCAAACCTTGAGTTAGGAAATAAAGGAAAAACAATATTAATTAGTTCAAGTATATGATGTTTTTTGATTTCAAGCTAAAATCTCATTAGATTACAAAATGAAATTAATTCATTTAAATAAACATCATGTTATGCTAAAGCTAGACAATTCTTAAAATAAGTTAATTTAATTGAGAGTGATTTGAAAGAAGCTTATGTATTGATTTTTTTAATAATAAAAAATGATAGATAATAAGTATTTAGAAATTTTTGAAAAGTTTTATTCGGATGATATTAATAATGTTGAAGAGGTTTTACTTGAACTAAAAAAAAGTGGGGCTTCACAGATGCAATGTACCAGATTATTGATGCTGAATTTGAAGTTAAGTATAGCTGAAGCTGATAGAGTAGTTATTAATTCAGAACCATGGGAAGATTATTTGAATTCAGTTGAAGAAGTAAGAGAATCATATTTTAATATCAATTTTGAAGAAGAAGAGGAATAGATATCAAATTATCTTTTTTACGATTCTTTTTAAGAAATAATAAATATTACTAAAGAAAAATCTCTAAGAGTATTAAATTTCTATTATGAAGTTATAGTGTGATTAGAAATGTTATTAATACATTCTTTCTTAATATATTTTGAAGGCTATCCATATAGTTTTTTGTAACATGGAAATAGTTTTAATGAAGTTTATCATGATTAGAAATATAATAAATAAGGTAAGTTTAGAGGAAAGGGAAACTTTACGTCATAGAAATTGATAGTATTCAGTATAAGAAAATATCAAAATTAACTAATATCAAACCACCTAACTTGTGGATTAAACAGAGCCATACTATTAAAACTTATACTGAAAGGAAGTTAAATATAAGTGGAAGTGATTTAGAATTGTTTTTAAATGATTTGGATAATATGGGTACTATAAAATTAGATACTAAACTTTCCGATTTAGCTGATCCGTATCTTATACTTTTACAGCTTAAATGTATTACAAAAGGAGAAAGTATTAAAGAGTTTATTACTAGTGATGCAGGTATGCATGCTTATAATCTTAAACTTCTGTATAGTATTTTAAGAAAATTTTTAGAGAAAGGAAATGCGTGTTTAATATTTAGTTATCCTTTTTTTGATTATACGATTGCAGAAGAATCTTTTTCAAAAGATAAAATTATAATGCTAGATAATGAAAAAATTAATATTTCTTAATAGAAGTATTTAAAATACCGAAATTAGACTATTTATGCCAAATAAAGCCATTTTTAAACTATATAACTTCTCTTGTGTAGGTGAGCCATAACATTTAATTATTGATGAAAAAAACTTTAATACTTCTTTCTTTCTGTCTATCTCAACTTATTTTGGCTCAAAAAGAGGCTAATATTTGGTATTTTGGACTACAAGCTGGTATAGACTTTAATTCTGGAAATGCAGTTATATTAAAGGATGGTGAAATAGGATCTTATGCTGGTGGTAGTGCTACTATTTCGAGTCCTACAGGTGATTTATTGTTTTATACAGGGGGGCAATTTATCTATAATAAAAATCATAATATTATGCCTAACGGAAATAATATTGGAGGTACTCTTGGAAGTACACAAGCAGCAATTATTGTTCCAAAACCTGAAGACTCAAATATCTATTATGTTTTTACAACTGGAGCTCAGGCAGATCACAGAGGGTTAAAATATTCTGTAGTTGATATGCGTTTAGATGGTGGTTTAGGTGATGTAACTGCTAAAGACTTATTTCTATCTAATCTTGTAACAGAAAAATTAACAGCTATAAAAAGCACTAGTTTTAATGGATATTGGATTGTTGCTCATAGATGGAATAGTAATAAATTTCTAGTATATAAAGTAGCTTCTACAGGTGTTGATACCAATGTAAAAGAATATGCTATAGGACCAACTATTGGAGGAGATATTACTAATGCAAGAGGGCAATTAAAATTATCTCCCAATGGACGGAAATTAGCAATGGCAACTGAAGGTATAGTTAATGAATTACAATTTTTTGATTTCAATCCGAGTACAGGTGAAATATCAAATCCTTTAACTTTAATAAATGAGGATACTAATACAAAAGTTTATGGAGTAGAATTTTCACCTAATGGTAAATTATTATACGTGTCAGGAGAAAATAATGGAGTATATCAATATAATCTTGAAGCAGGAAATCTTTCAGATATTAAAGCGTCCAAATTAAAACTAAATGTATTTACTAATCGTATTTTTTCTTCTTTACAATTAGCGTCAGATGGTAGGATATATGTAGCTAAACAATTTCGGAAAAATATTGATTACATAAGTAACCCAGATGTTTTGGGAATAGGATGTGATTACAAATATGAATTAGGCGGTTTAGATTTAGGTGATAGGGTATGTGGAGAAGGTTTTCCTCAATTTATTCAATCCTTTTTTTTCGTAGGCTTTTCTGTAGAAAATCTATGTTTTGGTAATACGGCAGAGTTTACAGCTAATTTTTCAGAAAGTTATGATAGTATTTTATGGAATTTTGGAGATGGAACTACTTCTTCACAAGAAAATCCTAGACATATTTTTACTAGTTCAGGAACATATTCTGTTACTTTAACTGTAATATCAGGAACTGATACTTCAGTAGAAACAAAAGAAATAATTATTTATGAAAAACCGTTGGTTACTAAACCTATAGATTTATTAGTTTGTGATGATAATAATGATGGCTTTTATAATTTTGATTTTAGTTCACAAACTACTACTATTTTAAATGGTCAAAATACTGTTGATCTTCAGGTAAATTATTTTGCAAACCAATCAGATTTTGATAATAATAGATCAATTTCAAATTATACTAATTATCAAAATACATCAGCTTACTTAGAAGAAACAATTATAGCTAGAGTACAAAATACACGAAATACTGATTGCTTTGAAAAAACAGAATTTAAAATTGAAGTATTTAAATCTCCAACACCAAAGATAAGTACTGATATATCTAGCTTATCATCATGTGATAATACGTCTTATGGTACAGATACGGATGGAAAAGTTATCTTTAATCTTAAGAGTAAAGATAATGAAGTTTTAAATGGACAATCAATTGTTGATTTTTCAGTAACTTATTATTTAGATGAGAATTTAACTCAAATCATTAATAGCCCTACTACTTATGTAAATAGTAGGTTAACTCAAAGAATTTACGTTAAAGTTGAAAATAAAGATAATAATGCTTGTTATGGTAAAACCTCTTTTTTACTAGAAGTCTACGAGCTGCCAAAAATTAATTCTCTTGTTACTCTAAAACAGTGTGATAATAGTGATATTAATGGTTTTAGTTTTTTTAATTTAACAGAAGCTAATACTAAAATAATAGCTAATTCAAAAAATTATAGAATTACTTTTTTTGAAAATAAAACATCCGCAGAAAATGATATTAACCCTATTGTAAATGAGACAAGTTATCAAAATCAATTAGTGAGTGCTGATAAAGTATGGGCTAGAGTAGAGAGTGCTGATGGTTGTTTTAGAGTAAGTGAAATTAATTTGATAATATCTACCACACAAATACCTATTGGTTTCATGAAAACTTTTTATGAATGTGATAGCGGAATTAATTTACAAGATGGAATAACGACATTTGATTTTAGTTCTGTCACTAGAGAAATAGAAAATCTATTTCCTTCTAATCAAAAATTGATTATTAAATATTACAGAAATGAATCAGATGCTCTGTCTGAATTGAATGAAATAAATAATATAGGTAGCTATCAAAATGTAGGATATCCTAATCAACAGGATATCTATATACGAGTAGATAGTGAATTAGATAATGATTGTTTGGGGTTAGGACATTATATTACTTTAAATATAGATAATGTGCCTATTGCAAACTTAGTAAATATTAGTCCTCAATGTGATAATGATAGAGATGGTTTTTACGCTTTTGATACTTCAAGTATAGAAAATACTTTAGTAGGTGGTCAAACCAATGTAATTGTAAGTTATTTTGATGAAAGTGGAGGAAATTTACCTAGCCCATTACCTAATCCCTTTTTAACAACTTCTCAAAATATTACGGCAAGAATAACTAATGTAAGTAGTAAAGATCCTAAAGGGAAGTGCTATTCTGAGACAGAAATAGAATTTTTAGTTAAATCTGTTCCAATAGCTAATTCTATTAATTCATTTGAACAATGTGATGATGACTCTGATGGAATTGTATCATTTAATACAAGTAATATAGAAAGTACAATTTTAGGTGGTCAGATAGGAATGATTGTAAAATATTTTGATAAAAACAATAATGTTTTACCAAGCCCACTTCCAAACCCTTTTAGTACTAAAACTCAAAGAATAAAGGTAAGAGTAGAAAATCCTGAATTTACTACTTGTTTTCAAGAAACTTACATTGATTTTATAGTTAGAGAAAAACCAGCTTTTGAATTACCAGAAATTACTACAATTTGTATTTCAAATAATTCACCTTTAGAAATAGAGGCTAATAATCCAAAAGGTAATTATATATATGAATGGAGAGATGAGAATGATATTGTAATTAGTAACTCTAGTATTGTTAAAGTGACCGAAGGAGGACTTTATTCTGTAGTTGCTATTTCATCTTCCGGCTGTAGATCTGACATAAAAGAAATATTAATAGATGAATCTAGTATATCTTCGATAACAATAAACAGTTTAGAAATAGTAGGTGATTCAGACAATAATAGTATTAAAATTAAGATTCAAAATATTGGATTAGGAGATTATGAATTTAGCTTATTAGATAATAATTTAAATATTATTTATGATTATCAAAAAGAACCTTTTTTTGATTATTTAGAAGGGGGAGTCTATAAAGTACTTATTAAAGATATTAATGGTTGTGGAATTCAATCTTTAGAAGTTCCTATCATAAACTATCCTAAGTTTTTTACACCTAATGATGACGGGGTAAATGATATATGGCATATAAAAGGTTTTGATCAAAAATTTTATAAAAGTGGGGTAATTCAGATTTTTAATAGATACGGAAAACAAGTTAAAATATTGAGTTTAGATAAAAACGGTTGGGATGGTATCTATAAGGGAAAAAAAATGATTTCAAATGATTATTGGTTTAGAGCAGAGCTAATAGATTTGAACGGTAATATGATAGTAAAAAAAGGGAATTTTAGTTTATTAAGAAAATAATGTTTCTTTTAACTTTGTATATAGTTGTTAAGTTTCACAACATTGTTGCTCTATTTCATAAAGGTTTTTAAATTAATTCTGACTATAATATATATATTCTAATTTAGAGTTAATAGCTATAGATAACAAGAAAAAGGCAAAAGGTCTTGAGAAAAATCTTAATATTTTTAGAGTACCTACATTTATATTTTATAAGAATAATAAAGAGTTAGGTCGTTTTGTTGAACTACCTGTTGAATCTTTAGAAGAAGATATAAAGAAAATAATATCAGGTAAGTTTTATAGGCATTTTTATGATATTGAATAAAAGCTTTAGAGTATAAAGTTAATTCGAGATAGCACATTTGAAAATTAGGTGTCTAAAGAAAAGAGGGCTAGGAGATAAAAGAATAAAATAGTAAGTTTACAAGAAAAAATAATTATGATTCTTACTGTTAATGATGAAACACTCTCTGGAGATATATTGTATCAACTCAAGATAGCTGTACAAAGCGAGCGAATAAAAGTAAAAGATTTAATAGCAGCTCGTGTGGAAGCCGAAATTAAATTTTATAATGAAAAGTTACCAGAATATTTTAAAGGGTTAATTCAACCTACAGATGCTGAAAAAACATTAAATGGTTATAAATTAAAGAAAGGAAATAAAAAAATAGACGTTGATAAACAAACATTTGTTGCTTTTGATGCTTTTCAAAAGAATAGTTTTTTATTACTAGTTGATGATAATCAAGCAGAAGATTTAGAAGAAGAAATATTAGTAAATAAAGAGACTATTATTAGTTTTGTAAAACTTACACCACTTGTTGGAGGTTAATTGTTTATGGGGATTTTAAAGAATATTAAGAATTTACTGAACTCAAGCACTATTGAAGAACAAAAAAAACCAGAGTTTGATGAACAGTTGAATCGTATAATTAATGAAGTATATAATAAATATGGTAATTCATGGTGGTATGATGTGGCGTTAGGAAAAATTGATGCCTATCAAGAATTGAAGTCTAAAGATGTTGTTGTTAGAAAACAATATGTTAATTATTTAATTGATGAAATAAATAGATTACGAAAAATAAATCATAGAAATAGAAACAATTCTTCAGTTATAAATGATAAGTATAGATATATTGAATTAGCCTATTCAGATATTATGAGTAATTTACTGAGGAGTAATCTAAATTATACAACGGAAGAATTAATTTATTTATTTGAAGAATACAGGAGTTCTGATGCAAGTATATTTAAAACTTTTATTAGTTGGCCTATTGGATTTTCAGTACAACAGATAGAAAAAACGATAAAATCCAATGGATTAGATAGTAAGTTGAAAAAGTTTATAGAAGATTTTTTAAGTTGGCCCGAGATGAAACAACAGAAAAGTTACGGAGGTGCAGATTTAGAAAAAATACGAGTTAAACTTGAAAAACTACTTTTTGAAAGTGATAATAAAGAAGGAAAAACGGCTCCATATACTTTACCAAATGATCGTTTGGGGATAATAGTCAATAAAGAGATTCGTACCTTTAAAGGAGAACAGCAAGATTTACTGTATCAACTCTTTTATCTTTTCATTAAAGCATCTTCTTCAAAACCTTCACAAAAATTTTTAAAAAACACTAGTAGTATTATTGATAGAATAGGAATCAATAAATATAAAACTATTGTGCATCCATGGTTAGAGTTTGTGTGTAGCTTAAAAGAAATAGAAACAACACATACTGAAACATGGGAAAATCAAGAATATACTTATACTTCTTATGAATTTATCCATGAGAAAAATAGTATTTTCCTAAAGGGCATGATTTGGAGTATGGCTAAGTTCCATGATTCTAAAACATTAAATATCATTGGAAAATTGACTGAAAGATGCTTCAAGAAAATACCAGGAGTAGGACCTACTGCTGCTGGAGTTGGTAATGCTTGTATTTATGTATTAGGTAATACTAAAGGATTGGAAGGAGTAAGCCATTTATCTCGATTAAAATTAAAAGTCACCCAAAATAATACTCGTAAATTAATTGAAAAATATTTAGAAGAGGCATCAGAAAAACTAGGGATTTCTTCTTCTGAAATAGAAGAAATATCTATTCCTGATTTTGATTTAATTGACGGAATAAAGACTTACCATTTTGATGATTATTTACTAAGATTAGAAATAAAAGAGCTAGGAAAGGTAATATTACAATGGACGAAACCAGATGGTAAACTTCAAAAAACTATCCCAACCTTTGTTAAAAATAGCAGTAAGTTATCTGAAAAATTAAAGAAAGCCAAAGATGATGTTAAACAGGTAAAAAAATATCTTACTGCCCAAAGAGATAGAATCGATAGGCTTTATATTAATAATCGTATTTGGAATTATGAAGATTTCCAAAAAAATTATCTAAATCATGGGTTGGTAAATTTCATTACTAAAAAATTACTTTGGCAATTTAAAAAACAGGATAAATTCATTACAGCTATATATAAAGAAGGGAATTGGTTTGATAAAGAGGATATTAAACTTGATTGGATTGAAACATCAACTTTAGTAAGACTATGGCACCCTATTTACTCAACTATTGATAATGTTTTATATTGGAGAAATAGATTTGAAGAATTAGCTATTAAACAACCTTTAAAGCAAGTTTATAGAGAGGTGTACATACTTACAGATGCTGAAATAAATACCAAAATATACAGTAACCGTATGGCTGCTCATATTTTAAAACAACACCAATTTAATGCATTAACAGGAGTAAGAGGATGGAAATATTCATTAATGGGAGCGTATGATGATGGAGTGAATTCTCAAATGGCTAGTATCAATATTAAACCTCATAACATATCTGCAGAATTTTGGATTAATGAAATAGGATCTGATGATGAGTTTAATGATGCAGGTATATGGAATTACATAGCTACAGATCAAGTTCGTTTTATTCGACAAGATGGAGAAGTTGTTGATTTAGCTGAAATACCAAAGTTGGTATTATCAGAAGTAATGAGAGATGTAGATTTATTTGTAGGAGTTTGTAGTGTAGGAAATGACCCAGAATGGAGAGATAATGGAGGGCTTCCTCAATATCGTGATTACTGGGCAGGCTATTCATTTGGTAGTTTAACAGAAGTTGCTAAAACTAGAAAAGTTATTTTAGAAAAATTATTACCTAGATTAAAAATTAATAAAATATCAACTATTGATGGTAAATTCTTAAAAGTTAAGGGGACAAAACGAACATATAAAATACATATTGGTAGTACCAATATTCTTATGGAACCTAATGACCAATATTTATGTATAGTTCCGGCAAGAGGAAAAGATAAACAGACGGAAAACATATTTTTGCCATTTGAAGGAGATAGAGGGTTATCTGTCATTTTAAGTAAAGCATTTTTACTTGCCGCTGATGATAAAATCACAGACTCAACAATATTAAGTCAGATAGGTTAATGGAATTTAGCAATCGCTATCAAGCACATTATAATCTTTCTGAAATATCATTAGAAGGACAAGAGAAAATATCAGACTTTCATGTTACAGTAGTTGGCTGTGGTGGTTTAGGATGCTCTAATTTACTATCATTAACAGCTATAGGTTTTGGTAAAATAACAATTATAGATGATGATGTTATTGAACTTTCAAACCTGCAAAGACAATTGCTTTTTGAAGAATCTGATATTGGTAAATATAAATGTGAAGTAGCAAAACAAAAATTAATACGATTAAATTCAGATGTTCACATTACTATTTTTAAAGAAAGAGTAGTTATTAATAATGTTAATCAGTTTTTAAATACATCAGATGTAATTATAGATTGTACAGATAATTTTACTGCTAGGCTAATATTAGATCAGTATTCTAAAGCCAATAATATACCTTTAGTTTTTGGAGGGGTTAAAGGTTTTGAAGGTGAGGTATCTGTGTTTAATTATTTAAAAGGGAAGTCATTATCCGAGACTTTTGAAAATAAACAGGAGGTTTTTCAAAATGAGAATTGTAAAGACTCTGGAGTAATAGTACCTATAGTTTCTATAGTAGCCAGTATGCAAGTTATGGAAGTGGTTAAAATTTGTTTAGGACTACCTAACGTTTTACAAGGTAAAATGGTGTTTTTTAATCTTCTTAAAAATAAATTTAGAATATTTAATTTAAAATAATTATAATTATTGGACATCTGGAAAGTCCATTTGCAGTCATGCATTAAAAAAGGGAGGTGTAACGTTGCAATTCCAATCCTATGAAATAAATTTTGATTGCCGAGATTTACTGAAAAAGCGATTAGCGACTTTTGTTAAATAGAATTATCTGTCTTTAAAATTACTGATAGTTATAAACACTCTTAACTAGAAAAAAACCACGTATTAAGTATCCAGAGCTTAAAAAAGGATTATAAACACGAAAATTATTTGGTATGTTTTAACTTTGTATTGAATTGACTTTTATAATTTTGATCAAAAATAGAGGTCAAACTAAGGGTAATATGTACATTTTGTTTTTTATCTTTTCGAAAAATATCAAACAGTTTTTTTGGTTAATTACAGAGACTAAAGATATGACTTTAGTTAATCTACTTTAGGTCTTGCTTTTTCTTCTTCAATATTACATAAAACAGATAATGTAACATCTAAACCATTAGCAATTTTTAAAAGAGTTTTAACAGTAGCATTTGTACGAGCCATTTCTAAACGTTGAATAACACTTTTATCTAAATCCGCTTTATATCCCAACTCACTTTGTGAAAGCTTTTGTTGTTCACGAAAGTTACGAATCCGCTTACCTAGTTTAATATAAAATTCTTTAGGGTCTGAGTATCTCAAAATGCTTTAATTATCGAAAAGCAAGGTAAGACAAAGAATGTAGGAATCTTTTCAAGCACACAAGAAAAGACCTTTCAAGAGTTAAAAGAAAAAGCAGCTTCAATTGGTGGAAATGCAATTATCAATGTAACAGAAGATATTTCGGCAGTAAAAGGAATAGTAATTAGATATACAGAATAACGATGAAAAAACTACTATTCTTAGTACTAACATTTACAATGTTATCATGTACTGGTAACAAGCTAGCAAAAGAAGATGCATTACAGACTTTAAAACAGCATTTTAAACAGGAATGCCACCAAGGACTCATGAGTAGTAAAATCTATTATTATGGAAGTTACTATCAAAAACTAAGTAAGTCTAGATATTATAATCTAAGTGAAATTAATAATAATCTAAAACAGTTAGAGAATCAGGGATATATTATCTCAATAAGGGATACCTGAGTATAGTATTAATTATAATTTAACTGCTAAGGGTAAAAAATATAGAACCTCAAAGGTAAATGGGGGGCATGAACTTTTTATTGTAACAGAATCAGAGGTGGTAGATGTTTTAGGAATAGCAGAAAATAAAAATACAGGAACTGCTATTGTTAAGTTTAGATTTAAACATAAACCAACCCCTTTTTATAATTTACGTAGATATAAACATAAGAAACGTAATAAAGATAATTGTACAGAAAATTTTCAAGAGCAAGAAATTAAGTTTATCAAATTTGATGATCGTTGGGAGATTAAAAAGTAACGATTTTTTTAAGGATAAATAGTTTGTTTTTTCATACAAAAAAGAGTTCCCAAAAAAGGGAACTCTGTTATTATTCAATTATTTCAGCCAAATCTCTTTAGCCTTATCAAATCCGCAAAAACGATGGTCTTCATTATATTCTCGTGAAGCTAACTCATAACGAATTAGTCTCTCTAGTGGAATTTTCATTTTAATAATGTAGCGAAGTAACTCTCCATCAGCAGTAGAAAATAGTCCATTGATTTCTTCCCAAGGTTTGGGAGGATCATCGTCTGTTCGTAACTCCTGAATAGCCTGATAAGAAATATCAGAATAATCCTTTGGAAGAATATCTAAAAAAGAAGTTTCCAATTCTTGTGCGGTAATTTGTTCACATACCGCAAAGTTATTATCAGGACCGTGTATTACTCCTGAAATAATCTTAGCTACACGATATTTAAAGTTCATCCATGTGGCATGATAGATTGCTTTTTGCTTGGATTTAAAAAGATCCAAGTAATTGTCATTTTTCATTTTTAAAAAGTTTTTGATTCTTCGATGGTATTATATCAGAGTTTTTGAACTCTAGTTATTTCAACCAAATCTGTTTTGCTTTCTCAAACCCCACCCAGTTAAACTCTTTATCATCTCCACGAGTAGCTAGTTCATAACGAATAAACTTATCTAAAGGAATCTTAGCAGAAAGTATAAACCGTAAGGTTTCTCCATGAATATTGGAAACCATTTTTACGATTTCCTCCCAATGAAGAAAAGGGTTTACATCCATTCGAATTTGCTGAATATGTTTGTAAGACATCTTAGTGTAATTCTTAGGAAGTTTTTCGAACTCACTTTTTTCAAAAGAAGGATGAGCAGTTGGTATTACCATATAGTCGCCTTGTGTATAACTTAAGGCAACCGCATAGGTTTCACCAAATCTGTGGTTGTGATTTTGCCAAAGGGCAAGATCCATCGCTTTTTGTTTACTACTAAATCTATCCATTATTTTTTCTTTGGAGTAGGAGTTTTAAGATCAGTTGGTAATACGCTACCGTTTAATGAGATCATATCACTACGCGAACTACTAGTATCTTTACCTTTAGTTCGAATCAGTTTTTGCGTATTAAAAAGTGAGCGACATTTGATATTAAACTCCGTATAGTTAACAGTATCTTCTTTATTCTTTTACCTTTTTAACATACTGGTCATACCAAGCTTCATTAGTAAGTTTAGTATCCTTGGCACTCATAATAATCTCAAGAGCAAGAGTAGCAACGGGATTTAACCCTGTACTAGTCTCTGATAAATCAAACCCTAGTTCTTCAATCTTTTTTTGTTGCGCAGCATTGGCATATTTCAGAACCACAGAAATATCTCTTCGATGGTCTTTTAAACGATTCACAATAATTTGCTTGTCTGATTTTACGGTTTCAATTTTAGCTTCCGCTTCTGTCAATAATTTTTGATCTGTTTTGATGTTTTCAATTAAAACATCGACTATTGAATTGTTCATACTATTAAATTTTAAGTGATTTATTATAAGGTGATGTAAAGAGGAATGATCTGTAATTCTTGTTCAGAAAAGTTTTTATTAGAAACTAGTTCGTCTAACGCTTTTTGCGCTTGGTCATAATTTTCAAAAAAACGTTTTGGAGGAGAATCAATTTTTAAAGCCTCTTCAGGTTTTACATAAGCATCGTAAATACCGTATACTCGTTTAAGTTTTCCAGCTTTGATTTGAAGCGATTTATAATTAGAAAAATCATATTCATCCCAATCAATAATAGCTTTAGAGGCTAAATAATGTGTAGGTAAACTAAGTTGCTCTAATGTATTCCATACAGCAATTGGTGTTAGTCTATCTTCCGCATTTCTGTTCCATTGTTTAAGAAAGAAATCGATAATATATCTATCATCATCAATAATTAAAAGGAGTTCTTCTGAGGTTAAATTCTCAAGATCAATTTCTTCTAAAGTAATGCTTCCTGACATACTTTTGATAATAGTAATCAGTTCTTCTTTTAAAAAGAAGCTATCAAAATACGGATGTCGAGAAGCTGTTTTTCTAAAAGATAATTCTTTGAGGTATTGCTTCAAAAAATGGAGCAATACCTGTTTACAGGTATGATTCATTGGTTATAGTTTTAAATTGTTATGATTTAAATTGGATAGTTGGCCGTTAAGACTTCTGTTTTTCTTTTACGCTTTTCTCCACTTGTCGCTTTATGAGCAGAAAGTGGTTTTTCAAAAGTTTTGGCGTACCAACCATTAGCTTCAGTATATTCTGATAGTAATGTTGTCGGATAAGTACTGAGTAAGAATTTACCTTTTACATGAGATAATGTTTCTAATAAATTCTTAAAGTGAATTTCATTATAACCACCATAATGACCTTGATTGGTATCAATGTATGGAGGATCAACATAATGAAAAGCATCTTCAGTATCTCGACTTTTAACGACAGTAAGTGCGTCATTATTTTCGATTTGAGTTTGCTCTAAACGTTTCGAAATTTCGTGATTAAAAAGAATCTTCTTATTTAAAAATGCCTTAACTCGTTTTCCATATTTATCATATCCCCAACTCCCAATTTTACAGCTAAATCCCATATTGGTAGCTATGTGAAATGCCCAAGCTTGCTCTATCTTAGAATGAATATTTGGTGATTCGCAAACAAATTTGGCTTTCATATAGCTTTTTCTTGCAAAGAGTGTGGCTTCTATTTTTTGCTTTACGTCATTGAAATTAGTTTTTACCATTTCATAAAAAATAATAGCAAGGTTATAGGTGTCGTTTATTGTTTCAGACTCGGCAGGTTCTTTGGCAAAGAATACTGCTCCACCACCAAAAAAGGATTCGGTATATATTCGATGTTTGGGAATAAGTGGTAAAATATGTTTAAGCATATTAAGTTTACCACCATAGTAAGTAATGGGAGTTTTAGGCATAAAAGTGTAAGAAGTGAATAAGAAATTATAATAATCCTCCGTCTTTAAAAGAATAATAGGATTCAGAAGTAATGATTAAATGATCGACTAGTTTAATGGATAAGGTACTAGCAATTTTTTCAATTTTTCCTGTTAAAGCTTTGTCATTAAGAGAGCTAGTCAACTTTCCTGAAGGATGATTGTGGGCAATGATAATTCCTGAAGCATTAGAGATAAGAGCTAATTGAAAAATTTCTCTAATACTGACTCGAATACCTTTGTTAGTTCCTGAGCCAATTTCAGCAAAACCTAAAGCTTGATTAGCATTGGATAGTAGTACCACCCAAAAGAACTCTTTTAAGTCGATTCTTTGGGAATTAATATGTCGTCTGATATAGGTATCTGCTTCATCGGCACTGGTAATGTGTACTAGTTTTTCGATAAGTGGTCGTTTGTAATGTAGTTCTACCGTATTAATAGGTTGAGATAAAATTTTTACTTGTTTTGATTTCATAAATATTTAATTAAAGTGATTCAAAACCAGTATGAATGAAATTGATTTATTGATATAGATACGCCATTTTGGTAATGGAATAATAATTAAAAAAAAGAAGCTATTACTGCTTTAAATCTCTTAATGTAATAGTCTTTGCTGAAAAAGGGCGAGGTGTTTTTCCGTCAATAAGAAGTTTTAAATAAATATGAAAATGTGATAAATCCGTAAAATCTGATGTTTGAAAGGTGAGATAAAATTCTTGTGACATATACTTAGCATCAGCTTGTCCGAGTTTAAAACAGATAATGGTTCCAATATTTCCTAATACCGCATTTTTAATATCTGTTTGTAATTGATGCAGGTATTGATGAGCGAGTATAAACCCAATTTTGAATTTCCGTAATTCAGAAAACATACTTGTAAGGGAATCAGTCGTGTAGTTTTGAAATTCATCTAAATAAATGAAAAAAGGAACTCGCTTTTGCTCATCAATGTTAATACGACTAAACCCAGCAGACGAAAGGGAAGAGAGTAATAATGAACCTAGTAAATGTGCTCCATCTGTTCCTAGCGTTCCTTTTGAAAGGTTCACTAAAAATATTTTTTTAGAATCCATAATCTGACGTAATGAAATTTGTTCTGTGTTATCAACGAGTATCTTATGTAACATTGGAATGGATAAAAAACTTCCTACCTTATTAAGTACTGGCAAAATATCTGCTTTAGAATATTTAGGAAATTCTTGTGTCCAAAAACGGATTACATTTTTGTTAACGACGTGTTTTAAGCATTGTCTTTGAAAAGAAGTATCAAGTAATATTTTTGGAATATCATCAAAAGTAGCTTTGGGTTGGTCAAGAAGTGTTAGAATTACATTGCGTAGGATATATTCTAATTTTAATCCCCAGGATTGCTTTCCCCATAATTTTTGAAAGGTTTCTAAAATACTTGAAGTTATCAAGGCTCGTTTACCATGGCTTACTTTTTTAAGAGGATTATAACCAAACTCCATATTTGGATTCGTCGCATCAAAAAGGATTACATCTTTTCTTCTATATGCTGGAATTAAAGAGCGTACTTCTTTGAGTAAATCTCCGTTAATATCAAACAAACAAAAACCACGATGTTGTAATATATCTTGGTAAATTAGTGTTTTCATTAAATTGGTTTTTCCGCTTCCTGTTTTTCCAAGGAGATACATTCCGAATAAACGATCACTTTGAAAAATTCCAAAAAGTCTTCTGTCGTCTCTAAAATCTACCTTGGCAAAATAGCTGATATATGGGTGAAGATGTTGTAGCATAGAGACACAGTATTACGTGTCTTGTAGTACACATATATATGCGCATTTTTGTAATTAAAGAATAGTGTCTAAAGGATGTTTTACGATCTGCGAACGTAGATGTTCTGCTGTTGCCGATAGATAAATAGTAGTAGTTTTAATATCACTATGTCCCATCATTTTTGAAAGGCTGTAAATATCACAACCTCCCTCAAGCATTAATGTAGCAAACGTATGACGTAACTCATGAATCTTAAAATGTATTTTTAATTCTTTTCGCATTAATAAAATAAGACGTTTTAAACCCGATTCGGTAAAGCCTTGATTTCTATTAGAGGAAGTAAAAAACTCTGAACATGTTTTTTTACTTGCTTTTCTATAGTCTAAATATCGATCTAAAGCAAAAGTAAGTTTACTATTCATGGGTACTATACGTTCTTTGTTTCCTTTTCCTTTTACAAAAATGGTTTGATTTTCAATATCAACGTCCGTAAGCTTAAGTTTAAGAAGTTCGTTTTTTCTAAGACCTGCAAAAAGAAACATTGAAAATAGTGCATAGTTTCTGTATCGTACATACTTTTGTGTATAGGGATAATTAAAGCTGATTTCTAATAATTTTGAAGCCTCTTGTTTTGTGAGTTTTTTTGGAAGCGTTTTATCATTTTTAGGAAGCTGAATGTTTTTTACATAGTTTTCTTCTAAATGATTATGCTTCACACACCATCTGAAGAATACGAGTAACGACATAAAGTAAGTTCTAAATGTTTGTGATTTCCAGTTTTTATGAACTCTACCATCAAGAAAAAACTGATACATCAGTTTTTCGTTTATTTCTCTTGTCTGAGAAATACCAGTAGAGTTCATAAAGTTAGAAATGTTTTCTTGATATCTTTTTGTTGTCGCATGAGAAACTCCTCTCATATATTTTGAATCATGACAAAACTGTTCTAGTAATAATTGAATTTTCATTGTTTTAAATTGAATCTCTAACTCAAGAAATCAATCCTTTTCTAAGGTCTCAACTTTAAATGTTGTACCCGTAGAAGCCTGTTTTTTAAAGCTGATTTTCTTTATCAGCCTTATTTTATAGGGTATTTGGTGCGCGCGCTAGGACTTGAACCTAGGACCTCGTCATTATCAGGTATATTGGGCGTAGATATTTGCCTAATTTGTTATTCTATAGGGGTTATAGAGAAATCAGAGGGTAAAAAGTGGTGATTTTGTACGACCACGTATTTTCATGCTTTTTAAAGGATAGTTTCTTGTTGTTAGAGATACATTAGTGGTTAAATAATAATGTATTCGACATAAATAGTATGTCATAATTTGTAATTAATTCAAAATGATAATTTGTCGATATAGTCTCTGGAATCTTCTGTGTTTATCGAACGCAAGTATATTTCCGTGGTTCTAATACTTGAATGTCCAAGCACTTTCATTATAGAGCTTATACTAGCGTTCTGTTGGGCTAAAGCACAAGCAAAGGTATGTCGAGTCTGATGTACGTGGAATCGAACGCCTGAGAGGCTTTTGTAGCGCTCTACCCAATGTTTAAGTCCGTGTTGAGTGAATGGTTTTAATGTTCTTGTCGAAACGATGAGTGAACTAGAATAGCTTCTTTTTTTCTTCAATTCTTTCAAATATGATTTTAGAACATGTATCAGAGTTGGATGTAGTGGAATAGTACGATTCTTTTTTGATTTTGATGTTTTTCCGTTAATAAAAATGGTTTTAGATTCAAAGTCAATATCTTTAATTCTTAGCGATAACAGTTCTCGTTTTCTGATACCTGTGTAGATAAAAAGGTTAATGATAAGTAAGTCGCGCTTATATCCAAAAATATCATCTGAACAATTTAATGCTATGGAAGAAATAATTCTTGATACTTGCTCTGAAGTAAGTGTCTTGTCATCTTGATAAGTAGGATTGGGAGGTTTTGGTATTTTATCTGTTAAAGCTCCTTTCTCAATATGGTTTAAATGCTCTAACCACCTAAAGAAAGCTATAAGTTTGTTGTAATAAGTCTTTATCGTAGATGTTTTAACACCTGTTTTCATCATCTTATTTCCCACTTTTCGTTCTCTGGTACTAATACGTTTAAAAAATTCAGTTATAACTATAGGATGTAAATCATCAAGAGTTTGTATTTCAGGCATTACTCTTTTAAAAGTTTGATATACATCTCTGTAGCTTTTTAATGTTTGGGGTCGTAACTGCTTTCCATATTGACAAGAAGTTATGTATTGTTCAAATAGTTGGTGTAAATTTTTTGAAGACATGTTTATAGATTACACTTCAGAACTATTGGAGGATAGATATACTTTTCTGTGTTCTTTACAATATGAGATATCTATATTCCAAATAAAATACTCATTACACTAGTATAATGAGTTATATACACCATACGAATGTTCCGAATAATTTCTTTGATGAATATCTTAAAAGCTTAGGCTATGCAGAATTAAAAGTATTGCTTGTTATTATTCGTCAAACCTATGGATGGAAAGATAAAAATACGGGAGGATACAAACGTTGGGATTGGATATCTCAACGGTTTTTCGTTAGAAAAACAGGACTCTCAGCAAGAGCCGTTTCGACAGCTATTTCTAAGCTAATGTATAAAAGATTGATTCTTGTTAAGAATGAAAAAGGTAGATTACTCTTTCATGAAATTGAGCGACAACGAGCTTCAAAACTATATTTCTCATGCACCTTAAAACCAAAGACCAGTGAAGTTACCAGCAGGAAACCTGTGAAAAAAGGTCACACTACAATAATTAAACATACAAATACGTACAGTGAAGATAGTTCACAGGGATTGAAGCACATACAATTTTCTCGACATAGAAAATCGTAAAACAATCATTTATACACAAACCTTCCACTAAAAATAGAAGTACCGCGAGTTTTTTTTGTAGTTTTTACAAAATGAGTTATCTATATTCTAAGTATTGAAACCCTTAAAATAGTATAAGTGTTGGATAATTCATTAACCCCAATGCTTTTTTATTTTATGATAAACACATCGCATCTTCTTAAAAGTTACCGAGAACGCACTGGAGTATCTCTTCAAGATATGGCAACTATAATCGGTATGGACACAGGAAACCTTTCAAAAGTAGAGCATCATAAATTGGATGCTAATACTTTAATTTTATTCTCATACCATCTTATTTTAAAAATTCCGATTGAAAAATTATTCAAGAATTACTATCCAGAGGTTATCAAAAATTGTTTACGAAATGGATTAGCCCTCAAAGAACAGCTTCTTGAACAGATGAAAGCACCACATATTGATAAGCGATTGATGCAGATAGATACCATCGTTGACCGCCTTATTGAACTAGATAACAACTATGAAAAATAACCCTCTTGTAATTACCTTATATCCAAATGCCCTGGGTATGGGCTATGTTATTAGCGAAACTCCAAAAGAATTGATTAATTATGGAATTGCTAGAATACGTCCATTAACAAAAGATAAATATGTAAAACGACTATTTTGTTTTATAAAAGAATACAAACCCACGCTCATTTTACTTCGAGGATATTCCGATACTGATAATCGAATTAGCAAAAGAGTGGTTAAGGTAATTGATGCTTTTGAACAAGAAGCAAGGAAAATGGATTTACCTGTACATAAATATTCGCGAGACGCTATTAAAGAAGTTTTTAGCCAGTTTGAAGGGAATAGTAAATACAGTATTTCAAAAACAATTACTTCTTGGTACCCAGAACTCAAACGATTTATGCCTGATATTAGAGTGTATCCGAATCCTGAAAATTATCGAATGGGGATTTTTGATGCTTTCGCACTTATGTTAACGCATCATTATTTGGAATAATTATTTTTTGTTCTTTTTGATAAACAGGATTTACTTTAATAAATTTAAAGAGTTTTGAAACAAATAATTAAACATTAAAACATCATTTTTATTTTAAAAAAAAGTGGTGTTTTTAAATGAATTTGTCTTGTTGTACAGTATAAGCGAATGAAAAAATACCATATTCAATTAAACAAAGGAAAAGTAGCACTAGTTCAGTATTTAGAGAAGCACAGAGCCATACTTCAAGAAAAAACAGACAATCATACCAATACTTTATTTCCTGTTAAAGGAGATCGTTTCTACATTAGTCATACGATTTGTAAGGAGATTCGGAAACTCAATCATAAACTTACCAATATTAAACAAATTAGAGCTTCCATTGGTTTTCACATCATAATATACGAGAGGTGCAATACATGGCTTGGCATCGTTATATTTCTTCTACAGAACACTATGTTCAAGAAAATTTGGAATCGTTACAGGAGGTTATTGAGAGTTTACATCCGATGAGTTAATTTTCTTTGCGGAAAAATACTTTTTAGATTGCGGTTTTCCGTAATATAAAGCAATGATAAAACTTTATCTTTAAAGGTTTATAAATTAACCAAACTATTTAAAGAAAAATTGAGCCAAAAAGAGCAATCACAGATTTTTAATTTTGTTGATGAAATTTCAAAAGAAAATAACTATAAACTTCTTTATCCTAATTACGAAGAAGGCAGAGTAATTATTGCTTTATATGAGAATTTAAAATTAAAAAAATATGAGAACAATCAATTCTCAGAGAAAGAGATTCATTCCTTATTTGAAAAGAATAGAACTGTATCTGAAAAAAAATCAAGATACCCAAGAACCATATACAAAGATAAAATACGAGGACTTTTAAAATTCTTTTTAAAATATGATGAAGAGTCTCAATTATATTCATTCCAAGAATATGCATTTAGTTTCTGTTCTATTTCAGAAGTAAGTTTAGAAGGAAGTTTTAACCCTACAGAAATTGAAGTTATTTGTAGTGATTTAAAATTAAGTTTACAAAGTGTTATTGACGATGAGAAAAAATTACTTAAATGGTTTCAAATAAGTTTAGATACTCCAAAATATAAACTAAGACAACAAACAGACTTTTTATTTAGGCAAATAGATATTGCGGTAGAAAAAATAAGAAAAGATACACTAGTAAAAAACACAAATCCATTAAAATTATTAGAAACAGTTCGTCAAGATTTAATAGATATTCAAAAAAAGAACAAGAAACTAAGGTTAGCATTCGATGAAACAAATCGCATTGAAGCAATTCTTAATAAAATTGAAATGGATAACGTTGATATCACTAATCATATAGAGCTTACATTAAATTTCTTTTATAGTATACAGGTAAGGCTAAGGAATACAGATAGACGACTAGATAGAATTAAGCCAAAGATAAATCAGTTATTTATTAATCTTAACCAATCTGAATATAATGCGAAGGTGGAACTGTTCATTTCATTTTTGCTTAATCATTCCAAAATTGAGTACGTAGGTAGTTCGAAAACAATTAAATTTCCTCAAAATTTAAATTCTTATTCATACAGAACAGATACTACAAAGTACCCTTATCTGTTTAGAGATAAAAAACTTTTTCCAGCAGCTCGAAAAAAACGAAAAAGATATCCTGTTAATCAAGAAAGACAGAAAAAGAATCGTAAACATTTACAAGAAAATATTAATAAATTTACTAAAGTAGAGCTTTGGGTTAAACAATTAGCATTACAACTTCAAAGAGAAAGATTTCTAGATGTATCACATGCTTTTTTTCAAGTTTTAGAAGAAGAAAATAGTTTTGAAATTGCAACAAAAACTGTTTATGGAATTGTACAGACATCACATTTAAATAAGAACCTTTCTGTTGAGATAGATCAAAATGATATCGTTTCCCATTCAGAATCAAATAATAAAATATGGAGAACAATAATCAAGACTATTTAAAAAGATTCGATTTTCTATTAGATAGGAATGCTGAAAAAATTTTCGGAAAATTGGACTTTAAATTAAAAGACGGGGAACATATTCAAGATCATGGAGATGGCTCTCGATTTTTAAGTTATATAGATAAGTATAAAGAATCATTGAATGATTATTACTCATCTTTTTTTGGAATAAAACTTAGAGAAGGAGGAGAAAGTAGTGAGCGTTTTTATTTTTTAGATTTTCATTCTGATGATAGGAAGAATATACCAGAATCAAATCGTTATACAGTAAAAAATGAATATATAATTATAGGCTTAATTATATATAAAATTATCTTTTTCGAAGGAAATATAGAATTAACATCTATTAAAAAATTAAAAAAAACTATTAGAAATGACTATGAAGAATACCAAGAAGGTTTGTTAAAAGTAATTGTAAAATCTAATGAAACAGGCAGACTAAAAGGAGATGACGATCAAATAGATAAAACTATTCAAAGGACTTTAGAACAATTTAAGAAATTAAGGTGGATGGATGTAGATGGTGATTTTTTTCAACCATTGCCCTCATTTCATCGTATATTATCACTTTACGGAGATATTATTAAAAACATTGACAACATTATAAAAACGTATCAATGAAAAAACATCCAAGAATCCATAGTCTCGGTACAATTAATATTATTCATCATCAAGAATTTTTCTATGAATTTCATCCATTTAGAACAGACTTTGTTGGAGAAAGTGGTGTGGGAAAAAGTATAGTAACAGATTTACTTCAACTTATTATTGTAGGTTCAAGTTTATATGAATCCGCTACACAGTCACGAGGAGATAGATTGTTTCAAAACCTGGTATTAGACAATTCAGAGAGCCCTGATTTTGCTTACGCTTTTATAAATGTGGAAGTAAATAAAGGTGAGTTTCTTGTACTTGGGGCATATATAGAAAAGAATAGTAGACAATCTGAACCTTTTATTATTCAAAAAGGTTTTGAGTTCGAATCAAGTTCAATAGTGTATTTAAATAAACCAATTAAAGTTGAAGATTTTGATGTAAATGGAGACTGGTTACCTATTATAGATATCGAAAATTATTTCAATTTAAATAAAAATTTAGGTTTCAATAAATATAAGCGATTTTCAGATTATCATAAGCTTTTATCTAAAGAAAATTTAATACCTATAGATATAAAAGCAAATTCTGAAATGGCAGATTATGCTAAAATTTTGCAAGCATTTTCTAGAAAAGGGATTAATGTTAAAAGTTCTAATTCATTACAGAAATTCTTATTTGGGGCTGAGTATCAAACAAAGTTTTTAAAGCAATACAATGACCTTGTTCAAGACCTTCAAGACAATCAGAATGATTATAAAATAAACATTGAAGAAATATATAAAATAAATGAACAAAAAGAAGAATTACAAAGACTGTATAATCTTAAAATACTAAAAGAAGATTCAGAAAAGAAACTTAATAAGACTAAATGGGACTATCTGCAAAATAGAAAACTAGAGTTAAAAAAAGAATTAAAAAGTACTATTAAAAATTACAATATCCATAGAAATTGTATAATTCAATTAAATGAAATTGCAATAAAAAAGATAGAATGGGCAAAAAAAGAAGATAGTTCATTAGATATTTTAATTAAAGAAATAGATAAAAAAATTGGACCTTACAGAACTCAAATAGAAGAGATAAAACAGATAGATAACTTTTTAGAAAAACATGATCTGCTAAACTCAAAAAGTATTATCGAATACCATACCACTTTTAATAAGAATAAAGAGTATGTTAAAAAGATTAATTTTTTAAAAGAACAATTTAAAATAAATAAACTTGAAGAAGCTTTTTCAGAGCTAACTATAGATAAAGGGACAACCGAAGTAATTACTAGAATTAGCTCGACTATTAATAAATTAAAAGAAACTCTTACAGAAATTGAAGCTTTGCTTAAATTTAATGATTATAAAAATTCGAGTTCTCTAGCTTATTGGATTATTAATGAAAATCGAAAATTTACACCAGAGGAAGAAAGTGTAATACGTCATTTTCAAGATTCTGGTACGGTTAAACCTTTTCCTTTAAACCCCGGAATGACTTACATTCCTAATCCTGAAGAACTTCTTCAAACTGCAAAAGCTACAAATATTGAAAAAGAGAACGATGGATTTTGGATAAACCTTAATGGATTAAAAATATATATTAAAAATACGGATAAGGTAATATTCAACACAACGAAAAAGAACGAGTTAATTGAAGCGTTTAAATTAGCAGAAGGAGAATTTTCTCAGAAAAAAAATGAAATTAATGAAGAAATTGAAACTCAAAAAAAACTGTTAGATTTTCTTAATTCACTAGATAATCTAAAAGAGTGCTTTGATGCCTGGAAACTTAAAGATGACATAACTTATCCAAAAGAAGATATAGAAGATAATTTACTTTCTAAATCTCTTGAAGATATAAAACGGATATTAAATGTTTATAGCAAAAAGAAATCTATTACTGAGGTATATAAAGTATTTGAAAAAGAACTAAATGAAGAGTACAGTAAGCAAGCTCTTTTAAAAGCTCTTGCTGAAAACCTAGCTAATTACGAATATACTTTAATTAAAGATAAAGCAGAAAAAATAACTACGATTAGTTCTAAATACAATTTTGAAACTATTTCTGTCCCAGAATACAATTTTAATTCTTCTTCATTTTTTATTGAATTTTCGAAAGAATATCAAAAAATAAAAGAAAGATTAATAGAAGATGAAAAGATAATATCACTTGTTAATGAAATAAAACAATGCAAAGAAAATATTCATAACCTGAAATTAGTTTCTAATTTTAAAAAAATAAAAACTCCAAAAAAGATAACGAAAGAGCAATTAGAAGAAAGTGAGAGTATATTTGAGAAGGCTGAAAAAGCATATATATTAGACTTTTCTTCTATCGTCAAAAATAAAGTCAAAAATGAATCGGATAGATTTTATGAAAACTATGACTTCACATTATTGGCAACTACAATTTTACCAAGAGTTTTCAAAAATATAAGTTTCAAAGACAAAGAGGTTATTGATAAAATAACTCAATATTTAGAAGATATTTTTGATAGAAATGCTGAATTTGATAAAAATAAATTAAGTAGGATTAAAGATTTAATTAAAGAAGTTCAGCACGCTGTAATGGTTCAATACAATACAGCTAGAAGAATTAAAAATATTTTTAATAGAGATGAAAATAAGATTACAGGAGGTAATAAAGCAGTTCTCAAACATTACCATAATAAACGAATTAATATAGATTGGCTAAATAACTTCTTAGGTCATTTAGCAGATAGTGAAGTGAGTTTATTTAATGATACAGGAGAGTATTTAGCTGATAAAAAACAAAAAGAATATATTTCTATTAAAGATAAAATTATAAGAGCATATCAACAACATAGTGTTGAACCATTAAATACTGTGGATATAGAAGAACTTTTAAATCCATTTTCGTATTACACTTTAAATTTTAAAATAGAAACTCCAAATGGAAGTGAAATATCAGGTAGTACAGGACAAACATATACTGCCACAGCTCTACTTTGTATTGCTAAACTTTCATTAATTCAAGAAGATACAACAACGAAACCAGGACTACGATTTATGACTATAGATGAAACAGAGGGTATTGGTTCTAATTTTAACATGCTAAGAGATGTAGCTAAAAAATTTGATTACCAAGTCCTTTCACTATCTATTGGTTTGGTTAAGCTAACTGAAGGAAATCAACATATATTTGAGCTTTTCAAAAATCCTGATTTAGATTTTATTAATCAACACCCAGTAGGTATTTTTAGTAATTAATATGAGAGAGGATATAGATTGGAGAATATTAAAGGGGCTTTATATTTTATATACAAAGAATAAGACTCAGAATAAATTACTTAAGAATCATTATGTTAAAAATATTCTTTTTGAGAGGATGAGAATTATAGGATATAGCAAAACAAGTACAGAGATTTTAGAGGCAAAAAAAGGTTATAAAGAGTTTTTTGAAACTCATTTTTTACAACAATATAATTACTATTCAGATTTCTTTAAAAATGCAGATTTAGAAAGTTCTGCTTTAAAACAGTATGATGCGTATGATTTAAAAACACTAATGTTCATTTTTAAGAATAGTAAAGAGCTTCGTTCTAATCTTACTACAGCAAGAATCTTTAGCTCTATAGTTTTTAAGCAAAAAGATTCAAAATATCTAGAAAGTAAATCAGGTCTTTTTAAAGATGTTCTTAAATTATTAAAAATAGACAAATTTCCAGATGAGTCTAAAGATAACCAATGGAAGATATCTCAAGATTGTGAAGAGCCAATTGCTATTTTACTTTGCGAAAATTTTGATTTCATAAAAGCCTATTGGGAGTTTACAAGTAATAATATTGAATTATGGTATGTTGGAGGTAGTAACACAGCTAAACTTGAAAGGGTTTCAAAAAGGTATCTTGAATTACCACTTTACTATGTTTGTGACTGGGATTATCATGGACTTAAAATTTATGAGAGGATCGTAGATATATTTGAAAAGAAGCAAAAAGAAATAATTCTAATAACTCCTGAAAACCCAATGCTAAAACCAATTAAGTCAGGAAATCATAAAAGTAAATGGCAAGAGGGAGAATTTTCAAATTTAGAGTGGAAAATTTATTCGAAAAAACAACAAGTTTTGATAAAAAAACTCATAGATACCAATACATGGGTTGAAGAACAAACAATAAATCCTGTTGAATTAATCTTAAATGTAAAATGAAACTACTATTGATCACTTATGAATTGGAATAATATACGTCCTCTTGGTGGATCGCAACAAGAAGGATTTGAAGAGTTAGTATGCCAGCTAGCTCGAAAAGAAAAAATTGAAAATCGAAAGCAATATATCCGAAAAGGAAAACCAGATGCAGGTGTAGAATGTTACTGTATTTTAGAAGATGATTCCGAAATTGCTTGGCAAGCTAAGTACTTTTTAGCAAGCCCAAGTGCCAATCAGTGGGGACAGATAGATAAATCTGTACAGACAGTATTGGAGAAGCATCCTAACCTTAAAACATATTATGTCGCCATACCTAATGATCCCGCTGATGCAAGAATTGATGATCAAGACTCTATGCTGGATAAGTGGAATGAAAGGGTGAAGAAATGGAAAGGCTGGGCAAAGAATAAGGATATGGAGGTTGAGTTTTTACCCTGGTGGTCTTCAGATATGATTGAAAGGCTCCAGCGAACTGAAAATGCTGGTCTTACCTACTATTGGTTCAATAAAGAAGAGTTCACTGATGAGTGGGCTTCGAAAGTAAACCAACAAGCAATACTATCATTAGGGAAACGCTACACACCTGAAGTTCATGTTGAACTTGAGATATCTAAGGTTTTTGACGGTATCTCAAGAGATGAACATTTTGAGCGCCGAATGGTCAACCTTCTTGATTATTTATTGCTTAAGTATAAAAAAGTCACACACGAGGATGAAGTTACAGCAGGCTTCCTTGAGTCTATTGAAAAAGGCGTTAGTGAAATTGTAGCGCTTTACGACAAGACAATATTAACGGGAGTGGACTTTATCGATTATGGGGCTTTTGTTACGCAACTTGATCTTATAAGTGAAGCCTCTGATAAACTGTATGATTTCTATGAAGAAAAAGAAAGCGAACATCGTAAGGCTAATGAAGGAACACAACATACAAGGAAGTTTGGATACGAATTTAGGAACTTGAGAGATTTTGACTCAAGTGTTTACACTATGAAGAAATTTATAAATGGTAAAACGGCAAAGCTATCTAACCAACCTTATTTGCTAGTTGAGGGTGAAGCTGGGATAGGTAAGTCTCACTTAATAGCTGACACTATAACAACGAGACAGTCGGAAAGTAAAGGTAGCTTACTTCTACTGGGACAACATTTTGTTACAGATCAAGACCCTTGGAGCCAGATACTTACTAAACTTCATTTACGCTGTAATCCAGATGAGTTTTTAGGGGCTATGAACGCAAAGGCTCAAGCCTCTGGAAGCAGATTTATAATATTTATTGATGCAATTAATGAAGGGCGGGGTCGATATTTTTGGCCAGACAATCTTAGAGCATTTATCCATTCTTTTCATAATTATGAATGGCTTGGTTTAGTACTGTCTATCCGTTCGTCCTATACTGATCTTATATTACCAACAGAGGAGATATCCCAAGACGACATAATATCTTTCAGACATTATGGGTTTGCTGAAATAGAATATGAGGCTTCAAAGATTTATTTTGATAATTACGGGATTGAACTCCCAAGCATTCCTTTATTACATCCCGAATTTCAGAACCCTCTTTTTTTGAAGTTATTCTGTGAAGGCTTACACAAAGCAGGACATACTAAGATTCCTGACGGGATGCATGGTATCTCCTCGATAATAGACTTTTTTGTAGACAGTGCGAATAAAAAACTTCACAAACCATCAGCACTTGATTTTCCAAAAAGTATATCTGTTGTAAGAAAGGCAATAGAGGCATTAATGGCTGAAAAACTTAATAATAACCTTAGGTACGTTGAGTATGAGAAAGCATACGTTATCTGCGAAGAGATTCTTAAAAAATACTCATCAAAAAGAAATCTACTCGATGTTCTGATTTCGGAAGGAGTTCTTACAAAGAACTGTTACTATGTTGATAAAGGGAAGTATGAAGAAGGAGTATATCTCACCTACGAAAGGTTCGAAGATCATACACTGGTCTCCCATCTTCTTTCCAGTGATGTGAACCTTGAGGAGGAATTTTCTCAAGGAGGAAAGCTATTTGAATTCATTAAGGATGGACAGTCTTGTCATATCAACCAAGGTGTTATTGAGGCACTCTCTATACAGTTGCCAGAGAAATTTTCACGGGAACTTTATGATTTCACTGGTCATTTAGATAATAATGGGGAGTATATTATTGCCAGTTCATTTATTCATAGTCTACTGTGGAGAAAAATCGATACAATGAATGATGGTCTGCATGATTTCATCAACAATGTTGTCTTTGCGTATGACGGTACTTACCAGCAGTTTTTAGATACTATGGTTTCTGTTTCAGTAGTGCCTGATCATCATTTCAATGCACATGCACTGCATCGGTATTTATTTGAAAAACCGATGCCAGAAAGGGATAGCTGGTGGTCATTTGATTATTTAAAAGATCGACTGGACTGGTCTTCTTCAGTTAAAAGACTTATTGATTGGAGCTGGAGTTCTAAAGATCGGTCTCATATATCAGACGATTCTATTTTATTAGCATCTATAGCACTCTCTTGGTTTCTTTGCACACCAAACAGACAGTTAAGAGACTATGCAACCAAAGCGCTTGTTTCTCTCTTACAACATCGATTGCACCTTGTTGTCGAACTGCTCAAAAAATTTGAGGGAGTAAATGACCCTTACATTTATGATAGATTATTTGCTGTGGCGTATGGCTCCAGTTTAAGAGCGAATAACAAGGTGGCTATTACCGAATTAAGCGAGTATATATTTATTACCATCTTCAAGGATAAGGAAGAGGTTTATCCTCATATACTTTTAAGGGATTATGCAAGAGGAGTGATCGAGTATGCACATTATTTAGGTTATGAACTGTCGTTTGACATTACCGATGCTCGTCCACCTTATAATAGCCAATTTCCAACCGATGTTTTGAGTAATGAAGAAATTGATGAACGTTATGAAATTGACTACAATAATCCTGATTACAAACAATACCACAGAGGGCAGAATGTAATTCTTCGGTCTATGACCACAGAATACGGAAGGGGGACTGGCGGTTATGGTGATTTTGGGCGATATACTTTTCAAAGTGCTCTGGACTCTTGGAATGTGAATTATAATGGATTAAGTAATAAAGTAGTTGAGTGGATTTTTGAGAAGTATGGTTATGATGTCGAAGTTCACGGAGAACGAGATACAGATATAGGTTATTCAAGTAGACGAGCAAGTACACTTGAAAGAATAGGTAAAAAATACCAGTGGATCGGACTTTATGAGATTATGGCAAGGGTAGCTGACAATATCACAGAGTTTACTGATCGAGGTTTTTGGAGTGATTATAGTGAATTAAGCACATACAAAGGTCCTTGGGAGCCTTATGTAAGGGATATTGATCCTACTATTTTAATAAAAGATACTGGTCACGTAGACGAAGATGAACCAACTGATTTTTGGTGGACAAATTCAAAGTCTATTGAAACGTCTCTTACAAATGGAGAATGGGTTGTATCTAGAAACGATATACCTGAACCCCAAGAAGCAATATGCGTTAAAGATAAAGAAGGTGACGAATGGTTAGTTCTTGAGGGGTATCCAGAATGGGCAGAAAAGAGACCTCTAGGAGAAGATAAATTTGACATCCCACACAAACGAATGTGGTGGCAACTCAGAAGTTATTTAGTAAAAGCTGAAGATCACGACAAATTTTTTGATTGGGCAAAAGAACAAAACTTTTGGGGAAGGTGGATGCCTAAAAGTCGAGATAGATATGAGATGTTCAGTAGGGAGAGTTATTGGTCTCCAGCCTACAAATTCTTTCAGCAGAGTTATTACAGCGGAGAACTCTGGCAAACTATCCACGATAGAGATACTGGAGATGAGATTTCTGATCTAATGGTTAGCACGGATAGTTATATGTGGGAAGAAGAATTCGATTTCTCTAAAGACTCTACTCTAAATGTTTTCAAACCAGCACAAGATATATTTGAGAATATGTCACTTGGTTATTCGCAAAAAGAAGGTGAGTATGTCGATGCTGATGGCAAGGTCGTAAGTTTTGACCCTTCTGTTTACAATAACTGTAAACAGTTCCTATTGATAAGGAAGGTGGAATTTTTTAAGTATCTTCAAGATCAAAATTTGAGAGTGATATGGACAATGATAGGAGAAAAAAAGGTAATAGGCGGTAATGCTCGAAGAGGCGGAGAAGCATTGTATCCTTTGGAAATGTCTGCATGTTTCAAAATTGAAGATGACACTATACTAGGAGATATTAGCTTTAAGCAGGATAGCTAATTACTTATTCTTTTTGCTTGGGTTTTGAAAGGTATTGAAGACCGAGTATACAATGATTTGGTTCCGGAATTCTTCGTAAATAATTACAAACGGAAATCGTTTTAAAGGAAGCTCTCTAAATACGGGCTTCCTTTTTATTTCAAAGGATGCCTTCCCATTTTTTAGGGTCTGGAAATAATCATCAAGGTAACCTAGAATCATTTTGTGTAAAAAATTAAACCGTTCAATCAATTTTTCTTTAATTTCCAAGTTTCCGATATTCTTGTTATTTATATAACCAAAGACATACAAATTATATCTAAGTTAATTTTAGCCAAAATATTAGGCTACTTATAAAATTTTCCTTTGAAGAGAAAGTTCATTGAAATAAAGTAGTTGAGGCGGAAAAATTTTGCAAAAGAGGTAAAAAAAATGTAAAAGACATAAAATTTTGTGGGGTAGTTGTTCTCCATTTGGTTTAAAACATATACAAGGTATTAAATATTTATATCTACAATTAAGTTACGATTTAAAATACTTCACACTAAAAGCATTTATACAACAAGTATTACCTTACTTTAATGAAAACGTTGTCTTAGCTTAGCCTTTTATTCACAGAAACTTATAAGTCATGAAAAAGCGAGTTGGTGTATGGATTCGAGTACCTACAAAAACACAGCAGAGTTCAGATAGTCCAGAGCATCATTTAGAGAAGGCAAAAATGTATACCTAACTAAAAGATTGGGGAATTGTAGAGGAGTATCATTTAGAAGTAATCAATGGTAAAAGTGTAATCTCACATCACAAAGCACAACGTATAATACGAGATATTCAGAGCGGACATGTTGAAACTTTAATTTTTTCAAAAATATTACGTTTGGCTCGAAACGTAAAAGAGCTACTTGAATTTTCAGACCTTTTTCAAAAATATAATGCTGACCTAATTTCACTTGGGGAATCTATAGATACAAGTTCTCCATCTGGAAGGTTTTTCTATACCGTCATTTCTACTATGAGTCAGTGGGAACAAGAAAATATTGTTGAACGTATTAAGTCGTCTGTTAAGGTAAGAGCCAAAACGGTAAAAGTATTGGGAAGTATTTCATTTGGGTATAAACGTGTAGGAAAAGATGATATGGCTCTTGATGAATAAGAAGTTCCTACAAGGAAAATGATGTTTGAACTTTTCTTAGAGCACAAAAGATTTGGAACGGTAGCTAATATTTTGAATGATAAAGGATATCGTACAAAGCGAAAAAGCCGCTTTTCAGGGACTACCATAACGATTATTACAAGACCCAAAAATAAAGGGAGTACGTCGCTCACACACCACTAAATTAGAAGAGAACGGAAAAATTGTTATGAGATATAAAGAAGAATGGTACATCCATGAAGCACCACGAATTGTATCTGATGAACTTTCCATTATTTAACAAACAATCAAAAGAAGAAAAATTTTGTAACTAGTTTATAAAGTATCAAAAAACATATCATACAGAAATTGAAAATCTAGAAATAAGAAAACAGATATTTGACAAGCTGATAACCGAATTATAAAAAATTCAATCTGATTTAGTTTTTGAGTTTAGTCAAATACACGATAATGGAATTTGCGAATTCACAGTATCAGCAGATGGAATAAAAGAAAACTTTTCTTCAGTAATTAAACTTATTGATAAAGCACCAAAAATTGATAACTGGAAATTTAACGTATTTAGACAAAGAGTTCTTGATGATGAAATCGGATTAAATTTTGGAGATTTCAAGATTAGCCATGAGGATTTATTTTTAAGGTATCAAGAAGTTGATGGAGAACTTGGTGTGGAATTGAATATTCGGGATTATAATGGAGAAGGAATGAAACAAAATGTCGTTTATATTCTTTTAGATAACTTATTAGGAGAATATGACACTACAGTTTCGATTGACTGAAAATATTGGGAAAAATTAGATGAAAATCAAATAGACAAAATGATATCGATAATCAAACTACGTGAATTAATTGATAAAAGGAAAGCGGAATAAAAACGTTTTACAACATTATGTAAACGTAATGCTTTTTCAGTGTTTTGAATAAAAGTAGCTTTGTATTTGTGGTGTCGGCAATACCGCTGCTTCACGAGCTTGTTTTTTGTTCTCTTTCAATTTTTCTCATGGTAGCACCATAAGAGCGAATAACACCTTTTACTGTAGCCATCTTTTACGATTTTTCGGTTAATATGATTAACCAAATTTATAAAAGGGGTAAGAAATAAACTTATGGAAAAAACCGTATTTTAGAATATGCTTTTCTGTAAAATAAACCTATGAAAATCATTTTTTAAGCAGTTTTTCTTGTTTTAAAAAATCAAGAGTATACTTATAATACTCTATATTTGGTTCAGTTTTCACCACTTCATAAATTTGCTCACCTATACTTGATAATCGTACAACTTCAATTTCTAAAGCATTCTCTCTTGTCATAATTTGATGATTTCTCCCCCTATATGATAAATTCATAAGGTCATTTTTCTCTAAGACAATAAATGTCTCATGTATTAAGCCTATATCTTCCAAATGTCTAAGTAATTCTGAATTGAACCCCCAAGTAGTATCGGAATATTTACCTTGTGTATTTGAGTTCTTAAATAAGACTCTATCAAAAAGAGATTCATCAGGATTCATTTCCCATAAACAACTACATAATAACGTGAAAATTTTTGCTTCATCAGAATCTATGAGTTTTACAGCATTTAAAGTTCTTCTTGAAAAAGATCCTGGGCTATCAACTTCGTCCGCTAATATTTTAGCCCATATAAACTGCATTGTATCATTTGAAATATCTTGAGATAAATTAAAAAACTCAGTTAACCAATCTGGTTCTATATCGGCGTTATCTGGTTCTTTATCATTTCCAAAGCTAATAACCTTTCCTATAATATTATCAATATTATTTTGTCTGGTAGCTTCTTTTAATGCTAAGCGAGTATTAATACGAGGATTTTCTGACACATTTATTATTTTATTTTGTGAGGAAATTCCTTCAGACACTAAATCACCAATAATAGGTTCTATATTTTGGATAAGCTTTGAAATAAAAACATCTGATAAATCAATTTGTAAAGATGCTTGACCTAAATCAAATTTTCTAACGGAAAGATTTTTAGTGTGTTCAGAAGTAGGTTCAAAATTTTTTTCATAAATATTATATTTTAATCTTTTAGAGTATTCTTTTATATCTTTTTTATATAAAGTCATAAAGCTTTTAAAAGACATCTTTTTTTCCTCTAATCCAAAGACTAAAAAGTTAATTGAATCATACGTCGGTCTATATATATAATCTTTTTCATATTGTCGAAATATCTTTTTTATTGACTCTAGGTTAATGCTTTTATAATTTGATTCATCATCACAGAATTCAGCATATTTTCTTAAACCTTCTGTTTTAATATTTTCATATATGTCATCAAAAAAATTATATAATATTTCATTGATAAGAAAGTGAAGAGCGGGTAGTTCTTTATCCTTTATTTTTTTTGGGTAGTATGGCATCAAAAAATCTTTAAAAGTTTTACAAGTTTTAAGAGTAGCATGTCAAACGACTCTTCATATCTAATTTAGCACTCGGTTATGGGTTTGTATTTAACAATCAAGCCAATGTAATAACCGTCTAGCTAGACATTTTGCCTTTGTTAAATCATCTCTCCGCATGCAGGTTAAAATGCAGAAGATACAATTCAAAATGTCATATGAATACCATAAAAAAAATATTCATTTTTGTGTTTGTCACTTTATTTTTCGCATCTTGTTCATTAAAGAACGAAGATATAGAATTTATTGAAGAGCAGATGGAAGTCCAAGCAACAGGAGGTGAAGTTGATGATACAGTAGAAGTAGATAGAGATTAAGTAAATTAAGACTCTCTTCTTTTAAGAAGAGAGTCTTTTTATATTAAGAGATAAATGATATTTTTATACTAAATAAACTCCATGAAAAAAATATATACCTTATGTATGTTTTTTACTGTATTTATCATTTACAGCCAGAATAAAGAAAGTATAAATGAACTTCTTATTCCTATAGACTCTTTATATAAACAAGCAATTGGAATTAACAATGATTCGTTAAAAAATATAGCCTTAAAAAAATATATGAAGCTGTATTATCGACATAGGGAATGGGATTCACTTCAGAAAGTACGATTAAAGCATTTAGCTTTAACGTATATATCTAAAGACACTATTTCTAGAGGGAGAAATTATGAGTATGCAGCAGCATATTATAAAAAGACACATAATATAGACAGTACTTTTTATTATTATAACAAAAGCTACAAAGTATATGAAAGCATTAATGATTCTCTTGATGCAGGTTATATGCTATTAAATATGGCAGTTCTTCAAAAAAACATGAGAGATTATTCAGGTTCTGAATATAAATCTCTTAAGTCAGAAATATATTTGCAAGGTAGAGTAAAACCAAGAAGACTTGCTTCAATATATAATAATATTGCGGTGATTTATGATAATTTAAAAAAGTATGATGCTTCCCTTAACTATCACCTTAAAGCATTACAATTAAGAAAAGAAGAAGTGAAAGATTCTATATATATAATTCATTCTCTTAATAATATTGGAGATTTTTATATAGGACAAAAAAAGTATATACAAGCTCTGTTTTATTTGAAGAAAGCAATTTCGTATAAAAACTTAGATATTAAATCAAAACTTTATGCTATTGTATTAGATAACTATTCATATACCCGATTTAAGTTAGGAGAACTAGAAACCATTGAAGAAGACCTGTTACAATCTCTCAAGATTAAAAAAGATAAAGAAGATATATATGGATTAGCCAATACATATTTACACTTAGCAGAGTATTACAAAGAAAAAGGACAAAAAAGTATCGCTATTTTAAACGCAGAAAAGGGAGTAAAAATAGCCAAAGAGAGTAAAAATTTTCAAGGGTATTTAAAACTAATGAATTTTTTAGGAAATATATACGACGGAAAGAAATCAAAACAAACTTTCAATACTTTAGATTATATTCGAGACAGTTTAGAAATTGCTGATAAAAGACAGCGAGATTCTTTTGCAAGTATTGAACTTCAATTAGATCAAAAGAACCAAATTATCGATGATAAAAGAAATACAATTAAAGCAAGATATCAAGCTATCGTTGTTTTAACTGCATTGCTTCTTTTAGTAATGATTTTCTATATTCTTTTCTATAGAAAAAGTAAAAAACAATTAGTTAAAGTTGAGAAAAAGTTATCAGAAGTAGCTTTAGATAATATTGATGACGTTGATGAGCGATTTAGTATTTTTCATAAGGAATTGATGAATACATATAAAGAATATGGTATGACAGAGATTATGCTCGAATATTGGGTTTTAAGGGGTCAACGTAAGACTATAGAACAAATAGCTGAAAGGTTACATAAAAGTGTTAATACAATAAAAGGAAGGAGAAAGAGATTGATAAAAGTTCTTAAAAAAGCTACAGGAAAAGAAGATATACCAAAATCATTTCTCCTTGATTTGTATGATAAAGAACTTCAATGTTTTCTAAAAAAAGAATCAAAAAAAAGGAAAGAGAGTCCAGAATAATCTAACATGCACCCATAGGTGGGTGTATTTTAAAAACCTTAATAAAATAGCGGTTTAGAGAGTTCTTTTTTATTATGAATATTTGTAACGTTGAATATCAATTAATCAAATCTCATGAAAAAAAAACTACTATTTTATGTGTTATTTTATTGTTGTTTGCAGAATGCTTTTAGTCAAAATATGACTAAAGAACAGCTTACGAATGATATTTATAACGTATTATATGGAAACAATTCTAACCCAGATGATTATCCAGCTTCCAGTAATCCTTCAACTTTTATAGACCTACAAGAAGGAAGTAATTTTGAAAAAAGGGCAAAACTCCTTAGTAACTTAGAATTTAAAGACGGTATTTCTGTACTCACTAGAGATAATCCAATATTTAGAAAAGAGCAAATACCATATCATGCCAGTATTATTAAAGCCCTAATCGAAGCATGGAATATTCCATTAGTTACAAATGGAGTTTCACTTCCGTATTCAGATGTCAATTCATCAACAATATATTATGAACATATTCTTACGGCTTACGATATCGGTATGCTTGATAATACTTCGCAACTTAAACCCGAAGAAGGTCTGGATTATAATGATGCTTTATTTTATATAACTGTCCTGAGTAATTCAGGATATCCAAAACCAAGTCAATCTGACTTAAAAAAAGCTAAAAATTATTTCATTCCAAATAATTATACAGCAGAAAATCTCAGTTTATTTAGAGGGATGGAGCAAGGTGTTTTTAATCACTATGCAAAAAATAGTTTTGTGATTCCAGACAGAAAAATGAGTTTAAACTTTTCACACTTCTACAGTACTCAACTCGTAGAATTACCAGATGGCTATTTTCCAATACAACCTCTTGGTCGTGGTTGGACGCATACCTATAACTCATACATCATACGAGAAGATAATGTTATTGGAAGTGATGATATTTATAATGTTGTATGGTCTGACGGTACTATTCACGTGTATAACGAAGATGAAGAAAAATACATAAGTATGGGAGTATATGATGAATTCAATGAGCGTTCATCCACTGAAATTCGTATTACTAAAAAAAACCAAACTCGTTACAGATTTAAAAAACTTGATTCGGATAGACCAATTTATTATCTCATAGAAATAGAAGATGCTAATGGAAACGAAATCAATATAGATTATGAATCTGCTGAAGAGAAAGATACAAAAAGAATAGCCTCAGTTGAAGCTCCATCAGGTAAAAAATTAGTGTTTAAATATGAAAAAAATACAGATTTAATAGAGCGAATTACTGATCCAATAGGAAGGAAGTTGTTTTTTGAATATTCAGATTTATGGCGTGGATATAGTAATACTCTTGTTAGATTTGAAGATGCAAAAGGAAATGACACCAAATATCAATATTATACAGATAGAAATACGCGCAGATATTATCTTAAAACAGTTGATTTACCAAGAGGAAATAAGATAGAAGCAGTATACGATAATGATAATAATGGAAAACTAAAACGGTATACGGTAAACGATAATGAACCTGTTGAAATAGAAGTGAAATTTGATTACGGTTCTTCAGAACCAATTACATCAACGGTTAGAGTTCCTATGCCCAAGGGAGGTACTCAAAAGTATGAGTATAGTTACAATGAACAAGGTATTTTAACAAAATTTAAAAATGATACTGATGACATACAAATAGATTATCCTACCTCTAATAATAGTCCTACACCTTTTCTTCCAACTCACACTAATACCAATGGGCTGGAGATAGATTATGATTATGACCGTAGAGGGAATGTAGAGAAAATAGATATTGAAAATGGTAAGTCTATTGAACAATACAAATACGACAGCGATAATAATGTAACAGAATATATTGACCCAGAAGGAAACACTACTAAATTTTCTTATGATAATGATGAAAACCTAACGGAAATAGAAGATGCCAATGGAAATACTATTAACTATTCCTATGATAATTATGGTCAATTACTTTCGGTAACAAATCAAGAAGGTATCACTATTAACTATACCTATGAAAATGATGGAGCAGTTTCATCCATTACCGCACCCGAAGATATCTCGTCTACTTTTGATTACGACGAAATAAACCGTTTAATAAAAAAGAAAGCGAATGGTTTAACCACCCGTTATACCTATGACAAAAATGACAATATTACTTCATTTACCAACACTGGAGGTTATGTAACAGGGTATGATTATGATAAGAACGACAATATTACTGATATAACTAATATTAAAGGAATCAAAACATCTTTTAGGTATAACAGCAAGGACCAAGTAACCAGTGAAACTTTTGGCAATCTAGAAACGAAATACCGTTACAATGATGATGGCTCTTTAAAGAGAACTACTAAATCTTCAAATGACCGAATCAGTTATAAATACGATAATGACGGACGGCTCAAGGAAACAGGAACCATAACCGATATTGATTATAACAATCGAAATCTTATTGAAGATATTACAAACAATACAGGAAAGATAGCTTTCAAGTATGATAAGTTAAATAGATTAGAAAGAGTAACTACTGTTCATGGTTATAAGGTTGAATATGATTATGAAAAAACAGGGTTAGTTGAAGAAATTAAATACCCAACTATTAACGGACTTGAATATAAAGTTGACTATAGTTACGACAAAAAAAATAGAGTTTCAAGGGTAAAATTAGATACTAATGATGGTAATAATGGTTTTTATATAGCAGAATATCAATACTATGATGATGATCGTATAAAACACATCAATTTAGGTAATGACATTCGCATTGTTTATTTTTATGATAAGGCAGGAAGACATCGTTTTATAAAACATGAAAATAGAACAACCGATGTTGTTTTATATACTGGTGCTCATACTCTAGATAACAGAGGGAACATTATAAAAAGTACTGATTACTTTACTCCAATACCTCCAGGATATATTCCAGGAAATTCTCCTAATTCTAATTCAAATGATAGTTATTCATATAATGATACCAATCATTTACTAACAGCAAAAGGAATTTCTCATACAATTGATGATGATGGAAACACTACAAAAATTGGTAATGATATTTCCGTAAACTATGATGTAGATGACCGATTAACAGACTATAAAGATGTTGACAAAAATTTTGAATTTAACTATAATCCATACAACCAACGAGTAGAAAAAACAGTTGATGGAATAACCACAAAGTACATCAGAGATGTCAGACTAGATAATATACTTGTTGAGTTAGACGAAAATAACAATTCAAAATACTATTACATATACAGTCCTTCAGGAATGTTACTAGCACGAATACAATCCAATGGAGATATTAATTATTTTCATGGTGATATACGAGGAAGTGTAGTAATGCTAACTGATGAAAATGCAGAAATAACGCATCAATATCGTTACGATGATTTTGGAAGTATCACCAGAACCTATGAACCAGATAATGATGTTAATCAATTCCGTTATGTAGGTATTTATGGTGTTGAATATGATACTAAAGATTTGTATTACATGCGTGCTAGGTATTACAAACCGTCTGTTGGTAGATTCTTAACCCAAGACCCAATATGGTCAACAAATCTTTATCCGTATGCTGATAATAATCCGATTAGTAGGATTGACCCCAATGGGAAACAGTCATTTCACATAAATACTGGTGATATTGGTGTGTGTTATAGTAGTAACTATTTAATCAGTCAGAAAATAGCTCATAATAGTAAAAGCTATGTAAATTCTACTTTATGGAATGTAGGGGTCAGAAGAAGAAATTTTTCGCCAAGTGACAATAAATGTAATTTATTTGTTTACGATATGTTAAAAAAATCAGGAGTTAGCCCAGGACTCCCAAATGGAAGGTTTAAAACTTCACCGCCTACAGCAGAACAATGGGCTGATATTAATTACATAATCTCAGGATGGGTAATAGTTACTAATCCTCAACCAGGAGATGTTGCAGCAGAGGCTATCAATTATGAAGATGCAACTGGGCATGTTGCTATTGTTACTGGAGAAAATCAAACTACAGGTACCATAGGAGGATTGAGAATAGGTAGTTCTGATTGGGGGTTTAGGAAAAGTCAAAAAGGAAGAGTAGTTTTTAGAAGATATATTGGAAATTAAAAAAATGAAAACTTATATTTTAATCATAACAATAATTATTGGCATACCTTTTTTTATAAAAAAAATAGAAAAAAAGGTGTTATTAAACTGTGAGGCTTTAAGTTCTGCGATTGAAACTAAAGAAATAACAGAGGATAATATTTCATTATTTGAAAATACTATAAAGAAGATTAATAAAGAAGAAGAATGGATATCAAATGATGTATTATTTTTATCTAGTGAATTCATAGAAATCTATGAGAATCCAGAAAGTTATAAACTTTTAGCAATTGAATTAATAAAAGATGAATCAACAACCATTAAAGAAAAAAAGATTATTATTCTTTCAATGCAAAGACTAGGTTTGAATAGTTACTTACAACTTGTTAACTTTATATCCATGTCAGATACAGAATTGTTACAAATAGCTATTCTTGGTTCTTACGGAAATAACATATTTTCAGATAACTTTTATTGTATTAATGTTAGACATTTTCTTACAGAAATCTTAAATAGTGAATTACCGAATCAACAAAATAAATCTTTTTCTAAGAAAATACTTAGTGGAAGATTCTACCTTGAAAATAAAATATTAAATTTTTTAAATGAAAACAATAATTAAATACCTACTATTCCTAATCAGCATTACCGTTAATGCTCAATTAGTAGAAGAAACGACAATATACAGTTATGACAACCTCAATCGTTTGGTAAAAGTTGTTTTTAACGATGGAGATACCAAAGAGTATGTTTACGACAACCTCGGTAATCGTCTCCAAATTAATATGGAAACGCTCAGTATAGATTCTGAAACCTTAAAGAATACTATTACAGTCTATCCTAACCCAACGAACCAATTTATCAATATTAATCTACCTGAAACGATTATCAATCAAAAGGTAGAGATAATCATTTATGATATTAACGGTCGAGAGTTAAAAACAAATAAGCAACAAATAGAAAGTACTACATTTTCATTAGATGTTAGTGCTTTTTCTAATGGAGTGTATCTTTTGCGAATATTGAATGGAGATAAAAAATGGTCTCAACTTTTTATTAAAAAATAACCCCAAATACATAAAACAAAATTGCTCTTCTAAGGAGTCATAATCTCATTAACATTAATGAGACATGGGATTACTATGCCTGAAAATTAACTATTAACCTTCAAAATTAAATAAACATGAGAGAATTTACTGTTTACCTTATACGATATGGAATGTATGCTATATACGCTATTATTATTTTTATAATTATTAAAAGATTACTGAGTTCATCAATAAAACAATACCATTCAAATTGGAATACTTTGATTGACGATTTTAATTTTTCTACCAATGATTTTTATAAACTTCTACGTGAAGAATTAAATAAAACAAAAGTAGAAGGATTGAGTATAGAAATAGTCCATCATAAAGAAGGGAACGCTCTATCTATAAAAAGAAGATACCTTAGAGTTTCATGGAAGGATTATGACTATGATATATGTGGTTTTCCTTTTGGTAAGGGGTTTTTTATCTCGTGGTGGCTTTTGTATAAGAACTCATTAGGTATGCTACTGATTTCCAAGATTCCATTTATTGGTGATTGGTTAACAAAAAAACTATTTCCCATAACTTATTACAAGATAGATACGGCAAGCATATTTATGACCTATGCACAGTCAGCTGTATTAAAAGTTATCGATACTATTACTAATGACAAAGGAATACGTGCTTTAACAGAAAATGAAAGAAAGCCAATATTGAACAATATTTTTAGACGATAGAAAAATATACAATGAATCTATCTGAACAAAATACCATAAGGTTTTATGAGTGGGAGTATCGACATCGTGGATATTATCATTTCGATACTCCTATTAATATAGAACCTCCATATTTACCATTTAATTATATATCCAACGTAAAATATGAAGGTATTGATGATGGTAGAGTTCCTAATATTTTTAAGCGGATAGGGAATCTTTTTTTGCCTAAAGAAGAAGAATTAAAAGAAAAAAAGGAAGAAGAATATTCTCCTCAATTTCTCAGTCCTAACGATAATATGGAACTTGTAGGAATAACAATAAACTTTCCTAATAAATCTATTATTTCATTATTGAGGAATATTGAATTTCTGAATATGCTTTCATATAGTGAATATCCAATTTCGTTTGAAATAATAGGAACTTCTGAAAACATTGCATTTCAAATAATAACGAGTAAATATGATAGGGAACGAATAGTTACCCAATTCCGTGCATATTTCGCTAAAGCCATTATCCAAGAACACGATAATACTGATTTGGGTTTTAACTTGGATGAGGATATAGCCATTGCAGACTTCGGGTTCAATGATGAATTCATGAGACCTATTGCTTCTAGTGGTTCATCTCAGGTTGATTCTTTAACCTCCATTATCGCTATAATGGATTCGTTATATGGAGATGATAGAGTTGTACTTCAAATTATCTTTAAAGGGATTACATCACCTTTAGCAAAAGATATTCATTACGCCGTAAGTGACGGACAAGGAGGTTCATTCTTTAGTGATGCTCCAGAAATGCCAGTATGTGCAAAACAAAAAACGATATCTCCGCTTTTTAGTGTAGTATTCCGTATCGCAACACAAGGAAAAGATAATTATAGAAGTCAATATCTTGCACAGGAAATATCAAGGAGTATTACACAAGTATCACATTCTGAATACAATTCATTGATACCGCTTTCTAATGAAGGATATAACTATGATTTTCATTTCTATAACCTTCATAATAGAACAAGTAATCGACTTGGGTTTATTCTCAATTCACACGAGCTTTCCACTTTTGTTCATTATCCTAATGAAACTATTACTTCTTCTAAATTAGGCTTTGGAGATATAAAGACAAAAAGAGCACCGAAAGAAGCGTTACATAATAAATATATATTAGGAGTAAATGAGCATAATGGTAATGAGGTAAGTGTCACGTTAAGTGATGAAATGAAGCTCAGACATATCCATATGATAGGGAGCACAGGAGTTGGTAAATCAACACTTATGGCTAATATGATGCTTGATGATATCAATAAGGGGAATGGATGTGCCTTATTTGACCCTCATGGAGATATTGTAAATGATGTTTTATTACGTATTCCTGAGCATAGAAAAGACGATGTTATTGTTATTGATCCATCTGACACCAATTTTCCTATTGGTTTTAATCTTCTTCATGCAACAACGGAATCTGAGAAGATAGTTCTGAATTCAGACTTGGTGTCAGCATTCCGAAATCAATCAACTGCATGGGGTGATAAGATGACCTCAGTTTTAACGAATGCAGTAAATGCTTTTCTAGAAAGTACACAAGGAGGAACTATTATCGAATTAAAACGTTTCCTTATTGAAGATTCTTTTAGAAAGGCATTCTTACAAAACGTTAACGATCCTTCCATCCATTATTATTGGAATAACGAATACCCAATGGTTAAAAAGGGAATAGCACCTTTATTAACACGAATTGATATTTTTTTGAATTCAAAAATTATTCGATACATGTTGGCTCAAAAGCAAGGAATTGATTTTAGAGCCTGTATTGAAGAAAAGAAAATAGTTTTAATTAAGCTTTCACAAGGATTAATAGGGGAGCAGAATAGTTTTTTATTAGCATCATTGTTTATCGCAAAGTTTAATCAGGTAGCAATGGGGAGACAATCAATTCATAAGTCACAGCGCCATCCCTACTATATATATTGTGATGAATTCCAAAATTATATTACAGACTCTATTCAATCCATACTCTCTGGAGCAAGAAAATACGGATTAGGGCTTGTCTTGGCGCATCAGGAACTTGCTCAAATTCAAGATTCGAAAATTCTCAATTCGGTTATTTCAAATCCATTTACAAGAATATGTTTTAGACTTGGAGACGATGATGCTAAACGACTAGCTACTGGTTTTTCATATTTTGAACCGATGGACTTTCAAAGTCTAGGTATTGGAGAAACAATAAGCCGAATTGGTGGAAATGAAAATGATTGTAATTTTAATACCTCCGATTTAATAAAACCAAGAAGTAATGCAAACTCAATAGAATTACATATTATTGAATCTGTTCGAAAAAAATATGCTACCCCAGTAAAAGAAATTGAAGAACTTCTTCATTCATTGTTACCAAAGACGAATGTTGAAGTATCAAAAATAAAGTACCCCATTACTAAAGTAGAAGAGGTATTAGAAATACCAAAGGAGTTTCTAACGCAAGAATTAAAAGAGAAGGAGAGTTCTACTGAGAAGATAATAAGGAATAGCAATATAGAAAAAGAGAAAGAAGAGTATCTAAAAGGTGTTACAGAAAAAGAAACAATACGAAAACATCGCTACTTACAAAATCATGTTAAAACCATTGCTATTCAAAGAGGATATAAGGGAGTATTAGAAGAAAAGACTAAAAGTGGTGGGAGAGTAGATATTTCTCTTTTAAAAGAGAAAATAAGAATTGCTGTTGAGGTCTCTGTTACAAATACAATAGACTATGAAGTTGGTAATATTATTAAATGCATTGAAGACGGATATACTCATGTTTGTATGCTTTCTGAAAGCCTTATTCACTTGAAAAACATTAAGAAGAGATCACAGAAACAGCTTAATAAAAAACAACTAGCGCAAGTAACATATTTAACACCTCTTGAATTTCCAAATTATTTAGATTCTCTTAGTCCAAAAGAAAAGCAGGTAGTAAAACGTGTACGAGGATATAGGGTAAAATCTAACCATATTGATATACAAAGAAAAGATGCTGATGAAAAAGGTAAAACGATAAAAGATGTTGTTTTACAGTCTCTTAAGAATAAAAAAAAGAAGTAAAAAGTCAACACACGACTTGCACGTGAAGAGTGTGAAACGTAGGTTAGCTGTAGGACACAAAAACACTCATAACATGGAAATATCTAAAAAAGTAGGCATTTGGGTACGAGTATCTTCACAAATGTCAGTAGATAAGGATAATCATATCTATCATGAAGCTAGGGCAAGAGAATTTATAAAATTTAGAGGATGGGAAGTAACAGAAGTGTATCGCTTAGAAGCACTTTCAGGAAGTTCTATTATGGATTACTCAGAAACTAAACGGATGTTAAAAGATATCGATTCTGGACGAATTTCGGGATTGGTTTTTAATAAAATAGCGCGATTAGCTCGTAATACAAAAGAATTAATAGAGATTGCAGACATCTTCAGTCAAAGAAATGCAGATTTAATATCGATGGATATGTCTATTGATACTTCTACACCTATAGGAAGACATTTTTATAGAACAATGAGTTCTATGGCTGAATTTGAATTAGAAACAATTAAGGATAGAATTATAGGTAATGTAATTAGTAGGGCTAAAGTAGGACGTCATATTGGAGGACAAGCTCCTTTTGGATTTACGTATGAAAATAAAAAATTGACACCACATAAAGATGAAGCTCCTATATTAAAGTTAATGTTTGAATTATTTGTTGAACATAAGAGAAAAAAGACCGTAGCACGAATATTGAATGAACGAGGACATCGAACTAAAAAAGGAAATAGATTTACCGATGCTACTGTAAGAAGACTTCTTCAAGAACCAGTAGCAAAAGGTGTACATATTATGAACCGTAGAAAAAGTAAATCAGCAGAGCTTAAGCCAAGAGAAGAATGGTTTTTTCATGAGGTAGAGCCAGTTATAGGTGAAGAGTTATGGCAAAGAGTAAGTAATATTATTAAAACTCAAACAAGAAATAAGCCATTAAATTTGAAAGTAAAGTTATTTACGGGATATGTTTTCTGTAGTTGTGGAGGAAGAATGTACAGAAAAACAGGAAGTCCTAGTTACACATGTAGACTTAAGTGTGATAATAAAATTCATCACGAAGATTTAGAAGAAGTTTTTAGAAGTGAGCTATCTAATTATACTATTTCTGAAAATAGCGTTAATGAGTACCTAGATAAATTAAATAGAACAATCGAAGAAAAAGAAACTGAATTTAATCAGCTTACAAGAAAAAAAAACATGCTTAATACAAAAATAGAAAAGTTAATTGATCTTCATCTACAAGGGCAAATTGAAACAAAGGCTTTCAATAGTTACCACTCAGAACCTTATGAACAATTGATACAAATACAGAATACTATTGCAGGACTTGAAACAGAATTATTAAGTTACAAGACAAATGTTGCATCATCACGATCTGTTATTGAAGAGGCAAGGAGTTTATATGAATATTGGAATTCTTTTGAAAGAATTCAGAAGAGAAATATTATTGAATCTACCGTTGAAAAGATCGTTATAGGTGAAGAAGACGTAGAAATAAATCTATATAAAATACTGCCAGACGGCTATATGCCTAGCTTTTTAGAAAACAAAGAAAATGGGCAACACACTCTGTTATGTGTATGGGCATGAGTGATGGAGAAGAAGAAACATTTAAACGCTTAATAACAGAGGTATATCCAAACGGAATTGTTTCTATTGTTTCTGATACTTGGGATTTATGGAAAGTATTAACGGAATATCTTCCAAACTTAAAAGAAGAAGTATTGGCTAGAGATGGAAAAGTAGTAATTCGTCCTGATAGTGGAGACCCTGTAGATATTATTTGTGGAAATCCGAATGGAAAATCAATCGAAGAGAAAAAAGGAGTGATTGAATTACTTTGGGATATTTTCGGAGGTAAAACTAATGAGAAAGGATATAAGGAGTTAGATTCACATATTGGAGCTATTTATGGCGATAGTATTACGTTAGTCAGAGCTACTCAAATTTGTGAACGTTTAAAGCAAAAAAGATTTGCCTCTACTAATGTTGTGTTAGGAATTGGTTCTTTCACCTATCAATATAATACCAGAGATACTTTTGGGTTTGCAATGAAAGCGACTTACGGAGAAGTAAATGGAGAAGGAAGAGAAATTTTTAAGGACCCTATTACTGATGACGGAACTAAAAAATCAGCAAAAGGTTTGATTAAAATAGAAAAGGAAAACGGAGCTTATAAATTAGTAGATCAAGTTTCTTGGGAAGAAGAAAAACAAGGAGAGTTAAGAGAAGTTTTTAGAGATGGTAAATTATTAATTGATGATAGTTTAGCGGAGATTAGGAAGCGAGTTTATATACAGATTTAAAACTTTTCCAGATTTCGATAATTGGTTTATTGGTAAAAGAGCAAGAATCTGTAAAGAGATGTATGGAAATTGCTGTTGCGAGCAGACATAATATTATTCTCATAGAACCAACAGGTTCAGGAAAAGCAATGTAGGTAAAACGACTTAGGTTTGTCCTCCATTTTATCTTTAGAATTAAAGTCAAAAAAGCCAAAGGATTCAAGCTATTCAGATAAGATCGTAACCTTAGGAGACGAAATGCGTAGTGTTCGACTTGATAGAGAATTAACACAACATTAAGTCGCAAAAATGATATGAGTAAATTGTAATTTTATTTATAAAATGTAACTTGGTTATCATAAGTAATACGATTTATATTTTGCATAAGGGTATATGTTTTAGGTATATTCAAATAATATTAAAAATTGATAAAATAAGCCTTAAAGGGCAAATTTTCATTCATCGAATTAAGCATGGATTGACGTATAATGCAATTGCAGAAAATATGGGATTAGGTAAAAGTACCGTAGCTCGATTTGAGCATAATTAAGCTGTAAGAAAAAAAGTATGCACAAGCTTTTTTTTTGAATTAAATAAAATTTTTATTAAATTGTACTTTAATAATCAGGTTGTTATATGTTTATTGTGATGTTTAAAACTAAAGGTCAATTACATATTATTAGACTATTATTTGAATCAAAAAATCTAATTACTATAATGAAGAAAGCATTAGGTCTAATAATATTATTATTCACCCTCCAAGTTTCTGCACAAGACAAAGAGTTGTTTCAAAAAACATATACTGAGTTTTATGAAATAATGGATTCTCTAAAAGTTAAGGTAGAGAAAACAAATAAAAAAGACTTATTAATAAATTTTCAAGAGATGAACTCAAATCTGAATACTCTATATGAATATATAGATACTTATATCTCATCTGATAAATTAATTGATAATGAATACGTTTTGCAGTTTTATGATATAAAGAATCAACTTTCTAGGTTATTTAAGGAAGTTAATACCATTGAAAATATTTTAAAAATAATACAACTTATAAATAAAGACTCTAAATTAAAGTTAGCTCATAGAAATTCTGAATCTTTTTTTAGCCCTGATGGCTACAGAAAATTAATGAATCAAAAAATTAGGGTCAGTGTTTTATCAAATAAAGGAGAAGGCTATAAAGTATATGCTAATAACCCATGGAATTTTGATAAATCTAGAATAGATTATAAGTTTGATAATTTAACTAACAATTCTAGTAGAAAATTCCTGTGCGGCTATTATATTTTCTGGATAGAAAAAGATGGTTTTGTTAGTGAAAAAAGGTTAGTTGAGGTATGTGGTGATGAAAAACACAAAGAAAACGGTCTAACTATAAAGTTTTAAAAATGATAGTTAAAAAACTTAATGAATCTTGGAAAGAAATATCAATAATAATAACTTGGACATTATCAGTAACAGGAAGTTTTTTAATCCCTTTACCAAGTTGGTCTAATAGTTCTCAAACTTCCACATACTATATTTCTTTCATGGTTTTTATTTCGGCAGTTATTTCAGGCTTTTTAGTTTTATATACTTTGAAAAACCATAAAATAAAATTTTGGTTTAAATTATCTATAACATTATTCTTTTTGTTGTTTATCTCAACTATTACTTACTTCAGAACTATGGAATTAAAAACACTACCTTACTATGATGATTTGGTAATAATTGGCTCAGATTTATTATCAAATAATCCTATAGAAAAAGCAAGAAAACTTGACGGAATTGAACCTAATGAAGTTTTAAGTATTGTTCATGGGAAATCTGAAATGGTATGGACTCAAGAAAGCATAGACAAAAATAGGCTTATTTTGACAAGTCTAATTTTTTTAGTTTATATTTTAACTTCAACTTTTATAATCGCCTTCAGCAACCTTATTCTTTTATTTAAAAAAAATAATGAAAATAGTTAAACTAATAACCCTATTATTAATACCTAACTTATTAAATTCTCAAAGTTTACCAGCTATTATAGTCAAAGAATATAACATTCTAAAAAAAGTAGCTAATATTGATTCAAAATTAGCTCTTAACGATGGCTACAATATCAAATCAAAATTAAATGGAGAAATAGAGATAGGTATTAATGAAATTAAAAAAATCCTTATTGATAATAGCTCTATTCCTACTCACTTATTAATTAGATTAATTTTAGCGCACGAAGTTGCACACCAAGTTCAATTTAGAAATTATAAAAACTCATCCAAGTTGAATGGGGTTGAAAAGAATAGAATGTTACTGGAGGCACAAGCTGATATACTTGCGGGCTTTTACTGGACATCTTCTTACTTTTTAACTGATACTTTTGATATTGATAAGCAAGCTTCTATGTTTCAATCATTAAATTCAGATAGCGATATTATTGAAAATATGTTTACCTTGATAAAGAAAGTTGGTATCAAAGAGAATTCATTTGGAACTCACCCATCAGAAAATGACAGATTAATTTGTATACAGCATGGATTTGCTATTGGAGGATTAAAGCTTCTGGATATGATATTAGAAAAGTATCCCGATTTTCCTCAAAGAAAGGATAAAAATTTAATTCAAACGATTGCTGAAAGACATCACCTCAAAAACTATATTAACATAAGTTCAAAAAAGTTTGATTTCAATTTAGATGAGATGAATTTATTAGATTGGTCATATAATCATGCAAAACTTATAATAAATTACGACCAAGATGTTTTGAAAAATTTAGTATTGCTTAAATCTTCACCTGATGCCCATATCAAATTCCATAAGGATATAAATTATCCTTATGTTGAATCCGACTTAAGGTATTTAAATATAAGTTCCAAAACAATATCTGTACAGATGTATATATATGTTGCTCATGTTAAAACAAATGATCCAGAAAATGCAGAATTTTATAAAAAAATTAATTTTAAGAAATTTAAATTTGACATCAAGCCTAGACAAGTGTTTAGAATTAAAGGAAAAACAAGATGGGATAGAGATAAATTAGATTCAGAAGCTATAAACAGTTTACAAGAAGGGTTTCATCCGAAAATTGTATTTCCTGGAAGAGGCTCAAGAGATGAATTAATTTCAGTATCATATAAAGATGGACTAGTCACACTCAATGAAGAAGAATTATTCTCTCTAAACTTAAACAATAAAAGAGACCACAAGTTAAAGACATCTAAATCATTATTATTAAGATTAATAAGATACTTAAAATCACAACCCCATAAGTTATATTATGGGATTGGTGATTTGTATGAGTTAGAAGATAAAAGTATAATGATCCATAAATCATCAAAAAAATTTGATGTTAATTCTAAAATATCTATTACAAGGGAATTTCAAGATAAATTAAAAGCTTTTGATAAACACTATAAAAACATCAAAATTATAATTAGCTATCCTGATTTTACAAAATATAATGAATTCCACGATAAATTCAATTACTTAAAAAAAATATGTAACGAAACACTTAATGATTATGATAAAGAAGTTACTCCTTATCGAATAAGTTATAAATTAAAAGGAATTTCTGTCACCATATCAAAAATACATCTTGAGAAAAAAAACAAGGGGTTTCTTGCTGGCACTTTATCAATTGAAATTAAAAATACTAGGTGATTACAAAAAAATAATTTCATTCTGGTGCTTTGAGTGCATGAAAAGTTCTTATGAAATCTCCCTATAGTTTTAATCACATTATTAAAAGATAATGAAAATAAAAGTCTCTTATTAATTATCTTCGAGCAATACTATCTGCTAAAATTAAAGCATTATATACATTTAAAACTTTTCCAGATTTTGATAATTGGTTAATCGGAGTGGTTTTATTTTCATTGTCTTTTGAAGGTGTATTGACCTTTAGAGTTAATTCCAATCCAGAATCCATTAAAATATTTTTAATTTCAGAAACTTTTAATTTAGGCTGATTTTGATAAATAAAACTTGCTACACCAGAAGTAATAGCAGAAGCAAGAGAAGTTCCTGTATCGTAGTCATTTTTATTACTTGGAAAAGAAGTATAAATATCAACAGCTGGAGCTAGTAAGTCTACATCTATATTTCCATAGTTACTATTGCTGTAAAGTAGCTTATTATTCAGTTTACTAGAAATTCCACCTACCAAAAGAAAATTATTAGATACTTGTTTTCCATTATTAACATTATCATTTGGGTAATAGTTGTTGTTGTTATTCAAGTTATAACCTGAATTTCCAGCCGAAGAAACTATCAAAACATCATGTTTTTCGGCATATTTTATGGCATCAAAGACCCATTCTTTATGACTAGAGAATTCTTTCCCAAAACTCATATTTATGATTTTAGCTCCATTGTCTACAGCGTATTTAATGGCTACTGCTATATCTTTATCGGTTTCATCTCCATAAGGAGAAATACAAACAGGCATTATTTTAATATTTTGTTTATTTACACTAAGTATTGTGCCTGCTATTTCTGTTCCATGTTTAAAAACGTCAATATTTTTACTAACTAAATGATTTCCATAATTAATATCATTAATGTCCTCAGGGTCATCTCCAATTACTTTACGATTATTAAATGTCAAATTTAAAAGTTTACTGATTCTCTTATCTGCTTTAAGTTTATAATCATTTATGTAGTTTCTAGAGAATCCAAACTTGATGAAATTTGATTTGATAAGTATAGTTTCTTGTAGTTTTTTATCATTGGGATAAACAAGTTTTAAACTATCTAAAGAATTAATGTCATATTTTTTTTCAGGAAAGTAAGATGATAGATGTTTTTCAACATTAGTTAGACTATTGTTTATCATATTTGCATATTCTACTTCATTATTGGCATATTTTAGCTGGCTTTCATATTTTTTTTGCGCTCTTAAATAGTTTTTATATTCAGCAGAATCAATTACGACTAGATTCTCCTTATTCCCGTACTTTGTAGATAGTTTTTTTAAGACTCTAGTGTAAGAGTAGTTGGTAAAACTATTGTTTTCTCCCTTTGAGTTACCTAAAAAATTCCACCCGTTTACATCATCAATGTGTCCGTTTTTATCATCATCAATGTTATTATTTGGTATCTCATCTTCATTAATCCATATGTTGTTTTTTAAATCGTTATGCTCAATGTCAATTTCTGAATCAATAACAGCAATAATAATTTCTTTAAGTTTATTGGTAATTAATAAACTATCAAAAGCTCTATTTAAACTAATGCCTGGGACGGAATCAATAAAGAGATCTTTTAAAAACCAATTTAGCCTATCCGATTTGGAAAGGTCAGTTTTCTTTTCTAAAAGTTTAGTATTTGAATTTATTATTAAAAGTTCTTTGTTTTCTTTTTTACAGCTAAAAAGAAAACTTAAAATAAATACGAATAAAAGATTTTTGATGTATGACATATGTAAAAAATGAAAATAATAAAACGAGCTAAACTAACTCGTTTTATTTTGAAAATTTTAACCATTACTATTTTTAACCAGAACAATTTTAGTTGAGTTTGCAGTACACTTAGTTTTACTACCTTTTCCAGTTTCTCCATTTTCATTATTATCACCTCCCTTAACCATTTGCAAATTACGTAACTTAAGTATTGTATTTTTGTTTAAAATTAGCTTATTTTCGAGCAAAAATAATTTAGATTAACAGTCTATATGAGAATTTTTAAGGGTAAGATAAAAAACGAGACTGCTTGAAAAGTAATTTTCAAACGTCATTAAGAAAAAACAACTTTTAATTAACCTTATTATTAGGAGTTTCTTATAAGAAGATTTTTTCATTTTATTGGGAAATGACAACTTTTTTGAAAGTTTCGTTTTTAAATAGTTATTTAGCAATACTATCTGCCAAAATTAGAGCATTATATACATTTAAAACTTTTCCAGATTTCGATAATTCAGAGAAATAAACCTTTTTTTTAGAATCAGACTTAGTCTTAATTTCTATTTCTACATCATAATTAACACCAGAATCCATCAAAATTTGTTTTACTTGTGTAGCTGTTAAATTTGGGAAATAAGAACGAATGAGGGTTGCAATTCCTGAAACAATAGCAGCAGCATAGGATGTACCTCTTGATGTTTTGTACTTATTATTAGGAAGTAAGGTTTTAATTTTAGAACCTGGAGCATAAATATCGACCGTATTTTTTCCATAATTGGAGTTTTTGTACAAGATGTTTCTTTTATTTCCTTTTTTAGGTTGAGTTACTGCACCTACAACTAGAAGGTTGGAAACAATTTCTTTGCCTTCATTGTTGGTATCGTTTGGGTATCGTACGTTCTTATCTAAATCTAATCCTTCATTTCCAGCAGACTGAATTATTAAAACATCTTTTTTATCTGCGTAACAAAGGGCTTTGTCTACTAATATATCATTAATAGAAAAACTTTTAGATTGACTAAGATTTATAACTTTAGCACCATTATCTACAGCATATCTAATGGCTAATGAAGTATCTTTATCAGTAGGGTCCCCTACGCCAGTTATCACTAAAGGCATAATGGTGAGTTTTCGTTTTTTAATATCTTTTTCCATCAAATTAAAAATCCTTGCAATTACTCCTGATACCTTTGTCCCATGATCTATTTTATCTGTATTGCCACTTACTAAAGGACTCCCATATCTTGTATCTTTTATATCCTCAAAATCATCGCCTATTAATTCTCGGTTATCATAATTTAGATTCATGCATATTTCTAAAGATTTTCTCTTGAAATTTAGATAGTCCATAAATTCATTATATGGATAACCCTTTTTATATGTGGTTTTTACGTATTCAATATATTTTTTGATTATGGTGTCTTTGGTTTTGAGTGCATTAATATTTTCTAATGTGAAAGACTTTTGGTTAAAAATTTTTTTCAACGTATCCATGACAAAGGTGTAGCCAGGCTCTGATTTTTCGTAACGTTTAATTTTTTTCTTTAGAGATTCTAATGTCTGGTTGTAGGATTCTTTAACATCATCATAGTTAAAAAGTACTTTCTTTTCCTTGTATAATTTATTTAATTCTTTTTCAGAAAACTTTCTAAGAATCCGTGTTTCATCTACTAAGGTGTAATCAAGGCTAATTCCATTTTCCTTTTTACCTATAAAGTTCCAACCATGTATATCATCAACAAAACTATTTTTATCATCATCTATTTTATTTTTACTTTTCTCTTTAGAATTCTTCCATAAAACTTTTTGGAAGTCCTTGTGATTAATATCCACATCGGTATCTAATACAGCAACACTAATAGATGATTTTAATTTTAAGTTTCTATTAATAAAATCGAATGCTTGTTCTATATTAATACTAGGTAATGTGTCATTGTTTTTCCTTAACCACCAATCCATACTTGGAGATGTTTTAAATTCAGTATTTTCAAAGCCTTGAGCTATGCATAGATTAGAAAATATAAAGAAGACTAATACTAGCAGTTGAGTTAATGTTAATTTCATTTTTTTGGATTAAAAAAATACTCAAAAACCTGTGTTATTCAAATTCTTCTAAAATTCTTATCTTAAGTTTTTTCATAAAGCATTAAAAATTATATTAATTAATACTTTCAAAGGAAGGACTTTCTTTTTTTACTAAAAAGAAAAAAAAATAGTAGAACACGTATTTTTAAAAAATACTTTGTGTTTTTTTAAATCAATTCTTTAATTGTTTTATGAAATCAGAAGGATAATGACCTGTTGTTGTTTTAAAAGCTTTGGAAAAGGGTTCTGCATTTTTAAACCCAACTTCTTTAGCCATAGCTTGAATAGAATAATTTTTAAAAACTTTATCATTTCTTAGCCTTTCTAAGGCTAACTGGATACGTAAATCGTTAATATATACTCTAAATTTTTTCTGGTAGTGATATTTTATTATCCTAGCTATATAATTAGCATTTGTATCAAAACTTTTAGCAAGAGATGTAGCTGTTAGATTTGAGTTTGTAAATAATTTCTTTTCCTCAAATTCTTTTAAATTATTCAGTATTGAATCAACTACCTCCTTAGCTATTCCTATTCCTTCTTCTTCATTTTTATAAGCTCTCTCATGATTAGTTGTCTTTTTTATTTCTTTTTTTGACAAAAGTTCATCGAATTTTCTTTGATAAAACATATGTAAAACATCTTGCTCTCTACTTTTCCTTTGAATAATAGTCCTTCTTCTTAAGATTTCTACAGATAATAGAATAAAGATAATTGTACCAATATAGACCCACATCTTTACATTTTTCTTTGAGTTGTTTATTTGTTTCTTTAATTCTTTTTGTTCTTCGATTAAACTGGATTTATCTATTTTATTATGAATTTGCTTGGAAGCATATGCATAGTTAATATGAGTAATACTATCAAAGCGAAGTAGTTGTTTTACATAGTACAATTGTTTTTGAATGTCATTCTTTTTTTCATGATAGTTCTTCAAGTATTGATAACCAGGTCTAATTGCTGGATATATATTACCTAAAATATTATAAATACTATCCATTTTTTTTAAAAAACTAACCCCTTTTTTTAAATCTCCTAATTTAATAATAGACATACCTTTTATGTAATAGCAGACTGCTAAACTTTTGATATTATTTTTATTTATAAATTGGGGGATAGCTAATTTCAGGCTATCAATAACATCTTCATATTGCCCTTTGTCGTAATGTACCTCAGCGGCATTTAGCCTGATTTTATTTATTAAATTACTACTCCATTTGAATTTTCTATATTCTTGTGCTTCATTATTAAGAAAGTTTGCTGAATCTAACTTATTATTCAGTCTATAGGAATTAGACAATAAATGTATTCTGTTTAAATGTAATTTACCTATTTCCTTGTCTAATGATTTTAAGTCTTTTTTAATCAGTTGCTTGGTGTATTTATAGCAAGCTTTAAAGTTTTTAAGCGCTCCTTTATTATCACCTACTGTTTCTCTTAAAATACCTAAACTTACATTCGATTTATCAATTTGTTGAAGGTTCTCATTCATTTTTGCTATTTCTATAGCGTAAATTTGATTTTCAAGTGCTTTTTTGAACTTCCTTTTTTTTGTATAATAACTTCCTCTTCTGTAATATGCAGTCCAAACCCAATTATTAGAATCAATAAGCTTAGCATATTTAATTAGGCTATCATAACAATTCAAAAATTCATCTTTTTTTCTTGTAGTAATAATATAATACCCTGTAGCTATTTTTAAAGTATCATTTTGGTTATAAGCTTTTTTTAGAAAAGCCTTGGCATATATGTCATATAAAGTATCATTTTTTCTATTGTAGTAAAAATTATTATACAATTCTTTATATGTTTTCTCTTTTAAAGAATCATTCTGAGAGTAATTTGACTCTTTAGCAGTTTGAGAATAAATAAAAGAAGATGTTTTAATCAAAAAAACAAATATGAAAGTACTAAGTACCTTATACATAAACTTTACAGAACCCATAACCAATTTTGTGAAAATATTTTGTTTTGCAAAATAAAGTTTATTCTAAAGAAGAATTATTTTTCAAATCGTTTTTTTAAAAAAATAGGCTCTTATTTTTAAAATTCAGTGAAGCTTGTTTTTGTTTGTAAGAGTTTCTGTTTTTTATTTGCAAACAATATTTGAGTATTTGAATTAAGATTATATAACCAAGTAATAGATTCTTTAAAAAATGGATAGTAGTATATTTTATTTAAAGAGATTAATTAAAACTTGAATGAACTCATAAAAGCGGGAGGGAAATTGTTTTTATGTAAGGACGGGGAAACAAAATTAGTAAGGTTATATTTCTCTATATTGTTACCAACCCAAATAGTCAGTTTGATAATTTGGGTTGGTTTTTTTAAAAAATTGTAACAATAGAATATAAGATAAAGAGTTATAGAGTTAACAAATTGCAAATGGTATTTCTATTCACACTATGACCTCTTTTTTAAAATTAAACACGTGTAGAGAATAATTCTCGAAAAAATGATTACGAGTAATCGAATAAATTAATTAATAACATTTAAAATTTCAAATTATGAAAAAAGTAATTTTAACAGCACTTTTTCTAGCTGCTTTTATTCCAACAAAAGCAGAAAACACTAATGAGTTAGCAAATGATTGTCATGGTTATGCTTGTGAAAAAATGTCTGAATACGAAGCAGCACATGGAGATAATTTAACATTAGCGCAATATGATGTTATTTATGATGCCTTTTATGGAGCGTGTTAACGAATAAAATTGATTAACGATGTAGCCGGATTGTATTATAATTCGGCTACTTTTAAAACTAAAATTAATGAGATATTTTTTAATATTTTTTATCTTTTCGTCTTTTTGCTTTTCTCAAACAGGAATTGTAAAATATAGGATAACGCCATTGAAGTTAAAAGTAAAAAATAAAAACTTAGAGAGGGCAACAAATACGGAGATAGATTTAATGAATTTTACACTAAAATATAACAAAACAAATTCGTATTTCAAAAAAGAGAAAAGCATACCTAAAAATCCATTACAACATAAAATTGCAGCTATATTAGTAGGTATGAACTACAATTGGTTTCAAAATTCATTAACAAAAGAAGCTATTGTGAATGCAAAAGTTAAAAACAAAATGTATAGTGTTTTGTATGATAAAATGAAGTTTGAAGATTGGGTATTAAGTGAAGAAACAAAAATGATTGATGGTTATACTTGTTTTAAAGCGGAAAGAAAACAGCTAAATAACAGAACAGGAAAGTATATGCTAATTACAGCATGGTGTACTCCAGATATACCAGTTCCTTATGGTCCGGTGGGAGAAGGTGGTTTACCAGGGCTTATTTTACAAGTTAATGTAGGGAGTTTTCTATTTATAGCAACTGAAATTACCTTAAATCCGAATAAAAATAAGGTGTTATTACCAAAAGAGAAAGAGAAAATATCTAATAAAAAATATTCGCAATTATTACGAAATTCTCGAAAAGTTACTATTGATTAGTGTTATCCTTCACAAATTTAGATTTATAAAAATAGAATGGTATTGAATACATGAGAATATATTATTTATTTACGTTGTTATTGTTTAGTTCTTATTGCTATTCTCAAATAGAAATGTCTGGGGTAATAAAAAGTAATCAAGAACTTTTGTACGGAGCTAATATTATTGCAAAACCAGTAACAAAGGGAGCTAAATTTGCATATACTACTTCTGATGAACAAGGGAATTATACGTTAAAACTTTCTTCAAATTCCACGTATACTATTACAGTTAGTTTTATAGGTTTTATTACGTTAAAGGATACAACTTTTGTTAAAGGGAATAGTTTTTTGAAAGACTTTTTATTAAAACAAGACCCAAATGAATTAGAAGAAGTAGTTATTAATTACAGAGAATCTGTTCGTATTACAAAAGATACCACATCATACAGAGTTGACGCTTTTGTTAATGGTAAGGAGAGAAAGCTTAGGCAAGTTTTAAAAAAATTACCTGGGGTTGAGGTAGATAGAAAAGGTAATGTTACTGTAAAAGGAAAAAAAGTAACAAAAGTATTAGTTGAGGATAGAGAATTTTTTACTGGAGATTCAAAATTAGCAGTTAATAATATTCCAGCAGAAGTTATTGAGGAAATTCAAGTGATTGAAGATTACCATGAAAGTGATTTATTAAAAGGATTAGAAACTTCTGAAGAGGTTGCGCTTAATATTAATTTAAAAGAAGATAAGAAAAAATTCACTTTTGGTAGCATAGAAGCTGGAGGAGGAGTAAAAGATAGATACTTTACGCACCCAACGATATTTAAATATTCAAAAAAAGTAAACCTGAACTTTATTGGAGATATTAATAGTACTGGTGATAAATCTTTTACACTAAAAGATTATATTGATTATGAAGGAGGTTTTGATTTAAACGCAATTTCCAATATTGCAAAATCACCAATTGTAAGGCTATTGCATGGTGGTGATTTCAATAGAAATAATCATTATTTTGGAGGTTTCAACTTACAATTGATTAACGCTAAAAGTAATTGGAATATTTTTGGAATAGCTTTAAATGATAAAACGAATTCTTTTACAACAATGTCTCAAGAATATGTTGTAGATGAAGTTTTTGAAAACAGAAATACATCTGAAGAGAAGAATCAATCCATGTTATTAGGTAAAATAGGATTTGAGTCTCAGCCTGATGAAAACACTAGGATTAAGTGGGAAAATAGAATTGAAGCTCCTTCAGCAAAAAAGAAATTAAATACGTTGAGTGTTTTAAATTTGAGAGATTTAGAATACAAAGAGAACGACCATATCGATAATATTAGTGTTAAATCTAATTTTCGTATCGAAAGAAAGTTTTCAAAAGAACATACCTCACAAGCAAAGGTGAAATTGAAATTTTCAAGAAATACTGAAAATCAAGATTGGATAAGTTCAGAAAACATTTTTTCAGATAACATACCTATTAGAGATAACGAAAGTATTGATATTAGGAAGAAATCTAAACTTGATACGTATCAAGTAAATACACTTTTAAAACATTTTTGGGTAGTAAATAGCACGAATCATTTGTATTTTAGTTTCGTAAATAAATTAAATTTTGATAATTATGATTCAAACCTAAGTCAGTTTCAAGAAGGAAACCTAAATTATTTTGAAGAGTTTAATAATGAAATCCTAAACAGAGAATTATTTTCATCGTTTATAACGGAGTATAAGCGTTTAATAGGTGAAGCTTTTGTTACATTTAAACTAGAATATCTAAATTATAATAGATTTAATAAGCAATTTGGAGCTACTAATAATTTGAGTCATCATTTATTACTGCCTAGTTTAAAATTAGATTGGGATATTGATACGAATAAGGAAGTTAGTTTTTATTATGAAAAAAGAAATGACTTTCCAAATTACGCTAATTTGAGTGTGAAAAAAGAATTGAGAAGTTTCAATTCGGTTTATACAGGAAATGGTAATTTAGAAAGACAGTCAACCCATAATTTTAAACTTCAATATAGAAAGTTCCAAACTTATGGTTGGAGTTTCTACCCATCAATAAGTTATAGATTAAAAGATAATAAAATCCAAAATATTTTTATACCTAATGGTATTTATTCAACTAGTTCTACTTTAAATTTTGAAACCCCTGAAAAGGAATTATCTACGAATTTTAAAACCGTTTACAGTTACAGGTATTGGAGAACTTCCTTTAGGTTGAATTATAGTAATAAAAAGTACGTTAGTTTTTTAAGAGGAGAGGAGACTAAATCTACAAGTAATAGTTTAAGAGGAAGTATGAGTTTTCGATCTTTTTATGTTAAAGGTCCAAATGTAGATGTGACTTTTAGTCATTACTATAATGATGATGAAAATATCTTTTTTAATAGTATTTCTGATAGAACTAGACTTGATTTTGGGCTTGATTATGAAATAGGAGATTGGGCTTTCAGAGGGGAAGCTTTTTTAAAATATTATGCCAATAGAACAACGAATACTAAAAACTCGTTTAATGAAATTAATTCTTCTATTTTTTATCAGCAGGAGGATAGTAACTGGGCTTTTGAAATAAAAGGGAATAATTTAGGAGGAAATAAAAATACTATAACCTCAAGCTTTTCAGATGTTATTTTTAATGAAACGTTTATTGCTGTTTTTCCTAGAACGATTTTAGGAAAGATAATTTACAAATTTTAAAACGCTAAAAATGAAAAAGGTCATTTTAATAATTATAATAGTAAATTTATTTTCATGTAAAACTGCTAAAGTTAAAGAAGGAAAAGAAGAAGTGATAGTAGGTGAAATTGATAGAGAGATTTTTGATATAGAACCTTATAAAAGTTGGTTCAAAAAGAAATACAATAGCTACGAATTGAAAGACGCTGTGGTTTCTGATATTACTAAAAACCTAGAAGGAGTTAAGATAAAAGCTTTTATAGGTCTATGGTGTAGCGATAGCAAACAGCATACTCCAACTTTATATAAATTACTTGATAATGCAGGTTTTCAGTATTCTAATTTAGAGTTGATATCTGTTGATAAGAAAAAGAGAGCAAAAGGTCTTGAGAAAAATCTTAATATTTTTAGAGTACCTACATTTATATTTTATAAGAATAATAAAGAATTAGGTCGTTTTGTAGAGTTACCAGTTGAATCTCTAGAAGAAGATTTTATGAAAATAATATCAGGTAAGCCTTATAAACATTTTTATGATATTGAATAAAAGTTTTAGAAAAGAAATATAAAAAATGAGTACTATAAAACATGATTAAAAACTATGTGGGAGCTATTAAGCTCTTTTTTCATTTTTTGGTAGATAAATATTTTAGAATGAATAGCCTAATAAAGAATTTACATATCAGGGGAGTGATGAAAATTATTCATCACAACCTTTTTGGTTTTGGAGAAACCCTTAGAATGAGATATTTTAATATTTGATTATTTTAATAATATGAAAAAGTGAAATTCCAATTATATACATTGTTATAAATCCTGAATAGTAGAATAATAAATATACTATTTATAATTGGGCTGGTGATTATTTAGGAGCTTTTATTAAAGATGAAACGTTATACATTCTTATGGTATTTAGTTTAGATAGTCCAGATGATTTTATATTGGTAATTAAATACACTTAAATAAATAATTATTTTTCTATAACTTACAATTAGTACATTGTACGTTGATAAAAATTCCATACATGAATTATTTTACAGCTATAGGTTGGTTAGGAGTTATACTTTTTGTGGTAGCATATTTATTGCTAAGTATAGAGGTGTTAGATGCAAAAAAAGACAGTTATCATTGGCTTAATTTTTTAGGAGCATTATGCTTAGTTATCAATGCAATATCAATAGAAGATAACCCAACTATAGTGGTAAATGGTATTTGGGGAATAATTGCTATTGTAACGGTTTTAAGAATGTATAGCAAGAAAAGAAACTAATGAAACTTCATTAAACTAAGTACGTGCTTACTGTATATAGCAGATTGTTTTGTATATATTTCAGTATTATCAATTTGAGTTCCTAGGTAAAAATAACCACCATCAATCATAGCAAAAATAATTTCATTGAGTTCGTTTATATCAGCATTAAAAATAACATCATGCTGCTTAGCACTAATTAATTTAGATTTTAAAACTTGTCGTAATGATTTACTAAAACTTTTAAAACTATCATTTACCTTCTTGTTTCTGTATATTAAGGCATACAAGCTATAAAAAACACCATCATCAATATAGTCGCTCCATTTTCTTGAAAACATTTTTTCAATAAAGCTTTCTAAAACCTTTTTAGATGTAATTTCTTCAGGAGTACTATCATTAATAAATGTAATATAAGCTTCTAAAATGTACGTATTCAAAGCTTCTAGAATATGTTCTTTAGAATCAAAATAATGTAGTACCAACCCTTTACTAATCCCCATATGATTAGCAAGGTTTGCAATAGAAACATTCTCTAAACCAATATCTTTAGAGACTTCATAAAAAGCAATAACTATTTCTTGTCGTCTTTTATCTGCTAAATTTTTTCTACCCATATTTACATTAGTTGCCAGCAAATATATAATTATAATTGATTCATTTTTCAGTTAACAATGAGTTCACGTGTAAATTGATTTTCTTAACGCTATAGTAACTATTTTTTAATTGAACGATTGGTCAATCTATTTTTTTGATTCTCTAATTTTATCCCGCTTAAAGAGTATTTCAAAATGGGGGAAAACATAATACGTCTATTATTGATATGTATATCATTTTCTGTAATAGGTCAAGAAAAGAAAACAAAAAATAAAGTAGTATTCATAATTGTCGATGGAATTTCATCTGATTTGTATTACAAATCCAACACTCCAAATATTGATGCTATAGGTAAAGAGGGAGCATTTACAGAAGCTTATGTTGGAGGTAAAAGAGGAACAATTACAGAAACACCAACAATCTCTGCTGTAGGTTATAATAGTTTAATAACCGGTACATGGGTAAATAAGCACAATGTATATGGAAATAATATACGTAAACCTAACTACAATTATCCCACGTTATTTAGAGTCTTAAAAGACGCATATCCAAATAAAAAGACAGCAATCTTTTCAACATGGTTAGATAATAGAACAAAGCTAGTTGGAGAAAACTTACCAGAAACAAATAATGTAAAAGTAGACTATCATTTTGATGGTTTGGAAGTTGATGAAAAACGTTTTCCACACGATCGGTTTAAGAAATATTTAAAGCGAATAGATGCAGAAGTAGCAAGAGAAGCTGCTAATTATATTTTAGATGAAGGGCCAGATTTATCTTGGGTATATTTAGAACACAGTGATGACGTTGCTCATTATTATGGAGAAAGTAAAGCGTTTTTTGATATCGTAGCTTATGAAGATGCATTAATTGGAACTATAGCTGACGCTATAAAGCTAAGAGAATTAAAAACAGATGAAAATTGGTTATTAATTGTAACAACTGATCACGGTAGGATGCCTTTAGATGGTAAACACCACGGTTTTCAATCAGATCGAGAAAGAAGTATTTGGATTGCTTTAAATAAACCAATTACAAATACATATTTTAAAAACAATAGCGTTGCCTTGGTCGATATTTATCCTACTATTATAGACTTTTTAAACATACCACTTCCAAAACAAACAGCTTACGAGTTAGATGGTATTCCGCTAAACAAACAAATTGATGTATTTGATTTAGCAGGAGTAGCAATAGATAATAAAGTAAAGTTAAACTGGCTAGTAGAACATAAAAAACATGAAAAAGCAAAAGTATATATAAGCTACACAAACAATATTAAAAAAGGAGGAACAGATGAATATAAATTAATTGGAGAGGTTGATGTACAAGATAAAGAATACCTATTAAAAATAAAGCCAGTTAAGAAAACAACATATATAAAAGTAGTATTTGTAACCAAAAACCATTCAATCAATACTTGGATAAAAATCAATTAATCAACAATAAATAATAATTAAAAAATGAGGGGAAATATAACAGTTTTATTACTATTTCTTGTGACATCAATTTATGCACAAAAAAATATTAATGGTAATGTAACCGATGCAATTACTGGTGAAGTTTTACCAGGAGTAAGCATTATGGTAAAAAATACAACGAGGGGAACATCAACAGATTTTGATGGAAATTTTACAATTGCTGTAAAAAAGGGGGAAATTCTAAAATTCTCTTTTATCGGGTTTAAAACAAAAGAAATTGTTTTTAAAAATCAGAGCTTCTTAAAAGCAGTACTTGAAGAAGATAATGCGCAATTAGATGAGGTAATCATTACATCTTTAGGAATTAAAAAAGAAAAAAAAGCGCTTGGGTATGCAGCTACTGAGTTGAAAGCAAGAGAATTAACAAAAGTAAAAACAACAAATGTATTGAACTCTCTAGCAGGTAAAGTTGCAGGCTTACAAGTAACTGGAGCTAATAACGGAGTAGCAAGTTCTGCTCGTGTTGTAATTAGAGGAGAAAATTCATTAAATATAAATAGTAACAGTCCACTTTTTATTTTAGATGGAACTCCAGTAAATAACATCATATTTGGTGTAGGTGGAAATACAACAGATCAGGCAGATTTACCAACTGATTATGGAAATGGATTATCAGAATTAAATTCAGATGATTTTGAGACCGTAACCGTATTGAAAGGAGCAGCTGCATCTGCATTATATGGCTCTAGAGCTGCAAATGGAGTAGTAGTAATTACTACCAAAAAAGGAAAACAACATAAAGATGGTATCGGAGTTGAAATAGCTTCATCTACAATGTTTAGTAGTGCATTACGATTACCAGAATTACAAACTGAGTTCGGCGGCGGATGGGGCGGCGCTTATGCTTCTAATTTCGGAACAAATTTTGGACCAAAACTAGATGGTAGTATCGTAACACAAGAACTAGCTTTAGGAGATGTTGTTAACAGACCTTTTATTAATAGATATAATTTAAATGATTTTTTTAAAGAAGGAGTTAATTTAAACAATACAGTAACTCTATCAGGAGGAAATGAAAAAGGAAATTTTCTTTTTAGTTACGGAAATACATACAATGAAGGTATTGTACCAAATACAAATTTAAAAGGAAATAGCTTTAGATTAAATGCTGATTATCAATTAAACGATAAATTAAAAGTAAGTGTTAATACAAATTATATTACAAGGGGTTCAAATAACTTAACGGTTTCAGGTTATGGTAATCAGGGGATTATGTATACATTACTTTGGAACTATATTAATGTAGATTTAGATGAACTAAAACAATATTGGAATGTAGAAAATCAAGAACAAAGAAGGTTATTTACGTGGGGAGACAATCCATGGTTTATTGCTAACGAGAACATAAATGCTTTTGATAAAAATAGGTTTGTAGGAAACACAAGTTTAAACTACGAATTTAATGAAAACTTAAGTTTATTAGGAAGAATAGGAATAGATCAATCAGATGATTTCAGATGGTCAAGAAGATCAATAGGAGCTGTTAGAAACCCTAATGGAATGTATAGAGAACAGAAAATTAATTTCACTGAAATTAATGCTGATTTCTTATTAACCTATAGAAAAGACTTTGAAAACTTTACTACAAGAACTTCGGTAGGAGGAAACAGATTCGATCAACAAATTAAAGAAGGCTTCTTACAAGGAAATGGACTTTCTATACCTGGTTTGTATAACGCACAAAATATAAATGTAGTTCCAGTAATAAGAAACAACCTTTATAAGAAACGAATTAATAGTTTATACGCCTTTACAAATGTTGGATATAAAAATTATCTGTACGCAGACTTATCTGTAAGAAACGATTGGTCTTCAACATTACCAACAAATAACAATTCTTACTTTTACCCAGCTGCTTCTTTATCTTTTATACCTTCAGCAGCTTTTGAGTTACCAAACGTAATCGACTTTATGAAATTGCGCTTTAATATAGCTGAAGTAGGAAAAGATACTGATCCTTATAACTTAGAAACAGCTTATGATTTTGGAACTTTAGGAGGAACATTAACTAATCCATCACAATTATTAAATGCAGATTTGAAACCTGAAAGAACAATTTCTACTGAATTTGGTTTAGAAGCAATGTTTTTAAATAAACGTATCACACTAGATGCAACCTATTACACATCTACCTCACGAGATCAAATTTTGAATGTTGGAATTTCTGGAGCTAATGGGTTTAATTCTATAGTGACTAATGCAGGAGAAATTAAAAATTCAGGAATCGAATTAGCTTTAGGGTTAAAGCCAATTAAAACTGACGATATAGATTGGAGTATTAATGCAAATTTTACTAAAAATACAAGTGAAGTAGTTTCATTATTAGATAATCTAGACACATTTATTATTGGAGAAGGACCAGATGGCGTTACTGTAGAAGCAAGGCCAGGAGAACAAATGGGAGATATTTATGGGAATAGTTACGTTAGAAATGATGCAGGAGAAATTATTTATGAAAACGGATTACCATTAACAGGAAATAGAAGAAAAGTAGGTAATTACAATCCAGATTGGATTTTAGGGCTAGGAACTAATTTCAACTACAAAGGATTTAATATTTCTGCGCAATTTGACATACGTGAGGGTGGAGATATCTATTCTTACACAAATGCAATAGGTAGAGAAAGTGGAATCCTAGCCAATACTTTATCATGGAGAGATGGAATAATAGGTGATGGTGTAGTTAGTGATGGGAGCGGAGGTTTTGTGCCAAATACACAACAGGTAACTGCTGAAGATTGGGCGTATGCTGTGCCAAGAAGTAATGCTGAAGCTAATATTTTTGATGCCTCTTTTGTAAAACTAAGGCAGTTAAGTTTAGGATATTCTTTTTCTCATCCTGTTTTAGAAAAGTTAAGATTAGAAGGATTATCAATTAGTTTAGTAGGATCAAATTTATTCCTGTGGACGGATGTTCCAAATATAGATCCGGAAGCACAAGGTCTTAGCGGAGGTACTTTATTACCTGGTTTTGAAGTAACGCAGTTACCATCCACAAAAAGTTATGGATTTAAAGTTAATATAAAATTATAAACAACACTAAAAGATGAAAAAAATAATATACATCCTGGTAGCATTAATTGTTTTTAGTGCGTGTACAGAAGATTTTGCAGACATAAATACGAATCCAAATAATCCAGAAAATGCAAGTGAAAATTTATTGTTACCAACAGTTATTTTCGATTTAACGAATTTGATGGTAAATGAATCTTATGGTTTTGGAGATATTATAGCACAATATGGTGCAAGATATGAATTTAATGATTTAGACATATACAGGTGGCAGCCTGATGATCGTTTTTGGTCTCCAATGTATGCTGTTTTAGAAAACATCAAAGACATAAAAAACTTAGCAGAAAAAAATGGAAATACTAATTATAAGGCAGTAAGTTTAATATTAGAATCTTATATCTATAGTATAATCACCGATGCATATGGAGATGTACCAATGTCTGAAGCTAACAGAACAAAAGAAGGTTTATTAACACCAGCATATGATAAACAAGAGATAATTTATGAAGGTTTATTAGAAAAGTTAAAAATGGCAAATAATAGTATCAATATGTCAGAAACTATTGGAGGCGATTTATTGTATAATGGAAATATGTTAAAATGGAAAAAATTTGCAAACTCACTTCGTTTACGATTATTAATGAGAATTAGTAATGTTAAAAATGTAGGTGTAGCGATTTCAGAAATAATAACATCTTCTCAATATCCAATTTTTGAATCAAATGATGATAATGCAATTTATAACTATGGGGGTTCATTACCAGATGTCTCTCAAGTAGCATTACCAGGAGGAGGTAGAGATTATGATTACTTTTTATTAATACCAACTTCTCATTTTATAAACCTGTTAAATTCTAATAATGATCCGCGTTTATCCTTGTGGGTGAGTCCAAAACAAGGAACTAATGACAGAACATTAGGAGTAGCACCAGGACAGTCATTAAGTAATATAGGAAGACCAGCAGATTTTAGTAGAAGATCTGTAGCATTTTATGAAAGTGCAACTTTAATTCAAGGAATTTTCATGACATACAGTGAGCTCAATTTTATTTTAGCTGAAGCTAGCGAAAAAGGATATATAAGTACCGCCGCTAAAACTCATTACGATACAGCTGTAGAAGCTTCCTTTGAACAATGGAAAGTTAAAATGCCAAGTGATTTTTTATCTGTAACTGTACCGTATGATGTAACTACAGATCGTTTATACGAGCAAAAATGGTTAGCATTATACCATTCTGGAATTGAATCTTGGTTTGATTGGAAAAGAACAGGTAAACCAACTTTTATTAAAGCTGGCTCTGGTAATATAAATGGAGATTTAGTTCCTGTTAGGTTAAGGTATCCTAGTTTAGAACAATCTGTAAATAAAGTAAATTATGATGCTGCATCAACAGCAATGGGAGGTGATATTATTAATGCTTCCTCTTGGTGGTGGTAAATTAAGAGAGAATTAATTTGTTGTTTTTATATTTTTTGCAAAAAAAAGGATTGGATATATACGTCTAATCCTTTTTTCTATACGTTTTAATATTTAAACAGCAAGTGCTCCAGCTTCAGCAACTGTATGATCATTTTCTACAGAACTTCCGCTAACTCCAATAGCACCAATAATTACTCCTTCTTTATCTTTAATAGGTACGCCACCAGGAAAAGTAATTAAACCATTGTTAGAGTGTTCGATATTATATAATGCACCTCCTGGTTGAGATAATTCTCCAATGATTCCAGTATTCATATCAAAAAAACGGGCCGTTTTTGCTTTCTTTATAGAAATATCTAATGAACCTAACCAAGCTCCGTCCATACGTGCAAATGCAACTAAATTTGCACCAGAATCGACAACTGCAATATTCATTTTCGTATCTATTTCAATTGATTTTTCTTTTGCTACGCTAATTATTTTTTCAGCTTGTGCTAATGTAATATTCATAAGTGTTTGATTTATAATGATATTACAAAAGTAGTTTATGAGTTCCTTTTATAGGTTACTAAAAAAGGTCAATAACTTATGAAAAAAGGTCAGAAATAAGTTATGAAAATTAAATTCAAACTTCGCTAGGGGTAATTCCAAATTTATTTTTGAAAGCAATACTGAAATTTGACAGGTTATTGTAGCCGAAATTTAAGTATATCTCAGAAGGTTTTAAGTCTCCACGCTCTAAAATTTCTTTTGCTTTCTGAAGACGCTTATTTTTAAACCATTTACCAGGTGATATTTTGTATTGCTCAATAAAATGTCTTTTAAAAGTAGATAAACTCATATTACATAAAAAAGCAATCTCTTCTAACTTTAAATTTGAATATACTTGATTTTCAATAACTTTTTCAAAAGTAGAATTCTCATTTATAATTAATGACTGTAAGTACGTTTCAAAAACGTCTCCATATTTGTTGATAAGATACAACATTAGCTCTTCAAACTTCAAGCTTAATAAGTTTGTAATAAAAATAGAAGGCGCTTCTTTAATTGTAGATAAGGAATTCAAATAAGAAGTAATATAAGTATCATTTCTAATGATAAAATATGGAGGTATATTAGTATTTCTTTTTTGATTCTTTAAATGCTTATCTATAAAATCTTTCAATATTTTCTCTGAGAAAAATAAGAGTTTACAGTAATAAATAGTTTCGGTATCTAGTAATTCAGTCCAAAGCCAGTTACCTTTTTTTAATAGTAACGATTGGTCTTTATTTACCATAACCGAGGTTCCTGCAAAGTGAACTTGTTTTCTACCAATTTGTAAAAAACTAAACATATTCATACTTAGATTTACTTTACTCTTTACAACATCATCAGTCATCCTAAAATCATAGATAAATAAATCAGGAGTTTCTTTTTTATTGTTTATGTAAACCTCAGGTATGTTTTCTATTGACATTTTTAGCAGTTTAAGACACTATTAAAAGTAATAAAATTAAAAAAAGGATTGAACGTTAAAGATCCAATCCTTTTCTATTATTTTAAATAGTAATTAGATTAACTATTTCTACGTTTATTAGCGATTAATGTATTTCTTAATAACATTGCAATAGTCATTGGGCCTACGCCACCAGGAACTGGAGTAATATAAGAAGATTTGGCAGCAACTTCTTCAAAAGCCACATCACCAACCAATCTAAATCCACTTTTTTTAGAAGGATCTGCAACACGAGTAATTCCAACATCAATAACTACTACATCTTCTTTAACCATATCGGCTTTTAAAAATTCAGGTATACCAATAGCAGCAACAATAATATCTGCTTTTTTGGTAAGCTCTTCAAGATTTTGTGTTCTACTATGTGCTAAAGTAACAGTAGCATTTCCAACTTTTCTTTTTTGAGAAAGTAAAATACTCATTGGGCTACCTACAATATGACTACGCCCAATTACAACTACACTTTTTCCTGAGGTTTCTACATTATAACGACCTAATAACTCTAAGATACCAAAAGGAGTGGCAGAGATAAATGTAGGTAAATTTAAAGCCATTTTCCCAACATTTTCAGGATGAAAGCCATCCACATCTTTTTCTGGATCAACCGCCATTAAAATCTTTTGCTCGTCAATATGTTTAGGAAGTGGCAACTGAACTATAAATCCATCAATATCATTATCAACATTCAGGATTTCAATTTCATTTAAAAGCTCATCTTCGGTAGTTTCATCTGATAACTGAATTAAAGTAGATTCATATCCAACACGTTCGCAGGCTTTTACTTTAGCATTAACATAGGTTAAACTCGCGCCATCGTTGCCTAGAATAATAGCTGCTAAATGTGGTGTTTTCTTTTCATTTCTTTTTAATTCGGCTACTTCAAGAGCAATTTCTTCTTTAATATCTGCTGAAGTTTTTTTTCCGTCTAATAAAATCATTTTATGTATATGTTGTGTTGTTGTATACTAATTTTAAAGAAGTTAAAATAAAAAGGAGAAGCCGCGCTTCTCCTTTGATTTTTTTATTATCTCATACCTTTCATCATTTGCATCATGCGTTTTCCACCGCCTCCTTGCATCATCTTCATCATCTTACTCATCTGATTGAATTGCTTCATGAGTTGATTTACTTCTTGTACAGATGTACCAGAACCTTTAGCAATTCTTTTCTTTCTGCTTGCGTTAATCACCGTAGGTTTGCTTCTTTCTTCTGGTGTCATTGAATGAATAATAGCTTCAATTCCTTTAAAAGCATCGTCATCAATATCTATATCTTTCATGGCTTTTCCAGCACCTGGTATCATTCCAACGAGGTCCTTCATACTACCCATTTTCTTAATTTGCTGTATTTGACTTAAGAAATCATCAAAACCAAATTGATTTTTTGCAATTTTCTTTTGAAGTTTTCTAGCCTCTTCTTCATCATATTGTTCTTGAGCACGTTCAACTAAAGAAACAACATCTCCCATACCTAGGATACGATCTGCCATACGATCTGGATGAAATACATCTACAGCATCCATTTTCTCACCTGTACCAATAAACTTAATAGGTTTATCTACAACTGATTTAATAGAAAGAGCAGCACCACCACGAGTATCACCATCTAATTTAGTTAAAACAACTCCGTCAAAATTTAAAACATCGTTAAAAGCCTTAGCTGTATTTACAGCATCTTGCCCAGTCATCGAATCGACAACGAATAATGTTTCTTGAGGAGTAACAGCTTTATGAATATTAGAAATTTCTGTCATCATTTCTTCATCAACAGCTAAACGTCCAGCGGTATCTATTATAACCACGTTTTTACCATTGGCTTTTGCATGCTTTATTGCATTTGAAGAAATTTCTACAGGATTTTGATTCCCTTCTTCAGCATAAACTTCCACACCAATTTGTTCTCCAACAACACGCAACTGATTGATAGCCGCTGGACGATAAACGTCACATCCAACTAGTAATACTTGCTTAGTTTTCTTGGTTTTTAAATAATTGGCAAGCTTTCCTGAGAAAGTTGTTTTACCAGAACCTTGTAATCCAGACATTAAGATTACTGTTGGAGATCCACCTAAGTTAACACCTACAGTATCGCCACCCATTAGTTCTGTTAATTCATCCTTAACAATTTTCACCATTAATTGCCCAGGGTTTAATGTAGTCAATACATTTTGTCCTAATGCTTTTTCTTTAACAGTGTTGGTGAATTGTTTTGCTATTTTAAAGTTAACATCGGCATCTAAAAGTGCTCTACGAACTTCTTTTAATGTTTCAGCAACATTAACCTCGTTAATCTTTCCATGACCTTTTAGCGTATGTAACGCTTTATCTAACTTTTCACTTAAATTATTAAACATGTATATGCTTCATTTTTTGGAAGCACAAATATAGTTATTTTCGTTCGGAATTTTAACTAATAATTATTAACTAAATCATTCGTATGATGTTCAGTGTGGTATGCCGTCCACATAATAATTTCTCTAATAGGCATTTTACCCATAAGTGGATGAGGAAGAATTAGGTTGTTAAGATTATGATCTTTCCAGCGATTTGTTTTATGTTGAAGTTTTTTTTGTTGAATTTGTAAAGTGTTCAGTAATTTCTTTCGTTGTTTTAAATCTGGAATGCCCAAATTTGCATTGAATTCTTTCGCCTTTTCTTGATGCTTAGCTAATTTTTCTTGGTATCTTTTTACAATATCATCGTAATCCCGTACGTCTCTATTTGAAGTGCCAAATTTGTATTTCAGTATAAAAGGAGGAAAACTCATAGCATGATTAACTTGCTTAATAGATTCAACTAAATGTGCAATTTGTTGTCCGACAGTCCGTTTATTTTCTGGGGCTTCATTCCATTTTTCTTCAGGTTGGCTGTAAATCCAATTGAATAATGTTTCATGTTTTTTCTCAATTAAAGTATTGATTTCTTCTTTATTCATAAGGATTATGGTTTAAGCCGTGAATATAGTTAAACCTTATTTGTTTTAGTGCCTATTAAATCTTTAATAACGTTAATTAAGCTTCACTAGGATAGCGAAATTCATAAATAGAATAAAGTTTTACTACCTATTGTATTTAAAAACAGTTAGTCTTGTTAAAAATGAAAGCACATAATAACCACTAACATTGTTTCGTATGAAGACTAAAATTTAAAAGGAGGTGTTTATTTTATAAAGTACACAAGAAGCGATTTTAGGATAATTACGTAGTAACGGATGAATAAATGTATTTACTTTTTTCATTCCAATTTTATTCATAACTGCTATAGAAGGTTTGTTTATTTCAGGTGCAACAGATACTATTTCTTTTAATTCTAATGTGGAAAAAGCATAATTTAAACACGCTTTGGCACCTTCAGAAGCATAACCTTTTCCCCAGTATTTAGGGTGTAATCGCCAACCAATATCGATTGACGGATTAAAATCAGCTTTGTAAGTTTGATTATTAATACCTATAAAACCTAAGAACTCACCAGATTCAATACTATCAACAGCAAAATAGCAGAACCTGAATTGATCATATTGGTGCTGCATTTTAGTTATGAATTCTTGTGTTTCTTCTAAGGTTTTAACAGCAGGGAAATAACGCATTACCTCTTTATTAGAATTAATTTCGAATAAAGGTTTAAGATCGTTATCGCACCAATTTCTGAAACCTAATCGCTGAGACTTAAAAATATAACTATTCATTGTAAAAATTAATTACGCTAAAAATACTACTTGAGTAAAAAATAAATCAATTTAAAGTTCACTTAAAAAGAAATAAAATAGAATCTACAGATACTTTATTTTTCGTCAGGAACGAATTTTAATACGACACCGTTAATACAATCTCTGATTCCCGTTGTGTTCTTAGGTCCGTCGTTAAATCGATGGCCTAGATGTCCGCCACATTCATTACATCGTAATTCAGTTCTTACATAACCAATTTTATGATCAGTATCTGTTTCAATATTTTTTTCAATGGCTTTGTCAAAAGAGGGCCATCCAGACCCAGAGTCATATTTTCTTTCGGAAGTATACAAAGGAGTATCACAACCTACACAAACGTAGGTTCCTTTTTTCTTAAATCCATTAAATTTACTAGTATTTGGTCGTTCTGTGCCAGCTTCCCTTAATACATAAAATTGCATGGGGGTTAACTTTTTTTTCCATTCTTGTTTTGACAACGAAACAGTGTATTTTTTGTTTTTCTTGTTTTGTGCTATCGAGTAACCAGATAGCAACAGACTAAAAAATAATAGGATAACATTCTTCATTCTTCACTTTTTATAAATTCAACAACTCTATTCATTGTATTTTTATCACGTAAAATTTTAGTGTGCCCTAAACCGTTAGTGATAAGTAAAACACCGTGTTTTAAATTTTGACGTATAGCATAAGCACAACTTACAGAAACATCACCATCTAAGGCATCATGAATAACTAAAGTAGGAATGCTTACATCTTTAGCTTTTAAAGCGCTAGAATTACGATCAATATCATAACCAAAGATATTATCATAGTGTTTTTTCATCTTTTTAGCAATCTTGGGTTTTAAAGATAGGTTATTTGTAAAATTAATTAAAACTTCACTAATCGTATTTCCTGAGCCAATACTCACAAGTTTATCTATAGAAAAACCCCCTGAAAAAGCATTATATAAAGACATTCCACCTAGAGAATGTCCTACAGCAGCCGCAAAAGGACCGTGCGTTTTATTAATAACATGTATACTTTCTATAAAATCTGGCATCATTGCTTGTTTACCTTCTGAATTACCATGGGCAGGAGCATCAAATGAAATTACCATATATCCATTTTCGAGGAGTTTATCTGCGATCATGAAAAGTTGCGTACTTCTACCACACCACCCGTGTACCAATAAGACTTTTTTATCAGAGAAACCATAAGTCAATACATCTATTTCTTTAGAAATGGAAGCTACTTTTAATCTACTTTTTTGGGCGCTTTCCCACATCATTTTTTCACGTTTAGGGAGTGGGAATTTTACAGGTGTAGAAAATAGTTTTAGTGCAAATTTGGTAACTAATCTGTGAGACAAAAATTGAATTATCTTAGCCACATTTTTAATTTTTTTTGGAATGGGCATACTCGATATTAAGGCACGATTTTTTACTTGTTGCATTAAAAAAGTTTATTTTTTAAGGTAAAGATAGAATTGTATTTTTAAATTTACTATATTAAATAGTGACTTTTCACATTATATAAGAGTCACAATAGAAAAAACAAACATTAAAAAGTCATTAGTAATGAAAAGATTTTTAGCTTTTATAACGATTTCAATATTATTTATAAACTGTAGCACAGTTCCTATAACTGGAAGGCAACGTATAAACTTTGTAAGTGATGCTCAAATATTACCAATGAGTTTTCAGCAATATGATGGTTTCTTAAAAGAAAATAGTAGTAAACTAATTAAGAACACATCACAAGCCAGAGAATTAAAAACTATAGGTAAAAACATTGCAGGTGCTGTAGACCGTTTTATGAGAGCCAATGGCATGACCAAAGAAGCGAATTCTTATAAATGGGAGTTTAACCTGATTAATGATAAAACGATTAACGCATGGTGTATGCCAGGAGGAAAGGTAGTATTTTATACTGGAATCATGCCAATTTGTGATAACACTAATGGAGTAGCGGCAGTAATGGGGCATGAAGTAGCGCATGCTTTTGCTAAGCACGGACAGGAACGTATGTCTTCTGCACAGATGCAACAATTTGGTCAGGTAGCGGTTGCCGTAGGTACTCGAAATAGTAAGAACGGACAGTTATGGAATATGGCTTATGGAGTAGGGTCTCAACTAGGAATGCTGAAGTTTAGCAGAACTCATGAGACTGAAGCAGATAAGCTAGGATTAGTTTTTATGATTATGGCAGGTTATGACGGAGAAGAGGCGGCTAACGTATGGGTACGAATGAGCGCCAATGCAAAGAAGAGTGGAAGTAAAGCACCACCAGAGTTTTTAAGCACACACCCATCAAATCAATCGAGAATTGTTGAATTAAGAAAGTATTTACCAGAAGCTAAAAGGTTAGCACAAAAATTTAATAAGAAAGGAACAGCCTTTAGAAAATAAAAAGTAATACTTAATACTTTTAAGTATATTGCATACCGTTCTCAATTCTTTGGGAACGGTTTTTTAATGGAAAAATATTATGTTGAAAATAGGAGATAAAAAATTAATTAATGCTTGGGCATTTTATGATTGGTCTAATTCGGTATACTCACTTGTCATTAGTACAGCTGTTTTTCCAATATATTATGATGCAATTACTGAAGGTAAAGTTGTACGATTTTTAGGAATGGACTGGGAACATCCAAATTCATTATATACCTATGCCCTATCATTTTCATTTTTAATAGTGGCTTTTATGTCGCCTATATTATCTGGAATTGCTGATTTTAGAGGGAATAAGAAAAGTTTTATGAAGTTTTTTTGTCTTTTAGGAAGTTTATCTGTGATGAGCTTGTATTTTTTTAAAGGGGTAGACACTATTTGGATTGGCCTTATAGCAAGCGTTTTAGCGAGTATAGGTTTTTGGGGAAGTATTGTGTTTTATAATGCGTATTTGCCCGAAGTAGCGTTACCTGAACAGCAAGATAGGGTTAGTGCTAAAGGGTTTATTCATGGTTACATAGGATCTATCATATTATTAGGAATAAGTTTAGCTTTAATTGAAAAGCCTGAATTTTTCGGGATAACAAAAGCAATTGCTCCACGTATATCTTTTGTAATGGTGGGTGTTTGGTGGCTAGGTTTTGCGCAGTTTACTTTTAGAAGGTTACCAGAAGAAAAGTTTGAAGGAAAACCAGAAGATGGGTATTTATGGAAAGGTTTTGAAGAGCTAAAAAAAGTAATAAAAGAATTAAAACAATATCCAGTATTAAAGAAGTTTCTAACAGCTTTCTTTTTACTTAGCGTGGGAGTACAAACGATTATATTAACTGCTTCTTTATTTGGAACATCGGAATTAAAATTAGGCTCGGGAGACTTAATTGCAACGATTTTAATAATACAAGTTCTAGCTATATTTGGAGCCTTTATTTTCTCTAGAATTTCTGAACGATTTGGAAATATATCAGCATTAAAAATTACTATTTTTATTTGGCTACTTGTTTGTCTAGGAGCTTTTATGCTAGACAAGAATTTAGAAAATATTAAACTATACTTTTATATGTTAGGTGGTTTATTAGGCTTAGTCTTAGGAGCCATACAATCTTTGGCGCGTTCTACGTATTCCAAGCTATTACCAGAAACTAATGACCATACTACATATTTTAGTTTCTTCGATGTAACGGAGAAATTGGCTATTGTAATCGGAACATTTGTTTACGGACTACTGTTTGCTATTACGGGTTCTATGCAATGGAGCATACTTTGTTTAGCAGTTTTCTTTCTTTTATCGTTCATAATTATATCAACATTAAAAAAGACTAAACATGTATCTTAAATAAAAAAGTAACATAAAAAAAGAGCTTCGTTAACGAAGCTCTTTTTTATTTAGATATAAAATTGATTACTCAATCTTGATTGGGAAAGTTACTTGAATATCAGTCTCTCCTCCAGCATTAGCTGCATTACCTTCTTTAACACCCTGTGCAGTTTTATTTGGCTCATGTTTTAAAACAATAGTAATAGAACCATTACTTGCATCACCAGTAGTAATTACAAAGTCAATACCTACTGGGTTTCCATTGCTGTCATTTGTTCCAGCATAAGCAAAATCAGCATTTAAACTACTAGTTGCAGTATAGAAAAATTGGTGCTCATCAGCTTCGTCAGCAACCTCAGTAGTAATATTTTCAGCTGGGCTTTCTGTTTCGTTCAATAACAAGATTTTAGCTGTATAGGTAGTGTTTTTTGCTAAAGTTAAACCAGCAGCTGGTGTAATTACTGCTTGTCCAGATCCATCTCCGTCTATATCTTTATACTCTATAGTAGTTGCAGTAGTGGCTGTTCCTGGGCCTGTTAATGTAAGTTTTAATGTTGTAATTAACTCCTCTTCATTAATTGATCCTGGATCTTCTTTATCATCATCAGAACACGATGTGAAAGCAAGAGAGGAAATAAATAATAAAGCGAATAATTTAATTGATTTCATAATTTGAATTTTAAGTAAATGGATTATTAATAATTAATTTTGATTTGAATTTTAAAGTTTCTGCCTATTTCATCAGCATAAAACCGAAGTCTATTTAAGTAATTTCGATAAGAGGTATTGAAAATATTGTCTACTGAAAATTGTAGTCCAATTTTAGTTTTAAATAAATTTAAGTCTACACCAGAGGTAAAGTTTAATAAATGAAAAGCATTAGGCGGTGTGCTAATATCTACGAGCTCATCTTGTCCTGATATAGCTACAAATGTGGTAAAATTATTATTTGGGAATTCATTTTGTCTAGCATTAAATTTACTCTGTAATGTAGTTTGAAAATTATTCCATTCTGGTTTTATAAACTGTAAAGTACTTACTGTTTTGAAAGGAGGAATATCAATTAATGGTCTATTTCTAGTAACATCAATTCCTTTTAGCAGAGATGATTTATTAGAAATAGAAAAATTATCACTAAATTGATACTTTATTGTAGTGTCAACACCAAAAAGATTAGCATCAGTTTGGATGTGAGACCATACCACAAATGAACCTCTTATTGTATTTTCAGTAGCTGTAGGTTCCATATAAATAAAGTCATTAATAAAGTTATAGAAACCTTCGATAGAGAAGTTAACTTTATCATTTACATATGTATAGGTTGATGATAACCTATGGGATTTTTCTGGCTGGATACGCAAATTTCCTAATTCAATCCTTGAGGCTGAATGGTGTAATCCATCACTAAACAGTTCAGAAGGATTTGGTGCTCTACTTGATAAACCATAATTGAGTAAGATAGAGTTTTCCGAATTTAAATCAATTAACAAACCAGCAGACGCTGATAAGTTATGATAATTAAATTTCGGATTGGTCAAAAACTCATCTGAGTCTTCATTTATGATGATATCGCTAAAATCTTGGTTGTAATTCAATGAATTCCACCTTGTTTTTAAGTAGCGCTTTTTCGAATCTATATGGTTGTAATCGTATCGTAACCCAGTTGACAAAAGAAAACCATTAAATCTAAATTCAGAAATTGCATAAATTCCTGCATTATATTTGTCATAATCTGGTATTAATCTACGAACCCTTGTTCTAGGATCAGGAAAATTATTTTGATACCCGCCAGAAATCCCAATTTTATAGGTTGTGTTTGAATTGGCATCGAACTTCATGTCTGCCTTAACAGCATGATTTTTAAGCGTTAAATCTGTTGCAGGTAAAGAATTTCTATTACCGCGTCTTATATCAAATTCTAGTCTATTATTATGTTGAAAATCGTATTGTAATGAAAAAACACCCAGTCCTTTGAGACGCTTATATAATTTGGCCTTTACTAATTGATGTTTTACTTCTTGCTTAGGATTATTTATATCATAACTAAACTCGTTAACAACTAAAGGTTCACCATTATTAATAGCATTAACTAAATCAGCGCTATTACCAATGTGTGATGAACGTAAAATACCTATTTCATTAGAAAGATAACTATAGTATATGTCGAAGCCTTTATCAAATCCTTTAAAACCTCCATTTGTTGAAAAACCGTATGTTTTCAAGCCAGTGTTAGTAAGGTTATAATTTGCTGCTTCAAAATCGCCGGCACGTCTAAAAGATGTTTGTCCATTAACAAACCAACCAGTTTCATACGTCTTATTTAAACTAGTGCTAAAAGAAGAGAGTCTACCATTAGTTTGTTGCGATATGATAAATTTTCCTTGCAATGTATCTTTTTTTATTGTTCTTGCTGGATTAATAATTATAACACCACCAATAGCGTCACCTCCATACTCTAAAGCATTAGCTCCTTTAATAACCGAAATACTTCCAGCAGCATTGATATCTATGTTAGGAGCATGTTCAATTCCCCAGTCTTGGTCTTGTAAGCGAACACCGTTTATAGAAGTTAAAATTCTACTACTATGTAAACCATTAATAACAGGTTTTACGATGTTGTTTCCAGTGTTTATCGATGAAACACCTGAGACTTCTTTGATTGCATCACCTAAGCTAGCATCACTAAAATTTTCTAATGTTTTAGTTTTTAACAACGTTTCTTGAGAGGTTTTTGTTTTTTTTAGGACATTACCTTTAACATTTACTTCATCTAATTCTTCAATATGATGTTCTAGATTGAAAATTTTGAAAACATTCTTACTAATCTCAACTGTTAGAGTTTTGGTCTCGCAAGCTATGTGCGATATCTGAACTGTAACCTTACCAGAGCATAAACCATTGATACTAAATTTTCCTTCTACATCTGTTGTTGTGTATTTATTTAAGCTTTTAATATAAATGGTAGCTCCAACTATAGTAGATTTATCGTGAAAGTCTTCAACAACTCCTGTAAAGGTGTAAGAACAATTCTGACTGTTAGCTTCAATAAAAAATAAAGTAAGCATAACAATCAAAAAGATATTTTTTGATTTCATTATAATGTAATGTCGTTTGAATTATCTTGTTTAAGAATTAAACAAAAGAAGGTGGGCCTCTTAGTAAAAAAGAAACTAAAGTATTCTTTGAAGTAAAAGAATAAAGATTAGCATAAGCATCTATTTTATTGAAATTAATTAGATGTAATGCAGGTAAATTTATTAAAGTAAAGCTAGTTAAATGAAACGCACAAAATTCACAATCTTGTTCGTATTCGTGAAAATGTTGCTCTTTTTTTGAAATACATACCCCATGTTCTTCATGATTTTCATCTAAAGTATGGATGAGTTGCATTGTCGAAGGCGCTAGCACGCATGCGATCATCATTATAGATATGTATTTCAAAAAATATTTCATTGATCCACAAATTAAAAGGAATTATTTTATAATACCAATTAATTTGAGGGTTATTTCTTTTTTGAACCTCTCATTTTCATATTTAGCATTTCAACGCCAAGTGAAAAAGCTATAGAAAAGTATAAATATCCTTTAGGAATAGTGCCTACTGAAGAACCAAATATTTTAGCGTTTGATAAGTGTGCACCTTCAGCAATTAACATAAAAGCAATTAATATCAAAAAGGCTAGTCCTAGCATTTGTATTGTAGGATGTTCGTTTACGAATTTACCAACAGGGTTTGCAAATAGCATCATGATTAGTATTGAAAGTACTACAGAAACAATCATAATTATCATTGCACCCTCAACACCATTTGTCATACCCACCGCTGTTAAAATAGAATCAAAAGAGAACACAATGTTAATCAACATAATTTGTGTTATTGCTTGTGAAAGAGTGTATCCTTTTTTAGGTTTCATTTCGTCAATTTCTTTCTCTGTTGGTCCTTCAACTTTATGATGAATTTCTTGTGTACTTTTGTATAATAAAAATATTCCACCAGCTATAAGTATTAAACTTTGACCAGTAACTCCAGCACTAATCCATGACAAATTAATATTGAAAAAAGGTTCTTTCATGGCTATTAAATACGAGATACCAAAAAGTAGTACAATACGCATTACCATAGCTAGAATTAAACCAATATTAGTGGCCTTTTTACGTTGTTCTGGAGCTAATTTATTAGAAGCAATAGAAATGAATATAATGTTATCAATTCCTAAAACAATTTCTAAGAAGGTAAGTGTTAATAAGGCAACCCAAGTATCTGCCTGTAAAAAAATATCCATAATTTATTTTATAGTTGTGATGTAAAAATATAATTTATTTTTTACTGATATATACAGTTCCTTTTTGTTTAAATTTAGAAAAACCTATTTTAACAGTGAAATCATAAGAGCTATCTCTTACTTTATTGATCTGAATAAACATAGGATCTTTTTGCAGATCATTTTTAGGATTTATATAGCGTAAAGTATAAAAGAAGTTATTCTTCCATTTTATTGAAAGCGTGTCTGTTTCTTCTCCATATTTACTAATTTGGATACTATCTTTCCTAATTATAGTTTCTTTAACAAAATCTTCACTAGCTGGAATTTCAAAAGTACCGTATTTGAAACGATCTTGTTTTCCTTCTAATTTTGGAGTGCATGAAACTATAAATACAATAAAAAAAGTGATTAAATATCTCATTAAATTCCAGTGTAGTTTGATGGTGTAATTTGTTTTAATTCATTTTTAATAACATCACTTACCTCTAGAGTGTCAATAAAACTAGCAATAGTTTTCTGTGTGATTTTCTCGTTGGTACGTGTTAAGCCCTTTAAAGCTTCATAAGGGTTAGGATATCCTTCTCTTCTTAAGATCGTTTGGATTGCCTCAGCTGCAACGGCCCAGTTATTTTCTAAATCTTCTTCAAATTTTTCTTTGTTCAATAATAACTTATTTAAACCTTTTAGTGTAGAGGCAAAAGCAATTAGCGTATGACCGAAAGGAACGCCTATATTTCTTAGCACAGTACTATCCGTTAGGTCACGTTGTAATCTTGAAACAGGAAGTTTTGCTGACAAGTGTTCAAAAATAGCATTGGCAATACCTAAATTTCCTTCTGAGTTTTCAAAATCAATAGGATTTACTTTGTGTGGCATTGCTGAAGAACCTACTTCGCCTTCTTTTATCTTTTGTTTGAAGTAATCCATAGAAACATAAGTCCAAATATCTCTATCTAAATCAATTAGAATTGTATTCACTCGTTTCATAGCATCAAATAAACTAGCCATATGGTCGTAGTGTTCTATTTGAGTGGTTGGAAATGAGTGGTGTAATTCTAAAACTTCTCCCACAAAAGAAGTTCCAAAGCTTTTCCAATCTATAGTTGGATATGCTACTTTATGTGCATTGTAATTTCCTGTAGCCCCGCCAAATTTCGCAGCATTTGGAATATGTTGTAAGAATAATATTTGTTGGTTAATTCGTTCAACAAATACGAAAAACTCCTTTCCTAATCGAGTAGGAGATGCTGGTTGACCGTGTGTACGTGCTAACATTGGAATATCTTCCCACTCTTCCGCAAGATCAGCTAATTTAGAAGCTAAACTGTCTAATGTTGGATAGTAAACTTCTTCAATGGCATCTTTAATAGATAATGGAATGGCTGTATTGTTGATATCTTGAGATGTTAATCCGAAATGGATAAACTCTTTATATTTTTCAAGACCCAGCACATCAAATTTCTCTTTGATAAAATATTCAACAGCTTTTACATCATGATTTGTAGTACTTTCAATATCTTTTATACGCTGAGCGTTTTCAGTAGAGAATTCTTCATATATTTTACGTAAATCCCCAAAAACTTCTTTATTGATATCACTAAGCTGAGGCAAAGGAATTTCACACAGTGCAATAAAGTATTCAATTTCTACTTTTACACGATATTTTATAAGTGCTTCTTCTGAAAAATAATCTGCTAATTGCGTTACTTTATTTCTATATCTACCATCAATAGGAGAGATGGCATTTAATGTAGTTAAGTTCATGTTAAATTGTTGTGTTGAAACAACAAAAATAGAAAAACCTATGCTTATATGTTAGATAATTGAACAGTAATTTTAAACCCATTTTTTTTTGATCTAATTTTACTATTCTACCTTCATATAATTACTCTACCACAACTTTATACATTTTGTTTTTATTATGCTTAATAAAATAAATTCCTTTGTTTCTAGCTTGAAATTTTAGTTCAGTTTGCTTTGAGTTTTCATTAAAATAAACGGTTTCAAACTCGACAGCCTGTCCAATACAACTGAATAATTGAAAAGTATCAGTACTATTGGTATTTGTTATAATAAAAGGATTCTCAGTATTAATTGGATTAGGGTAAGCTAATGGCTCAGTTTCATTTTCTTCATAATAGGGTTTGAAGAATGTTGTTCCATAATTAAAAGCTTTATTTCCTACAGCATGTCCTATGAAGCGACCAGGAATATCATCAGCTGGAGGGTGGATTCCACCCCAAATCCTAGACAAACTACATTGGTCAGATGCGTCATAAAAAGTAGCCCATTGTAATTCAATGTCTTCACTAGGTCCTTCTTCAAATACAAGGAATTCATTTTTTCTAGCCAAATGTGTTCCCATACCGTTAGGGAAGTATTCACTTCCAGTAAATAAAGTAAGTATAGTAGCAGCTGCTCTTGAAAATGTTGAATGTCCAGAAACGAATCCAGCAAAAGGTGGAGTTACAAATGAAGGTCTTTGATATGGCCACCAATTTTCAGCTAAAATCCAATCCACACCAGCATAATCAGTGTTTGTATTAGTAACATATTCATGACCTTTCCATGTGTAGAGTTTTATTTTTCCTACATTTTCGTTTTGATTTCCACTTAAAGGATCTCCAATTTCAACGATTTCTATTAAACCAGTAACAAGTGGAATGCCATTTTCATTGTAATTACTTAACGAAGTATCAGAACTTTGTCCCTGGTCAGCCATATATCGTATGGAAGAGATAGGTCTTATGTAATCGTACCAACCTTTAACACTCCAAGCACTTATGGCCGCATCATGCATTGCTCCACCTAACAAAAAGTAAGACTTTATATCCCATTCTAAATCAGAAATAGTTTGATTACTACCTGAAATTTTCTTCTCTGTTAATTCATCGCTTACTTTTTCATTAAGAATACTATACCAATGTCCAGGAGGTGTTTCAGAATCTGGCCCGTCTGCCCAAAATTCAGCTATAACTCGTGCATAATCACCTCTTTTTACTAAATTAGTTGAGTAAGGATTATTTGTTACAGGATTCATAGTTCTTCCTTTGCCAATATCGCCACCATCTTTTAGGTTGTAAAAGTTAGGATAATTTGCATATTCCTTAGGGAAATCATTAATACTAATATTTCCTTTAGCAGCAGGAGAAATATCAATTAAAGTACTGTCTTCACTAGATAAATGTGCTCCCCATATAGAAACCAAGGAAAAGCCCCATTTATAAAATTCAGCAGTTGTTGAATCGTTTAATAAAGGTGGACTATTTGGATCGTTATAAACCTTAAAGTCATTACCATTTCTTGATTTAATTACATAGTCATTGTCTGTTAAGGCAAAAGGAGTAACATTTCCCCATTCTGCACTTAAAAATTCAGTAGCATTTCCACTAATAACATTTCCGCTTTGATCGATAAAAACTTCAAGAGATAAAGGTTGCCATCTATCCGGATTGCTTAATGTACTATTTCCACTTTCAATAGGTATCAAAGCTTCATTCACAGGAGCATAATATGCATTAGAAAATCCATTGGCTTCATTAGCTCCGTCGGTAGCACCATATTCAATAATTTTAGAAGCTATGTAATTACCAAGCGTAACAGGATTATTATCATTTTCATAATTTAAATCAGCATCATCAATATTTAAATTGAGAAAACTCATTAATTCATCCATGTATCTTTTAGTACGATCATAACCTGGCGATTCGTTAAATCGATGCCTCAAAATATTGTACATGGCATAACTTATCGTTTTAGTAAGTGCTACATTTCCTAGAGTAGAAGTATTAAAAAGTGTATGTACTTCATCGCCATATTTTTCTGAAAAGAAAGGAGTTGCTTTATCTAAGTTATACAATGCCCATGCATCGTACATAGCGATTGAGGAGTGAAAAAGATTTCTAGCATGAACAGTTGGTCTAGCAAAATCGCCTCTTATACCTTCAAGAAGAACTTCATTCCATTGTCGTGCTATTGAATGAGATGTATTTATGGAATGTTGCTGGCTATATAATGATAAACTTGCTGAAAGGAAGATCAGAAAAAATGATATTCTTTTACTCATAATTTGTCAAAGTGTAATTAATGATACGAAATAGTTATTGTTCAAAAATAGTTAATTTTGTGTTAAATTATGAAGGGTTGGTAATAAAAAGAATGTTTAGCGTGGCGATTAATACAGTTGTATTGTAAATTATCGATATACTTTCCCTTTTCGAATAATAACTTCACCTTGTTTTTCCAGTTGTTTTATGGTTCGAATAACAGTTTCGACTCTTAAACCTAAAATATCAGAGATTTGTTGTCGTGTATGTATAATTTTGAAATTCGGAGCATCATTCTGATGTTTGGCTTCTTCTTTCAAATAGTCAAAGAATCGAAGTATACGATGTGAAGGTTCGTGACTAGAAATTTCTGAAGCTATAATGGCTTTATAGTATAATCGCTTTGCTAAATTTGCGGTGAAGTCTAAATGTATGTCTGTGTGATCGGTTAAAATCCTCAGAAAGTCAGATTTAGCAATCATTAGTAATTCGCTATCTGCTAATGTTATTGCGTTTGCAGGATATACTACATCGATAAATAAAGGAGGTTCACCAAAACTTTGTTGTTTGTAAAAGATTCCCTGTATAAATTCTTTACCTTCATCATTAAAGTTGCTCATTTTTACTACGCCACTTATTATTTGATAATAATAGCGTGCATGGTCATTTTCAGAAAAGATAATTTCACCTTTCTGAAACTGTTTGATAAAAGCATTATATTTTTTTAAAATTTCTTGTGGTATCATTATGATTTAAGTCATAAATAAAGGCGTAAACAAACACTTACTTTTACAAAAACAAATTTAACATTTATGATGGCTAAAGAACTTGAAAGTAGAGAAGATGTTTTTTTATTAGTTTCAACATTTTACAGTAAAGTTAAGAAGGATGAAACAATTGGTGAATTTTTTACAACAACGATTCCTGAAGAATCGTGGAACAAACATATCGATAGGCTTACTGATTTTTGGGAAACAAACTTGTTTTTTGTTAGAAAATTTAAAGGTGATCCTATTAGAGCGCATCGAAATGTAGATAAAGATTTTAGATTCATTATTTCTCAAGAACATTTTGGAAAATGGTTACAATTATGGTTTACTAGTGTTGATGAATTGTTTATTGGAGATAAGGCTAACCAAGCAAAAGAAAGAGCAAGGAATATAGCTTCAATGCTCTTTTTTAAATTATATAGTGAAAAACCTAAAGAAATAATGTAAAAGTTAAATAAGCAATTAATGTAGTATTACCAATAATACTGATTAAAGCTGACCAAACTATAGAAGCAAATGAGCGTTGACTAAATGCTACAGCATTTGTACCCATAGCAGAAATACAGGTGAAGGCTAAACAAAAAACCGAAAAATTATCTTCTATAGCTAAGGCTGCTGCTATTGAAGCTATCATGGTATTTGCCATAATAAGTAAAATAGTTATACCCAAACTATTCTGTTGTTCTTCTTTAATTTTAGCGTTAATATAGCTAACGATAGTTATAGGTTTTAAGAATGTAATATTATTAATAGTGTTACTTTTGATGGTAATCATAATCATATGTTTTACGACAAAATTATGTGCTTTTTAATTCCTATTTTATGATTCTAATCATAATAGAATAATGTTAGTTTTTACGGTGTTTTCAAAAGAAATAAGAATATTTTAAATGTAGTTTTGAACGTTATTTTATATCTTCACATTTCAAATACATACACGTGTCAACAATTACACTTATTTACATAATTTTAGCTGTTTTATTAAGTATTGTAGTTGGGTTTATTCAATATTATTTAAAGGAAAAGAATCCACCCAAAATACATATCGTACTATTCATTTTAAAAGTATTAAGTCTTTTTTTATTGCTTTTACTGTTAATAAATCCGAAGATTAAAATTCCTCAGATAGAGAACATAAAACCAAGATTATCACTTCTGGTAGACAATTCATTATCTACTAAGTTTTTCAAAGAAGAAAAAACAGTATCAGACATAGTGGCTAAACTGACTGCTTCTAATAAATTGAAAGATAAATTTGACGTACGTTTATTTTCTTTTGGTACAGAAGTAAAAGCAAGTGATAGTTTAACATATAACGATAGACATACAAATATTTCTAAAGCAATTCAATCTGTAAACGAACTAAGCAAAGATAATTTGGGAGCTGTAGTTTTAATTTCAGATGGAAACCAAACTATTGGACAAGATTATGAGTTTACAAGTTCAGGACAAAGTGTCTTTCCTATTGTAATAGGAGATACAACGAATTATGAAGATATTCGAATTAGTCAGTTAAATGTTAATAAGTACAGTTATCTCAATAATAAATTTCCAGTTGAAGCTTATATTAACTACGAAGGTAAAAAAAATATAAAAACTCAGTTCAACATTTATAAAGCCGGACGCAAGGTGTTTTCGAAAAACCTTACAATGTCTCCAAGTAATAATTCTATTGCAGTAAGTACAAATTTAACATCCAATAAAGAAGGAGTTCACTATTACTCGGCAAGTGTTACTAAAATAAATAGAGAAAAGAACACCAAGAATAACAGGAAGAACTTTTCTGTTGAAGTAATCAATCAGCAAACAAAAGTACTGCTGCTAACTTCTATCTATCATCCAGATATTGGTGCTTTAAAAAAAGCAATAGAAAAGAATAAACAGCGTAATGTTGAAATAGCACAAATCAATACATTCAAAGGAAATGTAAAAGACTATCAATTTGTTATACTATACCAGCCCAATGGTTATTTTAAAAAAGTGATGGAAGATCGCGCTTCTAACTTCTTGCTAATTACAGGAGGAAAAACTGATTGGAATTTCTTAAATAGTCTTAATTTAGGGTTCAGAAAAGAAGCCATTTATCAGACAGAAAATTATGCTGCCGCATACAACGATAGCTTCCTAACATTCATACAGAAAGATATTGGGTTTACCAGTTTTGCTCCTTTAAAAGATAGATTTGGAGTAGTAAATGCCAAAGGACATCAAACGTTATTATATCAGAAGTTAAAAGGTATAGCGACAAAAAGTCCATTAATAGCTACCTTTGAAAAAGGCGAAAACAAGTTTGCTGTAATTTTTGGTGAAGGTATCTGGAAATGGAGATCTGCAAGTTATTTAAAAGAGAACTCTTTTGAACCTTTTGATGAATTTATAAATACAATAGTACAGTATTTAGCATCGAATAAAAAGCGAAAACGATTAGATGTTTCTATAGATAATCTGTACCTGTCTAACCAGCCAATTGTAATTTCAGCCTTATATTTGGATAATAATTTTAAATTCGATAACAGAGCCTCTATTCAGTTAACAGTTGTTAACGAAGAAACCAAAGATAAAAAAGTATATCCTTTCTCTTTGTTGAAGAATGCATATCAAACAAAAATAGAAGGTTTAGCTCCTGGGAATTACAAATATAGTGTTAAAGTTGAAGGACAAAATATTGTTAAAAATGGAAAATTTAAAATTGCAGATTTTCAAATAGAAGAACAGTTTTCAAATGCTAACGATAAAAAACTATTAAAATTAGCAGCCCAAACTAAAGGAAAAGGGTATTATAAAGGAGAAGAAGGTACTGCAATAAATGATTTAATTAATAATAAAAATTATTATACAGTTCAAAAAACAACACATATACAGCAAAACTTAATTGATTGGAAGTGGATTTTATTCGTTGTTGTTGCTTTGTTGGCGGTAGAATGGTTTTTACGTAAATACTTTGGTAAAATATAATGTTAGAACACTTTTTTCAATGCCCATATTGTTGGGAAGAAATATCGATGTTATTAGATACAAGTATTTCGCAAACTTATATTGAGGATTGTGAAACATGTTGTAACCCAATGCAGATAACTACATCTTTTAGTTATGGAGAGTTAGTAGGGTTTGAAGTAAAAAATATAGAACAATAATGAGATTTCATACACGAAAATGGGTAAAACCAGAAGATTTAAATCCCAACGGATCTTTATTTGGAGGGAGATTATTACAATGGATAGACGAAGAAGTTGCTTTGTATGCAATAATTCAATTAGAAATACCTAAGACTGTCACAAAATTTATGTCAGAAATTGACTTTGTAAGTTCTGCAAAGCAAGGAGATATTATAGAAATAGGGATTGATGTTGTGAAATTTGGAAATACATCGATAACAGTTAGTTGTAAGGTTAGAAATAAATTAACAAGAAAAGAAATTATTACAATAGACAAGATTATCATGGTAAGTTTGGATGATAATGGGAACCCAATTCCGCATGGAAAAACAAAAATAGAGTACGTAAAAGATCGATTATAATAACAACAAAATTTTAATAAAATGTCAAGAAATCAACCAGAATTTAGTTTCCCAAGAAAGGGAATGATATTAATTCCAATAGCCATATTCCTTATTTTATTTATTTCTAAATCAACAGTAACTATAGGTCCTGGAGAAGGTGGAGTAATTTTTAAAACGTTAGGTAATGGTATCGATACAGAAAAAACTTACGGAGAAGGTTTTCATTTTATGTTGCCATGGAATAAGATGATTGTTAGAAAAGTAAGACAACAATCCATCTCAGACGAAATGAATGTATTATCTGTAAATGGTTTAGAAGTAAAAGTTAATGGTACTATATGGTACGAACCAGAGTTTAGCAATTTAGGAGCTCTTATAAAAACCAAAGGAGAAGACTATGAAGATGAATTGTTAGACCCAGCAATTAATGCTGCAGCAAGAAGTGTTGTAGGTCGTTATACTCCTGAACAATTGTATTCAAGCAAGCGAGATGTAATTGAACAAGAAATTTTAGATGAAGTAAAGAATGTACTAAAAGATCAGTTTTTAATAGTTAAAAGAGTTTTAGTTGAAGATGTTAAGTTGCCAACTACGATAAGAACAGCCATTGAAACTAAATTGAAGCAAGAACAAGAAGCATTAGAGTATGAGTTTAGGATTGCTAAGGCGAAAAAAGAGGCAGAGCGTCAGCGAATTGATGCAGAAGGTAAAGCCACAGCAAATAAGATATTAAGCGCTTCTTTAACGGATAAAATTTTACAGGAGAAAGGAATAGAAGCAACGTTGAAACTTTCAGAATCAACTAATAGTAAAGTTGTTTTAATTGGTTCAGGAAAGAGTGGAATGCCTATTATTTTAGGAAACCAATAAAATAGACTTAACTGTTAATCAGTAAAAGAGATATCATTTTAAATGATATCTCTTTTTTTTGTAGCTATTTTCAACACGTTGATACTTAAAATACTTACACAAGTGGTTTTTTAAAAGTAAAAGTATGCTATTTCCATTATTATTGATTGAACAATTAAAATTTCAATTTATGTTTAAAATAAAGAATAAATCATACAATGATGCAAACTTTACTGTATTAGCAGATGAAAAAAATGAAGAATATATAAGTATTCCAAGAAGTGGAAACTCTATTGAAATAAGAGGTGTAAATGAAGTAGTAGTTAAGCTAAACGGTAATATGTTTTATAATACATCAGAAGCCACAGGAACATTTACCATAAACGAACAATTTCAAGTAGAACATAGTAACTATTAGAAATATGTCTTAAAAAAAAGTTAATAGCACTTCAAAAGCGTAACAACTTAGTAATTAACTCGTCTTATAATTGATTACTTCCTATAAAGTTAGTGATTAGTTAGTTTTTGATAGTTGATTGGAAAAGCTAGAAGGATATCCTTCTAGCTTTTTCTTTTTTTAACTTATTTTATTAGTGCACAATAAGTTTTTTCGTAGCTGTTTGTGTTGCATTAGACAATTTTAATAGGTAGATACCAGTTTTTAAATTGTCGATGCTAAAGAATTGTCCTTTAAACATTGGATTTGCAGCACTGTAAATTTCTTTACCTAAAACAGAGTAAATCTTTATTTGAGAAATAGTTTGATTTATGGTTTTTATATTAATTTGACCAGATGTTGTTGGGTTAGGATAAATACGTACTTTCTCAAGATTTTCTAAATCACTAATACTTGCTGTAGCCCATCTATTTTCAGCAGCAGGACCTCCCCATATTTGTGTAGCTAAATTAGGGTTGTCAATAAAAGGATTACGATTTCCTTGAGCAAATGTATTGGAAGTATTTTCATGATATTTATTTCTATTATCTTCGATTTTAGACACCGGATCTTCAGCATTCCATTTTAAAAATAGATCAATCATATCGTCAGGGGTAGCAGCATTACTTCCTACTCCCACAGTAGTTGGTAAACAACGATTTCCATATCTTAAGTACATGTACATCATCATTCTAGCAACGTCACCTTTCCATTCATTACCAGGAAACCAACCACCTGAAATCTCTACTGAGTTTCCAGTACCATCTATAAAAGGTTTATTACCTCTCTGACTATTGTATTGTACATCTGACGGACGTAAATGATGTGCATCAGAACCAGGGCCAGAGCTTCCTAAATTAGGATTTCCTAAACTTCTAGGATATGTATGTTCTCTGTTCCAATCTCCATTACCGCCACCATTATCGTTTATTCCTCTCGTTCTCGCTGTTCTACCAGAACTGCTGTATCCATAAATCAATAATACTTCAGAAGAATTATCAGGATTAACATCTGTAGCCTTACAAGCTTCCCAAACATCAGGAGTGTAAGTTAAAAAATTGGTGTGCGTATTTATTATTTTCGTTGCCAGTTCTTGCTTTAAAGCAAGTCCAGTTTTAGTTAAGTCTACATTGTTGTAATAAGCTTGTTGTGCTGTTATATTTAAACTTAAAACAAAAAGTATATAAAGTAAACGTAATTTTTTCATCATTATAATTATTGTTTTTTCTCTAACAGCCCCATGTAGAATCCGTCAAAACCAGATTTATGCGCCAATACCTTTTTATCCTTTACAAATGAAAAATCTTTTCCATTGTCAGAATTCAAGAAGAACTCAATTTGTTGTTGATTTTCAGAAGGTAAAACAGAGCAAGTAGCATATACTAATTTACCTCCTGGTTTTACCATTTTAGAATACTGTTGTAATACATCTTGTTGTACTCCTCTAATATTATCTAAAAACTCAGGTTGTAATTTCCATTTGCTATCAGGATTTCTTCTAATCACACCTAAACCAGAACAAGGAGCATCAATTAAAACTCTATCGGCCTTATTGTATAGTTTTTTTATAACTTTAGTAGAGTCAATAACACGAGTATCTATGTTGTGTGCTTTTGCTCTTCGGGCTCTTACTTTTAGCTTTTTCAATTTACTTTCGTAAATATCCATGGCAATAATCTGTCCTTTATTTTCCATTAGAGAAGCTAAATGTAACGTTTTACCACCAGCACCAGCACATGTGTCTACTACTTTCATTCCTGGTGCTACATCTAAATAAGCTGCCACTAATTGAGAAGAAGCATCTTGAACTTCAAAAAATCCTTTTTTAAAAGCTTCAGTTCTAAAAACATTAGCACGTTCTACTAACTTTAATGCATCTGGATGTTCTTTAATAAACTCCGTATCAATTCCTTCAGAATTCAATTGTTTTTGAAGACTAACTTTAGAAGTATTTAATGTATTTGTACGTAAAATTACATCAGCTTGCTTGTTTAAGGCAGCAATTTCTTTGGTCCAAATATTTTCTCCAAGTTCTTGTACCCCGATTTCATCAATCCAATCAGGGATAGATTCTCTAAATTTTCTTACTTTAGAAAGTTCATCAAATTTACCTTTTATCCTACGGGTAGGAGTAGGTTCTATTTGATTCCAGTCAGGAAGTTTAATTCCTCTTAAAACACACCAAACAGAAAATAAACGCCATAAATCAGGACGTGAAAATGGAGTTTTAACGTTTGCTATTTCAGCGTATAAACGTTTCCAACGCACAATATCATAAATTGTTTCAGCAACAAATTTTCTATCTCTGGCTCCCCAACGTTTATCTCTTTTTAAAGCAGTTTCAACAGCTTTATCAGCATAAACACCTTCATTAAAGATGTCTCGTAAACTGTCAATTACAGCATATGTTAAATTTCTATGTAACCTCATTAAATATAATTAAGGCTACAAATATAGCTGATTTTAATGGTTTTTCGTACTTTCGTTTAAGAGTAAAAAATGCTAAATAAATTAAACGTATGAAGTTATTAAAACAAGCTGTGTTTTTAGCTTTAATCCTCGTTTTACAGCTACAAGGGCAAAATAAATACATAGAATCTATAACTGATTTTTCAATAGGTGAAAAGGCGTATTTATTTGGAGATAATGTTAAGCTAAGAGCAGCGCCAAATACAAGCTCAAATGTAATTACACTGTTAAAAATAGCTACTGAGGTAAAAATTCTAGAAAAATCTACAAACACCCAACTTTACAATGGCAAAGAATGGGCTTGGTACAAAATTAGTAGTAATGCTACTATTGGCTATGTTTTAGGAGGGCTTATTGCATTGGATAAGAAAACAATTAATAATTCTACTTATTTGGTATCGATTAAAAAAGTTGCTGTAGACGAAACTTACGAAAAAACATATGCAATTACGAGAGTTATAAATCAAAACAAAGATGGTTATCTAGAGAATATTTCAATGCTGGACACCAATGTCTTCTCTTTGGAAGTATATGATAATAAAGGTTTAGATTCTATTGAAAACATGGCTTACATTAGTTATATGGCGGAATCATGTGGAGTTAATGGAGGAGGATATTATTTGTTTAATGACGAGAAATCGTTGAACAAAGCTATTGATGTTTCTAGTATTGGAGATGGAGGTGTGTATTGGCTAAGCGAAAAGGTTATATTTCCTAATGATATTAAAGGAAAGAAAGGTAAAATATTATTTAAAAGTGAAGAAGGAGAAGTGGTTGATGAAGAAACCCAACACGAGAAAATTAAAATTGAGTCTATCGAATTTGTTTGGGAAGGAAAATTATTAAACATAAAAACGGATAAAAGTAGAATCTAGTTAGTGCAATGAATTTAAATCAACCTGTAACTTACATAAAAGGAGTAAGTGTTGCTCGAGCAGAGCTATTGTATACTGAGTTGGGTATAAAAACGTGTAATGATTTATTGTATTTATTCCCTTTTAGGTATGTAGATAAAACGCAGTTTTACACAATTAAAGATTTACAGCAGAATACTTCCGAAGTACAGTTAGTTGGTAGAATAACAAGTATAAAAACCGTCAAACAAAAAAGAGGAAGTCGGCTTGTAGCTACTTTTTCAGATAACTCAGGTACTATGGAGTTAGTTTGGTTTAAAGGAGCCAAATGGATAAAAGATAATTTAAAAGCAAATGAACCTTACGTAATTTATGGTAAGTTGAATTGGTATAATAATTCCCCAAACATGCCGCATCCAGAAATGGAGTTAGTTTCAGAGTATAAAAAGAAACTACAAAGCTCTATGCAGCCAGTTTATCCATCTACAGAAAAACTTACCAACAAAGGAATAAGTCATAAAATAATGCGTACCATGTTTCAAAACTTGTTACAACAAGGTTTTGAAAGTATTGAAGAACCATTTGCAACAACATTTAGAAATGAACATGGCTTATTAAACAAAAAAGAGGCGTTGTTGAATATCCATTTTCCTAAGAATCAAGAATTATTAGCAAAAGCACAATACCGATTAAAATTTGAAGAGTTATTTTTCATACAGTTACAATTATTACTAAAAAAATTAATTAATAAATCAAAAATAAAAGGATTTGTATTTGAATATGTAGGCGAATATTTCAATGATTTTTACAACAATCATTTACCTTTTGATTTAACGAGTGCGCAAAAAAGAGTTTTAAAAGAAATTCGAAAAGATGTAGCCTCAGGAGCTCACATGAATCGCTTATTACAAGGTGATGTAGGTTCAGGAAAAACAATTGTGGGTTTATTAACAATGCTATTGGCTATTGATAATGGTTATCAAGCAACAATCATGGCACCTACTGAAATACTAGCAACACAGCATTATAATGGTATTTCAGAATTATTAGAAGGTACACCTATTAAAGTTGCGCTATTAACAGGATCTACCAAAACGAAAAGAAGAAGAGAGATCCATGAAGCTTTAGAAGATGGAACATTACACATCCTTATAGGGACACACGCTATTCTAGAAGATAAAGTACAATTTAAACAGTTAGGTTTAGCAATTATAGATGAGCAACATCGTTTTGGAGTAGCTCAGCGAAGTAAACTATGGAAAAAAAGTGCATTGGCTTCTTCTGATATCGAAGGCGTTGTTCCTCCGCATATTTTGGTAATGACAGCAACACCTATTCCTAGAACGCTAGCAATGTCGGTATACGGAGATCTAGATGTTTCTGTAATTGATGAGTTACCGCCAGGAAGAAAAACGGTAAAAACAGTACATCGATACGATAGTAATCGTTTAGGAGTATTTAAATTTTTGAAAGATGAAATAGAAAAAGGTAGACAAGTATATATTGTCTATCCGTTAATTCAGGAATCTGAAGCTATGGATTACAAGGATTTAATGGATGGTTACGAAAGTATTTCAAGAGAGTTTCCACTTCCAAAATATCAGATAAGTATTGTTCACGGACAAATGAAACCTGCTGATAAAGATCATGAAATGGAACGTTTTGTAAAAGGAGAAACGCAAATCATGGTAGCTACAACAGTAATAGAAGTTGGTGTAAACGTTCCTAATGCATCTGTTATGATTATTGAAAGTGCAGAACGTTTTGGGTTGAGTCAATTACACCAATTGCGAGGAAGAGTTGGTAGAGGAGCAGAACAAAGCTACTGTATTTTATTATCGAGTTTTAAATTGTCCTCTGACGGTAAAACAAGATTAAAAACGATGGTAGATACTTCAGATGGATTCAAAATTGCGGAAGTAGATTTAAAACTTAGAGGCCCTGGTAATATTATGGGAACGCAGCAAAGTGGTGTGCTGAACTTAAAAATAGCAGATGTAGTAAAAGATTCACCAATTTTATACGAAGCGCGACAGGTTGCTATACACCTTTTAAATGAAGATCCTAATTTATCCAAACCAGAGCATCAAAGAATTTTAAAACGTTTATTGATATTACAAAAAACAAGTGGTATTTGGAGTAAGATTAGCTGATATATTAGAAACATAAAAAAATATTAAACGGAACCATTTTTAAAATGATCCGTTTAACACGTTATTTTGTAGCTTTATTTATAGCATTAAACGTCTACTTAGAGCTAGCTAATTCTTTCTCTGTAAAAGACCTGAAAGCAAATTTATATCCTTCATAACCAGCAATAGCATAGAAAAATAAATCCATAGGGCTGAATGTTGACGTCATTACAGGTATTATCAAACTATAATCGAACTGAAGTAAAGTATCGATGTAATTAAGACCTTCTGTTTTTGCAAAATACCCTACGATACTTAAAAAGTTACCGACTAAGCAACTAAATACTGCAATTATACCCCCTGTTATACCAAAAATAGGATCAACACCTTTACCATAATAACGTATAGCCATTCCAACACCAGCGCCAATTGCAATAGCCATATATCCTATCTGATAACCAGTAGCAATAGTTACAATACCCCACAGTAAAGCTCCTAGAATACCTGCGGAAATACCGCTAATTAATGCATGATTATAATTTTGTTCTGTTCTGAATTTCACTAATTCTTCTTCAGATAATTGTGATAGTAAATCTTCATGTTCAATAGGGTTTACATCATCCAGCACTTCTACATAGTCTTCGTCTAATTTAAATTCAAGACACTCTTTTTCAAAAGTTGGTTTTTGGTTGGTTAAACCACATACGATTCCTGTTTGTAAACTTAATTTTTTATTCAAACATTTTTTACAGAAGTTCAATTGTGCTTCTAGTTCCATAGCTTTATGTATTTATTTAATTTATAGCAAAAGTGATGTAAAAACAGGTGAAGTTTACCTGAATAATCATAGCTTTTTTGCAAATGTAAAAAGTTTAAATAAAGATTAAAAGAAAAAAATGAACTATATATGTTGACAAATGGAAATTTATTAGATGGATTTTTTAAGAACTAAATGTATCCACTCTTCAGGACTCTCTAACATAGGAAAATGACCAGTATTAGCAATTGGAAACAATTGATTATTCTTAATCTCTTGAGTTAAAAGCTCCGCAATGGCGAATACAGCTACAGGATCATTTTCTGCCCAAATTATTTTAGTAGAAATATTGGTTTCTTTTAAAGCACCAATCCAACGATGCCAGAAGAAATAACGTTCGTTAATGTAATTTGAGATCAAATGAATCACTTTTTTCCCTTTATTAAAAGTAAGTTGATCCCACATGTTGCTGAGCTCATTAGAAGAAATTTTACTTTTATCATAAAATACATTACGCATATTTTTACTAAAAATGCCATAATTAGTAAGCTTTGCAACATGTTTACCTAGCTTTTTGTTTTTCAAAAGTTTTTGGATTAAACGAAGTTTAGAAAGTTCAATATGTATACTACCGTTGCATAAGATAAGCGTCTCAATTTCAAGAGGTATCATTTTCTTATTGTGGCGTGCAATTATTTCTGTAGCAACGCTAGTTCCATAATCATGTGCTAATAAGGTGATTGATTTTAAACCTAATTGCTTCCATAATTCTAAAGCTACATCAGCTTGTTCTATTAACGAATAGGAATAGTTTAAAGGTTTATCAGAAAAACCATAGCCAAGATGATCGTGTATAATTACTCTGTAATGTTTGCTTAATTCAGGTAAAACTTTAAAATAATCATAGGAAGAAGTGGGATACCCGTGTAATATAACTAAGTTTTCTTTCGAATTTCCTTCATCAATAACAAAGATATTTCGACCAAAAACAGTGAACATTTTACCTTTATTCTTCCAGTTATTTACAGTCATATTGTTTACGAATTATTTATACAATGTAGGCAATTTTATGTAGCTTTGAAATTATATGATAGACAAGAATTTTTTCGGTATTTTAATCATAGTGTTGCTATTTTCTTCGTGTATTGATAGGGGAAAACATAAAAATAACAAAGAAATACTTAATGTAGATACATTAGTGGTAGATTCAATTACAGAAAAGAAAGTCCAAAAAAGTAAAAAAATCCATTTCTTAGATTTTCCTAATACAGAAACTAAGACAACGATTATCAATACTACATCAAATTCAAATTTAGCTGTATTTAAAGAAAAAATTATTTTAGATTTAATTAGAGAAAAGTTCGTCATCAAAGCGTCTTCAGTTCCACAAAAATATAGTTATGCCAATTGTGACACCAATATTAATTTGGAGTTACGAGGAACTGGTATCAGTAAATATTATATAAAAAGGACAGAAGCTAAGCCCAAGAACTATTATCCAGACTTTGTATTATTAGTCTATCAGTTTAAAAATGAAACTCAAACAAAGCTAGAATACTCTAAGATTGAAAAAGCATTATATTCTAGTGGTTTTTGTAATGGGAAAGAAGCCAGTAAATTAATTTTAAAAAAAGATTTAGTCTTTCATTTTTCAACCAGAGCAGAAATGTTTAGAGGTTATATAAATACCTTTGCCAAAAAAATAGAAAACTATTAAATACTTTTCAAGTAAGCAATAATGTCGAATTTTATAGATGTAATATTACCGATTCCATTAGGAAAAACATTTACATATGCTGTCACTCAAGAAGAGGCAGACTTTCTACAAAAAGGAATGAGAGTTGCGGTGTCATTTGGTAAAACTAAAATGTATACAGGGCTTGTTAATGCAGTTCATACAAAGGCTCCAGAAGTATATGAAGCTAAAGACATTCATCAAATCTTAGATGAAAAGCCTATTGTTAATGAATTACAATTACAACATTGGAATTGGGTTGCTAACTATTATATGTGCTCTTTAGGAGAAGTTTTTAGGGCTGCCATTCCATCTGCTTTTTTATTAGAAAGCGAAACTGTTATTTACAAGAATGAAAGGTTTACAGAAGAAATAGAACTAACAGATGACGAATTTTTAGTCTTTGAAGCATTACAACACCAACCGCAATTAACGGTACATCAGGTTGTAGATATTTTGGGTAAAAAAAATGTATTGCCTTTATTGAATGAATTGATTCACAAATCTGTGATAGAGGTTCGAGAACAAGTGTACGAGCAATACAAACCTAAATTGGTTAAATATGTAAAGCTTAACATTACCTATGAAACTGAAAAAGCATTACAAGATTTATTAAATCAATTATCCAGAGCAAAAAAGCAAAGAGACGCCGTATTAGCTTTCTTTCAGTTACAAACTACTAAGAAACCAATAAAAGCAAAACAACTTTTGGAAAAGGCAGGTGTTTCATCTGGAATTTTGAAAGCTTTGGTTGATAAAGAAATTTTTGAATTCTACCATTTACAGACCGACAGAATCCAATTTAAAGGAGCCAGTAATCCATTAAAAGCACTTAACGAATATCAAGAAAAAGCACTTTTAGAAATAAAAGACAGCTTTGTAGAAAAAAATATTACACTTTTTCATGGGATAACAGGATCTGGTAAAACAGAAGTGTATACTAAGTTAATTGAAGAAGTTTTAAATAAAGGAAAACAAGTGCTGTTTTTACTTCCAGAAATAGCATTAACAACTCAAATTATAACAAGATTACAACAGTATTTTGGTAATCAAATAAGTGTGTTTCACTCAAAATATTCAGTTAATGAAAGAGTAGAAGTTTGGAATAATTTGTTAGCTAATAAAGCTAAAGCACAAATTATATTAGGTGCACGATCGTCTATTTTTCTGCCTTTTTCAAATTTAGGCTTAATAGTAGTAGATGAAGAGCATGAAGTGTCTTACAAACAATTTGAGCCTTCTCCACGATATAACGCTAGAGATGCAGCAATAGTTTTAAGTAATTTACATAAAGCCAAAATAATACTAGGTTCTGCGACACCCGCTATTGAAAGTAAGTTTAACGCTGAAAACAATAAATATGGTTTGGTACATTTGAATCGACGTCATGGTAATATTCAATTGCCTAAAATAGAGTTGATTGATATTAAAGAGAAACAACGTAAACGAGAAATGATAGGTCATTTTTCCGATCGTTTATTGCAACTCATGACAGACGCTTTAGAAGAAAAAGAACAAATAATTTTGTTTCAAAACAGAAGAGGTTTTTCACCGATAGTTGAATGTACTACTTGTGGTACTTCACCTCAATGCCCAAATTGTGATGTAAGTTTAACATACCATAAGTACAACAGCGAATTAAAATGTCATTATTGTCATTATCAACGAGCAATGCCAAATAGTTGTGGTGCTTGTGGAAGTAATACATTAGATACAAAAGGGTTTGGTACAGAACAGATTGAATTAGAATTGAAAGAGTTGTTTCCTAAATATACTATTGGTAGAATGGATTCGGATACTACCCGAGGAAAATATGGTTACCAAAAGATAATAGAAGCTTTTGAAGCGCAGGAAATAGATGTTTTAGTAGGAACACAAATGCTTTCTAAAGGACTCGATTTTAATAATGTATCGTTAGTAGGGGTTTTAAATGCTGACAGCATGCTTAATTATCCTGATTTTAGAGCTCACGAACGTGCTTTTCAATTAATGGTTCAGGTTTCTGGTAGGGCAGGACGGAGTAAAAAACAAGGAAGTGTAGCCATACAAACCTATAATCCGTATCATCAAATCTTACAGCAAGTTTCTACGACAAACTATGAAGAAATGTATAAAGAGCAACTTCAAGATCGTTGGCAATACCATTATCCACCATATTATAGATTGATTAAAATTACGTTGAAGCACAAAGATTACACAAAAGTAGATACAGGTATAAAATGGTTAGCCAAAGCATTACAAAATGTATTTCGAGAGCATGTATTGGGACCTTCAGCTCCAGCAGTTGCAAGAATTAGGAATCAATATATTAAGAACTTAGTAATTAAGATTCCTCCAAAACAATCACTAGTAAAAACAAAAGAAGAGATTACTAGAATAAAGACAACATTTGAAGCTGTTAAGGAGTTTCGTCCTATCCGTTTTATTGTTGATGTGGATGCGTATTAATTAAAATATTTAAAGCCTCAATTATATGAAAAATTAGTTGCTTAACATTTTAATCTAAATCAATATAACCATTCTCTTTAAATTGTTTATCCAAGAGATTAAGAATTCTAATAACTTCTTCAAGGTCATTTTTAGTCCAATTATAGAGCTTATTTAAAAATAATTCTTGTTTTTTTAATACCTTCAGTGAATATTTATATAATTCTAGCTCTTTATTAGAAAGCTCATGGTTTTTAAGTTTTGACCTCAGTTCGACTTGTCTATTTTTAATTCTTTTTCTTTCGTCATTCTTTAAAATATGCTCAATGGAATTTAATCTATTTCTAATAACTTTAGTAATACTTAAGTTATCAATTAAACATCCACTTTGGTAAGGTATTTCAATAGAATGTATTAAGTAGAGTTTATAAAGAGAAATATTTTTTTTTATATCTTTTCGATTAACAAGAGACTCACTTGAATATAAACGGAGTGAATTACTACCATGTTTTGCGAAATGGAATAGTTCATCATTAGTAGCAATAGCATCGATTGTTCTGAAATAAGTAAAGATTTTACTTGGCATACCAGCAACTCCTACGTGACTACTTTCAGCATAAAAAACCGTATCAAGTTTCTATGATAAATTTTTAACCTCTTTAGAAACTTGACTGTGGCAGAAATTGAGAGAGCTAGTTACAAGAAAAATTAAACTAATATATTTCATTTCTAAATATTATATTTTTACCATTAAGTACTTACAGTGTATTAGTGTTGTTTTTTAATTCTTTTAGTTTCAATATCAATTGTAGTGTGCTGATAATTATACCTGTGAAAGGGAACAAGATTCCTAGGGAATAAAAATCATTGCTTGAGATTACTTCTTTAAGCACAAAAAACGAAGTAAAAATGCACCCAAATATTAAGAAATAAGACATTGCTAATAAAACACTGATTGATAGGTGGTACATAATTGGATCGTTTTTAAACCATTTTAATTGTTTTAGAGGAATAGTACTCAACATATAGTAAAAAAAATGAAACCCAATGTTTGTTTGTGAACAAATAGTAAAACGCTCGTAAAACGTAAAGTTTTTTATTGATGTTGTAATGAAAATAAAACTTACTGTAATTAGTATATAAGTAACTATTTTGTAGGTATGATCTAATTTTCTCTTAGTTAATTTCAAATTTTATTTTTTACTCAATGTAAAACTCTAAACTATCAATAATTAATTCATTGGAAGCTTCGCAATTAATCTTGAATTTTTCATAGTCTTCTAGTAAAACAAACTTAACAGTTCCATTTTCATTCTTTTTATCATGCTTTAATAAACTCATAATAGCTTCAAAATCATCAAAGGTAATGGTTACTTTTCCATAGATAGCAATAATAGCAGTTTTAATTTCTACTAACTTATCTTCAGGAAAGTCTAGGGTTTTAGAAGAAATATAAGCCTCACAAACCATACCTGCAGCTATAGCTTCACCGTGCGTTAGATTTTCTTTAGTGTCGCTATCCAGAAAATAAGACTCTATAGCATGACCAATGGTATGCCCCCAGTTTAATACTTTACGAATACCAGCTTCTTTAGGATCTTCAGTAACTACCTCATTTTTTATAGCAATTGAAGGATGTATTAAATCGATAATATTAAGATCAGAATTACCCTTAATTTCATTGAATAATCTAATATCATGTGTCATCCCGTACTTTATAATCTCTGCAGTTCCAGATCTAATTTCACGAGCAGGTAATGTGTACAAATATTCAGGATCTATTAAAACCATTTGTGGATTGGCAAATACCCCAATTTGATTTTTAAGAACTCCTAAATCAACTCCAGTTTTCCCTCCAACAGATGCATCGACCATTGATAGTAATGTGGTAGGAATGTTTATAAAATCAATTCCACGTTTAAAAGTTGAAGCAACAAACCCACCCAAGTCAGTAACAACACCACCACCAAGAGTAATTAATACACTTTTTCTATCGGCGCCTAATTCAGTCATAGTATTCCATACACCAATACAAGTATCTAAATTTTTATGAATTTCACCAGGATCAACTTGTATAATTTCAATCTTTTTATCAGTAACAAAAAGTGGTACAAATTTAGGATAACAATGTGTTAAGGTGTTGTCGTCTACCAATATAAAAACAGAAGAGTAGTTGTTTTCTGTTATACATTTAGCTAAAGCTTGATACGCTTTTTCATTAAAATGAACAGGATATGTAGTTGCCTTGATTGTTTCCATCTATAAAATAATAATATGGTGCAAATTAAATAGAAAATATTAAATTATTTGAATGTTCTCATCTATATTTGTTGTTGTAAAGTAAATGGAGCATACACAACAATGAAACTTTTTGAAAATACCGAAGTAGCTTTTAAGCTAAAGTCTGATTCTGAGTTAGAAAGAGCATATTTTTTATTTCGATTAATACAAAGTCAACCGATGGTACGAATAGGTACTGCAGTTACCAACTTTGCATTAAAAGCTCATTTACCCGTAGAAGGGTTAATTCGTTCTACCGTTTTCGATCATTTTTGTGGAGGTGTCACAGAAGAAGATTGTTTACCTAGTATAGAAAAAATGTACAAAGGAGGTAGCGTGCATAGTGTGCTAGATTACTCAGTTGAAGGCAAAGAAGAAGAAGCCAGTTTTGATGAAGCTGTAGAAAAAATTATTAAGATAATTAAGTTCTCAGAAGAGAAAGATTCAATTCCTTTCGCCGTATTTAAACCTACTGGTTTTGGAAGATTCGCACTGTATGAAAAAGTAGGGACTTCGGAAGCCTTATCTCCAAGTGAAGAAGAAGAATGGGAAAGGATTAAACAGAGATTCCATAAAGTATGTAAGATAGCATACGATAAAAATGTTCCTTTGTTAATAGATGCTGAAGAGAGCTGGATGCAAGATGCAGCAGATGATTTGGTAGAAGAGTTGATGGAAACCTATAACAAAGAAAAAGCTATCGTATTTAATACATTACAAATGTATAGACATGATAGAATGCACTATTTAAAAGAACTTCACCAAAGAGCGCATCAAAAAGGATTTCATATTGGAATGAAGGTAGTTAGAGGTGCCTATATGGAAAAAGAAAGAGAGAGAGCTGAAGATTTAGGTTATCCATCACCAATATGTAAAGACAAAGAAGCTACGGATAAAAATTACGATGTTGCTATTTTGTACATGATGGAACATAAAAATATGGCGCTCTTTGCTGGAACTCATAATGAAGAAAGTTCATATTTACTAATGAGTTTAGCAGCTAAGTATAATATTGAAAAAAACGACAAACGAATGTGGTTTGGTCAGTTATATGGAATGAGTGATCATATTAGTTTTAATTTAGCTAAGGAGGGCTATAACGTAGCCAAATATGTTCCTTTTGGCCCTGTGAGAGACGTTATGCCCTATTTAATTCGTAGAGCAGAAGAGAATACATCTGTAGAAGGACAAACTTCTAGAGAATTAGGGTTACTAAAAACAGAAAAGCAACGCCGAAAAGTTTAATGACTACAGTTGAGGAAATAAAACTATTACTTGCAAGAAACAAAACTCTTTTCTTAAATGAACTTAAAGAAAGTAAAGAACTTATCATTTTACTTAGGAAATCAATAAGAACACCATTAACAATAGAGGAAAGGATTAAAGTTAAAAGTCAGCTTTTAGACATCTGTAAAAGCATTCCCGCGTTTACGATTTTTCTATTACCAGGAGGTTCATTATTACTTCCTTTACTTATAAAATTAATACCAACAATACTACCGAGTTCCTTTAGAATGAAGGTAGAAGAAATTAAAAAACAACAATAACAATGCAGCGAGATCATCAAATATTCGATTTAATTAGAGAAGAAAAAGAACGTCAACTTAATGGTTTAGAACTAATAGCTTCAGAAAACTTTGCTAGTGAACAAGTAATGGAAGCTCAAGGTTCTGTATTAACCAACAAATATGCTGAAGGATATCCCGGAAAGCGTTATTACGGAGGTTGTGAAGTTGTTGATGTAGTTGAACAGGTAGCTATTGATAGAGCAAAAGAGTTATTTGGAGCAGAATATGTAAATGTACAACCACACTCAGGAAGTCAAGCAAATACAGCAGTTTTTGCAGCATGTTTGGAACCAGGAGATACTATTCTAGGTTTTGACTTAGCGCACGGAGGACATTTAACACACGGTTCACCTGTAAATTTTTCAGGTAAATTATACAATCCAGTATTTTACGGAGTAAGTAAAGAAACAGGATTAATAGACTATGATCATTTAAACCAACAAGCACAAGAACACAAACCTAAATTGATTATTGCTGGTGCTTCTGCGTACTCTAGAGATATGGATTTTAAACGTTTTAGGGAAATAGCTGATAGTGTAGGAGCAATATTGATGGCAGATATTTCACATCCTTCAGGTTTAATCGCTAAAGGTATTTTAAATGATCCATTACCTCATTGTCATGTTGTAACTACAACTACACACAAAACATTAAGAGGACCAAGAGGAGGAATGATTATGATAGGGAAGGATTTTGAAAATCCTTTAGGTTTAAAGTTAAAAAGCGGAAAGCTAAAAAAAATGTCAACCTTATTAAATAGTGCAGTTTTCCCAGGAAATCAAGGTGGACCTTTAGAGCATGTGATTGCAGCCAAAGCTGTTGCTTTTGCGGAAGCTTTAACAGATGAGTTTTTGGAATATCAAATTCAAGTAAGAGAAAATGCCAAAGCTATGGCAAACGCTTTTGTTGAAAAAGGATACGATATTATTTCTGGAGGTACTGATAACCACATGATGTTAATTGACCTTAGAAATAAGAATATTACAGGGAAAGATGCAGAGATTGCACTAGGAAAAGCAGAGATTACTGTAAATAAAAATATGGTTCCTTTCGACACAGAATCTCCTTTTGTAACTTCAGGAATTCGAATTGGAACTCCTGCAATAACAACGAGAGGATTGGTTGAAGAGGATATGCCTAGCATTGTTAATCTAATTGATGAAGCTATTCAAAGCGCAGGTGATGATGCAAAACTTCATGAAATAGGAGAACGTGTATATGATTTAATGCACCATAGAAGATTATTTGTAATGTAATATTTTTTTGTATTTTTAGGGGTAAACCTAACAAATATGAATAAACGATTACTATTCTCTATTTTTTTAACATATATAGCTACTAACGCACAATTGAATTTTAAAGATAGTGCGGCAGAACTAGGAGTTAACTTATCATACGGCTCCGGCACCTACGCTGGAGGCGTATCTTTTTTAGACTATAATCAAGATGGTTGGGACGACTTAACCATTGGTACACAAATAAATGAAGACATTCAGTATTACAAGAATGTTAACGGAACTTTTGTTAAAGACAACCTGAATATACCTGAAAATTTAGGCGAGCACAAGCAAATTTTATGGATTGACTTCGATAATGATGGCGATAAAGATCTCTTTGTTACTGTTGAATCTGGTGATACCAAATTATATGAAAATGAAGGGAATTCAAATTTTACAGATATAACTTCAACATCGGGTATAAGTCATACAGGAAAAAGCTCTTGGGGCGCTTCTTGGGGAGATTACAATAACGATGGTTATTTAGATATCTACATAAACTTCTTAGCTACAGGAAATACACAACCAAATAGATTATTTAGAAATAATGGCAATAAAACATTTACCGATGTAACAACAAATTCTGGTTTAAACAGTAATATTGATGCTGCATTTTGTAGTGCTTTCTTCGATTACAATAACGATGGATGGCAAGATTTGTACGTAACAAATCATAAATATCAGCTCAGTTATTTATATAAAAACAATCAAGATGGAACGTTTTCAGATGTAAGTGCGGAAACAAATGCTAATGTATCTGCAGATGGAATGTCTACTACTATTGGTGATTATAATGCAGATGGTTTTTTTGATATTTATATAACTAATTCAGCAGCGGGTAATATTCATTTAAGAAACAATGGAGGAAATTCATTTACTAATGTAGCAGAAGCTATAGGAACTGTTTTTAATAGTGTTTCTTGGGGAGCAGTATTCTTAGATGCCGATTGCGATGGAGCATTAGATTTGTACGTAAGTGGTATGGGAGACGGTAGTAATGGTAAATTACCTTCTGCATTCTATAAAAACAATGGATTAGGTACTTATGAGATTCCAGGAAATATTGGTTTACAAAACGATAGAAGCGCAAGTTTCTCAAATGCTATTGGTGATGTAAATAATGATGGATTGCCAGATATTTATGTGGTTAATCAAGTTGATAATAATTTCTTATGGAAAAATGAAACTGTAAATACAAGTAATTGGTTAAAAATAAAGCTCAAAGGAACTGAAAGTAATAAAGATGGTATTGGAAACAAGATTGAAATTATAACTAAAGGTGAAAGCCAATTCAGATACACTTTATGCGGAGAAGGTTACTTAGCTCAGAATTCAGAGTATGAGTTTTTTGGTATAGGTGATAATACTATAATTGATCAGGCAAACATAACTTGGAATAAAACCGGAGTTACAGAAACCTTAAGTAATATTACTCCTAACCAATCGATTGTTGTTGAAGAAGGTAAAGGTGTATTAGGGGTAGAAAGTATTGAAGCACAACAGAAATTTAATGTTTTCCCGAATCCTAGTAATTCAAAATTTATTGTAGCTTCTAAGCAATCAGTAGAAAATATTAAAGTTTTTGATTTAATAGGAAGAGAAGTATACTCCTCTGAAAATTCTTCTGAGATAGATCTAATTAATGAGCCTAACGGAATTTATATCGCCAAGATTGTTTTAGAAGGTAACACAACAAAAAAAATAAAATTGATTAAAAACTAAAAGGTATTCGATAAAGAAAAAAGTTTAGCTTAAAAAGTAGCTTTACGTATTATAACGTAAAGCTATTTTTAATACTTATCAACCATCATCTAATTTGATTATTTTCTCTATTCAATATTTAAATAGATATCTTATTATAAAATAAATGACGCTATTATAGCGTCATTTATATATTTTAAAAAAATATTTTTTACTTTTTGATAAGTTTAATAGGATTTACTATAGTTTCACCATCTATAGTGGCTTTAAGAAAATAAATACCAGCACTATTTAAGAAAGTACTCTCTAAGTGCATAGTGTGTGATCCAGCTTCTTTTTTACCCGTATAAATAGTTTTACTTTGGCCTAATAAATTAATAACAGAAATTTCTAACAATCCGTTATTAACAATATTTAAGTTTAGATGTAATGTTTTAGAAATAGGATTAGGATATACAGTTAAATCATTACTAAGTAAAGGAATATCTTTTGTTTTACTATTTGTTTTTCCTCTAGCAGCAGAACATTGCGTAGTACAGTTATTATACCATACACCAGAAGATTTTCCGTTAGAGCTTCCAGTTATTCTAAACCAACCTGAAGTACCTCTAATTAAATCCACAGTCTGATTTCCATTACTACTATTAAATACAACACCAATAGTATTTGGTGAAACTCCATTAGGTAATGTAAAAGAACTAGAAACCCAATTATTAGATGATTGGTTGTTCATTTGAGATCCTGGCCAATTAGAAGTACCCACTAACGTGGCGTTTGTAGTTTTATTGTACAGGTATACATTAGCAGAATTACCCCAAGAATTTGGTTTCAAGAAATTTAAAGTAACGTTATTGTTTCCTGTTGGAGGGTTGTTGCCAGTACAATTAGAAGGACAAGTATTTGTCCAAGTTCCATTATCGAACCAACCGTTTGTATTTCTTGAAAGATTATCAGTTTGATTTGATCCATCATTGAATATGAGTCTAATATTGTTAGCGTTAACTCCAGAAGGTACAGTTAATGTATACGAATACCAAGGTGTTCCGTTTATGTTTGTTGTACTTTCACCAGGCCATTGAGCAGTGCCAGCAATAGTTGCATTTGCACTAGTATCATAAAAGTAAACGTTCACAGCATTATTCCAATTTGATGGTTTTTTAAAATTTACTGTAAAATTACTATTGTTAGGAGGTGTAGTAGCACTACAATTGGAAGGACAAGTATTTGTCCAAGTTCCATTATCAAACCAGCCATTTGTACTTCTAGATAAGTCATTACTTTGATTAATTCCATCATTAAAAATTAAACGTATGTTTTCTGCAGCTACATTTGATGGTGGATTTAAAGTGTATGAATACCAAGGATTACCAGATATATTCGTAGTAGATTCACCAGGCCATTGAGCAGTACCGTCGATAATACTATTTGTTGCAGTATTGTAAAAATAAACATTAACAGGACTGTTCCAGTTCGAAGGTTTCTTAAAATGTACAGTAAATGGATCTACTGGAGTAGGAGGAGGTGTTATAACTCCACCTTTTGTCCAAACAGCATAATCAGTACCTGAAGCTTTCAAAGTCCAATTACTACCATTTGGAGACCAATTTCCACTACCTAATTTCATAGCTAAAGTTCCATCTCTACCATCAATATAAGCAGCATATAAATCATTTCTTGCTTCGGCAATATTTATTGATGAACCAGCAAATATACGTACACTCTTTCTAGCGCTAATTAATTCTTTAACGGCATTTCTTAATCCAGCACCATTATCAAAAAAGTGAGTCCAAAATACCATTGGATTTCCAGGATGTGTTAAAATATAAGCATATCCCTTTCGAAGATTTGTTTCTCCACCAGGAAATACATAGTTAGATCCACAGCATTGCTGAGCAGCACCAGTATCGTGGTTATCTAAAAAAGTTACAGACTTAGAAGGGTTTATACCAATCATTCCAGAAGGATTACCATTTCCGTCTCTTAAATATGATAAGTTATTATCTCGGATAGCATTTTGTAAAGTCACTTTAGTATTAAAATCAAAAGCAGAAGATGATTGTTGTGTAAAGTTTACCCAGTTATTGGTTTGAACTCTACTACTTTCTAATAATTCTCCAACCGAAAAATAAGTATTGGTAGCTTCGTTGTATTCTTTATTATAAATAGGATCATATCCATGTACGAAATCGTACCTCCAACCGTCAAAACCAACATCATTTTTCAGGAAGTTCATCCAATTTTTAATTTCCTGACGGACAGCCGGGTTCTTATGATCTAAATCCCTTGCAGGTCCGTAAGTTCCATTAGAACCGTCAGCTTTTAAAGCAGTTCCAGGAAAATAATCAGAGTTGATACTAAACTCAACAGGAAAGTTTACAAAATTTCGTCCTTCATCATCCGCAGTTATAAACGTTGTTGGCCAAGCAGGATTAGTAAAGGTAACAGCATCATTAGTACCAACTCTGTGATTAATAACGATATCACTAATCACTTTTAGCCCTAAATTATGATATTGAGAGATTAAGTTTCTCAATTGACTTTCTGTACCATAAGAACTATTCAAGTTGTATAATTCACGAGGCAGGTATCCTTGAGGAGAGCCGGCATCGCTTGGAGGTGGCATCCAGATTAAATCGATCCCAGCATCTTTGATTGTATTTCTATTTTGTGACACCACATTATACCATGTTTGTCCAGCAGGTTGATTTTGTACATTCCAATCGAAAGCTTGAAAAAGTACATCTTCATCCTGAGAGAAAATTGGAATACTACCAAAAATAATAGTGATTAAAAAAAGTAAAAATGTTGTAGGAGTGTTTTGTTTCATTGTGATTGATTTAAGGGGTGATAAATTTAAGTATCATCTTTTTTTGTAAGTTTTTACGTTAAAAAAATGAAGATTGATTGATTTTCACACTAATTTATTGTGAAAAATCCAATAACTAAATTTTACCTGTAAACTACAACGATTTCGTGTTAATAAGTTTATGGTTGCTACTTAAGCTACTATATAAATACTGAATATTGGAGGTTTTAACCACTTGTAAATCAATAGTTCTTAAAAAGTGTTTTAATCTTAGACTTTAATTTTTTTAGTTTATTGTTATTACAACTACTTATTTGAAGATAGGTTTTATTTTTATTTGGAAAAGTATGGATTGCTAAATGACTTTCAGCTAATAGCCATACAGCAGTATATCCATTAATAGGGAAGGAGTGATCTGAAAATTGTACTACTTTAAACTCACAATCCAGTAAGATTTTTCCAACTTGTTGTTGTAGTTTTTTTGGATCTGTTTCTGAAAACCAATATTCAAAGTTGAACATTTCAGCATCTAAAGCAACATAATTATCATTTTTCATTTCTTTCATATTGTTAATACACATCCCAGTTTCCTTTATTATAATAACGATATAAAACAGGATTACTAATTTGGTTTATTTCAATTGAATCTAACTTATTTTTTTCATAGAAATCTTTTCCAAAAGAGGTAATTAAAGGGATAGCATCCTTATTTAACCATTTAGTAGTTATCTTGTTTGTGTTTATAGCGTTCATCCTTTTAATCATAGTTTCTTTAGATAGCTTAGATTTAGTTCCTAATATCCAGCCCCATTGCCCCATAGATAAAACCTGGTTGTGTATTGGCAATACACTATAGTTAGCAGCTTTCATTGTTTTTTGGATGCACCTGAAGGCATAAGGCGTGTAGTAAGGACTTCCAGCTTGTGTAATAAGCCCTCCATTTGGAGTTAATTTTAGGCTACATAAATCGTAAAATTCTTTCGAATATAAACGTGCCAATTCTACGTTTCTAGGATCGGGTAAATCAATGATTATTAAGTCGAAAAAGTCGGAGGTATCATTCATGAATTTAAATCCATCTTGATTAATCACTGTAACTTTTTCGTTTGTTAGTGCATTATCATTAATTATTGAAAGTTCAGGTTCGTTTATAAATAAATCAGTTAGTTTTTTATCTAAGTCAACTAATGTTATTTTATGTAAACTAGGGTATTTTAAAAGTTCTCTAGCTGCGCAACCATCACCACCACCAAGAATCAATATGTTTTTAGGTTTGGCAAGAATATGCATTACAGGATGAACTAGAACTTCATGGTACATAGGCTCGTCAAATGTTGAAAATTGTAAATTATCATTTAAATATAGCCAGTAATCGTTCTTCCATTTTGTAACTACAATCTTTTGATATATAGATTGTTCTTGGAAGATAATTTTATCTTTATACTTTGTTTGTTCACCGTATAAAATAATTTTTTCAGAAAAAATACTTCCTGAAACTAGAATTAAGATGATAATTCCAGCACTTACAAAAAGTGTTCGTTGCTCTTTAGTATTGAGCTTGTTTTTGAAAAAGAAGAGTAAAAGTATGGCAACAAATAAATTAATAAGTCCTAATATGAAAGGAGTATAAGTAAGTCCTAAATAAGGGAGTCCAATAAAAACAAAAAAAAGCCCGCCGATTAAACTACCATAATAATCTTTTTCTAGAATATTGGCTACATTTAGTTTTAACGATTGAAAATCATTATTTAAGCGCATAGCTAATGGTAATTCCATGCCAATAAGTATTCCTGTCAGAATCGCCATGGTATAAATATATACGCTAATATATTCTAATTGAGTCGCTAAATAATACGTTGTAACAGCTGAAAAAGAAACAAGTATGGAAAGTAAAAATTCAGTGCATATGAAAAGTTTAAATACATTACCATCAAACGATTTTGTAATTCGACTACCAATTCCCATGCTAAAAAGCATTAAAGAAATTACAATGGACCATTGTTTAACAGAGTCACCAATAAAATAGGTAGATAATGTAGCGAAACAGTATTCAGCAACAATACCTGACAAACCTGTAGCAAAAAGTGCTAAAAAGAGTATTTGACGTTTAATTTTTGTTGATTCCATTACATGCAATAACTAATTAAAATAGCACTTCCTATATAGGCAAAAGCTTCAATTAAAGCAGCTCCTTTGTTCGGAATTTCTTGATGTACAATTTCGTGAGTTAGATTGCTTTTTGGGAGTATGATTCTTTCAATAACATATCTAGACAAAGGTAAAAGTATCATTCCTAGTATTAAATAATATACAATATCTTCAAAAGTATCGTACCATGAAATAATATCACCTTTTACAGCACAAGAATATAAATATGCAACAGCTATAAAAACGCTACTGTATACGATACCTACAGCGTTATTATCTTTTTGTATTTCTATTATGAAATCATACGATGATAATTTTCTATAAACGATTAAAGCGATGAACAAAATTAATTGACCAATTACCCAGAAAATAAGGAGACTAATTACATCAGAAAGATAGTGTCCTAATGTTCCTATATTGGAGAAAATATTAATACTTCTTCCAGAGATTGCACCATAAATTAATAAACCGGATCCAATAAAATTAGCAGCTTCAATGAAACCAGTTCCTATGTTTTCGTCTTTTATGATTTCTTTATAAAAGTTGAATTTTTTCCCAAAAACTATTTTCTCATTAAAAATAGAAGTAAGGATAAGTAGTAAGTTGCCAAAAATAGTATATGATAAAATTAGAATAATATCATTAATTAAACCATGAGTTTCTCCATGTAATACGCCTATGAAGACTATTAATACTCCTAAAAAGTAACCTGTAGTAACTATCGAAAATGATAAGTTGTCTTTAACAGTTAATTCATCGTCGATATTTATTTTTTATTTTTTAGCTTAAAAAAATACCTCGAAATTATAAATGAAATATAAAAAAGGCAGATATAAGTTATCGTTTTAGCTAGCCAAACCAATGTGTTTTCTTCCATGTTTTTTTATTTACCGTAACCTCTAGAACTTCTTCCTCTGTAATAACTATTTGAATTCCTGTGTACTTTGGTAGAATCATTATTATAGCCATTATTATCATTCCAAGAGTTTTTATTGGAGCATTTGCTCATTACCACCAGTATAACAAAAATGATAGCAGCAGCTACCATTTGAAAATTACGTTCTACATAATCACTAAAACCAGAACGCTCTATTCTCGTTTTTTTACGTTGAATATTTTGTATTCTAGCTTTGGTAATAGGATAACCAGTAGAAACTTCAATTTCATCATCCCAAAGTTCAAAAGCAAGAAGCCTAGTATCATCTTCATTTGTGTATTCTAGGGCATTTACAATTTCGCTTTCAAACCCAGTTCTACAAGTCCCGTCATTACGTTCGTCAAAAATGTAATGAACACCATTGTAAGAAAAGGTTTTAGAAAACTTAGCTTTTCCAATTGATACATACCCATTTGAGAAATCTTGAGTTTTGGATAAGATGTTATCTTTGTTTTGTTCTTTTTGCCAGAATGAATATGAGATTTTTTTATTTTTATCAATTTCTTCTTCAAGAAAACGAATTGAACTACTATTAGATTTTAACTTATATTCATTTGACCTTGTACCGTCTTTCCATTTTATTTTATAGATTTCGGTAACCTTCCAAATTCTATTATTAAACCGGAATGAATCTCCTTTATTGAGATTAATAGGCTGTTGTCTTTGTTCTATTTTATTCATTCTCGCTAGCCCTTTCGATAATAGTTTGCGGTAAAGCCTTTTTAGCTTTAGCACCCATTTTTTTCAATTTTTCTACGCTTGTAATCAAGTTTCCTCTACCATCAACAAGTTTATTCATTGCAGCGCTGTAATCACTTTTTGTAGCATCTATTTTTTTACCAATACTAATTAAATCTTTTAAAAGACCTTCAAACTTATCATATAAGGCACCAGCTTGCCTTGCTATCTCTAAAGCATTACGTTGTTGCTTTTCATTATTCCACATAGTATCTATAGTTCGCAATGTTGCTAATAGAGTAGTAGGTGTAACAATAACAATATTCTTTTCAAAAGCCTTATTGTATAATGTACTATCTTGATTTAACGCAACAGCAAAAGCAGGTTCAACAGGAACGAAGAGTAGTACAAAGTCGGGTGATTCTATCTTATAAATATCTTCATATTTCTTTTCAGATAATTGTTCGACATGTCTTTTTAATGAATTACTATGTTCTTTAAGAAAACGCTCTTTCTCATATTCGTCTTCAGTATTAACGAACTGTTCGTAGGCAGTTAAAGAAACTTTACTATCTACAATCATCTTTTTATTGTCTGGCAAATGAATCACTACATCAGGCATAATTCGTTTACCTTCATCGTTAGTAAAGGACTGCTGAACAAAGTATTCACGGTCTTTTTCCAAACCAGATTTTTCAAGTACACGTTCTAATACTAGCTCACCCCAGTTTCCTTGAATTTTGTTATCTCCTTTTAAGGCTTTAGTTAAATTCAATGTTTCTTTACTCATTTGAATATTTAACTCCTTTAAACCAAGTATTTGCTGACGTAAGGCAGAATGATAATCGATACTTTCTTTATGAGTTTTATCTACTTTTTCCTCAAAATCCTTTATTTTCTTTTCTAGTGGATCCAGTATATTCTTAATATTTTCTTTATTCTGAACTGTAAATTTATTCGACTTTTCGTCTAAAATTTTATTGGCTAAGTTTTCAAATTCCTTCGTGAACTTTTCTTGTAAACCTTCAATTTCGCCTTTTTGTTCGTTAAGTTTTGTTTGTAAGTTTTTCAAATCGCCATCTTGTCTTGTATTGGCTTTTATCAAACTTTCTTTTTCAACTTGAATGAATTTAAGCTCTTCTTTCAATTCTTCTAGAGCGCTCTCTAGTATAACTTTATTTTCAGTTAATGTACTGTTACGTTCTTTGAGTGTGTCTTTTTCAGTTTGAAGATATTTTAAATCACTGTTAAGTGTTTCGATAGTATTTTCATTAACAGTTTTATTTTCTATAAGTACATTATTTCGTTCTTGCAAGCTCGTTTTCTCATTTTCTAGTATAGAAGCCTTGTTCTTTTGAATAATATAAGCAATTAAGAATCCTATAATAATTCCCACAAAACCAGTAAGTAAAATATATAGCTGCTGTTCAGTCATTAGATAAAAATTAAAACGCTAAATTTACCGTTTTAAAGTCAATTAATGATACACACGCTATCTAAATTTATATTCCTTAAAATCTTAGGCTGGAAGCTTGTTGGAGCATTTCCTAAGGAGCTTAAAAAGTACATACTTATCGGAGCTCCGCATACGAGTTGGAAAGACTTTCCTGTTTCTGTTTTAGTTCGCTATGGATGGAGAGAAAAATTAAACTTTATAGGAAAGGCATCTTTATTCAAACCTCCTTTTGGTTTTATTTTTAGATGGATGGGAGGTTCGCCTATTGATAGAACTAAAAGTAGTAATAAAGTAGATGGAATTGTAAATGTTTTCAATAATCACGAAGAGTTCCGTTTGGCAATATCACCTGAAGGCACAAGAAAGAAAGTAGATAAGTGGAAAACGGGTTTTTACTATATAGCTAAAGGTGCAAATGTACCTATAGTAATGTTTGGTTTTGATTTTGGAAGAAAGCAAATTATAATTTCAGAGCCTTACCATCTTACAGAAGATAAAGAAAAAGACTTTGCACATTTCTTTGAATTTTACAAAGACATACTACCTGCTGAACCTAAAAAATTCAATAATAAAAATTTCTTATAAAATAGGTTGTCCAAAAGTGGTTATTACCAACAAATAAAGAATTCTTTTTGAAGCTAAATTCTTAATAATATGATTACTTCAGAATTATTATTATTTTATTAGCGTACAGAAATTACTTTTCAAACTGCCATTTTTTAATTTATATTTGCTTTTTAAAAAAAATATTATGAAAACAAAAATTGTCACGATCGCTCTTATTATAGGAGCGTGTATTGCTATGAAAGCACAAGATGAAACAGTTAACGGAAAGCTTACGGTAAGAGGAAATATAGAAACTTTAAAATATGATTCAGATGTAAGTTATCCTAGTTTAACATCTAGAGGAGATATTCTTCATTTTTATAGAAACGTAAACACTAGTTTAGAAATAGGTTTAGGTGGTAGATCTAATACAAGACGTTCTTGGATTCTATCTAGGCATTATGGTCTTAATGGGGTTTATGGTAAATATTACAGTACACTTCATTTGCAGCCAGATGTTGGAGATAAAAGTCAATATAGGGGAGTAGCGATTGGATATGGAGCAGATGTCCATGTTGGTATTGGAACACATTTAGCTGTTAATGGTAATGTTGGTATTGGAACAAGTGCACCAGCAGATAAGTTAGTAATAAAAAATGGTGTTAATGGAATCAGCTTTCAAGCTACAGATAATTGGACTGGATTTGGTTTTAATAGAAGTGTTCAAACAGGTACGATATATAATAGTGCAAAAACAGCATGGCAATTAACAGCTAGAGATGAGCGTTTTTCTTTAGAAGGTTATAATGGAGCAGCTAATAGCCCTTTAAATGTTTTAAAAAATGGTAATGTTGGTATTGGAACCATAACACCGACTCAAAAACTAGATGTTAATGGGCATGTAAAAGTAGGAAATGGAGATTGGGGAGCTTTTATTATTGATGGTAAGGATAAAAATGATTGGTTATTTAATGCTCATAATGGAGGAAGATATTTATTCATTCGCACGCAAGATGATTCACAAGATACATTTAGTAACCATTTATTAAGTTTAGATCGTTTAAAGAAAAGTATTGGTATTGGAACAGCTTCAACAGGAAACCATAAACTAGCAGTTGAAGGATCTATAGGAGCAAGAGAGATTAAGGTAGAGGCAATTGGATGGTCGGATTTCGTTTTTGAGAAAAACTATAATCTACCAACATTAAAGGAAGTTGAGAATCATATAAAAGAGAAAGGACATTTAGAAAATATTCCTTCTGCTGACGATGTATTAAAAAATGGTTTTTATTTGGGTGAAATGGATTCTAAGTTACTTCAAAAGATAGAAGAGTTAACTTTATATACAATTCAGCAAGAAAAAGAAATTGAGCAATTAAAAAAAGAAAATAAAAAGTTAAATTCTTTATCTGAAAGATTAGCTAAACTTGAAAAATTATTAGAAAAAGAATAAAATTATAAATAATAAAAAACTTTATATAAACTAATAAAGACTGCATTTAGCAGTCTTTTTTTAGTTTATAATTTTAATAGTCTTTTTATCCTTTATAAAAAGGTAGCTTCACCACTTTAGCAGCAACTTGTTTTTTACGAATCTGAATAAAGATTTCTGAATCTACTTTAGAATTTTCAATAGTAACATATCCTAAACCAATTCCTTTACTTAAACTAGGACTCATAGTACCAGAAGTAACGTTCCCAATAACCGTACCTGCTGTGTCTACAATTTCATAATCTTTACGAGGAATACCACGTTCAGTTAATTCAAAAGCAACTAGCTTGCGAGAAACACCATTTTCTTTTTGAGTTTTTAATGCTTCAGCATTAACGAAATCCTTTGTGAATTTTGTAATCCACCCTAATCCAGCTTCAATAGGAGAAGTTGTATCATTAATATCATTTCCATACAAGCAATATCCCATTTCTAAACGCAAAGTATCACGAGCAGCTAAACCAATAGGCTTAATATTCCAATTAGCTCCAGCTTCAAAAACTTTTTCCCAAAGTTTTGCTACATCTTCATTTTTAACATATACTTCAAAACCGCCAGAACCAGTATATCCAGTAGCAGAAACTACAACATTAGGAATACCAGCAAAATCAGTAATTTCAAAGGTGTAGAATTTTATGGTTGATAAATCTACGTTAGTTAAAGATTGCATTGCTTCTGCAGCTTTCGGACCTTGAATAGCTAATAACGACCAATCTTCTGAACGATTTTCTATAACTACGTTTAAATCGTTATGCTTAGAAATCCAGTTCCAGTCTTTTTCGATATTGGAGGCGTTCACAACTAGCATATATTCATCATTACTAATCATATATATGATTAGGTCGTCCACAATTCCACCATCAGCGTTCGGCATACATGTGTACTGAGCTTTTCCAGGAACTAGTTTAGAAGCATCATTCGTAGTAATTTTCTGAATTAAAGCTAAGGCGTGTTCTCCCTTTAAAAAGAATTCCCCCATATGACTTACATCAAAAACTCCAACTCCTTTTCTTACTGTTTCGTGTTCTACAGTAACTCCTTCATATTGAACAGGCATATTATAACCAGCAAAAGGAACTAATTTTGCTCCCAATGCTTCGTGGACATGTGTTAACGCAGTATTTTTCATTCTATAATTTAGTTGTTTTATACATCAAAAATATTGAAAAATACCTTAATAGATTAAAGAACAATACTTTTTTTAAAGCAATTAGCGACTAATATTATTTTGATTTCAAATATAGTTAATCAGAGTCTTTAAAAGTTTCGTTAAAAAAGCGCAAAGTAGCGGTGTATAAAATAAATTTAGTAGTTTTAAAATCTAAAAATTAAGATTTATGAGAGGCAGAGCTTTGTTATTTGGACTATCAATATTTTGCTCAGTGTTTTTATTTGGACAAACTCCGACAGATTACTTACCAAAAGAATTTCACAAACAGCGGAGGGAAGTTTTACGCAAAAAAATGACTAAAAATTCTGTAGCTGTTGTGTTTGCTAATTCAATTCGTAATAGAGCAAATGATGTAGATTATGTTTTTCATCAAGATCCTAATTTCTATTATTTAACAGGTTTTAGAGAACCTAATGCTGTACTAATATTATTTTCTGAAAATCAAACTGATATTAAAGGCAATGTTTATAATGAAATATTATACGTTCCAAAAAAAGATCCACGTTATGAAATGTGGAATGGTAGACGTATGGGAATTGAAGGAGTTAAAAGAGAATTAGAGTTCATAATAGCTAAAACTTCAGAAGAGTTTGCAACTGATGCTATTGATTTTAAAAAGTTTGAAAATGTTCATACACTAGAATTTAAAGATGATTACAGAAATTCAAATCAAAATAATGGAGAAGTATATGATTTGGTAAAAGCGTTTAAAAGTCAATCAGGATATCATAACATGAAGATAAAAAATCCAAATGTTCAATATATTCACAAGACTATTGCAAATGTACCTGACGCTAGATTAGAAGAATTAGCTAAAAATTTATCTAAAAGCTTAGAAATTTATCCAGAATATAAGGAAGACTCTTTCATAAGCGAATATATATCTGCTGACAATAATAGGTTAAGGAAAGCACTAAAGCAAAAGATTAAAATAGAATTAAATAAGAAAGAATCTAATATAGATTTTAAGTTCTTACAAACTCAATTAGCGGGGATGAGAGAGCTAAAAACTCCAGAAGAACTTAAATTATTAAAAAAAGCAATTCGAATCTCTGCCATTGGACAAGTTGAAGTTATGAAAGCAATGAAACCTCATATGTCTGAAACAGAAATTCAGGGAATTCATGAGTTTGTATATAAGAAATATGGAGCTGAATATGAAGGTTATCCATCCATCGTTGGAGCAGGAAATAATGGCTGTATTTTACATTATATTGAAAACAACAAAACTAAAGTAGATAATGATTTAGTATTAATGGATTTAGGCGCTGAATATAGAGGGTATACGGCAGATGTAACTAGAACTATACCAGCGAATGGTAAATTTTCACCAGAACAGAAAGCAGTTTATGAGGTAGTATTAGAAGCTCAAAATGCTGGAATTGCTGTATGTAAAGAAGGAAATCAATTTTGGCAACCTGGGCAAGAAGCAAAGCGGGTAATTAATGAAGGACTTGTAACATTGGGAATTATAAAATCCATAGAAGAAAAGCATAATTATTTTCCTCATGGCACATCACACCACATAGGTTTAGATGTTCACGATCCGGGAACTTATGGAGCTTTTAGAGCGAATATGGTAATTACTGTTGAACCTGGAATTTATATTCCAGATGGAAGTCCATGTGATAAGAAATGGTGGGGTATAGCAGTACGAATTGAAGACGATATATTAATTACAAAAACAGTACCTAAAAATTTATCTGAAGAAGCTCCTAGAACAGTAAAAGCAATAGAAAGTATGATGGAGAAGAAAAGTGTGCTAGATAATTTTTTACTTCCTAACCTTGACGAGTAAATAATAATACTTTTATATATTAAGCTTCAAAACGGCAGAATTTAGTTTACTATAGGAATAATAAAAAAATCAGATAGTAATAATTACTATCTGATTTTTTTATTAAGTAGAAAAGAAATTATGTTCTATCATACATTTGTTCGTACAAATCGGTATAAATTTCTTTTATTATTTTACGTTTCATTTTCATGGTTGGAGTTAAGTGCCCACCATCAATTGTCCATTCATCTGGAGTAAGTTTAAAACGTTTAATTTGTTCCCATTTACCAAAGTTGTGGTTACAATTATTAACTTCTTCTTGTAATCGTTCAATTATCTTTTCGTTTGAAGAGATATCTTTAAGTGATGTAACTTCAATTTTGTGACGCTTAGCCCATTCTTTAACAAACTCAAAATTAGGTTGAATTAAAGCTGTAGGCATTTTTTCTCCTTCACCGACTACCATTACCTGCTCGATAAAACGCGATTGTTTTAATTTATCTTCTAATAATGTAGGAATTACATATTTACCTCCTGAAGTTTTAAACATTTCTTTTATTCTACCAGTAATGCTTAAAAAGCCATCTTCTACTTTTCCTTTATCACCAGTATGAAAATAACCATCTTTTAGGACTTGAGCTGTTTTTTCAGGATCTTTATAATAGCCTAACATAACATTTGGACCTTTAACTAAGATTTCATCTTCTTCTGAAATTTTAACTTCTACATCGCTAATAATTCTACCCACAGTACCGATTTTAAAACCACCGTTGCGTTGATCGTTTACAGAGATAACAGGAGAAGTTTCAGTAAGACCATATCCTTCCATTACTGGCATACCAGCTGCGGCAAAAACTCTTGCTAAACGAGGTTGCAAAGCTGCGGAACCAGAAACCATTAATTTCAATTCTCCACCAAGGGCAGCTTGCCATTTCGAGAAAATTAATTTGCGGGCTATAGCTAACTTTTTCTCATAAAACCAGCCATTTACTCCATAGGGTAAATAATTTAAACCTAAATCGATAGCCCAGAAGAATAATTTTTTCTTAATTCCTGTTAAGTCAGTTCCTTTGGCGTAAATTTTATCATAAATTTTTTCATACAAACGAGGAACCGCCGTCATAACATGAGGTTTAATCTCTTGAGCATTTTCACTCAATTTATCAATAGCTTCAGCGAAATAAATAGAAACACCACAATATTGGTATAAATATAGGATCATCCTTTCAAAAATATGGCAAACTGGTAAAAAGCTCAAAGCCCTTTCTTCACCATAAACTAAAGGAACGCGTTCGTTACTGCTTAATACATTTGAAACAATATTTCTATGAGAAAGCATAACTCCTTTTGGACGTCCAGTAGTACCAGAAGTATAAATTAATGTAGCTAAATCATCAGTTTTAACATTATTCTTTCTTTCTTCTACTTCGGCTTGATTGCTATCGTCTTTACCTAATTCAAGAACTTCATTCCAGCTTTTTTCACCAACAATATCTTTAAATGTAAATACTTCTTTTAAATTAGTATTACCTTTTATTTGGTTAAGTTTACCTACAATTTCTTCATCAGAAGCAAAACAGTATGTTGCTTCAGAATGACTTAATACATATTGATAATCTTCCTTTGAGATTGTTGGGTATATAGGAACATTTTGAGCTCCGGTTTGTAAAATACCAATATCACATATATTCCACTCAGTGCAATTATTAGTTGATATTATAGCTATTTTATCATTAGGTTTAACTCCTAACCTTAAAAGACCTCTACTTATTGCATTAGCTTTATCTACATACTCTTGAGTAGAAATTGATTTCCACTCACCATTATAATTGGTAGTTAATGATTTTTGTAAGTTGTATTTTTCTAATTGATGATAAGGGAAGTCAAAGAGACGTGTAATTTCAATCGACATATATATACCTAAATTTGTGTCTCACAAAATATAAAAATTAACTCGTACCCACAAAAAATGTTTATGCTTGATTTCCTTGGATTTAACAGGGGCTTCAAGGTTATTTGAATAAAAATCGGCTAAGAAAACACTTCTTAACCGATTTCAATAGTTAATAATAAAATCCCCAATCAACTATATAAGTATTATAATAACGCTGATTAGTCTTCTATAGTATCTAAAATATTTGTTAAAATATTACATCCTTTAATCAACTCATCGTTTGAAATTGTTAAAGGAGGAGTTATCCTTACTGCTGTTTTTTCGTATAGTAACCAAAATAAAATCAACCCTTTTTTCATTGCTGTTAAAACAACAAAATCAGTTATTTCAGATGATTCTAAAATTAAGGCAAGCATAAGTCCTTTACCTCTTATTTCTTTGATTCTAGGATGCTGTAAATGTTTCCTTATAATTCGTTCTTTTTCAAGAGCTTTTATGTTTAATTCTGATTCTGTAATTTCAGTTAATGTTGCCAAAGCAGCATTGGCAATAAGCGGATGACCTCCAAAGGTAGTTATATGACCCAATTTAGGATTGTCTTTTAAAGTATCCATTATTGCTTTAGAAGCAATGAAAGCACCGATAGGCATTCCTCCTCCTAAACCTTTGCCTGTAATCATAACATCAGGAATACAATTGTAGTGCTCAAATCCCCAAATTTTTCCAGTTCTACCAACTCCTGTTTGAATTTCATCTAATATTAGTAACGCACCAACTTCGTTACAACGATTTCTAACTTTCTCTAGATAATTATTTTTAGAAGTAATGAATCCTGCTCCGCCTTGAATAGTTTCTAGGATTACACCAGCAGTTGCAGTAGTAATTTTTTGTAAGTCTTCCTCATTATTGTATTGTATGAATTTTGTCCCAGGAACTAAGGGTCTAAAGGCTCTGTTTTGTTGTTCAGCACCACAAACACTCATAGCACCTGCAGTATTACCATGATAAGCATTTTTTGCAGCTATAATTTCAGAACGATTCGTATATCTTTTCACTAATTTTAAAGCACCTTCTGTAGCTTCTGTTCCTGAGTTTACTAAATACACGCACGATAATTCATTCGGTAATGTTTCTGCTAGTTTTTTACAAAGTTCTAATTGTGGTTTTTGAATAAATTCACCATAAACCATTACGTGTGTATATAAAGATAGCTGTGAAGTGACAGCTTTATTTACCTTGGGATGATTGTGCCCTAAACTATTAGCAGATACACCAGCAACGAAATCTAAATATTCATTACCATCAGTATCGTATACAAAGCTACCATTTGCATGAGATATAGCTATGCTAAGTGGGTGAGGAGTCGTTTGCGCTTGATATGTAAAAAAATCTTCTTTCATCTATTCTTCTTCTTCTCTTACAGTTGCTTTTGTGCGTTTTTTCTTTTCCTTTTCTAATCTTGCTTTTGCCTTTTCCACTGCAGGATTTTTTTCAGATATATTTGGAGTTAATTTTTTATCATCTTTAATAAAAATATCATCCTTAGTTTTTGGTTGTTCATCTTCTCGCCACAAGAAACCTCTAAATTTTCTGTCTTCTTCAGGAAACTCAGAAGGAGGAAATGTTTTACCTTCAGATTTTTTAAAATATTTTGTTTCCACAATTTCATTATTTTCTAGGGTAAACTCAATATCGCTGGCTATTTCTTTTGTAATAGTTTCTAATTTCTGAGTTTCTTCATTTCTATTGTAATATAATGATTCGGCATTTCCTTTTACAAGTAAATTTTTAAGATCATTATTCAGGAACTTACCATAAATATTTCTACCTTTTATTTGATTGAAATTTGTTGGATCTACAGAATCTTTTTGAATTATAAATCCGTTTTGGATAACTTTCAAAGAATCTAATTGCTCCGTTTCTTTATTGGTCAAAAATTGTATACTATCTCCCGTTATTTGGCTTTTACCTGACCAAAGTATAGGGTTTTTAAACATTTTTGTTAAACCTGTAGTTTGGCTCGTGTGCATAGAGTCACATTTACCTTGTAAATTCTCTTTAAAAATTTTGACATTATGATATGTTCTAACAATTCTATTATCTTTTTTTCCCGTCATTAAAATAGTATCGCCGTGCATGTACAAAGAATCTTTTTCGAGGATAGAAATTGCTACTGGTTTTTTGATAATAAAAAGAGAATCTTGAAGCTCAAAGATCTCAGCATAGTTACCCTTAATTACCATGTTTTGCAATGTATCGATAACTCTAATTTTATTATTAGCAGACGCGAATCCCTTTTTTTTATCATAATACAAACTATCAGCTTCTACTGTTTTTTCTTTCAAAAAGAGTTTAGCATTTTTTACAAAATAGGAAATGTCTGTATTGGTATCAAAGAAGCCTCTTTCAGCATATATTTTTGTACTATCTTTAAAATTATAAACAGTTGAAGGTCCGTAGATATAGGCTAGTTTTGTATTTGTATAATAATCCAAATGGTTTGAATCTAGTTTATTATCTGGGTTAACAACTGAAACATTTGTTTTTGCAGTAAATTTTTTATCTCTTAAAAAATAGGTACCTCTATTACTTTTTAATGTATTTTTAGTATCCTTAATAGTTCCTTTGGTAGGGTAAAATAAAAGTTGTTCTTTTCGCTTAAAATATAATGTATCTGTAGTAAGTTTCATCTCTTTATCATTCACTTCAACATTCCCCCAAGACTTAGCTATTTTTGTATTAGCATTGTAATTTGCAAAATCAGAATACTGTATAATACTATCACCTTGTTCAATTACCACTTCACCAATCGCTTTGAAAATATTTTTTTCTCTGTATAAGAGGGCTCTTTTACAATCTAAAGTGGCTCCTTCATGTGCAACTTTAACATTACCTATTAAGATAGTAGCACCCGGATACTTTTCTTCATCAGATGTTGAAATCTCGGAAGACAATATTCTTATCTTTTTATTCTGACAAAAGAGAGTGCTTGTATAAGTAAGTATTAAAAAAAGAAATATTCTTTTCAAAGTAAAATTATTTAGGTGTACAAAAGTAATGAAAAGAGTATGCCAAATTTCTAAATGAATTGATAAAATTATTATCAGATTATATTTTTTAGGGATAAAAAGAAGGTTAATTTTGCGGAAAATTAAACATCATATGGAAGGGCATTTTGATTTGTCACTGGAAGAAATGAAATCTTATGGTTATAAGATTGTAGATTTAATTGCTGAACACTGGGCAACTCTGGATACTAAAAAGCCTGTCCCTACATCAAAGAGTAGAGAAGACTTAGATGCTGTGTTTTTACAAGAAGCTCCAGAAAAGCCATCGAATTCTGAAGAAGTACTAAATTTTGTAATGAACAATGTAATACCTAACAGTACTGTTGTTTCCCATCCAAAGTTTTATTCTTTTGTTCCAGGACCTAGTAATTTTATTAGCACAATGGCTGATTCTTTAGCTACAGGTTTCAATATTTTCTCTGGAGGTTGGTTAGTTTCTTCAGCAGCAGCAGAGTTAGAAATAGTAACTATTAATTGGTTGCTTAAAATGTATGATTTTCCTGTAAAAAAAGGAGGAGGCTTGTTTACAAGCGGTGGGTCTATGGCTAATTTAACGGCATTAGTTACCGCAAGAAGAATTAAATGTGGAGATGATTTTTCAAAGGCAGTTATTTATTTATCAGATCAAGCACACTCCTCAAATATTAAAGCAATTCGAGTTCTTGGGTTTAAGAAAGAGCAAATTCGAATCATTCCAACAGATTTTGAATTCAGAATTGGTGTAAATAAATTAAAAAATGCGATTGCAAAAGACAAACTTGAAGGTTTACAACCTTTCTGTTTTATAGCTAATGCAGGAACTACAAATACTGGTACTGTTGATCCTCTAGATGAGATAGCCGATATTTGTGAAGCAGAAGATATATGGATGCATATCGATGGAGCCTACGGAGGTGCAGCAATTTTATCACAGAAAGGAAAAAGAGCATTACGAGGTATTGAAAGAGCAGATTCTTTAACCGTAGATCCACACAAATGGTTTTTTCAACCCTATGAAATAGGGTGTCTATTAGTAAAAGATTCTTCTTGGTTAAGTAGTACTTTTAGTGAGAAACCTGAATATTTAAGAGATATTGAAGGAAATGAATCTGAGATTAATTTTTATGATTATGGAGTTCAGCTAACAAGAAGACTTCGTGCATTAAAATTTTATATGTCTATTAAAACTTATGGTTTAGCAACTTTTAGAGAAGCCATAGGCTATAATATACAGTTAGCAGAAGAAACAGAAGATTATTTAAGAAAGAGTAGAGTATGGGAAGTAGTTTCCCCAGCAACTTTGGCAATAATAAATTATCGATATAATCCTATTGACGAAAACTTAAATGAAAAGCAAATAGATATTCTTAATCAAGAAATTTCAAAACGTGTAATGGAATCCAGAGAAGCTGTTTTTGTTACTACTATTTTAAATAAACAAGTAGTTTTAAGGATGTGTTTAATCAATCCAAAGACAACAATTAATGATGTTAAAGAAACATTACAACAATGTGAAGTTTACGGAAAAGCAATACTTATACAAAGAAAAAAGGAGTTCAATTAAGAACTCCTTTTTTTAGTATTAATACTGCAAATATAATTATCGCATAATAGTTTGTTTTCTGTCTGGACCTACCGAAACAATTTTAACAGGTACACCAGTTTCTTTTTCAATAAAAGCGACATAGTCCATCAAATTTTTTGGTAATTCATCTGCAGAAGTCATTTTGGTTAAATCATCTTCCCAACCTTTAAATTCTGAATAATTCACAGACACATTTTCAGGCTCAATATTGTAAGGCAAATGTGAAATCTCTTCACCTTTATAGTTGTATGAAGTACACACTTTTAAAGTGTCGAAGCCAGAAAGTACGTCACCTTTCATCATCATTAATTGCGTAACACCATTTACGTCAACAGCATATTTTAAAGCTACTAAATCTAACCATCCACATCTACGAGGACGACCAGTTGTAGCTCCAAATTCATGACCCACTTTAGCCATAGTAGCTCCGTCTTCATCAAATAATTCTGTAGGAAATGGACCAGAACCAACACGAGTTGTGTAAGCCTTAAAAATTCCAAAAACATCGCCAATTCTATTTGGAGCAATACCAAGACCAGTACATGCACCAGCAGCAGTGGTATTTGAAGATGTAACAAAAGGATACGTACCAAAGTCAATATCTAATAAAGAACCCTGCGCTCCTTCTGCCAATATAGATTTTCCTTCTTTAATTGCTGAATTTAAAAATGCTTCAGAATCTATAAACTGTAATGTCTTTAGTTTTTCAACACCCAAAAGAAACTCTGCTTCTAATTCTTTTAAATCATAATCAATTTGAACATCAAAGAAATCAAGCATTTTAATGTGCTTTTCTGTTAAAGCATCGTATTTTTCTTTCCAGTTTTCTAATTCTAAATCACCTACGCGCATACCGTTTCTACCAGTTTTATCCATGTATGTAGGGCCAATTCCTTTCAAAGTAGAGCCAATTTTAGCTTTTCCTTTAGAAGTTTCAGACGCTGCATCTAATAAACGATGCGTTGGCAAAATTAGATGTGCTTTACGAGAAATTAATAATTTAGACGTATAATCAATTTCATGATTATCTAGATTTTCTAACTCTTTTTTAAAGATAACAGGATCAATTACGACACCATTACCAACAACATTTAGTGCTGTTTTATGAAAAATTCCTGACGGTATTGTGTGTAGTACATGTTTTGTTCCGTCAAAAATCAAAGTATGTCCTGCATTAGGTCCTCCTTGAAAGCGCGCAATGATATCGTAGTTTTGGGTAAGTACGTCAACAATTTTTCCCTTTCCTTCATCTCCCCATTGCAAGCCTAGTAATAAATCTACTGCCATTTAATTTAGTGTTGTGTTGTTATAGTTGTGTTATAAAGTTTTACTTTGTGTTCTTTTTTGTTCCGTAGAAATAAAGAGAGTGGTTGTGAATGTCGATATCAAAAACTTCTTCGATCGTTTTCTTAATAATTTGAATTCTAGGATCACAAAATTCTTTCACTTCTCCTGTATCAGTTAAAATTACGTGGTCGTGGTTTTTATCGAAGTAACTTTTTTCATATCGTGCCATAGATTGCCCATCGAATTGATGTTTACGTACAAGTCCACAATCTAGCAGTAAGTCCATTGTATTATACAATGTAGCTCTACTAACACGATAGTTTTTATTTTTCATTTTAATATATAAAGACTCAATATCAAAATGTTCGTCAGCATCATAAATTTCTTGCAAAATCGCATAACGCTCGGGTGTTTTACGGTGTTTGTTTTCTTCTAAAAATGAAGTGAAAACTTTTTTTACTATTTCTTGATTTTCAGCCAAACTACTCATATTCCTTTATTTTACCAATGAGCAAATTTACGTTTATTTATGGATAAAAAAAGAGGTTAGATGATAATATATTTACAAACTATTAACACGAGAAACCTTTTGTACACCTTCTACTTTTTTAATACTGTTAATAAGTTTCGTAAGCTGATTTCTGTTTCTTACTGTGAGTGAAATTTTTCCATTGAATATTCCAGCGTTTCCAGAAATATTAATGCTATTAATGAAAACATCCATATTACTAGATATAATTCGTGTTATATCGTTTACAATTCCTTTAGAATCGACTCCGTTAACTTCTAAAATGGCTGAGAATTCTTGTTTTGTAGAATCGATCCATTTTGCTTTGATAATCCTGTAAGCATAATTTGATTGTAGAGAAATAGCATTAGGACAATTGTTTTTGTGTACTTTAATACCATCGTTAATGGTTACAAATCCAAAAACGGCATCTCCAGGTATAGGTTTACAGCATACCGATAGCGAATATTCTAGCTTTTCTTCTTCTTGACCAAATACTAAAGCATCAAATTTATTAGTTACTTCTTCAGTATCTGATATTTGTTTGCTTGTATTTCTCTTGAAAGGATTTTTTAAGAAATTCATAATAGGACTACTTCGCTGACTAACAAACTCTTTTAGAAGTGAGTTGTCTATAGCTCCATTACCAATTCTATAAAATAAATCAAAGCTTGTTTTGAGATTAAAATAGCTAGAAATTTCATGTACTATTTTTTCATCGTAGTTAATTTTAAGGTGACGTAGCTTACGTACCAAAATCGCTTTTCCTTCTTCCGCAATTTTCTTTTCGTCAGCTTTCAATGCTGATTTTATTTTTGTTCTTGCTCTTGCAGTGATTACAAAATCAAGCCACCTTGTGTTGGGTTTATTGGTAGATGTTGTTAAAATATCTACCTGATCCCCACTTTTAAGCTCATAACTAAGGGGAACTAGTTTTCCGTTTACCTTTGCGCCTCTACATTTTAAGCCTACATCTGTATGAATTGAAAATGCAAAATCTAGGGCAGAAGCACCTTTTGGGAGTGATTTTAAATCACCTAAAGGTGTAAAAACATAAATTTCTTTAGCATAGAGGTTTAGTTTAAAGTCTTCAACAAAATCAACGGCATTAAGTGTGTTGTTTTCTAGTGTTTCTTTTAGTTTATTTAGCCAAGTATCTAAACCATTTTCCGCGCTATCACCTTGCTTATATTTGAAGTGAGCAGCATACCCTTTTTCTGCAATTTCATCCATTCTATTGGAACGAATTTGTACCTCAACCCATTTAGATTCAGGTCCAATAACGGTAATGTGAAGTGCTTCATAACCTGTTGATTTAGGTTGAGAAATCCAATCTCTTAAACGTGAAGGGTTTGGCTTGTAAAAGTCAGTTACGATAGAATAAATCTTCCATGCATCAAATTTCTCATCCTCCGATGTAGGTTTGTATATGATACGAATAGCAAATTTATCGTATACTTCATCGAAAGACACATTCTGTTTTCGCATTTTTCTACGTATAGAATAAATGGATTTAAATCTACCTTTTACATCGTGTTTAAAACCTTCTTTATGAAGTGCTTCCTCAATTTTAGCGCTAAATTGATCAATATAATTTTGTTGTTCTTCTTTATTCTCTTTAATTTTTGTTAAGATGTCTTTATAAACGTCAGGCTCTGTGTATTTTAATCCTAAATCTTCTAGTTCTGTTTTTATGTTATAAAGACCTAATCGATGTGCAAGAGGAGCATAAATATATAAGGTTTCCGAAGCTATTTTAACTTGTTTGTGAGGCGGCATAGCATCCATAGTTTGCATATTATGCAACCGATCTGCTATCTTAATTAAAATTACACGAACATCGTCGTGTAAAGTCAATAACATTTTTCTAAAATTCTCAGCTTGTATGGAGTAATCCTGGTCTTTTTTTAATCTCGATATTTTAGTAAGTCCGCTAACAATGCGAGCTACTGTTTCTCCAAACAATTGCTCCATATCTTCAACGGTATAATGGGTGTCTTCAACAACATCGTGTAATAAAGCAGAAGCAATAGATGTTGCTCCTAAACCTATTTCATAAGCAACAATTTTTGCTACAGCAATAGGGTGGAAGATGTATGGTTCGCCAGATTTTCTTCGTTGATTAGAATGTGCTTCAACAGCTACTTCAAAGGCTTTTCGTATCAGTTTTTTATCATCCTCAGATAATGTTTGATACGTTCCTTTTAGTAAATCTTTATACCGATTTGCAATTTCCTTGTTTTCTTCTTCTACAGTTGCTGAGTACTTCATTTACAACGAATTTAATTGTCTATGGGGATTATTTAAGTGAAATTACTATAAAGATTCTTATTAGGCAAACATACTTAAAATAGTTTTGCTTTAGAAGTAAGTGTTTTTACGCAGAAAATGAAAGATTAATTTTGTTATAACAAAGCAAGAAGTTAGCTAAGGGTTTAAAAATGCCTTGTGGTAACCCTATGTTTTCATTACTTTCGCCATGAAATTTATGAGAATAATTCTAACAGGAGTAACAGGCACCTTAGGGTCACAAGTTTTATTAGAGCTTCTAAAAATTGAAGCAATAGAAAAAATTTTCTTGTTGATTAGAGATAAGAAAAATATATCAGCACAAGAAAGGTTTACAAACATTGTAAAGAGCAATATATTTATTGATCAAAAAGCATTACTCTCTAACTTTGATGAAAAAATTAAGGTATTTAATTCGGAAGAATTTTTTAGTCCTTCTGAATATTTATCAGAAAAAGATCACAATTATTTTATTCATTCAGCAGGTTACGTTAATTTGTCAACAGACCTCTCACAAAAGGAATTAATTTTCAATGAAAATTTTTCTTTTGCAAAGAAAACATTTGAAATATTTCATTCTTACATTCATAAGTTTACTTATATCAGCACTGCGTTTGCAATAGGGGATATTGGAGGGATAATAGAAAATGATTACCATAATGATATGATTCCTTGTTATAGAAATGCTTATGAAGAATCAAAACATAAAACGGAAAAATATCTTTTAGAGGAAGCATCGAAAAAAGATGTAGAAGTTCAGATACTAAGGCCTAGTATTATCGGCGGGAATGCTATAAACCAACCTCTAAATTATATTTCAAAGTTTATGGTTTATTATTTGGTGGGAAAATTCTTCTATAAAAATCCTTTATTAAAAGATAATACGATAAGGATTTCTGTTAATTTTAAAGCAGGCTTAAATATCATTCCCGTAGATTATGTGGCAAAAGTAATAGCAAAAGTGTTCTTTAAAGATGTTCAGCAACTTAATATAACACAAAATAAATGTACCAATTTAGTTACAGGTTTAACAAGAATAATAGAGACTGTTGGGTTTAAACAGTTTTCTTTTTTAGATAACGTTTCAACAAATCATATTAAAGATAAGAATAAGCTTGAAGCTTTTTATTATTCGTCTATTGGAGACCATTTATCTCCTTACACTTTATCCAAGCCTCATGAGTTTGATACTAAATATTTAGAGACTATACTACCTATGCCCAAATATTGCTTAGACGATTATTTAGAAGCAACTATAAAGGATGCGATAAAAAATAATTTCAGAAACGAAAAATGGTAGTTAGTTTTTTAAAATTTAATTGCTCTAGTAAAAATCATAAATAGAGTTTTTAATTGGCTAATTTTAAATATAATGACTCATAATTTAAGAATTTTTAAGTCGTGGGTACATAACACAAAAAAGCTTCACAAACTATTCAGTTTGTGAAGCTTTCTTTATTAATTTGATAAATTTTAATTACAGCTTACCTCGCTAAACGTAGTTTTTTCTGTAGCTTCCTTTTCTGTGTATTTATCTTCTTTATACAAGATAAACTGATCTATTGCATGTCCTGAAGATCGTGCAGAAACTTGCATAGTGTAAACTCCAGCTTTATTAAATGCTACATAAACATTATGAGCATCATTATCAGACGTTGAAGCCTGCCATTTAAAGTCTAGATTATTACCACTTCTGTAAATTTTGAACCATCCATCTGCAGAAGAGCCTTTTGGGTTAGGAGTTTTTCCACTTCCTTTAGGATAGATCTTTGCACCATTTTTTTCTCCATAAAAATCGGTAGCATCTGGGAATTTTAACCAGCTATCGTTATGATCTGAACCATTTGTACCTTTAGTTACAGCAGAACTCCATAAAAAACGATAAACTCCAGTGGTTTTTACATTAATCTTAAATTCAATTAACCCATTACCAGGTTTTCCTAGGGATTGTTGTCCTTCCCATACACCATAACCTTTTCCAGAAGCATTATTATTCGTTTTTAATTTCCAGTCATTAGGAAAAGTTGTTTTTTCAAACTCAGATTTGATGAAACCATCTTTTTCATTGAAGATAAATTTAGATGGATCTGTGCATGTTACTCCGCTTGGGTTTCCAGTGTTTCCATTGTCAGTAATATTATCGTCTGACTTAGAGCATGAAAAAGTTATAAGAAGTGTAATTAATAAAAGGTTTAGGGGATTTTTTTTAGATATCATTTTTGGTTATTTAAATTTACGTTGTCGTTTTGCTTCGAAAATTATCACAGCGCAGGCAACAGATACGTTCATAGAATCTATTTCTCCTTGCATAGGGATATTAATATTTTGTGTGGCTTTATCTCTCCATATTTCTGTTAATCCTGTGGCCTCTGTACCTACAACAATAGCAGAAGCTTTGGTGTAATCTTCTTTGTGGTATTCATTAGAATTTTGTAACGTAGCACTGTATATGTTTATTGCTCGTTCTTCTAAAAAAGTAATAATTTCTTCAGAAGTTCCTGTTGCTATTTTATTAGTAAATAAACAGCCAACACTAGAGCGAATAATATTAGGATTGTACAAATCGGTTTTAGGGTTTGCTATCAATACAGCATCAACATTAGCTGCATCTGCCGTTCGTAACATAGCGCCTATATTGCCCGGCTTCTCAGTTCCTTCCATTACCATTACTAGTGGATCTTTCTTAGTTAGAAGGAGATTATTTAATGAAGAATCTTTAGACTTAACAATAGCAATAATACCTTCAGTAGAATCTCGATATGCTATTTTTTGATAGATTTCTTTTGTGATTTCTATTTGTTGAACTATACTAGGGAGTTTTTCTAAAAGATCATCATCATTTGACGTAATACCAACAGCAAATAAAACGGAATCAATGGTGTAATCACTTTGTATAACTAAAGAGATTTCCTTTTTTCCTTCTACTATGAAAAGACCTTTCTTTTTTCGTTCTCTGGACTTTTCTTGCAGTTTTACTATATCTTTAATATAGGTGTTGTGTATGCTTGTGATTTTTTTCATCAATAGCAAAAATACCTAATTATGGTGAGTATACTTCAAGATTAAAATTTAAATATTCGTACTTATTTGTAAAAGAAAAAAGCTCGGATTCTTCCGAGCTTTTTGATATTATTGATTTTTATATTTGTTTTCGTATCGTTTCCAAAGTTTAGTTTGATGTGTTTCTAAACTAAGTTTTCGTCCTTGTATAAAAGCATCAGAAATAATATTTGTTCTCATATCCAATGCATCTCCTTTTGAGATGAATAAAGTAGCATCTTTACCAACTTCTAAAGTTCCAGTTGATTTATCGATTCCCAATATTTTAGCATTGTTCATCGTAATTAATTTTAGTGCTTCCTCTTTTCCTAAACCATAAGCAGCATAGGTGCCGGCATAAAAAGGAATATTACGAGTACTCATACGTTCCATATCGCCTTCCATTCCCAAGCCTACTAAAATACCTTTGTCTACTAAAATTTTTGCAGAGCGATATGGTAAATCATAATCTTCATCTTCAGCATTTGGTAATCTGTGAGCTCTTTCCAACACTACAGGAATGTTATTAGCCTTTAAAAGATCTGCGACCTTGTCAGCTCCATTTGCATGAACTAAAACAATGTTTTTTTGACCTAATTTTTTAAAAGTTTCAAGAACATCAACAATAGCTTTTTCTCCTGAAACATGAACAAATATTTTTTGTTCATTACTAATTGTTCTAGACAATGCTTCAAATGGAATATTTTTGGTTGCTCTATTTCCAGTTAAGTAAGATTTGGCATTCAAAAAGTATTGTTTTAGTTTATCGACTTGCTTATTGTAATTTTTATTTGGTTTTAAAGCAGGGTCTTCTCCTAACCACCATCTTCCTCTCGAGAAGTTACTTGGCCAGTTGATGTGTATAGCATCGTCTAAATTAATTACAGCATCTTCCCAATTCCAAGCATCCAATTGTACAACAGAAGAAGTACCAGAAATACTACCTCCTCTTGGAGCAACCTGCGCAATTAATACACCGTTAGGTCGCATTGTTTCAACAACTCTACTTTCTGCATTATAAGCAATAATACTACGTATGTGTGGTAAATAACTACCAACTTCGTCAAAATCTCTTGTAGCGCGAACGGCATCTATTTCTGCTAAACCTAATGAGGTGTTGGCTGCAATGAATCCTGGGTAAACATGTTTTCCAGTTGCAGATATAATAGTACCAGACTGTTTTGCGTTATCAGCTTTACCTACATATATTAATTTTCCATTTGAAAAAACAATCAAAGAATTGTTAATAATACTTCCATTACCAATGTGTGCAGTTGCACCTACAATGGAATAGTCTGATGTCTGTTTAGGAGCAGGTGTTTGTTGTGCTGTAAGATTTCCTATGCATAAGAAACTTAACAGTATATAATTCAGTATTTTCTTCATTTGTATTCGGTTTAGATTCTTATTCTGTATCACAGTGAAATAGTTTTTTCTGTTTCTTAGCAGGCGATTGTGTTGGAGCTCCTCCTAACTTTTCTTTTAACATCATGTCAATTAGTTTTGCTCTTTCTTTTTTAATCGCAGTACGCCTTTCTATATCTTTAGTTACATCAAAATAAATAGCTCCATCAATGATGGTTTTTTCAGCTTTGGCATATATAGAAAGAGGGTTATCTGTCCATAAAACTACATCTGCATCTTTTCCAACTTTAATACTTCCAGTTCTATCATCTAAGTGTAATAATTTAGCAGGGTTTATAGTAACTGTTCTCCATGCTTCTTGCTCAGTTAATCCACCGTATTTAATAGTTTTAGCAGCTTCTTGATTTAATCTTCTAGACATTTCAGCATCATCAGAGTTTATGGCAACAGTAACTCCTTGTCTGTGCATTATTGCGGTGTTGTAAGGTATAGCATCATTTACTTCATACTTATAAGCCCACCAATCTGAAAATGTAGAACCTCCAGCACCGTGTTTTTTCATTTTATCGGCAACTTTATAACCTTCTAAAATGTGGGTAAATGTGTTGATTTTAAAGTTGAATTTTTCAGCAACTTTCATTAACATATTAATTTCAGACTGTACATATGAATGACATGAAATAAAACGTTCACTATTAATGATTTCAGCAAGTGTTTCTAGTTCTATATCTTTTCTATATGACTGACCACTTTTTTTCTTTTGATCGTATTCTTTAGCTCTCTGAAAATAATCAATATAAACCTGTTCAACACCCATTCTTGTTTGTGGAAAACGTATCGTTTGTTGATCTCCCCAATTTGATTGCTTTACATTTTCACCAAGAGCAAATTTGATAAATTTAGGAGAGTTCTTATAAATCATATTCTCTGCATTCTCTCCCCATTTTAATTTAATAATGGCTGAACGACCTCCTATAGGATTGGCAGAACCATGCAGTATTTGTATTGAAGTAACACCACCAGCAATATTTCTATAAATATTAATATCGTCAGGGTCAACAACGTCTTCTATAGTAACTTCGGCAGTAGAATTATGCCCAGATTCATTAACAGCTGAAGTACCAATATGAGAATGTTCATCTATGATACCTGCAGTTAAGAATTTTCCAGAACCATCAATAACTTTTGCTCCGCTTCCTGATAAGTTTTTACCTATTTTAGAAATTTTACCATTTTTGATTAAAACATCTGTATTATTTAAGACCTCATCATTTTCACTGGTCCAAACAGTAGTATTTTTTATTAGTATAGTTTGTTGTTGTGGTTTTGTTGTATATCCTAAACCTATATTTGGAAAAGTAACTGGTAAAACTTCAGGTTTTTTTATGTCTTTACTCTTTTTACTGTTCTTCTTACCGTTTTTACTCGTTTGCTTATTTGCCGTCCAATAGATAGGGTTACCAGAATTATCAGTTCCGTTACCTCGTATTAAGTTAACATTATCAGTTACATTACCTGCTAAACGTAAAAAAGCATCATTATCGTTAATGGTCAATTGAATCCATTCATCTTTAAAAGAGAAATTAGATTTTAATTTTTTACTTCCTAATTTTATTTCGCCTTTTTGTTTAGCGCCTTTTCCTGATATGGTTAAATCGTATGTTTTTCCATTTGCAGTAAGAGTGTAGGATCCTGAAAGATCTCTTATGCTCATATCATTAACGATATTTTTATTTCCTTGCGTCCAGTTTTCATATAAAATAGTTGTACTATTAAAAATATCTCCAGAAGTAATTAGAAAATTAGCATAACTGCCAACATTTAAGTTACCAATTTTAGTATTTCCAATAATCTGTGCAGGAATTGATGTTAAAGCTTCTAGTGCCTTTGTTTTATTTAAACCATACTTAATAGTTTTTTGAACATTTTTATTGAAATCTTTAACCGCTTTTAATTTGTAGGTAGTAAAAGCAAAAGGAACACCATTTTTTGCCAATACAGAAGCATTTGAAGGTTCCTGATTCCATTTGCGCATATCGTGCAACGAAATTACGTCAGCTAGAAAAGTATTACTAACATCATAAGCTTTTCTGAAGTTAATCGGAATAATGAATGTCGCTTTTGTACTTTTAATTTCATTAATCCTTTGAAATTCATCACCACCGCCTAAAATGGTGTATTGGATATCAAATTCATCTCCAATTTTATCTGCACGCAATGCATCTAAATAACTGCCAGCATTAAAAATTTGAGGTAATTGTTTTTTACTGTTTAGTGCTTTTAACGCTAAATCAGTATTCTTACTATTACCTTTGGTATACCATTCAGCATCTAAGTACGCTTGTCTTAGTAAGGCCATTGCACCCATTCTTGAAGTTGGATAAGATTGACGAGATTTTCTACTTTTAGTAAAAGATAAATGGTTTGTTGTCTTTTGATCTAAAACTCTGTATGCATCAGATGAATTAGGATTTAAGCCTACCAGAATTCCATTTCCTTGCATTATTCCATCTTCCAAGTGAGTATTTACTACACCAAAACCAGCGTTAATAAGTTCCTTAGCTTTTTTGCTATCAAAAGTATAAGTATCTAAAGCATTTACTTCTGGTCTAATATGATCGTTCCAATAATACCCTTTTCTAGTAGCATCATATTGCGGAGGTTTGTTCCAGTCTCTATTATTCTTTGGTTTTTTAATACCAAAGTTAGAGTACACATCAATAAAAGAAGGGTAAATAGTTTTTCCTGTTAAGTCAATTACAGTAGCTCCTTTGGGTATACTTATGCGTTTTCCTACATTTGCTACTTTTCCGTTTTTAACAATTAAAGTGGCTTTTTTAAGTATGTTGGTAGGTGATGTATATATGGTAGCACCAGTAAACGCTGTAATTGTATTATTTTTTGAAGTTTTTACTCCTGAATTTGTAGGAAAGTATTCTTGCGAAAAACTTAGCATACTACAAAACAAGAGTACTAATAGAAGTGTTTTTTTCATTATAAATTGATTGGATTAATCACTAAAAATATTCATTTAAGTTGATACAATTTTTTCTTTAACAAAAAATTAAGATTTATCGAATCACAAGCTTTGCTATCTTATTGTTGCCTGATAACCAAGCATTATTCTTATCAACCCATTGAATGGCATAGTATCCTTTTTTGGAAATATTTTTCCACGTTTTACCTGCATTACTTGAAAAAGAAATCCCTGTTTTACCAACAGCTATAATTTCTTTTCCTTCAGAATTTGGAACATACTTTACACAGCTTTTGTAATTAGGAGCTTCGTTATTACTAATAATTTTCCATGTTTCACCACCATCGTTTGTTATTGCTTTGTTTTCACAATTATCATCAGGCTTTGAATAATCACCACCTACGATAATGCCGTTATCTTCATCAATAAAGTCAATTGAATATATTCCTTGAGGGCCATTTCCTTGAACTATAGGAGTTTTAAATATTTCCCATGTTTTTCCTTTATCTTTTGATTTTAGAATTCTTGCTTTCTTACCTCCAGAAGCTATCCAAACGGTATTATTTATAATTTTGATATTCGTATTACTTGCAGCAAAAAAAGCTTCACCGTTTTGAAAATTAGGTAATGTAGTTGAAGGTAATTTTTTCCATGAATTTCCTCCATCATATGTCATGATAATAGAAGGACAATTTTCAGTTGGATCTCCAACGGCTATACCAGTTAAGCCATCATCAAAAAATTTCATACAGTCATAGAATACTTTTTTGTGATGTTCTTCATACACAAGATCAGTTTTTAGATCAGAGATTCTGTATAATAATGCTGGATTAGCAACAGATAAAACGAAAATTTCATTTCGATTAAAAGCAATACTTCTGAAGCTTGGTGTAATACTATCTTTAAATTTAATTATTTGCTTATTCCATGTTTTACCAGCATTATTTGTAAATCCAATCTTCCCGTTAGAACCTGCAAAGAAAACTTTATCTTTATTTTCAGCATGTATTGCTCTAATACTAACACTGTCAATAGGGTACTCTGTAATAACAAAATCAGAAATATCTCTGGGAGTGTATTCGTTTTTACATCCTGAAATAAGTAGTACAATACATATAATTAAATAGGTTGGTTTCATTTTTTTGGTATTTTTACGAAACTAAAAATAGAAAAAACATAGTAAAACTTATGAAGAAAGCATTAGTAATTTCAGGAGGAGGAAGCAAAGGAGCATTCGCAGGTGGAGTTGCAGAATTCTTGATGAATAAGAAAAATAAGGAATATGATATGTATTTGGGAACCTCTACAGGTAGTTTGATGGTTTCTCATTTAGCTTTGGGAATGATAAATGAGTTAAAGGAGCTATACACAAATGTAACCCAACGAACTATTTTTAGTAATAATCCTTTTAGAATAAGAAATGTCCATGGTGTTAAAGTAGTTTCGATACGACATAAAAATACATTTTGGAACCTTCTTAATGGTCGTAAAACGTTTGGAGAGAGTAAAAACTTAAGAAAGCTGATACGAAAAAATGTAACACCATCAATGTTTCAAACTATTCGAAGAAATAATAAAGAAGTTGTAGTAACAGTAGCAAACATAACAACAAATGAAATAGAGTATAAGTCGATTTTAGACTGTAGTTATGAAGATTTTTGCGATTGGATTTGGGGATCTTGTAATTATGTACCTTTTATGAGCTTACTTGAAAAAAATTATTGTCAGTATGCTGATGGTGGGTTTGGTTGTTTAGTTCCCATTCGTGAAGCTATAGAAAGAGGAGCGAAAGAAATTGATGCTATAATTTTAGAAACAGAAGTTAATCAGATAAACAGAATGCCATCGAAAAATCCATTTTCACTAATGTTAGATGTTTTCGGGTTTATGTTAGAACATGTAGAAAAACACAACATAACCATAGGTAAATTGTCTGCTAAACATAATGATGTTAAGCTAAATTTATATTACACACCAACAGTATTAACTACTAACTCATTGGTTTTTGATAAGAAGCTAATGACTAAATGGTGGGAGCAAGGCTACAACTATGCAAAACAAAAAGATGATCCATCTATGAATGATTTTAGACCAGAATTAATTGAATAATATTTAACAAATGAAGTTTGGAAAAGTAGCGCAACCAGAATTAATAGATTTTACATTGCCTAAAACTCACGATAAAACTGTTGAGTTATTGAATAAATTTAAAGACCAGAAATCGGAAGAACTCTCTGTTTATGTTGGATGTGCTAAATGGAATAAGACAGATTTAAAAGGGTTTTATCCAAGAGGAACTAAAGATGAATTAGCGTATTATTCTAAACAATTTAATTGTATTGAATTAAATGCTACTTTTTACAGACAGTTCCCTCCAGAGCAGTTTGAAAAATGGAGAAATAAAACTCCTCAGGGATTTAAATTTTTCCCTAAACTAACGCAAGAGATTAGCCATTGGAAGCGGCTAGAAGGAGTAAGTGATGCAGTAAATTATTATTTAGAAGCTGCAAGTAAGCTAGAAGAAAAGTTAGGAACGATTTTTCTACAAATGCATGCTAATTTTAGTCCAAAGAATTTTGATCGTTTACAAAATTTTGTAATTAGTTGGCCTAAAGATGTTCCATTGTCAGTAGAATGTAGGCATACTGATTGGTTTACTGATCCTAATATAAGTAAAGAGTTCTATCAATTATTAGAAGAAAATAATATAGCGAATACTTTGGTCGATACTGCAGGTAGGAGAGATATGTTGCATATGCGGCTTACAAACAATGAAGCTTTTATTCGTTATGTAGGAGCAAATCATAAATCAGATTATGATCGTTTAGATGATTGGGTTTCACGTTTAAAAAAATGGATAACTTTAGGACTTAGAAATATTCACTTTTTTGTTCACCAAAACTTAGAAGTGGAATCTCCTTTGTTAGCAACATATTTTATTGAAAAGCTGAATAAAGAGCTAAATTTATCTTTAACTATACCTAATGAAGAGCAACAACAAAGTTTATTTTAGAGGTATATAAAAATAAAAAAATCAGCTTTAATTGCTGATTTTTTTTATGCGTAAGAATGTGTGAATTTCTAATTATTCCTAGAAATCAACATACATATTATTATAATCTGGGAATTGCATTTCAGAATTCCATATAGCTTTGTTATTAAAACCAGACCTACTGGCTCTTGTACTAGTTTTTGACCCTGTAGTAATTAATTGTATAGTTCTAGCTAATAGCGGTTCTGTAGGGTCTCCTAAGACTCCTAAGTTAGCAGTATCTTCCTCAATGATTACATCTGGAATATAACCATTCGGTTCATTGTCTCCGTCTTTATTTTGTATTTCTAAAACAATAGGTTGCATTGCCCAAGTATGATTATTGTTGAATCCTTCTCCATTTTTAGTGTAATTATCAGAATCATATAATGTAATAGAACCTACTTGTTTACCAACAGTTTGAGTACCTACTAAATTAACACCTATATAAGGTTTTAGTCCGTTAATAACTAACTCTGAGGCAGAAGCAGTTCGATCGCTAACGATAAAATAAACAGAAGTCTGATTTAAGCTGTTGATGTTTTCACTTAAAATAACATTATTGTTGGCATCTCTATTTTCAATTTTATCAGTAAAGTTATTTTCGAAATAGCCTGGTCTGTTTTTAAAAGCTTCTATAACTTTATCATTCCATATTTGTTGAGAAAATACTTGAGTATTGAATTGACCAGTGATCATACTAGCTAAATAAACAGCTGTTCTAACAGATCCTCCACCGTTGTAGCGTAAATCAACAACTAAGTCTGTAATATTTTCTCCTTTCAAACTTGCAAAAGCAGCATTCAATTCTTTATCAAAAGTTCTTGAAAACTGGTTATACATTATATATCCTATTTTGTGAGCTCCTTGATTTATAACCTTAGTTATTTTTACAGGGTTCTCAGTAACTTGAGTTTTAATAAGATCGAAAGTAGTTCCGTTTGCAGTTGGGTTTCCTCCATTATAGTCTGCAGTTGTAATTGTAAAACTGTTGTTATCGAAAAGCGAGCGTACGTTACCGCTAGTTAATTGTGTTCCGTTAATTTCAGTGATATACATACCACGTTGAATCCCTTTAGCATCAGCATCAGATCCAGCAACAACATCTCTTATGAGCGCAAAAACTCTGTCCGAACCATCCGCATAATTTATAACGACAACTTTCATACCGCTAGTTAAACGTATACCTTGAAAAGAATTTTCAAGGGCAATGTAATCATCAACAATCCAAGAAAACCTGTCCACATCTCCACGTCTGTAGTTTAAAGAGTAGAAAAATTGCTCAGAATCACTAAAACCGCTCAAGTAACTATTTAATTGAGTTCGTGTTGAAAATTTACGATCAGATAGGTCGGGAACTTCACCCTGCCATTTATAGTAAGCATTCATTCCGCCCCAAATAAAATCATTGACTTCTACATCTTGTGGAATATCTTCTGTTTTACTACAACTGGTTGCTAGAATACTAAAAGTGAGTAACAATATAATGACTCTAAAAGGGTTCTGTATCTTCATGAAATGTTATTTTATTACACTATTAACGCAATTTATATAAAATTTAGTATTTATTTCAGATTTGATGTAACAAAAATAATTGTCTATCGTCGTAATAATGTAAAATCGATATATGAGACGTAGAAAAAGTCGGTTAATTACACAACAAACTAACAAGCCAAACAATGAATCAGTCAGACTTTTTAAAAGCTGTATTACCATTTAAAGATAAAGTTTTTCGTTTAGCAAAACGTTTGCTTGTATCTACTGAGGAAGCAGAAGATGCAACACAAGAACTTTATTTTAAGTTATGGAGAAATAAGGAAAAGTTATCTGACTATAAAAATGTGGAGGCATTTGCCATGACAATGACTAAGAATTATTGTTTCGATAGGTTAAAATCTAAACAGGCAAGTAATTTAACGTTAGTTCATAGTAATTATAAAGAGAAAGATACGTCTTTAGATAAGAAAATAGAGTATAACGATAGTGTAGATAAAGTTCATCAGCTTATTGAAAATTTACCAGAGCAACAAAAAATCATTATTCAGTTAAGGGATGTTGAGCAGTATAATTTCGATGAAATTTGTGAAATGGTTAATATGAAACCAACAGCTGTTAGAGTAGCATTATCAAGAGCTCGTAAAACAATTAGAGAAGCATTAATTAAACAACACAACTATGGAGTTAGCTAACATAGAAAAGTTACTAGAAAAATACCTAAACGCAGAAACTTCTATACAAGAAGAAGACCAGTTACGTAATTACTTTACGTCTGATAATGTGGCACCTCATTTGCAAGAATATATTGCGTTATTTGGGTATTTCAAACAAAATCAAAGTGAAACCTTTACAAAGACCATTAAGTTAAAACCTGAGAGTAAAAATAAAATGAACTTTAAATGGTTATCTGTAGCAGCATCATTTGCTTTGTTAGTAAGTGTTTACATGGGTAAACAAGAGTATGATAAATACCAACAGCGTAAATATTATGCTCAAGTAAAAGAAGCGCTTCAAATAGTTTCTTTGAATTTGAATAAAGGGAACGATGCTTTGTATGCTGTTTCTAATAATTTAAATAAAGGAACAGAAGCCGTAGCAAAATTAGATACTTATGATAAAACTGTTAAAACAGTTATCGATAAAGTAAATTATTAACGTAAACTAAGTAAAACCAAGTTTAAAAATTAAAAGAATAATCATGAAAAAAATAATCATAATATTAGCTTTAGCTTTTATATCGAATTTAGGATATAGCCAATCAATGTTCGATAAACTAGAAGATTTAGATGATGTGTCTACTATAGTAGTAACCAAAGATGCATTCGATTTATTGAGGAAATTCCCAGATGCACAATCTGAAGATATGGAAGTATTCAACACTGCAAAAGGTTTACAGGAACTGAAAGTTTTTTCAACTGAAAATATGAGTATTGCAAACGATATGGAAAGTATGGTTGATAAAGCAATTAAGTCATCAAATTTAACCCAGTTAATGCGTGTTAAAGATAAAGGCTCTAGAGTGAAAATTTATATTAAAGCTACTAAAAATAAAGATATTGTTAGCGAAGTATTAATGTTTGTTAAGAGTTTTGATAAAGATGATAAGAAGGATACTCCATCTTCAACAGTTATTTCTCTAACAGGAGAGATAAATATGAACGAGTTATCTAAAATTGCAGATAATTATCAGAAAAAATCGAAGTAAAAAATAATATTCAAACTGAATCTTTTGATTCAGTTTGAATTTAAAAAATTTCACAATGAAAAAACTATATATAGTACCCATATTATTTCTAGGTTTAATTTTAGGAGCTTGTAAAAAAGAGTCACTACAGTCTTACCTAGTGGAAAGCCAAGATAAAAAAGGATTTATATCAGCAGATGTACCTACAAGCTTTGTTCAATTAAGTATGTCTAACGCTTCAGAAGAAGATAAAAAAGCATATGAAAGTATAAAGAAAATAAACTTTGTGGCTTTACCTTATAATAAAGCTGAAGAGGGACAATATGAAACTGAAAAACAAAAACTAAAAAGTATTTTAAAAAATTCTAAGTATAAGAAACTGATGAATTTTAAGAATAAAGGTATGCACGCTTACATCTATTATTTAGGTGAAACAGATGCAATAGACGAAATAATAGCATTTGGTTATGGAGAAAATGCAGGGGTAGGAGTAGCAAGATTATTAGGAGAAAATATGAATCCAAATGCTATCATGAAAATGATGAAAAGTTCAAAATTTGATGGAAATGGAATGAACTTAAAGCAAATGAAATTACTATTTGAATCAAAAAAGTAATTTAACTTTAAACAAGAATAAGAACACTCTATAGCAATAGGGTGTTTTTTGTTTTAACTGCCCATTAACAAGTAAGCTATTTTAAATTCTTATTTTTGAGCAAATATGTTAGTATCGACTTATGAAGAAAATAGTATTTCTTATAGTTTTATTTAGTGTAAATTTATTTTCCCAGAATTCTAAAGAGTATCGTGGAGAGAAGGAAAAAGTACATGATTTAGTACATACAAAGTTGAAAGTTGATTTTAATTTTAAAGAACAAACCATGAACGGTGAAGCTTGGATAACTGCTAAACCTCATTTTTATCCAACGAAAACCATTATTCTAGATGCCAAAGCAATGGCAATTAATAAGATAAGTTTAAATGATAAAACACTAAGTTATAATTATAATGATAACGAACTTATTATCGAACTACCTAGAACTTATAATAGAGATGAAAAATTCGTCTTGTATATAAATTACAAAGCTCAACCAGAAAAAGTAAAACAAAAAGGAAGTAAGGCTATAAGCTCTGCAAAAGGATTGTATTTTATAAATCCAACTGGATTAGATAAAAATAAGCCTACACAAATTTGGACACAAGGAGAAACTGAAGCAAGTAGTTGTTGGTTTCCTACCATCGATTCACCAAATCAGAAAACATCACAAGAGATTTACATAACTGTGCCTAATAAATTCGTTACGTTATCAAATGGAAAGCTTCAGGAACAGAAAACAAATACAGATGGTACCAGAACAGATTATTGGAATTTCAAGCAAAAACACGCCCCGTATTTATTTTTTATGGGAATAGGTGAATATGATATTGTAAAGGATAATTATAAGAACATACCTGTAGATTATTATGTAGAAAAAAAGTATGCACCTTATGCTAAAGATATTTTTGGAAGTACTCCGGAAATGTTGGGTTTCTTTTCTAAGATTACTGGAGTAGAGTACCCTTGGAACAAATATGCACAAATAGTAGGAAGAGATTATGTGAGTGGAGCTATGGAAAATACTACAGCAGTTATACATGGTGAAAAAGCTTACCAAACACCAGGACAATTGATAGATGAAAATGTTCAAGAAAACACCATTGCGCATGAAGCCTTCCATCATTGGTTTGGAAATTTAGTTACAGCAGAAAGCTGGAGTAATTTAACCGTAAATGAGAGTTTTGCTAATTATAGTGAATACTTGTGGCGAGAATATAAATATGGACAAGAAGATGCAGATGCACATCTTTTTGAAGACATTCAAGGATATAAAAATGGTCAGAACTACGATAAACATTTAGTACGTTTTAATTATGCAAATAGAGAGGATATGTTTGATGCTGTAAGCTATAACAAAGGCGGAGCAATTTTACATATGCTAAGAAAGTATCTGGGAGATTCTGCATTCTATGAAGGATTAAATAAATACCTAACGCAACACAAATATAGTACAGGTGAAGTACATCAGCTAAGATTAGCCTTAGAAAAGGTTACAGGTAAGGATTTAAATTGGTTTTTTAATCAATGGTACTTTGGAAACGGTCACCCTAAATTAGATATTTCCTACGATTATAACGAATTAAGAAAAACAGTTACTGTAAATATTTATCAAACACAAAATGAGAGTTTCAAATTTCCTTTAGCAATAGATATTTTTGAAGGTAATACTGCAAATCGTCATGAAGTATTTGTTGAAGATAAGGAAGCTTCTTTTATATTACCATACACAAAACAACCAAATCTTATTCAAATTAATGCTGATGGAGTTTTACTTTGCGAACTTAATGAAAATAAAGTATTAAGCGATTATATCTTCCAATTGAAAAATGCAAAAAATTATATGCATAAAAGAGAAGCTTTATTAGAAGTTGCTAAACAACAAGAGAATAATAAAGCTTTTGATGCTGTTGCAGAAGCAATGAACGATTCGTATTACAGAATAAGAAAGTTAGCATTAGAGAACATAAACCTTATCAACAAGAACTCTAAAAAAAGAGTAATTGAAAATATAAAAAAAATAGCAAATAATGATCCTAAAACATTAGTGCAAGCTTCAGCGGTAGAAACATTAGGTAAACTAACCGACCCAGAATTAAAACCTATTTTCATAAAAGCATTAGAAAGTAAATCGTATGCAGTAATGGGTAAAGCATTGGTAGCTATGTATTATATCGATAAAAGTTCGGCCATAAAAAAATCAAAAGAACTTCCTTCCGAAGTAAAGAAAATTATAGCTACACCACTTACGCGAATTTATCTTGAAGAAAAAGATGAAAGTGAATTAATATTTATAGCTGGGAATGTAATTTCAGGAATGTATCTAAGTCAAGATAAAAGTATACAAAGCTTGTATAAAAAGGCCTATACTAAAATTGCTAAAAGTGATAATTCAGAAGCAATACAAAATTTAGTGAATGATATTGTTGTTAAAGGGAAACAATACAAGCAGTATGGATTTACCAATGTAGGAGTGGATTTAATGCGACAAATGGTTCAAATGCAGAAAACAGAAAATAAGTCCAATGAGATTAAAAATATAGCAATTATTAAAGAGGCCATGGCTAGGTTGTTAGAATAAATTATAAAATACCTAATTTTGGTATGCTATTTGTCTTAAAAGCTTAAATTAAAATATATGCATAAAACTATACTATTTTTTATTTCTTTTATTTTTTTAATGTCGTGTAGTAGTGTAAAATCTACTCAAAAAGCAATAAACTCTGGAGATTACGATAAAGCAATCGCAATATCAGTAAAAAACTTAGCTAAGAATAAGACTAAAGAGAAAAATCAACCTTACATAACAATGCTAAAAGAAGCATTTGTAAAATCGGTAGAAAGAGATGTTTCTAAAATTTCATTTTTACAGAAAGAGAATCATCCAAAGAATTTACAAACCATATACGATCTATATCAAAAGTTAGATTATAGACAAGAGCAAATAAAACCTTTGTTACCACTTAAGTTAATTACAAATAGAGAGAATGTAAACTTCGATTTTGTGAATTATGATAATGCAATAATAAAAGCAAAAGAAGATTATGCATCTCATTTATACAGAAATGCAATAAAAGTTTTCGACACTAATAAAAAGGATAAAATTAGTTACAAAAGAGCTTATGAGGATTTAAAATATTTAGAAAGAATATATCCAGGATACAAGAATGTTGAAACTTTAAAACGTGAAGCTCATGCCATAGGAACAGATTATGTGTTTGTTTCTGTTCATAATGAAACAGATCAAATAATTCCTAGAAGGTTAGAAGACGATTTATTAGCTATCGATACTTATGGATTGAATGACTTTTGGACAGTTTATCACTCAAGAAAATTAAAAAATATAAATTATGATTTTGATTTAGAACTAAATTTTAGAAGTATTAATGTATCTCCAGAACAAATAAGAGAAAAAGAAATTATTAAGGAACGTCTAGTTAAAAAAGGATATAAATATCTGTTAGACGATAAAGGTAATCAAGTTAAAGATAGCTTAGGAAATAAAATCAAGGTAGATAACTTTGTAACAGCACGCTGTAAATTGTATCGATTTACACAGTTTAAAAGTAGTAACGTTGTTGGCATAGTAAAATATATTGATAATTCTAATAACCAATTACTTGAGCGATTTCCTATTGAAAGTGAATTTGTGTTTGAACATGTTTATGCAGATTATGACGGTGATAAACGCGCTTTGGACAAAACTTTTCTTGATTTGATTCGTTTAGAATCTATAAACTTTCCTTCTAACGAGCAGATGGTTTTTGATACTGGTAGTGATATAAAGCAAAAGTTAAAAAGAATTATTTCTAGAAACAAATTTAGGAACTAAACAATGGATCTTTTCTCACAACATAATGAAGCTGATGAATTGCTGAATTTGTTACCTTATGAAGGTACAGTTCATTATTACGGGCATATTTATGAAAGAGATGAAGCAGACGCTATCTACGAAACGTTACTAAACAACATAGCTTGGGAGAATGACAAGGCTATTATATTTGGAAAACTTATTATAACAAAACGAAAAGTTGCTTTGTACGCTAATGATTCATTTGAGTACACATATTCAAAAGTTAAAAAAGTAGCATTACCTTTTACTCAAGATTTGTTAAGGATTAAGTCTCATGTAGAAGAAAAAACGAATGAAACTTACAATACGTGTTTATTAAACTTATATCACGATGGAGCAGAAGGGATGGCCTGGCATAGTGACGGTGAAAAAGCATTGAAAAAAAATGGTGCGATAGCATCGTTAACTTTTGGAGCCGAACGTAAATTTGCCTTCAAAAGCAAACGAACCAAAGAAGTGGTATCATTAATACCACAACATGGTTCGTTGTTAGTTATGAAAGATGAAACTCAAACAAATTGGTTACATAGATTGCCGCCAACTAAGAAAATTAATCGACCGAGAATTAATTTAACTTTTAGAACTATTGAAAATTAATTTAGTCTTTTTTAATCACATCTCCTGATCCCAAAGCATTTGTATCAACATATTTAGGATTACCTTTATAGTATATATTTCCAGATCCAACTACATTGGCTTTTATTTTCTCTTTAACAGAAACATAAATATCTCCTGAACCAGCAACATTTACCTTTAAAGAATTAGCTTTTAAATCATAAGCCTTTATATTTCCAGATCCAGCGATAGAGCATTTTACTCGATCTGCCTCACCTTTAAGTCGAATATTTCCAGACCCACCAATTGAAGTAGTCACTAAATTTGCCGCTACTTTAGCTTTTATATTACCAGAACCTCCTATGGAAAAAGAAACTTTATCTGATTCAATTGTCTTCTCAGAAATAACATTACCAGAGCCACCAAGCGATATAGCTTCTATACTTTGGAAAGGAACAGTTACTGTTAATTTACGTCTAGTTTTAATGTTAACGTTATCTTTGACTTTAATTTTTAGCTTTCCTCTTTTTACTTCTGTAATTATGTAAGGCAGAATATTTTCTTCACCTTCAATAGTTAGTTTTCCTTCTTTTCCGTCCACTAAAATAACTTCAAAAAATCCGCCTACGTTTACGGAATCAAAATTACCTACGCTTCTTGTCTCAGTTGTAATGTTTCCATTACCACGCACTTTCTCTGAACCCCACCATCCTTGAGCAAAAGCAAACGAACCACTTAAAATAAATAGAGTTAATAGTATTTTTTTCATTTTTTGTTATATTTATAAGTTATTAATATTAAATTATTGTTTGATACGAAATAACATAAATAAAAGAACGTCCAGATTTTTGAAAGGATTATATTTTCTAGCTTCTTTGTTGGTCATCTTTTCTTTAGTTGAAAGAAACGTTAATTTAGAATTTGCTATGAAATTAATAGCCCTTATCTCGTTATCTTTTCTTTATTTAGAGACAACAACTAAAGTAAATTATCTTTACGTTCTTATACTTTTAATTTCAATACTTTCGGATTCATTTTTCGTTTTAGAAGAACATTTTTATTACTATGGTTTGTTCTTATTGATTCTAAATCGCTTCTTGTATATAATTTTAATTAGACGAACTATTTTAACATATTCACTCAAAAAAATAGTTTTTTATTCTTTACCTTTTCTACTAACTTTCGTGATGATTTATACCATGCTATTCGAAAGTATGACAGATATAAAAACGTCTTCATTTTTATTAGGAATCTTCTCTGTAGTACTACTATTATTTACATTTTTAAACCTCTTAAATAAAAATAGTAATAAATCAAAGTACTTTTTTTTTGGAACAACAATACTGCCTTTCGCAGATGCAATAAGTGCAATAGCATATTACATTGAAACTAATTTAGTTTATGTGATTATATATCATGTGATGTATTATTTAGCACGTTATTTGATCTTTAAGTCAATGGTTTCTAAAAGAAAACTTAATCATTAAGTCTTAAAGAAAAACTACCATAATCTGAATTTATTTTTATTTTTGATTTGGTTTTTTGCTTACCAAAACTTCCCTCATAATATTTCTTAGAAGTCTTTTTGATAGACTTAAACGTTTCTACGTAATCGTCAGGATAATTAAAGCTAGCATAACTTAAATCAACTGTAAAATTGAAATTATTCTCACTAGAGGTTCCTATTTTTATTCCAGCATAATTACCATCTATTATTACTTTATCAAAACCAACAGCTAAGTTCTTAATCTCAACGCCTCCATAATCAGTACTAATCTTAGCACTCTTGCGTACGGTCCCTAATTTCATGCGTGCATAATCGGAATTACCGTCAACCGTGTTTAAATCTTTAATGGAAATGCTACCATAATCGCTATTGAATTCAATATCCCTAACTTTACCAATTTTAACACCTGTATAATCTGCATTTACTCTTAAATCTTCAGCTTCGTCTATCGTTATTTTCGAATAATCAACATTTACATCACCAGATTTCATGTAGTGTATTTCTGAATTACTGCAATAGTCAAGTTCAATAGAATTTGACGAATTTAAAAGCTGATCTACTTGCACTGAACCATAATCACAGTTGATATTGGCTTTACCTTTAAGTACATCTAAAATGATATTTCCGTATTTGTTATTGAAGTCAGCATTGTTGGTTGCAGGCATCTTAATAAAATAGTTGATTTTGTAATTAATATTATTGTTATTACCCCACCAGCTCCATCCAGATCTGGTACTTTCTATAACCGTTCGAGCTTCAACCAAACTACTATTTCCTTCAAAGTCAATTCGTATGGCATTTAATTTATCTTCAACTTTACTTTTGTTGCTTCCTTTAACTGTAATTACTACTTCTATTTCTACAGTATTTTTTTCCCAAGTAGTTACATTAACATTTCCATATTTATTGTCTATGTAAACAGTAGCATTAGAATTTACGGAGAAGTTTTTGCTGATTGTTTTACTTTTTTCGTGCTTCTTAGTATCCATAGGATATGAAAAGCTTGGTATTAATATTAAAATTAATACGATTTTACTAAATAACTTCGTCAAATTCATTGTTATATTTTGTAGGTTTTTTTAATAATTCTAATTGAGATAAAAGATGTTCTAAGACCTTTAATCGTTGCTGATAATTTGCAATCATTCCTTGAATAACTTCATGTTCATTTCCAATATGCTTCAAGTCTTTTTTGAAATTATTGTATTTATCTTCTAACTCTTCAATTTGATCAAGAGCGTCTTCAATAATATGTTCAGTATTGATATTTCTATACTGTTCAATTTCTTTCAATTCTTGATTGATTGTGCTTATAAAAAAATGTTGTGTTTCAGCCATTTTTGGAGAAATATCTGTCATGTCGTATTGGTTTTTTTGATGATTACTTCCTAAGTAAAAACCTAACACTAATAAGATTGAAGCTGCAACAGGCAACCATTTCCACGAAAAATGTTTCTTTTGAACAGTTTCTCTTTCTAATTTCCTTAAAAAACGATCTTCATGACCTGAATGAGGTTCAAAAATATTAAGATTATTTTCCGATAAATACTCCTTTAATTTATCTTCCATACATTGTAAAATTTTGTTTTTTTTCTAATAAAATGTTTTTCAACTTCTTTTTTGCTCTAGAAATAGTAGTTCTTACATTTTCGTTACTATAACTTAGAATTTGAGCAATCTCTTCGTTATCGTATCCTTCAATTAAGTGTAAATTAAGTACAACTCTATAATTATCTTTTAATGCATTTATTGTACCTAAAATCATATCTACACCAAATGTTTCATATCTTATTTCATCACTATCAATATCATTGCTAGGAATTACATCCATCTTAACTTCACTGTAGCGATTGTTTTTTTTCAATTGGGTTAAACTTTTATTTATCACTATACGTTTCAACCATGCTCCAAAGGCAACTTCACCTTTAAAAGAATTAATTTTAGTAAAAGCTGTTAAAAATGCCTCTTGCATAATATCTTCAGCTTCAAATTCATCCTTCAGTATTCTAAAAGCTGAATTATACATTGCTTTATAGTACTGTTTGTACAGTAGCATTTGTGCTGTTGTATCCTTACGTTTACAACGTTCAATTAGTTGGTTAGTATGTGATGTAGTTGTTTCCAATTAAATTCTTCTGTTATAAAGACAAAAGGTTTTTCGAGTTGTGACACTTTTGCTACAAAATATTTTTTTATTTTTTTGTGACATATCTTTTGTATAACTTACCTTAAGTTAGGATTAAAAATATTAAAATATCTTTTATATTTGGCATAATGATTGAAGAAGTAAAAATCATAGAGTGTCCGCGTGATGCCATGCAAGGAATTAAAGAATACTTTATACCTACAGAAGAGAAGGCGAAGTATATTAATTCGTTATTGAATGTTGGTTTTGATACTATTGATTTTGGAAGTTTTGTTTCTCCAAAAGCAATACCTCAAATGAGAGACACGGCTGAAGTATTGAGTAAGTTGAATTTATCTTCTACGACTAGTAAATTGCTAGCAATTGTAGCAAATATAAGAGGTGCTAATGATGCTTGTGTTTTTGAAGAAATTGATTATCTGGGATATCCATTCTCTATATCAGAGAATTTTCAGATGAGAAATACGCATAAAACTATTGCCGAGTCTGTAGCTATTTTACAGGATATATTGAATTTAGCACATCGACACAATAAGAATGTAGTAGCTTACTTATCAATGGGTTTTGGTAATCCTTATGGAGATCCTTGGAACGTTGATATCGTGGCAAAATGGACCGAAAAACTTGCAAAAATGGGAGTTAAAATTGTATCTTTGTCAGATACAATAGGTAGTTCAACACCAGAAATAATAGATTATTTATTCTCTGAATTGATACCTCGTTACCCAGCTATTGAATTTGGAGCGCATCTTCATACCACACCTGATACTTGGCATGAAAAAATAGATAGTGCTTATAAGGCTGGATGTAAGCGCTTTGATGGTGCTATTAAAGGTTACGGAGGTTGCCCAATGGCTAAAGATGATTTAACAGGAAATATGCCTACTGAAAAATTAATATCGTACTTTAACGTTAACAAAGTACAAACAAATATAAAACCGATGAGTTTTGAGAGTTCATATAATAAAGCGCTCGAAGTCTTTAAAAGTCCAATATAGTAGATGAAAATTAATATACTATTATTCTTATTTTTCGGAGTTACTTTATTTTCGCCACCTGATAACGAGGGCGAAACTTTAGGCTCTTGGGATATTCGTAATGGTATATTTATAGAGAATGAAGATGAAGAAACTACAATAGCTCGATATAACTGGAATGTTTTTTATAACATGTTTCCTAAACGTGTTACACAGAAGTATATTAAAAGATTAGTTTTAATGACTGATGGAGAAGATGAAAAAACTGGTGCATTAGGAGCTTTGAACAACAAGAATACCGAATGGCAATTGGTTTTGGATCCTATTGATGTAGATTTTACAAGTAAAAGTAAAACAAGAATACACCAATCAATCTATACACTTGTTCATGAGTTTGGACACTTACTTACCTTGAATCATACTCAAATTAAGCCTAAACCAGCAAATAAAATAGATCAAGACAAAGATGAACCTTATGTAACTATGGAAGGTATAGCCGTTAAAAATAGTTATATAAATAAATTTGTTTCTGAATTTTGGGATGGTAATCTTTTAAAAGAATGGGATTACATTCAAAGAACATTCTGTTATACAGAACAAAAAAGTTGTCTCGAAAAATTATACGGCCTATATCAAGATAATTATACCGATTTTTTAACAGATTATGCGGCTGAAAGTCCTGAGGAGGACATAGCAGAAAGTTGGACTGCTTTTGTTTTAGGTGAACGCATAAAAAAACCTAAGACTATTGCTGAGAAAAAAATAAACTTCTTCTATAAGTTTGATGAACTTGTATACTACAGAAAAGTTATTCGTAAGAATATCAGAAGATATGAATAGTAATTTGTATTAAAATAAGTGCCATGTCCTTTTTCAAAAAACAATTACCTTTAATCATTATACTGTGTCTTTTATGTGCTTGTAAGGCAAAAAATATAAAGTATAAAGAAACCTTTCACTTTACCAAAAAGCCAGGTAACATTTATTTTACTATTTTACAGATTAATGATGTGTATGAAATAGCACCTATACAGGCAAATAAATTTGGAGGTATGGCAAGGGTAGAAACAATTCATCAAGAGCTACTTAAAGAAAATCCAAATACGATGCTAGTTCTAGCAGGTGATTTTTTAAATCCTTCTCTCCTTGGAACTATGAAATTTGAAGGCGAGCGTGTTAGAGGAAAACAGATGATTGAAGTAATGAATGCAATGAATTTTGAATTGGTTGCTTTTGGTAATCATGAATTTGATTTAAGCTATAGCAATCTACAAGATCGCTTAAATGAAAGTGATTTTGAGTGGATTTCATCCAATGTTTTTCATAATAGAGGTGGAGAAAATCATTTTTTTCATAAAGTTATCAATGGAAAAAAGGAAGTGGTTAATGAAACCTACACAAAAGAGTTCACAGTAAATGGTAAAACACTTAAATTAGGTTTTATAAGCGTATGTATACCCTCTAACCCTAAAAGTTATGTTTCATATTCTGATATGTATGTTGAAGCTGAACGTACTTTTAAAGAACTTCAACCTAAAGTTGATTTCATATTAGGATTAACGCATGTTAAAGTAGCACAAGATAGAGAAATTGCAAAACTACTTCCAGAAATCCCTTTAATTATGGGAGGTCATGAACACACAAATAAGTACGAAAAAGTTGGGAAAACAGTTATATCCAAGGCAGACGCTAATGTAAAGACAGTGTACATTCATCGTTTTCAGTACGATCCTAATACAGATAAATTAGAGTTTAAATCTGAATTGAAGACAATCGATGAAAAAATACCTTCAGATCCAAAGGTTGGAAGTATTGTGGCGAAATGGCAGAATTTATTACGTGTAAAAATCAAAGATATAATTGATAAACCTGATGAAATAGTTTACAAAACTAAAGTTGCTTTAGATGCTAGGGACACACCAATTAGATCTGTACAAACTAATATGGGTGAAATTATAGCTGAAGCAATGAGTTTCGCTTATAATGACACTATAGATGCGGCTTTTGTGAATGGAGGCTCAATTCGTATTGATGATAAACTGAAAGGTAATATTACAGCAACAGATATATTTAGGGTACTTCCTTATGGAGGAAAAGTTATAAAAGTTAAGATGAAAGGATCTCTACTTATAAGGATACTTGATTTCGGAGAAAAAGCATCAGGTACAGGTGCGTATTTGCAAAGATTTAATTTGAAAAAGACAGATAAAGGTGAGTGGTTGATAAAAAATTCAACAATAGAAAAAGAGAGTATATATACGATAGCTACTTCAGATTATTTATTAAAAGGTTATGATATTCCTTTTCTAAATGAAAAAAATAAAGACATCTTAAACGTCTATAGTCCCAGTAAAAACGAACTTTCTTCCGATGTTCGTAAAAGTGTAATTCAGTTTTTTAAGGCGGAAAAATAATTTATAATTAGTCTAATTAAATTTTTTTAATTTGAGATTTTTCGCTACATTTGCGACATTATTTGAAATTAATCTAAATAAAATGAAGGGAAATATATTAAGTCTTTTTGCTCTAGGAATTATAGCAATCTCATGTTCTGATGATAAGGGAACAGATATCGGTTCGGGTCAAGCAACGAACACACCTAGTGTAAGTGAAGTAGTTACAGGAAGCGATTTTACAAGAGCTAGTAATGGTGATTACAACAATAATTATATAAATAATTATTCAACTTTATTCACTAGAAATGGAAATGCTACAGTAAGTTACAGTGGACAAACTACAAGATTAAAACAAGCTAAAGAGATAGGAGGGAACCTGAAAACTCAAACTAGTGTCGCTGATATCCGATTAAAGTTTGAAGGTCAGGAAGTTTCTGGTAAATTACAAAGTGCTGGTTTTACAGATGCAAGTTTAAATGGTACTACTAAAGTAGTAAGACCAAAATCATCATCTTCAATAGGGATATTTGGTGCTAATAAGAATACTTCTGGTCAAGGTTTAACTAATGTTCAGGCTTTCGACACTTTTATTACGAGTCATCAATCAGTTCTAGACAATTGGTCTACGCAAGCAGCCTCAGGTCAAGCAGGAAAATTTGATGATAGTGATGGATCTACAAGATATGTAGACGCTAAAGGTCGTGAATTAGATCAATTATTCACAAAATCATTAGCAGGTGCTTTAGCTTATGATCAAGCGGTTAATCATTACTTAAACCGTTTAGATAATGAAAATGGTGATACAGCAAATGGAACTAAAGATTATCGTAAATTAAATGATGCAGGAACTGTAGCTGAAGGAAAGAGCTATACTACTATGGAACATCATTGGGATGAGTCTTTTGGGTACATATATGGTAATACATCTGCTCAAAACTTGATTTATAAATACATAGATAATGTAGATAAATTAACAAAATTCGCAGGAATTGAAAAGGAAATTTTTGAAGCATTTGTTGTAGGAAGAATAGCTATTTCTGAAAAGAATTATACAATGAGAGATGCTCAAATAAGTATTTTGCGTGAAAAATTAGGTTTAATAGTTGCTGTTAGAGCTGTGCATTATTTGTCTGGTGGAGCAAAAATCTTAGATAACGTTGCTATTGGAACAGGGAAAAGAGAAGATGCTTTTCACGATTTATGTGAAGGTTACGGTTTTGTAAATAGTTTACGCTATTTGGTAAAGTCAGATGGTAAAACAAAATACTTTACAGATGCTGATGTAGATGGATATTTAGCAATACTAGACAATGGAAATGGTTTATGGGATGTAACGTCTACCCAACTAAAGGATATGGCAGATAAAATTGCAGCTAAAAGAGTTGGTGGTTTACCTTGGACGGTAGCAGATGTTAATCCATAATATATGATAAGATAATACAAAATTATAGTTTTATAATTTAAAAAAGGGATAACTAATGGTTATCCCTTTGATACGTTCAGTTTATAAATTTAATAGAGTTTTTTTATGAAAAAAATAGTGTATATACTACCAGTTTTTATGCTTCTTTATTTCTTTTCTTGTTCAAGTGACGAATCTTCAATGGGTGGAAGCGGAAGCGGAGATAATTTTAATAGAGTAAATTTAACATCAAGTTGGGTAAACAACCTGTTATTACCAGCTACAAAAGATTTTAAAAGTAAAGTTTCTACTCTAAATACTTCAATAGCTACATTTAGCAATACACCAGATGCTAATACACTAACAAAAGTTAGAACAGATTTATTTGAAGCTTATAAAGTATGGCAGCATGTAGAGATGTTTTACCATGGATCAAGTTTTTCTTTAGATATGAATACATATCCAGCTGATAAAAAGAACATAACTGATAATATTAATAGTACAACAACGATTGATTTAGACAGAACTGTACTAAATTCTGCTCAAGGATTACCAGCTTTAGACTATTTAATTAACGGATTAGATGATTCTGATAGTAAGATTATAGAGAAATACAAAGAAGCAAAATATAAAGATTACCTGAAATTATTATCAGAGCGAATGGTGAATCTAACTACTACTGCTTTAAACGATTTCGAATCTAACAAGGAAATAAATATAGCTAAAGTAGATAATACGATAAGTTCATATTTTAGTATCCAATTAAATGATTTTGTTGAGTATACTGAAAAATCGTTCAGAGAAGCAAAAATAGCTAGACCATCAGGTACAAGAAATAGAAATCCAAAGTTTACTGTTTTACCAAGTCCAGATTTTGTAGAGTCTTTATACAGTCCAAAAAACTCAAAGACGTTATACCTTGAAGCTTACGATGCAATTCAAGATTTTTACTACGGTAGAAGTTATGCAAATAACTCAAATACCACTGGTATTCAAGAGTACTTACAAGCTTTAGGAACCACAATTTTAGTCAACGGAAAAGACATTCCATTGAATGATTATATTGAAACGTTGTTTACTAATATAGATGCTGCAAATGCAAATATTAATGACGATTTCTATCAACAAACACAAACTTATAATCCTAATTTTGATGCTGCCTTTGATGCAATTCAAGAGTATGTAATAGCAGTTAAGTCAAATGTAATAAACGCCTTTAATCTAACAATTGATTTTGTAGATAGTGATGGAGATTAGTAGAAATATTAATACATACTTGAATAAAAAAACAGGAGCGGCTACTTTAGCCGCTTTTCGTATTTTATTTGGAGTATTAATGTTATTAGGTCTAGTTAGATTTTTATCCAAAGGCTGGGTTTATAAATTTTATATAGCGCCTAAACTTCATTTTAAATATTATGGCTTTTCTTGGGTAGCAACTTGGGGAAACTATACATATATATTATTTGCAGTAGCAATAATCGCGTGTGTAGCTATCATTCTAGGATATAAATATAGAATTTCGATGTTACTCTTTTTCGTATCATTTACTTACATTGAATTGATAGATAAAACAACATATTTAAATCATTATTACTTCATAAGTATGTTGAGTTTTTTATTATGCTTTTTACCATTGAATGCTACTTTTTCACTGGACAGCTATAACAGCAGGAAATCATACAATTACGTGCCCGCTTGGACGGTAGACGCCATAAAATTATTAATAGGGATTGTGTACTTTTATGCAGGTTTAGCCAAGTTAAATTCCGATTGGTTATTACGTGCACAACCATTGAAAATATGGTTATCTTCTAAGATGGATTTCCCTTTAATAGGTAAGTTTATGAACGATACTTGGTTTCATTATGTAATGAGCTGGAGTGGTGCTTTATACGACCTAACAATACCATTTTTACTTCTGATACGTAAAACAAGACCTTTTGCTTTTGTTTTGGTCGTTATCTTTCATGTTTTTACTCGTATTTTATTTCCTATAGGAATGTTTCCTTATGTTATGATATGTGCAACATTAATTTTTTTTAACAGTGAATTTCATGAAACTTTTTTAGCCAAAATAAGCCATTTATTCAACCTAAAAACAAAAGTTAATCACATAAGAGACGTATATTTGCCGAAGATTAATAAAAAGACATTTTTTGTTGTCTGTTTATTTTTGGGGATACAATTAATAATACCTTTTCGTTACTTACTTTACCCAGATGAATTGTTCTGGACTGAAGAAGGATACAGATTCTCTTGGAGAGTTATGTTAATAGAAAAGGCGGGTTATACCTCTTTTAGAATTTTAAAATATGACACTGGAGATAGTTTTCCAGTAGACAATGATTATTTTCTGACAGCTTTTCAGAATAAACAAATGTCTACACAACCAGATTTTATTATTGAATATGCTCACTTTTTAGGAGAGCATTATAAAAAAGAGTTAGGAACACAAAACATAGGAGTTTTTGTAGAAGGTTATATTTCTTTGAACGGTAGAATAAGTAAACCTTATATAGATCCTAATATTGATCTACTAAAAGTAAATGACAGCTTTAAACATAAACATTGGATATTACCATTCGAAGATGAAATTAAAGGCTTATAACTTTCTATTATTTTTTTATTTTACATTATCAATCTATGCTTTTCAAAGTAAAGAAGTTACAATTATTAATACCGAAACAAATAACCCTATTAAAGGCGTTCAGGTATACACCAAATTAGGACAGCTTGTAGGAATCTCAGATGAATTTGGTAAAGTAAATTTATCCGCTTTAAATACACAAACAAAATATAGATTATTGTTTTTTGAGTATGATTATAAAACTTACGAAGTTGATGTAATTCTTGAGAACACAACTAACTTTATTGTAAAAATGTATCCATTAAGTAATGTTTTATCCGAAGTTGTTTTAAACTTCAAGAAGAAACAAGCTTTTGGTTTAACAACATTAAAACCAGTTGAAGGAACACACATATACGCAGGAAAAAAATCTGAAGTTGTTTTATTAAATGAAGAAATAGCAAACAAGGCAACGAATAATGCACGCCAGATTTATGCTAAAGTAGCAGGTTTAAATATTTACGATAGCAATGATGGAGGTTTACAATTAAGTATAGGCGGTAGGGGATTAGATCCTAATAGAACAGCAAACTTTAATACACGTCAAAATGATTATGATATAAGTGCTGATGTTTTAGGGTATCCAGAAAGTTATTATACACCACCAACAGAAGGATTGGAGCAAATTCAGGTAATCCGAGGAGCAGCTTCACTACAATACGGAACCCAATTTGGAGGATTAGTAAATTTTGTGACTAAAAAGCCAAATACTCGTAAATCGCTAGAGATAATTACAAGAAATTCTGTGGGGAGTTTTAACTTGTTCACAAACTTTACAAGTTTAAGTGGTACTTCTGGAAAGTTAAGTTATTATGGGTATTACAATTATAAACAAGGAGATAGTTTTAGACCAAACTCAGGGTTCAATTCAAAAAATGCATTTGCACATGTAGCCTATCAATTCAACGATAAAACCAAGTTAGAAGCGGAAATTACACATTTAGATTATTTGGCTCAGCAAGCAGGAGGTTTATCTGACGTTCAATTTCTCGAAGATCCTAAGCAAAGTTACAGAACACGAAATTGGTTTGCAGTTAATTGGAATTTATTCAATATAAAATTGAATCATGAATTTTCTGAAAATGTAAACGGAACATTAAGTGTATTTGCATTGGATGCTTCAAGAAAAGCGATTGGTTTTAGAACCAACCCATTAGATGAAAATGCTAATATTTTTGAAATTGATAGTGATGAAACTGATGGATTTGGGAACTTTGATTTCGAGAGAGATTTATTGGTAGGAATGTTTAAAAATTTTGGAGCCGAGGCAAGAGTAATCACGAAATATACTTTAAATAATCAGCCATCCGTTTTGTTGTTAGGGAGTAAGTTTTATAAAGCTGATAATACATCGCAACAAGGAGCAGGGAGTAAAGGGGCCGATGCAGATTTTTCATTTAGAAACGCAGAATTTCCGACATACCCAAATCAGAACAAGTTTAAATATCCAAACTTAAACGTATCATTATTTGGAGAAAATATTTTTAATTTGAACGACCATTTATCGATAACACCTGGTTTTCGATTTGAATACATAAAAACAGAATCTGAAGGATCTTTTCTTAATGTAGCTAATTTACAAGGCAGTAATCCAACAATAGCCTTCATTTCTGATAATAATAGTTTGAAAAGAAATTTTTTGCTATTAGGAATAGGAGTAAGTTATAAACCAAAACCATACTTTGAATCCTATTTTAATTTTTCACAAAATTATCGTTCTGTTACTTTTTCAGATATAAGAACAGTGAACCCTTCTTTTGCCGTAGATCCAGAAATAAAAGATGAAACAGGATATACTATCGACCTTGGAATGAGAGGTAAGTTGAAATATATTATATCGTATGATATAAATGTATTTTCTTTATTGTATGATAACAGGATAGGGCAGTTTTTTAGCACACAGGCACCTTACAGAGCCCAATGGGTGAGAGGTAACATAGGAAAAGCATCTATATTTGGTTTCGAATCTTTAGTGCAATGGAATGTGAAAGAATCTTTCTTTAATAAAGATAGTAATTTGAAGTTAGATATATTTTCTAATTTAGCTTTAACAACTTCAGAATATACAAGTAGCACGCTAACTAGCATCGATGGAAATAAAGTGGAATTTGTACCAGAGATAAATTTAAAAACAGGTATTTCGTTTGGGTATAAAAATTTAATTACTTCATTGCAATATACTTACTTATCGGAACAATTTACAGACGCAACAAATTCAGTATATAATCCAAATAATAATATTAGAGTAGATGGAGCTATACCTTCTTATGATATTTTGGATTTTTCATTGTCGTATACTTTTTCAAAAAATATAAAGCTAGAAGCAGGTGTGAATAATGTACTAAACAATAGTTATTTCACTAGAAGGGCAACTGGATATCCAGGTCCAGGAATTATTCCTTCTTTACCTCGAAATTGGTATACAACATTACAATTTAAAATTTAACTTAGAATAAGTCTAGATAATAACATCTAATTTATTCGTTTTTTATAAATGACTTTTTATTGTATTTTTATATAAAAGTAAATCAGTATGTTAAAGTCAGTAAATTTACATGAAGAGTTAATTAGAAATAGAAAGAAAGAACTTCATAAATTAACTGTTTCAGCTTGGGTTGAACAAGTTTTTAAAGAAGTAGACAATAAACACGATCGAATCAGAGAAAACCTCGGAGCAACGGGTAATAAAGGTTTGTCAATGTTAGATTTCGATAAACTGGAGCCTGAAAATATCTTTCATATATCGCAAATAAGAAAAATATGCATCGATTATAGGTTAAAGTTTTTAGATACAGAATTATTTAAAGGCGATTATCCATCAGAAGCTATAAGTAAAATTCGACATATAGAAGATATTCACGATACAGAGCTAAAGGATTTTAAAATTATTGCACCATCTATATTATTTAAGTTAAATAAAGCCGACGATCCACTTCTTTTTACACCTTTAGGTAACGATTATTTTTATTTTATTCACAAATGGGGTAATGATGTTAATTTATCTAGAAGAATAAAATATTGGTCAATAAAAAACATAGAAAATTTCATTATAACTTTATTATCTGTTAGTATACTGTTAACCATTATTACACACCAGTTTTTCTTTAGAGAACAGGCCAGTATAGTTTATTTCTTAGTATTATTTATGTTTTACTTCAAAGGAGCTGTAGGTATGGCTTTATTTTATGGAATCTCAATAGGGAAAAACTTTAGCGAATACGCTTGGAAAAGCAAGTATGATAAAATTACATAGTTGTTGTTATTACATGTAAATATTTGTTTTTTAAAACATTAAAGTAAAAATTAGTAAGTCTTAATTTAATACGTTTAACGAGTACATTTAGTATTTTATCTTTTTATTATTTTTTATTGTAAATTTAGTTCGTCTAATTAAACAATAAATAAATTTATGTCAACACCAATCATTACTATTGGAGCAAATCCTACGTTAACAAAATTAAGTACTACAGTAAATTACAATCCAGAATCAAATTACCCTGCGGTTTCTGTATTTAGTAAAGGAAAAGATAAGAATGGGCACGATATTTATGAAGCTTTCGGATTATGTTATATACCCACTACTGGTCTAGTTGAAAAAACAATAGCAGAGTTCAATAATGGAAGTTATTCTGGTTTCACACCAACACAATCAGTTATTTTAACTCCAGGACTTGGAACTGGAACAGCTAGAGTAGTATTGTCGGATTTTGGAGATATTCAAAATGCTGATTTAGTAAACGCTCCAGGAACAAGTTTTACAGCTAGGTCTTTTGCTGTATGTTACGATTTAATAAATCCAACAACTTCTTATGAATGTGATGTGTATGCTTTACAGTTCGAATATACAGTTAATAGCGGGCCTGGTTATGAGGTGTTATTCTTAGCTCAAGGAGATTTAGATCCAAGATTAAGTAGAGGTACAGTAAGTACTCCTGCAGTACCACAACAATAGATACTTAATTAATGATTAGATATCTCATATTATTCTTTCTTATTATTTCAGGAAATCTCTTTTCTCAAGTAAAAAAGAGTGTCTCTGAATTACAACGACTATATATTATTGGAAATGATATATGTGAGTCTGAAAAAAAAGAGCACTTTTGTAAAGCTTTTCAATTGTATAGAAATAGAGAGTTTGATTCATGCTACGTTTATAGTAACAGAGCTCTTGATTACGTAACTTCTACTAATGAAAAAGACATACTTTTTTACATCCAAGGAGTTAGTGCGATAAATAAAAAGATATTAAAAAAGGCATTGGATAATTTTTCTAATATTTCAGAAAAATCTAGTTTTGAAAATCTTAAGAACCTTAAATTAGGTTGGCTAAACCTTAATTTAAAAAAATATGATAAAGCTAAGTCATATTATTTGGATTGGATAAAAAATAGTTCAAAACAGGATATTGTTTTAAGTAAAGATGCTTATCATAATTTAGCTTTATGTTACATGCATGACAAAGACTTTTCTAATGCAAAAAAATACTTTAATGAAGAGTATAATCTAATAGAGAAAGAAGATACACTCGCCAATATCAGATTTAAAATGGGACTTGCAAATGTTTATTATGAACAATATTTAGATGATGATGCAGTTCCTTTATTTATTGAAGCTTATGAGCAAGCAAAGAAGTTTTCAAATTTAGAGTTAAAGAAGAATTCAACTGAGAATATGGCTTATGTCGAAAAAGATCGAAAACATTTTGACAAAAGTGTTTCCTACTTTATAGAAACTATAAAATGGAAAGACTCTATATGGAATCGTGATCGTATTTGGGAACTTACAGAGCGTGACAAGAAATTAGCTTTAACACAGAAAGAAAGTGAGATAGCTTTACAAAATGAAAAACTAAAGCGTCAAAAAGTAGTCCAAAAAGGATTACTTTTTGGAGCTTCAGGACTATTAATATTCTTAGCATTACTAGGCTTTTTTTATAAGAAATTACAAAATCAAAATAGTTTAATTACAAAACAAAAAGAAGATTTAGATATAGCTAATAATACAAAAAATTACTTATTTTCTGTTGTATCTCACGATTTACGTTCACCAATGAATACCATTAAATATCAGCATGAGCAATTAAAAAAGCATATTACTACTAATAATTTAGAAGGAATTAGAGAAGCGAACAATACAGCAATAACAGTAACTGAAAGTACAAGTCACCTACTAAACAATGTCTTACATTGGTCTTTAGAGCAAAGTAATCAAATGGTTTTTAATGATAAAGAATCTCCATTAAAACCAGTTTTAGAACACGTACTATTCGACTACGAAAACTTAATTGAAGCTAATGACGTTGCTATTGAGACGAACTATATTCAAAATGCATTAGTGAAAATAGATAAGGAATCTATAAAAATTGTACTTCGAAATCTATTGGATAATGCTGTAAAATACATGAATGGTAAAGGTAAAATTAGTATAGAAATGGGAATAGATGATAAAGATTTTGCATATATTTCAATTCAAGATACAGGTATCGGAATTACTAAAGAAAGATTAGAGAAAATTAATGCTTTACAAGATGTTAGTATTGATAAAATAAATCGTTCTGAAGGAGTAGGGTTAGGTTTAATTTTATGTCAAATGTTGGTGAAAAAGAATAAAGGGATTTTATCGTTTGAAAGTAAGCCCAACCAAGGAACAAAAGTTATAATTCAATTACCATCCGTTTCATAACTAATTTATAAGTATATCTTATTAACATTTCTTACAGCATTTGCAATTACTATTCGCAAATCATAATTTTAATGTATACATTTACTTATTAAATCAAAATAGAATGAAAAATCTCCGCTTATTACTTTTAGAAGACTTAGATAAAGAAGCAGAAGAAGTAATGTTATTATTAAAAGAAAATGACTATGAAGTTACTAGAGTTAGGAATAGTTCAGAAGCAGAGAAAGAAATAAAAAATAAATTTTTTGATGTCATTATTTTAGATATAATGATTGATGGAAAACCTGAAGGAATTGAATTAGCACAGCGTTTAAATAAAGAAGGGATAGATATTCCATTTCTATTTTTAACAAGTATGCAGAGTAGAGCAATTTTTGAAGAAGCTAAGCTAACAAACCCATTGGTATACCTACTAAAACCTTACAATAAGTTAGAACTATTGTATTCATTAGAATTAGCAATTGAATCATGCTACCAACAAAGTAATAGCATTAGTTTTGCTGAGGATAGTGGTGTATTAAGCCCAAAATTCTTATTCATTAAGCACAAGAGAAGTGTTGTAAAAGTAGACGTAGATTCAATAAATTATATAGATGTAAAGGAAAAATACTGTAATCTACAATGTAATGAAGGAAGATATCTTATAAAACTATCATTAACGAAGTTGAAAGATATGCTTAATAACGATAATTTTAGACAAGTTCATCGTAATTACCTTGTAAATATGAAGAGTATTAAGGAAATTTACTTAGAAGATAACTTGATTATTTTAAATAATTTAGAGAAAATTCCTTTTAGTGAGCGTTACAAGAATTCATTCATAAGAGATAATACAATCTTCAGATAATTTATAAAATAAGGTAATACTAACTTAATAGAATAGGTTTTGTATTACCTTATAATTACAATAATCCCCTATTGTGTTTTGTATATATTAGTTCTCTGACTTTACAGGAACATCATTTACTTTTTGATTGCCATAAGCGAAACCACCAATACCATTCCAATTATTATTGATATCCATATGAGCAATAAATTTTTCTAAATAACTACCTATTGCAGGCGGTGTAACAGAAACAATATATTCACCATTTAAATTAATAATTTTAGTGACATCACCATATCCTGTATGACGTATAGTACCTGTAACATTAACTTTAATTGAAGGTTTATCGATTGCCTGCATAATTTCTACAATACCAGATACTGCATTATGTTCAGGTGAAACAACTAATGAAAAGTGAGCAACTGGTGCGCCTGGCATTCCAACATTTCCAATAGTTCCTTTAGCTAGGTAAGCAGTTTCTAATAATGTTTTTGGTTCTTTAAGAGTAGCCATAATATAATAAGATTTAAATTGTTATACATTTTATAGAATTATTACGATTTGATAATTCTAACTTATTCCGAAATTAAGATTAAAAAAGCAAGACATTATCAATTTATCCTTAAGTGTAAGAAGAAAGAGTATAAGCGTATATTTGGTTATAAAGTTTTAGGATTAAAAAGAAGTTTTATAGATAAAGATTTACTCTTTTCGATACAACCTAGTTAATCTCCATCATTATCTGTACCTGTAATTATCAATGAAAGTATACTTCGCACATCGTTATGCATAAGAATTATCAGTTCTTGTAAATTATCGTGTAATTTCTTAATATTTGCTTTGTCAGAATTAACAGCGTCTTTTAATGGTATTTTTATCGCCAAGATTAATTTTTTAATAGCAGTTATTTTTGATTTAATTTGATCATTAAGCGCATCATTTTTAGTAACTGACTTTATATATTCAGATATGGAAGTAATATCATCACTAAAAAAAATTTCTTCAACAGAAATAATATTATTATATATTAATTGTAAAGAATTTTGAGCATAAAAACTTTCAACGATTTTAGAGTTTGTGTGTGTTGATTTTTCTAAGCCAGCAGGTTTCCCTATTTTGGTAACTTTACAGTTATCAACAACGTTGTAAAGCCCATTGTAAAGAAGATTAAAAGAACTATTTAACCCTTTGTTTGTACTAGTTTTAAATTTTGTGGCATAGTTATTACCATTTGGAAGCCATAATTTTTGAAATACTCCAACTAACTCTTTGAATTCGTTGAACATTAAGGATAAGAACTTTGCTCTGTTCCCGTTCAAGGTATATTCCGCTAATAGCGTATTATTGTTGGGATATTTAAAAAGTAAATAATTTAAACCTGGTAAATTTTTACCAGCACTACCAAGTTTAGAAATGGTATTTTTTGTAATGTTTCCGTCAGCAATATTTTTTTCGATTGCTGTATTAAATACGGGCCAAAAATTAATTCTTCTATTAATAAAACTTCCCTTTATATCACCTATATTAAAAAGATACAACATTGCATACAACTCAGAAACTTCATTTAGTTTAGTTTGCATAGCTGTCAAATTGTTAGTGTTTGTTTCAGTTGAAAATTTTTCAATTAAAACACCCAATTCGTTTGTCTTATCCGATAATGAATTAACTCTTGGTATAATTATTTTATCCGTAACAGTAATCGGTATTTCACTTTTATAATCTGTAATAATAGACGTTTCATTAGAACAGCTCATTAAAATAAGGTTACAACTAAAAAATAGTATTAGTTTTTTCATAATATATACTTTATAAAGATTTTATGAAACTTAAAATCTCTTCTCTTTGTTTTTTTGATAAATTTTTAAAGTCATCTTTAGCTTTTTCAGCCTCACCACCATGCCAAAGAATAGCTTCTTCTATACTCCTTGCTCTTCCATCATGAAGCAGAAAAGTATGTTTGTTTACCGTATTTATTAATCCAATACCCCATAAAGGTTGGGTTCTCCACTCTTTACCATTAGCTAAGAAATCGGGTCTATTGTCAGCAAGCCCTTCACCCATATCGTGCAGTAAAAAATCTGAATAAGGTTTTATATTTTTATTTTCTAATAAAGGATTGAAAGGGTATGTAGAAGTTTTAAAATCAATAGTATGACAGCTAATACAATTTAATTTATTAAATAGAACTTTTCCATTTAATACATCTTGGTTTTTAAAATTCCGTCTTTTTGGGACAGCTAGTGAGGTTTGATATAATAACATTCTATCTAATTGTTTATCAGTCACTTCTGGTTCCCCGCCATTAGGTGCATTGTAACAATCTTGTTGTGGTAGTGGACATGGGTTTTCGTTAAAAATAGAATTAGTCAAGCCTAAATCGCCAAAAAAAGCGGATGCAATTTGTTGTATTAAATTTGGTTGGTTAGCTTTCCATCCAAACCTTCCAATTTTTACTTTTTTTTCAGAAAAATCCCAAACATAATTAGCTTTTCCAGAGATTCCATCATTGTCCATGTCAAATTCATCAACATGCTTTAATAATTCACTATCAGGTAAGGCATCAATAAAGCCTAAACCAATAGTTTGTTGCCCAATCCTTGGAGAAATTAAGGCATGACTTAAAGAACCAAAATTTTCATTTTTAAAAGAATAATTTGGAGCTCTTAGTTCATATGAGTTACCATCTGGGTATTTATCATTTATTAAGCTATAACTAACCTCTATATCTGCTTCTCTCTTGATGTTTAAATTAGCATGATTTTGTAGTTGGTCTCCATAATTAGGTAATGGAGTTGGAGCTCCGTGAACTGTTTCACCAGGTAAACTTAATCGTATTAAAAAACCTTTAGATCCGATATTTGAAGACTCAAACGGTTTACCTCTACCATCTTTGAAATGGCAACTAGCACAGGCTCTGGAGTTAAAAGTAGGACCTAATCCGTCTAAGCCAGTAGTAGAAGCTGGTGCAGAAACCCATGATTGGTTAAAAAGAGAGTTACCTGAAGCAAAACGAATAACATCAGTTCTATCTAAACCAGGAATCTCTTTACCAAAAGAATTATTATTTGTAGACGCTACACTTAGATCGTCGCTCAAGTTTTCCTCGCCTTCTTGATAACTGTTTATAACTGTATAGCCGTCGTCATTATCATTAAAGTTTAAGTTTTCTTTAGAACAGCTATTATAACAACTAAAGAACAGTAATAAAATAGGGATAATAATTGCTTTTTTTCTACTATAATACATCGTCAAATTCATTTTATAAAAGTAGTCATTCTAACCTATTTAACATTTATACCTCATTAATTCAACTGAAAGACCTAGGTTATGATCATAACCTAGGTCTTTTTAACCAATTGAAATTTTTAGTTCAAAGAAATCCCTATTTTTAAAGCACCTTCACTAATAGTTCCGCCAAAACTTTTCAAAGCAGAGCCAGCACTTACAATTGTGCCTGGATCAGATATTGATTCTTCTTGTAATAATAAATCAAAAGGTTTATTATTATTCGCTTTACTATCTATTTCATTTATTTTTAACATCATAGCATCTGCTGCTGTTTTTAAATTATTTGCTAAAGCTGCATCTTCTTGTTTGATTAAATCGTAAATTGAAGCTCCTTTTATAGTTCCATATGTACCAAAAAGAACATTAATAATGCCTTGAGCATTAGTAACCACGTCTCTGTGTGTATTGTCAGAAAAACACGAGTGCTCGTCTTCCTGCCCAGAATTATCAATACCGTCTGTTAAGTCAACAGGCTTAAGCATCCTTTCTTCAGATAATTCCTCATTTGCCAAAAAGAATGGTCCGGATAGTATATTTATTAAAGCTTCTTTTTCAGATAAACCCATAAACACACTATAATATTCACCTCCTTGGGCCCATGTATCAACCAATTTTTTTAAATCTTTAACTAGTATAGATGTAACAACATTTAAATATACTTTTCTACGCTCTTTGTTAGTATCAGTTGTATAGTCTGTTAGTGGACGTTGACCAGCTTTTAACTCAGAAGGATTAGTTTCATCTTGTCCCCATATTAAAAACTCTATAGCATGCCAACCGGTAGAAATGGATTTATCATTTTCTTTTTCATTCTTATCAATTAATAAAGTTTCATTAATAACACTAGTACCAGCAATTATACCACCGTTATATGAAGAATACCCTGAATAAGCATCGGAAGCAGGTGTTACATAATCTATGTACCCTTCATCTAAAGGCCAAGCATTCATTTGTCCTTCATTATTAACAGCCCATGATTCTCCGCCTTCCGAATCTACTGGACCATTAGATCCTCTAAATACTTCAGATTGTCCATAAATTTCTCTTGCAGCTAACCAATCAGCCTTTACTTTATCTAATCCGTTTTGGGATGGAGCATCTGTAAAATTTTTAATACTTGTTTGTAAAATAACAGCGGCATTATAACTGCCAAGGTAATTTTGATATACCAATTTTGCATAATTATCTATTACTTCCTTTTTTGTAATCGTTACTGGTGGATTTTCACTTTCTCCAATATTATTATCATCTGAGCATGATTTTAATCCTAGTACTGTTAGTATTGCTAAGGCTATTTTGAATATTTTTTTCATTGTATTAATTATTTGTTAACTTTTTTACAAAAATGAGATTTAATTATTAGAAATCATAATTTTTATTTAGATTTATTTTAAATTAAACAGTTCAATTAATAATTGAAATTTATTTAGGCACAATTTTTTGTTGTAATCTAAGAATTACAATAAAAAGCAGTATATTTACATGCAATTAATTACCAACTTAATAATTGATTGTAACATGAACGCTCACCAATCTAAATTTGTAGGAGAAGGATTAACATACGATGATGTATTACTTGTACCTGCTTTCTCAGAAGTACTTCCAAGAGAAGTTATTATTCAGACAAAATTTACCAGAAATATAACGATTAACGTGCCTATAGTATCAGCTGCTATGGATACAGTTACTGAAAGCGCTATGGCGATAGCTATTGCCAGAGAAGGAGGAATAGGAGTACTTCACAAAAACATGACAATACAAGATCAAGCCCATCAAGTTCGAAAAGTAAAAAGAGCAGAGAGTGGCATGATTATCGATCCAATCACTTTACCATTAACAGCTATAGTATCTGACGCTAAAGCGGCAATGAGAGAGCATAAAATTGGAGGAATTCCAGTTATAGATGATGACAAAAAACTAGTTGGAATCGTAACAAATAGAGATTTACGCTTTGAAAAAGACAATGACAGGCTTATAACAGAAGTAATGACTTCTGAAAATCTTATTACGGTAGAAGAAGGAACTTCATTACAAGAAGCAGAAATTATTCTACAAGAAAATAAAATTGAAAAATTACCTGTTATAAATGATGATGATATCTTGGTTGGATTAATCACATTCAGAGATATTACAAAAACTACACAAAAGCCAATAGCGAATAAAGATAGTTTAGGAAGATTAAGGGTTGCTGCTGCATTAGGAGTTACTTTTGATGCTGTAGAAAGAGCAGAAGCTTTAGTTAACGCTGGTGTAGATGCAGTAATTATAGATACAGCCCACGGACATACAAAAGGTGTAGTAACTGTATTAAAAGAAGTAAAAAAGAAATTTCCTAATTTAGATGTTGTTGTAGGTAATATTGCAACACCCGAAGCGGCTAAATATTTAGTTGAGGCTGGTGCTGATGCAGTTAAAGTTGGAATAGGGCCAGGTTCTATTTGTACAACAAGAGTTGTTGCAGGTGTTGGTTTCCCACAATTTTCCGCAGTTTTAGAAGTAGCAGCTGCAATTAAAGGAAGCGGAGTTCCAGTTATTGCAGATGGAGGAATTCGTTATACAGGAGATATTCCTAAAGCGATTGCTGCTGGTGCAGATTGTGTTATGTTAGGATCTTTATTAGCAGGAACAAAGGAAAGTCCAGGAGAAACTATCATATACGAAGGAAGGAAGTTCAAGTCATACAGAGGAATGGGATCTGTAGAGGCTATGAAAAAAGGGTCTAAAGATCGTTATTTCCAAGATGTAGAAGATGACATTAAAAAGTTGGTTCCTGAAGGTATTGTAGGTAGAGTTCCGTATAAAGGAGAATTACAAGAGAGCATACATCAGTTTGTAGGTGGTTTACGTGCTGGTATGGGATATTGTGGTGCGAAAGATATTGAGACATTAAAAAATACAGGAAAATTTGTCCGTATTACTGCAAGTGGTATTAATGAAAGTCATCCGCATGATGTAGCTATTACCAAAGAAGCACCCAATTATAGTAGACGATAAAAACATATTCAAATAGTTTTAGGTAAAAGCACCAATACTTTAAAAAGTATTGGTGCTTTTTCATTTTTTTTTAACACTTAAGTTGTTTTTTTTATTTGTTTTTTAATAAAATATTTGTTTTAATATTTGTTTTTTGTTGTTTATGATGTGAATACGTTAAGTGTTTACAATTTATTAACTTTTTATTAAAACAAAATTTACAAACTAAACTTCTATTGTTAGTTATAATTGTATGTAAATAAGGTGATTACATCTTTTTTGAGTTATCAATACTAACGAGAACAGATAAATGTGGTTTAGGTTACTTGACCATTCAAGAAGTTTACAAATGAAACCAACATTGTCTAATTTAAAGTAAATGATAAATGTGGGACATGCTGAAACAGCCACAGAAATACTGAAAGTAAGCACTTAATTAACCTCGAATCTAAAATGAAAACTACCAACCTAATTAAAACGCTAGTACTATTAACAATTTCTTTAATTTTCATACAATGTAATTCAGAAGATAATTCTGGAACGAATACAGATACCAATATTTCTTCAGAAGTTCTTAGTACATTACCTATTGAATTGCAAAATGAGTTTAAATCTAGTTTAGAATTTAATGATGACAATGAATTAGTGGGCTTTAAATACGCTGATTTAAAATCAAGTTTAGATGAGCAAACGTATTATACATTAATAGCAGAAGTACTAAATACAGATAAATTTGTGTATGTAACAGGAGAAAAAGCTGTTAGCTATAGCATTACTAAAGAACAAGGAGAAGTGGTAATGCAAAGAGCAGATAGTTCTTTAGAAGTTGAAGATGGTGATATTAAAACGTTTGAAGATAAAAGAAACTATAGAAGACCAGGTTGTAAACCAGCAGGTGGATATGTTTGTGTAATCAGATAAAGTTAAGAAGACTGAATTCTGTTAACTATAAAGACAGTATTCAGTCTTTTCTATATTCTATGAAATATCTAACTATTTTACTATTCATTTTTAACTCTTCTCTAAGTTATAGTCAAGAGTCTAATTCGAATAAGATACTATCAAACGCCAATTTTCAGCATTTGATAAAGAAAGACGATGTTACTGTTGTACTAATTTCAAGTTTAACATGTGGTTATTGTATTAAAGATATTAATTTTAACAATAATATTTCCAAGCAATTTTCTGATAAGAACATTAATTTTGTGATGCTTTTGGAAGAGGATTTAAATTTTATTACGAGAGAAAAAGGATTGAAAAAAATTTCCACTAATTGGTTAATAGTACCTAATGCTCATAATGTATATAAAGATTTTTGGGAACTAGAAATGTTTCCAGAAGTCCACGTTTTTAAAAAAGGGAAAAAAGTTACTTCTTTTATTGATGCATCAGAAGAAACCAAATCTAATCTTGTGAATTATCTTAAAAAAATTAAATAAGCACATAAATTACTACTGTAATAAATAGTCAAACGTCAACGTTACTTTAAATATTGACGTTTTTCTATTCTCTCAATCATCCTTCAAAATTAAGTATAGCTCTTGTAATATTGCGAAATCTTCTTACCGTGAAGATTTTTTTATTTTTTACATACTAGAAGTTAGGTTTCTTTACATCAGATATAATATATTTATACGCTATAAATAAACTGAAAAATTATGAAGAAAATTACCTTATTATTATCAATTCTATTAGCAATAAACACTGGTTTCTCTCAGGTTACATTGGATGCAGAGTATAACGACGATGTTATTATAATGAAGTTTCCTGAAGCAGGAGAAAAAATTGTAATTATTGATGAAGAAGATGACTACGATGCTACTAACCCTCAAAATACCATTATTAGAATTTATAATTTAGATAATTCACTGTACAAGACTATTGATATAGGGAATGGTGATACTGTAAGAGATATCTCACAACATATAGTTAATAATGACGATAAACTTGAATTCATGATTCAACGTTTAGGAGTAACTAATCCGGATGGTACACCAAATACACCACAGAGTTTTTATATAATAAATGAGGATTTACAGGAATTATTCAAGCTAGACGAGTGGAGTATCCAAGAAACTGCAATCGATAGTAGAATACATGAAGATACATTTTTGTATCAAACTTCTGAAGGAGTTAAGTTAGTATTGGGGAAATATGACAATACTTCAAATGCGGTTCAAACTCGAATATATAGTTTAGGAGGAAACGGAACATTGTCAACTAATGACGTAACCAAAGTAAATGATGTATCAGCTTTCCCGAATCCTAGTAAAGATATCATCAATATATCATATTCAGCGTTGAATAATGAAATTGTTATTGTTAGTATTTTCGATTTGAATGGCAAATTAATTGAAACAAAGAAAGCTGATAATAAATTCAATAAAATTAAATTAGATATTTCAAGATATGCACAAGGAACATATCTATACACAGTGAAAAATTCTTTGGGTACTTACAAAAGTAAATTTGTGAAAAATTAAATAGTTAAAAACTTCCCATTAAGAAAAGTATTTATTTGTTACTTAACAAATAGAAGTTTCTAATTGAATATTTAAGAACTCTGTTGATGATCATGTCAACAGGGTTTTTTTGTTATTGATTCACACTTTATGACTTATTTCATTTTATAAAAGTAAGCTTGATAACTACCTAAATGCAAGCCTTGAGTATAAGTATTACTATCATTTATTTGTGTTTAAAAAGCAAAAAACAAATATATATTGAAACCCTACGAAAATAGATATAGGTCTTTTAAAAACATAAAGTTATATTATGTTTGTGTTGAATTTAAATAGGATTAAAATGATACCTTTGGCAATATATTAGTTTTATATTTTAGGAGGTTTTGTTGGTTTTTAATGATGTACATTTTTAGCAAAAGCTTACAGAATCTAAAACTAATTTATTTGTTATTCAACAAAAGGGGGAGTTCATTTATTTGATAATAATAAGTTTTAAATTGGCTGTAAAGAATTATATAACGCTACTATCTTTTTTAATTTATCCTTTATTTATGATAAGTCAGAATTTAAATAAAATAGGAAAATCTCCACTTTTTAAAGTAAGAGGAGGAGTAGGTGTTAATACTGTTTTTTACGATGGAAATTCAAACAGAGAGCCTTTTACTTATTTTTTATCAGGTAACGTAAATGTAAATATTAGCAATGTTTATAATATTCCTTTTTCTTTTTCATATTCAAATAGTAAGTTTCAAACAAACAACCCTTTTACATTTAATAGGTTAAGTATACATCCAAATTATAAATGGGTTACTGCACATATAGGAGACGTGAATATGAGTTTTTCACCCTATACTTTAAACGGTCATCAATTTACAGGACTTGGTTTGGATTTATCTCCAAAAGACAAATTTAAAATAAGTTTAATGTATGGAACTTTATTAAAGGAAAGAGAATTCGATAATGAAAACTTAAATGGAGAAGCAAATTATAGAAGAATAGGATACGGATTTAAAACTTCATATAAATTTGAAAATGCTAAGGTTGGGGCTATTTTTTTCAGAGCAAGTGATAACATAGAGTCATTGAAAAACCAAATTCCTATTGACAGAGAGATTCTACCAAAGGACAATACAGTAATTAGTTTTGATGGAGAATTTAACTTAGGAAAAAGTATGAAATTAAAAGGAGAAGTAGCAATGTCTGTACTTACTGAAGATATTAGAGTAGGTGGGGAAAGCGATCATTTTGCGTCATTCTTAGTTTCTGGAAATCCAACAACACAATTTTACAAGGCCTATAATCTGAATTTTGTTTATCAAATAGCTAAAGGTTCTATTGGACTAGGCTACGAACTTATAGATCCAAATTATAAAACATTAGGAGGATATTTTTTTAATAACGATTTAGAGAATATCACGGTAAATGCTTCACAAAGAATATTTAAAGACAAATTAGCTATAAATTTTAATGCTGGATTACAAAAAGATGATTTAGATGGAAACAAAGCCAGTCAACTAAGAAGATTAGTCAGTGCAGTAAATTTAGCATACAATGCCAGTAAGAAATTAAACATAACAGCAGGATATTCAAGTTTTCAGTCTTTCACAAACATAAAAGATCAATTCGATTTTATTAATGGAGTTTCCCAAATAGAAGAAGCATTAGATCAAGATAATATTGCGCAAATATCACAAAATGCGAACTTAAATATTAATTACAATCTAAAAGAATCAGAAAGTAACCGTCAAAATATCAATTTTAACTTTTCATTTCAAGATGCTGTAAACGAAATAGATGATAAAGTTAGAGATGAAGATAGTTCTGCGTTTTATAATGTAAACACTGTATATACAATAGCATATCCTCAGACTAACCTTACGCTTTCAGGAGCATTGAATACAAGTTACAGTGAGTTGGGTACGGATAAGAATATAATTGTTGGTCCAACAGCATCTCTAACGAAAAGTTTCCTTGAAAAGAAATTAAAAGTGAACAGTTCTTTAAGTTATAATGAAAGTATAAATAACGGTGAACGTCAAGGGAATGTAACCAATATTAGAGTGGGCAGCAGATATGTCTACAAAAAACAGCATAATTTTAATTTAACAGGTTTATTTCAATTAAGAAATTCACTAAATAACTCTAATCAAAATTTTACGCTCACTTTCGGATATACTTATAGTTTCGGAGTTTTCAACTCTAAGAATTTGAAATTTAAGAAAAGAAATAAAAAGAGAAAAATCAAAGAAGAGAAGCTTCGAGAAAAAGAAATTAGATTTAAATACAAGGATTCTCTTTATCAAGGTACGATTGCTCAAATAGATGTAAAAATTAAGACGTTATTGAATTCAAATCAATTTTCAAATATTTCAGAGTCAATTTTAGAAACATTACATAAAGAAAGAGTTACGATTGCAACAGAAAATAAAAATAGAGTTTATAAGGTAAAAGCTGTAAAATTATTAAAAGAAGCATATAACTCAAAAAAATACTTAGATGTATATAATGAACTTCTATACCAAAGTTTGTCAGGATTGTACGAAGATATTAAACAAGCTGACTATACTACAGAAAGAAGTTTTGTATTGAATAAAAAAGAAATTATAAAGGATGTCCTATGGAATTTAACACCCAAAGAACGAGCGAAATCCTCTAAAGAAAAACAAGTGAAATTTAGGCGTAAGTTTAAGATCTATGAAAGTTCATTTAAAAAATTACTTGTACATAGATGGATGCTTTCAGAAATAGAAAAATATGACACTTTTGAAAAAGTAAAGAATGATCAAAAACTTTTCAAAAAGTTTCAAAAACTACACGCCGATGAAGTGTTTAAGATGCTTAAAATGAATGATAAAAAAGCGAAAATAAAATTATATTTGCAAGGAGCTATCATTACATTCTTGGCAAAAGAAGCAGAAAAACATATTGACAAGGATCAGTATGAATTAAAATACATGAATCAAAACTAACAAATAAAAGTACCTCCATCACATGAAAAGAAAATTACGTTTAGTACTTCTATTTTCGATAATATCGACTACTTTTTTAGCGCAGCAATTTCCCGTTAACATAGTTCCAAGGATTAATGCTCCGGCTCCTGTTAATTTTTATAATTATGCAGACGAAACAAGCTTAAATAGTCCAATAACTGTACAGATTTTCCTAAACGATTTAACGGTATCAAGCCGTCAAATTCGCTTAAAAATTTATTTTGAAGGAGGAAATATAAATTTTTCAAGTAGAGATTTTGTAGTAGGTGCCGAAGATTTATTCTTAGAAGGAGGTATTCCATTAACATTAGGAATTAATGAATTAGCTCCTTATTACAGGCTCGAAAACATACAAGGGACTAATTCTGCTGTTTACGGGCAATCCATTCCCGAAGGAAGTTATAATTTTTGTTTCGAAGTATATGATTTTATTTCAGGAGCGAAATTAACAACAAAAACATGTGCGCCAGTTTTTATATTTAAAAACGAACCACCAATTCTTAATATACCATTTAATGGGACGAACATAGAGCCAAAAGATTTTGAGAACATTGTTTTTCAATGGACGCCGAGGCATATTAATGTTAGTAATGTAGAATATGATTTTAGTATTGTTGAAATTTGGGATGATTCTGTAGATCCACAAACTGCATTTCTATCTCAAGCACCAATCTATGAAACAACAACTAGAAATACCAGTATCTTTTATGGTCCGGATAAACCATTATTATTACCAGAAAAACGCTATGCTTGGCGAGTGCAAGCAAAAGCTTTACAAGGAATAGAGGAAATAGGATTATTTAAAAATCAAGGATTTAGTGAAGTATTTTGGTTTTCAAAAATTGCTCCATGTCAAGTACCAGAAGGTGTAACTGCAGAAGCTAAAGGAACATCAAAAATAAATATTTTTTGGGACCAAGATCCTACATTACATTCAGAATATATAATAGCCTACAGAGAAGCAAATAATCCAGACGCTAATTGGTTTACGAAAAGAACGAATAGTAGTTGGGCAACAATATGGGATTTAAAGCCAGGTACAACTTACGAGTACAAGATTAAAGGAAAATGTATATATCAATTTAGTGAATATTCTGAACTACAAAATATAACTACAGATATCATACAAAACGAAGACGCTAATTATAATTGTGGTATTGTTCCTGACGCTGTTGCTATATCGAACAGAGATCCACATCCTGGTTTAAATATTGGAGATCAAGTAACAGCAGGAGATTTTAAAGTAACGATAACTGAAATACAAAGTCAATCTAACGGAATAATTTCAGGAAAAGGTTTCGTAGCAATACCCTATTTAAAGTTTGCGAAATTTGGAGTTACATTCTCTAATATACTAGTCAATACAAACAAACAGTTAGCAGAAGGAGAAATAGTAACATTATATGACCCTGAGTTTGGGGAAGGTGCGTCAATGACTGTTGATGTTAATATAAATATTTCTGAAGGAATCACTGGTGATGCTGGAGGTGAGCCAGAAATCATTAAAGTAGATTTTGTAGTTGATACTGTAGAAATTGATGCAAATGGTGCTATTGTAGTAACAGGGACTAATGGAGAAACGGCAATTATACCAGGAGGAGATGATGTGAAAATTGTTAGTGAAAATGGAGACATCTGGTCTGTTGATGAAAATGGTAATATTACAGAAGAAGAAGGTGCAGCTGGTGGAGCTGTAACTGATGCTAGCACGAACGGACTAGGAGCAGATGGAAGTGTAAACGAGATAACTGCATCTGGAGTTTCAGTAGTATTTGAAAAGTCAGGTTACTATCACTTTGATGAATTGCCTGAAGGAACTTCTGATACTTTTGAAAAAGAGTATAAAATACTAGAAGCTAAATCGGGTAAATATAGAGTGCCATATAAATCCATATCGGATAACAAGGGAGAAGATTTCATCACTGCAACCGTTAACATTACTGATACTACAATTATAAAAGATAGTATTATTTTCAAAACAAAAGACGGAGCTAAAGTACTTATCGATAGTTGGGATGGAAATGTCGCAAAACTAAAATTGAAAAGAAAATTTGATTATGCAGATGAAGAAATTTTTGCAGTAATAAAATCTAAAGACAATAATAAGTATGATATTGCTGGTAGCATAATAACAACACATTTAGCTTCTGAAAAACTAGAACCAATAAATATAACCTTAGTACCAGTTTTTAAAGATGAGAATAATAAGGATATAAAGGCTGAACTAGATAAAATTAAAGAAGGAGTTGAAGAAATTTATGCAAAAGCTGGTGTAGTACTCAATATTCAAAATGTAAACAATATTTCTCCAGAAGAAATCTATGAATGGGATAAGGATAAGGATACAAGGGTAAAAGTAGGAGAAAGATCAGTTTTATCAACTTATACAGAGGAAGAATCCGTTTTCAATAAGCATATTAAGCAACAAACATATTATAATAAGAAAACGTACTATGTGTTTGTAACAGAACTACAAGCATCTAATTCAGAGGTAGATGGTTTTATGCCACTGAACAGGCAATTTGGATTTGTTTTTAACGCTAACGTTAATTCAATTCAAAAGCAAGTAAGAACAATGGCGCATGAATTAGGTCACGGTATTTTTGCGCTAGAGCATACTTGGGATGAGTATAAGTTTGCACAAGGAGCTACGAATAATCTTATGGATTATGGAAATGGAACCGTATTAAATCATTTGGATTGGAAAAAAATACATGCATCAGGTATTAAGTTTTATTTGTTTCAAAATGCCCAAGATGGTGAATATTCTAATGCTGAATATTTTGTAAAGACACTACAATTGATAAGATGTGCATACACATCTGGAGCAACTGAAATGGCTATGCCCGAAAAATATAAGAATGAGGAGGATAAAACTGCAGTTGCAGGTTTTGATTATGGTTTACCAACACCAAAAAGTGAAATTAACGGACAAAAAATAAGAAGCGCTTGGTGGACAGTAAAATCAAATGAGAATACAATAACAAATATCCAAAATCCTACAATTGATCCAAATAAAGGTGATATAATTTTCGGTAACTTTAAAATAGACCTTCCTGTAGCAAGCTACAGCTGGAATAATGGAGTAACTCCATTTGAGCATTTTAAAAACTACTTATTGCCATCTAAAGAAGATGTTAAAAAAGATTATGAAACAGTAATAAATCAGCTAGTAGGTAAAGATAAATTTACAGATGATGATATTAGAAAGCTCAAGAGTATCGCAAGTTGCGGATCTAAACATTTTTCAACTAAAAATAAGTTCACTATTATAAAAATAATAGCAAACCATAACTATGCATTAACTGAGTACTATGAAGATCTAATACTTGATTTAATGGAAACTTATGAAGGAGATGTAATTACATACTCTGAGGAACTGCTTGCGTACCTTGAGGAAGATGTGGCGTTGACTCGTAAACTTTTCAATAGAATGACAGATGAACATGGTGGTTACCTTTGGAGAGGAAATGAAAATAATTTCACAAGGTTTTTGAAAGTAATGTTTGGGTTATGGAAAGAAACTAAATATGCGAAAAAAGAAAAATATACTTATGTTGAAGTAGGTGATTATATAGGAGGTAAAATTGTTTTAAGTCCAGAAACAATTATTTATGACGGAGAATCTTGGTGGCCAAAATTATCTTTTACTAATGTACGATACAGAGAAAACAAGATTCATTTAGATACTAAATCCAAGTATGGGAAATTAGGTGAATGGAAATACGATATTTTTCAGCCAGTTTTATTAATTTTTGAAAAAGGAAAAAATAAAGGTAAAGCTACGAAGACTGAAGTTCCAGCTATTTTCTTTGCAGGAACTACTGAAAAAGATAATATTGAAAAAAGTTTAGATCAAATTGGTCTCACGGTCGATGTAGTATTAACATTTACGGGAGTTGGTAATTTTACTAAACTTCGTCACTTAACAAAACTACAAAAGGTAGGAAGGATAGTATTAGGAACAGTTGAAATTACTAGTGGAGTAGCTGATATTTTAATGAATTACACTACCATATGTGAAGGAAATGAAGAGTTTTGTAATTCGCTTCGAGAATATAATATGTATCTACAGATGGGACTATTAGGTTCTGGCTTAGTAAGAGCTAAATTTAAAGCAGCTAGAGACAAGGCTAAAAAGGAATATTTAAAGAATAGAGATGCTTTAATTAAAAAGAAAGGTGTAGATGATCCAACAATAAAAGAGTTAGATGGGCACTTTAAAATTAATACCCCGAATGGCTTGCTTTCTAGATTAGATAATTTAGAATTAAACGACTTAAAATCGAAAATAAATAAATTAGATAAAGCCACTCAAACCAAGTTTTTTGATGATTTTCAGGAGATATCAGATTGGGGGCTTAAAAAAATGAACTCTAACCCGAGCTTATTGAGTCACTGGAAAAAGAACGCTGAATACTACAAAAAACAAAGAAAATATCATAATGTTAAACATTTAGATTGGAGTAGTAGTGCTGACAAATTAAGAGCAGAAGGGGGGATTAATAAGAAGTTAGTCGATAAAATAGACCATGAACTAAATCCGCTGATTCACGATCAGGTAACTGTTAATAGAAAATTTGAAAGTTTAGGCGAGTCACCTGGAACTTTTGATGCCAGTATTGTGGCATCTGGATCATCAAATAATAGTGATATAATTATTAGTTACAACAGAAAAAAATATGATAACGTAAAGCTTGAAGCTAATGATGAAGCTTATGAATCTTTTGTGAATAATGAATTAGATCCATTCTTAAAAAAACAAGTTGAATATATGGATTTTATAAGGAAAGATTTTACGGTTGGAAATGGTAATTTATACAAGAAATTGTACGGAAACGGAGTTTCACAAAAGAAACTTTTGTTAATGCAAAGACCTGGTATTCACGCAGAAACTTTAACCTTGAATTCTTTAATTAAAGGGAAAAATGTATCGTCAATAGATGATATAAAAGCTTTAAAAATAAAAATAATAGTAAAAGGTAAAAATCACGGTCATATGGCAACTTGCCCACATTGTTTCATTTTAACCCACGGAGTAGAGATGATAAACATTAAATAAAACAAATGATAAAGTATCACTACTTAGAAGAGTTACCTATCCATAATAAAAAAGTTTCTAATAATTTAGAGATAGTTAATGGTACTCCATTTACAGGCATTAAATTGTATAAAGATGATGAAGGAGATTTATATAAAACCTATTACAACAAAGGAATTAGGAATGGTATTTCATCAGTAGAAGGTAAAAACTATTATGGAGTTTACTTATATTTTAATGATTCGCTCAGGTTTATGTTTACGCGTAGATTAATAAATACAGAAAAAGGCGAAGAAGATTTAATCACTATAACCTATTATTATGATTCTTTAGAAATTGAAAATACTGTAGTTAAAAATGGTAAAAATATTATTAATGAATCAATAGGTATCAATACTAACTTTAATGTTGAAGAATTATTAAAAGCGAATAAAGATGTACTAGGTGATATTCAACTTTATGAAATAAGTAATACTTCTGAATTAGAGACTTTTATTTGGTCATCATACAATAAAGAAGACCAAAATAGCTTACAAGAAGCATGCAGATTAGGAAAAACTGGTTTAGCATACTTCCTTAAGAAAGATATGGAAGAGGGAAATTATAATAAAGAGTTTGATTTGATCCCTTTTTATACACTTCAAAATGGATTAAATAAAAGAGTAATAAAAAAAGATGAATTAAAAGATAGTATTGAATACTTAGCTGGTGTTGACATTGTATATAACGAATTAGAACAGACAATTACAGGCGTAATTGTAGTAATGGAAGTAAATACTTTTCAAGTAGTAGATGAATCATTTTATAAAATGCACATAAATTTCCCTTATTTACCTGATCTATTCTCGTTCAGAGATGTCCCTGTAATATTAGAAGCTTATAAAAAGTTAAAAGTAATACCAGATTTGATTATATGTAATAGTCAAGGTATAGCTCACCCAAAAGCTTTGGGTTTAGCAACACATTTAGGTATCGAGTTAAATCTACCAACAATAGGCTGTACAGAAAAAAGACTAGTAGAGTATTATAAAAAAAGAAAATTAGGAGAAAAAAGAGGTGATAAACAGTCTCTAATTTGGAATGATGATAAAGTAGGATACGCATTAATAACAAAAGATAATACCAAACCAATGTTTGTGTCTATTGGATATAAAATAAGTTTAAAAACCGCTGTAGATTGGGTCTTGAAATTAACATCAAAAGATAGATTACCAGAAACAGCTAAAAATGTAAATAAACTAATTGACAAAATTTTAAAGGGTGTAATAAATATTAATTTTAATACCAACCAAGACTAATTTTTTAGTAAAAAAACAAAATAATCAACCATAAATAAAACATGAAGAAAAAAAATTACCTTAGTTTTTTAATGCTATTGTGCATTACTTCATTATTTGCTACATCAAGTTTTACTGAACTAGACAGTTTGGCAAACAAAGGTGTTGATAAGCCATTACGAATTACAAAAAGTAAAACCTCACGTACATTCTCTTCATTAGATAAGTTTGATAACCTAGAGGCAGTTCTAGCTCCAAAAGCGCAACAATATTTTACAGAGCAAGGTTTTAAGTTTAATTCACCAGATTCTACCATAAATAAAAAATGGTTAGATATGGCTGAAAATACTTTTAATACAATAAAGGAAACACAAAACTATATTGATATACTTACAAAAGATGGTTTAAGCGAACTTCCTGTTGCTATAAAGCCAGTAAACATTAGTAATGTAAAATATACAGTAGGTATTGCCAAAGCAGTTTTTAAGCCAGCATTTACAGAGCTTACTGTTTTTCTAAAAGTAGAGTTACCAAGTACCAACGAACAGCGAGGCGAGCAGGTCTTAATTTTAGGAGCTTCAAATGTAAAGTTATCACATGAAGGTGGGATTATTGGAGACGCTAAACTACAATTAATATCACAGTTTACGGTAAACTTTAATAGCGGTACAGTGTTATTAACACTAAAAGGAAGCTTTGAAAAACCAGGGACCTATGCAATTATTGATTGTTCAGGTTTTAAAGAAATGGGATTAGATGCAAATATCAAATTTGCAAGTGGATTATTATATCCAGTAGATAAAAATGGGAAAAAGAAAATAGGTTATGTAGAGGCAGATTTTAAGACTTCTATTTCAGACTGGAACGATATGGTAGTAAACATATCATTACCAGAATTTGGAGTAAAAGGTTTAGAAGGAACTACTTTTAAATTGAATACTGCAGTTTTTGATTTTAGTGATTTAAGAAATGATGAAGCTACACCCAAAGCGTATTTAAATAAATATTACAAAGAATCTCCAACGTTATGGAGAGGTGTTTATGTAAAATCATTAAAAGTAATCTTACCACCTGAATTTAAAATTAGAGGTAAGAGTAACGATAGAATAGGGTTCGGAGCTACAGATTTAATTATAGATGGGCAAGGAGTCACAGGTAAGTTTATAGGAGAAAACATTATAGGCTTAAAAGAGGGTGATGCTTCTGGATGGGACTTTTCCCTAGATTACTTTTTAATAGATATAGAAACCAATAACCTAAGAGCAGGTGAGTTTAAAGGAAAACTTGTATTACCAGTATCGCAGTTAGATAGTTTAAAATACAATGCAGTTTTTCAACCTGGAGAATATAAACTAAGAGTAGATACTGATAAAGATATTGAATTTGATGTATTAAAAGCGGATGTATTATTAACCAAAGATTCGTACATAGAGATGAAGGTTAAAGATGGTAAATTTAGGCCTAAGGCAAGTCTAAACGGATCCATGACCATTGCAACTGGGTTAAAAAAAGAAGATGAAAATAAACCAAAGCCACCAAAGAATGATGCTTCAAAAAGTGTAGTGAATTTTAAAGGAATCACGTTTGAAAAATTAGTACTCCAAACAGAATCCCCAAAATTCACAGTAGAATATTTTGGAGTAAAAGGACGATTACAAATTGCTAATTTTCCAATAGCAATTAATGAAATAGGACTAAAAACACCTTCAGATAACAAAGCAGAGTTAGTCTTTGATTTTGAAGTAAACTTAACTTCTGAAGGAGATGGAGCCAATGGAGGAGGTTGTAAATTAGCCATAAAAGCAAAACGAGACGAAGAAGGAAGAAAATGGAAATTTGATGGAGTACAACTAGAACGTTTGTTCGTAAAAATGGATGTTGCAGGAATGCAGCTTAAAGGAGCGATATTCATTTTTGATGATGATCCAACTTATGGAAGAGGCTTTGCAGGAGCTGTAGGTGCTAAGTTTACGAAAGGAATGAAACTAGAGGTAGAAGCTAAAGCATTGTTTGGGAGAACCGATACCTTTAGATATTGGTTTGCCGATGCTCAAGTTACAATGCCTACAGGAATTCCAATTTTTACAGGTTTTGCCTTAAACTCTTTTGGAGGAGGATTTTACAATAGAATGAAGATGGCTGGTAATACGAATAAAGAGGATGCAGCTTTTAATGAAATAGGAGCTTCCACTTCTGGGGTTATATATGAACCTTATGAAGGAAATGCTTTCGGAATGAAAGCATCCATAGGTATTATTACCCAAAACTCTGAAGATTTATTTCATGCTACCGTAGAATTTGGAATGGCTTTCAAAAAATCAGGAGGATTACAAGAAATTTACTTTAAAGGTTTTGGAGAATTAGTCGCAGCTCTTCCTGGAGATTTCTATGATGTTGTAGGAAGTAACTTATCTAGTATAGCGTCTCCAGATAGTCCAGGTATTCCTGCACAGCAACCCTCAGGAGCAATTTCAGCAAATGTATTTATTGGTTTTGACTTTGTGAATGATACGTTTCATGCTACCTCAGAATTGTATATTAATTTTGGTATTGTACAAGGTATCGGACCTGCAGGTAGGGCAGGATGGCTAGATTTTTATGTAGCACCTGGTGAATGGCATTTATTGGTAGGAACACCAGAAGATAGGGTGGGAATAAAAGTAAATCTAGGAATTATTAATATAGAAATGGGGAGTTATTTTATGACAGGAGATAACCTTCCTGGCAGTCCGCCGCCACCTTCAATAGTAGCTGATATTTTAGGCGTAGACGTTTCTAAATTAGATTATGCAAGGGATTTAAATATGTTAGATTCTGGTAAAGGTTTAGCATTTGGAGCGAATCTTAGTATTTCTACAGGAGATTTGACGTTCTTAATTTTCTATGCAAAGTTTGATGCAGGAATAGGTTTTGATATCATGTTGAAAGATTACGGAGATGCACATTGTAAAGGTTCTTCTGAACCCATAGGTATGAATGGTTGGTATGCAAACGGACAGTCTTATGCCTATTTACAAGGAGAACTCGGATTAACATTTAAACTTTTTGGCTCTAAAAAGAAGCTACCTATTATAAGTGGTGGTGGAGCAGTTTTATTACAAGCAAGACTACCTAATCCAGCTTGGTTCAGAGGATACTTAGGTGGTCACTATAATTTACTTGGAGGATTAATAAAAGGAAAATTCAGATTCAAAGTAGAATTAGGTGAAAAATGTGAAATAGTAGGAGGAAGTCCTTTAGACGGTATCGTTGTGATTAGCGATTTAACACCAAAAGACGGTAGTGCAGAAGTAGATGTTTTTGCGGCACCACAAGTAGTGTTCAATTTACAAATAAATAAAGTTTTTGAACTTCCTGATGATACAGAAGATAGAAGATATAAAATATTACTTGATGAATTTTCTGTTAAAAAAGACGGTCAAAAAATTGAAGGTGAACTAAAATGGAGTCAAGGAAATGATGCTGTTGTTTTTTATTCACACGAAATATTACCTCCTCAATCTAATTTAAAAGGGTATGTTCAAGTACATTTTGAAGAATATAAAAATGGTCAGTGGGAAGCCATGAGAGATGAAGGTAAAATAGCAACAGAAACGAAAGAAATTAATTTTACAACAGGTGAAGCGCCAAAAACAATTCCGCTGAGTAACATAGCATATATGTATCCGGTTTTAGGACAGAAAAATTTCTTTACTGATGAATATAATACAGGATATGTTACCCTTAAAAGAGGACAGAAATATTTATTTGATGCAGTTCCTAACTGGGAAAAAGAAATGATAATGACTTCTAGTTCAGGAAATACATTTTTGAAAAAGTACAATTACAATGCTGGTAAAAAACAATTAACGTATTTACTACCTGAGAATATGAGTACACAAACAGATTATGATGTAAATATAAAGTTAGTATCTGAAGGCACAGATGTAGGGGCTAATGTATCTGAATCTTATAACAGCAAAGATGTAGGAAGTAATGATTCTGAAAATACAGCAGAAGTAAAATCTAGAACAGCTGAAGGAGTCGTAAGTAAAGATGGAGAAAGAGAATTGTTGATTTACAATTTTAGAACTAGTAATTACACCACATTTCAACGTAAAATGAGAGATATGGATAAAAGTAAAGATTTATACGATCGCGTTGATTATCCAGATGGACTTACTTTATTACATACTATTAACAATCAAGAAGCTTTCGATTTAGTTGAATTAAGAGGTAATCAATATTCAGGCAATACTCCATTGGTATTTTCTAGAGCGTCGTTAGATGATAGTTATTATAAGAAACATATTTATCCATTGATATATAAAGGATATCCATTGATGGGGTCAATAGAGGTTACACAAAGAGAAACGGATAAAGTAGGAGTTCCTCCTGTTGAAGGTGTAGAACCAATGACTTGGTATTTAACACTTTTAGAAAACGAAGCTTCAGGAAGTGAAATTTACACATACAATCCTTATCGTTATAACTTAACACATTATTATCTATTAGATTATGAAGATTTGAGATATCAATTACTGAATTCAGATCTACCATGGCAAAACAATCAACAATATGTGGATATGGTTGAAAAAGTTTTTCCATACATGAGAAAAGGTAAATATAAAGCTGATCTTAAGTACGTGCTTCCAGGTCAAGTTCAAACAGGAAAAAATTATCAAATAAAATATATCAATCCATTAGATGAATAAGCATTTAAAAATCATAATATTATTATCAATATTTGCATGTAATAGCTTTTATAATGTTGCTTATGGTCAAAAAGAAATAGGTAACAAAACTGCAGAGGTTAAAGCAACAGCTATAGTTACAAAAGATAATAAAATATTAATACGTTGGGGAGTTACTACTCCAACAGCATGGAAATACTCTAATAAATATGGATATATAATCGAAAGAAAAACTATCGTTAAAAACAACGTTATAGCTCCAAATCCTGAAACTAAACAGCTCAATGAAATTCCAATTAAGCCAAAACCTATGCTAGAATGGAAGGAGTTTACAGAGAGAAGTAATAATGCAGCAATTGCGGCTCAAGCTTTATTTGGAGAACAATTTGACGTGTCTATGAACGAAGGCGGAAATGGTATTTTAAAAATCATTAATCAAGCACAGATATTAGAACAACGATTTACCTTTGCATATTATGCTGCAGACCAAGATTTTGAAGTTGCTAACTTTTCAGGTTTAGCATTTGAAGATACAACAGCGAAACAAGGAGAAAGATATTTATATAATATTAGAGTTGCTCTACCAAATTCGGTGAAGTATAAAATAAAAAAGGGAGGGGTATATTTAGGGTTAATAGATTATAAACCTTTGCCAAAGCCGCAAGAGTTTGTAGGTGTTTTTAAAGATAAAACAACAATTTTAAGCTGGAACTATGAAATTTTAAAAAGATACTATTCAAATTACGTAGTTGAAAAATCTGAGGATAACGGAAAATCGTTCAATAATGTGGCAAACACACCTGTTACAAATTTGGCAAGTAGAGCAGAAAATACATCAAATAGAATGATGTATGTAGATAGTCTTTTTCAGAATAACAAACAATATCAATATAGAATTAGAGGAATTTCACCTTTTGGACTCAAAGGTCCTTATTCAAAAATAATTAAAGGAAAAGGTACAGACCCTTTAATTCACAATCCATTTATAACAGGTTTAAATTTTCAAGATAATGGTAATGTAGTTTTAAATTGGGAGTTTCCTTCTGAAGCAGAGAATACCATGAAAGCGTTTCAGTTAATTAGAGCTAATAAAGTGAAAGGGGAATATACTTTAGTAAATCCATCGATAAGTAAAAGGCAAAGAAGTATTAATTTAACAAATGTACAAGCGATAAATTATTATAAAATAGTAGCTATAGGTAACGATGGTAATAAAAGAGTATCGTTTCCTAAAATGGTTCAACCAGATGACAGTACACCTCCAGCTATTCCTTTAGAATTAACAGGAAGTATTGACTCGTTAGGAGTTGTACAACTAAAATGGAAACAGAATACAGAAGTAGACTTTTTAGGCTATAGAGTATTCAAAGCAAATCTAAAGGATGATGAATTTACTCAAATTACTTTTGAACCAATACCAAATAGCACCATAATAGACACAGTGAATATAAAAACACTAAACAAGAAAATTTATTATAAAATTAAGTCCTTTGATAAACGTTATAATCCATCAGAATTTTCCCAAGTTTTGGAACTAAAAAGACCAGATATTGTGCCACCAACATCACCAGTTTTTACCTCTTTTAAAACTAAAGGAACTAAAGTGAAATTAAACTGGGTAACCAGTACCAGTAACGATGCAAAAGCGACTTTACTGTATAGAAAAGAAGCAAAAAGAGGTTTGTCATGGGAACTAATAAAAGAGTTTCCTCTACCAATAAATGAGTATACAGATGTTTCAACAGTTGTAGGAAAAACATATATGTATACCATCATTACCGTTGATGAATCAGGACTAGAATCTGAGCCAATAACACCTCTTAAAATTTCGATATCCGATACAGCTCCTAAAACACCAATTACAAGATTTAATGGAATTGTAGATAGAGAACAGAAGTTTATAAAGTTAGATTGGAAGTATAACGAAAACAATGTTCAAGAATTTATCTTATACAAAGGGGAAGCTGAAAAAAGTCCAACCATGTATAAAGTACTAACAGCAAAAGATAATAGTTTCCTAGATAAAAATTTATTAATAAATACAAAGTATACCTATTTACTACAGGCAGTTTTTAATTCTGGAGCTAAATCACCGATAAAAAAAATCCAAATAATCTATTAAAGCTATGAAGAAAACAGTACAATTTATCGTTCTTTTTTTACTATTGAGTATAGGTAATCTTTTTGGGCAAGACACATACAAAATTAGATATGAGATTCCATACAACCATACTGTAAATCACAGATGTCCAGATTACTCAGTGAAAGTTAAATTCTCTGGTGACAGAGATTTTACTTGGGTAGGTGGAGGATGGTGGCCTAGTGGTCGAAATACATTAAGAGGTGAAATAACTGTACCAGCCAATAAGAGAATAACACAATTCGAATTTTATTCTAAGAGGCATCACAATAGAAGATGTAAACGAGGTAGTAGACACAGAAGAACCCTTACAGTTAATGTTAGTCATAAATCGTGTGGACGATATAATTTAGATGTGAGTTTCTTAGCAGGTGGAAATGCACTAGGAGGAGCTAGTAGAGCTAGGATTTATATAGAACCTAATGTAAGATTAAGACACACAGACGGTACACCAGCATGGAGAACTAAAAATGTATGTGTAACTGGCAACGTTAGTTTTAGTGCTCGTAATGGATATGGTTTACCATATACAGATAATAGTATTTATAGGTTACAGTATAGAGTTCCTGGTGCTGGATGGAGAAGGTACTATGGTTCAAGTGGAAGATCTAGAATAAATCTTAAATACACCGATTTATTTAGAGAAGGTACAACCGCTTACCGAAACAACATAAACAAACCAATACAGTTTAGGATTGATCCTAATTGCTATAATTCTCCTAACTCTAACACTTTAACAGTACGATTTTTACCTGAACCTCCAAGAAGAAGCAGGCCGCCAACATATACACAACCGCAGTGTTCTGTAGATGGAGTGAACGACTTAACATTTTATTTCAATAGGCAATTGTTTACGGGGGAACGCATGAACTTTAACTTGAAAAGATGGTTTGGAGGTAGCTACAATCCTGTAGATAGTAATGATAATATAAGAACACTTACCAGAGTTAGTAACGGTGTATATAAGTATACTTGGAGTGGAAATATAGCTACTGCAGGAAACTATAGAATAGAACTGTCAGGAAGTTCTGGTGTTCCATATTGTAATAACGGAACATTACGGTACGACTTTACGGTGAATATTCCACCCCCAGTAGTATTTAATGATGCTGTTAAAGTACAAGATGAAACTTGTTATAATGTTAAAGATGGAAAGATTGATATAAGTGCCTCTGGAGGATCAGGAAACTTCAATTATAGCTTAGATGATGGTTATACCTGGAGTACAACATCATTTGCTTCTCCATCAACTTCTGTTTCTGGTTTAGCACCTGGCACATATAAAGTGAGAATACGAGACACCAAAAATTGTGAAGATATCAATAAAGGTAATGTAACAATAACAATTAATGCTAAGGCTAAAATTGAACATACTATTTTAGCAACTGATATTGTAAGTCCAAGTGCTCCATCAAATGCTGATGCATCTGTTAGAATTAATAATGTCACGGGAGGAACACCAATTAGTAATTATTACGACTATACATTATTAATTAATGGTAGTACAACAAATATTAAACAAGGTAGAGCATATCAGTCTGGTTTTACCATACTTGATTTACCAGCAGGAATTCATAAAATAAGATATACCGACGATAATAATTGTACTCAAGAATATATATTACCTGAAATAAGAGATCCAGAGCCTGTAAAGTTTACGCTCTCTAAAACTGAACCTAATTGTTTTGAAGGTACAGGAAAAATAAAGATTTCGAATATAACAGGTGGGTATGCAGATTATGAAGTGATAGTAGAAAAATCAGGAACTTCACCTCAGGTATTTCCCAATGTTTCGACTTCAGGAATTGAAATAGATGTAATTGAAGGAACATACACAGTGACAGTTAAAGATACTAGATCTGGTAAATTTGAAGAAGATATTACATTAACAGCTCCTAGAGAAATAGAAATAAGTAACATAGAGCATTCGGAGATAAAATGTAACGGTGCAAATACTACGATAACACTTACAGTTATTGGAGGCGCTTCGGGAGTATATCAATATGCTATTTTTAAGCCTTCAGGAATAGTTTGGGAAGATAGTAATGTGTTCACGTTAGCAGCAAATCCAATCGTAGGATATCGATTTATAGCTAGAGATAAAAATATTATTACATGTAAATCGAATGTTTCTTCGGTAGTTAAAATTAATGAACCAGAAGAAATTTCGATTGGTACACCTCAAGTAGTTCACAATAATATTTTCGGAGATAATAAAGGAAGTATTAAGTTAACAATAAACGGAGGTACGCCAATATACACAGTTAGCTGGAAAAAATTAGGAGATGCATCATTTTCTAAAGATGGATTAGAAATAAATCAACTAAAAGCAGGTATTTATGTAGGTACCATAACCGATGCTAATGATTGTAAACTAGAAACGAGTGAAATAGTTGTTCAAGAACCTGAAAAGTTAATAGCTACTATTACTGAAATCCAACCTATTAAGTGTAAAGGAGGAAAAGGGACTTTACAGGTAAATCCTTCCGGAGGGTCAGGTAGTTATAGTTATCAATGGTATAAAAATGGAAGTATTATCTCAGGAGCCACTCAAGAGACTTTAGAAGATGTTTCAAGTAATTACACGGTTACTGTAAATGATGGTTTTACAACTGCTACCAGTGCTATTAAAAATGTAATAGAGCCTAATAATATTGATTTAAAATTAGATAAAATTGATATTACATGTAATACAATAGACGATGGTAAAATAAAACTTACAGTCAATGGTGGAACGCCACCATATTCATTTTCAATAGATAACAAAACCACATTTGAATCGTTATCAACTTTAACAGATAACACTATTGAAGGATTAACAGATGGTAGTTATAACGTATGGATCAAAGATAATAATGACTGTATAATCTCTTCACCAAAGTCAATAACAATAGATAGACCCACTCTTTTAGAAGTTATCAATTCAGTAATAGTCAATAATCAAATAAAAGGAGAAAGTAAAGGAAAGATTAGTTTAGACGTTACTGGAGGAACCTCAGGATACTCTTATGAATGGACTAGTAATAACGATCCTACATTTAAAAAGAATACAAAGGATATAACTGATTTACCAGCAGCGATATATACAATTGTGATTACTGATAATAATGGATGTAAATTAACAAAGGATTATGAAGTTAAAGAACCTTTAGAGCTTAAAGTAACAATAAAGCAAACAAAGCAAATCCTATGTAATGGGGATGAAACTGCAATATTAGTAGCAGAAGTAGTAGGCGGATATCCAATTAACTCAACTCCTGCTGATTTTGATTATAAGTGGTATAACATAACAAATGGTACTCCAGTATCATTGAATACAGATTTAAAACTTAATAGTAAAGATAATCTTGGTGCAGGTACATACAGAGTTATAGTTAATGACGCAAAAGGAGTTAGTGCTCAGGGTGAATTAACTATTAGTGAACCATTAGCCATAGGAATAGATTCAACAATAAAAAATATTAGTTGTTTTGGAGAAACGGATGGAAGTATTGACGTTAAAGTTAGTGGAGGTGTAGCTCCTTATACATTTATTTGGAAAAGTAAAAATGATCCTAGCTACAACGAAACTTCAGAAGATATCAAAGATTTAGCAATTGGTAATTATTTCGTTGAGGTTATCGATGATAATGGATGTAAGTTTACCTCTAATGAATTCATCATAACACAGCCAAACGCAAAATTAGAAGTTTCTAAATTCGAAATTAAAAATTTAACTGGTTATGAGACTGATGACGGAAGTATATCTGTTGACATAACTGGCGGTACTCCAAATTATACTTATGAATGGAGGTTAAAAAGAAATACTACAATCATAGGAACTACTAATCTTTTAAAAGATATAAAGGCAGGAGCATATGAACTAACAGTAAAAGATGTCAATTTATGTAGTACAATAGCCGACTACGAAGTAACTCAACCTGATGAATTAATAATAGATGTAATTAATCAATTAGGAACTGTTTTATGTAATGGAGATAAAAATATAAACTTAACCGCAAGTGTCAAAGGCGGTGTAGCACCATATACATATTCATGGATCTTAAAAGGAAATGTTACTGAATTGAGTAAATCTGAAAAGTTAGATGGTATAGGAGCAGGTATCTATGTTCTTAAAGTAATTGACAAAAATGGTAATGTAGCTACTAAAGAACATACCATCACAGAGCCATTATTATTAGAAATAAGCTCAATAAATAGTGGGAATGTCTCATGCGATAAAGGAAATGACGGATTTATAGATGTTTTAGTTACAGGTGGTACGCCTCCATACACATATAGTTGGAAGCATAGTGCCACAACGAGTAGTCTTACTTCTTTAGAAGCAGGAGAGTATGAGGTAACAGTTAGAGATAGAAATTTGTGTGAAATCACAGAAAAAATAATAATAACCCAACCAACACCAATACAAATAGATAAATTTACGGTAAAAGATGTTACTGGAAATGGTTTATCAAATGGAGAAATAAGTATAGATGTTTTAGGAGGAACACCTAACTATACTTACGAATGGAAAGATACAAATGGAGTAATTCAACCAAGTACAACTTCCGTTTTATCTGCTGTAAAGGCAGGGGTGTATACAGTTAAAATTACGGATACTAAAGACTGTTCCATAGGAGCTACGTATACGATTGTAGAGCCGTTATTATTAACTGTAGCTATAAATGAAATCTCAATTCTATGTAAAGACGGAATAGCTAATTTAACAGCAGATGTTAAAGGTGGTGTTGTTCCTTACACATATTCATGGATTTTAAAAGGAGATACAACTGAGCTTAGTAATAGCAGTAAATTAGATGCTAAAGCAGGTATTTATATACTTAAAATAACGGATAATAATGGTAATGTAGTCACAAAAGAACATACCGTTTCAGAACCGTTATTATTAGAAGTAGCTTCTGTAGATAAAGGTGATGCTTCATGTTATAGAGGAGATGATGGATTTATAGAACTCTCAGTAGTTGGAGGAGTTGCACCATACACATACAATTGGTCACATACAAGTTCAGATACTAATCGATTAGATAACTTAACAGCTGGAATGTACTCTGTTTCAATTGCAGACAATAATGGATGCATTATTAATACAGATGTTAAAATTCAAGAACCTACAGAATATGATATTACTCGAGTTAAGTTAGTACGACCAACGTCTAATATGATTGATGATGGTAGTATAGAGATATTTATCACTGGAGGAATTGCACCATACACATATGAATGGAAAGATGAAACAGGAAATATAGTTGCTAACTCATCAAGCAATAATTTAAGTGATAAAATTCAAAACTTGGCAGAAGGAAAATATACAATTACAGTTACAGATACCGGTGGTTGTATTATCAACGAAGCATACAATCTGGCTAGTCCAGGGGAGTTGCTTGTGTCTATAATTCAAATACAGGAAATTAAATGCCACAATGCATCAAATGCTATTTTGGATGTTGTTACAGTTGGAGGTGTAGGTGGTAATAATTACGAATGGTATAATGCTGCTACTAATCAATTAATTAGTACGACCAAACAACTCAAAGATATTCCAGCTGGAAGTTATTATGTAATAGTTAGTAATGCAGAAGGAATTGAAGAGCAAAGTGCTGTTTTTAATGTTGAAGAACCCGATGAAATAAAATTAACAATTGCAGAAATACCACTCAATTGTTTTGAAGCTAATGATGGAAGTTTTGAAGTAGAAATTGAAGGCGGTAATAGCACTTATGAATTCAGATATAGAGCACAGTCAGGTTTTAGTGCTTGGGAAAAAGTAACTGGAAATAGAATTAAAGTAAACAATTTAGAAAGGAACACTTATACACTACAAGTTAAAGATACCAATAATTGTTTGGCTTTAAATAATTCAGGAACACCAGACTTTGAAATAACGATAACTGAACCACCAATTTTAGTAGTAGAAAAAGAAAGTTTGACAAACCCTTCAGGTTTTAATTTAGCAAACGGTTCTATTTCTATTGATGTAGTAGGAGGAACAACACCTTATAACTATGAATGGTTCAATGAAACAGGAACGCTAATTCCAGGGAACTCTAATTCAGTGTCAGGTTTAAAAGCAGGGAATTACAGAGTAATAGTTATAGACGCAAATAACTGTAGTCTTACTAAAGATTTTAGTCTAACTGCACCACCAAGATTAGAAGTTACCATTGTACAACAATCTGTTATTAGTTGTAATGGAGCCGATGATGGTAAACTTAAAGCAAATGTAAAAGGAGGAGTTCCAGGATATACTTACGCATGGTATAAAGAAGGTTCTACAACAGTTTTAAGCACATCATCTATTGTTGAAGGATTAGGCGATGGTGTATACTATGTAGATGTAATCGATGCAAATTCAAATACTGTTACAAGTAGTTTACATACATTTAAAGAACCTGCTATTCTTGAATTAACATTAAATTCACAATATGAAAATTGTGGTACAGGCAACGATTGGACGTTAAGTGCAACTATAACTGGAGGTACTGCACCGTATACTTATTTATGGAGTACAGGGAGTAACGAAACGACTATAGATAATCTTATTTCAGATAGTTATGAGTTAACTATTGTAGATGCAAATGGATGTAAAACTTCAAGTAATATATCGTTAACACCACCACCTGTATTAGTCATTACAAACGAAAACTTAGTAAATCCTAAGTGTTTCGAAGGGAATGATGGAAACATTAGTATTGATGTTTCTGGCGGTACACCACCGTATACTTATGAGTGGAGTAATGGAATTATTTCCAAAGATGTTAACGATTTATCGGCTGGAGTACATGAAGTAGTAATTACAGATAGTAAAGGTTGTCAAATAGCACAATCGTATACTATTGAAAATCCAGAAAAACTAAAATTAGATTTAGGTAAAGACGTTACATTGTGTGAAGGACAAAATTATATTCTAGACGCATCTATAGATAATGGAGTTAACTATAGTTGGACTTCTAGTAATGGTTTTACTAGTGGAGAAAGAGTTATAGAAGTTAAAGAAGAAGGAATTTATACTGTAATAGTTACTAATACAGACGGATGTATGGTAGAAGACCAAATAGAAATAAAAAGATCGAGTCAAGAAGTATCTTCAGATTTCTTTGTATCTACGATAGCCTTTGTAAATGAACCTTTTGTAGCTGTTAATGTAAGTGACCATGTACCTGACGAAATAGAGTGGATGCTACCAGCAAATGCCATAATAAAAGATAAAACGTCAGAATATGTAGAGTTATACTTCGATACTGAAGGAGAATACGAAATTACATTTTATTCTAAAAAAGGAAACTGTGAGTTTTTTACCACAAAAAAAGTAATTGTAACACATGCCGAGGTAGATTCAAATAATCAAGGCGATAACGCGTCGTCGAAACCTATGATTAGAGATTTCGTTATTTACCCTAATCCTTCTTCAGGAGTGTTTTCAATAGATTTAAAATTGCGAGAGAAAAATAATGTAAGCGTAAAAATTTACAGCTTATTAAGTAACGGTATGATCGATTATAAAAAAGTAGCAGATGAAGAAGAGTATAAAATTAATTATAACCTAAACTTAGTACCAGGATTATACTTTGTATTATTAGAAACTGAAAATGAAAAACTAGTTAAAAAGATTATTATTAGGTAAAAAACGGTTATTCATTACAAGTAAATTAGAAACTCTGTTAATAACTATCTTAACAGAGTTTTTTGTTATTTAATGGTAAGTCTTATTTTAGCATACACTTCATTTTTCTAAGATTTTTATGACGCAAGAAACAAAATATACCGAAGATAATATTCGTTCACTAGATTGGAAAGAACATATCAGAATGCGACCAGGTATGTATATCGGAAAATTAGGTGACGGATCTTCTCCCGACGACGGAATTTATATTCTGGTAAAAGAGGTTCTCGATAACTCTATCGATGAATTTGTGATGGGAACAGGAAAAACTATCGAGGTTTCCATCCAAGGAAATAAAGTAATCGTAAGAGATTACGGTCGTGGAATTCCTCTAGGTAAAGTTGTAGACGTAGTTTCTAAAATGAATACAGGAGGTAAATACGATAGCCGTGCTTTTAAAAAATCCGTTGGATTAAATGGAGTTGGTACAAAAGCCGTAAATGCGTTATCTACTTTTTTTAAAGTTGAAAGTACACGAGACGGTAAATCCGCTTCTGCAGAGTTTGAAAAAGGAAACCTTACCAATCAAGAATTATTAGAAGAAACTTCACGAAGAAGAGGAACAAAAGTAACCTTCATTGCTGATGAAGTTATTTTTAAAAATTACAAATATCGCCCTGAATATGTAATTCGATTACTCAAGAATTATGTGTATTTAAATCCAGGATTAACTATTGTTTTTAATGGTGAAAAATATTATTCAGAAAATGGATTAAAAGACTTATTAGAAGATAACAACAATCAAGAAGACATGTTGTATCCGATAATCCATTTGAAAGGAGATGATATTGAAGTTGCTATAACACATAGTAAAACACAATATTCAGAAGAATACCATTCTTTTGTTAATGGTCAACATACAACCCAAGGAGGAACGCATCAAGCAGCATTTAGAGAAGCAATCGTAAAAACTGTTAGGGAATTTTACGGAAAGAATTTCGAAGCCTCGGATGTTCGGAAATCAATTATTTCAGCAATTTCTATAAAAGTAATGGAACCTGTTTTTGAAAGTCAAACAAAAACAAAACTAGGTTCTACAGATATGGGAGGAGATTTACCAACAGTAAGAACCTATATCAATGATTTTGTAAAGACTAAATTAGACAATTACTTACATAAAAACACCGATATTGCTGAAGCATTACAAAGGAAAATACTTCAAGCAGAGAAAGAACGTAAAGAACTATCGGGCATACGAAAACTAGCAAAAGACAGAGCAAAGAAAGCAAGTTTACACAATAAGAAACTTCGTGACTGTCGTATTCATTTTGGAGATACAAAAAAAGAAAGTTATTTAGATACAACACTATTTATCACCGAGGGAGATTCCGCTTCAGGATCAATCACTAAATCGCGTAATGTAAATACACAAGCAGTTTTTAGTTTAAAAGGAAAACCATTAAACTCTTTCGGATTAAGTAAAAAAATAGTGTATGAAAATGAAGAATTTAACTTACTACAATCTGCATTAAATATTGAAGATGGTTTAGAAGGTTTACGCTACAACAACATTGTAATAGCTACAGATGCCGATGTGGATGGTATGCATATTCGTTTGTTATTAATTACCTTCTTTTTACAATTCTTTCCAGAAGTAATAAAAGAAGGACATTTATATATTTTAGAAACGCCTTTATTTAGAGTCCGTAATAAAAAAGAAACCTATTATTGTTATTCTGAAAAAGAAAAACAAGAAGCAATTCAGAAATTAAGAGGAAAACCTGAAATAACACGATTTAAGGGACTAGGTGAGATTTCTCCTAACGAGTTTGTTCATTTTATCGGAGATGATATTCGTTTAGATCCTGTTATGCTAGACAAAGAAATGTCTATTGATCAAATGCTACAATTCTATATGGGTAAAAATACACCAGACCGTCAAAAATTTATCATAGAAAACCTTAAAGTAGAACAAGATTTAATAGAAACCGAAGAATAATAAACTATTCGAGTAGAGAATAATCAAGTTAAGAATAACTCAAAAACGTATAAACGTTATTAAATGAGCGAAGAAAACAACAATTACGAACACGACGAAGAATTAGCCAACGAAAACCAAAATGAGAATACAGAAACCATTACGAAAGTAACAGGAATGTACAAAGATTGGTTTTTAGATTATGCTTCCTATGTAATTCTAGAACGTGCAGTACCTTCAATAGAAGACGGTTTTAAACCTGTACAACGTCGTATTATGCATTCTATGAAAGACTTAGACGATGGGCGTTACAATAAAGTAGCAAATATCGTTGGTCATACCATGCAGTACCATCCACATGGAGACGCATCTATTGCTGATGCTATGGTACAAATGGGACAAAAAGAATTACTAATAGACATGCAAGGAAACTGGGGTAATATCTTAACAGGAGATAGAGCTGCAGCTTCCCGTTATATTGAAGCACGTTTATCTAAACTAGCTTTAGACGTTGTCTTTAACCCAAAAACTACAGAATGGCAGGCTTCTTATGATGGTCGTAAAAAAGAACCTGTAAACTTACCTGTAAAATTTCCATTATTATTAGCACAAGGAGCAGAAGGTATTGCAGTAGGATTATCAACTAAAATTCTTCCTCATAACTTTAATGAATTAATAGATGCTTCTATAAAATATTTAAAAGGTAGAAGTTTCACTATTGTTCCAGATTTTTTAACAGGAGGAATTGCTGATTTCACGAATTATAATGATGGAAAAAGAGGAGGTAAAGTTCGGGTAAGAGCCAAGATTTCTCAATACGATAAAAAAACTCTAGTAATTACTGAAATCCCTTTTGGTACAACTACTACGTCTTTAATAGATAGTATCTTAAAAGCTAATGAAAAGGGTAAAATTAGAATAAAGAAGATTGAAGATAATACAGCAGCCAATGTTGAAATTTTAGTGCACTTACCACCAAATATTTCACCAGATAAAACCATTGATGCTTTATATGCTTTTACAAGTTGTGAAAATTCAATTTCACCACTAAGTTGTATTATTGAAGATAATAAACCGATTTTTATAGGTGTTTCTGAAGTGTTGAAAAAGTCAACTGATTTTACAGTTGAATTATTGAAACGTGAGCTAGAAATACAATTACATGAACTAGAAGAGCAATGGCATTTTGCTTCTTTGGAGCGTATTTTTATTGAAAATAGAATTTACCGCGATATTGAAGAACAAGAAACTTGGAAAGGTGTAATAGAAGCAATAGACAAAGGATTAGCACCACATGTTAAGCATTTAAAACGTGCAGTAACAGAAGAAGATATTGTACGTTTAACTGAAATTCGAATTAAAAAGATCTCAAAGTTTGATATCGATAAAGCAAAACAATTTATTGAAGGTCTTGAGGAGAAAATTGCCGAGGTAAAACATCACTTAGATCATTTAATAGAATACGCCGTAGATTATTTTAAGAATCTAAAGGCTAAGTACGGCAAAGGAAAAGAACGTAAAACTGAAATTCGCATTTTCGACGATATCGTGGCTACAAAAGTAGTGATGCGAAATGCTAAATTATATGTCAATAGAGAAGAAGGTTTTATAGGAACATCGTTAAAGAAAGATGAATTTGTGTCTGACTGTGCCGATATAGACGACATTATTATCTTCAGAGAAGATGGAACAATGTTAGTTACTAAAGTTGGATCAAAAACATTTGTAGGTAAAGGGATTATTCATATCGCTGTTTTCAAGAAGAAAGACAAACGAACGGTGTATAATATGATTTACAAAGATGGTACACGAGGACCAAGTTATATGAAACGTTTCAATGTTACTTCAGTTACTAGAGATAAAGAGTATGACCTAACAAATGGAAGTAAAGGATCTAAAGTACTTTATTTTACAGCTAATCCGAATGGAGAAGCAGAAGTAGTTACCATTTTATTGAGAGCCGTAGGTAGTATAAAAAAGCTGAAATGGGATATCGATTTTGCCGATTTAGCGATTAAAAGTAGAAGTGTTAGAGGTAACTTAGTTTCTAAACACAGTGTCAAGAAAGTTGAATTTAAAGAGGCTGGTGTTTCAACATTGAAACCGCGAAAAATATGGTTTGACGATACTGTAAGGCGTTTAAATGTAGATGATAGAGGAGAATTATTGGGAGAATTTAAAGCAGAAGATAAAATTTTAATCATTACTCAATCAGGAAAAATAAAGGCAATTACTCCAGATCTAACGACTCATTTTGATAACGATATGATTGTATTAGAAAAGTGGAAGCCTAAAAAACCGATTTCTGCTATCTATTTTGATGGGGCAAAAGAACGTTATTTTGTAAAACGCTTTTTGTTAGAAGCTACCGATAAAGAAGAAGTATTCATTACCGATCACGAAAAATCTCAACTACAAATTGTAGCAACAGATTATAGACCTGTTGTTGAAGTTGTTTTTTCAAAGAGAAATTTACCAAAAATGGAAGTGAATTTTGAAGAGTTCATAGCTATAAAAGGAATCAAAGCAATAGGAAACCAGCTTACTATAGCAAAGATTAGAACTGTTAATTTCTTAGAATCATTGCCTTATGAAGAACCCGAAGAGGAGAAGGTAGAAAATATAGAAGTAAATGAAGAAGAGCATGTTAATGAAGAAGCTGAAAAAGAGGAAGGTGTTCTCAAAGTAGATAAAGCTAACAAGGCTTTACAGGCTGCAATAAAAAAGAAGAAAGAAGGAGGAGACGAAGAAGATGAAAATCAAACAGCACTATTTTAAATGAAAACAATAGGACTAATAGGAGGAATAACACCCGAATCAACTATCATGTATTATCAAACGCTAAATAAACTAGCTAACGATAGGTTTGGAGGGAGTCATTCAGCAAAATTACTAATTCATTCTTTTGATTTTGGAGAGATTTCTAAATTACAAACGGCTGGAAGATGGGATCTTTTGAATGATGTAACAGCAAATGCAGCTGTTCAATTAGAAAAATCTGGAGCTAGTTGTATCGTAATTTGTGCAAATACAATGCATTTAACTGTAGAAGCAGTTAGAAAACAAATTAGTATCCCTATTATTCATATTGCTGAAGCCACAGCAGAGCAAATACAAGAAAAGAAACTTCAAAAAGTACTTCTACTTGGAACTAAATATACAATGGAGAAAACTTTTTATTCCGATATCTTGAAAAGCTATGGTATAGAAACGATTATTCCTAACGAAGAAGATCGATCAACTATCCATAATGTTATTTATAAAGAACTATCTAGAGGAATTCTCAATAAAACTTCAAAAGAAAAGTATATTGATATCATACACAAAATTAGTGCAGAACAAGCAGTTGAAGGTGTTATCTTAGGATGTACTGAAATACCGTTATTAATACAGCAAGACGATGTTTCGCTCCCAGTTTTCGACACGACAACGATCCATGCAAAACAAGCATTTAGCTTTTCAATAGTATGATAGGATTGTTGTTTAAATATGATTTTGATTTAGATTCTTTTTCGGGAATAGTAGTATATGTGATTTTTATAACCTTTATTTCATGGGTTTTATCAAGAATTATCAGGTATTTTATTTTACTAATTCTAAAATCGCGAAAGAAGGATCAATACGGAAGAACGAGTATTCAATTTTTTAGAAATTCTGTTAAGTTTTTTATAGGAATTTTTGCTTTAGGCTATATTGTGCTTACCGTTCCTTTACTTAGAAGTAAGGCTACACTTATTTTTTCTGGGGCTGGTATTATTGCGGCAATACTGGGTTTTGCTGCTCAAGCAGCTTTGTCCAATTTAATTGCAGGAGCATTTATTGTAATTTTTAAACCATTTAGGGTAGGAGATTATATAAAGCTAGATGAATCTAGAGTAGGAATTGTTGAAGACATAACATTGCGACACACCGTTATAAATAACTTTGAGAATAAACGTCTTATCATACCAAACTCAGTTATAAGTACCGATTCTATTCTAAATCATACTATTCAAGATTCTCACGTATTGAGCTTCAATAATTTTAAGTTAGGATTAAAAGCTGATATTGATTTAGCAAGAAAAATAATTCAAGAAGAAGCGATTAAACTTCCTATGGTTATGGAGGAAGAAGCGACTTCAATAGATATTCGTGTTATAGATGTTCATGAGAGTTATATACATATTAGAGCCTATGTTTGGATGAATGAACCTTTCCAAGAATTCAAAGGAAAATGTGCCTTGAAAGAATTTGTACACAAGCGTTTCGTCAAAGAAGGTGTTGACTTACCAATACCATTACATAGATTTATTCATTTAGATAATTAACCACTGATTTACATTTAAATTTATATGATTAATATAAATTATTTAAGTAAAAAAGCGAGTATTAAGATCATTGAGAATAGAAATCAGTTAATAATTCAATCTAGATTTAGAGTTTTAATAAATCAAATTTTGGGACTTTACTTATTTTTTTGGAAACTTATTTTTAATAATTGTTTTCAGTAAATAAAAAATAAGATTAATGATTTATAAAAGCTAATCTGATTAATTATTTCTACTTCTCATTGAGCAACTCATTAATAAAAGCTTCAAAATCTATTTTAAAATCAATATATTTTTGTCCAGTTGCAGGACCATTAAAACCCGTATGAATCTTTCTTACTTTTCCTTTTTTATCTATAAAAATTGTAGTTGGATACGAAAGCACATGATTTAACATTGGTAATTTCTTCTGGGCAGAAATTTTACTCGCAGAACCATGTTGTGCTAATAAAATAGGGTAATTAATTCCAGTTTGTTTGGTAAACCTATTAATCAATTCAAAAGCTTCCTCTGATGTTTTGGCCACTTCAAAAGCCAATGCAATAAATTCAACTCCTTTGGTATTGTATCTCTTGTAAAATTCAGCATAATATTTACTTTCATCTAAACAATTAGGACACCAAGTTCCCATGATTTGAATCACTTTAACTTTATTTTCATAAACCTTATCTTCTAATGAGATGAGTTTTCCTTCTTTATTTGGAAAAGAAAACTCAATAGTTTTATAGCCTTCTTTTAAAAAAGTTAAAGACTCATCATTAGGTAATTCGTAATTGTTATTGAGTTTAGCAGTAAAAGGTTCTTTCCAATGATTACCTGAATAAAAATAACCATTCATAGTAGAATCTGTAACTTTAGCAGTAAATAAAAATGCGTGTGCACCATCAAATGTAGATAATCGTAATTCATCACCATTAATAACACCTTCTAAAAACCTATAATCTCCTGTAGTAGTTCTAAACGTTCCTGTAACTTTATTTTTTCTTTGAGAAAAAATTCCTTTTGCGATGTAACGATCTTTTTCAGTATCTGGACTGAATACAGTTTCCCAATTTCCATTTACAGTATATTTAGGTTTTGATGTTACAGGAAATCTAGATTTTCCTGAAACGGCTACAAAAGGAACGGTACGATCTAAGTTCTTCTTTACAAAGTAACCATTCAATTCCTTACCATTAATTTTAGCTATTATATATCCTTCGAAATAAGGTAATTGTATTTTTACAGAGTCATTATCGTAAGTAATTTCTTTGACAGAAATAATTTCTTCTGCATTAAAAATGGTCAAATATTCTGCATTCTTAACTTCAAAAGTAAAAGGTATAGTTTTATTATCCTGAATCTCCAATGAAGCTCTATAGCTTCCTTTTTGTAGTTTCTTTGTTTCTTTGGTCTTGCAAGAGAAAAGTAAGATTAGAAAAGTAGCGTATAAGTAAGGTTTCATAATTGTGAAGGTTTGATAATAAGTACGAAGAAACAATAAAATCTTACAAATAAAAAATCCTAACATTATGTTAGGATTTTTATGACTTTAAAATTTACTCTTCCTCGTCTTGCAAAGGATTTCTAAAGACTAATTGATCGTCGAATTCATCTAATAAAATAATACTATCACTTGTAATTTTTCCTGAAAGTATTTCTTTAGACAATTGATTCAGTACTTCTTTTTGAATAACTCTTTTTACAGGCCTTGCACCAAATTCTGGTTGATACCCTTTCTTAGCTAAATAGGTGATAGCTTCTTCTGTAGCATCAAGTGTTATGTTTTGTTCAGCAGTAATCTTTTGAACATTATTCAATTGCAACCTAACAATACTTTTAATATTATTTTTTGACAGAGGGGTGAACAGTACAATATCATCAATTCTATTTAAGAATTCAGGGCGTACCGTTTGTTTTAGTAAGCCTAAAACTTCTGTTTTTGCTAAATCCATTGCAGAATCGATATCTCCTTTGAGTGTTTCAAATTTTTCTTGAATGACATGACTTCCCATATTTGAAGTCATAATTACAATTGCATTTTTAAAGTCTGCTACACGTCCTTTGTTGTCTGTTAATCTACCTTCATCTAAAACTTGTAAAAGAATATTAAATGTATCAGGGTGTGCCTTTTCAATCTCATCTAATAAAATAACAGAATAAGGTTTTCTTCGTACTGCTTCAGTAAGCTGTCCTCCCTCATCATAACCAACATAACCAGGAGGAGCGCCAACTAATCTACTTACTGAATGACGCTCTTGATATTCACTCATATCAATACGAGTCATCGCATTTTCGTCGTCAAATAAATATTCAGCCAAAGCTTTTGCCAATTCGGTTTTACCAACACCTGTAGTTCCTAGAAAAAGAAAAGAACCAATGGGTTTATTTGGGTTTTGTAAGCCAGCTCTTGAACGTCTTACTGCATCTGAAACAGCTTCGATAGCTTCTTCTTGTCCTACCACACGTTGTTGCAATTCATTTTCTAAATGTAGCAGTTTTTCACGTTCAGATTGTAGCATTTTCGTAAGTGGAATACCTGTCCATTTTGCTACAACTTCAGCAATATCGTCATAAGTAACTTCTTCTTTGATCAAAGAGGTTTCATTTTTTTGTTGCTCAGAAAGAAGTGTTTGTTGCTTTTCGAGAGCTTCTTGAGCCTCTTTTATTTTTCCATAACGCAACTCTGCTACCTTACCATAATTACCATTACGTTCAGCTTTTTCAGCTTCGAGTTTATAGTTTTCGATATCAGTTTTTAATGTTTGAATAGTATCAACAACACTTTTTTCTGACTGCCATTTAGCATTAATATCGTTACGATCTTCTTTTAAATTAGCTATATCAGCGTATAATGATTTCAATTTAACTTCGTCATTTTCTCTTTTTATAGCTTCTATCTCAATCTCTAGCTGCATTATTTTACGATCTAATACATCTAACTCTTCAGGTTTAGAATTTATTTCCATTCGTAATTTTGCTGCTGCTTCATCCATTAAATCAATAGCTTTGTCTGGCAAAAAACGACTTGTAATGTAACGTTGTGAAAGCTCAACTGCACCTATAATCGCTTCATCTTTAATTCTAACCTTATGATGTGTTTCATACTTCTCTTTAATACCTCTTAGGATAGAAATAGCACTTTCTGTGTCAGGTTCGTTAACAGTAACTTTTTGAAAACGGCGTTCCAGTGCTTTATCTTTTTCAAAATATTTCTGATATTCATCTAAAGTGGTTGCACCAATAGCTCTTAATTCTCCACGAGCAAGCGCAGGCTTCAAAATATTTGCAGCATCCATAGCACCTTGTCCACCACCAGCACCAACTAGCGTGTGAATTTCGTCGATAAATAAAACGATATCTCCTTCAGAAGAAGTTACCTCTTTAACAACAGACTTTAAGCGCTCTTCAAACTCACCTTTAAACTTAGCACCAGCAATTAAAGCTCCCATGTCTAAAGAAAAAATTTGTTTGTCTTTTAAATTTTCAGGAACATCACCACGAATTATTCTGTGTGCCAAACCTTCAGCTATAGCTGTTTTACCAGTTCCAGGTTCACCGATCAAAATCGGATTATTTTTAGTTCTTCTCGATAGAATTTGAAGTAAGCGACGTATTTCTTCATCTCTACCAATTACTGGATCTAATTTTCCATCCTGTGCTAACTGGTTTAAATTTTTCGCGTATTTATTTAATGCATTGTACGTTTCTTCTGCGCTCTGAGAAGTAACCCTATTTCCTTTTCTTAATTCCTCAATAGCTGTTTTTAAATTCTGTTTATTAACACCTTGATCTTTTAAGAATTGTGTAATTTGACTTTTAGCGTTAAAAATAGCTAACAATAAATGTTCGATAGATACGTATTCATCGTTCATCTTCTTGGCTATAATAGAGGCTTCGTTTAGTGTTTTTCCAGCTTCACGAGATAACATAATATCTGTACCACTTACTTTTGAAAAACTAGCGAGCTGCTTATCCAATACTTGTAATACTAAATCAGTATTTACATTTAGCTTTTTTAAAATAAATGGAAGTACATTTTCATCTACTTGAAAAATAGCTTTAAAAATATGTTCATTCTCAACTTGATTATGACCAAGTTCTTGTGTTATTTGTTGTGCAAGTTGAATTGTTTCTTGCGATTTTATCGTAAAATTATTAAAATTCATTCCTTAGCATTTTATGATTACGATCAAGCTATTGTCAAATTATATTCCAACTTTAAAATACTGACATTTTGACTTTTATTATGAAACAATTCTGTAATTTTGTCGTTATTCTTAAAATATTTTAAAAATTAAATAAACTTAATGTCCCTAATTTTACCAATGAAAACTTTTATAAATTTTTTTATGTTTTTTACTGTAGTTTCTATTTATGGTAGAAACATCTATGTATCCAAAACAGGAAATGATAGTAATTCTGGAGAGTTAAACACTCCGTATTTAACTATAACTAAAGCTGCATCTGAAGCTATGCCTGGAGATATTATTTACATTAGAGCAGGTACTTACGAAGAAACGTTAACACCTACAAGGTCTGGAACAGCGGGAAGTCCTATTATTTTTCAATCATATCCTGGAGAGAAAGTAGTTATATCGGCTATGGAATCGTTAAGTGGCTGGACACAAGATAACGGTGCTATTTATAAAACTATAGTACCTTTTACAAGTTTGGGCCAAGAAAATTTTGTAATGTACAACGATACGGCTTTAGATTTAGCTCGTTGGCCAAATAATGAAGATGGATTACCTTTTACTTTAAACTCAAAGAGAAATAAAGGAGGAAGTACAAAAACAGTAATCAATAATGCTTATTTATTATCAGATGAAATACCAACAATTGATTGGACTGGAGGTGCTTTGTTTTTTTATGGAGATAAAGGTGGGTCTGGTTGGTTAGCATGGAAAGAGAGAATAACGAGTAGCAGTTCAGGAAGAGTAAATTTTAATTGGGATAAGGCTCACGATTGGATTCGTAATTTTCATTCACCAGCCGATTTGGGAGATTTCTATTTAGAAGGTGTAAAAGGAGCTTTGGATTACCAGAATGAATGGTGGTATAATGAGGCTACTCAAGAATTATTCGTTCAAATTCCCAAGGGTGTCAAACCAGTTGATGGAGATGTTAAAATGCGTCGAAGAAATATAGCAATTAACTTAAATGGAAAGTCTTATATACAAATCAAAAACCTTGCTGTCTTTGGAGGAGCAATTGAAATTACTGGAAATGCGAATCATAATGAATTATTTCAAGTTTCATCTTTTTATGGAAACCATACTCAAGGTATCTTCAGAGACTTTAAATCAGGTAAGGCGAGTATAAAGGTATCGGGTTCTAATAATAGTATTGAGAAATGCGAAATAGGGTCAAGTGCCACTTCTGGAATTGAGTTTGGAGGTAATTTTAATCAATTAATTAATAACTACATACACGATTTTAATACATTAGGTTCCTATGATGCACCTTTAGTTGCTAGAGGTGGAACAGATAACAAAATTTTAAACAATAGAATTGAAAGAGGAGGAAGAGATATAATTAACTATAATGGTCAACGTAATGAAATAGCGTATAATGATATTTCTAGGTCTAATCTTATTGCTGATGATTGTGCGTTGTTTTATACAACAGGAAGTCAGCCAAATACAGAGTTACATCATAATTGGTTTCACGATGCGACTTCTAGAGGTAGTAAATTTAAAGCAGCTGGAATTTATTTAGATAATGATGGATCAGATTTCTCTGTTCATCATAATGTAGTCTGGAATACAGAATGGACGGGTATTCAAATGAATTGGGACGCTAGTAATAATAACATTTTTAACAATACTTTTTGGAATAATAATGAGGTAATGGGAGCATGGCATAAAGCTGGAACCAGCTTTCAAAATATTAATGTTTGGAATAATTTAGCGAATGACGACAATTGGGAGCCTCAGGCTAATAAAGAAAATAATTTAGCGATGCTTACAGGTAATCCTTTCATAGATAGTATGAATGGAAATTTTCAACTAAAATCAGGTTCAGCACCTGTAGATTATGGAAAGGATATTCCAGGAATTACAGATGGGGCTGTCGGAGCGCCAGATGCTGGTGCTTACGAACTAGGAGATAATTGGGTAGCAGGAATAAATTGGGATCCAAAAGATAGTCCGACGGGTAATGGTTGTTACGGTTTACTGGGCGAAGCATGTAGTTGTGTATCTATTAAATGGTACGAAGACGCTGATCAAGACGGTTTAGGGAATCCGAATATATTTGTAGAAGCCTGTAGCCAACCGTTAGGTTATGTAGTAGATAATACAGATAACTGTGATGATGATCCAGCAAATAGATGTGACATTATTCATCAAACAGAAACAATCATTGAAGCAGAAGCATACAACAAACAACAAGGAATTCAAGTAGAAAGTATAAACAATGGCGCAAATTCTAATCTTGGTTTTATAGAAAACAGTGATTTTACTACTTATAATATTGAAATACCAACTGCTGGTGAGTATACGGTAACTTACAGGGTCTCTAGTGCTAGTAATGGAGGTATAATAAATCTTACTACTGATAGTGATATTACAGTTAGTTATGATACAGGAATAACTAATACAGGTGGTTGGAGTTCTTGGACTGAAGTAATAACTACTATTCAATTACCAGAAGGAATTCAGGAGATAAAACTAACTTACATAGGAAATAATGGTTTCTTATTTAATTTAGACTGGTTTAAAGTAGAATCTAGTTCAGTATTAGGAGTTATTGACGAGAGTTTAACAGCGCTTAAAATATTTCCTAATCCAGTAACAAAGACACTTTCTATAAAAGGTTTAAAAACACAAGAGGTATTTGAAATCCTAAATTTTCAAGGAAAAAAAATAAAAGAAGTCGAGTTAAAAAATCAAGAAAATGAAATTGATGTAAGTACTTTTTCTAATGGTATATACCTTTTAAAGAGTAAATCTGGTAACACTGCATATAAATTTATAAAGAATTAATAAACTGTAAGTATTTTTAAATATTAAAGACTACATAGAGGCAACAATACTTTATTGTTGCCTATTTTTGTAATTAAATAAATTAGAGCAAACAAAACCATGGGAATTTTTGGAAATATCTTTAAAAAATCATCAGAAGAAAAACATACAAAACAAAAAGAAATCTCAAATATTAATTGGATTCCTTTAACCTCTATTGATCAAATTAAAGACATAAAAAAACAATCTAAAAGTAAATTTATAGGTGTGTTTAAGCATTCAACTAGATGTGTTATAAGTAGAACAGTATTTAAAAACTTCAATCAACATTTTCCTGAAGGGGTTTCAGAGAAGATAAATATGTACTATTTGGATTTATTAAGTTTTAGAGATGTATCTGACGAAATAGGGTATGCTTTTCAGGTAATGCACCAATCACCTCAATTCTTGTTAATTAAGAATGAAAATACGGTAGCTCACGCTTCACATTACGATATCACTCAAATTCCACTAGAAAAAATCTTAAAATAAGGCTAAAATTTTATAAATAGGTTGTATTTTTGAAGTTCCTTAAAATTACAGCATTTGAGAACCCTCGATACAAAGAAAAAAGTAGGTAAAAACCTATACGATTACCAAAAAGAAGCGCTCTATAGAATTTTCAAAATTTTTGAAAATGCTCCTGAGAACTATCATTTATTGTACCAGTTACCAACTGGAGGAGGAAAGACGGTAATTTTTTCTGAAATTACACGTCAGTTTTTGAAGCATCACCAAAAGAAAGTGCTTATTATGACTCATCGTATTGAGTTATGTAAGCAAACAGCTCGTATGCTCGGAGAATTTGGTGTTGACAACAAAATAATTGATAGTAAAGCTAGTTTAGACGACCAAGGAGATTACGATTGTTTCGTAGCCATGGTAGAAACATTAAACAATCGTTTGAATGACGATATTTTAGATATTTCCGACGTTGGATTAGTGATTATTGATGAGGCGCATTACAATTCATTCACTAAATTATTTAAGTTTTTTGATAAATCTTTTATTCTAGGTGTAACAGCAACTCCTTTGAGTTCTAACATCAAGATGCCTATGAAAGATAATTACGATGAACTTATTGCAGGTGAAAGTATTGCTACACTAATAGATAAAGAATACTTAGCTAAAGCTAATATTTATTCTTATAACGTAGGTTTAACGTCATTAGAAGTAGGAGCTAATGGTGACTATACAGTGAAATCATCGGAAGATTTATATACTAATACTAATATGCTTTCTAAGCTTTTACAAGCTTATGAAGAAAGAGCAAAAGGAACTAAAACATTAATATTTAATAATGGTATTAATACCTCTTTATATGTATATGATACATTTAAAAGAGCTGGTCATCCTATTGCACATTTAGACAATACAAATACCAAGAAAGAACGAGACGCTATATTAAAATGGTTTCATGAAACGCCTAATGCAATCATAACCTCCGTTAGTATTTTAACAACAGGTTTTGATGAGCCCTCTGTTCAGTCTATAATCCTAAATAGAGCAACTAAATCATTAACATTATATTATCAGATGATTGGTCGTGGATCACGTATAATTCCAGGAAAATCAACATTTAATGTAATAGATTTAGGAAATAACTTTCATAGATTTGGTCCATGGGGAGCAGATTTAGATTGGCAAAAAATGTTTAGAGCTCCAAATTTTTATCTTGATAATTTATTGACAGATGAAGATATTGAGAATACATTTAGATATGAGTTACCTAAAGGTGTTAGAGAAGAATTTGGAAATACAAAAGAAGAAGATTTATACTTTGATGTAAAAAAAGTATATATTGATGCTATTCAATCTGGAGAAAGTTCAAAAAAAGTTTTAGAACGCTCTATAGAACATCATGCCAAAATGTGTATAGAGAATAGCGAAGATATCTTTGACGCACTTATACTAGCTAAAAAGTTAGGAGGGGATATTGATGATAGAATTCATCGTTACTCAAAGTGTATATGCAAATCTACACACAACTTCATTGATTGGCTACAAGATGACTACAGAAAAAAGTTAAACTCATACATGCGTAATAATTTTGATGAAGTGTATGAGCAAATACACGGTCATCCACCACCAGAAGAGTAAAGCATAGTTATATTATAAATAAAAAATCCATTTCAATTGAAATGGATTTTTTATTTATAATATAATTTATCTGATTATTTTTTGAATTCTTTAGCAGGCAAAATTTTACCAGTACATTCTCCAAAACCAATGCGTATATCATCGCCTTGACAATAACCTCTCATAATAACGGTATCATTATCATTAATAAACTTACGTTGGCTACCATCATTTAGTTTGATTGGGTTTTGACCTTTCCATGTTAATTCCAACATTGAACCAAAACTATCTTTAGTAGGTCCAGAAATGGTTCCACTACCCATCATATCTCCAGATTCAACAGGACAACCATTAACGGTATGATGTGCTAATTGTTGTGCCATTGTCCAGTACATATATTTGAAATTCGAGTTACAAACAACGGTTTCTTTCTCTTTTTCAGGTTGTATAGCCATTTGCAAGTTAATATCGAAGCTATGTTTTCCTTTGTGTTGAAGATATGGTAAAGGTTCTGGTTTTTGTTTTGGATTATCAACTCTAAAAGGTTCTAATGCATCTAAAGTTACTATCCAAGGAGAAATAGTAGAAGCGAAGTTCTTTCCTAAAAATGGACCTAAAGGTTGGTATTCCCATCCCTGTATATCTCTAGCAGACCAGTCATTGAATAAAACTAATCCAAAGATATATTCTTCTGCTTCTTCTACAGAAATTCGATCTCCTAGATCATTCGCAACTGTTGTTATAAAAGCCATTTCTAGCTCGAAATCCAATAGTTTAGAAGGACCAAAATTTGGTGTATTTTCTCCTTCCGTAGGTCTTGATTGTCCAATAGGCCTTCTGATTGGAGTTCCAGATGGAACTATAGAAGAACTTCTTCCATGATATCCGATAGGGATGTGCAACCAGTTTGGTAGTAACGCATTTTCAGGATCTCTGAATAAAGAGCCAACATTAGTAGCATGTTCTTTACTTGCATAAAAATCTGTATAATCTCCAACACGAATAGGTAAAAGCATCTCAATTTCATCCATTCTAAAGATAATCTGATCTTTATGTTCGGCATTATCGCGGAGCTTTCCATTCTTAACATCAAAAATTTCGGCTACTCTGTTACGAACTAAACGCCAAGTTTTTCTTCCGTCAGCTATAAAATCGTTTAAAGTATCTTGTAAGAAAATATCGTCAGTTAATGGAATTCCATCAAAATAACCTAATTGATGTAATGCACCTAAATCAATAGCAAAGTCGCCAATTCTTGTTCCAATTGTAATAATATCGTCTCTAGTTAAAAAAACGCCGAAAGGTATATTCTGTATAGGAAAGTCTGAGTTTTCAGTAACTTTTAACCAAGATTTTCTGTTGGGGTTGTTAGCAGTTATTTCCATCTTGTTTTGTGTGTTAGTATTTTTACTCAAACCTACATATTTTTTCAATTCACAACAAACTTTGGAACGTAAAAAAAAGCATAAATTATAGATGTTAGTATAACATTAAATATGTGCTTCATTATTAGTGCAATTCAAAGTGAAACACTACTTTTGCCGCAAATTTAATGTAGTAAAATGCAATCGATAAGAAACATAGCAATAATAGCACACGTTGATCACGGTAAAACAACTTTGGTTGATAAAATTATAGACCAAGCAAAAATTTTAGATGATCGTAAAGAGCGTACAGATCTGTTATTAGATAATAATGATTTAGAGCGAGAAAGAGGAATAACAATCTTGTCTAAAAACGTGTCTGTAAATTACAAAGACGTAAAAATTAATGTAATTGATACTCCTGGTCACGCCGATTTCGGTGGAGAAGTAGAACGTGTACTAAAAATGGCAGATGGTGTATTATTATTGGTGGATGCATTTGAAGGTCCAATGCCACAAACTCGCTTTGTATTAGGAAAAGCAATCGAATTAGGATTGACCCCAATAGTTGTTGTGAATAAAGTAGATAAAGAAAACTGTACTCCAGATTTAGTACATGAAAAGGTTTTTGATTTAATGTTTGCTTTAGAAGCAACTGAAGAGCAGCTAGATTTTACAACTATTTATGGTTCTGCTAAGAATGGTTGGATGAGTACAGATTGGAAAGATGAAAAAGAAGATATTATTGATCTATTAGATGCAGTAATAGAAACAATTCCAGAAGCACCATACAGAGAAGGAACTCCTCAGATGCAAATAACGTCATTAGACTTTTCATCTTTTACAGGAAGAATTGCGATAGGACGTGTTTTTAGAGGTGATTTAGAAGAAAATAAAGATTACATGTTGTGTAAAGCTGATGGTACAACTAAGAAAGTTCGTATTAAAGAATTACATGTATTTGAAGGAATGGGTAAAGCTAAAGTTTCTAAAGTAAGAAGTGGAGATATTTGCGCCATCACAGGTATCGAAGGTTTCGAAATTGGAGACACTATTGCTGATGTTGAAAACCCTGAAGCATTACCACGTATAGAAGTAGATCAACCTACAATGAGCATGTTATTTACTATTAATAATTCGCCGTTCTTCGGAAAAGAAGGTAAGTTCGTTACTTCTCGTCATTTACGTGATCGTTTATTTAAAGAAATGGAGAAGAATTTAGCTTTACGTGTAGATGCTACAGATAGTGAAGATAAATTTAATGTATTTGGTCGTGGTGTTTTACACTTATCAGTACTAATAGAAACAATGCGTCGTGAAGGATACGAGTTACAAGTTGGAAGACCTCAAGTAATTTTAAAAGAAATAGATGGTAAGAAGCATGAACCAATGGAAACGTTATCTATAGATGTACCTGAAGATGTTGCTTCTAAAGCAATTAATTTAGTATCTCTTAAGAAAGGAGATTTATTGGTAATGGAACCTAAAGGCGATTTACAACACTTAGAGTTCAGTATTCCATCGAGAGGTTTAATAGGTTTACGTAATAAAATATTAACAGCAACTGCTGGACAAGCTATCATTAATCACAGATTTAGTGAATATGGTCCTTTTAAAGGAGAGTTTACTGAAGAGGCAAAAGGAGCTATTATTTCTTCTGTAACAGGAAAAGCAACTGCATATGCTATTGATAGATTACAAGATAGAGGTAAGTTTTTTATAGATCCTAATCAAGAGATTTATGCAGGACAAGTTGTTGGAGAGAATAGTAAATCTGATGACATGGCAGTAAATTTAATAAAAGGTAAAAAATTAACAAATGTTCGTTCATCAGGTAACGACGATAGTGTTAAGATTGCTCCAAAAATTGATTTCTCTTTAGAAGAATGTATGGAATATATTAGAACTGACGAGTACTTGGAGGTAACTCCAGAAAGTTTACGTATGCGTAAAATCTCTTTTAAAGCTTAACAGAATTCATATTTAAAATGTTAAAAAACACCTATAAAAAGGTGTTTTTTTTGTTTAAAATAATTTTTGTTTAATTAAAAACATAAAACTTTAAACATTTTTTATTATTTTTGGATCATCACTTCAATGAAACGGGAGTGATAATTTTTTAATCAACTCTTAAATTGTTTATTGTTTTAAGTAAAAAAATAAACAAAAGTCTAGTTAAGCCGAAAATAGACTAAAAATAAAATGAGTAGGCAATAATTTAAAAACTATCTAATAATGTTATTCAAAAAAATTAAAACTGTATTAGCTTTAAGCCTTATCGTAGGTTTCGGAATCTTAACATCTTGTGATGACAACGATGATAATGTACCTGATACTGGAAAAACTATTGTTGAGTTAACATCTGAAAACTCATTAACTACATTAATAACAGCATTACAAAAAACAGATTTAGTTTCTGCATTAGAAGCTGATGGACCTTTTACAGTATTCGCACCAACCAACAACGCTTTCCAGAAACTTTTAAACTCTAAATCTACATGGAATACTTTAGATGATATTCCAACAGATGTATTAAAAAGTGTTTTATTATATCATGTAGTTTCAGCCAAAGCATTATCTACAGACTTGAGAGATAATCAGAGTTTAACAACGTTAAACACATCATCAATTAAAATAGATCTATCTACAGGAGTAAATATAGAGACAGCTGCTGGTCAGTCTGTAGCTGTAGCTTCAGCAGATATAGAAGCTACCAATGGAGTTATACATATCATAGATGAAGTATTATTACCAACTGAGTTACCAAAAGACATTGTAGACTTAGCTATTGCAACGCCGCAATTAAGCTTTTTAGTAGCTGCGGCTAAAAAAACAGGTTTAGTTGGCGCTTTACAAGGTAGTGGACCATTAACTGTTTTTGCGCCAACAAATGGAGCATTCCAAACATTATTAGATTCAAATCCAGCTTGGAGTTCTATAGATGATATAGATACAGAAATGTTAAAATCAATTTTACTTTTCCACGTATTAGGTGCAAAAGTTGAATCAGGTGATTTATCTGATACGTACGTAAATACATTATCAACTGGGCCAAATGATGAACCTCTTTCATTACAAGTAGAAGTAACTGGTGGTGTAGAATTTAACGGTGACGCTAAGCCAGTAACTGTAGATGTGCAAGCAAGTAATGGAGTTATACATATTATAGACAAAGTAATGTTACCACCAAATATTGTTACTTTAGCTTTAAACAATGCTGGTTTTTCTACATTAGTAGCAGCATTAACTGATTCAAGACATACAACAGATTTTGTTGATGTATTATCTGGAACAGGACCATTTACTGTATTTGCACCAACTAATGCTGCTTTTCAAGCTTTATTAGACTCTAACATGGCGTGGAATACACTTGGTGATATTCCAATTGCAACTTTAGATGCAGTTTTAAAGTATCATGTAGTAAGTGGAGCAAATGTTCAAGCTGATCAATTAGCTAGTGGAACAGTAATGACTCTAGGAGGAAATATTACAATAGATTTAACTACTGGAGCTCAAATAATGACTTCAAGTATGCAAACTGTTAATATACTTGTTGGAGCAGCAACAAACGATGTTCAAGGAACTAATGGAGTAATTCACGCTGTTGATTCGGTTTTACTTCCATAATTTAGTTTATTATTTAGTTATATTAGAACAGAAACAGCTCAAAAGTGAAGGTTTGAGCTGTTTTTTTGTTTATTGTAATAAGCTTTTTTTACTTATTATCTATTCAATGCTTTCTAGCGTATTACTTTTGAGTTGTTCAAAATTGTATAAATTATGATCTAAAAGATGCGATGGATACACGTTTTGTAGAGCATTCATCATAATCGAATTTCTATTTGGATATTCTTCCGACCAATCGGCTATCATTTGTTTAATATTTTTACGTTGAAGATTTTCCTGACTGCCACATAAATTACACGGTATTATAGGAAAATTCATTTTATTGGCATATAATTCAATATCATCTTCTTTACAAAATGCTAGTGGTCTTAAAACGATTAAATCACCAGCATCATTCTTAAATTTAGGAGGCATAGTCTCTATTTTTCCTGAAAAGAACAGATTTAAGAAAAATGTTTCAAGAATATCATTTCTATGATGCCCTAAAGCAAGCTTATTACAGTTTAAATCTTTTGCAGCTTCATAAAGAGTTCCTCTACGTAATCTAGAACAAAGGCTACAAGTAGTCTTCCCTTCAGGAGTCTTATCCATCACTATTTTATACGTGTTTTTTTCAATGATTTTATATGCTACATTTATCGTTTCTAAGTAATTAGGTAATACTTCTTCAGGAAAACCAGGTTGTTTTTGATCTAGATTCACTGCAATCAACTCAAAAGAAATCGGTGCTACTTTTTGAAAATGAAGAAGCATGTTTAGTAAAGTATAACTGTCTTTACCACCAGATAAACAAACCATAATTCTGTCTCCATCTTCAATCATCGTAAATTGATGTATAGCCTCTGCAACCGCTCGTTGTAATTTTTTAGTAATCTGTTTTACGTTTTCCATGAAGGCAAAATTACTACATCAGAAATGAAGTGAAAAATCAATTCACAAATAAAGATGCTTTTAAAAGATAATCTTGTTTATTTTTGCAGTATGAATGAATTTCAATTACTAAGAGATACACTAAATCAAAGTGTTTTAGATGATAATTTTGTAAAAATTACATTAAGTAAGCCTGTACGAAAGAGCGATAATTTATCAAATGTTTATGTACGTCATGTAAAGATTAAAGATGAAGATTATTTTCAGTTTACTTACAGATATGTAACCAATGATCAGACAAAAAATTTGAAACTTCAAGAAACTATTATTGAAATAGAAAATTTACTCTTAGAGAAATTTAGAACAGGAACGTTATTTACATTATCAAACGATGTATTAATCTTTGTTTCCAAAAAGAAGAAAATATCTTACAAGACTTCTAATCCAAGTTTTAAACATAAACTTCCTGAGACACATGACAAACCAAAAGAAAAAAGAGTTGAACTAAGCGCTTATCTACAATACTTGCAGATTACGGATAAGAACAATCAATTGATTCCTAAAATGGCAGATAAATATCGCCAAATTAATAAGTATCTAGAAATTATTGAAGGCTTACTTGACTCACTTGATGCCAAGAAGAAACTTAACATCGTAGATATGGGATCGGGAAAAGGATATTTAACATTTGCTTTATATGATTATTTAGTAAATGTAAAAAAATATAGAGTATCGATTACGGGAATTGAATTACGAAGTAGTTTGGTAGATTACTGTAATGATATAGCTAAGAAATGTAGTTTTGAAGATTTACATTTCGTAGCACAACCTATTCAAGAGTACGATAATGACAGGATAGATATTTTAATCGCTTTGCATGCTTGCGATACAGCTACAGATGATGCAATTTACAAGGGACTAGCCGCTAATTCTGAGTTAATTATTTGCGCGCCATGTTGTCATAAGCAAATTAGACAACAAGTTAAAGGCGTTACGCAGGAGAGTCCATTATTAAAATATGGTATTTTTAAAGAACGACAGTTTGAAATGGTAACAGATACCATAAGAGCTTTAATTTTAGAAAAGTATAACTACAATACTAAAGTATTTGAGTTTATAAGTAATGAACATACTCGTAAAAATGTGATGTTAATTGGGAGTAAATCCAATAAAAAGAAAGATAGCAAAGCAATAGATGATAAAATTGCTGAATTGAAATCTTTGTATCATATAGAGGAGCATTATTTGGAAACATTATTGTAATTAAATAATTAGATTATTAACAACGTGAAATTATATTCATAATTTGTCTGTATAGAATGTTGCCATTTTTTTTATCATTACTCCTTATTTCTATTGTTCTTTTTAACGTGTATTCAAAAAAAGAAACTATTTCAAAATGGAAAGAGCCTAATACTTCTTTTTTAGAGAAATGGAGGTTTATTTTAATAGAAAAAGTAGCATTTTATAATGCTTTGAATAAAGAAGAGAAAGAATTATTTGAGTACAAAGTACATGAATTCATACTAAATTGTAAGATAATAGGAGTAAATACTTCAATTGACATTACAGACAGGCTATTAATTGGGTCAAGTGCTGTAATTCCCATTTTTAATTTCCCAAGATGGAAATATCCAAATATTTCAGAAGTAATTTTATACCCCAAAATGTTTAATAGGAATTTTGAAATTACAGGAAATAATCGTCGTATTTTAGGAATGGTAGGCAACGGTTATTTAGAAGGAAAAATGATTTTATCGAAACCAGCACTTCATCTAGGTTTTGCAAATGAGTCCGATAAAAAGAATACAGCTATTCACGAGTTTATTCATTTAATAGATAAGTTAGATGGAAAAATAGATGGCATTCCTGGGGTGTTATTAGAAAAGCAATATATAATTCCTTGGCTAGATTTAATGAATAAGAAAATGGAAGAAATTTATGACAAAAACTCTGATATTAATCCATATGGAGGAACTAATAACGCCGAATTTTTTTCAGTTGCTAGTGAATATTTTTTTGAGAGACCTAAATTACTAGCAAAAAAGCATCCTGATTTATATAAATTATTGGAGAAAATCTTTAAACAAGATATGGATGATAAAAACCTACATACAAAACGTGTTGATATTTCAAGAAATGATCCTTGTCCCTGTAACAGTGGACTTAAATATAAAAAATGTTGTATTGTATAGAAGATAAATACGGAATATATAATTCTGATGTACTTATAAAAGCTCCTGCGTGATAATAGTTAAAATTTATTCAATTTCTACTCTTAAATTTTCAACTTCTGTATTCCAAAAACTTGATTCAATATGGTAATTATGATTCAGCTCTTTAAAGTTATACTCCAGTTCGGTTAGATGCTTTTTAGTAAATCTTGAATTAAAGAATCCATCTTTCCCAAATTCTGTATTTATTTTTTTGATAAAATTTTTAAACAATAATATGAAACTAGCCAATTCTGAAATATTCTTATTGATGTTCTCAATTAATTCAAAACCTTGCTCGTGATCAAGTAAAACTAATTTATCGTCGCTGGAAGAATCGATGCATATTAAATTTCCACTACCATCAGAACCAAACATCCAATAATTCTTAGTTTTTTCCTCTAATTCATACTCAGAAAAATAATCTTTGATATTATTAAATTTTCCATGACGAACTATTGGGCCAAATCCTAAAAAAGGAGCGGCACTTTTGGGAAATCCAACCTTTAAGAATTGTTTAGTAAGGTAACCTAAATTTGAATTTTCTATTTGTTCGATCGGAAAATGCATCCATTGTTCCGAATTATCTTTCATCCAAATTTCTTTAAATTCAATAGGCTTCATTTCATTTGTTTAATTCATTTATAATTTAATAGATATCCATATTTATAAATCAATTTCTTTTAAAGCATTAATATTATTTCGTTCTAGAAAAGCATCAATAGTTTCAAAGTGTTCAATAACACGTTTTTCTTTGAATTCAAACACTTTTTCAGACAAACCTTGTAGAAAATCTCTATCATGAGAAACTAAAATCAATGTACCATCATAGTTTAATAACGCTTCTTTTATAACATCTTTTGATTTTAAATCTAGGTGGTTAGTAGGCTCATCTAAGATTAGTAAATTTACTGGCTCAAGCAAAAGCTTTACCATGGCAAGACGTGTTCTCTCTCCACCAGAAAGTACTTTTACTTTCTTTTCCAAATCGTCTCCACTAAACATAAAGCGGCCTAAAATATTCTTTATTTGAGTACGAACATCGCCTTCAGCAACCTCATCTACAGTTTGAAAAATGGTCAATTCAGGATTTAATAAAGAAGCTTGGTTCTGGGCGAAATATCCAACTTTAGCATTATGACCTAAACCACATTCACCTTCAATATCAATCTCTCCCATAATAGCTTTAATCATGGTAGATTTACCTTCACCATTTCTACCTATAAATGAAACTTTTTCACCTCTGGCAATAGAAAAGCTAGCGTTTTTGAAAACTATTAAATCATCATAAGCTTTAGTTAGGTTTTCTACTTTTACTGGGTAATCTCCAGATCTGGGAGAAGGAGGGAAGCGTAATTTTAAAGCTGATGTATCTACTTCGTCAATTTCTATAGGAACTAATTTTTCTAACATTCGTTCTCGAGATGCTACTTGGTTCGTCTTAGAATACGTTCCTTTGAAACGTTCTATAAAAGCTTTAGTATCTGCTATGAATTTTTGCTGTTCTTCATAAGCTTTTATTTGATGTGCCCTACGTTCTTTACGTAGTTCTAAGTAATGAGAATAATTTGCTTTATAATCATGAATAGTTCCCATAGTAACCTCTATCGTACGATTCGTAATAGTATCAATAAATGCTTTATCGTGGGATATTACAACAACGGCTTTTGCTTTGTTAAGTAAAAAGTTTTCTAGCCAAATTACAGATTCAATATCCACATGATTGGTTGGCTCATCTAACAATATTAAATCAGGTTTTTGCAATAAGATTTTAGCCAGTTCAATACGCATTCTCCAGCCGCCACTAAATTCAGAGGTTAACCTGTTAAAATCGTTTTGTTTAAACCCTAAACCTTTAAGAGCTTTCTCAACTTCAGCTTCATAATTTATTTCTTCTAAGGCGTAATACTTTTCACCTAAGTCTGATACTCGTTCGATGATTTTCATATAGGTGTCCGACTCATAATCAGTTCTAGTTTCTAACTGTTTGTTCAAGTCATCCATCTCAGCTTTCATATCAAAAATAGCTTTAAAGGCTTTTGAAGCTTCTTCTTTAACAGTACAATTGTCTTCCATTAACAAATGCTGTGGTAAATAAGCTATTACAGTATCTTTCGGACGGCGTACAGCTCCTTTGGTAGGGTTTGATACACCAGCAATAATTTTCATCATGGTAGACTTCCCAGCTCCATTTTTTCCCATTAAAGCTATTTTATCATTTTCATTAATAACAAATGAAACGTCGCTAAATAAAGTATTGCCGCTAAATTCTACGGCTAACTGATCTACTGTAATCATATTATTCACATTTAAAGGCGCGAAAATACTAATTTTGTAAGCGTATTGTTGTAAGGAATTGTATCTATTTGTGCTATTGTATAAGTAATAATGAAAGTTTTATTTAACCTTAAAGATATTAAGTCGATCGCTTTTCAATTACAATGAGTACTAACTTCTATGTTATTTTTCATGTTGTAGTAGTAACTTTAATTCTTTATTTTACCGTTTTCCTTTCTGATTAATAGTCTATAATTTAGTGAAATGCTAACTTAACAACAAGTATATACATACCCTGTTAATTGCACTAACGAACCTTTACAATTTAAATCATTTGATGGTTTTAAGTAACGGTAAATAATTTTCAAAATAAATTAGGAAAAACAGAAAAATATCTCGTAAATTCGCATTGTTAAAAATTTTACACGATAAAAATGACATTCATTCAATTACATCATCATCATTTTCATATTTGCACTCAGGCGAATTGATAATGATATGTAAGTAATTAAAACATAAAAATTAAAAATCCGTTTGAGTAAATCAAACGGATTTTTTAATGCCTTACATTAAAAGTTTATCCGAAGATTTACTCAAACAAGAACACAACTAAAAACATGAGTAAACTAAGATTAGCAGTTCAAAAATCAGGAAGATTAAATGAAGATTCATTAAAGCTCTTAAAAGCGATTGGTATCTCAATAGATAATGGTAAAGACCAGTTAAAAGCTTCCGCAAGAAATTTCCCTCTTGAAGTTTTCTTTTTACGTAACGGAGATATTCCTCAATATTTAAGAGATGGAATTATTGATGTAGCAATTATAGGGGAAAACCTTATCATAGAGAAAGGGAATAATATTGATATAGTAGAAAAATTAGGATTCTCCAAATGTAAAGTTTCTATTGCTGTACCAAAAACATCAACAGCCACTTCATTAAAAGACTTGGAAGGAAAACGTATTGCTACTTCATATCCAAATACAGTTCAAAAGTTCTTAAAAGAGGCAGGAGTTACTGCTAATTTGCATATTATCAATGGATCTGTAGAAATTGCTCCTAATATTGGTTTAGCTGATGGAATTTGCGATATAGTGTCTAGCGGAAGTACTCTGTTTAAAAATAACTTGAAAGAAATCGAAGTTCTACTTAAATCTGAAGCGGTATTAGTTAAGTCTCCTAAGATTTCTCTAGAAAATCAAGAAATATTAGACAAAATTCAATTCAGATTACAATCTGTTTTATCAGGAAGAGAAAATAAATACGTTTTATTAAATGCACCTAATGATAAAGTAGATGATATCATCTCAATATTACCAGGTATAAAAAGCCCAACAATTCTTCCTCTAGCGAAATCAGGATGGAGTTCTGTGCACTCTGTAATAAATAAAAATGATTTTTGGGATATTATTGATGAGTTAAGAGCTGTAGGAGCAGAGGGAATTTTAGTTTGTCCAATCGAAAACATGATTCAATAATGAAGGTATTTAACAATCCAGATAAAAAGCAATGGAGTACATTAAGTAAACGTGCTCAAATTGATAAAAACAGACTTAACGAAGCTGTTACTACTATATTAGAAGATGTTAAGCGCAATAAAGATAAAGCGTTATTTAAATACGCTAAAATGTTTGATGACGTTACTCTAGAATCTTTAGAAGTAACTACAAACGAAATTGAAGAAGCAATTTCTGAAGTTTCTGAAGACTTAAAGCAAGCTATTACAGTAGCAAAAAATAATATTGAAACTTTTCATGTAGCTCAAAAAGAGAAAGAGCAAATTATAGAAACCTCAAAAGGGGTTCAATGTTGGCGTAAAAGTGTAGGAATCGAAAAAGTTGGATTATATATTCCAGGAGGAACTGCACCTTTATTCTCTACAATACTAATGCTTGCTGTACCAGCTAAGTTAGCAGGATGCAAAGAAATTATTTTATGTACACCTCCTAACAAAGAAGGTAAAATTAATCCAGCGATCTTATACACAGCGAATTTGGTTGGAGTAACAAAAATATATAAAGCGGGAGGAGCCCAGGCCGTAGGAGCAATGACTTTTGGTACCGAGACCATTCCGCAGGTTTATAAGATTTTCGGACCAGGAAATCAATTTGTTACCAAAGCAAAAGAATTAGCTCAACAACAAGGTGTTGCAATAGATATGCCAGCAGGACCGAGTGAAGTACTGGTAATTGCTGATAAAACGTCTAATCCTAGTTTTGTTGCGGCTGATTTATTATCTCAAGCGGAGCATGGAGTAGACAGTCAGGTAATCGTTTTGTCTGATGATCAAAAGATAATTGATAAAGTGCTTCTAGAAGTAGCAGATCAATTAGAAGATTTGCCTAGAAAGGATATTGCAAAAAAGGCATTAGAAAATAGTAGAGCCATAGTGTTAGAGAACATCAAAGCGTGTATCGATTTTAGCAATGAATATGCACCGGAACATTTAATTATAGCTTCCGATCTAGCAGAAGAATATGGTACACAGATAACAAACGCAGGTTCAGTATTTTTAGGGAATTATAGTTGTGAAAGTGCGGGTGATTATGCATCGGGTACAAATCATACCTTGCCTACTTATGGTTATGCTAAGAATTACAGTGGTGTTTCACTTGATAGTTTTGTGAAAAAGATAACGTTTCAAAAATTAACAAAAGAAGGAATAAGTACGATAGGAAACGCAATAGAAGTAATGGCAGAAGCTGAAGGTTTATTTGCTCATAAAAATGCAGTTTCAATTCGATTAGCATCTTTAAAATAAAACACAAATGATAGGGTAAAACCTATTAATTTTATAACGTATAAATTATCAAACAACATGTTTAATCTAAAGAATATTGTACGAAAAAATATTTGGAATTTATCACCATACTCTTCTGCAAGGGATGAGTTTAAAGGAGCAGCAGATATTTTTTTAGACGCAAATGAGAATCCATATGGGGTGTTAAATAGGTACCCAGATCCTCAACAGTCAAAGGTTAAAGAACAGTTAGCTAAGCTAAAAAAAGTAGAAAATAATCAAATTTTTATAGGAAACGGTAGCGACGAAGTAATAGACTTAGCGTTCAGAATATTTTGCGAACCTGGCAAAGATAAAGCCTTAACATTTTCACCAACATATGGGATGTATGATGTATCTGCAGAAATCAATAATGTTGAGTTAATAAAGCAACCACTTATTAACGACTTTCAAATAAATATGAATCAATTACAGCCATATCTTGATATGGAAGATGTAAAGATAATTTTTATTTGTTCACCCAACAATCCTACAGGGAATGCCTTAAATACAGAAGATATAGAGTATATTTTAGAAAACTTTCAAGGTATAGTTATTATAGATGAAGCCTATATTGATTTCAGTAAAAAAGAGTCATTCGTAGGTAAAATAAATACGTATAAAAACTTAATAGTAAGTCAAACATTTAGTAAAGCATGGGGTTTGGCAGGAGTTAGAGTAGGAGCTGCTTATGCAGACGAATCTATATTAAAATTATATAATAGCGTTAAGCCTCCATATAACGTTAGTACACCCAATCAAGAAGCTGTTTTAGAAGCCCTATTTAATTACAAAAATGTAACGGATAAGATTCAGTTGATTTTACAAGAAAGAAATATTTTAAAGCAACAATTAGCATCACTAAAAACGGTAAATAAAATTTATCCTTCTGATGCTAATTTTTTATTAGTTAATGTAGACGATGCAAATGCTGTGTATCAATACTTAATAAAGAAGAACGTAATCATTAGAAACAGAACAAAATTAGTTAACAACTGTGTACGCATAACCGTTGGCACACCAGAAGAAAACCAAGAACTTATCAACGTACTAAAAAAATTATAATGAAGAAAGTATTATTTATAGATAGAGACGGAACGCTAGTTTTAGAGCCACCAGTAGATTATCAGTTAGATAGTTTTGAAAAACTTGAATTTTATCCAAAAGTATTTCAATATTTAAGTAAGATAAACGAAGAATTAGATTACGAAATCGTAATGATTACTAATCAAGATGGTTTAGGTACAGATAGTTTTCCAGAAAACACATTTTGGCCAGTGCATAATATTATTGTTCAAAGTTTTAAGAACGAAGGTGTAGAGTTTAAAGAACAGTTTATAGATAGAACTTTTGCTAAAGATAATGCACCAACACGTAAGCCAAATACAGGTTTACTAACGCAATATTTTTCGAATGAATATGATTTAGCAAATTCTTTTGTAATTGGTGATCGTTTAACAGATATCGAACTAGCTAAAAATTTAAAGGCAAAAGGAATTTTAATAGCAAATAGCGGAGATGTAGGGAACGATGAACTGACAGTTAAAAAAGAAGAGTTAAATAATTATTTAGCATTAGAAACTACAGACTGGAAAGAAATCTATGAATTCTTAAAATTACAAGACAGAACTGCTTCTATCGAAAGAAATACTAATGAGACACAGATAAAAATTGATGTGAATTTAGATGGAACTGGCAAGAAAAATATTAATACCGGAATCGCTTTTTTTGATCATATGTTAGAGCAAATAGCACGTCACGGTCAGTTAGATCTTACTGTTTTGGTTCAAGGAGATCTAGAAGTCGATGAACACCATACTATAGAAGATACAGCCATAGCTTTAGGAGAAGTTTTTCATGAAGCTTTAGGAAGTAAGTTAGGTATTGAACGTTATGGATTCTGTTTACCAATGGACGATTGTTTAGCACAAGCAGCAATAGATTTCGGAGGAAGAAATTGGTTGGTCTGGGAAGCAGATTTCAAACGCGAAATGATCGGAAAAATGCCAACGGAAATGTTTATGCATTTCTTCAAATCATTTACAGACGGAGCTAAATGTAATTTAAATATAAAAGCAGAAGGAGTAAATGAACATCACAAAATAGAAGCAATCTTCAAAGCATTTGCCAAAGCAATCAAAATGGCTGTAAAAAGAGATGCGTCAAAAATGATTTTACCATCAACAAAAGGAATGTTATAAAATGAATATAGTAATTATAAAATACAATGCAGGTAATATAAGATCTGTACAAAATGCGGTTTCTAGATTAGGTTTTGACAGTGTAATTACAGACAACCCTGAAGAAATAAAAAATGCAGATAAAGTAATATTTCCTGGAGTTGGTGAAGCTAGTTCTGCAATGCAATATTTAAAAGAACGAAACTTAGATAAACTTATAGTATCCTTAACACAGCCTGTTTTAGGAATTTGTTTAGGTTTACAATTAATGTGTGAATTCTCAGAAGAAAATGAAACAGAATGTTTGGGAATTTTTAAAGCAAGAGTTAAGTTATTTCCACCAGAAGAGAAAGTACCTCATATGGGTTGGAACAACTTTCAAGGATTAAGTGGCCCATTATTTAAAGGAGTAAAAGATAAAGACGATGTGTATTATGTACACAGCTATTATGCAGAAGTATCAGAACATACCAATGCAATATGTAATTATATTTTACCGTTTAGCGCAGCAATACGAAAAAATAATTTTTATGCAACTCAATTTCACCCTGAAAAATCAGCAGACGTTGGCGCCCAAATTTTAGAGAACTTTTTAGCATTATAAAAAATAGAAAATGAGAATTATACCAGCAATAGATATTATAGATGGAAAATGTGTGCGATTAACAAAAGGAGATTACAATACAAAAATAATTTATAATGAAGATCCTCTAGAGGTAGCAAAAGAGTTTGAAAGTAACGGTATTCAATATTTACACTTAGTTGATTTAGATGGTGCGAAATCTAGTCAAATAGTTAATTATAAAATTTTAGAAAAAATTGCTTCTAAAACTAATCTCAAAGTTGATTTTGGTGGAGGCTTAAAATCTGATGAAGATTTAAAAATAGCATTCGAAAGCGGAGCAAACCAAGTTACAGGAGGTAGTATAGCAGTAAAAAAACCTGATACTTTTTTAAATTGGATTAAAAATTATGGAGCAGATAAAATAATTTTAGGAGCCGATTGTAAAGAGAGAAGAATAGCCACACATGGGTGGTTGGAAACCTCTATGGTAGATGTGGTAGGCTTTATTACAGATTATGAAGAATCAGGAATTAAAAATGTAATTTGTACTGACGTAGCTATGGACGGTATGTTGTTGGGTACATCTAATGAACTTTATAAAGAAATATTAGAAAAAACAAATGTTAATTTAATAGCTAGCGGAGGCGTTGCTTCTATGAAAGACGTTCACGAAGTGAAAAAATTAGGCTGTGAAGGTGTAATAATAGGAAAAGCTATTTATGAAGGAAAAATAACATTAAAAGAACTACAGGAGTTATGTTAAAAAAGAGAATCATCCCATGTTTAGATATTAAAGATGGAAGAACAGTAAAAGGAGTTAATTTTGTAGATATAATTGATGCAGGAGACCCTATTAAGTTGGCAAAAGCTTATGTAAAACAAGGCGCTGACGAACTTGTGTTTTTAGACATTACAGCTACTGTAGAGAATAGAAAAACATTAATTGATTTAGTAGAACAAATTGCAAAACAGATTAACATTCCATTTACTGTTGGAGGTGGAATTAGTTCTGTAGAAGACGTATCGGCATTAATTAAAGCAGGAGCAGATAAAATAAGCATCAATTCTTCCGCAGTTAAAAGACCAGAACTAATACGAGAACTTGCAAATGAATTTGGAAGCCAATGTATAGTGGTTGCTATAGATACTAAATTTGTCAATGATGAATGGAAGGTTTTCGTTAAGGGAGGAAGAGAAGAAACACCTTTAAAAACCATAGAATGGGCCAAAGAAATAGAAGATTTAGGAGCTGGTGAAATTTTACTTACATCTATGAATAATGACGGCACAAAAGCAGGATTTGCCATTGATATTACAAAAGAAGTTAGCGAAGTAGTAAATATACCCATTATAGCATCTGGAGGAGCAGGACAAAAAGAACACTTTACAGAAGTATTTACCAAAACTAAAGCTAGTGGAGGTTTAGCAGCTAGTATCTTTCATTTTAACGAAATATCCATTCCGAGGTTAAAAAGACATCTAAAGAAAGAATTAATTGCAGTAAGGTAATGAAGAAGCTGTTTCTAGATGATATAAGAACTGTTGATATGGTTTATGATAAATCTTTAGAAAATGAGTTTGATATTGTCAGAACGTATGATGAATTTGTTAACTACATAATAAATAATGGATTACCAAAATTTATAAGTTTTGATAATGATTTGGGATTAGATGAAAAAGGTAATTTGGCACCAGATGGATATGCTGCTGCAAAATGGTTAGTATACGAATCAGATTTAGATGTAAGAGACTTAGAGTATAAAGTACACTCAGCAAATCCAGTTGCAGCAGAACAAATAAAAGGACTATTAAATAATTATATCGAATTTTTAAGAAGAAAATGAAAATAGATTTTACAAAAAGTGAAGACGGTTTAGTACCTGTAATCATACAAAATAGTAATACACTCCAAGTACTCATGCTAGGTTATATGAATGAAGAAGCCTTAGCAAAAACGGAAAAAGAACAGAAAGTTACTTTTTTCAGCAGGAGTAAAAATAGATTATGGACAAAAGGTGAAGAAAGTGGAAATTTTTTGTGGGTAAAAGAACTACAAGTAGATTGTGATAATGATACTATTTTAATAAAAGTTAAGCCAGTTGGACCAACATGTCATAAAGGAACCACTTCTTGTTTTGCAGATGAAACACCTAAGGGTTTTTTATACGAATTAGAAGAAACTATACACGAGCGAATAGATAACGATGTGGAAACATCATATACTAATAAGCTATTCAAAAGAGGAATTAATAAAGTTGCGCAAAAAGTAGGAGAAGAAGCCGTAGAATTAGTTATAGAAGCTAAGGATAATGACGATAATCTATTTACTAATGAAGCTGCGGATTTATTATATCATTATTTAATTTTATTGAAAGCAAAAGGATTCTCATTACAAGACATCGAAGCAGTTTTAAAAAGCAGAAATTAAATAAGAATACATCAAATTAGATATAAGAAAATAGTAATCTTCATATATTTATACTGAATCCAAAAACAGAATACAATGAGTTTTGAAAAAGAGTATGATTTAATATGTGTTGGTGGTGGAATAATGAGCGCAAATTTAGCATTACTAGCTAAATTAATAGCTCCTGAGATTACTATTTTAATAGTAGAACGTTTAGAAGATGTAGCTTTAGAAAGCTCTGCAGCATGGAATAACGCAGGTACAGGACACGCTGCATTGTGTGAATTAAATTATTGTCCAGAATTAGAAAACGGTAATATTGCTGTAGATAAAGCTTTTAAAATTTGTGAACAATATGAAATTTCTAAACAATTATGGGCGTATTTGACAGAGAAAGGATACATCAAATCTCCAAATACATTTGTAATGCCAGTAAAGCATCACAGTTGGGTAACAGGAAAAGAAAATTGTGATTATTTAGAGAAACGCTTCAATACATTAAAAAGTCATTTCATGTTCGATACCATGGAATTTACTCGTAGTTTAGAGAAGATGACTGAATGGTTTCCTTTGATAACTAAAGATAGGACTGAAGATGAGGTGATGGCAGCTTCAAGAATGGACAGAGGAACTGAAGTAAATTATGGAGCGCTAACAAAAACGTTATTTAAGATTTTAGAAGAAGAGTTTGATACTCCTGTTTACTGTAACGAGGAAGTCTTAGATGTAGATCCAGATACTGAGATCGATTGGACAGTAGCTCTTAAAAACACAAAAACAGATAAGAAACATAATATTGAAGCTAAGCATGTTTTTATAGGAGCTGGAGGCGGAAGTTTACTATTACTTCAGAAAGTTGAAATAGAAGAAAAAGAAGGGTATGGAGGTTTTCCAGTAAGTGGTGAATGGTTGGTATGTAATAATAAAAATATTATTGAAAAACACAACGCAAAAGTCTATAGTAAAGCAGGAATAGGAGATCCACCAATGTCAACACCACATTTAGATACTCGTTATATCGACGGAAAAAAATCATTACTATTTGGTCCTTTTGCAGGCTTTAGCCCTAAATTTTTAAAAGAAGGTTCAAACCTAGATTTATTAAAATCAGTTAAGTTTGATAATATATCTCCATTATTGGGTGCCTTTTGGCACAATTTACCATTAACAAAATACCTCATTCATCAGGTTATGATGAACAAAGAAGATCGAATGGAAGCGCTAAAAAAGTTTATAAAAAATGCTAAAAGTGAAGATTGGGATGTCCTAAAAGCTGGGCAGCGCGTTCAGATTATAAAAGAAGATGTATATGATGGAGGTCGACTACAGTTTGGCACTGAAGTTATAAGTAGTAAAGATGGAAGTATAACTTGTTTGCTAGGAGCTTCACCTGGAGCTTCAACTGCTACAGCAATAATGTTAGATGTTTTAGGAAAAGCATTTCCAGAGTTACTTCAAGATGAAAAAAACATGAGTAAATTGAAAAGAATTATCCCGTTCTATAAAACAGCAATTACAGAAGCAAATTTTAAAGGAGAACTCAATAGAGTAAATAAAATTCTTAATTTACATTAAGTATATGTAGTTAACCTATGGCAAAGCATAAATAAAAAGTATCATAACATGTAATTAATAATTTAAGAATATAGAATCTGTGCTATTGAGGAAGAATGCAGTAAATTTATTATGATATGTTTCTTAGGGGGTTGATTTTTAGTTATTAAAGGGGTTTTTCCTGTTGTGAAATAAGTTAAAAGATCCTATATTTAAAGTATAAAATTTAAATTAAAAGAATATTCTATTCCCCCGATGATTGCATCTATGCAAGTACTAAAAACCTTCTAAAAGATAATTTTAGAAGGTTTTTTTGTATGAACTAAGTAAGTCTTTTTATTATTTTTCAAATACTGAGGCAACCTTTTTTCAAAATCACATGTCTTTATATTTGTAAGACCTAAACGATAAGATATCTTTTGAAAATTATTTCATTACATACATCACAAGCAGCTTTAATTAAAAAAGCAGTTCAGAACAATAGAGAAGCACAGAAAAAAATTTTTGAAATGTTATCTCCAAAAATGTTGAATGTGTGTAGGCAATATGTAAAAGATATTCACCACGCTGAAGAACTAATGTTATCAGGTTTTTTAAAAGTCTTTAATAAATTACATACGTTTAAAAACGAAGGTAGTTTTGAAGGTTGGGTTCGTAGAATAATGGTGAATACCTGTATTTCATATTTGAGAAAGAAAAATCCGATACAATTAACAGAAGAAGAATATATGTTTTCTGATTTAGCAATTGAAAATTTAGAAAATACATCAGTAGAAGATATTCAAAATTTAATTGATAAACTTCCTGAAGGATATAAAATGGTTTTTAATTTACATGCTATTGAAGGCTACAAACATACAGAAATAGCTAAGAAATTAGGGATTTCAGAGAGCACCTCAAAGTCGCAATTATTTAAGGCGAGAAAGTGGTTACAAAAGAGTTATATAAAAATGAACGAAGTGAGTGATGCAAGAAAATAAGATAGATAAAGTTATTCGAGAAAAGTTAGAGAACAGAAGCATAGAACCTTCGTTATCTGCTTGGGAACGGTTAGAATATGCATTAGATGACGCTAAAAAGAAAGACAAGTCTAAAATTCATAATCTTCTTGGAGTTGCAGCAAGTGTAATTTTAATTTTTAGTGTATTTACGTATGTAAATTCAAATAATGAAGAAGTTAGTATACCAACTAAGATAGAAATAGTATCAGAAAATAATAATCAAATACTATCGAAAGATACCATTAAGATAAAAGACAATGTTTTCGAACAAAAAATAATACATCAAAAGGCAATTGTATCAAAAAGTAATATAAAGAAGATTAAGAAGCAAGTTGAGAATAAATTAGCTGAAGAAAAGATAATTATCGACAAAGTATTACCCAAAGAAGTAATGGTGGCTAAAACTGTAATTCAATCTGAAAGAAAATCAGGAAATGAGACAACCGTAATTAAAAATAGACGCATTACTATTAATAGTGAAGATCTCCTATATGCAGTTACACACTCTTCAAAAGAAGTGCAACAATATTATGCTAATCTCAATTTGAAAAGAGATGATGTATTAGACACCATTAAAAAGCAATTAGGTACTTCTTATAGGAATATAAGACCAGAAACGATATTAGCAGAAGTTGAGCGTTCTATAGAAGAAGATGAATTGCAAGGAGATTTTATGCAAGATCTAAAATTGAAAATATCTAATATTATTGTGGCTATAGCTGATAGAAATAAATAAGAACTTACAAACGTAGGGTGTACACCAAGTTAAATTCAAAATAAACTTTTAAAACATAATTAATGATGAAAAGAATACTAATTGTATTAGTGCTTCTGTGCACTACCATTGCCCAATCTCAAAGTAAATTTTTTGAAGACGAAGTAGTTCAAATTTCAAAAAAGATAGATAAAATTACTAAGCAGCAAAAGGATTCTTTGAAGCAAAAAGTGAAAATAATTAATTTGAAATTAGAGCGTAATGAAATTTCAAACGAAATGGCAGGGAATTTAAAAAAGGAAGCCTCACAATATCATGCTAACAGAATCGAAGAACTTATTAGTATTCAAGAGCAAAAACTACAACAATTAGTTCAAGATAAAACAAATGGTAAAATAGCTAGTAATTCAAGTGATTATGAAGAAGATGTTTTAACAATAGGAAAAAGTACCTTTCGTTTTAAAATATTTAAGAATGATAGTATTAGAAAAATGAGAAGGAGAAAGAGAAGAACAACTACACAATTTGTTTTTGCTTTAGGAGTAAATAATGTACTTGTGAATCATAATTTGGAATCACTCAACACTTCTAACTATAAATTTTGGCAATCTCATTTTTATGAATTAGGATTAAGTTGGAAAACACGCCTATCTAAAGAGCCATCAAAATTATATTTCAAATATGGTTTTTCGTTTTTATGGAATAATTTGAGAGCTAAGAACAATAAATTTCATGTTTTAAATGGCAATACAACTAACTTAGCGGTAAATCCTATTGCATTATCAGAAAGTAGATTGAGACATGTTCAAATGACTTTTCCTATGTATCTTGAAGTTGATTTTTCAAAAAACAAAAAATATTCAGATGGAAAAATAGGAGATAGAACACATAAAAACTTTCGTTTTGGAGTAGGAGGTTTTTTAGGATTTAAACTAGGTACACGTCAGTATTTAGAATATACAAGTCCAACTGGAATAAGAGTAGAAGAAGTACAAGAAAATAGCTTTAATACTAATACTTTAAATTATGGATTAGGGGCTTACTTTTCATATAAGGGAGTAGGTTTGTACACGAAATATGATTTAAATTCTCTTTTTAATGATACAGACATTAGAAATATATCTATAGGAGTTCGTTTTGATCTTTTAGAACTGAGCCTATAAATCAATATTTTAGAGATTTTAAAATATTAAATGATCTAAAGTAAAAAAATATAAACTAACATTATTCATTAATTAATCAATAAAAAGAGCGTGACTATTGCGCTCTTTTTTCATTATTTTCCCAGTCTTTTCGTAGGTCATTAGATAATATTCCAGAACCATCATGTTTCCACCCTGGAGGTTTTGTGAAGTAGGATAATCTTTTAAATAATGAAGTTTTACTTGTAAACACGTCTAGTAACATAGTATACCATTCTAAAAATGCAATCTTAATAGGATTATAAGTATTAATATTTTTAACTAATCCATACACAGGTTGTTCTACTTCAGGTTCAAAAGTTCCAAAAAGTTTATCCCAAATAATAAAAATTCCTGCATGATTTCTATCTAAGTATTGAGGATTGGTTGCATGATGTACTCTGTGATGACTTGGAGTATTAAAAATAGCTTCAAACCATCTAGGTAATTTTGTAATCAATTCAGTATGGATCCAATATTGATATAATAAACTCACACTCATTTGTGTTAATACCATTATAGGGTGGAACCCTATTAAAATCAGAGGTACCCAAAAGATAAAAGTATAAAAACCACCCGTCCAAGTTTGTCGAAGTGCAGTACTTAAATTATACTTTTCAGAAGAATGATGTACAACATGACTAGCCCAAAAAAGTCTACATTCATGAGCAATTCTATGATTCCAATAATATATTAGATCTTCTAAAAAAAGTAAAATTAACCATGAATACCACGAAAAAGAAAAAGTATATACACGATACTTGTAAACGAAATAAAATATAGTAAGCATTACTACTTTTGCTAATAATCCTACAAACACATTACCAAGCCCCATAGCTATGGATACTGAAGCGTCTTTAAGTTGATATTCATCTAACCTAACTTTTACAGTAAGTATAGCTTCTACTACTACAGTAATAATAAAAAAAGGAATTGCGTAATGTATAAGGTTTGGTATTTCTGGTATATTCATGTTAATAGTTAAGATTTTGTTCGTAAAATATACAAAACAATTATTTATAAGTTTGAATGCTGAAAAATAATAAAAAAACCATATATTTGCAGGCTTAAAAATAAATTTTATAATTATGAATCATTACGAAACTGTTTTCATTTTGAATCCCGTTTTATCTGAAGTTCAGATAAAGGAGACAGTAAAAAAGTTCGAGGACTATTTGGTTTCTAAAGGTGCAGAAATGATCCACAAGGAAGATTGGGGATTAAAGAAATTAGCATACCCGATCCAAAAGAAAAAAAGTGGTTTTTATCACTTATTAGAGTACAAAGTAGCTGGTGAAACTATCACTCCGTTTGAATTAGAGTTTAGACGTGACGATAGCATTATGCGTTATTTAACCGTAAGATTAGATAAGCATGCAGCAATTTGGGCTGAAAAGAGAAGAGAACGTCGTGTTAAATCTGCAAAAAAGTAATCAATTATGTCATCAATTGAACAACAAGCAAAAGGAAACAAGCAGGGAGAAGTTCGTTATTTAACTCCGCTTGACATTGAAACAAAAAAGGAAGCAAAATACTGTCGTTTTAAAAAGAGCGGTATTAAGTACATCGATTACAAAGATGCTGACTTCTTAATGTATTTAGTAAACGAACAAGGTAAAATTTTACCTAGACGTTTAACAGGAACATCATTAAAATATCAACGTAAAGTGGCACAGGCTATTAAAAGAGCACGCCATTTAGCTTTAATGCCATATGTTGGTGATATGTTAAAATAATAAAGAAGTAGAATCATGGAATTGATATTAAAAAAAGACGTAGAAAATTTAGGTTTTAAAGACGATGTTGTAACTGTAAAAAACGGTTATGGACGAAACTACCTAATACCTCAAGGATATGCAATTTTAGCTACTTCTTCTGCTAGAAAAGTTTTAGCTGAAAATTTAAAGCAACGTGCATTCAAAGAAGCTAAATTAATTGAAGATGCTACTGCTGTAGCTGAAACAGTTAAAGGTTATGAATTAAAAATAGCTTCTAAAGTAGGTTCAGGAGATAAGTTATTTGGTTCTGTAAACAATGCAAATGTTGCTGAAGCATTAGCAAAAGAAGGAACTGAAATAGAAAAAAAATATATTAAAGTAACTGGAGGAAATGTAAAAAGACTTGGTAAGTACAACGCAAGTGTTCGTTTACATAGAGCTGTAGTTGCAGATATCGTATTTGAAGTAGTAGCTGAGAAGTAATATTTAGGTTAATTACTTGTTAAAAAAAAGTTAAGCATGTTCGTTATGAACATGCTTTTTTTGTATAGTTTTGTAAAATACAATTAAATTAATATAAAGATATTTCAAAATGAAAAAGTATTTGATTCTAGCTTTGTTAACACTGAGTATAAGTACAATAAGTGCTCAGGTAACAACATCGAAAATACGAGGAGTTATTACAGATAAAGCTGGCGAAGGACTATTTGGTGCAAATATTGTTGTTTTGCACATGCCATCTGGAACTGTATCGGGAGCTGTTGCACAAGATAATGGGAAGTATATAGTACCAAATTTAAGAGTAGGAGGACCATATAAGATAACATTTAGTTATATAGGTTTTGAGTCTCAAAATGTTGAAAATATTTATTTAACATTAGGGAAAACTACGAATATAGATGCATCACTAGCCGAAGACGGTGAAACACTTGACGAAGTTGTTATTTCAGCTTCAAAAAGTAAAGTATTTAATAGTGATAGAACAGGAGCACAAACAAGTGTATCTGCTTTACAATTAAAAACATTACCCACAATCTCAAGGTCAGCCTCTGACTTTACAAGATTAGAACCAACTGCAAGTAATGGTTCTTTTGGAGGAAGAAACGATCAGTTTAACAACTTTTCTTTAGATGGATCTATTTTTAATAATCCTTTTGGATTGGATGCCGCTACACCAGGTGGACAAACAAGTTCCCAGCCAATTTCTTTAGATGCAATTGAACAAATTTCTGTTTCTACTGCACCATATGATGTAACACTTTCTGGATTTACAGGTGCTTCTGTAGACGCAGTAACCAAAAGTGGTACTAATGAATTTAAAGGAACAGTTTATGGCTTCTATAGAAATCAAGATTTAACCGGAGGAACGATCAAAGGTCAAGATGTAGTAAAACCTAAATTGACTCAAAGTCAATATGGTGTTAGTATTGGTGGACCAATAGTAAAAGATAAGTTATTTTTCTTTGCAAATTTTGAAAAAGATGAAAGAACAGATTTAGGTAGTGCAGGATGGGTACCAAATACTGGATCTGGAGCAATTAATGAATCAACAGTTTTAGAAACAGATTTAGTAACAGTTAGTAACGCATTAGCTGCTTTAGGTTATGATACTGGAGCTTATGAAGGGTTTACTTACGATTCAGGCTCAACTAAGGGTATTTTTAAATTAGATTGGAACGTGAATGAAAAGAATAGACTCGCATTAGTGTATAACTTTTTAAGAGCGTCTAAAGAAAAGCCAGCACATCCAACAGCGTTAGGCATAAGAGGTCCAAGTGCTACTACGCTACAATTTGAAAATTCTGGTTATGAAATTAATAATAATATTGATTCATTTTTATTAGAATTGAATTCTAATTTCAACGAGACAACTACTAATAAGTTACAAGTAGGTTACACAATTTTTGATGATTTTAGAAATTCATTATCGAGTCCAGCACCTAGTATCATCATAGAAAATGGAAGTGGAGCTAACTATATAGTTGCAGGTCACGAACCATTTTCAATTAATAATAAGTTAGATCAAAGAGTATTTCAGTTAACAAATAATATGAATTTCTTCCAAGGAGATCATACTATAACAGTTGGTTTTTCTTTCGAAAAATTTATGTTCGATAATTCGTTCAATTTAGGTACTTATGGAGGAACTTTTGGATTCGATGTAAATAACACACCTTTTAACTTTGGAGATGATAGAAACTTTACCAGCGTAAATGATTTCTTAACCTTTGCTCAACCAGGTGGATTAATTGATAACTTAATAAATGGAGCTCAAAGTACATTCAATACAAATAATGCTAATGATAGTTGGTCGCTTGCTGAAACTAATGTAGGACAGTTAGCTTTTTATTTACAAGATGAATGGGAAGTGAACAACGATATTAAATTAACATATGGAGTACGTTTTGACAAACCTTTATTTTTTGATACAAAAGAAAAAATTCAGGAAAATATAGATAGAAAAGGTACTTATCAGCCAGGAAATGTTTATTACGATCCAGCAACTAACGAATCAACAACATTAAATTCTCTTGATTTACCATCTAATCAATGGTTAATTTCACCAAGAGTTGGTTTCAACTGGGATGTTAATGGAGAAGGGAAACTACAGGTTAGAGGTGGTACAGGTATATTTACAGGACGTTTGCCATTTGTATGGTTAGGTAACCAAGTTCAGGGAGTAGATTTTTTCTTTTATCAAACAGTAGATCAGGATTTCAAATTTCCTCAAGTTTGGAGGTCTAATATTGGAGGTGACTACCGATTTGAAAATGGTTTAGTATTTACTACCGATTTTGTGTATACTAAAGACATCAATGGTGCACATGTTCAAAATTGGGGACTAAGAACTCCTTCAGGAACGTTGAATGCACCTGGTGATAATAGAGTAATCTATGAAAATACTGATAAATCTGTAGATCAATTTGGAGGTCCAACTAATGCATATGTCTTTACAAACTCGGATAAAGGAAGAACTATTAATGCTACTTTTAAATTAGAAAAATCTTTCGATAATGGGATTTATGCAAATTTAGCATACAGTTACTTAAACTCTAAAGATGTAAATTCTATTGAAGCTGAGATTACCGGTGATGCATTTAATTTTAATCCTGTGTTAGGTAATGCGAACAACGATGTATTAGCATTTTCAAAGTACGGAGATACACATAGGATTATTGGAGTTGCTTCTAAGAAGTTCATGTACGGTAATGATAAATATGCAACTACGATTTCAACATTCTTTGAATATGCAAAAGGAGGTAGGTTTAACTACACTTATGGAGGTGATATTAATAATGATGGATCTAGAGTTAATGACTTATTATATGTTCCTACGGCTAGTGAATTAAGTACAATGCAATTTAGTAATGCTGGAGACGCGCAAAGTTTTGAGAGTTACATTCAGCAAGATGAGTATTTAAGTTCAAGAAGAGGGCAATATGCTGAGCGATACGGTGCTTTAGCTCCATGGAGAGGACGTTGGGATATGAAATTATTACAAGATTTTAATTTCAATGTTTCTGATAATAAACAAAATACGATTCAATTAAGTATAGATATTTTAAATGTAGGAAATCTAATTAATTCAGATTGGGGTGTAGTACAACAGCCAAATAATGTTCAGCCTTTAGGTGTTAGTGTTGATCCTTTAACTAATACACCAACATATTCTTTTACACCAGGTTTAACAGAGACTTTCGGTGTTGATAATAGTTTAAATTCTCGTTGGCAAATGCAGTTAGGCTTACGTTATATATTCTAAAAAAAAGAGGCTTTACAAAATTGAAAACCACAGTTGTTAAATAACTGTGGTTTTTGTTTTTATAAAAAAGGGGGTTTTCCCTGTAAGTTGGTTTATAGTTTTTTAGATATTTGCGATAATTACAACTTTATATAATTATTAGGGGATTATTGATTATATAAGTATAGGAACTTTGGTATTTATATCAAAGTTCTTTCTTTTATATAACAATATCTTGATTTTTTATAATATCCTCAAAAGTTTCTCTTTTTCTAATTAGGTAGTCTTTTTTATTATGAATCATAACTTCAGCAGGTCTATATCTTGAATTATAGTTTGAAGCCATAGAAAAGCAATAAGCACCGGCATTATGAAAACATAAAACATCTTCTTCTCTAATTTCACTTATCCTTCTATTGGTCCCAAAAGTATCTGTTTCACATATATAACCCACTATACTGTAAAAACGTTCTCTACCTTTTGGATTAGAAATATTTTCGATATGGTGGTACGAATTATAAAACATAGGACGAATTAAGTGATTCAATCCACTATCGATACCTGCAAATACAGTAGATGTAGTTTGCTTAATAACGTTTACTGTAGCCAAAAAGTAACCTGCTTCACTTACTAGAAACTTACCAGGCTCAAACATTAGAGTTAGTTCTTTACCATACTCTTTACAGAAGTCATTGAAACGTTTCGATAGGTGTTTCCCTAATTCATCAATATTTGTTGAAATATCACCTAACTTATACGGAACTTTAAAACCACTTCCGAAATCAATAAATTCAATATTTTTAAATTCTTTGGTAATTTTAAAAAGAATTTCAGTAGCCATTAAAAAGGTATCGATATCAAGAATATCAGATCCTGTGTGCATATGTATACCATTAATCAACATTCCTGTATTTTCAACCACACGCTTAATATGAGGTACTTGATGTATTGAAATCCCAAACTTAGAATCGATATGGCCAACTGATATTTTTGAGTTTCCACCTGCCATAACGTGTGGATTGATGCGGATACAAACTGGAGTTTTTGGGTATTTTTGTCCGAATAACTCTAAAATAGATAAATTATCTATATTTATTTGAACTCCTAACTTGGCAACATCTTCAATCTCCTTTAAAGAAACACCATTTGGCGTATATATAATATCCTTAGGGTTAAATCCAGCACTCAAACTTAATCGAACCTCTTGAATAGAAACAGTATCTAAACCACTTTCCAGTTCATTAAATACCTTCAGAATATTAACGTTAGATAACGCTTTAACAGCATAATTTATCTTTACGTTTTTTACTTTAGAAAAAGCACTTGTGATTTTCTTATACTGACTTTTTATCTTGTCAGTATTATAAACGTATAAAGGACTTTCGTACTTTTTTGCTAAATCTAATAATAAATTTTGTTCCATTGCTTTTAATTTATAAATTCAAAAATATAGATATCAACTTCAAAAAAAAAATGGAATATTAGAATATAACATAATCTATTTTTTGTGTGAAATATTACACTAAAAAGTTAACCTAATCTTAAAACTTAAACACAAAAAAAGAGCTGAATACTATTCAACTCTTTTTTATCAGGTATTTGATTTAATACTTATCAGATATAATTTTACTTTTGGTACTAGTGAACAAGTTAGGTTGTTATTGAGAAAAACGTAATAGATAAAATCTCCTGTGGCAGTTTTCTGCGGAGTAGAAAGACTATTTCAGCTATTTTCTCACATAGAACACATCATGCTACTTAATTTATTAAGTAAAACTTTTAGTAGTTATTTTCTGTGCTATACCCACAATTACTTCAGTTGCTTTGATTATTGATTCAACAGGAACATATTCGTAACGTCCATGAAAATTATGGCCTCCAGCAAAAATATTAGGACACGGTAAACCTTTGAAAGAAAGTTGAGAACCGTCTGTACCTCCTCTAATAGGCTTAATTAATGGCTGTATTCCCATGTCTTTCATTACTTCTTCTGCGATGTCAACAATATGCATAACAGGTTCAACCTTTTCTTTCATGTTAAAATACTGATCTTTGATTTCAATTTGTATTGCTTCTTTACCAATTTCAGTATTAATTTGTTTAGCTGTACGCAACATTAGTTCTTTTCGCTTTTGAAATAAACTCATATCATGATCTCTAATGATATATTGTAATACAGTTTGTTCTACTTTTCCTTCCATAGTATGTAAATGGAAGAAACCTTCGTAATCAGAAGTTTGCTCTGGTACTTCATTAGCAGGGAGTGCATTTATAAATTGGCTAGCAATAGTCATTGAATTCACCATTTTGCCTTTAGCGTAACCAGGATGTACAATTTTACCATTAATAGTTACAACAGCTCCAGCAGCATTAAAATTTTCGTATTCTAGTTCACCAATTTGACTTCCATCCATTGTGTAAGCCCATTCCGCTCCAAACTTATCAACATCAAATAGATGAGCACCTTTACCAACTTCTTCATCAGGAGTAAAGCAAATACGTATTTTACCATGTTTAATTTCTGGATGTTGAATTAAATACTCCATAGCAGATACAATTTCTGTAACCCCAGCTTTATCGTCAGCACCTAGTAATGTCGTACCGTCGGTAGTTATAATCGTTTGTCCTTTATATTGTAATAAGTCTTCAAAGTAAGAAGGCGATAAGACAATATTTTCTTCTTTGTTTAATAAAATGTCACCACCTTCATAATTCTCATGGATCTGTGGTTTTACATTAGCACCTGTAAAATCCGGACTTGTATCAATATGAGATACAAAACCAATAGTAGGTACTTCATAATCAATATTACTAGGTAAAGTAGCCATTAAATAGCAATTGTCATCTAATTCAACATCATGCATACCAATTTCATTCAGCTCTTTTTCTAATAAACGTGCTAAATTCCACTGTTTTTCAGTGCTAGGAAAGTCCGGGTTATTTGGATCAGATTCAGTATCAATAGTTACATATTTTATGAATCTTTCTATGATATGTTGTTTATTCATTTGGTCTAGTTTAAAGTTCAAAAATAATTATTTCAAACGTATATTTTCAATTAATTTAACAGCGTCACAAATCCTTTGATCTACAAGTGAGTCTCCATAAATTTCTGTTTTTACATGAAGAAATCCAGTAGTAGCCTTACTATAAACATTAAGAAGGTGATAGGTATATTTTCCTTTCTTTCCTGTTGCTAGATTATAATATCCATCATTATTCAGAAAGGAAATTTTTTTACTATTCAACTCTTTGAGTTCTAAACTAAGATTATCTGCTTTTACTTTATCAATGAATTTTGAATCAATTTCGTTTGTGTTCAGAATAAATGTGGCGTCTAACAGAATCGCTTTTGTCAAACTCTGTGTTGTGTCAGCTGTATAAACTGAAGAAACACCGTCATCATAATAGAGTTTAGTATTCCAATGTTTAGGTAATTTAATACTGAAAACCTTCTTAAAATCATCCATTTTTTTTAAGGAAGAAAAGTTTGAGTTTTCACAGTTGAAGTCTTCAGATAATTGATTGGGAGTGCAAGAAAATATTAAGACTGCAATACACGCAATGAAGATATATTTCATGATTGTTCTTTTTCAAAATAAGTTATAAGCAAATCTACAACATAGCTGTAAGATTTTATTCCGTTAGATTGATTATTTGCTTTTAAATATGAATTATATCCTTTTTTTATATAGGGTTCGATAGGATTTTCATATTGTTTCCAAAACAGATAATTATCTTTTAATTCTTTGCCAATACCCTTGTTTGTGTTTTTCCAAAGCATTTTATATAATGCTGTGTCACGCTTTCTAATTTCTCCCATACAATACCTAAATGCCATTCTATAACCAGAATAATTAAAGTAAACGTCTTTACTATGAATTGAAGCTAAAAAACCGATGAAATTAGCTTCATTTTCAGCAGACCAACCTATTTGATGCGCAATTTCATGACAAGCTGTGGCTGGAAATCCAGCCTTAGGAATTAGTCGATTTACTTGTGCCTCTCCAGTGATTGGATTTAAATACCCTGAGGTACCATTGTACGATTGAAACGTACTTACCAAAGAGTTCTTAATGGACATATTAACGTAATTTAATTGAGGGTATATGGTAGACAATACATCATAGGCAGGTTTCGTTTTCTTATAAATCTCTCTAGTTGAATAAGGAACTACTACTTTTAATGTGTCGTTATTAGTAATTGTATAGTGTATGCGGTTAAGTCTACTTATAATTTTTCTTGTGGTATTTTCTAATTGCTCTGTTGTGTATTTGGATTGCTTTAAATTTAGACTTTCTGAAAGTGGAGCTCGAAAGTAATTTAATCCCCAAAAAGCATAAAAGCAAAAGTAAAGGATTGACAAAAAAGCAATTAATTGAACGGTTTTTGCAATAATTGTTTTAAATCGATGTTTAAAAAGTAGGTATATTTGATAGCAAAACATACCTATCAAGAAAAGTCCCAATACATCTCCAAAGGAAAAAGGAATCCATCCTAATACAAAACGTAAAAATTTTGAAATATAAGGGTAAATTCCGTTAGAATAATAGTACTCAATAAATGAAGGTTTATGGCTTAGGTATTGAATAATTATAACCTGAATAGGTAATAAAATAGCAAGTATTACATGTTTTTTATGAAGCTTCATTCTTTCAAAAATAATAAACATTAAACGTTATCAACAACTTAGTAACAATTTTGTTTACATTTTTTGTTAAAAAGAAAAATAGGAGTCGTTATAATGAATGTCAACCTAAAAAATTACTTTTGTCGTCATGGAAAAAACTAAAGGTTTAAGAGGTACGAAGATTGACAAATCTCGCATCATTAATTTAGAGAAAGGGAAGCTACCACCTCAGGCTATCGATTTAGAAGAGGCTGTTTTAGGAGCTATGATGACCGATAAGAAAGGAATTGATGATGTAATCGATATCTTACACCCAGAGGCTTTTTACGATAAAAGGCATCAAGAAATTTATGCCGCTATTTATGCGCTTTTCCAAAATTCCGAACCTATAGACTTGTTAACTGTTTCTAATCAGTTAAGAAAAGATGCGAAACTAGATATTGCTGGTGGTGATTTCTACATCATCGGTCTAACGCAAAAAGTAGCTTCGTCTGCACATATTGAATTTCACTCTAGAATTATTCTTCAGAAATATATTCAACGTAGGTTAATTACCATTTCTTCAGAAATAATAGAGAATGCATATGACGAAACTACAGATGTTTTTGATTTACTAGATGATGCGGAAGGAAAATTATTTGAAGTAACCCAAGGTAACCTTAAGAAAGGGGCAGAAGTTGCTGAAAGTTTAGTACAGCAGGCAATTAATAAGATTCAAGAGATTTCCAATAAGGAAGGAATGAGTGGTTTAGCTACAGGTTTTACCAAGCTTGATGCATTAACTTCCGGTTGGCAACCTTCTGATTTAATTATTATTGCGGCACGTCCTGGTATGGGTAAAACGGCATTCGTTATATCCATGGCAAAGAACATGGCGATAGATTTTAATGAACCTGTTGCTTTATTTTCACTGGAAATGTCATCCGTTCAGTTGATTACACGTATGATTTCTTCTGAAACAGGACTGACTTCTGAAAAGTTACGTAAAGGAAATTTAGAGCCTCACGAATGGGAGCAATTGAATGTGAAAGTTAAAAAGCTATCTGACGCACCTATTTTTATTGATGATACTCCAGCACTGTCTATTTTCGATTTACGAGCAAAAGCACGTCGTTTGGTATCTCAACATGGTGTTAGAATTTTAATTATTGATTATTTACAGTTAATGACTGCCGGAGGATCTGGTGGAAATCGTGAGCAAGAAATATCTACAATTTCACGTAACCTAAAGGCCTTAGCAAAAGAATTAAATATTCCCGTAATTGCTTTGTCTCAGCTTTCTCGTGCCGTAGAGACGAGAGGAGGAAGTAAACGACCATTACTGTCTGATTTACGTGAATCTGGAGCAATTGAACAGGATGCTGATATCGTATCGTTTATCTTTCGTCCAGAGTATTATGGAATGACAGAATGGGATGATGATGACCATTCACCTTGTGAAGGTCAAGGAGAGTTTATTGTAGCAAAGCATCGTAATGGTGGTTTAGATAATATTCGATTGAAATTTACTGGGCATTTAGCAAAATTCTCAGATTTGGAAGAAAGTTTCAGTAGCGAATTTCAATCAAGTATGAATTCATTTGGTTCAGAAAGTTTACCTTCTGCGGAAGATGCATTCGGACCTGCAGATGGTGGAGCAGAAGGAATGGATGATGTACCATTTTAAGATATATTAAATAAAGTATAAAAGATAAGAAATACACAATTACATTATAGTAATTGTGTATTTTAGTTGTGGCATATGTGGAATTTAATAAAAAATTTATTTGCTAAAAATAAAGGAGAGTCTAACCAAAGTTTTTGTGAAGATATTAATTCATCAAATGATGTAAATCTGAGAAGTGATATATCTATTGAAGAAACTAGCTCAGAAAAAGGGAAAACAGTAACCATACTTCTTCCTAAACTTTCAGAAAATATGAGTGAAGCGAAAATTACTCATTACAATTATGAAGTAGGAGATGTAGTAAAGCCTGGAGATATAATTTGTGAAATAGAAACAGATAAAACAATGATGGAGTTTGAATCTATATATTCAGGAAGAATAATTTATCTGAACAGGAGTTCTAGCATAGCTGTTAATGAAAAAATAATTATTTTAGAAGAAGTTTAATTAATCAACATTTTGAAAAAACATTTATACACACTACTTTTTATATTATTTACAAACTCAATCTGGGCCTCTTTTATTTATGTGCCCATGAGTCATGAAAATCAGAAAAATCATTTAAAAGCTTATGGAATTGTATATTATGCACTAGAAAATGGATTAAAAGCGAAATGGTTATTGAATTACGATGGAGGGGCATTTTTAATAGAAAATAATAGTACGGTTGAGAAAGAATGCAAGATACGAGGAGTTTCGTATCAGGTAATATCTGATGCTAAGTCTCAATTAATATTAGAAGAAATAGCTTCACCAAGTAAAAACCAAGAAGCAGTTACTTTAGAAAAAGCACCAAAAATAGCAGTATATTCTCCAAAAGATAAATTACCGTGGGATGATGCAGTAACTATGGTATTAACTTATGCTGAAATACCATTCGATGTAGTTTATGATGAAGAAGTATTAGGAGACAAGCTGTTAATGTATGAATGGTTACATTTACATCATGAGGACTTTACAGGTCAGTATGGTCGCTTTTATGGAGCTTTTAGAACTGCCCCTTGGTACATTCAACAGAAGAAAGATGCAGAAACCTTAGCAACTAAATTAGGTTATAACAAAGTGTCGGAAGCCAAAAGAGCTGTTGCTTTAAAGATAAGGAATTATGTTGTTGGCGGTGGTTTCATGTTCGCAATGTGTTCAGCAACTGATAGTTTTGATATTGCATTATCTGCTGATGGAGTTGATATTTGTGAAGCAATGTTTGATGGTGATGCTTCTGAACCTAACTATCAATCGAGAATAGATTTTAATAAAACACTAGCTTTTAAAGATTTCGAATTGATTCGAAATCCGACTACATACGAATTTTCATCTATCGATATGACTCGTAAGCGAAGGATTAATAAAGAAACCGATTATTTTATATTAAAAGATTTTTCAGCTAAATGGGATCAAGTTCCTACAATGTTATGTCAAAATCATACGCAAATTGTAAAAGCTTTTATGGGGCAAACAACTTCTTTTGATCGTAAAACAGTAAAATCTACTGTAATGATTTTAGGAGAAAACAAAACAAACGGAGAAGCACGTTATATTCACGGAACCAAAGGGAAAGGAATGTTTACGTTTTATGGCGGTCACGATCCAGAAGATTATCAACACAGAGTAGGAGATCCTAAAACAGAATTAGATTTGCATCCAACTTCTCCTGGCTATCGTTTGATTTTAAATAATGTATTGTTTCCAGCAGCTAAAAAGAAGAAACAAAAAACGTAGTCTGAATAGTTATAAATTCCTTAGCACTCTGCATTAAGTAGAAGATTTTATATGAGGTTTAGAAATTATTTTAAAATAAAATATTTAATTAATCATCCGAGTTCTTTTTTAAATTATTTAATTGGCATTTCTTGTATAATCCATTACTTTTGCGACCATAAAACAAAACACAATGCCAACAACTCAACAACTTCAGGACTTTACACAACAGGTTCGTAGAGACATATTAAGAATGGTTCATGCGGTGAATTCTGGTCATCCAGGAGGATCATTAGGATGTGCTGAATTTATTTCATGTTTATATCAAGAAATCATGGAATATTCTACGGATTTCGATATGGATGCAAAAGATGAAGATGTATTCTTCTTATCTAACGGACATATTTCTCCTGTTTTCTACAGCGTATTATCGCGCAGTGGTTTTTTCTCAGTAGAAGAATTAGCAACATTTAGAAAATTAGATTCTCGTTTACAAGGTCATCCAACAACTCATGAACATTTACCGGGAGTTAGAATAGCGTCAGGTTCTTTAGGACAGGGTATGAGCGTTGCTATTGGTACAGCAGAAGCTAAGAAGTTAAATAACGATACTAAAATCGTGTATACACTTCATGGCGACGGAGAATTACAAGAAGGTCAGATTTGGGAAGCAGCAATGTACGCTTCTGCAAAAAAGGTAGATAATTTAATTTCAACAATAGATGTAAACGAAAAGCAAATCGATGGAACTACCGATGATGTTTTAGCTATGGGAAGTTTGAAAGCTAAATTTGAAGCTTTTGGATGGGATGTATTAGAAGTTAAAGAAGGTAATGATATTGAAGCAATTTTAGCAGGAGTATCAGAAGCAAAGTCTCGAACAGGTAAAGGAAAACCAGTATGTATATTATTATACACAGAAATGGGTAACGGAGTTGACTTTATGATGAACACACATGCTTGGCACGGTAAAGCACCAAATGACGAGCAGTTAGCTTTAGCATTAGATCAGAATCCTGCTACTTTAGGAGATTACTAATCAAAACGTTATATGATTTTAAACGCTGTTACTTTCGTAACAGCGTTTCTTTTTTGTAGAATCATGATAAACAGCGTAAACAAATACGTATTTTTACGTCAAACGACCAAGAAATTAAAATTTATGAAAATAGGTATTGTATGCTACCCAACATTTGGAGGTAGTGGAGTAGTTGCCACAGAATTAGGAATGGCATTAGCTAACAAAGGGCATGAAGTACATTTTATTACCTATAATCAACCCGTTCGATTAGATTTTATATCGCATAATTTACATTTTCATGAAGTAGCTTTAGAAGAGTATCCTTTATTTCAATATCAGCCTTATGAGTTGGCGTTATCTACAAGAATAGTAGAAGTAGTTGAGCGTCATAAAATAGAAGTATTACATGTGCATTATGCAATTCCACATGCTTATGCAGCTTATATGGCAAAGAAAATGCTTAAGGATAAAGGAATTAAAATAAAAGTAGTTACTACACTGCATGGTACAGATATAACTTTAGTTGGAAGTCATCCAAGTTATAAGACAGCTGTAGAATTTAGTATTAATAAATCTGACGAAGTAACAGCAGTTTCATCTAGTTTGAAAGAGGATACGTTACGATTATTCAATATAGAGAAAGATATTCAAGTAGTTTATAATTTCATCGATAGTGGAAAGTATGATGCCATTCATCAAGAAGAATGCAAGCGTATAGCGTTAGCTAATCCAGATGAACGAGTTTTAACGCATGTAAGTAATTTTAGACCTGTAAAAAGAGTACTAGATGTAATTAATATTTTTGATAGAGTACAAAAAGAGATTCCTTCAAAGTTATTAATGGTGGGTGATGGACCAGAGCGTTCCAAAGCAGAGCAATTAGTAAAAGACCTTGGATTAGAGGATAAAGTATTATTTTTAGGAAATAGTAATGAAGTAGCCCGAATTTTATGTTACTCAGATATATTCTTATTGCCATCGCAGACTGAAAGTTTTGGTTTAGCAGCATTAGAAGCTATGGCTGCTAACACAGTCGTTATTTCATCTAATACAGGTGGATTACCCGAGGTTAATATTCATGGTAAAACAGGTTTTTTAAGTAATTTAGGTGATGTTGATGATATGGCTAAAAATGCAATTTCAATTTTAAAAGACGAACAAAAATTACTGGAGCTGAAGCAAAATGCTAAAGCGCATACTAAAGAGTTTTCTTTAGAAGAAGTATTACCAAAATATGAACAAATTTATCAAACCTGTTTTTAGTATACTTTGTATGGGGAATGAACTATTCATAGGATATTAGATGAGCAGTGGTTAGGTAGGTTATTGAACAAAAACACATGAAGTCTTTTCTAATTTTACGTAACAATTCATACTATTAAATAACACAATTAACTAAACAATGAAAAAGTCAAAACTACTAATTATTGCTTCTTTTTTCTCAATTTATGTTATTTGGGGATCTACATATTTACTCAATAAAATAGCAGTGGCTGAAATTCCACCTATGCTACTAGGATCCATACGTTTTGGAAGTGCAGGAATACTGATAATGATTATAGCGAAACTAATGAAGTTATCACTAGGAATAACCAAGCGTCAATTATTAAATGTATCAATTGCAGGTTTTTTATTTTTAGTTTATGGTAACGGTGTATTTGTTTGGGCATTAAAATATGTAGATAGTGGTTTTGCTGCTTTATTAGCTTCCACTCAACCTTTATTTGTCTTGTTTTTAATGCGTTTAATTGATGGAAAACGAATGCAAGGAAAATCTATAATCGGAGTTTTACTTGGAGTTCTAGGAATGTATTTGTTGGTAAGTCAAAAAGAGATTACTACTTCAGAAGGGACAATTACGGGTATTTTAATGATATTATCCTGCGTATTGAGTTGGAGTTACGGAAGTGTTTTTGTTTCAAAAGCGAACTTACCAAAAAACTTTTTCGTAAGCACAGGTTATCAAATGATTATGGCAAGTATTTTATTATGTATTTGTAGTTTTGTGTTTAACGAAAATATGAATGCAATATCCAGTATAAGTCCAGTGACAATACTAGCGTTAACAATACTAATTTTCTTTGGAGGTATAGTTGCTTTTACCGCTTTTAATTATTTATTGAAAACAGTATCACCAGAAAAAGTTGCTACTTCGGCCTATGTAAATCCTGTTATTGCCTTATTCCTTGGCTGGTATTTCTTAGAAGAGCGATTAACAACACAGTCTGTAATAGCCTCAGTAGTATTACTTACGGGGGTATATTTTATTACGTCAAGAAAGAGAATTTCTAAAACCAAAGTAACAACTAAGCCTCAAAAAATATAGCTATTTAATAAATTAGCAGAACTTAAAGATTTTTAATGTTTCAAGTATCCTAGTTTACTGTTTTTTAAATGAATTAGATGCGACTAAATATTGTTTAGTTCCTTGTGTAGTCAGGTAAGGATATAAAGTTTCGTTAATTACATCTGCATACCTTAACAATAATTTTTCACTAATGTCTTTAGATTGTAGGGCAGCTGACGACATCCAAAAATCACTTAGAATTTGAATTCTGATAAATAAATTATCGTACTCATTAGGTAAAATTTCTGCTCTCATTAAATCATTACGTACGAGATCGTCAATGAAAGATAAAAATTGTAGTTTCCTGTATTTAATCAGTTCATTGTAATGTTCTTTAATTTTAGGATATTGATGTGTTATTGAATTAAAATCTTGAAAAATAAAACGATACTTGTAAAATTCTGAAGTTATTAAATAGGTAAGTTTAAATAATTCCTTCAACTTTTCATCTGATTGTATTCCTGCCTTTATACCGCTATCCATAGCATTAACTAATTGAAAATATAATTCATGTATTATATCTTCACGTTTCTTAAAATGATATTGCAGATTACCTACACTAATATTTAATTCAGACGATATAGAACGTAAAGAAATGTTATCAACTCCTTTAGTATTAAATAACATTAAAGATTTAGCCAGTATTTTTTGTCTCGTTTTGCTCATTACAGCAAACATATAAAATATAGTACAACTGTCCTAATTCAATATTTATTAGTACATTTGTACTAATAAATATTTGTCATGAAAAATATAGATATAATTGGTGCTGGAATAGGTGGATTAACAACTGCATTATTTCTAGAGAAAAAAGGGTTTAAAGTAACAATATATGAACAAGCAGAATCATTTAAGCATGTTGGAGCAGGCATATTATTAGCAAGTAATGCAATGTTAATCTATAAATACTTGGAAATAGAGAAAGAATTAAAGTCAGTTGGTATTCCCGTAAACGTTTTAAATATTACAGACAAAATGTTAAAGCCTATATCTAAGATTGATTTAGGGTATTTCATGAGAAAATATAATTTACAAAATATTGCTATACATAGAGGAGAATTACAAAAGATATTATTAAATAACCTGAAAGCAACAAACATAAAACTAGGATATAAGTTAGAAAGTGTAGAAAAAACGAAGAATACATGTAAGTTTATTTTTGCAAATGGAGAGGTAATAACTTCTAACTTAATTATTGGCGCAGATGGTATACATTCAACATTGAGGGAATTTATAGCTCCACAATTAAAGATTAGAGACACTAATCAAATATGTTGGAGAGGTGTATTAAAATACAATTTACCTTTGAAATATAGAAACGAGCTTAATGAAGCCTGGGGTAAAGGGAATCGTTTTGCTTTTGTTGAGTGTGGAAATAATAGCGTGTATTGGTATGCAGTAAAAACTGTTAAAGAGAATTCAAGTAAAACATCTGTAGGGGATTTAATTAACGATTTTAAAGCATACAACCCAATAGTTAATGATATTATATCAAAAACAAAAAAAAGTGCTATTCACACTTCCAAAATACAAGATTTAAAACCCATCAAGAAGTGGTATACTAGTAATATTTGTTTAATAGGAGATGCAGCACATGCAGTAACACCAAATATGGGGCAAGGAGCTTGTCAAGCTATAGAAGATGCATATGCCATAACTAAATATATAGACTTGGAATTTGTTAAAACAGGATTTGAAAAGTTTCAAAAAATTAGGATTAAAAAGGCTCATCACGTAGTTAAGCAAAGTTGGTATATCGGTAAAATATCACATTGGGAAAATTCATTAGCCATATTTATACGAAACACTTTTTTAAGATTATTACCCGAAAGAATTAATATAATTCAGTTAGAAAACTTGTTTGAACTAAAAAGTAAAATGAAATGAAAAAAGTTAAAGAAGAAAAGACACCATTAATTTATAAAGAAAGAGGTATTCTTAAAAAAATAGATTTTTCAGATACCTTTTCAACCATAAATAAACAAGATACATTAAAAGAAATTGCAAACTTAATTTTTAATGATCCACCCAATTGGGTCAAGCTTTTATTTACATTGAGAAATAAAATGGTCAAAATAATTGGCTTGAAGAATTCAGTTCCAAAAGGTTTTAAAGAGACATTTGATGTTGGTGGTTATATTGGCTTTTTTAAAATATATGCTATTTCAAATAGTGAAATAATTTTAGGAGCAGACGATAGTCATTTAAATTTCAGAGCTATAATTTTAAAAGATAATACCTCAGATTACAATATTAAAACGATAACATTAGTCGAGTATAATAATATGAAAGGAAGCATATACATGAGTTTGATAAAACCATTTCATAGAATAGTAGTTAAAAGCTTGGTTAAAAAGGCATATAAAAATAAATACCATATTACCACCAAACCACAAAAAATTTAACTAGTTCACCATTAGGTTTTTTTAGCCAGCACATTGGTGAATGTTTTCGATCCATATAAATCATTAACTCTTTATTAAATTCAGTAAAGTTTAGCCAAGAAACATTGGTGTGTGGTTTTACTAACCAATTATGTTTGGTGGGTAAGAAGAACTTACAATTTTCAAACAAAATCAATTCGTTCTTATAAATATAAAATCCTTCAATACATTCTTCATTAATATATTCAAACCTTTCTTTTTTCTCATTTAGATGAAGAAATAATTGTGCTTTAAAATATAATTCCTGTTGAATTTCATCACGATTTAATTGTAAATTATCCAAAAGCGATAATGTCTTTTCATGGTATAGAATAGGAAATTGTTTTTCATTTAGGTTAGTCAATTTTTCAAATAAACTATCTTTTCTATTAGGACCAATCCAACATTTTGTTTCTGAATTGCTTACAGAAGCATCGTATAGATAGAACTTATATACGATCTCCATGTGTATGGGTTTCTGATTTAGAAGGAATAAACAATCCAATTCGCCTAGTGTAATTTTATCATCTTGAATTTGGATATTTTCAGCTATTAACTCAATGTCATTACTACAATTCAATTGATTAAAAACAAATAATTCGACGAGTTTACCTAGGCGGATTTTATAATCAACTTTTACTTTACTTAAATTAATGTAAATATAGTGGTAATCAGTTTTTTTAATGGGTTTAATTAAAGTAGTTTTTTTTAAGAAAAAAGTATCTATGAAACCCTTGTATTGTAACTGAAGTTCTTTAGTGTTGAAATGCATTGAATATTAAAAAAATCTTAAAATGATGGTATAATTGATCTTATAATTAGTGTAAAAATACAAATAACCGTATTTTTATGATATGAATAATCAATACAAAAAAGGACTAAGATTTCAAAAGTATGAAGAAGAGCACAAATCTCCGTTCGATAAATTATTTGATGTTTTTAAAGAATTAATAACATATACTTCTGGAGATTTTGATGAGGCATTCGATTGGTTAAAACAGTTGGATGTAGAATATAAATTGACAACTCCAGAATATACGTTGGATGATTTTTTAGAAGACCTCAAAAAGAAAGGATATATTCGAGAGGAAATAGGTGACCCTGATGGAAAAGGGAATTTGAAAATTACAGCAAAGACAGAGCAGGTGATTCGTCAAAATGCTTTAGAGCAAATTTTTGGAAAATTAAAGAAAAGCAGATCAGGAAATCACAAGACAAAGGCAATAGGTCAAGGAGATGAGCATACTGGAGAGTTGAGAAATTATCATTTTGGAGACGCACTAGACCGTATTTCAATGACAGAGAGTATTAAAAATGCTCAAATTAACAATGGGATTGGTAGCTTTTCATTAACTGAAAACGATTTGGTAGTTGAAGAAACTAATTACAAAGCTCAAATGAGTACAGTGCTTATGATTGATATAAGCCATAGTATGATTTTATATGGAGAAGACAGAATAACGCCAGCAAAGAAAGTAGCAATGGCATTAATCGAGTTAATAAAAACTAGATATCCTAAAGATACCATAGACATTCTGGTTTTTGGTAATGATGCTTGGCCAATTTCTGTAAAAGAACTTCCTTATTTAAAAGTTGGCCCTTATCACACTAATACTGTTGCAGGATTACAATTAGCGATGGACTTGTTGAGACGAAAGCGAAATACCAACAAGCAAATCTTTATGATTACAGATGGAAAACCAAGCTGCTTAAGACTTTCAGATGGAACCTATTATAAAAACAGTAATGGATTAGATAATTACATTGTTGAAAAATGCTATAACATGGCATCTCAGGCAAGAAAACTTCATATTCCTATCACTACATTTATGATTGCTCAAGACCCATATCTAATGCGTTTTATAGAGCATTTCACCAAAGCAAATCAAGGTAAAGCATTTTATACAGGTCTAAAAGGATTAGGCGAAATGATTTTTGAAGATTACGAACAAAACAGAAAAAAAAGAATACGAGGATTATAACATATGAACTTAACAACAATAACAACATTCGGAGAACTTAAGAAAGCAGGATATGTTTCTGTTTCAGTAAAAGAAGAATTACGAAATAATCTAATTAAAAAATTAAAAAATAATGAAACTGTTTTTACAGGTGTTTGGGGATATGAAAACTCGGTAATACCAGAATTAGAAACAGCAATCCTTTCCAAGCATAATATCAATCTGTTAGGATTAAGAGGACAAGCAAAAACAAGGCTAGCCAGACTAATGGTGAATCTTTTAGACGAGTACATACCAGTAGTTAAAGGATCTGAAATAAATGACGATCCATTTCAACCGCTATCACGTTATGCAAGAGAGTTGCTATTAGAAAAAGGTGACGAAACACCAATTGTATGGTTACATAGAGAGGAACGCTTTTTTGAAAAATTAGCAACACCAGATGTTACTGTAGCTGATTTAATTGGAGATATTGATCCGATAAAGGCAATGAATTTAAAATTGAACTATGCAGATGATAGAGTGATTCATTTTGGAATGATTCCACGTGCTAATCGTTGTATTTTTGTAATTAATGAAATTCCAGATTTACAAGCTCGAATTCAAGTTTCATTATTTAATATTTTACAAGAAGGCGATATACAAATTAGAGGATTTAAATTGAGATTACCGTTGGATATTCAGTTCGTATTCACAGCAAATCCAGAAGATTATACAAATCGAGGTAGCATAGTAACACCTTTGAAAGATAGAATCGGATCTCAAATTTTGACTCATTATCCTGAAAGCCTTGATATAGCTGAAAAAATAACAGCACAAGAAGCAAGTATTCTACAAGGACAAAAAGAAGCGATTTATGTACCACAATTGGCAAAGAGACTAGTGGAGCAGATAAGTTTTGAAGCTAGAGAAAGTGAATACATAGATGTTAAGAGTGGCGTAAGCGCAAGAATGAGTATTTCGGTTTTTGAAAATTTATTAAGTACAGCTGAACGTAGGGCATTACTTACAGAAGATGAAACAACAAGCATTCGTTTGTTAGACTTTTTTGGAACAATATCAGCTATAACAGGAAAAGTTGAATTAGTTTACGAAGGAGAGCAAGAAGGAGCAGATCGAGTAGCTGAAATATTAATTGGAAATGCCATCAAAACAATTTTCTTAGAATACTTCCCAGAAATAAAGAAACTTAAAAAAGAAAATGAAGAAACGCCTTATGATGAAATTTCAGCTTGGTTTTACAAACAAGAAGCTATAGAATTATTAGATGATATGGATGATCGTTATTTTAAAGAGCAACTACATCAAATTAAGCCTTTAGAAGGATTAATAGCCAAATATGCTGTAGACTTTAACGAAAAAGACAAACCTTTCTTAAAAGAGCTAATTCTTTGGGCTTTGTCAGAGTTTAAAGTATTAAACAAAGAACGTTTCACAAAAGGGTTTCAATTCAACGATCCTTTAGCAAACTACATAAGGGGAATATAATTTCCTTTCAAATTTTTTTGAATCGAATAGCAAGAAGTAACTAAGAATAGTAACGCTTCATTTTTAGTATATTGAGAGAATCAAATCTACACATCTAAAAATGATAATAAAAGGCAACTATTTACCATACGTTTTACTCCTTGCTATTTGTTTTAGTTGCAAGCGTGAAAATATTACAATTGCGAAAAAGAATAGGGCACTTACGTCTTATGTGAACCCATTTATAGGAACTGGAGCTCACGGTCATACTTATCCAGGAGCTTCAATGCCTTTCGGAATGATGCAACTAAGTCCAGATACTCGTTTAGATGGTTGGGATGGTTGTTCTGGATATCATTATTCAGACAGTTATATCTACGGTTTTACACATACGCATTTAAGCGGAACAGGAGTTTCAGATTACGGCGATATTTTACTAATGCCAACAAATAAAGTTATTTTTAATAATGGCGCTGATGAAAAAGAAGGATACCGTTCAACGTTTTCACATGAAAAAGAAATTGCTAAACCAGGATACTATGAAGTTTGCCTAGAAGATACAAATATCCAAGTAGCATTAACTGTGTCTAAAAGAAGTGGAATACACAAATATCAATTTCCTACTTCAAACAATCAAGTTATTCTTTTAGATTTAGAGCATCGTGATGAACTAATATCCGCAGGTATAAAAAAAATATCAGATAAATCTGTAGTAGGGTATAGACATTCTAAGGCATGGGCAAGTAATCAAAAGTTATTTTACTGGATAGAATTTTCACATGCTATTAAAGAAACAGAATATAAAGCATCAAAAAAACTTGAAAAACCAACTAAGGCCGCTTTTATATTTGAGAACCCCAAAAATGATCCCGTTTATGCTAAAATCGGGATTTCTGCAGTAAATGTATCTGGTGCAGAAAAGAATATGAAAAAAGAGATCGGAAGTAAGACTTTCGATCAAGTTAAAAATGAAGCACAAAGTACATGGGAAAAACAGTTAGATAAGATTGTTGTAGAAAGTGAAAATGAAGCGTATAAGACAAACTTCTACACAGCAATGTATCATGCAATGCTAGCGCCTAATATATATCAAGATGTTGACGGAAAGTATCGAGGTATGGATGCTAATATCCATAAAACTTCTGATTTTGAGTATTACACTGTATTCTCTTTATGGGATACTTACAGGGCAACACATCCTTTGTATACAATTATAGAGGAAAAAAGAACCAATGATTTTATAAACACATTTTTAGCGAAATATGCTGAAGGAGGTATTATGCCTATCTGGGATTTATCTGCTTCTTATACAGGTTGTATGATTGGTTATCACGCTGTTCCAGTCATAGCAGACGCTTATTTAAAAGGAATTCGTAATTACGACTCAGAGAAAGCTTTTGAGGCGATGAAACATTCTGCAACTCGAGATAAATTAGGACTTAAAAGTTATAAAAAACTTGGTTTTATTCCTGTAGAAGAAGAAAGCGAATCGGTTTCTAAAACGCTTGAGTATGCTTACGATGATTGGACTATTGCACAAATGGCAAAAAGCATTGGTAAACGAGAAGAATATGCAATATTTACTGAAAGAGCGCAATCTTACAAAAATATATTTGATCCGAAAACACAATTCATGCGTGGGCGATATAGAAACACGTGGTTTGCACCTTTTGATCCTTATGAAGTGAATTTTAATTATACTGAAGCAAATGCATGGCAATACAGTAATTATGTTCCACAAGATATATCCGGATATATAAATTTATTAGGAGGAAAGAAAATATTAGAACGAAACCTAGATACATTATTTTCAGCAAAAACGAATACCTCAGGAAGACACCAAAAAGACATCACAGGTTTAATAGGTCAGTACGCACATGGTAATGAGCCTAGTCACCACATGGCATACTTATATAACTTTGTAAATGTACCTCACAAAACTCAAGAAAAAGTACGCGAAATATTAACCAAACAATATTCAAATACTCCTGAAGGAATTTCTGGTAATGAAGATTGTGGACAGATGAGTGCATGGTATATCTTTAGCTCTTTAGGATTTTACCCGGTTACTCCGGCCTCTAATCAATATATAATTGGAGCGCCTCTAATGAAAAAGGCAACAATACATACTGAAAAAGGAAGAAGTTTTACTGTAGCTACTAAAAATTATAGTACAGATAATAAATATATAGCAACAGCCTACTTAAACGGGAAAGAATTAGACAGAACATATATTACGCACAAAGAAATTATGGCTGGAGGCAGTTTAGAATTCTTAATGTCAAAGAAACCCAGTAAGTGGGGATCAAAAGAAGGAGAAGAACCAATAACAGAAATTAAGGAACATTTAATTGTGCCAGCTCCATTTATAGCTAAAGGAAAAGTTACTTTTAAAAATGAAACCCAAGTATCGTTGAGCAGTTCAGATGCTGAATCAAAAATATATTACACCATTGATAAGGAATTTACAGAATACAAAAATCCTATAATTATTGATAAAAAGTGCACATTAAAGACGTATGCTCAAAAAGGAAATAAAAAAAGCGCTGTTATTACAACCCCTTTTTTTAAAATAGATCCAAATACAACTGTAACATTGGGAACAGAATATGCCAATCAGTACAATGCAGGAGGAAATAATGCTTTAATTGATGGAATACTGGGAACAAAAGATTTCAGAACAGGCACTTGGCAAGGATATTCTGATAAAGATGTAATTGCTTTAGTAGATTTAGGTAAGGAAAAATGGATTCAAAGCATTAGTGCTAATTTTTTACAAGATCAGCGTAGTTGGATTTTTCTTCCTACAGAAGTCATTTATCAAGTTTCAGAAGATGGAAAAAAGTTTAAAACAGTTATGAATTTTCCAATGGACACAAGTAAACCTTCCGAAGAAGTGAATATTAAAGAAGCAACAATACATTTAAAAGGAGAAAGTATTCGCTATGTAAAAGTAATAGCAAAAAAACTAGGAAAACTTCCTGAATGGCACTTAGGATACAAGCATGACGGGAGGTCATGGATATTTATAGACGAAATAATGATAAAATAATATAATGAAAAGAAGAAATTTCATAAGAAAAACTTCAATTTCTGGACTAGGTTTGGTAGTTGGTTCATCGATGGTTACATGTAATAGTGAACAAAATAAAAAACAAGCCAGTAAAGCACCACTATTAGAGGATGTTATAATTAAGCCTATCGTAATTGCAACATGGAATACACCAATAGCTGTTAATGAAGCTGCCAAAGTTTTGGAAAGTGGAGGAACTGCCTTAGATGCTGTAGAGGCTGGGTGTAGAGTTGAAGAAGCTAATATTGATAACCAAACAGTAGGTATTGGAGCTTTACCAGATAGAGATGGAAATGTTACTCTTGACGCTTGTATTATGGACGATAAAGGAAATTACGGAGCAGTTTTATGTGTGGAGAATATTACCCATGTGATTTCGGTGGCTCGCAAAGTAATGGAGGAAACTCCTCATGCTATTTTAGTTGGGGAAGGAGCAGAAGAATTTGCTGTTTCAGAAGGATTTAAAAGAGAAAGGTTACTTTCTGAAAAATCAAAAAAAGCTTGGGAGAATTGGAAAGTGACTTCTAAATATCAACCAATTATTAATATTGAAAATCACGACACGATAGGAATGTTGGCTGTAGATAAAAAGGGGAATATTTCAGGAGCCTGTACAACGAGTGGTTTAGCTTATAAAATGAGAGGTAGAGTTGGGGACTCACCAGTAATCGGAGGAGGGTTGTTTATAGATAATGAAATAGGTGGTGCAGCAGCAACAGGTTTAGGCGAAGAAGTGTTAAAAACAGTAGGTAGTTTTCTTGTTGTTGAATTAATGCGACAAGGAAAAACACCCCAAGAGGCTTGCAAGGAAGCCATTGAAAGAATAGTAAGTAAACCTAATAGTAATTATAAAAATTTTCAAGTCGCTTACATAGCTGTAAATAAGAAAGGAGAGATAGGTGGGTACTCAATACATGAATGGTTTAGCTATAACGTGTATGAAAAAGGGAAAACTAAAAATATTAAATCAGATTATTATTTAAAAACTTAAATCAATATATGTCAACAACAACTAGTAAATCGTATAAAAGTGCTTTTATTTTTCTAACTGTATTATTTTTTCTTTGGGGGTTTATAACAGTATTGGTAGATTCACTTGTACCTCGTTTAAAAGACGTCTTTGAATTAACCTACGCAAAGACAGTGTTGGTTCAGTTTGCTTTCTTTTTAGCCTTTTTCGTATTCTCACTACCCGCAGGATACATTTTATCTAAAATAGGTTACAAGAAGGGAATCATTTTAGGATTAGTTACGATGGCTATTGGTTGTTTACTTTTTTATCCTGCTTCATCATGTAGAATGTTCTCGGTTTTTTTAGTCGGCTATTTTACCTTAGCAGGAGGAATTACTATTTTACAAGTAGCTGCTAACCCTTATGTTGCTTTATTAGGCGATGAAGAAGGCGCATCGAGTAGGTTAAATTTATCACAAGCTTTTAATTCCCTCGGAACAACAATAGCACCAGTTGTGGGAGCTTTATTTTTATTAAGTGATACTGTGAAAACATCAGAGGAAATTAAAATGTTAAGCGCATTAGATAAAACAAACTATTATATCTCTGAAGCTGCTACAGTACAAAAGCCATTTTTATTAATAGCAGGTTTTATAGGGCTATTAGCTTTAGCGTTCTTTTTTATTAAACTGCCTAAAGTAATTGAGGAAACTCCTACAGGGGGATATGCAAAATTATTGAAGAACAAATTAATGCTAATGGGCGCTCTTGGAATTTTTATGTATGTAGGTGCTGAGGTAGCTATAGGAAGTTTTTTAGTAAATTATTTTATGGACATGGAATTAGCAGCATTGGTATCAGCAAATGATACGATGATGGGTATAGCGAATACCATAGCAAACGTATTTAATCAATCTTTTTCAGGTAAAGACCCAAAGTCATTATTAGGGGTTTTTGTGATTTTCTACTGGGGAGGAGCTATGATAGGTCGTTTTATAGGAGCATATTTAACAAAAATATTGTCACCAGGAAAGGTGCTAGCTATTTTTGCATCTTTAGCTATTTTAATGATCATTATTTCTATGGGAACTTCAGGATTAATAGCTATGTGGTCGATTTTAGCAGTAGGACTTTTTAACTCAATAATGTTTCCAACGATTTTTACATTAAGCTTAGAAGGTTTGGGAGATTTAAAGGCACAGGCATCTGGCTTACTATGTATGGCAATAGTTGGAGGAGCAGTTATTCCATTTATTTTTGGATCTTTGATAGATGGAGTAGGTTTTAAACTTGCTTTCGTATTGGTATTATTATGTTATGCCTACATTTTATACTACGGAAGAAGTAAACAGTAGTCGAAATATTGTATAAGAAAAGCTCTTAAAATGGAGCTTTTCTTATACAATATTTTTTATGTTTTCAGGAGGTCGTCCAATAACAGCTTTGTTTTCGTTAACAACTATAGGACGTTCTATAAGTTTAGGGTTTTCAACCATAGCTTTAATGATATTTATATCATTTAATTCTTTACCCTTGAAATTTTCTTTCCAAATTTTTTCATTTTTACGAACTAAATCAATAGGTTTTATTTTTAATAAGCTAACAATATCGGTTAATTCTTTTTCACTTAAAGGAGTGTCTAAATACTTAATAATCTCAAAGTCTTTTTCACTCTCTTCTAAAATGGCTAATCCTTGACGTGATTTAGAGCATCTTGGGTTGTGGTATATTTTTATCATTGATTTTATTTCTGGGTTATAAACTAGTTTTTGTGTTTTCTTTTTGTCCCATCATCATCAAATAGGCCTTTAAAAATTGATTAATATCTCCATTCATTATGGCGTCTACATTACCTGTTTCGTGAGCAGTTCTAACGTCTTTAACCAATTTATAAGGATGCATAACATAATTACGAATTTGACTTCCCCATTCATTCTTCATTTTATTCGCTTCAATATCTGCTCTGGCGGCTTGGCGTTTCTGTAATTCAATTTCGTACAGCTGAGATTTTAACATTTGTAAAGCAGTTGCTCTATTATCATGTTGCGAACGCGAATTAGAACATTGAATTTGTATTCCAGTAGGTTTATGATGTAGTTGAACTTTGGTTTCTACTTTATTTACATTTTGCCCACCTGCACCACTTGAACGTGCGGTAGTTATTTCTATATCTGCTGGGTTTATATCTATTTCTATAGAATCATCTGCAACAGGATATACATATACAGAAGCAAAAGACGTATGACGTTTAGCATTACTATCAAAGGGTGAAATACGTACCAAACGATGCACTCCATTTTCTCCTTTAAGCCAGCCAAAAGCATAGTCTCCGTCGAACTCTAATGTAACTGTTTTAATTCCAGCAACATCACCGCCTTGATAGTTTAAGGTTTTAACTTTTAATCCTTGCTTTTCAGCCCACATGGTATACATTCGTGTTAACATTTCTGCCCAATCACAACTTTCAGTACCTCCAGCACCCGCAGTAATCTGTATTACAGTGCTTAAATTATCACCCTCATCAGAAAGCATATTTTTAAATTCGATATCTTCAAGAAGAGTAATTGTTTTATTGTAATGCTCATTAATCTCTGCTTCATCAACGTCTCCTTCTTTGTAGAAATCATATAAAACATTGAGATCATCTTGCATAGTAACAATAGCTTCATAATCATTAACCCATTTCTTCTTTAATCGCAACGACTTCATAATGACTTCAGCTTCCTTTGGATTGTTCCAAAAATTAGGATCAGCCGTTTTCTCCTCTTCATTAGAAATTTCAATTAATTTCTTGTCAATATCTAGATAACCTTTTAACTTGGCAACTCGTTCAGTGATATTTTTTAGCTGTTCGTGTGTAATCATAACTACAAAAATACATTTTAAAAACATACCTAAAAATGGAAATAAACTTAATTAGCGATACAGTTACAAAACCTACCAAAGAAATGTTAGAAGCAATGATGAATGCTGAGGTTGGAGATGATGTGTTTAAAGGTGATAAAACAGTAAATTTATTACAAGAAAAGGTTGCCAAAATGTTTGGGATGGAAGATGCGCTATTTTTTCCTTCAGGTACAATGGCTAACCAGGCAGCAATTAAGTTACATACGCAACCTGGTGACAAATTGTTTTGCGATAAGTGGGCTCATGTATATAATTATGAAGGTGGAGGAGCTGCTTTTAATTCAGGTGTGAGTTGTAAGCTAATAGATGGAAATAGAGGTATGTTTACCGCAGATCAGCTGAAAGCAGCAGCAGCTGGTAGATCAGATATTCATGTGCCGTATTCACGTTTAGTATGTATTGAAAATACAACAAATAAAGGTGGTGGTGCGTGTTGGGATTTTGAAGAACTGAAAAAAGTTCAGAAAGTAGCTAAAGAAAATAATTTAGCTTTCCATTTAGATGGAGCCAGATTATTCAATGCTTTAGTTGCAAAAGGTGAAACACCAATGCAATATGGAGCTTTATTTGATACTATTTCTATTTGTTTGTCTAAAGGTTTAGGTGCGCCAATTGGTTCTATTTTAGTGGGTAGTAAAAAAGATATAGCAAAAGCTTTGCGAATTAGAAAGTTGTTCGGAGGTGCTATGCGACAGGTAGGTTATTTAGCTGCCGCAGCTATTTATGCTTTAGATAATCATGTAGAACGATTAGCTCTAGATCATAAAAAAGCCAAAGAAATAGAAAAAGTATTGGAAGGTTGTTCTTTCGTTAAAAAAGTGGAACCTGTAGAAACCAATATTGTGATTTTTTATGTTAATGATGATTTAAATCTTGATGATTTTATAGGAAAAATGGAATCAAATGATATCTTATTAACTCCTATGGGTGAAGGAAAAATAAGGATCGTGACACATTTAGACTACACGGATGAAATGCATGAAAAATTATTGATTACACTTAAAGAGTTTTAAAAAAAGACTCTGAATATAGGAGAAATGGCCGATGCATATATGCTTTTATCTCTGTTAAAGAGTATGTCATAACGAAAACCTAAAGAAATATTCGCATTTACCCTGTAGGCTCCACCCAAATATAATGCAGGGTAATTATATGAAGAACAATCGCTCCCTATTTTCTGATTAACAAAAAGTTGTTCAAATTCAGAAGAAAGTTGAATTCTATCAAAAGGATTAAACATACCTAATATTCCTGAACTAAAAACATTAGAAGAGAAGTCGTTGCGTTTTGAGTACTGATAACCAATTTGTATTCCTGCCGAAAAAAAAGGATTAAAATCATAGATAGCGGAAGGAGATACAGCAATAGTAGTTATATTATTTCCAAAACCTAATCCAAAACTACCACCAAATCTAACTTCGCTCCAAAAATTAGTTTTACGCTCTTGCGAGTTTGCAGATAAAAATGGAATCAAAAACAGTAATAAAATTAAATTCTTCATAATCAGTTAGTTTAACTGATCTAATTTAGCCAATTCTTTGTGATTATAATTTAATTTTTTTAATAAACCTCCATAAATAAATCGGTAGAATAACCAAAGTGTAAAAAATAACCCAGTTAATACTAGAGTCATAACTACAATTAAAGAGATCAGAAGTTCCTCTTTATCAGAAGAAACATCTATGCTATGATTATTGTAAAACTCCATTAACAAATCTAAATCGTTAAAAATGATTAAGAGTACAATTATATTAACCAATACAGAGTAAATTAAATTGAAGTAAACATAATATTTAACGACTCTTCTAGTATTTAAAATTTGTCTTATCAAATCTTTCGTTGTGGAAGAAGAGGAAATTGATTTATAATTTAAATAGAAAGATACAAGGAATAAAAGAATAATAAAATAATGAAAACATGTACTAAATGTTACAATATTTTGAATGTGTAATTCTTTGTATATGTCATTATATGACGAATCCATTAACAGGATATTTAGAACACCCCAAAAAAGTAGCTCTAGTATACCTATTATAAAAATCCATTTAACAATTGATGACGATTTAGCTTTGGTCATCTTATAAATATCAACCTTAGAGACTTTTGATTCGTCTTCAGGTTGATTTTTCCATGCTTTTTTATATTTATCTAATACATCCATATGGGTTATGGGTTTAAGATCTTTTTTAATTTATCCTTAGCTCTATTCATTTTTACACGAGCATTTACTTCACTAATACCAAGAGTATGCGAAATCTCTCTATATGATTTGTCTTCTAAATACAGAAAAACTAACGCTTTATCAATATCATTTAAATTTCTAATGGCTATATAAAGTGATTTTAATTGTTGTTCTTCAGTATCGTCATATTCATCAGCCTTTATTTTAAAACTAATATCCGATATATCTTGAGTTTTTATTGTCCTAGTGGATTTTCTATAAAGAGATATTGCAGTATTCAAGGCCACTCTATACATCCATGTACTAAACTTAGCATCACCTCGAAATTTGGGATAATTTTTCCAAACTTGAATGATAATTTCTTGAAACAAATCATTATGATCACTTTTGTTCGTAGTGTATATTCTACAAATTTTGTGTACTATATTTTGATTGGATTCAAAATCGTTTAAAAACTTGTCTTCAAGACTTTTTTGCACAATCTGGTTAGGTTAATTTATATATTAGATGCAATAATATGGAAATTGTTACACGATTTAAGAATTAAATAACAGAATATAGGATAATAATCTTTATATTTGTTTAATTAAAAGCACATAAAGTTGAACAATATAAAGACGATTTTCACTATTAAAGACCTTGAAAACATTTCAGGAATCAAGGCGCACACCATTCGTATATGGGAAAAGCGTTATAATTTATTAGAACCTAATAGAACAGATACGAATATTAGATATTATTCTTCACAAAGTTTATTAAAGCTTTTAAATGTTGTGCTTCTCAACAAGCACAATTTTAAAATATCTAAAATTGCTCAAATGTCTAATGAGCAAATAAACACAAATGCAAGAGAACTGGCATTTAAATATGCTGTAAATGATGAAGCGATTAATGCTTTTAAAATGTCAATGTTCCAATTTGACAAAGTTTTATTCAATAATACCTACAATAAATTATTACATAAAAAGACATTCAGACAGGTTTTTAAAGAAGTATTTATACCTTTTTTAAACCATATTGGGTTGTTGTGGCAAACCAATACTTTAATGCCAGCCCATGAACATTTTATTTCGAATTTAATCATTCAAAAAATACAACTCAATACTGAGAAATTAGAATACGCAGCAACAAACCAAGACTACACATATGTCCTTTTTTTACCAGATGGAGAAATTCATGAAATAGGTTTAATGTATTTAAACTTTGAATTAGTATTGAGAGGCTGTCAAACAATTTATTTAGGACAAAGCTTGCCGTTAAATAATTTAAGTTATTTCTTTGAGGGAGAATTAAAAGTTTGTTTCATTACTTCAATGACAGTTCAGCCTTATGAAGACAGGGTGCAAGAATATTTTGAAGAAATCGATGCAATTCTAAAAAATACAGACCATAAATTGGTGGCTGTTGGTAGGAGAGCATTAGAAATTGATGTTGAAGATTTAGATTCCAACATTACTACATATCCATCAGTTATAGAGTTATTGGAAGATATTTAATTTTTTGTTTAATATTTTTAAAAAATAGTTAAACAAAAATTTTTTTTACTATCTTTAAACAATAATTAATACCCTACATAATTGAAAAATAGTATTACAATAATAGGTTCTGGTTTTTCTTCATTGTCAGCCGCTTGTTACATGGCAAAAGCTGGTTATCAAGTTACCGTTTTAGAGAAAAATGTAACTTTTGGTGGAAGAGCAAGACAATTGCTTAAAGATGGTTTTACCTTCGATATAGGTCCAACATGGTATTGGATGCCAGATGTTTTTGAAAAGTTTTTTGCAGATTTTGGAAAAAAACCGTCAGATTATTACACTTTAGAAAAGTTAGATCCTGCTTACCAAGTCTACTTCGATATCAATGATAGTATTACAATACCAGGTAATTACGAAGAAATTTGTGAGATATTTGAGAAAGAAGAAAAAGGAAGTTCAAAACACCTAAGAAAGTTCATAAAAAGTGCTCAAGACAATTATGATATTGCTGTAAAAGATGTTGTTTACAGGCCAGGTATATCTCCGCTAGAACTAATTACTCCCAAAACAGCAGTCCGAGTAGGGCAATTTTTTTCAACAATACGTAAAGAGGTCAGAAAAAAAATCAAAAGTAAAAAGTTAATTCAAATATTAGAATTCCCAGTGCTATTTCTAGGAGCAAAACCTTCTAACACACCTGCGTTTTATAATTTTATGAATTATGCTGATTTCGGTTTAGGTACTTGGCATCCGAAAGGAGGCATGTATATGGTAATTGAAGGAATGGTAAAATTAGCAAGAGATTTAGGTGTCAATCTAATTAATAATGCTAATGTAGAAGAAATTAAACTTAACAGTCAGAATAAAGTTTCAGGGATTACCGTAAATAACGAAATTATGGAAACTGAATTGGTTTTGAGTGGAGCCGATTATCATCACACAGAAACCTTGTTGCCTCAAAAAAGTCGTCAGTATTCAGAAAAATATTGGGATTCAAGGGTTTTTGCTCCATCTTCATTATTATTCTATGTAGGATTCGATAAAAAGTTAAATAATGTCGAACACCACACATTATTTTTCGATACAGATTTTGATGTACACGCAAAATCAATTTATGATACTCCAGAATGGCCTGAAAAACCGTTATTCTATGCAAGCTTTCCTAGCATAACAGACGATAGTTTTGCACCAAGTGGAAAAGAGGCAGCCACATTTCTAATACCACTCGCTCCAGGTATAGAAGATACAAACGAAATAAGAGAAAAGTATTTTCAGATAATAATTGATAGATTAGAGAAGCTAACAGGGCAAAATGTCAAAGAAAATATTATCTTTAAAGAGAGTTATTGTGTTAATGACTTTGTTAAAGATTATAATTCCTTCAAAGGAAATGCATATGGTTTAGCGAATATATTAACTCAAACAGCTTTTTTAAGACCGAATATTAAAAGTAAAAAGGTGGGTAATCTTTATTTTACAGGACAATTAACTGTTCCAGGACCAGGAGTTCCCCCATCATTGATTTCTGGAAAGATAGCTTCAGATTTAATTTTAAAAACACATCGTAAATGAAAGAATTATTTGATCAAGTTTCCTATAAGAGTAGTAAACTAGTAACAAACAGTTACAGTACATCTTTTTCTTTAGCTACTAAAATGTTATCTAAGCCGATAAGAGCACATATTTACAACATATATGGCTTTGTTCGTTTTGCTGATGAAATAGTAGATACATTTCATAATTACGATAAAGAAGAATTACTTAATAAATTTGAAGAAGATTATTATTCTTCTAAGGAAAGAGGTATTAGCTTAAATCCTATTTTAAATTCATTTATTCATACCGTTAATAAGTTTGGAATATCAGATGCCGCTGTAAAGGCTTTTTTAAAAAGTATGCGTGCCGATTTGTCTAAATTAGAATACAAAACACAAGAAGAATACGAAGAGTATATTTATGGTTCTGCAGATGTAGTAGGTTTGATGTGTTTGAAGGTATTCGTAAATGGTGACCAAGAGCGGTTTGAGAAATTAAAAGAACCAGCAATGCGTTTAGGTTCTGCATTTCAAAAAGTAAATTTCTTGAGAGACCTTAAAGATGATATGGAATTATTAAATCGTTCCTATTTTCCAAATGTTAATTTAAAAGAGCTCGATGCAAAATCCAAGGAACAGATAATAAATGAAATAGAGGAAGATTTTGAATATGCTTTCAAAAACGGAATTTTACAACTGCCTGTAGAAGCTAAGTTCGGTGTATACATGGCTTACCGTTATTACAGAAAACTGTTAAAGAAGTTAAAAGCGACTCCTTCAACCAAAATAATGGATACCAGAATTAGGATTTCTAATCCAATGAAGATAAATTTGTTGGCTAGAAGTTATGTGAAATATAAATTAAATTTAATATAAATGCTATTTTTTTTAGTTACCCTAGCTACATTTATAACTATGGAAGGTATAACCTGGTGTACACACAAATATGTGATGCACGGTTTTGGTTGGTTTTTACATGAAGATCATCATCAGCCAGGTTACCCACATGTTTTTGAAAAAAATGATGCCTTTTTTGTTGTTTTCGCTGTTCCAAGTATGTTATTATTCTTCTTTGGTATACGTCCTGAGTTAAATTCTTTATTTTTTATTGGTCTAGGAATATTATTATACGGGTTGGCTTATTTTTTAATTCACGATGTATTAATTCACCAGCGTTTTAGTTGGTTTAAAAGAACCAATAATTGGTATTTTAAAGGGCTTAGAAAAGCACACAAAATTCATCATAAAAAAATGGGGAAACATGAGAGCGAATGCTTTGGAATGTTGTTTGTTCCCCTTAAATATTTTAAACAGTACAAAAAGAATTGACACTTATAATTTTATAAAAAACCAGGAATGATTACTTCAGTAATTATTCCTCGTTTTAGTTTATAGCTGTTGTAAATAAGGGTATTCTTTTTATGGAGAATAATATTTTTCAGTTATTTCATTTAGGCATAAATTATGCATGCTTCCAATATGCGTATGCTTTGAGCTTACCACAGCGGCATAGTTACAAGTTTCAATTTCGGTACTAATATTTTGATAGGCCTCTCTAAAGGGAACACCAGTTTGTACTAAATCATTGATTGCGTCTACAGTAAACAAATACTTATATTTCTCATCAGAAAAATCAATTTCATTAATTATAATTTTATCAAGAGCATAATTGAAAATAGACAGTATGTCTTTAATATCTTCTATTACTCTTATTGAATTATCTTTTAATAATTGATAGTCTCTATGATATCCACTAGGTAAATTATTACAAAGTAGTAGCATTTCAGTATAGGTAGCCTGTATTTTATTACATTTCCCTCTAATCAACTCAAAAAGATCTGGGTTCTTCTTATGAGGCATAATACTACTACCAGTTGTAAATATATCTGGAAACGTTATGAAGTTAAAATTTTGACTCATGTACAGACATATATCCATAGAAAATTTTCCTAAAGTATTTGCTAAATTCCCGATAATAGAAGTTAATATTCGTTCATTTTTACCTCTAGACATTTGTGCAGCAACTACATTATATTTTAAATTGGAAAAATTTAATTCTTTTGTAGTAAATTCTCTGTCTATAGCAAAAGAACTTCCATAACCAGCAGCTGACCCTAAAGGATTTTGATCTACTATTTTTTGTAGCGCTTTTAGTAATGTTATGTCATCTATTAGACTTTCAGCATAAGCAGAAAACCACAAACCAAAAGAAGAGGGCATTGCTACTTGTAAATGCGTATAACCAGGTAGTAATTTATTTTCATAAGTCTTGGCAAGACGAATTAAGGTGTTGAAAAAAGTATCTGTTAGGTCATGAATTTGGGTCAACTCATTTTTATAGTAGAGTTGTAAAGCAACCAAAACTTGATCGTTTCTAGATCTTGCTGTGTGAATTTTCTTTCCCACATCACCATATCTTTTAGTAAGTTCATTTTCTATTTTTGAGTGTATATCTTCAAAACAGTCTTCAATAACAAAGTCACCTAAAGTTATTTGATCTAACAGTTCTTCTAATCCAGTAATTAATTTTTGTAATTCTTCGTTTGAAAGAATTTCTATTTTATGCAACATTTTTGCATGAGCAATTGAAGCTTGTATATCATATTTAGCAATATGTAAGTCAATTTCTCTGTCGTTCCCAATAGTGAACTCTTCTATTCTTTTATCTATTGAGAAACTCTTTTTCCAAAGTTTCATTTGAATATTTATTTTAGGGTTAATCGCTACTAGCAGTAGAACTAGTATCATCTATTATTTCTAATTGGCAAGATTTATTTCTTCCCATACTAGCTGGAGGAACAATTTTAAATTCTGCTATGATTTTTCCGTTTCGTTTCGTAACAAAAGGAGCGCTAAATAATCTAGCGTTATTTAATAAATTATTATGCAACTCTTTAGAGTTAGAACGGCCAATATGAACTATTGTATTATTTTCAGACTTTACCCAGACTTTTATAGTGTTACGAAAGTTAGTTTTAAGGTTAATTGCAGCAAAACCATTTGGAGTAATACAATTACTATATGCCTTGTACCAGCCATCCGATAAAGTCTCTTTCTTTGTCTCTTTTTCTTGAGAAAATATTGAAAAACTAATTAATAAAGATAAGCTAGTTGTAAATAAAATTTTCTTCATAATTAATTGAATTTTAGATTAATAAATATATTAAAAAGCATCAAAAACTGTTCCGTTTTAACTGTTTAGTATTGATGATAAAATTTTAATATATATATCAATTCCTTCCTTAATTTCGTCAATATAAATAAATTCATCAGCTGTATGTGAACGTTTACTTTTACCAGGGCCAAGTTTTAATGAGGGGCAGCTTAAAACTGATTGATCAGATAATGTTGGTGATCCATAAGTTTTTCTTCCTAAAGCCATTCCTGCTTTTATCAAATCATGATTTTTTGAAATAGAAGAGGAGTTTAAATGTATACTACGAGGTTCTATTTCTGAGCAAGGACATTCTTCTTTTAGAATAGCTACGATTTCTTTATTTGTATACTTATCGTTTACACGTACATCTACCACCAAATCAAGAGCGTTAGGTATAGCATTATGTTGTTTACCTGCATTAATCTGTGTTACTGTCATTTTCACATCGCCCAAAACGTCTGATTTTTTTATAAACTGATACGTCTTAAACCATTCCAAAACTTCAATAGCACTATAAATAGGATTATCATCGTTTAAATGTGCTGCATGACTTGCTGTACCGTAAACCTTGGCATCAAAGACAATAAGCCCTTTTTCCGCTATAGCTAATTGCATTAATGTAGGTTCCCCAACAATAGCTACGTCAATTTTTGGAAGTAAAGGAAGAAGACTGTTTAAACCATTCGGACCACTATTTTCTTCTTCAGCTGAACCAACAAAGATTAAATTATAGGCTAAGTCTTCACGGTCATAGAAATACGAAAAAGTTGCTAATAATGAAACCAAAGCTCCACCAGCGTCATTGCTACCCAAGCCATAAAGTTTACCATCTTCAACAATAGCCTTAAAAGGATCTTTAGTGTATCCTTTATTTGGAAATACTGTGTCATGATGAGAGTTTAGTAATAATGTTGGCTTTTTATCATCGAAAAACTTATTAATTGCCCAAACATTATGTTTATTTCTTTTACAGGCTATTTGATGTATTTCACACCAATAGATTAATAAATCGGCTGTTTTACTCTCATTAGAAGAAAAAGACGGTGTTTCAATCAACTTTTTTAGTAAGTCAATAGCACTATATGTTAATTCTTTTTGAGATTTTATAGTTGAAGTGTTGTACATGATATTTTTTTATTAAAAGGCATTTCAATATTACCTATTTGAACTTTTTGAACATTATTTTGTTTCGCAGTTAAACAGTTTTCTATTTTTGGTAACATACCATCATAAATAATACCTTCTGCTTTTAGTTGCTCGTAATTGTTGGTAGTAATTTCTGAGATTATAGAATGTTTATCTATTTTATTTTCTAGAACACCATTATGCTCAATACAATAATAAAGTTGGACATTAAACTTTTGTGATAATGTTACAGCTAATGTTGAAGCAATAGTATCTGCATTTGTATTGAAAAGCTGTGCTTTTTTATCGTGTGAAATAGGGCAGAAGACAGGTGTTATTTTTGCATCTAAAAGTAATTCTATCGTCTTTGTATTTATTTCAACTATATCACCAACATATCCAAAATCAATACTTTTAATTGCTCTCTTCTTTGCTATAATAGTATTACCGTCAGCTCCAGATAATCCAATAGAATTACAACCATATGATTGTAATTTAGTTATAATTTTTTTATTGATTTTACCAGCATATACCATGGTAATTATATCTAAAGTATCTTGATCTGTAATTCTTCTACCGTCAATCAAATTAGGTTTAATATGCATTTTTTTAGAAACTTTAGTGGCTATTTTACCACCTCCATGGACCAATAATTTAGGACCTTTTAGTTTAGCGAAATCTTTTAAGAAAGAGCCAAGTAAGATCGAATTGTCTATGATATGACCTCCAATTTTTATAATTTTTAATGTCTTCATGATGTAATATTTTCAAGAATTTTCTTTAAAACCACTTGAGCAGCGAAAGTTCTATTATTAGCTTGTTGTATTACTATAGAATTTTTGGAATCCAGTACATCATCATCTACGACAACATTCCTTCTTACGGGTAAACAATGCATAAATTTTGCTTCTTTGATCTTATCTTGGGTTATTTTCCAAGTTGTCTTTTCGTGTAAAACTTTACCATAATCATTATAACTACTCCAGTTTTTTGCATAAATAAAATCAGCATTTTCAAAAGCTTCTTTTTGAGAATAATAAATAGGAGTATCTCCAGTTATTTTTGTAGCTAGTTCGTACCCTTTGGGCTGAACAATACTTAGTTGTACATCAAGTTGTTGCATCATTTTTACAAATGAATTAGGAACAGACTGAGGTAAAGACTTTGGATGTGGTGCCCATGATAATACTACTTTAGGTTTTTTCACAGTACTTAATTCTGAAATTGTAATAGCATCTGCTAAAGCCTGAAGCGGGTGTGCAGTTGCACTTTCAAGATTTATGATAGGTATATTAGCATATTTTTTAAAGCTATTTATGATAATATCTTTGTAATCTTCATTTCTATCTTTAAGAGTAGGAAAAGCTCTTACAGCTAAAATATCTCCGTATTGAGAAATTGTCTGAGCAGCTTCTTTTATATGCTCAGACGAAGAAAAATTCATAATTACATTATTTTCAAATTCTAAGTTCCAGGAATCAGAAACGTTTAATATAATTACGTCCATCCCTAAATTTGATGCTGCTTTTTCTGTACTCAATCTTGTACGTAAACTAGCATTGAAGAATAACATAATAAGAGTTTTATGAATTCCTAAATCTTTGTGTATAAATTGATTCTTCTTGAGTGCTTTTGCTTCTGAAATAACTTGAGAAACGTTATGTAAGTCATTTATGGTTAAATATTGTTTCATAATTCTTTTTTTAATGCATCAACGAATACGTTTATGTGCTCATTCTTAATTGTCAAAGGAGGTAAGATTCTTAAAAGGTTAGGGTTCTTGGAGTTCCCTGTAAAAATTTTATGCTTATAAATTAGTTTATTTCTTAATTCTGCGATTGGAAAATTAAATTCTAAACCAAGCATAAGTCCTCTACCTTTAATGGCTTTAATATGTTTTAAATCCGATATTTTTTTACGGAAATATGTATTCATTTCCTTGGCGTTCTGTAGTAGTTTTTGATTTTCTAGAACATCCAAAACACAAATAGCAGCTGAACAAGCCAGATGATTACCTCCAAATGTAGTACCTAATAAACCTTGAGATGCCTTAATGTTTGGATGTATTAAAATTCCACCAACAGGAAATCCATTTCCCATACCTTTAGCAACAGATATAATATCGGGAACTATACCGTGTTTTTGAAAAGCAAAAAAATCACCAGTTCTTCCAAAACCCGACTGTACTTCATCTGCAATTAATAAGGTGTTATATTTTTTACAGAGTTTTTCAATTCCTTTATAAAATTTAGTTGAAAGCTCATCTAAACCTCCAACACCTTGAATGGTCTCTGTGATTACTGCACATACATCTCCTTTAACCAAAGACTTTTTTAAAGATGCTAAATCATTTAAATTCAAAAATTCAACTTGTTGTTGTCTATTAATAGGAGCAGTTATTTTAATATTATCCGTAGCAGCAACTGCAGCAGAAGTTCTTCCATGAAAACCATTTTTAAAGGCAATTACTTTCTTTTTCTGTGTGTGAAAAGAAGCTAATTTTAAGGCATTTTCATTAGCCTCAGCACCAGAATTACAAAGAAACAATTCGTAATCATTACAGTTTGATAAACTCCCTAGTTTATCTGCAAGTTCTTGTTGTAAAGGATTTTTAATTGCATTACTATAAAAACCAATATTAGCTATTTGCGCTTGTATTTTTTTTACATAAGCAGGATGTGAATGACCTATGGAAATAACAGCATGTCCTCCATACAAATCCAGATACTTAGTATTATTTTTATCGTAAACGTACATGTCTTTCGCTTTTAAAGGTTCGATATCAAATAGTTTGTATACATTGAATAGATTCATAATTGTTCTTTTTTATACTATTAATCTTATTAAAGGAAGCTACTATACCTTGAATTAAAGAAGCGCTTAATCCTTTGTTTTCCATTTCGTTTAAGCCTTCTATCGTACATCCTTTAGGTGTAGTAACCTTATCAATTTCTTCTTCAGGATGATTTTTAGTTTGAATCAATAAACTAGCTGCACCTTGGCTAGTAAACATTGCTAGTTCTTGCGCTTCTTTAGCATCAAAACCAAGTTGGATTGCGGCTTGCGTGGTAGCTCTAATCAATCGCATCCAAAATGCAATTCCACTTGCACAAATAACAGTAGCGGCCTGCATTTGAGATTCAGGAATAGTTAAGCAGTTTCCCAAAGGATTAAATACCATCTCGGCTACAGGTATTTTTTCTAAACCACATTCATTAAAAGACAAACAGGTCATAGATTTTGCAACAGCTATAGCTGTGTTTGGCATAGCTCTAATTATCGCGTGATGTTTACCAATAATAGCCTCTATTCTTTTGATTGAAAAACCAGTAACGGTAGCGATTATTACGTGATTCTTTTTAAATAGAGTTTTATTTGTTTTCAAAATTTTTTCGAAAGAACTTGGTTGCACAGCAAAAATCAATACATCTGAATTTTGTATTGCTTGACTATTATTAGAGGTAATACTAACATTGTTAGAAATCTCAAAATTATTAAGAGTTTCAGTATTTCTTTTTGTTAAGTATAAACTAGAGATATTAGCTGTTTTTAAAATACCTTTTGCTATTGATTTTCCTAAGTTTCCGGTTCCTATAATTGCTATTTTCATATGTTTTATTTAAAAAAAGTTAGCTTTTAATTGTAATCCTAAACCTTCATCGAAGCCAAACATTAAATTCATGTTTTGAACCGCTTGTCCCGATGCTCCCTTTAAAAGATTGTCAATACAGCTAGTGATAAGTAATTTATTATTGTGTTTATGAAGATGTAACACACATTTATTTGTATTTACTACTTGTTTAAGATGTACTTCTTTTTTTGAAATGAATGTAAAAGGAGTATTTTCATAGCATTTCGTATAGTTTTCAAAAGCAGTTTCTAAATTATAATCATATTCTGTATATACAGTGGCAAAAATTCCTCTTGAAAAATTCCCTCTATTTGGGACAAATAGAATCTCTGGATCATGACTTTTTTGAACACAATGAATAGTCTGTTTGATTTCATCTAGATGTTGGTGAGTAAAAGGTTTATAATGAGAAAAATTATTATCTCTCCAACTAAAATTACTGGTTTTAAAAAGTTTAGATCCAGCACCTGTTGCTCCTGTTACTGCGTTAACATGTATTTCTGAAGTTAAGTTTTGCTCAAAAATTAAAGGGAGAATAGCCAATTGAATTGCAGTAGCAAAGCAACCAGGGTTCGCAACGTAATCAGCTTTCATAATATCATTTTTATTGAATTCAGGAAGCCCATAAATAAAATTCTTATCATTAAAAGAGTTGTTATGAATCAATCTAAAATCAGAACTTAAATCAATAATTTTCGTAGTATTTGAAAAGTTATTTTCAGTTAGAAACTTTGTTGAATTTCCATGTCCTAAGCATAAAAAAATGAGATCTACATTGCTGTTTATAATATCTGTAAAAACTATATTTACAGTACCTATTAAATCTTGATGTACATCACTGATAGGATTTCCAGCATTTGAAGTACTGTAAATAAAATCTATGTCAACCTTTGGATGATTAACCAATATTCTTATTAATTCTCCTGCAGTATATCCTGCACCTCCAATAATTCCAACGTTAATCATGACCATTTATATTTTGATAGATTTTTGATTGATTTCCATAAATTTTTATGAAACCCTTAGCATCGTTTGCATCCCATTCTTTATTAACTTCCCCATAACTTCCAAAATCAGATTGTAATAAATCATGAGGCGACGTAATACCATCGAGCAGAAAGTGGTAGGGTTTTAAGGTGACGAAAACTTTCCCGCTTACTTTTTCCTGACTGTTGGTAAGCATAGCTTCTATATCTCTCATTACAGGTTCTAAATACATTCCTTCGTGTAAATGAGTTCCATACCATTTGGCGATGTAGTCTTTATGTTGTAATTGCCATTTTGTAAGTGTGTGTTTTTCTAGTAAATGATGTGCTTGTATAATTATGGTAGCTGCAGCCGCTTCAAAACCAATTCTTCCCTTTATTCCGAGAATAGTATCACCAATATGCATATTTCTTCCAATAGCATATTCTGACCCTATTGTATTAAGTTTTACGATCAAATTTTCAGAAGTATCAAAATCATCATTAATAGCTGTAAGTTCTCCTTTCTTAAAATTTAAAATGAGTGATATTTCACGAGTAGATTTTAATTGAGAAGGATAAGCTTCTTCTGGTAAAGGGATGTTTGAAGTTAATGTTTCATCACCGCCAATACTTGTTCCCCATAATCCTTTATTGATTGAATATTTAGCTTTTTCCCAAGGAATATGAATATTATATTCATGTAGAAAATCAATCTCATTTTGCCTGCTTAACGCATTATCTCTTATAGGAGTGATGATGGTAACTTCTGGAGCTAAAATTTGAAAGATTAAATCAAATCTAACTTGATCGTTTCCTGCACCTGTACTTCCATGGGCAATAAATTTGGCATCAATACTTTTAGCGTATTCAATAATTTCTAAGGCTTGAATGATTCTTTCAGCACTTACAGAAAGGGGATATGTATTGTTTTTTAAAACATTACCAAAAATTAAATACTTTATAACTTTATCGTAATATTTATCAATTGCGTCAATATTTTTATAGGTGGTTACACCTAATTTTTCTGCTTTAAATTCTAAATCTTTAAGATCTTCGATGGTAAAGCCACCAGTATTTATGCTAACCGCATGCACTTCAAACTTTTCTTTTTTAGCTAAATACATAGCGCAGTATGAGGTATCTAATCCGCCACTATAGGCAAGAACTAATTTTTTCATTTTTTATGTTTTTTGTTTAAGAAGATGTGTTGCTTAATACTTTTCAGTCTTTTAAAGGAAGAAAGTTTTATTTTCTTCTTATCCGTCTGTTGTATTGTTTCTGGATCGTATAACATTCCAGTGCATAAACACATTTGTTGTTTTGTTCTTTGTAGTACATCATAATTAATACATGTTCTACAGCCATCCCAGAAGGTTTTATCATCTGTAAGTTCCGAAAACGTTACAGGTCTGTAACCAAGATTATTATTAAGCTTCATAACTGCCAAACCAGTAGTGATACTAAATATTTTAGCATTTGGATACTTCAATCTGGAATGCATAAAGACTTTCTGTTTAATCTTCTTAGAAAGTCCTAAGCCTCTATAATTTGGATGTACAATTAAACCAGAGTTAGCAACAAACTTTCCGTGTTCCCAAGACTCGATATAGCAAAAACCAGCAAAGCAATCATTATCTAAAGCGATAACAGCATTACCTTGTTCGATTTTTGAAACTATGTAAGCTATATTTCTTTTTGCTATTCCTGTACCACGAACTTTAGCCGCCGACTCAATAGTTTTACAAATCTCTTCTGCATGTTTGCTGTGAGATTCATCTGTAATAATGATGTCCATTATTAATTGATATTAAAATTGATATAGATGTTTTTTGGATGAGAATGGAACCGGACTCACCTAAGTTCCTTAAAAGTAGTAGAAGCCCTTAGGGGCGACGGCGAAAATTACGTACAACAAGTCGGCTATCTAAGTTGATAACTTCATTTGATGAAAAATATGGAAATTGAGTTTGTTGCATTGAAATTTAAGTAAAGTTGTAAACACGTTTAACGTTAGTAAGAAGATACTAGCGTCGTCGATTTTCGTTTGAAAACGAAATTGTGGGTATGTTTACTATACTTAAAAGCATGATGCAAATATATAAAAGATATATTAAAAACATAATAAATTAGAAAATTCAAATGTAAAACTCTAGTATTTTCATTATTAAGAGTCCTTCCTATGTATCTTTTTATTTAGAAAGTGTATGTGTTTTAAAAGGTAGTATTCATACTATTTTAATTAAGTTATGGCTACAGGTGACAAGATTAATAAATGTTTTACAGTTCATCCTAAAAAAAGTACAACTCAGTATAGTTTAGTTTTAAAGAAGATAATGCTGTTGCATATTTGTAGTGTAATTAATCATTAAAAACAAAACAACATGAAAATTTTATCAACTTTAATTATAACTGCAACTTTATTTTTTGGAAGTATTACTTCAGAAAACGATACAAAAATAACTGTAACAGTTCCTAATGTAACTTCAAGTACAGGAAAAGTACATTTCGCTCTATTTAATAAGAAAGAGCAGTTTTTAAAAATCCCGATACAAACTAAATCTGCTGAAATTGTTGAAGGAAAAAGTACAATTGTTTTTGAAGGAATATCGTCTGGAGAGTATGCTGTAACGTGTTATCATGATAAGAACGATAATGGGAAAATGGACTTTGAAGCTAATGGAATGCCTTTAGAAGACTACGGAGCTTCAAATAATACAATGAGTTTCGGACCACCACAATATCATGACGCTAAATTTGAAGTAACTGATAAAAATGTATCTTTAGAAATCAGATTATAACAACCATTTTATAAAAGAAAGCAATGAACCAGCCATTTGAAGCAAAAAAGCTACGAAAAGAGTTTATTTTAACTCTAAAAATTACATTAATATTCAGTGTTTTCTTTTTTTTAATAAATGGTAATTATACGATTAAAAGTTTACTAATCTCTACAGGGATATCAGCTATATATTCTTTCGGATTAGGATTTGGTCAAGGTTTCCTTAATGATTATTTAAGTTCTAAGTGGGATTGGGTTACACAAACTAATTATAGAGTTTGGATAGGTATAATAGCAACAATTTTATACACCGTGCCAACAATTCTAATAATACATTACATATTATTTATAGAATTACAAGGAGAACAGATTGAAGATTTCTTTGAATTTCCAATAGCATGGCGACATATATTCTGGTGTTTTTTGTCCTTTGGTGTTTCTGCTTTTTTACATGCAAGAGACTTTATGATTCAATGGAAGAAATCGGTAACGCAAGAATCAACACAACAACAGATAGTAGCAAAAACAGAAACTGCAAAATTTGAAACATTAAAAAGTCAAATAGATCCACACTTTTTATTTAATAGTTTAAATGTTTTAACATCATTAATTGGGGAAAATCCACATCAAGCAGAAAAGTTTACAACAAAGCTATCTAAGGTTTACAGATATGTTTTAGAACAGAGAAATAAAGAATTAATTCCTTTAGAAGAAGAATTAAGATTTGCTAAAACATACATGGAATTATTACAAATGCGTTTTGAAGATGCTTTGGAGTTTAAAATTGAAGAGAGTATTAATGATTCAGCACTAAAAATAGTGCCTTTATCACTTCAATTGTTATTAGAAAATGCAGTAAAGCATAATGTAGTTTCGCCTTCTAAACCTTTAAAAATATCTATTTATGCTGAAGATGGATATCTAAAAATTTCGAATAATATAAATCCTAAAGAAGCTATTGGTAGTAGGAGTACTAAAGTTGGATTACAAAACATTGCTGATCGATATGGCTTAATATCGAACAAAAGTGTTCACATAGAAAATAGTAATAAAATATTTACGGTGAGTTTACCACTGTTATTAAAAACAAACAATATCATGAAAACATCAGAGAATTTTGAGAATAATAATTATATAAAAGCAGTAGAAAGAGTAGAGAAGATGAAGGAATTTTATCAAAATCTAGTTACTTATTTAATCTTTATACCTGTATTTATATTCATTAATTTACGTTTTTCACCACAATTTCATTGGTTTTACTTTCCAATTTTTGGATGGGGTATAGGTGTTCTATTTCACGGTTTAGAAGTGTACAACTATAATATTTTCTTAGGAAAAGATTGGGAAGAGCGAAAAATAAAAGAATTAATGGATCAAGATAAATTTCAATAAAAATGAATTCAAAAAGAAACGAGGATAGAAGTCGTTATATAAAGGCAGCCAGTAAAGTAAAGAAAATTAAAGAGTTTTATAGTCATTTATTAGTTTTCATCTTAGTGATACCATTTCTAATTTTTATCAATTTAAAGTTAACTCCACAATTTCATTGGTTTTGGTTTTCGATTTTAGGGTGGGGTATAGGATTAGCATCACATGCTTTCCAAATTTTTGAGGGATATAAAATATTTTTAGGAAAAAATTGGGAAGAACAAAAAATACAAGAAATTTTAAAAAAAGAAGAATATCATGGAAAATAAATATATAGAAGAACAACGTTACATAAAAGCAAAAAAACGAGTTAAAGATATTAAAGGGTTTTATGCACACTTTGCAGTTTATATTTTTGTAAACCTATTTTTAAGTGGAATTATTATAGTAGGATTAATGAGCGATAATGGCGATAGTTTTTCAGATGCAATTACACATTTTGGAACCTATTCAACATGGTTATTTTGGGGAATCGGTATCTTCTTTCATTGGTTAGGTGTTTTTGGGTTTGGAAATGTAATATCAAAAGATTGGGAAGAACGTAAAATAAGAGAGTTAATGGAGAAAGAAGAACGAAAGAGTTCTAAATATTTTAAATAGAAATTATGAAACTTACAGAAGATTATACCAAAGAAATTAGCTTTATAAAAGCAAGAAAGCAAGTAGACAGTTTGAAAGGATATTACAGGCATGTATTAATATACCTAGTGGTAAATATATTCGTATCTATTAATAAGATAGTTGATCATTTAAGTAATGGAGATTCAATGTTCGATGCGATATTTGATTATTCAACCTTTGCCCTATGGTTAGTATGGGGAATAGGTTTAGCAATTCATTCAATAAGAATTTTCGGTCCTGATGTATTTTTCAATAAAAATTGGGAAGAGCGAAAAATTAGAGATTATATGAATAAATAATGAAAACTAAAATTACTTGAATAAGGGTTTGCAATTTAAAAATAGTAGATATATTGCAAGTAATATACAATGTAATTTAAACAAAGTAAAGGAATAAAAAAGGGAATATGAATGTACTTATTATAGAAGATGAAAAGCCTGCTGCAAGACGATTGAATAGAATGTTAAATGCATTACAAATTGAAGTACAGCAAATGCTACACTCGGTAGAAGAAGCTCTAAACTGGTTTCAAAACAACGAGCATCCAGATTTGATATTCCTTGATATCCAACTTTCTGACGGACTTTCTTTCGAGATTTTTGAAGAAATTCCTATAAAATCTGCAATTATATTTACAACAGCTTATGATGAATATGCATTGAAAGCTTTTAAATTAAATTCAATAGATTATTTACTTAAGCCTATCGATGATGATGAGTTAAAGGTAGCTGTTGAAAAGTACAAACAACAGCAACCTAAGAAAACAGATCTTAGAGTAAATATTGATGATATAAGAAAACTATTGATAAATCCAATAGATAGAAAATATAAGAAACGTTTTACCATTAAAATAGGGCAGCACATTAAAATAATTCATACGGATAATATTGAGTGCTTTTATTCAGAAAATAAAGCTACTTATATTCATACAAATGAAAATAGAAACTATTTGATTGATAATTCATTAGAATATTGGAATGAGCAATTAGATCCAGAACATTATTTTAGAGTTAATAGAACATTTATTGTACATATAAACGCGATAAAAGATATCATCTCTTATACAAATTCTCGATTAAAACTGGTTCTACACTCTTATAAAGAACAAGAAATAGTAGTAAGTAGAGAACGAGTAAAGCAATTTAAAGAGTTCATACAATAGCTTTTCAAGTAGGTGATTAGTAGACTGCAGAAGAAATATATAAAAGCAAAATTATTCCGGTAATCACCATAACCATCTTGAATATCCAACCGATAATACTATTTTTTTGCAATTGATCTTCAGTATACAAAGTATTAAAAGGTCTTTTACCTAAATGATATAAATACCGAATAATAGCTCCAAACCATTCAGAAGTGTGTAATTCACCAGCACCATCAGTGGACCAGTTCATTGATTTTTCATTTTTTAATTTCTTTTTCATAATAATTGTTTATTGGTTAATGAAATAGACCAAAGTAATGATAATAGGAATCATAATAATCTTAATTAATCTTCCTGTAAAAATATTTTTTTCTGAATCTTTCTTAGTGTAAAAAAGATGAAAAGGTGTTTTTCCGAGACTCCAAAGATACCTTAAAGCAGCACCAAGCCATTCAGAGTTTGGCTTTTCCATGTCAACGGTTTCAAATAAGTTTGTATAATAACTAGAAGGCGTCTTTTTTCTGAAAGGATCTTCCATAATAACTTTTAATTATAAGTACTTATTTTGAAAAAAATGTTACAATATATTCATTGTTATTTTGCTTTTTCTACTAATTCAATTTTCTCAATAGAAGTTTTAGTAGTAAACATACCGTAATTTATAAACGCATTTTTCTTTTCAATTTTATCAATAGATCCAACAGCATTTCCATCAACCAAACGAACTCTGTCACCGGCTTTAAATATGTAATCCGATTTAGCTTTGGCTACTTTTTTAGCTTCAATTTTCTTTTCTTCTCTAACTTTTACTACTTTTTGTAAAACCTCTTGCTCTACCTTTTTAATAGCCTCTTTTTGTTTAGCCTCTAATTCTTTTTCTTTGGCTTTTTCAGTTTTAGTTTTCCTCTTTGGTGAATTTTTCTTTACGTGTTTTGTTTTTTCTGAAGCAATCCACTTAAAAAGACTAGCAGAAAGTTCTTTCTTGTTGTTCGTTTGAAAGTATTTATTTAATAATTCATTAAGTTTTCTCCCTAAACTCAACATTCTTTGATTGTTATCGTACAACTCTTGAAAAACTTCTAGTTTGTCTTTAAGACGCGATTCTTTTTCTTGAAGATTCTCAATATGCTCTCTTCCTTTAGATTTTTGTTTTTCTAAGGTGTCTGAATTTTTTTGGAGCCTATTGCGTTCCTTTTGTAATTTAGAAATTGTTTTATCTAATCGAACTTTTTCACTTTCAACACGTTTTTTTGCCCTATTTATTATACTATAAGGGATTCCATTTTTTTGAGCTACTTCAAACGTAAATGAACTTCCAGCTTGGCCAACAAATAGCTTATATTTTGGTTCTAAAGTACGTTCATCGAATTGCATATTAGCATTGGTAACATTATCCAATTCATTAGCTAGAACTTTTAAGTTAGCATAGTGAGTTGTAATAATTCCGAATGCTTTTTTCTCATAAAACTCTTCTAAAAAAATTTCAGCTAATGCACCTCCAAGTTCAGGGTCAGATCCAGTACCAAACTCATCAATTAAAAACAGCGTACTATCATTACATTTTCGTAAAAAATAGCGCATGTTTTTTAAACGGTAACTATAGGTACTTAATTGATTCTCTATAGATTGATTGTCACCTATATCGGTTAAAATAGTATCGAAAATACTAGTTGAACTTCGTTCATGAACAGGAATTAACAAACCACTTTGTAACATTACTTGTAGTAGACCAATGGTTTTAAGAGTGATACTCTTTCCACCTGCATTTGGACCCGAAATAACGATAATTTGTTGTTTAGAATTCAACTCAATAGATTGTGGAATGGTATTGATGTTTTTTTCTTTATTTTTTTTCCACAAAATAGGATGAAGGGCGTCTCTGAAATAGACTCTTTTTTCTCTTGAAATTTCAGGTAACAGTCCATTTATATCTCTAGCATATTTAGCTTTTGAACCAATTACATCTAAATGGGTTAAAAACTCTAGATAGGCATCTAATAAAGGTGTAAAAGGTCTAATTTCTTCAGAAAGCTTACGTAATATTCTTACAACTTCTTGTTTTTCTTCATACATCAAATTTTGTAACTCTCTAGCATAAGTCAACGTAGCTTCTGGTGCTATGTACACAATATTTCCAGATTTAGAAGAACCTAATAAACTACCTTTAACTTTACGTCTGTACATTGCCAAAACAGCTAATACACGTTGGTTATCAATTATAGTTTCTTTGATATCATCTAAATAACCATTCGCTATATTTTTACTTAATGCTCTAGAGAAACTTTGCGAAACTTTACCTCGTAAACTGTTTATATCCTTTCTAATTTGTTTCAAAGAAGGCGATGCATTATCAGCAACTTCACCATATGGCGTTACAATTTTATGTATGGCATCAGCTATAAAAGTAGTGTATTCAATTTCATTACTTAAGTAGAATAATGAAGGATAATATTCTTCGAATTTTAGTAAGAATTTTTTTAACTCATTTACAGTTTCTGTTACTGAAGCGATTTTCAAAAAAGCGTCAGTCTCAATATAACTGTTTTCAATATTCAATCGCTTAGTGTATTCGGTAATATTGTCAAATCCGTGATTAGGAATTCTGTTTTCATTTTCAAAAGAGGCCAAGTATTCATTAACTAAGCTTAATTCAAAAAATAAGCTCTTCCTATCTTGAATGGGAACTATAGTTTTGATTTTCTCTTTTCCTAAACCAGAAATACTAAAGGTTGCAACTTGTTCTAAAACTGTTGTAAACTCTAAATCTTGAAGTGTTTTTTCTGAAATATTATGTTTCAATTTGCTATTTTTGAGAAGTACAAAAATAAGAATAATGCAAGTAAAAATAGCTGAAAGTTGGAGACATATTTTACAACCAGAATTTGAAAAATCATATTTCAAAGGTTTAACTGATTTCATAAGGAAAGAATTTACAAACTTCACCTGTTATCCAAAAGGAAGCTCAATTTTTGCAGCATTTGATTATTGTTCTTTTGAAGACGTTAAAGTTGTTATTATTGGTCAAGATCCTTATCATGGTCCTGGACAAGCAAATGGATTGTGCTTTTCAGTTCACGATGGAGTTAAACATCCTCCTTCTTTAATGAATATTTTTAAAGAAATTGAAACTGATATTGCATTGGCATATCCAAAGTCAGGAGATTTATCAAAGTGGGCGAAGCAAGGTGTGCTTTTGCTAAATGCTACACTAACTGTAAGAGCTAATGAAGCGGGAAGTCATCAAAATAAAGGATGGGAAGAATTTACAGACGCAGTTATTAGTGAAATTTCTAAACAGAAAGAGGATGTAGTTTTTTTACTTTGGGGTGGCTATGCAAAAAAGAAAGGAGCAAAGATTGATAAGAAAAAACATCACATACTTACCTCCGGACACCCATCTCCATTGAGTGCAAATAGGGGATACTGGTTTGGAAATAAACATTTTTCGCAAACGAACACCTTTTTAAAAGAAAAAGGTAAAGAAACTATCCAATGGTAATTTGAGGTAGTATTGTTTGGTTGTAATACGGTAGTATTATTGCGTCTAGAATATCTTCAGTTACATCTGGATAATTAACTTCTATATGGGTATCGGATTTGATCCACTTGGCTATTTTTGGTAATTGTTTTTTATTTAATTTTTTTAATACTGTAACTCCCATTTCTTTTAGTGCAAGGGCATTACATTGTTGTTCATACTGGTTTTTCATAGGTATAACCAGTAATTTTTTCTTTAAGTATAACGCTTCAGCAGGCGTTTCAAAGCCAGCACCGCATAACACGCCGCTTGATGATGCAATACTCTTTATAAAGTCGTTTCCATTGATAGGTCTGATGGTTATATTGTTGTGCAATTGAAACTGTTTAGTATGTTTAGAAAATATTTCCCATTTGATACTTTTGAAAGCAGACAAAATTTTAATGAGTTTCCTGTCTCCATATGCGGGTAAATACACAGTATAATGTCCTTTTTTAGTTACGTTTTTGTAACGAATTTCTTTACGTATAATGGGTAAGAATGTTGCAGAAGAATAAGCTTTGAAGTGAAAACCAAATTTTATGCGTGCAGGTGCATAATATTTTAAAATAAGTTTTTCAAACTTAAATTTCCCAAATCTTGGCGCATTTTCATCGGCAACTGCATTCTGGTGACTTAATGATATGATTGGTATATTTCTTAACTTACAAGCCCAAGCAGATACAGGTTCAAAATCATTGATTACTAAATCATATTCAGTTACAGGTAATGATTTAACTTCTTTCCAAAGGTTATTAAATTTTGTTTTTCGTAGTGTAGTTAACATATCAACACCACCTTTTTTTCCAAAAATAAAGCTCAATCCATATAACTTGTATTTTATGTCAAAAGGAAATTTAAGTTCACATTGATAGCCACTTACCAGAACATCTACTTCAGCTCTTTTTTGTAAGTACGGGATAATTTCTAAAGCTCTGCTTGCATGACCATTCCCGGTTCCTTGTATGGCATATAAAATCTTCATATTTATTTAGAAAATTTTTGAATATTAAACTCAATTAATAAATCATTAAAAAGCTGACTAGTAGTTTGCTCAGCTTTTATCAATTCAACATCAGATACCTCAATATCATAAGGAATCTTTTGTGCGATTTCGTCTTTCTCATATTCATATAATGACCAACATTTATTAACATACTCTAGCGCAGTTAAATTTTCAATCCAGTCACCAGAATTTAAATATAACGTTTCTCCTTTTTCATTTTTAATCATTCTCATCTCAGCTTTATGTATGTGTCCGCAAACTACATATTCGTAGTTGTTATCAATTGCAATGTCGGCAGCTGTAGATTCAAAATCATCAATGAATTTTATAGCTCCTTTAACACTATTCTTAATTTTTTTGCTAAATGATAATCGACTGTATCCAAGTTTTTCGCTAACCCAATTTACAACAGTGTTTAGTATAATCAAGGAGTCATAACCGACACTACCTAATTTTGCCAACCATTTTGAGTGTTGCATGGTAATATCAAAAACGTCACCGTGAAAAAACCAGCCTTTTTTTCCATCAATATCTAAAACTACTTTGTTTACGATTTCAAAACTCCCTAATCGAAACCCTTCAAACCTTCTTAACATTTCGTCGTGATTACCTGTTATGTAATACACTTTTGTGCCAGAGGTAATGAAACTCATTAATTGCTTAATTACTTTCATATGAGATTTTGGAAAGTATCTTTTATTGAACTGCCATATATCTATAATATCACCATTCAATATTAATATCTTAGGATTTATTGTTTTTAAGTAATTATGTAATTCTGTAGCTCGACAGCCAAATGTACCTAAATGTACATCAGAAATAACTGCAATATCTAACTTACGTTTTTTGTTTTTTTTCATTGTAAAGTTTAGTAAGTGTGCTTCTGATGCTAGATGTTTCACAAGGAGAACCAAAAACAATAAAATAATTAAACAATAATGACATAAAATTATAGATAGTATATAGTTAAATAGTAAAGCGTTGATTAATTGTATATTATATGTAGTTGAATTTTATGTAACGTGTGTAAATTTTATGTGAACAAAGGGTCAACTAAGTTTAAGAGAAGATTACGTATCATAATTTTAGATTACAAAAAAAGCTTGGAAAAAATTCCAAGCTTTGAAGTAACGTGTGATTTAATTTAGATACTTTATTTATTTTGTAACACCCAAGTTCCCTGTTGAAGTAAAGGAATAGCTTGTTTGTATTTTACTTCTTTTTCTTCTCCCGACATCACATTCTTGATAGTAACTCGTTCATTACGACCAATTTTTGGTTGTTCTCTAACAATAGTCTCTACTACTTGTTGTTCTTGAGTATTCTGATTACGAGCGCTATCTATGGCCTGTTGAGTAGAGTTTTGAACTTCATCTTTACGTAGATCTAGTTTTTCCCTTCTCTGTTCTTGAGCTTCTGAAATTTGAGATTCATCTTCCGTAGGTAATTGACCTTTAAATAAGAATGATAAAACTTCCTTATTTACTTTGTCAATAGTCTGTTGGAATAACTCAAAAGCTTCAAATTTATATACTAAAAGAGGATCTTTTTGTTCGTAAGTTGCATTTTGTACAGTTTGTTTCAATTCATCCATCTTACGTAAATGATCTTTCCAATTTTCGTCAATAATAGCAAGCGTAATATTTTTTTCAAAATCGTTAACTAACGATTTACCTTCTGTTTCGTATGCTTCTTTTAAGTTAGTTACTACACGTAAGGTTTTAACACCATCGGTAAATGGAACAACAATACGCTCATAACGATCTCCTTCATTTTCATAGACATTCTTGATAACAGGATATGCTTGAATAGCATTCCTTTCAGTATCATTTTTATAATGAACGCTTACTGCTTTATATAACTCATCGATTAAATCTTGTTCTTCTCTTGAATTAAATTCTTCTTCAGTAAAAGGAGAAGTCATAGAAGAAAAACGAATCAATTCAAATTCAAAATTTTGAAAATCTTTACGCAATTTATTTTGGCGCACAACAACATCACAAGTATCATAAATCATATTGGCTATGTCAATTTGTATACGTTTACCGTCAAGTGCATGACGACGACGTTTGTATACAAATTCACGTTGTGCATTCATAATATCATCATATTCTAATAATCGTTTACGAATACCAAAGTTATTTTCTTCAACTTTTTTCTGTGCTCTCTCTATTGACTTAGTTATCATTGAATGTTGAATAACTTCACCTTCTTTTAGGCCCATTCTATCCATCATTTTAGCAATTCTATCAGAGCCAAATAAACGCATCAAATTATCATCTAAGGCTACAAAAAATTGAGATGAACCTACATCTCCTTGACGACCAGCACGACCACGTAACTGTCGGTCAACTCGACGAGAATCATGACGTTCAGTACCAACTATTGCTAAACCACCAGCAGCCTTAACTTCATCTGAAAGTTTAATGTCTGTTCCACGACCAGCCATGTTAGTAGCAATAGTAACCTGCCCTGGTTTACCAGCTTCAGCAACAACATCGGCTTCCTTTTTGTGTAGCTTGGCATTCAATATATTGTGTGGTATTTTACGCATTTTAAGCATTCTACCTAACAATTCAGAAATTTCTACAGAAGTAGTACCTACTAGTACAGGTCTTTTTTCCTCAACAAGCTTAACAACTTCATCAATTACAGCATTATATTTTTCACGTGTAGTTTTATAAACTAAATCTTCTTTGTCATCACGAGAGATAGGTTTATTTGTAGGAATTTCAACAACGTCTAATTTATAGATTTCCCAAAATTCACCAGCTTCAGTAATCGCTGTACCTGTCATTCCTGAAAGTTTACGGTACATTCTGAAATAATTTTGCAATGTTACTGTTGCAAATGTTTGTGTAGCATCTTCAATCTTTACATTTTCTTTTGCTTCAATTGCTTGGTGTAAACCATCCGAATAACGACGACCATCCATAATACGACCAGTTTGCTCGTCTACAATCATTACTTTATTCTCAACAACTACGTAAGCTACATCTTTTTCAAATAATGTATATGCTTTTAAGAGCTGGTTCATAGTATGAATTCTTTCACTTTTCACACTAAACTCTCTAAATAATTCTTCTTTTTGTTCTGCTTTCTGTTCTGGTGAGTCTTCACTACCATCAATTTCAGCAATTTTTATACTGATGTCTGGTAAAACAAAGAATGTGTTATTTTGAGTTTTTTCAGATAGGTGACCAACACCTTTATCAGTTAAGTTGATTTGATTATTTTTTTCTTCAATAGTAAACCACAATTCAGCATCAACTTCTGGCATTAACTTATTGTTATCTTGCATATAAAAATTCTCCGTTTTTTGAAGAATTTGCTTGACACCCTCTTGAGATAAAAATTTAATTAAAGCTTTGTTTTTTGGTAAACCTCTATAAACTCTTAACAATAAGAAACCACCATCTTTAGTATTTCCGTCTTTTAATAATTTTTTAGCTTCAGCTAAAACACCAACCAAATATTTACTCTGTAAACTTACTAAATCACCTACCAAAGGCTTTAGTTCATTAAATTCATGTCGATCACCCTGTGGAACAGCTCCAGAAATTATTAAAGGAGTTCTAGCATCATCAATTAAAACAGAATCAACTTCATCAATAATAGCATAATTAGGTTCACGCTGAACTAAATCTTCTTTGGAAGAAGCCATGTTATCACGTAAATAATCAAAGCCAAATTCATTATTTGTACCGTATGTAATATCGGCGTTATATGCTTTTCTACGTTCTTCAGAGTTAGGTTGGTGATCATCGATACAGTCAGTAGAAAGTCCGTGAAATTCAAAGATAGGGGCCATCCAAGCGCGGTCACGTCTCGCTAAATAATCGTTAACAGTAACAACGTGTACGCCTTTACCCGATAGTGCATTTAAGTATACAGGAAGTGTAGAAACTAAAGTTTTACCTTCTCCTGTCATCATTTCGGCAATTTTACCTTGGTGTAAAACAGAACCACCAATTAACTGAACATCATAATGAATCATGTCCCAAGTAACTTCTTTACCAGATGCATCCCATGAATTAGCCCAAATTGCACTATCACCTTCTAATATTACATGTTCTTTGGTTGCTGAAAGTTCACGATCGAATGGAGTAGCTGTAACTGCTATTTCAGTATTTTTTGTAAAACGCTTAGCAGTTTCCTTAACCACAGCAAAAGCTTCATGTGTAATAACTTCTAAAACATCCTCCGAAGCTTGATAAGCTTCATCTTTAAGCTTATCTATTTGAGCATAAATTTCTTCTTGGCTATCAATATCAGCGGTCTTCACTTCTTCTTCTAAGGCTAATATTTGTTCGTCAAAAGTTTTAGTAGCTTCTTTGATTTTTAATTTAAACTCTTCTGTTTTTGCTCTCAATTGATCATGAGATAAATTTGTAATTTGATCTTCGAAAGACTTAACTTTATCTACAATAGGTTGTAAAGCTTTTAAATCTTTTTGTTGTTTGTCTCCTACAAAAATTTTTATAATTGAGTTTAAAACGCTCATTCTGTGTATGTTTTAGTCTGAATTTTGAATTCAGTTTTTGGGTTAATTGTCGGTTGCTTAAAAATAAGCAAAAAAAAAGCCTCTAATTTGAGACTTTTTAATTTTTATTACTGTACTTAATATTCATCTTCGTTCCAAAGATAATCTTCTTCGGTTGGATAATCTGGCCATATTTCAATGATAGAATCGTAAATCTCACCTTCATCTTCTATGTCCTGTAAGTTTTCTACCACTTCTAAAGGTGCTCCAGTACGAATAGCGTAATCGATTAATTCGTCTTTAGTAGCTGGCCATGGTGCATCTGCTAAATATGATGCTAGTTCAAGTGTCCAATACATTTCTAAATATGTTTTAGTTTTGTGCAAAAATAAAATTTAAACTTAAAAAGTCAAGTTTTTTTATGAAAATGTAAAAATCAATAAAAAAAGAACTTTATTATAGCTTTTTCGGTATCCATTGTACTTCATCAGCTTTCAAATCATTTGACAACTTTCGTGCCAATACAAAAAGGTAGTCAGAAAGTCGGTTCAAATACATTAAAATATTTTCATCTATACCTTTTTCGCTATCCAGAGCTACACACAAACGCTCAGCTCTTCTACACACACATCGTGTTACATGACAAAATGACACAGCTTGATGTCCTCCTGGTAAGATAAAATGAGTCATAGGAGGTAAGCTCGCATTCATTTTATCAATTTCATTTTCTAGGGTTTCAATTGATGCAGGATCAATTTTGGGAATGTTTAAACGTTCTTTACCATTTCTTAATGTTTCTTTTTCTGGAGGAGTAGCCAACATAGCGCCAAGCGTAAATAATTCATCCTGAATTTTTAATAAAGCACTTTTTGTTGAATCGTCAATTTCCTGATCACGAATCAAACCTATATATGAGTTTAGTTCGTCTACAGTGCCATAGCTTTCAATCCGTAAATGGTATTTTGGTACTCTTGTTCCACCGAAGAGTGCAGTAGTTCCTTTATCACCAGTCTTAGTATATATTTTCATCAGTATATTAAATATTTATATTGCAATTCATCTAGTTTATTAAGATACATCTTTTATTTTCTGTAGAAGACAATCTGGACATTTAATTGGCTTCTTTGTTTGCATGTTAATAAAAGCTAAAGTTGCTTTTCCGTCACATACTAATTCTTTATGTTGATTTATTATTTCATAGTCAAATTCTATTTTAACAAGAGGTGTCTTTTTTAAGGATGTAATTATGGTTAATTCATCATCATAAAGCGCAGATTTTTTAAAATTTGTGTTTAATGAAATTACTGGAAGCATTATCCCTGAATTTTCCATATCTTTGTATGTAACCCCCAAAGAACGTAGCCATTCAGTCCTGCCAATTTCAAAATATTGTGCATAATTTCCATGATATACGACCCCCATTTGGTCAGTTTCTGCATATCGAACTCTAATAGTTGAATAGTGTTTAGACAAAGTTTTTTTAGTTATAATTTCTATTAATCTTACATAAAAAAAAGTTAAAAACCAATACCAATTTGATTTTTTTATACTGAATTTTATTCACACTTTTGTTCATCCGTAAGGGAGGGTTATTAACATTATTTTTTTTCACAATTTACGGGGTTGTGAGATTAATTTTTCTGAGAATTTAAATGAGTAAAACTGCTGAATTAGTTTGGTCAAAGTGTTTGTCTTTTATTGAAGATAACATAAAACCACAAGCATATAAAACATGGTTTGAACCGATAACACCGGTTAAACTGTCTGGAGAGGCACTGACCATTCAGGTTCCAAGTAAATTTTTTTACGAGTGGTTAGAGGAGCATTATATCAAATTGTTGCGAGTCGCTTTAGTAAGAGAGTTAGGTGAACATGCAAAGTTGATATATGATGTTCGTATGGAGAATACATACAGCAGTAACAGTCCACAAACTGTAAAAATTCCAAGTGCAAATAGAAATCCTTTAAAACCACAAAAAGTAACGATTCCTTTAGAATCGAAAAGAGAATTGAAAAACCCTTTCGTAATTCCAGGGTTACAGAAAGTTAAGATAGAATCGCAATTAAACCCAAATTATAATTTTGATAATTTCGTAGAAGGAGACTCAAATAGATTAGCAAGATCAGCAGGAATGGCTGTAGCTAATAAACCTGGAGGAACTTCATTTAATCCACTGTTAATTTATGGTGGGGTAGGTTTAGGGAAAACACATTTAGCACATGCTATTGGTGTAGATATTAAAGACAAGTATGCTGATAAAACAGTTTTATATATTTCTTCTGAAAAATTTACACAACAATTCATAGATTCTGTTAAGTCAAATACAAGAAACGACTTCATACACTTTTATCAGATGATAGATGTATTGATTATTGATGATGTTCAATTTTTATCAGGTAAAGCTGGAACTCAAGATGTATTCTTCCATATTTTTAATCACCTACATCAAAATGGTAAACAGGTAATTTTAACCTCCGATAAGGCTCCAGTCGATATGCAAGATATTGAACAACGATTATTATCGCGTTTTAAATGGGGATTATCAGCAGAATTACAAAACCCAGATTACGAAACACGCATTTCTATTTTACAAAGAAAGTTATTTAGAGATGGAGTTGAAATGCCAGAAGATATTATAGAATATATTGCAAAAAATGTAAAATCTAATGTTCGTGAATTAGAAGGTGTGATCATCTCTATGATAGCTCAGGCTTCATTCAATAGAAAGGAATTTACTTTAGAGTTAGCAAGGCAAATTGTAGATAAATTCGTTAAGAATACGAAGAAAGAGATTTCTATAGATTATATTCAAAAAGTAGTGTCTAAATATTTTGATATGGATGTTGCTACACTACAATCGAAGACAAGAAAACGTCATGTAGTTCAAGCACGTCAATTAGCAATGTATTTTGCAAAACGAATGACAAAATCTTCATTAGCAAGTATTGGAAGTCAAATAGGAAAAAGAGATCACGCCACTGTTTTGCACGCATGTAAAACAGTCGATAATCTGACTGAAACTGATAAACAGTTTAGAAAATATGTTGATGATTTAACTAAGAAGTTAACATTTTAATTAGCGTGAAGATATGAAGGTGTTGATGGTTTGTTTAGGAAACATATGTAGATCTCCACTTGCAGAAGGTATATTAAAGACAAAAGTTAGCTCAGCTGTTGTTGTTGATTCGGCAGGAACTTCTGGTTTACACAGCGGAGAATTACCAGATATTAGATCTATTGAAATAGCTAAAAAGAATCATATAGACATAACGAATCAGCGTTCTAGGAAGTTTACACCGAATGACTTCGAAGATTTTGATTTGATTTATGTTATGGACAAAAGCAATTATGAGAATGTAACTAAACTTTCTACTAATAAAGAAGAGTTAAGTAAGGTAAAGATAATTTTAAACGAATGTTATCCTGATGAAAACCTAGAGGTTCCTGATCCATATTATGGAGGAGAACAGGGCTTTACTACCGTTTTTAATATGTTAGATGACGCCTGTGAGGTTATAGCTTCTAAAATAAATACATAATGACTGGTAAATTATACTTAATTCCTACTACTTTAGGCGACACTGAGCCTTTAGAAGTTATGCCTATTTCTGTAAAACAGATCATTGAACAGTTAGATTATTTCATTGTTGAAAATGAAAAAACAGCAAGAAGGTATATTAAAAAGATTACTCCTAATAAACCACAGTCTTCGTTAAATTTTATGATGATTGATAAATATTCTAACGAACTTGAAACTCGAAACTATCTTGATGTTTGTGATGAAGGGATATCCGTCGGTATTTTATCAGAAGCAGGTGTGCCAGGAGTAGCAGATCCTGGAGCAACAGTTGTAAAACAGGCTCATGATAAAGGTATTCAAGTTATACCTTTAGTTGGTCCTTCATCAATTTTAATGGCGATGATGGCTTCAGGTATGAACGGACAAAATTTTGCATTCAATGGATATTTACCAATTGATAAGTCTGAAAGAAAAAGAGCAATAAAAGAATTGGAAAAACTATCGAGAGATAAAAACCAATCTCAAATTTTTATAGAAACTCCTTACAGAAATGGTAAAATGCTAGATCATCTGAAAACTACACTACAAGCTAATACTAGATTGTGTGTAGCATGCGATATTTCTCTTCCTTCTGAATATATAAAAACATATAGCATGGATAGATGGAAATCAGAAAATCCTGATTTACACAAAAGACCAGCTATTTTTATTATTCAAGCGTAATGTTTAATGTTATTGATTAAACAGTAGCATTTTTATCCCCCTTGATATAAGAAACATCGTAATTAGCAAATTTTTTCATGTAAGACTCTATGGTAGTTCCAAACGAATCATTAAACTTAAATTTACCGTAAGACCTTAAGAACTTTTTTACATTTCCTGCACCAGCTAAATGCGCAGAAGCTAATATGCCTGATTCAGTGATCTTTATTCCGTTTACATATTTGCCTACAAAACGTTTAATATCTCGTCTCAAAATCCATTTATTCACCCTACATAAAGCAGTGAAAGCCCTCTCTTGTAGTTCAGGGTTTTTCAGGAATTTTTGAGAATTGTAAATTTTAAAGCGACGTAAAGTACCTTTTCCAAACTGATATTTCCCCAAGTAACCAAGTTTGTTTACTACCGTATATCTTCCTTGAGATTCTTTAAAAGCTAATGCTTCTTTAAAACCTATAAAGTCTCTTTCTAATAGTAATAGGTCTTCAGCATTGTTATATACTACAGGATTAACTTTAGCGATAGGCTTATCTTTTTCCTTTGTAGTAAAACTTATTAAAAGTAATGCTCCTATTATAATTCCCCAATTTCTAATAATCTTAATACTTTCTATTTAGCGGGCGCAAATATAGGGCAAATAATCAGATCAAACCAAGTTTACTTTTTTTGTAAGTTACTGGTTTTTATGGCTTTGATATTATTAGCTACCTATTTTTGATTATTCAATAATTAGATACTTGATATTATTGTGAAATAATCTTAAAATTTATTAACTAATTACGAATAAAATTTTGTTAAAATTTATGTTCAAATTATGATTATAGGAAGACTTATTAACGTTTAATACCTTGTTGAGAAATCCAGCGTTGGTATTTGGCTGCATTTCTGTTGTGTTGAAGTAAAGAACTAGCAAAATCATGAAATCCTATTTTATCCGTACTTGCACACATATAGTAATAATTGTGTTTGGTATAGTTTAAAACCGCATCGATAGATGAAATATCTGGCATAGCAATTAAAGTAGGAGGTAACCCAATATGTTTGTAAGTATTGTAAGGTGAATCTATTTCCAAATCTTTATTTAAGACTCTTTTGATAACTATATCTTGACCTTTTTTTTCTTTTATACTATATATGACTGTTGGGTCTGCTTGTAAAGGCCAATTATCCTTATATCGATTAAGGTATAACCCAGCTACAATTGGTCTTTCTGAGGGCTGCGCAGTTTCCTTTTGAACAATCGAAGCTAAAGTGCTTACTTGTTGTTTTGAAAGTCCAATTTTCTTTGCTTTAGCTAATCTAGATGCGTTCCAGAATTTTTTATAATTAATTAGCATCTTATCTCTGAATCGTTGGGGTGAAGTATTCCAATAGAATTCATATTGGTTAGGGATAAACATTCCTAAAACTGATTTTTCATTAAATCCGTGTTCTTTTAAGAACCCAGGGTCTTTGATAACGTTAAGAATAGCTAAACTATCCGCTTCAAGCTGTTGAGCAATTCTTCCAGCTAATTTATCCAGTCGATCTTGATTATTAAACGTAACTTTTATAGGTGTTTGATTACCAGAACGTAATAAATTGACTAACTCATTCATCGTCATTCCTGATTTTAAACGGTACATTCCAGCCTTTGGCTTAGTGAATTTCTTTTTATTAGCCACCCACAAGAAATCATCAACGTTTGTAACGTAATCTTTAATCAAATCTTCTAGATCACTTATATCACTATTTGATTTGATATATATTTCAGCATCTTTATTGATTGCCTTTCCAAATATTTTCTGATAAAAATTAAAGCCTACGAACCCTATGATAGCAACAAGGCTTATTAGTATGTATATTATTTTATTTTTCATTGATTAATTGAAATAAAACTTCATTTTTAAAAATCCCTTTGGATAGTATCCAATCCTTCTTAACTCCAATCTTTTTAAATGATTTTTTTTCAAATAATACAATGCTACTTGAATTATCTGAAGTTATGTTAGCATATAGTTGATGGAGTTGTAAATGTAAAAAACTATAATTAATTAATAATTCAAGAGCTTCTGAAGCATATCCATTATTTTGATATTTACTGGCAATTACAATTCCAATACCGGCTCTTTTGTGTTGTGGATTGAAATCAAATAAATCGATTAATCCAACAGGGTTATTTTGTATATCTTCTACAAGTAAGCGTAATTGTTTAGATTCATAAATATCTAAATGACAATTAGCAATATATTTTTTTAGTAAGAATTTAGAAAAAGGCGCTTGAGTATGGCTAACCTCCCAAAACGACTCATTATTTTCTATCGAAAATAAAAACTCTAAATCTTCTGGTTCAATTGCTCTAAGACGTATTTTCTTTCCGTGTAACGTTTGCATTAGTAAGCAATTTTACCTTCAAAAACAAAGTCTGCTGGGCCTGTAAGATAGATATTCTTGTAACCATTATTATCAGTTACAAAGGATACGGTTAAATTTCCACCCTGGACGATTAAATGAATAGTTTTTTTATTTGTTTTTTGTGTATGATACATAGCTAAAGCAGCTGCAGTAGCTCCAGTTCCACAAGCTAAGGTTTCATCTTCAACACCTCTTTCATAAGTTCTTAATCTGAATGTATCATCATTTTTCTGTTCAATAAAATTCACATTACTTCCTTCTTTGCCATACACTTCATGTCTAATTTTTCGACCAACAGAAACAATATCAAAATTATCGATATCTTCGACTAATTCCACATGATGAGGAGAACCAGTATTAGCAAATACATGGTTATCAAATACGTTCACATTATTTACATCGATCATATGAAGAGACACAATATTACCTTCAATACTTGCACTATGTAAACCATCAATAGCTCTAAAATTTACTGATGTTGAAACAATTCCAAGTTTATTAGCAAACGCTACTATGCATCTCCCTCCATTACCACACATAGTACTTTCGTTCCCATCTGCATTGTAATATACCATCTTAAAATCCAGCTCGTGATCATTTTCAAGTAGTATTAAACCGTCAGCACCAATACCAAAATGGCGATCACATAATTTTTTAATAATTGTAGTATTTTCCTTTGGAAATTTAGATACTCTATTGTCTATAAGTATAAAATCGTTACCTGTACCTTGATATTTGTAAAAAGTAGTATTCATATAGTAGACAAATATACATATTTACATCATAAAAATGGTAGTGTTAAATGGCGGTTAAAGTCCGTTAAAGAGAAGTTAAACACATTGTGTTAAAATGTTAAAATCGTATATTTGAAATACAAATTTTTAATAGATAAGATTTGTTGAAATGTTATTAACCATTTAATTAAAAGGCACTTTAACAAAATTAGAACAGGAAAAAAATTAAAAAGATGAAAAAAATTTTAGAAATTTTAGGTATTGCATTTTTTGGAGGAGCGGTAGCCTTAGGAGGCTACAAATTATTGCTAGAAGAACCACAGACAATTATTGAAAGAACACAAGAACCAGTACTTCAAACAACAAAAGTAAACTACACGACACCTACAGTAATAAACTCTGCTGTAGCAGCCACTGATTTTACTGAAGCTGCTGAAAAAACTGTAAATGCAGTTGTTCATGTAAAAAATACTGCTGTAAAGGAAGTTTATAATCCATTTGAAGAGTTTTTCGGAGGAGGAAATGGTAGGAGAAAACAAGAACGTGTAGGAACAGGTAGTGGTGTTATCATATCTTCAGATGGTTATATTGTAACAAATAATCATGTGATAGATGGAGCGTCAGATATAGAAATTACTTTAAACAATAGAAAAAAGTTAAAAGCTACTTTAATAGGAAAAGATAAAAATAATGATATCGCATTATTAAAAGTGGAGTCTGATATTGAATTACCATACATTCCATTTGGTAATTCTAATAATGCGAAAATAGGAGAGTGGGTTTTAGCAGTTGGAAATCCATACGATTTAAAATCTACGGTTACAGCTGGTATCATAAGTGCCAAAGGAAGAGATTTACAAGGGACTCGAAACATAGTGGATTCATTTATCCAGACAGATGCTGCAGTAAATCCAGGGAATAGTGGAGGAGCACTTGTAAATACCAGAGGTGAGTTAATTGGTATAAACACAGCCATTACTTCTCGTACAGGTTCGTTTATAGGATATTCGTTTGCAGTACCATCCAACATAGCAAAAAAGATTATTGATGACTTGTTAGAATATGGTAATGTTCAAGAAGCAATTATTGGTATTGGCATTGATAACGGAGAAGATGATATTGAAGGTGTAAGAATAGGATCTATAGATGATGAAAGTGAAGCATTAAAAGCGGGTTTGAAAACTGGAGATGTTATCAAAAGAGTTAATAATATAAAAATCTCAAAATTCTCTGATCTAAAAGGTCAGTTAACAGCTAAACGTCCAGGTGAATTCGTAGACGTTACAGTTGATAGAAACGGGGAAGAATTAGTTAGAAAAGTAAAATTAAGCAAAAAGAAAACTTTTGTGTCATTTAGTTTTGGAGTTCAATTAAAGGATCTTACAGATAAAGAGAAAAAAGATAAAAAGTTAGAAGGAGGAGCAAAAATTACAGCTACTAGCAATACAGGTTTCTTGTATTACAAAGTTGGTAACGGCTATATAATTACTAAAATAAACGGACAGGAGATATTAAACGCTTCACAAGCTGTAGAGCTATTAGATGGTTATAAAGCTACAGGTAACGAACGTTTATCTCTAGAGATAATTAGTCCTGAAGGTCAGTTAGAACGTTACAGATTCTAAAATTAAAAAGAATAGAAATAAAATTAAAAACTCAGTATAATTTACAATACTGAGTTTTTTTGTGAAATAAGTTACGAAATCGTTTGAAATAACTACTTTTGCAGGAAATTAAAAAAAACCTTAGTTAACACAACTATGTCAACAACAACAAATTACGAAAACGAAGTAGCAAACCAAGCTTCCACACGAAGAGCTACTACCGAATTTATCAATATTGTGAATGATTTATGGTATGATAAATCAATAGAATTAGTGTTATTTAGAAACCCTTTGGTAGATAAAAGAGCTAGTGAAGTTCTAAATTTAATAAGCTATGCAAAGGAATTTGTAGCTAAACCAATTTCAATACAAGACGCATTAGCAATAGCCAAAGCAATTAAATCTATCACATTACCAGCCTCTAAATTAGATATAGGTAAGCTAGCTTATGAATATCATTTGAATGATAATGTAAATTTAGATAAAGTTGATTTTGTTAAGGCGCAACTTAAAGGAGCAACTGAAGCAAGCACTATAGCTCCAAAAGACGTTGTTTTATACGGTTTTGGTAGAATTGGTCGTTTACTAGCTCGTGAATTAAGTAGTAAAATGGGAAAAGGTTCTCAATTACGTTTAAGAGCAGTTGTAACAAGAGGTAAAATAGATCAAACAGTCTTAGAAAAGAGAGCTTCTTTATTGAGTGTTGATTCTGTACATGGAGATTTCTTAGGGACTGTTCAGGTAGATGCAGAAAATGATGCTCTAATAATTAATGGAACTACTGTATATATGATTTCTGCAGCTCAGCCAGAAGATATAGATTATACAAAATATGGAATTAACGATGCATTAATCATTGATAATACAGGTGCCTTTAGAGATCAGGAAGCATTACAACGCCATTTAGTACCAAATGGTGCTAGTAAAGTATTATTAACAGCTCCAGGAAAAGGAGTACCAAATATTGTTCATGGTGTTAATCACTTAGAAAATAACCCTGATAATATTGATGTTTTTTCAGCAGCTTCATGTACTACAAATGCAATTACACCAGTACTTAAAGTTTTGGAAGATAATTTCGGAATTAAAAAAGGACATTTAGAAACTATTCATGCTTATACTAATGATCAAAATTTAGTAGATAACATGCATAATAAGTACCGTAGAGGAAGAGCAGCAGCTTTAAATATGGTAATTACTGAGACAGGAGCAGGAAAAGCAGTATCTAAAGCATTACCAGCATTAGAAGGTAAATTAACTTCCAACGCTATTCGAGTTCCAGTTCCAAACGGATCTTTAGCTATATTGAATTTACAATTGAATTCAGAAACTACTGTTGAAGCTGTAAATGCTATCATGAAAAAATATGCCTTGGAAGGTGATTTGGTAGAACAAATTCAATATTCAATGTGTAATGAGTTAGTTTCTTCTGATATTGTTGGAACTACAGCTCCTTCAATTTTTGATAGTAAGGCAACTATTGCAGATGGCGATACGATTGTTATATACATATGGTATGATAATGAATATGGATATTCACACCAAGTTATGCGTTTAGCAAAACACATTGCTAAAGTTAGAAGATATACTTATTATTAGTATAAGAAATTTTTAAAATGTGAAAAAGTCCGAAGTTATATAGCTTCGGACTTTTTATTTATCTTCGTTATTGAAACAAACAAGTTACAAGAACATGAAAAAAAGTTTAGTGATACTACTTTTATTATTTGCAAGTACTGGATTTTCTCAAACTAGCAATTATAAAAACATTTTAATATCGGGTAAATGGACTCCAACATATATGATGCGTGGAGAACAGAAAAATTTAATACCAAAGCATAAAGAAAATAAAATGTGGGTATTCTTTTTTAAGGATGGTAAATACGAAGCAAACAGTATAGTGAAACAAGATAATATTATTGAAAGCGAAAATGATAAAGGAATAGCTAAAGAAGAGAAAATTAAAAAGGAATATGGAAAATGGATGTTTTCTAAGGATAATACGAGTATTACTATAGATTTTAACGATAGAAAGGACACAGTGACAATAGAATCGTTAACAACAAGTGAATTAATTCTGTCGAAAATTGAGCAAGGTTCAAAACAAATAATAGGTTTTAAAAATATAAAATAAATAGTAATGAAAATCAGATTATTAAGTGCGTTTTTTCTTATAAGTATATTAGCGATGAGCAGTCAAAATTTACCATATTATGAAATTCCTGAAGCTCCTAAAGCATATACAGCAGGAACAGTAGCAGGTAGGATGATTGATGGACTAGGTTTTCGATTTTATTGGGCAACAGAAGGCTTAACTCCAAAAGATTTAGTATTTAAGCCAACTAAAGAATCAAGAACTTCCGAAGAAACAATCACACATATTTTAGGTTTATCTGAGGTAATACTCAATGCCACAATGAATATTCCTAATGCTAATGAAAAAGTATCAATGACTTTTGATCAAAAAAGGAAGCAAATATTAGAGAATTTAAAAAAGGCGAGTGACAAACTAAAGAAAACAAGCGATTTATCGAAGTTGAAGATCATTTTCGGAGAAAATGAATTTCAGTTTTGGAATGCCATGAATGGGCCTATCGCAGATGCTATGTGGCATGTAGGGCAAATTGTATCTTTTCGTCGTTCTACTGGAAACCCGCTCCCCAAAGGAATAAGTGTGTTTACAGGGAAAGTAAAAAAATAGATGAAAAGGAATGGTATGTTAACCGCTTTAATGGAAGAATATAAAAGAGTTTTACTTGATTATAAAGTGGTTTTAAAAACAATTTCAGATTCAGAATATATCATTGTTAGAGATAAAATAACACTAGATGAAGATTGTAAATCAATACAAACAGTCACTTTCCACGTAGTACAATCTGGTTATACTTATGCCAATTATATTCAATCAGTAAGCAAAGAAAAATGGCTAGAATATGGTGAAGAAATTCACACCACAGAAAAGGCGATTAAAGAGTTAGACGAAATGTGGAAATAGAGTTATGAGTCATTTGGTGAGCATTGGTTTAAAACGAATAAACAACTAAAACAATATTCATTTAAAACACGATGGAATGTTACCTATGATTTGGAACAATTGTTAGAGCATGCAATCGTACATATTTTAAGGCACAGAAGACAGATAGAAATTTTTTTGAAGAACGATTAAAAATGACCACAAAAGAAAAAATACAGTTATTAAGAGAAGAACTTAATCAACATAACTATAATTATTACGTACTTGATAATGCTACAATTTCAGATTATGATTTTGATATTAAGTTAAAAGAGTTAGAAAAATTAGAAGAAGAAAATCCAGCATTTTTTGATCCTAATTCACCAACAAAAAGAGTAGGAGGAGGCATAACAAAGAATTTTGATACTATAGTTCATAAAAATAGAATGTATTCTTTGGATAATTCATATTCTAAAGAAGATCTGTTAGACTGGGAAAAACGTATTCAGAAAAATTTAGGAACTGAGGCTATTGAATATACTTGTGAACTTAAATATGATGGAGCATCAATAAATTTAACTTATGAAAATGGAGAATTTGTTAGAGCAGTTACTAGAGGAGATGGTTTTCAGGGAGATGAAGTAACGTCCAATATCAGAACAATTAAATCTATTCCTTTATCTGTAAAAAAAGACTTTGTATCTAATTTTGAAATGCGAGGTGAAATTATTTTACCTTTAGAAGGCTTTCAAAAGATGAATAATCAGCGAATTGCAAATGGAGAAGAAGCCTATAGAAATCCTAGAAATACTGCTAGTGGTAGTTTAAAGTTACAAGATAGCAGTGAGGTTGCTAAACGACCTTTAGATTGCTTGTTATACCAGGTAGTTACTGAAGAACGTAAATACGCTTCACATTTTGAAATATTAACTGCTTCAAGAGAAGTTGGTTTTAAAATACCTACTACAATTAAATTAGCTAAATCGATTGATGAAGTATTGGATTTTGTTAATGAATGGGATGCAAAGCGACACGATTTACCATATGAAACTGATGGAGTAGTGGTTAAGGTAAACTCGTTACAACACCAAGAAGAGCTTGGATATACATCAAAATCGCCACGTTGGGCAATTGCTTACAAATTTAAAGCGGAACAGGTTGCTACACTATTGAATGAAATCACTTACCAAGTAGGAAGAACAGGAGCCATAACGCCTGTAGCAAATTTAACACCTGTACATCTAGCAGGAACGATAGTTAAAAGAGCATCTTTACACAATGCTGATCAAATTGAAAAGTTAGATATACGAATTAATGATACGGTTTTAGTAGAAAAAGGAGGTGAAATTATTCCAAAAATAGTAGCGGTTGATGTTAGCAGAAGAGCTAAAGATTCACAACCTACAGTTTACGCGACACATTGTCCTGAATGTAATACTGAACTTATTAGAAATGAAGGAGATGCAAAGCATTATTGTCCTAATGAGTTTGGATGTTTTCCTCAAATAACAGGGAGAATTCAACATTATATCGGACGTAAAGCAATGAATATAGATGGTTTAGGTTCAGAAACTGTTGAATTACTACACAAAGAAGGACTCATTGAAAATTATGCCGATTTATACGATTTGAAGGTGGAACAAATTACTCCATTAGAGCGTATGGCAGAGAAATCTGCTCAAAATATGATTGAAGGAATAGAGAAATCTAAACAAATTCCATTTGAAAAAGTGTTATTTGCTCTAGGTATTCGTTTTGTAGGTGAAACGGTAGCAAAAAAGCTGGCAAAACATTTTAAATCTATCGATAATTTAATGAATGCAGACTTAGAAACATTAGTTGCAGTAGACGAAATAGGTGAAAGAATAGCACAAAGTATCATTGATTTTTCGAAAAATGAGCATAATATCATATTAATTCATAAATTGAAGACCCATGGAGTTCAGTTAGAAGTTTCTAAAGAAAGTCTTGAAAACTTAACCAATAAACTTGCAAATACTATTTTTGTAGTTTCAGGTGTGTTTCACCAAATGTCAAGAAACGAACTTAAAAAAGCTATTGAAGATAACGGAGGAAAAGTAAGTAGCTCTATCTCAAAAAAAACAAATTATATTGTTGCAGGTGATAATATGGGACCTAGTAAACTAACAAAAGCAGAAAGCTTGAACATACCAATAATAACTGAACAAGATTTTATTGACATGATCAGATAAAAACATAAATGCATATAGGTACAAAATTAAAAATACCATTATTAATAAGTTATACATTAATTACACTCTTAATTATGTTTGTTGTAATTAGTAAAACTACTGCTATAGATTTTACAATTAAAGCAGTGCCTACATTAATTTTGGTATTTTTATATTACTTATCTAGTCAGAAAAGGCAAAAATTAATTCTAGTATTTTTTATAGTTACTTTCATAGCTGATTGTATTAGCACTCAAAAGCAATTATTTATTTTAGCTACTTTTACTTATGGTTTTTCAAATGTAATATTGGCTTTAATAATATTCCAAGAATTGAAGAGTGAATCGGTAAAATTAATCTTAAAATATTTAGCTCTTTTTATCGTACTATTAACTATTATTTTAATTTTTGTTATTGAAGATGCTGGTCATTATTTAGTTTCTATTGTGTTTCATGGAGTTGCCGTTTGTTTAGCGCTTTCAGTATGCTTAACAAATTATCTCAACACTATGATTATAGCGAATAAAATTATTCTAATAGGTATAGGTTTTAGGGTGTTTTCAGATTTAGCATATTTAATTGTTATCTCAGACCAATCAAATACTCTTTTTTATGCAATATCTCTAGGAGTTTATTATTTATCGAAGTATCTATTTTATCATGGCTTTATTTTAAAAGAACGAGAAAATATAAATATTCAAAATGAATTAAAATGAAACTCAAAATAACACTTATTTCAATTTTGTTTTTAATTGTTTCTTTGGGAGACATTTATGCCGTTCTTTCCAGTAACAGAAGTTTAGAAATCTTTTTTAAACCACTTATAATAGTTGCATTAACAGTACTTTATATCTTACATGTAAGAAAAGTAAATATTTGGTATGTATTAGCATTATTCTTTTCGTTTCTAGGTGATTTTTTATTGCTATTTCCACAACGTTTCTTCGTATTTGGTTTGTTATCTTTCTTAATAACACACGTCATACTTATTAAGATAATGCTTAGTTTTTTATCAAGTGTAAAAAAGAAAACAATACTTTTTTCATCGTTATGTTATGGAGCTTATTTCGCTGTAATTTTTTTGATAATTAAAGATGGTTTAGGAACGTTAATGATCCCCGTACTTATATATGGGATGGTAATATCAATCATGGGAATTGTTAGTTTTCTTAATTTCTATGAAAATAAAAGAGCAACTGAAAATATATGGCTACTAGTAGGTGCTTCAGTTTTTATACTATCCGATAGTATTTTGGCAGTTAACAAATTCTATAAAAGTTCAATGTTTTTGGGAGTAGCTATTATGATAACGTATATCATTGCACAGTATGTTATTTATAAAGGAATGGTTATAAAGTCAGGAAGTAAATAATATACAGTATTCCTGAGTCTATTCATTTAATATTTTAAACTTCAATGCATAAATTATTCATAACTATATTAGTATTCAGTTTTCTTTTTGCGAGTTGTAAAAAAGAGTCAAAAGGTATAAAACTTCGTTTCATTGATGAATATACTTTACAAGATTCACTTCATTTTAAGAATACATTAGTAGGAGGATTGTCTGGTATAGATTATGACGGAGAGTATTTCTATTTTGTAGTTGACGATTCGAACACACCTAGAGTACTTAAAAGCAATATTAAATTTGCTAACGATACAATTCAAGGAATAACTTTCAAAGATGTAATAATTATAAAAGATTCGTCTGAGTTTTTTATGGAAAATATATTAGATCTAGAGTCCGTTATTTATAACGCTAACAAGCAAGAATTTCATTTGGTTTCTGAAGGGTTTATTAAAGGCAATAAATCCCCTTCAATATTTACTATTTCTTCAGAAGGGAAATATGTAAATACATATGCAATACCAAGTTACTTTAAGACAGAAGCTAAACATAATGCAAGCTTTGAAAGTTCAACTAGAAATATTGATAATACTGGTGTATGGGTAGCAATGGAGAGTGTTTTAAAGTCAGATGGAGAAGAACCTGGTTTTTCAAAAACAAACTCACCAGTTAGAATTACGTTGTTCGATACTAAAACAAGGTTACCAATTAAGCAGTTTGTTTATCAATTAGATCAGTTTAGTAAAGCCAAGAAAGGAAACATTAATGTAAATGGAGTTACGGCTATACTTGAATACAGAAAGAATGAATTTATAGTTGTAGAAAGGGCTTATCAAAGTGGTTACGGAAGTTACGGTAATACGGTAAAGTTATATAAAGTAGTGATTAATGAGACAACTACAAATACATTGCAGAAACCTAAGTTGAAACATTTAGAATTGATGTTTGCAAAAAAAGAGCTATTGCTAAACTTTAATAATATTACGCCTTTTTTAACAAAAGGAATTATAGATAATATAGAAGGTATAACTTTTGGACCTCTCTTATCCAACGGAAATAAATCGTTGTTGTTAGTTTCTGACGATAATTTTAAAAAATATGACCCACAAATTAATCAATTCATTTTATTGGAAATCATTGATTAAAATTTAAACACCTCCTAAGAAATTTGTGTATTATTTCTAAAAATAATTATCGTAGTAAATAAAGCAGTAATTTTACGGTAAATTTTAATTAAAAACATGCAGCAATTTAAGGGAACTGGTGTAGCTTTAGCTACTCCGTTTAATGAAGATAAGAGTATAGATTTTGATGGATTAGAGCGATTAGTGAATCATCAAATAACTAATGGAGTAAATTATTTAGTAGTTTTAGGTACTACAGGAGAACCAACTACATTAACAAAAGAAGAAAAAGAGGCCGTTAAAACTAAAATAGTTGAAGTTAATGAAGGCCGTTTACCACTTGTTTTAGGAATAGGAGGAAACAATACAGCTGCCGTAGTTGAAGAGATAAAAAATACAGATTTGACTTCTTTTAATGCTATTTTATCAGTTTCACCACACTATAACAAACCAACACAAGAAGGAATATACCAACACTTTAAGGCTATAGCAGAAGCTACAGACAAGCCAATAATATTATATAATGTACCAGGTCGTACATCGTCTAATGTTTCTCCAGAAATCATTATACGATTGGCAAATGACTTTTCAAATATAATTGCAGTAAAAGAAGCGAAAGGTGATTTAATACAAGCCACGCGTATCATACAAAATGCGCCAAAAGATTTTTTGGTAATATCAGGAGACGATATGATCGCCCTACCTATAACACTAGCAGGAGGAGCTGGAGTAATAAGTGTAATTGGCCAAGGCCTGTGTAAAGAGTTCTCTTCAATGATTCAGTTCGCATTAGATGGAAAAGTTAAAGAAGCATATGAATTACACTATAAAATAATGAATGGTATAGATTTGATTTTTGAAGAAGGAAACCCAGCAGGTATAAAATCTATGTTACAGAAAATAGGAATATGTTCAGATGAAGTACGTCTTCCTTTAATGGTAGCTTCAGAAGAATTACAAACAAAGATCTCAGATTTCGTAGATTCTTTATAAGAGAATAATTAAGATAAAAGAGTAGTTTACTTTATCTATTTAAATAATTTGGAAACTCGAAAAACTCACAGAAAAGATCTGTGAGTTTTTTTGCATCTTTGCACTATAATTAGATTTTTTATTATGTTATCAGGAAAAATAGAAGCAGCTTTAAATAAACAAGTGCAAATAGAAGCACAATCATCACAGGTATATTTGGCAATGGCATCTTGGGCAGAAGTTCAAGGTTTTGAAGGAGTATCTCAGTTTATGTATGCACATTCTGATGAAGAAAGAATGCATATGTTAAAATTAGTGAAGTTTATAAATGAAAGAGGTGGCCATGCAATGGTACCAGCTTTAGCAGCGCCCTCACCAAAGTTTGGTTCTTTTAAAGATATGTTTCAAACATTATTTGATCATGAGGTTATGGTATCTCAATCTATAAACGATTTAGTAGACATAACTTTGCAAGAAAAAGACTACGCAACGCATAACTTTTTACAATGGTATGTCTCTGAACAAATAGAAGAAGAAGCATTAGCAAGAACGATTTTAGATAAAATTAAGTTAATTGGAGATGACAAAGGAGGTTTATATTTATTCGATAACGATGTAAAACAGCTAGTTACAGCACAATCTACAACGGAATAAATTTAACAAACGTTTAATAAGTTTTCTTTATTATTGTGCTTTATTGCATTAAGATTTACTTTGAGTAAATTCCATTTTAAAAATACATAATTAATTATTAATTTTGCACGATGCAAAAAATCCAAAAAATAGCATTATCAATGTTAGTAGTTTTGTTACTAACATCTTGTGGTGAGTATAACAGAGTGTTAAACAAAGGTACATTAGAACAGCAATATAAAATGGCTGTTAAGATGTATGAGGCTAAGAAATATAGCAAAGCTTTGCGTTTGTTTGAAAAGATAACACCTTCATATCGTAACAAACCACAAATGGAAAGAATTCAATACATGGTTGCGAATTCTAATTTTAATGAGAAAAACTACAGTATTGCAGGATATTATTTTAACCGTTTCTCTCAAAACTATCCAAAAAGCTCTAAAGTAGAAGAAGCAGATTTTCTGTCTGCATTAAGTTATTACAAAGCAGCTCCAGTTTACAGTAAAGACCCAACAGATACCAATAAAGCATTAGAGTCATTTCAATCTTTTATAGACAAATATCCAAGTTCTTTAAAAGTAGATGAAGCTAATAAGTATTACAAAGAATTACAATTCAAGTTAGAGACCAAAGCATTTGAGATTGCTAAGACATACTATCGTACTGCGCAGACTGATCCTAGAAATTATAGGGCGGCCATAGCAGCAATAGATAATTTATTATCAGACTATTTAGGAACACAGTATAAAGAAGAAGCTTTATTCTTCAGACTTAAAGCTTCTCATGATTTTGCAGTTAAAAGTACTGAAAGAAGAAAAAAAGAACGTATTATTGAAGCCATAAAAGCTTATGATAAATTAAAACGTAACTTTCCTGAAACAAAATATTTAGAGGAATCAAACAAAATGTTGGCTACTCTTAAGGAAGAACAAAATAAAAACATTGAACAATCATCAGTAAAAAGTTAAATATGAATTATAAAGAAACGAAGGCGCCGGTTACAACAATTACTTACGATAGAGAAACATTAGAAGCACCTACAGAAAATATCTACGAAGCTATTTCAATTATAGCAAAAAGAGCTACACAAATTAATTCTGACTTAAAAAAAGAATTAGTAGATAAGCTTGATGAATTTGCTACCTACAATGATAGTTTAGAAGAAGTATTCGAAAATAAAGAACAAATTGAAGTTTCTAAATTTTACGAGCGTTTGCCAAAACCTACAGCTATGGCTGTTGAAGAATGGTTAAGTGAAAAGATTTACCATAGATCGCCAGAGACAAACTAATGTCTATTTTCCAAGGAAAAAAAGTTTTACTTGGTATAACAGCAGGTATTGCTGCTTATAAAACGGCTAGTATAGTACGTTTATTCATAAAATCAGGCGCAGAAGTCAAAGTAATAATGACTCCTGCGTCTAAGGATTTTATAACTCCATTAACACTCTCAACACTCTCAAAAAATCCGGTTCATTCAACTTTTTATGACAAAGAAGATGAAAATGAAATGTGGAATAATCATGTAGATTTAGGATTGTGGGCAGACATTATGTTAATTGCTCCAGCAACAGCGAATACTTTATCCAAGATGACTACTGGAACTTGTGATAATTTACTGTTAGCAACTTACCTTTCTGCTAAATGTCCTGTATATTTCGCACCAGCAATGGATCTGGATATGTACAAACATCCATCAACAAAAACGAATTTAGAAAGTTTACAAACTTTTGGAAATATCATGATTCCTGCTACCTCTGGAGAGTTGGCAAGTGGATTAGTAGGCGAAGGAAGAATGGCTGAACCCGAAGATATAGTAGACTTTATTAGTAAAGACATAGCTTCAAAACTTCCGTTAAGAGGAAAGAAACTATTACTAACAGCAGGCCCAACATACGAAGCTATAGATCCAGTTCGTTTCATTGGTAATCATTCTTCAGGTAAAATGGGATTTGCATTAGCGAAAGCAGCTGCAAATAATGGAGCTGAAGTATATTTAGTTTCGGGTCCGTCGAATCAAACGATACAACATTCTTTAATCCATAGAATAGATGTTACTTCTGCACAAGAAATGTATGAGGCATGTCATAATTACTACAAAGATGTAGATATTGCTATTCTATCGGCAGCTGTAGCAGATTACAAGCCAAAAAATATTGAAACGCAGAAAATAAAAAAGAAAGATACTTCGTTAGTAATTGAGTTGTCACCCACAAAAGATATTTTGAAATCATTAGGGGTTGCTAAAAAGAAACAATTTTTGGTAGGATTTGCTTTAGAAACAAATGATGAAGTTGCGAATGCTAAAAAGAAGATTGAGAGTAAAAACTTAGACGTTATTATTTTAAATTCATTAAAAGATAAAGGAGCTGGTTTTGCAGGAGATACAAATAAAATTACTATTATTGATAAAGATTTTAACGAAAAGATATTCCCGTTAAAATCTAAAACAGAAGTAGCAAAAGATATTATTAACGAAATTATTAGTCGAATAAATGCGTAAAGCCGTTATTGTTTTCACAGTTATTTTATGTACACTTACTAGTGTTTTTGCACAGGAAGAGCTTAATGCTGTTGTAGTAGTAAATGCAGATAGAGTTCAAAGTACAAACAAGCAGGTATATAAAACGTTACAAGAATCTTTAAATGAGTTCATCAATCAAACGAAATGGACCAATAAAAAATTCTTACCACAGGAACGTATAAACTGTGCGTTTACAATAATTGTAAATGAACAAAATTCAAATAGTTTCTCAGCAACATTACAAGTACAGTCGGCACGACCAGTTTATGGATCGTCTTATGAAACTTCAGTGTTAAATGTTAACGATACCAATCTTAACTTTCAGTATAACGAATTTGAACCTTTAATATATAACCCAAACTCTTTTGATTCTAATTTGGTTTCAACAATAGTTTTTTATGTATATACAATTCTTGGGGTTGATGCAGATACTTTTGCTCTAAAGGGAGGTGAAAGTTACTTCAAGCAAGCAGAAAACGCAATGTTACAGGCTCAGCAAAGTGGTGAAGCAGGATGGCAAAATGAAATAGGAAAACAAAATAGATTTACTTTAATAGATAGTTTATTATCATCAAAATTTTCAGCCTTAAGAACGATATATTACAATTACCACAGAAAAGGGTTTGATATTTTTGCTGAGAACGAAAGAGAAGCAAAGCAAAATATAGCAGATAGTTTAATAAACTTAGAAAAACTATTTAACATTACAGTTGGAAATTACATGATTCGTATCTTCCTAGATGCAAAGTCAGAGGAGATTGTAAATATCTTTTCAGCAGGTAAATCTTCTGGAAAAGAACAAAGACTTCAAGAAACTTTAGTACGAATTGCGCCTACACAACAAGACAGATGGAGAGAAATTAAGCTATAAATACGACATACATTATTTATATATTTCCGAATCGTTGTAGTAACAATGCGTATTTTCTACTACCTCAGAAAATTAAATTTATTTAACAGGGTTAATCTTTAAATAAGTTCCTTAATTATCCACAAATTTCGTATTTTTATGCGCTATAAAATAAGGAATTTGTTATTACATTTATCTATACAAAACTATGCTTTAATCGATCAATTGAGTATTGATTTTACAAAGGGTTTATCAATTATAACTGGTGAAACAGGATCAGGTAAATCAATTCTATTAGGTGCATTAGGTCTAGTACTTGGTAATAGAGCTGATTTATCATCATTAAAAAATAATGATAGTAAATGCGTCGTTGAAGCTGAGTTTAATATTGAAGATTATTCACTAGAATATTTTTTTACCAATAAAGATTTAGACTACGAGCACACCACTATCATACGAAGGGAAATTCTTCCTTCAGGTAAATCTAGAGCTTTTGTAAATGATACTCCTGTAACGCTAAGTGTTTTAAATGAATTAAAATCAAAATTGATTGACATTCATTCACAGCACCAAACTATGCAACTGTCAGACGTAGCATTTCAATTTTCGATACTTGATATTTTAGCCAAAAATGAAAAGCGTATTGCTTCCTACAAAAGAGGATTAAAAAAGTATAATTTACTTTGTAAAGATTTAGAGCTTTTAAGACAAGAACAAGACAGTGCTAAACAACAGTATGAGTATAATTTACATTTGTTTAATGAATTAGAAGAGACTGATGTTAAAGAGAACGAACAAGAAGAATTAGAACAGAGACTGGATGTATTAAATAACGTTGAGGATATTAAGTTAAACTTGTCTGAAGCCATTCAAATTACAACAAACGAAGAAATAGGAGCACAGAACTTATTAAACGCTTTAGAAAATAACTTACAAAAAATAAGTGCGTATTCATCTTTTTATGAAAACCTTCACAGTAGAATAACTAGTATTAAAATAGAATTAGATGATGTAGTAGGTGAATTAGAAAATGCTAATGAAGATGTAGAGTTTAATCCTACAGAATTAGAGCAAGTAAACGATCGTTTACAAGTTTTGTACACATTACAAAAAAAACATCAAGTAGAATCTACTAAAGAATTAATTCAAATCTATCAAGTATTAGCAGAAAAAGTTGGAGGTGTTGCTAGTGCTTCTGAAACTCTTGCTAAGAAAGAATCAGAGATTAATGAGGTAGCAAAAAAATTAGATGAAGTAGCTTCACTAATTTCTAAGTCTAGAGCTAAATCCATACCAAAACTACAGAAAGAATTAGAATTTCTACTTTCAGAATTAGGAATGCCAAATGCAAGATTTTCCATTACAGTAAATCCATCTGATAAGTATTTAGCCAACGGTAAAGATGAATTAACTTTTCTTTTTTCTGCAAATAAAGGAGGTAGTTTTGGAGAATTGAAAAAAGTAGCTTCTGGAGGAGAGTTATCAAGAATTATGCTATCCATAAAAAAGGTTTTATCAGAAAACACCAAATTACCGACAATTATTTTTGACGAGATAGACACAGGTGTATCTGGAGAAGTTTCCAATAAAATAGCCCATATTATGGAACAAATGAGTAAGTATATGCAAGTTATGGCAATTACGCATTTACCTCAAATCGCTGCAAAAGGAACATCACATTACAAGGTATATAAAAAAGAAATAAAGGGTATAACTTCAACCAATCTAAAACAATTAACCAAAGAAGAAAGAATTATTGAAATTGCCGAAATGTTAAGCGGTAAAAATATTTCAGAAAGCGCATTAATTCATGCGAAAGAACTATTAAATTAAATGATATGAGCGATAGTAGAGCAGAAAATTTATTTTTTGAAGCAGACCAGTTAATTGAAGAAAATAGAGTAATAGAGGCAAAGGAATTATTATTTGATTTATTGTCTGAATATCCTGATTATGGAAGAGCGCATAATCATATAGGATGGTTGTATAATGTGAAGTTTAATAATTTTCCTAAATCTAAAAAGCATTTGGAATTGGCAATAAAGTATGCACCTGATTACCATGCTACGTATAGTAATTATGCATATTTATTGATAGATATGAATCTTTACGATCAAATGATTGCATTTGGAAGTAAAGTTATTGATAATTCAGTAGTTGATAAATCAACTATTTATAATAAAATGGCACAAGCTTTTGAGTTAAAAGGGGAGGTTATGAAGGCTTATAAACATTATAAGTTAGCTATAAAAGAGACATTAAACAATAAAACATTAGACGGAATTTATGCTTCCTTGAATAGAATTAAAGGAAAGATGAGTCTTGGTCAAAAAATAAAATTAATCAAACATTAGAAAATTAGTACGATAATATGTATAACTTATTAAAAGGTAAGAAAGGTATTATTTTCGGAGCTTTAGATGAAAATTCAATTGCCTGGAAAGTAGCTGAGAGAGCACATGAAGAAGGCGCGCAATTTGTATTAACTAATGCACCAATAGCCTTACGAATGGGGCAATTGAATGAACTGGCTGAAAAAACAGGATCTCAAATAATTCCCGCAGATGCAACATCTGTAGAAGATTTAACAAATTTAATCGAAAAATCAACGGAAATCTTAGGTGGGAAGTTAGACTTTGTCTTACACTCTATTGGAATGTCTGTAAATGTTCGTAAGGGAAAACCTTACACAGACCCTAAATACGATTTTACCACTAAGGGTTGGGATGTTTCTGCAGTTTCTTTCCATAAAACTATGAATGTTTTATATAACAAACAAGCAATGAATGATTGGGGAAGTATAGTAGCATTAACATATATGGCTGCACAACGTGTATTCCCAGATTATAATGATATGGCTGATAATAAAGCATATTTGGAATCTGTTGCGCGTAGTTTTGGATATTTTTTTGGTAGAGATCATAAAGTTCGTGTAAACACAATATCTCAATCTCCAACACCAACTACGGCTGGACAAGGAGTAAAAGGATTCGATGGCTTTATCAATTATGCTGAAAAGATGTCGCCATTAGGAAATGCGACTGCTCTAGAGTGTGCTGATTATACAATTACATTATTTTCCGATTTAACAAAGAAAGTTACATTACAAAATCTTTTCCATGATGGTGGTTTTTCTAACATGGGAGTGAGTGACGCTATAATGGAGCGTTTTACAGAGGAATAAGTAAATATTATCTAAAATCGAATCGAAAAGGTTTGTATTTTTAAAATCTTTAGTTTAAAAAATGAATTCAATAGAGCACATAGAAGATCAGTTAAAAGAATTACAACTGCAGCTAGGTAAACACGAATTATATAATGTACTAAATACATTGGACGATGTACAATTATTTATGGAAGACCACGTTTTCGCTGTTTGGGATTTTATGTCGCTATTGAAAGCATTACAACAACAATTAACCTGTGTGAGTGTACCGTGGCTTCCTGTTGAAAATTCTGTAACTGCACGTTTTATAAATGAAATTGTTCACGGTGAAGAAACGGATATAAATGAATTAGGAATACCGAAAAGTCATTTTGAGATGTATATGGATGCAATGAAAGAGGTTAATGCAGACACCTCAATTATGATGAAGTTTTTATCTCATGTTTCAAATATAGATAGTGTAGCACGAGGTTTACAGAATTTAAATATATCTGTTAAAACAAAAGAGTTTGTTAATTTTACATTTGATGTAATAAAAACAAAGAAACCACACATTATTGCTGCTAGTTTTACGTTTGGTAGAGAAGATATAATACCAGAAATGTTTTTAGAAATCGTAAAAAAAGCAGAAGCTCAAAATAATAAGAAATATACAAAGCTAAACTATTACTTAAACAGGCACATAGAGTTAGATGGAGATGAACACGGGCCATTGTCATTACAAATGATTCAAGAATTATGTGGTGATGACGATGATAAGTGGAACGAAGTACTGTTTTACGCTAAGGAGTCTATGCGTAAACGTATTAAATTATGGGATGGAATAACTGAGAAAATTAAAAATGCGGTTGCTGTATGATTGATGTTCGCTTATCCTTAATTATTCCTGTCTACAATCGCCCAGATGAAATTCAAGAACTTTTAGAAAGTTTTTTAAAACAAGATTTTAAAAAAGAATATGAAATAGTTATTGTAGAAGATGGTTCAAGTAAGTCGTCAGAGGTTATAGTTGAAAATTATAAGAAAGATTTAAATATAACCTATTTTTATAAAAAGAATAGCGGACCTGGGGATTCTAGAAATTATGGTATGAAAAGAGCCATTGGAAACTACTTTATCATTTTAGATTCTGATGTAATTCTACCACCACATTACTTAACCACAATAGACACTTTTTTAAAAAATAATTACATAGATTGTTTTGGAGGAGCAGACGCTGCACATGATAGTTTTAGCAATTTACAGAAGGCTATAAATTATGTTATGACTTCGTTCTTTACAACTGGAGGGATTCGAGGAGGAAAAGTTAAGGTACAAAAATTTGAACCTAGAAGTTTTAATATGGGGATTTCCAAAGCTGCCTTTGAAGCAACTGAAGGTTTTTCAAAGATACATCCTGGTGAAGATCCAGACTTATCGCAAAGGATATTTTGCAAAGGTTTTCAAACAGGGTTTTTACCGAATGCTTATGTATACCACAAGAGAAGAATATCATGGAGTAAATTTCACACACAAGTGAAAAAATTTGGGATGGTTCGTCCAATATTAACAAAATGGCACCCAACAACTGCAAAATTAACGTTTTGGTTTCCTACTTTTTTTACATTATTTGTTATAGCTTCTTTGCTCGGTAGCATAATATATTCTCCATTTGTATTAGTTCCACTAGCAATGTATTTATTACTTTTATTTGCACATTCGATGTTTCTAAATAAGAGTATTATAGTTGCATTTTTATCGATTTATGCTGTATTTATACAATTTTTTGGTTATGGATTGGCTTTTTTAAAATCTACTGTTTACATTCGCTTATTAAATAGAGATCCACAACAACAATTTCCAAAATTATTTTTTAAGTAGGTGAAGAGAATTTTAGTAACAGGAGGAGCAGGTTTTATTGGTTCGCATTTATGCGAGCGTTTATTAAACGAAGGAAACGAAGTAATTTGTTTAGACAATTATTTTACAGGTAGTAAAAGAAACATCATACATCTTTTAGATAACCCTTATTTTGAAGTAGTACGTCACGATATCACAGAAGCATATTATGCCGAAGTAGATGAAGTATACAATCTTGCGTGTCCAGCATCGCCAATACATTATCAACACGATCCTATAAAAACAATAAAAACTTCAGTAGTGGGAGCGACTAATATGTTAGGGTTGGCAAAACGTATAAATGCCAAAATCTTACAAGCATCTACTAGTGAGGTATATGGAGATCCAAATATTCATCCACAACCTGAAAGTTATTGGGGAAATGTAAATCCAATTGGATTGCGTTCTTGCTACGATGAAGGAAAAAGATGTGCAGAATCTTTATTTATAAATTACCACAAACAAAATAATGTTCGTATTAAAATTATACGAATTTTCAATACTTACGGAACGCGAATGAACACCAATGATGGTAGAGTAATTTCTAACTTTATTGTTCAGGCATTAAAAGGAGAAGATATAACTATTTATGGTAAAGGGAACCAAACTAGAAGTTTTCAGTTTGTAGACGATTTAGTTGAAGGGATGATTCGTATGATGAATACTGACGATACGGTTACAGGTCCGATAAATATAGGTAACCCAACAGAGTTTTCAATTTTGGATTTAGCTAAAAAAATTATTGAAATAACAGGTTCATCGTCTAACTTAATTTTTAAACCTTTGCCAGAAGATGATCCAATGCAGCGAAAACCAGATATTAGCTTGGCAAAAAAAATACTTAATAATTGGGAGCCTAAAGTAAGTTTAGATGAAGGTTTACTTAAAGTTATTGAGTATTTTAAATCTGTTTTATAAGGGTTTAACTTATTGTCTTTCTTTAAAAATATCAAAGTCTGTGTGCTTAGAGTTTATATCATAAGTTGCTGACTTCTGCCAAATTTCCCATCCTTTATTTTTCCAAACATTAGGTATTCTTGGTTCATTATCGCTTATATAATCTGCTATCCATAACGGATACTTAGCAAATTCAGATTTAGTAATATATTTTGAGGCAAAAAAATGACTGCTGTAAATCATAGGAGTAACTTTCGATAACTGTTCTAATTCATTTAAAAAAGTCAAAATACGTTCCTGTAATATTTTTGGATCAGGTTTTCTTGATTTAAAAAAACTAGCACTTTCTATATCAACTATCGGAGCAAAGTCGTCAGAACTTCTATTTTTGATATGCTCCCAAAAAAATAGTGCTTGATCCTTTGGGTTATCTCGGTATACAAAAAAGTGATAAGCACCTCTTTTTAATTTAGAACTTTTAATTTCTTTCCAATTTGTTTCAAATTCAGGATCTGTAAAATTAATTCCTTCCGTAGCTTTACAAATAGCAAAACTCAAACTATCAGGTAATTGCTGATTCAAAATATTACCATTCCACTGTGAAATATCAATACCATACTTTTTTACAATACTAACTTTAGTTTTCTTTTGCGTAGATTTTAAACTAACACTATTATTTTTTTTAGAGAGATTAAGATTATTTTTTTGTTGAATAGTAGTTGTTTTCGATACATATTTGTTCAGGTAATGACTGTATACAAACCAAGAAATAAGTAGAAGTAAGGTGATGATTTGAATACTATGAGAAAAAGGAATCTTCTTAAAATAGGACTTTCCCTTCGGAACATTAAATTTATTTATAACATCATTTATTTTATCTGATATAATAATATTAGCAGTACTATTTTGAGTTAGAAAACCATTATCGCTAATTTCAATTCCTCTGTAAACAATATGATCTTCTTTATTTTTTATCTCTTCGGGTTGACTACTATATAATCCACTTTTATTTAGTATTAGCTTATTATCTTTATTTACATGTGGTTCATCAAATAAATCGCTTACATAACTTAAACTTGCTTTGTTATAGTGACGAGATTTAAATAGTATAATAATACCTTCATTATGAAGATAATTAAGAAGATGAATAAATTGGCTATATTCTACAATGGCATTTTTTCGCTTTACTGGACTATTAAAAAGATGTGTACTCAAAAAGTAGATCGCGTATTGCTCTCGTAATTGAACAATTAATGCTTTTTCTTTTTCAATATTAAAGAAAGTTTTTTCTAATATAGTTTTAAAAGAGATGATTCCATCTTTTTGAAAAGCACTAATTTGTAGTAAAATATTTTTTTCAAATTCAGTAAAAGCTTTCATTACATATGGAAATTTATATTCTTTAGTTTAAACCGAGTAGTACATAAATACTACTCGATTCTTCTAAAAACTAATCACAATTTTACAGAACGATTACTGTGCTATTAAAATATTACTATTATCTCGTCTAGGTTGGTTAGAACGAAAAGAATCTCTAGATCCTGATAATTATGATAATACGTAGTTTTAATAGCAAACTGTCCTTGAGGATACTGGTCATGAGCTTCCATTCACCTTTACAAATACAGATTCTTCAGAGTCATTACTATAAAATTTGTACTAATGGTACTATAATTAGTTACTTTTAAAGTGTTTACGAGTTTTCTTTACCACTATCATTGTCTCCAGAAGGTTTGCTATCATCTGCTGCACCAGCCTTATTAAATTTATTTGGATAGTATTTAGCTAACCAAGCTCTAGCTATTTCAGATTGTGAAATTGGCTTTAAATAATAGTTAATAGGAACTCCAAGATTGTCTCCGCCTGTTACACATTTATTTATGTAATCCTCCATGGCAGTCATCATAGAATTTGTATCAATAATTTTATTTTGCCCATCATCGATTTCTGATACACCGCTTAATGTAGCTTTTATAGTAGCATTTTTTAGTGAAATCATTTGCTGACCAGTTCTTGCTGCCGAAGCACCTTCTGCAACTGTATTATTTTCACTTGCAGTTGCACCTTGTAATGTAGCTAATTGTTGCATTGATTTTGCTGGATCAAAATCAGAGAAACTTTGAACAGCCATTTTAACTTGATTAGACTTTATAGATGGTATAATTCCCATTGTTATTAATGTAGCATGAGAAGTTACATTTTGTATGCTTAATAGGTTTTTTGCACTATTTGAAAAAGAAGAACTAACACCAAAATTACCAGTTCCTGATGCAAACCAACCTCCAATTTCAAAGGTTTCTTGCATAGAAGCTGCTACAGATTCCATACTTTGACTTGAGCTAGAATTTGTGGTGTTTAAGACATGCACCATTCCTACAAAAGAAGAACCGTAAGTAGCTCCTGAAAGTATAGAGAACGATTTATCTTGTTTCGTGTTCGATTGTGCTTCAATCTTGGCAATTGAAGAAGGATCGTTTGTCTTAATCATGTTATCTGGATACATAGCATTCCATGTTCTAACAGCTTTATCTACGTCAAGAATATAAGGGGCAAATACTTGAGCATTTTTGTGAGTACATGTTATTGTTATAACTAATGTTCCAGCAATATTGTGTCTTGAATGCTGACTATTCATTTGTGACTGCGCTGATGCACTTCCTTGAGATGCCTGAGATTCTCCAAAATACTGTAAAGATTCATGTACAAACGATGCCACAGTAGCGGCATGACTTTGTGATGTTTGTGCATTTTGATCGAATGAAAAATATTGACTATTCATCTGTAATGAGTCGCTCGAAATTGGCATCTTTTTCAATTGACTTTTATTATAATCTATCGGACTTTCAACAGATTCATTTACACTATTCATTTTTGCTCGTAAAGGTTGAATAGCCTTTTCGGCAGCAACCTTTGCTTTGCCATAATTGGCGGCAGCTTTTTCGATTTGTTGCCCTATTTTTTGCGACTCACTTATTAAGTCTGTAGGTGTAATTCCCATGCCAATAGTTTCCTGAACAGTCATATCAACACTTCTTTTTAAAGTAATTAAGGAATTTAATTCATTTTCTGCGGCATCTGAAGGAGCTTGCAGTTTAGATATTTGGATAATATTATTTAACTTTTCTTGTGAAACGATATTTCCTAATACAAGAGATGGATCGTAAGGAATAGTAGATGGCATATTCTGTAAGTTTAAAGTTTTCTGTATTTAAAGTTACATTGAATCAGAAATAAATTAACCTTGAAATAACTTTAGAGTTCCTTTTTTGGTAATGGGCGTTTCCAAATTTGGAACAAGCGTATAGCATGAAATAGCCTTTTTAAAATAAAAAAAAGCATAATATTTAAATATTATGCTTACTTATAGAGTATTTGTTTTTTACTATTCTTTGATATCTAATTTTTGAAGTACTAACTTAGTAATATCAAAACGATCATCTACATAACCAAATTGATTACCATCTACAGTAAGAATCTGTGTATAACCATTAGCTTTTGCTATTTCAGCGATAACTTCACTTAACTTTTTGTATAACGGCCTCATATATTCATCTCTTCTAATTTGCATTAAACGACTACCATTTTGGCGAAATTTTCCTAAATCTTTTTCTATTGTAGCTAATTCTTGAATTTTAGCTTTTCTTCCGTCATCTGTTAATGAAGCAGCTTCTTTTTTATAGTTTGCAGCCTTATCATTATATTCTTTAGCTTTTACTTGGAAAGTAGAATCTAGTTGTTTACCATAATTTTCAATCCTTTTTAAAACCGTTTTCATTTGAGGCATCCTGCTAATAACAAGATCGCTGTTAACTGTACCTAATTTAGTTTGTTGTGCATTTAGTGTTAGTGCTGTTATTATTAATAGTAAACAGGTAATTTTTAAGTTCATAGTTTTTAATGTTTGGATAAAAGTATAAAAGATACGTTGTTTGGATACTTTATAAATGGTTAAACTTTATTTTTTATTTCAAGTATAATCTTTTCGATTTCAGTTTTATAATCAAACCAAATAATTTTAGGGTCTCTCCTAAACCATGTAAGTTGCCTTTTTGCAAAACGCCGTGTATTTTTTTGTATTTCTGCAATAGCGTCATCTAATGAATAATTTCCTTCTAAATACTCAAATAACTCTTTATAACCTACAGTTTGTAATGCATTTAGATGTTTATATTCATAAAGTGCTTTTACTTCATCTAGTAATCCTTCTTCGATCATAAGATTAACACGCTTATTTATTCTTTCATAAATAATTTGCCTGTCAGCATTCAACCCTATTTTAATCACATTAAAATTTCTAGGGGCTTTCTTTTTATTTTTAAAAGAGGAATAGGTTTTTCCAGTAGCTATACAAATTTCTAAAGCTCTAATTAATCTTTGAGGATTATCGATAGCTATGGTATTAAAAGTATCTATGTCTAATGCTTTCAATTGTTCCTGTAAAGACACAATACCTTCTCTATCAAGTTCGTTATTTAGTTTATTACGTATTTCTGGTGGAACACTCGGGAAATAATCCAATCCTTTTACTATAGCGTCTACGTATAAGCCACTTCCACCAACCATGATCTGGATTGGGTTCTTTGTAAACAGATGATCTAATTTATGTAATCCGTCTTTTTCAAAACTTCCTACATTATAGTCTTCAAAAATACTTCTGTCTTGAATAAAATGGTGAGTAGCAGCAGCTAATTCGTTAGTATTAGGTACTGCAGTACCAATTGACATTTCCTTATAAAACTGTCTTGAATCGCATGATATTATTTCACAATTAAAATGATTAGCAAGTTGTATGCTCAATGCAGTTTTTCCAATTGCAGTAGGACCAACAATAGTAATTAATGTGTTCATTTAATCATTTAATTTAGTTCCGCAATGATAGCAGTGTAATGCTTTATCGTTATGACCCTCATAGCCACAGTTCGGACAGGATTGTGTATTTAAATGGACATCATTAGTTCTAACCATCTCAGAAGAAACAATTCCCGTAGGAATTGCAATGATTGCATAACCTAAGATCATAATAACACTTGCTATGAATTGTCCAAAGGGCGTACCAGGGGCAATGTCTCCGTAACCAACTGTAGTTAATGTTACAATGGCCCAGTATACACTTCTTGGAATACTTGTAAATCCATTATCAGATCCTTCAACCAAATACATAACTGTTCCAAGTATAATACATATGATAAGTACAAAAAATAGAAAGACAGATATTTTAGCAGCACTAGTTTTTAGCGCTTTAACAAGGTTTTCTGATTCACCAATATACCTTCCCAGTTTAAGTATTCTGAATACACGTAGAAGACGTAATGCCCTTAACGCAACTAAGCTTTGCGTGCCAACAATAAATAAGGATAGATAATTAGGTATGGTTGACAGTAAGTCTATAATTCCATAAAAGCTAAAAATATATTTGGTAGGTTTTTTTATTGAAATGATTCGTAGAAAATATTCAACAGTAAAAAAGCCAGTGATTACCCACTCAATTACTTTAAATTCATACTTGTATTTGATACTCATAGAGTCTACACTCTCGAGCATGACGATAATTATACTAAAAAGTATACCAAAGAGCAAAATGATATCAAAAAGCTTACCAATAGGTGTGTCTGCTTCATAAATAATTTCATGAAGTTTTTGTTTCCATTTTTTTTGTGATTGTTTTTTCAAAATGAGTGCTTAGCAAAGCAATATTACAAATTATTTTCTAGTTCATATCGTATGATTTTCTCTACTTTATGATTGTCTATATAATTTTTGATAATAGCTTTTGCCAGAATATTATTTTGGATAGGAGTGAGTATGTTTTTTAGAATCTCTAATTTATTCTCTTGGTGTGCCAAGTTAGTATAGGCAAAACCAATTACGGTATTGTGTTCTATAAGTACAACAGCGTTTTCTTCAGGAATACGACCTTTATCTACAATAATAAAGTGGTCGCTATTAAAATCTTTACTAGCGTTTTTACGTTTTCTAATAATATTATACTTAGGTTTTATTTTGTCTAATTCGGTATAATATTTTAATCGTGTAAATAACTGATTTCCTGTTTCTTCAAAACTAACAGCATCTAGTTTATCTTTTATTTTTTGTATTCTACGAGTATCTTTTAGAAATAGTTTATTAACTTCTAACTTTATATTTCTTCCTCTCCCAATGAAAATAACTTTACCATTTTCATTATGAACATAATAAATACCTTCATTTTCAGGTAAATTATCGAGAATAGAACGGACTTTTAGCTTATTAGTTCTATTGTCTGAGTACTTAATAGTTTGTTGTATTATTGATTTATTGATATCTTTCTCAATCAATAATTTAAAGAGTTTTACAGTAGCCATTGCATCTCCATTGGCTCTATGTCTGTCTGCTACTGGAATACCTAAGCCTCTGCAAAGCTTACCTAGACTATAAGAAGGTTGGTCTAATATTAATTTTTTACTTAGTGCAACGGTACAAAGTGTATTTCGTTCATAATTGTAGCCTAATCTGTTATACTCAGTTCTTAAAATTCTATAGTCAAAAGAAGAGTTGTGTGCAACTATAACACAATCTGAAGTAATTTCTATTATTCGTTTTGCAACTTCATGAAATTTAGGGGCATTACGCAACATTTTATTGTTAATACCAGTTAGTTTAACAACAAATTCTTGAATTTCTTTTTCTGGATTTACTAATGATATGAATTGATCTACTACTGTATGACCATCAAATTTATAGATGGCTATTTCAGTAATACCTTCTTCATTAAATTTTCCCCCCGTGGTTTCAATATCTAAAATTGCGTACATGCAGCAAGTTTTCCTAACATATTTTTCTTATCAGGAATATAATCTTTAATGACAAAGATAAGAAAATCAATACGCTAAATAAAAATTATTAAACAAAGTAATTTCTAGCTCCAAAAATAGAGCTCCCGATTCGTATCATATTACTTCCCGAATCAATGGCTAGTTGATAATCACCACTCATTCCCATAGACAATATCGATAAATTTATTTTTTTATTCTTTTCTCTTGAAAATAATTGTTTCAAAGTACCAAATTCTTGACTTACTTGTGTTTTATCGTCTGTAAATGTTGCCATACCCATTAAACCCACTACTGAAACATTTTCAAGATTTTGTAGTTCTGAACCAGATAAAATCATTTCAATTTCTTCGAATGAAAGTCCAAATTTTGTTTCTTCTTTGGCTATCCTAGCTTGTAATAAACATTTTATAACCCGATTGTGTTTTTTGGCTTGTTTATCGATCTCTTTTAAAGTTTTAAAACTATCAACACCATGAATTAAATCCACAAAATGTGCCATGTATTTTACTTTATTTCGTTGCAAGTGACCAATCATATGCCATTCAATATCTTTAGGTAACTCATCATATTTAGTTACCATCTCTTGAATTTTGTTCTCACCAAAAATTCGTTGACCAGCGTCGTAAGCTTCCTTTATGTCTGCTATAGGTTTGGTTTTAGAAACTGCAACTAATGTAACATGTTCAGGTAATTGTTTTTTTATAGTGTTTAAATTTTCTTTTATCATTTTAAAAACTCGTAAATGGTTAAGGCACTTCTTAGTTTAGGTTCTATATAAGTTGTTTTTGGAGGCATAATTAAATCAGCATCTACAATTGCCTTAATTTCATTAATATTGGTAGGCAACATTCCAAATGAAACTTTAAAATCACCTTTGTCTACTTTATTCTTTAGTTCTAAACCGTCGGATTTATCTTGAGAATAAATTATTTTAGAATCATCTCTAATATCGTCAATTCCCAAAATAGGCTGTAGTACAGTTCGGTATAAAACTTCAGCATCTAAACTACTTAGTATGTCAGTAAATTCATAAATAGACTTTCTTAAATACAACGCATAAAAATCCCCGTTAAGATACATACTGAAATGATGTTTCTGTTTGGGTTTATATAATTCTTGACCTCGTTTTTCGATTCTAAAATATGTATCTAGCTCTATTAAAAATTCATCAGGAGTAAAACCATTTAAATCCTTTATGAATCGATTAAATTCATAGATGCTTAACTGACTTTCTGGAAGTAAATAGCTCATGAAAAAATTATAATTTTCATTCCCTGTGTGTTTAGGGTTGTCTTTAGCTAAATTTTGTGCTAATAAACAAGATGATGTAGAACGATGATGTCCATCTGCTATATATAGCGTATTTATTTTACTAAATGCTTCTGTTACAGCTTTAATATCATTTTCATTATTCAACAACCACAACGAGTGCTTATCTTTATCTGTTGTTGAAAATTCATATTCAGGTCTGTTTTCTTTATACTTATTGATGATGTTTTCAATAGTATGATCATCAGGATAGGTAAGGAGCACAGGTTCAGCATTAAAACCAGTGTTTTTTAAATAATTTTCAAAGAGTAATTCTCTTTTTTTTAACGTGCGTTCATGCTTTTTAATAACATTATTATGGTAATCTTCAACGGAACTAGCTGCAATAATACCACAAAAAGAATGTGTTGGAGTTTGCTTATGATAAATGTAAAAAGACGGGATTTCATCTTGTAAAAAAATTTGATCTTCTTTAAACTCTAAATAACGATTATGAACTAGTTTGAAACGCTTTTCGCCAGTAACATCTTGTTTATGGTATTTGTACCCTGGATTAATTACATGTAAAAACGTATACGGATTATAGGCTAATTTACTATTCAGCTCATCGGTTGGATATGCTTCATAAGATTTAGCTGATACCAAAGCTATTTTATCACGTGTTGGCCTTACGGCTTTGAAGGGTTTAATTATAGCCATATTTAAGAGAGTAGTTCAATAACTTTAGTTGCCAACTCAATACTAATTTTATCTTCAGCTTCAAAAGTAGCAGAACCAATATTAGGTGATAATGACAAACTAGTATTCATTAACAATTGAATTTCTGGATTTGGTTCATTTTCAAAGACATCCAATGCAGCGTATTTAACTTTTCCGCTTTCAATAGCATTAACAAGTGCAATCTCATCTACAATTCCTCCTTGTGTGCAATTAATAAAACCGACACCATCTTTCATTTTATCAAATTGATTTTCACCAATTAAATATACATCTTGTGCAAGAACATTAACAGAAATGAAATCTGAATTTTTGAAGAGTTCATTAATTTCGGTTGAAATAAATTGGAAATTTGTTGTTTGACCATCAAAAAATTCAAATTCAACACTAATTTCGTTAACTTCAAGATCATGAATTATTACTTTCATTCCTAATCCGAGAGCTATTTTTGCAGTTGCAATTCCTACGGAGTTCATTCCAATAATACCTAAAGTTTTACCTTTAAGCTCATTACCTTTATATAGTTTTTTTAATCCTCTAAAGTTGCTGTCTCCTTCTAAAGGCATTTCTCTATTAGATTGATGTAAATGGCGAACCATTCCTAATAAATGTGCAAAGACAAGTTCAGCAATGCTATCTGCTCCAGCTTCAGAAGAGTTAATAACGTGTATACCTTGATCTTCGGCATATTGAACATCAATATTATCAGAATTTGACTGTGTACTACCTATTAATTTAATACTTGGGCAATTATCAATTAATTCTTGTTGTATTTGTATTGAACTCCCAATTAATAAGGCATCGACACCTGTTTCATTGATATAATTTTCTAGCTGTTCTTGAGCTACTTTTATGTTTAAAACTTCAAATCCGGCTTTCTCTAAGGTTGCTAATGCATGTTGAGAAATTCCATCGTTTGTTAATATTTTCATTGTTTTTATTTCAAAAATTCCTAGACTATATAAATTTCGTAGTCTTGTATTAATTATTTAAGCTTTTCTTTCTAGTTCTTTCATAACATCTACTAATACTTGAACGCTGAACAAAGGTAAGGCATTATACATACTTGCACGATAACCACCAACTGAACGATGGCCATTTAATCCGTTAATTCGAGCGTCTTTCCACATCGCATCGAATACTTTTTCTAAACGTTTATCTTGTATTGTAAAAGTAGCATTCATAACACTTCGATCTTCATTAGCAACTACACCTTTAAAAAGTGGGTTTCTATCGATTTCTGAATACAGTAGGTTTGCTTTCTTGATATTAACTTTTTCAATAAAACTAATACCTCCTAATTTTTTAAGCCATTCTAAAGTCAACATAGATACATAAATAGGAAATACAGCTGGTGTATTAAACATACTTTCTCTGTCTAAATGTACTTGATAGCTTAGCATTGAAGGAATTTCACGTTCAACTTTACCTAGTATATCTTCTTTAATAACAACTAAAGTAGTTCCAGCAGGACCCATGTTTTTCTGAGCACCAGCATATATTAAATCAAATTTAGAAAAATCCAATTGACGAGAAAAAATATCAGAACTCATATCACAAATTAAAGGGATTTCTGTTTCTGGAAATTCTTTCATTTGCGTTCCAAATATCGTATTGTTACTGGTACAGTGAAAATAATCAGCGTCGGTTGGAATCTTGTATTCCTTTGGTATGTATGAAAAGTTTTGATCTTTAGAAGAAGCAACTTCTACTAATTCTCCAAATAATTTGGCTTCTTTAATAGCTTTTGTACTCCAAGTTCCAGTATTTAAATAAGCTGCTTTTTTATTTAATAAGTTATAGGCAGTCATTAAAAATTGTGTACTGGCACCACCATGCAAAAATAAAACCTTGTATCCTTTATTTTCTATTTCTAAAAGTTCTAAGACTAGTTGTCTTGCATTTTCAATTACGTTTACAAAAGGAGCACTACGATGAGAAATTTCTAGTAAGGACAGATCATCGTTATTAAAGTCAATTACAGCTTTTGAAGCTTTTTGTAATACTTCCTCTGGTAATATACATGGCCCTGCACTAAAATTGTGTTTTTTCATGGTAATTTCTTAATTCTTATTTTCGACAAATATGCAAATTATATGATTGTTTATCGTTTAAATTTTTGATAAAAAATCTAAAGTGTTTACACCGTCTGCATAGTCCCACAACTTAGGTTGTTGGGTATGTCCAAAAGGAATTTCGTCTTCAATAAAACCTCTTGAAACTACACATTGTATTTGATCTTTCTCTGCTTCAATTTTAGCTTTTAAATCGTTTTTATCTTCATAAAACTCATAAAAAACAGAGGCAATAGGAGAGGAGTAGCTTTCATCTTCTTTAATCATTAAAAATCCATTTTCAAGGATGTCAAACTCACTCATTAAATATACTGCTTTGTTGTAATCATAATTGTTGGCATATTTAGCGTTGTGTATAATTTCTTGTTTATTATACATTCCTTTAAAAAAGTTGTCAAAATCATAATTTTTCGGCACAAATAATTTTGAAACTGAACGGCATCCTAATCCGAAATATTGGAATATATCATTACTGAAATTCTCTAGCTCTTTTTCTGTCTCATTTCCAGTTAGTACAGCTATAGAATTTCTGTTTTTTCGTATGATATTAGGTTTATCTTTAAAATAGTAGTCAAAATAACGTGCTGTATTGTTACTTCCTGTGGCGATTACTGCATCAAAGTTCTCTAACTTTTCTTCGGTAAATTTAATTTTGCCTTTGAAATCGTTATTTGTAACTTCAAGGAATTTAGCCAAAAAAGGCAATAAATGTTTATCGTTTGACGATTGCTTTACAAGCACTGAATGCCCACTAATAAGGACAGCGATGAAGTCATGAAATCCAACAAGCGGAATATTACCCGCCATAACAATGGCTACAACTTTTTCTTCAATAGTATCTAATTTTTCGTTAGCTATCCATTGCTGTATATTACTTTGAGTTAAAGCCGATGCCCAATTTTCACAAGCAAAAAGTAGGTTTGATTTTGTAAACCAACTGTTATACTCTTGAGCTAGTTTTAGTTGATGTTTAAAACCATTAAAAAATAAATGATTCAATGCTACACTGTCTTTCTCAGCTATTTCATTTTGACTGAATTGACTAAGAAACTCACCTAATTTCACAAAAGCATTAATTCTAGTTGTAATTTTATCCATTTATATTGGTTCTAAATTATTTTGGCTATATTTTTGCAATTGCAAAGTTACAAAACTGAAAAGATTAATTATGGCGATAATAATAACAGATGAATGTATAAATTGTGGAGCATGTGAGCCAGAATGTCCTAATACTGCTATATATGAAGGTGCTGATGAGTGGAAATATGCAGATGGTACAGATTTAGAAGGTAATGTTGTATTACCAAGCGGTAAAAAAGCTAATGCAGATGAAGATCAGGAACCTATTTCCGACGAAATCTATTATATAGTTGCAGATAAATGTACGGAATGTAAAGGTTTTCATGAAGAACCACAATGTGCAGCTGTTTGTCCAGTTGATTGTTGTGTTCCAGACGACGACAATGTAGAAACTGATGAAGAATTACTAGCTAAACAACGATTTATGCATAACGAGTAATAGCTTTTTTAGCTATACAAAGACCACAATACACTTACTATTGTGGTTTTTTTATGTGATTTATTAAGATTTAAATAGACGTTTTACATCACTTTTATAAGTCTGACCAATCGCCACATAATGGTCTTTAATTTTTATCCTGTTTCCTTCAAGTAGACTTATTTTGTTAATAGCAACGATAAATGATTTATGAACTCTAATAAATTGCGAAGTTGGTAGTATTTCTTCTAAAGAAGATATTTTCTCATGACTAATTATCAATTCTTCATTTGTAAATACTTTAGTATAATTTCCGTAAGCCTCAACAAAAAGAATGTCATTAAAATGTATTTGATGTATTTTTTTATTTCCCTTTAGAAAAAAACTAACTCGATTTTTTTCTTGGAACACTTGGGTGTTAGTTTTTTTTTGGTCTGATACTTTAGTTATTGCTTTTAAAAAACGTTCGAGGGAGAAAGGTTTTAATAAGTAATCTGAAATATTTAAATCATATCCTTCTAAAGCAAATTCTTTGTATGCAGATGTAACAATTACTTTTGGGGTTTGACGCATTGTTTTTAATAAGTCAAATCCAGAAAGTTTAGGCATGTTAATATCTAGAAATATTAAATCAATACTATTACTGTTCATCAATTGTATCGCTTCAAAAGCATCGTAACAGTTACCAATCTTTTTAAGATATGTTATATTATTACAATATCCTTCTATGATACGATGTGCTATTGGTTCGTCATCAATAATACAATACTTCATATTAGGTTAAGGTTTAAGTGAACAGTGTAAACAGAAGTTTTTTGTTCTATGATTAATTCGTACTTATTTTTATATAGATATTCCAATCTCTTTTTTAAATTCTCTAAGCCAATACCTTTTTTACGGTTTGGGACAGTTATTTCATAGTTGTTTTCAATTGTAAAATATAGTTTTTTATCAATAGATTTCATTTTTATGTGTAAATATGCATTAGCTGTCATTTTCTCAATTCCATGTTTAAACCCATTTTCCAATAGGTTAATAAATAATAAAGGAGAAACTTTTAATTCTTTTCTTACATCGTGTGTAAATGAAATTTCTACATTTTTCTGATACCTAATTTTATGTAATTCAATATAATTTTTAAGATAATTAATTTCATCACCTAATGCTACTAAATCTTGCTTTCCATCGTAAATAGTATAGCGCATCATATCAGACAATTTCAGAATAACCTCAGGTGTCTTATCGGATTTCTCTACTGCTAAACCGTATAAATTATTTAATGTATTAAAGAAGAAATGAGGATTGATTTGATTCTTTAATGAAGTTAGTTCAGCCTTCATTTTATCTTCTTTTAATACTTTTAACCAGCGCCACTGTTCATAAAACCATAAAGAAATGAAAAGCGGAGTAGGAATTAGTATAAAGTTTAAGAAATTTTGATGATAAGCTTCTGCATAGTTAGTTTTCAGTCTGAAAATAAAAAAATAAATAAGAATAAGACCATAAACAGAAAAAATAAAGATGCTATATTTCTTAAAAAATTCAGGAACTATTAAATAAACCACTCCTAACCAAAATAACAATAAAGACGGAATTGTAATAGGATTGAATGGTTCATTAATAAAATGTTCTGCTAAAATTGATATAATTAGGAATCCTATTACAAGTAAAACTTTTAATAACGAATACTTGTAAATTAAAAGTGTGATGAATAGCCAACAAAAAAGTATAGCCATACAATTTATAAAAAGGGAAAGTGTATGAGTAATATCTGCTGAATTTACAAGTATCAATCCTGCTTTATAAAGCATATAGGTAATGATAAAAGTAAGTAAGGCACTTTTACTTACTAGTAAAAGTATTTTTTGAAAACGAATGTTCATATTACAAAAATAGTATTCGTAGTAACTTTGAACAATTTTTTTGATGAATACCCTATTTTTCTAAATGAATATTATCTTTTTAATGACGAACGGAGTTTGTTAGTAATAGTAATATTTGTATACTTATTTTTAGAGTGTTTATCCAATTAATTATTGACTAATTTTTAATGATTATATGTTTGAAGTAAATCATTTCAAACTACATAGAATTATGAAATTTCTTTTAAAATTTTTAAAACGCATTTTTAAATTATTAGCAGTAGTATTATTCGTAATCATTTTGATGGGGCTAACTTTTCGCTTTTTCGGACATACACCTCAAGCACCAGAAGGTAAGCTTATCGATGTTGGTGGATTTAAATTACATATAAACTCTTCTGGAAAAAAAAATGATAAACCAACACTTATTATTGAAGGAGGAGCAGGAGTGGCTAGTGAGTATTACCATTGGCTCAGTTTAGGATTACAAGATAGTATCCGTGTGGTACGCTATGATCGTGCAGGTCTTGGATATAGTGATGAAAGTAATACACCACGTGATCCTGAAACTGTAGCTCACGAATTACACTTATTATTAAAGAATGCCGGTGAATCACCACCATATATAATGGCTGGTCATTCGATTGGAGGAGCATTCATACGTGTATTTACAAAGTTATATCCTAATGAAGTAGCTGGATTAATTTTTCTTGACTCCTCGCATCCTGAACAAGTTGAGCGGATTAATTTAACTAAAAAAGCGTCTACTAAATATAAATTAGTACTAGCAGTATTAAATATACAAGCTGTTTTAGGAGATTTAGGAATTCTAACAATGTATGAAAGCTTTACTGGACCTCTATTAGCCGCAGAGGGTTTACCAGAGAAGGTTAATAATCGTACTCGTGATTTTTTCACTGATGGAAAGTACGTTCGAGCCTACAGAAATGAAATAAAATATTTTCATTCAACTTTAAAACGTGCAGGTAAAGCCAACGATTTTGGTTCACTACCAATTAGGGTGTTTACTGCAAAGGAATTTAGTTCCAAAGAATGGATTAAGATGCAAAAGGAAATTGCTAATCTTTCTACGAATGGTAAACAAATATCTCTAAATGGAAATCACGCAACTATTTTCACAAAAAAAGAAAATGCTGATATTATTTGTAATGAAGTATTTAGTCTTTTAAAAACTTTAACCTATTAACCCATAATATTTAAGGGTGGTTTTGCTATTTGTGAAATCACCTTTTTTTTGCCACAACAACATAAGTGTCAAAAGCATAACTTTTTCGATCTATAAATTCCAATAATTCAAAGTTACTTAGCTCCAAAAATAATCTCCATTCATCTTTTGTAAAAGCTCTTACTGTAGCTATATCTTTCGTTACAATATTACTTTCATGTTTATCATTTTTATAATAAATTGAATCCCAATCAAACATAAAATTATTTAGTTCTTTGTTTGGTTTCATATGGCTGTCTCTATAATATATTTCATGATTAACATGTGCTTGATGACGCATTTGTTTTCCATTTTTTATTATTGAAAAAAAACGATTGGCATCAATAAAATCAAAACAAAGGATACCTCCTTTCTCAATAGCATTAGCTATAGAATTTAAGGCATTATAAACATCATTATTAGTTAGTAAATAACTACTTGTTCGACCCGTTATGATAATAGAATCTACTTTCTTGTAAAGCTTGAAGTTGGTAATGTCACCTTGAATAAAATCACCTTTAGGATTCTTTTTTTTAGATAAGGCGATCATATCATGACTTAAATCTAAACCACTATAATTAATAGATGACTCTATAAATAGTTTAGCAAGATTTCCTGATCCGCAACCAATTTCTAATAGATTGTTTTTAGCGTAACTTTTGATGATTTTACTGTAAAAATCATACTCATCCCTATAATTTATGAAGGTTTTATACATTTCATCATAAATGTATTCAAAACCGTTAACGTATAAACTTTGCATGATTATTTCATACTTTATAAAAAGATTAAAAACTAAAACACCGAAACAAAAAATGAAGTTTCGGTGTTAGAATTACAGTTTAATGATTGTTAAAACTGATAGTTGATAGATAAATTAAACATTCTACCTAATTGACTGAAATGATAACCATCGTATGTCATTTGTGAATAACGTTGGTTGAAAGTGATTAGATTTGAATTCGCTTTCACTTGAGCAGGATCAGCAAGGATAGCTTGACCAGCAGCATTTTCAGCAACAAATTCCCATTCAGGAAGAACATCCAATAAATTATTAATATTAGCTGAAATAGTAATATGTTCATTAAAATTATAATTTATTCCTAAGTCAGTTACAATCTTCGGAATAAATTCAGTTCTTAAATTATTATCTAAACCTTGTTGTTTAAACGTAGTTTTTCCAAAAAACGTATTATTTAAAGAAAATGCGAATTTATCAACATCATAAGTAGTTCCTAAAATCCATTTTGTTCTAGGTCTAGATGTGAAGAATAATGCCTCTTGTGTTTCATTTACAACAGATTGTCCTGCATCTGCAACAATCTTAGGGTTTTTAACTGCACCATCTCTTTGGTTTTCAATAGTATAATTACCTGATAAGTTAAATCCTAATTTACCATCACCTAAACCTATGTTTTTATATCCAAAAACAAAATCAAGACCAGAAGTCTTAGTATCAATAGCATTTACAAAGAAGCTCAAATCATTTAGGTTATTAGCATTTAATAACTGGTCTAAAGCAGTATTACCTATACTATTTCCAACTGCATCTGTAGCTGTTCTTCCTATTTCTGTACTTAAAACAATTCTGTCATTTACAGCAATGTTATAATAGTCGACGGTAAATGAGAAGTTTTTAAAAGGTTTACCACCAACACCAACAGTAAAGTTCGTTGACTCTTCAGCTGTTAACTTTGGAATTCCTAATAAACGAGCCTGTGGTGAAATATTGTTGATTAAACCACCTATTTGAATACCTGACCCAGGAACAAAACTGTATTGTGCTTTTTGAGTATATATTTGATGTAATGTTGGAGCTCTGAATCCTGTAGAAACTGAAGCTCTAATCGTATATTTATCTTCAGCAAACTTATAACGAGAACTAGCTTTCCATACGAATGTACTACCAAAGTCAGAGAAGTTTTCTGCTCTTACCGTACCATTTAATAAGAAATCTTCAGTGATATCCCATGCGATATCGAAGTATCCACCCAAGTTATACCTATTAAAGTTTCCTGAGTTTTCTGGTCTGTTTCCTGCAAAAGAATCAGCACCACCACCATCATAAGAAGCTAAATCACCTTCGATAACTTCAAAGTTTTCTGTTCTAAATTCAGCTCCTACAGCAACAGCAACTTGATCAGACAGTACTTTTGAAATATCAATATTACCTACAACATGATTAAAAGATGTTCCACCAGGATTGAAACTTAATGGACTGTTTTCTCTATATAATAAAGAACTTTGAACACCTTCACCTGGATCAACAACTCCATTATTATTTGCATCTACCCATGTAGCTGGTGATAAAACAGCATTTCTGTTATGTGAATTACTAACAGTGTATGTTTGAGTATTCCCACCAAATGTTATACTCGCGTCAACATTCCAGTCGTTTATTTTGGATTTTACACCTAATGTTCCGTTATAATCGTTAAGGTCTCCCTCAAAAGTAGGTACATATCCATCATAACCGTTTCCTTGAAAAGTATTTCCAGAAACTGGATCAATAAAAGTACCCGTGTTGTTTGGGTTATTGCCTGGAAAAAAATTCCCTAAATAAGGGAAAGATTCAATTGTTCTCCAATATGGAACTCGATAATTGGCAAAACTATTTACTTTTTTGTAAACGTAAGCCGCATTGAAGTATAAATCGCTTTGTTTTGATAAACTAACTTCACCGTTAATTAGAAATTTTGCAGCTGTAGTTTCTGGAGAACCATTTATGTTACCAGCACCTGGACGTCTACCTAAAAATTCATCAACAAAAGCTCTACCATTTGTATTAGCTGAGTTTATTCCAGCTAATCTGGTATTATAATCTGCAGTTCCTACATAGTTATTTGTGAATTCTGCATTGGCCTGTGCTACTGAGAAGCCAGTTAAATCTTGCCCTCCAAGAAAACTCCCATTACTTAAAAAACTACGATAACTATTTGGATTAGTAAATACAAAATCACCAAAATCACCTTCAGCATCTACAGTACCCGGTCTATTGGCTAGAGTAGTTTTAGAAAAATCAACAGTATAATTTATAAAACCTTTATCGTCACCTATTTCACTACCGTTGTTTACACTAACGCCTAGCATTTCTCCATCACCTTCACCAGTTATTCCAGATCTAAGTGTTGCTGAACCATTTTTATAATTATCTTTTAAGATAATATTCATTACACCAGCAATAGCATCAGAACCATATTGTGCCGAGGCACCATCTCTTAAGATTTGAATACTTTTTATAGCATCCGTTGGGATTCCTGAAATATCAGCACCCGTTTCTCCACGACCAGGTGATGTTTGTGTATATAACAGAGAACTTAAATTTTTACGTTTTCCGTTGATAAGGATTAAGGTTCTACTTGGCCCCATATTTCTTATTTCATAAGGATCTAGTAAAGAAGTTGCGTCATTAACTGGAGTTTGAACTGTATTGAACGAAGGAATTTTATACTGCAATGCTTTATCGAAGGTAGCTTGACCCGTAGCTTGTAGCTCTTTAACGCCAACAATATCAACTGGGAGGGGACTTGATGTATTACTTCGTGCAGGAGTTCTAGAACCAGTAATTACGACTTCTTCTAGCTGTAAACCTTCATTCAAAGTAATGGTTAAATTATTCTTACCATTTACTTTAACTTCTTGGGTTTCAAAACCTGTAAAACTGACTATTAGAGTAGCATTTCCAGCTACATTTAATTTGAAATTTCCATCAAAGTCAGTTGTTGTACCATTACTAGTACCTTTTTCGATGACACTAGCTCCCGGTAGGGGCTCATTGTTAGTGTCCACTATTTTACCAGATACTTCCGTTTGTGCATGAATAAAGCACAAACCAATGAAAAAGGAAAAGAGTGTTAATAATTTAGTTTTTTTCATGTTTAAAAATTTATAGTTAATTCGCTAAATCTATTGAAATATTTTTAAACATTTAACAATTAAATGATGTTTGTTTATAATTATTTAACATAATTATGGGTTTTTATAACGATGCTTTTAAAGGAGGATTACAGTGAATTATATCAAAAAAAGAGTAAATAAACTCTTATATTTGCACCGCTAAAATTTAATATATGAAAGCTGGAATAGTAGGATTACCAAATGTAGGTAAATCAACATTATTTAATTGTTTATCAAATGCAAAAGCGCAAAGTGCTAATTTTCCATTTTGTACTATTGAACCTAATTTAGGAGTGGTGAACGTACCTGACCCTAGATTAGAGAAGTTAGAAGAATTAGTAGATCCAGAAAAAGTAGTTCCTGCAACTGTAGAAATTGTTGATATAGCTGGTTTGGTGAGAGGCGCTAGTAAAGGTGAAGGATTGGGAAATCAGTTTTTAGCTAATATTCGTGAAACAGATGCTATTTTGCATGTATTAAGATGTTTTGATAATGATAATATAATTCATGTTGATGGATCAGTTGATCCTATTAGAGACAAGGAAACAATAGATATTGAATTACAACTAAAAGATTTAGAAGCTGTTGAAAAACGTTTAGAAAAAGTAAAAAGAACAGCAAAAACAGGAAATAAAGAAGCACAAGCTGAATTAGTTATTCTAGAGAGAGTTCAATCAACACTTGAAGGAGGTCAGTCTGTTAGAACATTAGAGTTTACAGAAAAAGAAGAAGAGTTAGTAAAATCTATGCAATTTATTACTGCTAAACCTGTATTATATGTTTGCAATGTGGATGAATCTTCTGCAAAAGATGGAAACGCTTATGTTGATAAGGTAAGAGAAAATGTTAAAGATGAAGATGCAGAAATTATAGTTTTAGCGGTAGCTACTGAAGCTGATATTGCTGAATTAGAAGATTATGAAGAGCGCCAGATGTTTTTAACAGACATAGGTTTGGAAGAGCCTGGAGTATCTCGTTTAATACGTTCTGCCTATACTTTATTGAATTTACAAACGTACTTTACTGCTGGTGTAAAAGAAGTTAGAGCATGGACTGTTCATGTTGGAGCTACTGCACCACAAGCAGCTGGAGTTATTCATACAGACTTTGAAAAAGGTTTTATTAGAGCTGAAGTAATTGCATACAACGATTATGAAACCTATGGAACAGAAGCTAAAGTAAAAGAGGCTGGAAAGATGAGAGTTGAAGGTAAAGAATACATTGTTGCAGACGGAGATGTTATGCATTTTAGATTTAACGTTTAATAAAGTATAATAATAAATACTGTAAAAAGGCTGTGTCGAATGCACAGTCTTTTTTATTATATATGTCACCTATTGCTGAACGTTTTGGAGTAACTTATGAATAAATAGATTGATATTGTATTAATTGTTTAATGGATATAAGTTCTTAATATAATTTGAAGGAGTTTGATTCATGATACTTTTGAATACTTTATTAAATGTAGATTTAGAGTTAAATCCAGAATCTAGAGATAGTGCAAGAATAGTATGGTACTCATGCTCTCCATTTTGTACCTTTTCAATAAAAGTATCTACTCTATACTTATTAACATAATCATAGAAATTACAATTATGGATGTTATTTAATAGCCAAGAAATATTATTAGGAGAAGTAGTCAATTTTTCAGCTAACTTTTGAAGCGTTAGTTTATTATCCAGATATATTTTTTCTGTAACCATCAAATGCTCCAGTTTCTTTTTAATATTAGTTAGTTTATCACCATCTAACCGTTCTTTTTTAAGAGTTTGTTTCTTAAATACAGGCATTCTGAAAATCTCAGGTTGTTTTAAACTAAAAAAACCGATGATGTATATAAAAACAGGAATGGTTACCCATACCAGTGCATAGTTAAAAGGTAAATAATAATTAAAACCTAGAAATACGTTAATGTAACTAGTTAACCAAAAAAACAGGAATATACTAATTCCTAATATTAGTGTGTTTAAGTATATATGTATATTTTGATTGTAAGATAAGTTGTTATGTTCTTCTTTTTTAAAACGTTTTACTACGAGGTAACTAGCTAATAAATAAATGATGTTTAAAAGTACTCCTAGACCACCAGTTAGCATGTATATAGGTTTAAAAATACCATCTTTATACATTTGTATGAGTTCTTCAAAAGTGAAAAATAAAGTCCATGTGAAGTAACAAAGATGTAAAAGGGCTGGTATAAAATGATAAACAGATAAACGAAATATTTTATCGTAACTAAATGTTAGTCTTTTTATGTATGCATAAAGTACTGGACCAAAAATAAAAATACAAACATCGGCAAACTCTGCAAACCTTAATAATGTAGGATTTCTGTACCTAAAGACACACACTCTTCCGGTTAACATGAGTGCTGCAATCAGTAACAATATCGCTAATAATTTATTAGCAGACTTGTTGTTATTTTGAATTATTAATATAGTAACGGCTAAAAATATTCCTTGACTAACACCAAGAAATAATATCAAATCAAAAAAAGTTAATGAGTTCATCGTTTTTATTGAAACAAATCTAGTTTAAATATAGTGTATAGGTAGACCGAAATTATACAGAAATACAAATTTTAAGAGTATTTTTGGTATCAACAAAGCTTACGAGCTTTTTGTAACTTTAAATCAAAAATTTATTACATGCAATTTCAAAAGTCTACTTTTCAGTTTTTAAAAAAATTAGAAAAAAATAATAACAGAGATTGGTTTCAGGAACATAAAAGCGAATTCGAGAGTATACGAAATAATGTCAAAGAATTTTATGCCGCTGTTCAATATAAGTTAGAACAACATGATGAAATTGAGAAGCATAAATTATTCAGAATTTACAGAGATGTTCGTTTTTCAAAAAATAAAACCCCTTACAAGACGCATTTTGCAGGATCGTATTCACGACTTGGAGCTGAATTGAGAGGTGGGTACTATTTGAGATTAAAACCAGGTGAAAGCTTTTTAGCTGGAGGCTTTTGGGAACCAAATAAAGAAGATTTACTTCGAATTCGAAAAGAAATTGAAATTGATGCCTCAGAGTTTAGAGAGATTCTTAAAGACGATTTATTCGTACAATATTTTGGAAATAAATTTGAAGGAGATGAATTAAAGACTGCTCCTCGTGGTTTTGATAAAACTCATCCAGATGTAGATTTACTTAGAAAAAAAGGATTTATAGCTGTTCGTAATTTTACAGATGACGAAGTACTATCTAAAAACTTTATCGAAGAAGTAGATAAATCGTACCAAGCGTTACGTCCATTTTTTAATTTAATGAGCTCTATTTTAACGACAAACCTTAATGGTGAAAGTTTGCTAGACTAAACGTATAAATGATCATAATATGAAACTAGATAGAACAGGGTTTATTCTATACACTGTAAACTATAAAGAGTGTGTGCATTTTTATGAGAGTATACTAGAGTTACCCAAATTATTTGAAAGCGAAAATTTAACATGTTTTGAATTTGGTACAGCTTATTTGATGGTTGAGCTAGACGATGAATTTAACGAAGAGAAAAAGGAATCGACCAGAACTAAAACCTGCTTAAGAATGAATGTTTCTAATATTCAGTATGTTAAAAACAAATTAATTCAAAAGGAGGTAAATGTAGATTATCAAGAGCATACCTGGGGATCTGTTGTTAAATTTTTTGATCCAGACGGTAATTTATGTGCGTTTAAAGATAGTAGTACTTTTGAACAGCAAATTTTAAAGTTTAAGAATTAAAGATAAATAAACACTATACTTTAATTTTCCTGCGTTTAATTTTCTCCTTGTAAAAAGATTTGTTAGCAACATAAATGGTCTTTTTTACCTCACAGAAAATTATAGACTTATCGCTATTTGTTATCCTTGTTATTTTGGTTATTTCAATTTCATTCTCATGTATTACACGATTTTTTATGTCTTCTAGCTCTTCTTGTTCATAAGTGAATTCAGCATAAACGTGCTCTTTAGCGGGACGTTTGAAGAATATTTCAGCATGTTTATCCCAAATAACATAATCATCACCAATAATGTTCATTAATTGAATCATTGGAATTGGATCCACTGCAGCAAATAAACTTCCTCCAAAAATAGAGTTTACATAATTTCTGTTTTTATAACTCAGTGGAATTTTTATAGTAATATTTAGTAAGTCTTCTGAAACAGTTATAATTTTACCCGTACTTCTTTTATACATAGGGGATAAATTGAAACCGTATTTAAATAGTGTAGCTTTGCTAAAGTAATTCAGTCCAATCTTGGTAATCTTTTGATAAACAGACATCGATTATGTTATTTTATGCAGTAATTATATTAGTTGTAAAAGTAGGTCGTTAATTGAAATCAAATATAAAGCATTAAATAGTTCAAGAACTATAAAAAGTATTGGTAATCAATAATTATTATGATAAATAATTTAGAAAAAGAAATTCCTCACATAGCTTTTAATTCAAATAAGAATATGGATTTTGGAATTGAAGTTATTTCTATTGAAAGTTTGGTAACTAAAAGCAAAGAATTAAAACATGATCCGGAAAAGCCTCATCAAGTGGCATTTAATATGATACTTCTTTTTACAGAAGGAAAAAGCAAGCATTTAGTTGATTTTGTTTGGCATGAAGTTAAGGAGAATACACTAATTCACTTATCTAAAGGACAGATAAATGCCTTTAAGTTTAATGTTAATTTAAAAGGTTTTTTAATTTTATTTACAAATGAATATTTACAAAATCAATTTAATACACTGCCAGAAGCGACCATTACGCATCTATTAAAGTCGCATTTGTTCTCTCCAAAAATCGAAGTTCTTGAGAGTAGCAATGTTAGCGTCTATATTCAACTTTTAAATGATGAATTTTATGCAGGAAGTGATGAAATCAATAAGAGATATACAATTAATTTTTTATTTAATATAATCTTCTCAAAATTAGAAGTACTAAAAAGAGATCAAACTACTTATACAATAAAGACTGAAAAACTTGAAGTATTTTTGAAATTTGAAGCGTTACTAGAGGAAAATTACATGAAAAGCAGAAACGCTGATTTTTATGCAGAAAAACTCAATATAACTTACAAGCATCTAAATGTGATAAGTAGAGAGATTACAAACAATACTATAAAACAGTTTATTGATGAATTTATCGTTTTAGAAGCTAAAAGAAAACTTATAAATTCCTCTATTCGTAGTAACGAATTGGCTTTTTTAATGGGGTTTAGTGAACCAACAAACTTTATAAAGTACTTTAAGAAGATGACAGGACTAACCCCTAAATCATTTAAAAATAAGCATAGATAAAACTTTAGGTTCGATATTAACCCTATTTTTGAATTCTTTCACCTTTCAGGTCATTCCTTTCAATTATAATTTTGTATCAAATTAAAATCATTAAAAATGAATAGTTTGAAGTTGTCCATTATGATGTTAATACTTTGTATATCATCATGTAAAACAGTTACAAAAAATAATAATCAAGAATCACTTAAAAAAATACCAGAAATGAAAGTATCAAATAAAGAGAAGGCAGTAGCTCTGTTGAGAAGTTTAGAAACGGGGGCGAAAGAGCCAGTAGGTTACATAAATCCAACCAAATATATTCAGCACAATTTGGCTGTGGGCGATGGTTTAATAGGTTTTGGTAATGTTTTAAAACACGCACCTGAAAGAGGGTTCAAAGCAAATGTAATTAGAGCATTTCAAGATGGAAATTATGTTTTTACGCATACTATCTATGATTTCTTTGGACCAAAAGTAGGTTTTGATATTTTCAGGTTTGAGAATGATTTAATAGTAGAGCATTGGGACAATTTAGCAGAGATAACACCTCTGAATCCTAGTGGGCATTCACAAACAGACGGAGCCTCAACAGTAACAGATTTGAACAAAACCGAAGAGAATAAAATTAAAGTGAAGAACTTTATCGAAACAATTCTTGTCCGTGGAGAAATGGATAAAATTCAAAACTTTATAGATGCAGATAATTATATTCAGCATAATTCTAACATTGCAGACGGTTTATCCGGATTAGGAAGTGCTCTTGAAACCTTAGCAAAACAAGGAGTTTACATGGAATATAAAACCTTGCATAAGGTATTAGGTGAAGGTAATTTCATACTAACAATTAGTGAAGGGAAATTTGGAGGAAAAGAAACTTCTTTTTATGATTTATTCAGAGTTGACAATGGTAAAATCGTTGAGCATTGGGATACAATTGAAACAATTATTCCAAAAAGTGAATGGAAAAATAATAATGGTAAGTTTAACTTCTAAAGAACTTAAATATTCCATAAAGTTAATACACTCAAACAGCTAGGTTTATACTTTAAATCTAGCTGTTTGAATATTATAACTTTTCTGTGAACGACCAGGCGATTATTCTCGTTTTTTTATTACCATGTTCCATGGGAATAGTTTTAAAAGAAGTATTCAATTTGAGTAATTGCTTCTCCAGTTTTGGTAAGTTCTCTTTTTTAGAAACCAAACTAGTAAAAAACTTTACATTAAGCCTAAAGTCAACACTCTGTTTAATCATTCGTTTAAGGAATAATGCTTCACCACCGTTACACCATAATTCGTTAGCTTGACCTCCAAAGTTTAATTTTTCTTGTTGTTTATTATTTAAATTGTTTAATTTTCTTAAGGTGCCTTTTAAAGCCTCTTTTTCGGATTTGTGAAAAGGAGGATTACACATGGTAAAATCGTAAATTCGATCTTTTTTTATAACACCTTCAAATATATTTGCATTATCAGATTGGTGTATAATTATAACCTTATCTTCCAACTCTTTAGTAAAACTAATATTCTTTTTAGCCGACTTTACACTTTCTAAATTGATATCCGATCCAACCATATTCCATTGATATATTTTTGCTCCTAAAATTGAGTAAATAGCATTTGCTCCAACACCAATGTCAATTCCAGAGATATTATCAGATTCATTTTTTAATAAGTCAGCTATGTAATGTATATAATCAGCACGACTAGGTATAGGAGGACATAAAAAGCCCTCTGGTATTTCCCAGTTAGTTATACCGTAATGTAGTAAAAGGATAGCTTTATTGAGTGCAATAACGGCTTTAGGATTAGCAAAATCGATAGTTAATGTGTTGTAATCATTCTTGAAAATAAAATGATCTAGCTCTGGATTTACTTGTAATAAAGCTTCAAAATTATAGTTTTGGTGGCGGTGTATATTTCTTGGATGCATAAGACTTCAAAAGTACTTTAAATTCAAGAGTATTCATGAATCTATAGTTAGATATTTTCAGAAGTCGAATGCATACCTTAAACAAGAAGATTAGAGGATAATTTAGCAATTATCATCCATAACAATTTTCATTTTAGCATCGGCATAAACAATTGTAAATGGAATTTTTTCTAAAGTACAATTAGGTTCAATAATAAATTGAACTAAACCTCGGATTTGAAAGTCTTCTTTAGAGTTTAAGTGAAGTTTTTGAGTATAAGTGGTATCGTCTTTCACCCAATTAACCTTAGCATCTACAAAAGGATGAGGATCAAATATTTCAGTAGAAAGAGGTTTTTCAATAAGCGCTGCTGTTTTTTCCAACTGATTATTTTCATTTAAATGTAATTTAAATTTACCTGAGAAATCTCTAACGGAATTTGGTGATACATAAAAAGAGTCAGTATTTAGGTCCATCTTAATAATAAGGTTAAAATCATTTTTACCAACTTCTATGATATCAATAAAAACGGCGTAAGGATCAGTATTTAATGTAGAAAAATAAGTTACAGGATCTTTTAGCAATTTTGTACTGGTAGAAAAATTCGCATTGTTGTATGCTACTTTTTTTGATTGATTTTTCACTGATGTATCACAGCTTGCAAAAGCTATACATACGATAAAGAGTGCAAATTTATACATTGTTTTATTTTTAAATTAGTTAAAATATTTTTCGAAAAACTTAAAACGAAACTAGCTTAAAATCAATGTATAAGTGTCAAATAAATGTAAAAGAAGTGTCAAAATAGTTTAAAAAGTCCAGTAGATAGTTTTAATGTGAAATAAATCAAAGATTAGTTATTATAAGTAATTCTTCTAAGACCAATTATGTGGTATAAATTTGTAATAAGGATATTTTATGGAATTGATTTAAAGAAGATAGTCTACAAGTAATTCAATACAAACAATCATTCTTAAAGTATAAAAAATACATGTTAAAATCATATTTAACTCTGATGAAATTATCATTTCGTCAGTAATTATAAGTGATTAACAGTTATTTCGTTGCATAATTTAAAATATAAAATGATGCTTAAAAAATATCCTATTGTAAAATGGACATTACTTGTTTTAACGAGTCTAATTATTTTATTAGTTGGTTTTGGTTGGTGGTTTATGAATTTAATACCTAAAAGAACACCAGGTATAACAACTACTCAAGTAACAGATTTAGCATATGTTTCCGAAGATATTCAATCTTACAAGGGTAAAATATTGATCATCGTTACAAGTACTGGGACTATGGGAAATAGTGGTAAAAACACAGGATATGAATTAACAGAATTATCAAGAGCTTACTATGTATTTGAAGCAAATGGTTTTAAAGTAGATATTGCAAGTCCAAAAGGAGGGGAGCCTCCTGTTGTTATTGATGATGAAGATATGGGATCTTATGATTTTGCCTTTCTTAACGATAATAAAGCTCAACGGAAGGTGAAAAATAGTATTCCAGTATCTAAAATAAACTCAAACGATTATGAAGCTGTTTTCTTTACAGGAGGTAAGGGAGCGATGTTTGACTTTCCTAAAAATAAAGATATTCAACGGATTATTAAAAATTTATATGAATCTAATAAAGTCATTGGAGCAGTTTGCCATGGACCTGCAGCTTTGGTAAACGTAACTTTAAGCGATAATTCTTTATTGGTTAAAGGAAAGAATATTAGTGGCTTTACGAATAAAGAAGAATTACTTCTAATTTCTGATGCTGAAACTATTTTCCCTTTTCTATTACAAGAAAAATTGGTTGAAAATGGCGCTAAATTCGATGAAGGATACCTGTACTTAGAACAAGTTAGTCATGATGAAAATTTAATAACGGGTCAAAATCCATGGTCAACTTGGTTAGTTGCTGAAACTGTTGTAGAACAATTAGGATGTACTCCTAAATATAGAGAAAAAACACCGGAAGAAAATGCGGTTAAAATTTTGAATACTTTTAACAGAGAAGGTAAGCAAGAGGCAAAAAAAATGATAGATGAAATATGTATTGTTCAAAATAAACCTGTGGCTAGGATATTAATAGCAAAACATAGCATTATGGCTATTATGCAAGGTAACTTTGGTGATTTTTATAATTTATTGGCATTAACATCATATGCTAAAAAGAAAGATGATCAAATAAGAAGAAACTAATAGATATTGAATGTTTTATATAAGTATTGCATTATTATACTGTTTTCTATATTTAATTTTTTTATTTTCAATAAAAAATAATAATTGACTTTTTCTGATATTCTTCTTATTATCATTAGCAGCGCAGGTTTATTACACGGTGTTGTAATTGCTTATTATCTTGTCTTTTTTAAAAAGAAAAAGCTAATAACTAATTACCTTTTAGCAGGCATACTCATGTTTATGGCTTTTAGGATAGGTAAGTCTGTAATGCTAAATTTTGGTAATCATCTGCAGCCAGTTTTTATCTTCCTAGGATTAACATTTCTCTTATTAATAGGTCCTTTTCTTCGTTGGTATGTTTTAGGAATGACACAAGTGAATTTTAAACTTTTAAAGAAACATTATGTTGAATTAACTCCATTTATAAGTGTTTTTTTAGCCAGCTTATTTGTTACTGAAGAATGGTATCAAAACAGTAAATGGGTTATTGTTGTGTTTTCTAGTATTCTTATTTTTATTTACTTACATCTTCTTTTTTATATTATTTTGAGCTGGAGAATTTTCAAATCATCCAATAAAAAAGAGCATAAAGAAGAGTTAACCAAATCTCAGAAGGTTATATTTAATTGGTTACGTTTTTTAATATTAGGATTCTTAGTCATATGGCTTTCTTATGTGTTTAATATATTAGATGAAGCAATTCCCTATATCTCAGGACCTATTTTATACTCTTTTATAGTTTATTATTTGAGTTATAAAGCTTTTGAGCTAAAAGTTTCAGATTTAGACGGAAATACTTTTAAAGTAAACGATAATAAGTTGTTCTTTGATGAAATAACTAAAGCGATAATTACAAATAAATTATACTTAGAATCAGACTTAACCTTATCGAAATTAGCCAAGCTGTTTGGTAAAAGTAACCAGAAAATTTCTGAAATAATTAATCAATATTCAGGTAAAAATTTCAATGATTTTATTAATCATTTCAGAGTGGAAGAGGCTAAAATTAAATTGTTAGCTAAAGAAAATAAACAATATACCATAGCTACGATTGCTTTTGATGTTGGATTTAATAGTTTATCTTCTTTTAATTATGCTTTTAAAAAATTTGTTGGTGTAACACCCTCGGCATTTAGAAACGAATAACTCAAGAAGCAAGTTAGTGCTAAATAAGTTTTAAGAATATAAGATCAAAAAAACACCACACATAATTCCTGCAAGCGGTACAAGTTTTTTGCGTTTATTTTGTTCTTTAAAGATTAACCCACCAATAACTACGGCAATAATTATTTGACTTCTTTTAATTGCTGAAAGTAACATGATTAGTGCATCAGGATCTTGGAGTGCTTTAAAGTAGAAGTAATCTGCTGTTTGTAATAAAATACCTACAAGAGGTATTGTCCAACGCCAGGTAAATGCATTTCTTTTTTTAGCATAGGGAAACCAAGTAAAACTTAAAATAACAAGCAATATGAGTATTGTATAGAAACAAAACCAAAATTGCAAAGTTTGAGGATTCAATGATAACTTTTGAATTAAAAACTTATCATATAAACCACTAGAAGCACCCAAGAAGGTAGCTCCGATAATTGCGAAAATCCATTTGTTTTTTTTAAAATGTATACCCTCTTTTTTTCCAATTCTAGAATACAAAAGAACAGAAAAAATAATCAGAAAAAATCCAATCCATTGCCAAAAGTTTGGCTTTTCTTGATAAATTGTAATAGCTCCGATAAAGGTAAAAAAAGGGCCAGCCGATCGTATAGGAGTAACAATTGTAATAGGTAGATGTTTTAAGGCTTGATAAGCTAATATCCATGAAGAAGCCATTATTCCTGATTTAATTGCGATAAATCCATGTGTTTTCCATGGAATATTGGTAATGAAAAAACCTATTTCATTCATATAGGTTGGGTCGAGTATAGAACCAATATAGAAAGGTAACAATAATAAAAAACCGGAAGATATAGTGCCTAATAGAACAGGAAAAACTTCGTTTCCACGTACAGCATGTTTCTTACACAAGTTATGTAAACCTAAAAATAAAGCAGCTAAAAGTCCTAAGTACATCCACATAATGGGCGCGAATATACTAGTTTTTTAAATAAGAATTTCTCAAAATAAACCTCAACTAATTTATTAAAAAACTTTTATTTGTAAGTGTTTTAGACTCTCCATGAAAAACTTATTGTTGTTCCTATTCCTTTCTCTGATTCAACAATAATTTTACCATTGTTAGCAGTTACTATTTTTTTAACAATAGAAAGGCCAATACCAGTACTTTCAATTTCATCACTGGTATTTAATTGATTAAAGATTTCAAAAATTTTAGTATGGTATTTCGGAGCAATTCCAAGTCCGTTATCACTTACAGAAAAGATGTACTCTTCAGAGTCTTTAGCAGATGATATCGTAATTATAGTAGTTTCTTTATCGTTATATTTAATTGAATTACTAATTAAATTTTGAAAAACATGTTCTAACTCTATTTTATTAGTATAGATATTCAAATCTTGCTCAGGAATGTTAATTATACTTTCATTTTTTATATTAAGCATTCTTATGATTTCTTTAAGTAAATCATTCAAGCTAAATAATTCTTTATTCTTTTTGCCTTTAGTAACTTTTGAATATTTCAAAAGTCCGTTAATTAATGCATTCATTTTTGAAACACGATCTTTTAACAGCTGAAAATGATATTTAGCATTCTCGTCTAAAACAGTATCTAAATCTTCTTCAATAAATGAAACCAATGTGTGCATTGCAACTAGTGGAGCTTTTAAATCGTGAGAGACAATATGATTAAAGCTATCTAGTTCTTTATTATTTTCTCTGAGTTGCTTTAGGTTTTCTTTCAATTCTAGGTTAACTCCAGATAATTCTTTGGAAGTAATGGAAATTTCTTTCTGCTGTTCTAAGGCAAACTCTTTAGCTTTCTCTAATTGATGAAATGAGCTAGAAAATCGAGTCATTAAAAGCATAGATAATAATAGAAAAACTAATACATACCCGAAATTCACATAAACAATAGCGTTCGTACTTTTTCCTAAAAACACAAAAATATGAATGTAAAAAATAATTGAGCCTAAGAACATACTCGTAAACATTAAAATAGATTCTCGACGTTTATTTATTATTGCTCTGAGTATTATATAGGTAACGTACAACAAATTGAGAATCATTAAACCAAGAAAGGGAATAACGAATTTTGTAAAATGAGGCGCTGGAAGTAAAACAACAAGTAATGAAAGTATACAAAAACAAAAAAGTATAACTTTTTTATATTTCCTGTCTACGAAAGAGAGAAAAACAGTAGCAAAGAAGAAACTGGCACCAGTTCCTGCTAAAAATAATGAGATGTACTCGATTCTTGTTAATATAAGCCAACTAAGAGATGGGAATATCTCCGCAAAAGGCGCATATCTGTCACTTAATGTCATGTAAGATAAACAGATACAAAGAATAGCAAAATAAAGAATGGCTCTGTCTTTATTCCAGTATAATAAGAAAAATAGCAAAAAGAAAAATCCGACGAAACCCAAACAGCCAATAAAAATCATATCAGCGATTATTTGCTTGTGTTTAACGGCATGTAGTTTGTGACTTTCACTAATGGTAGGGGGCTTAACAATACCTGCTTTATTGTGATAAAAGTTAGCTACCTGAATAACTATTTCAAAATTTGTTTCTTTACTGTGTAAAGGTAAAATTTGGGTAAATCTTCTATGTAATGTTGTTTGCTTACTTTTTCCAACCTTACCCATTTCTGATATTAGTTTACCATTAATCCAAGTTTTTGAAGCTGAATATATAGCGGGTATGTATAAAGAAACATCCAGATTTTTATCACTAGTCTTAATTCTTAATCTGTAGGTTGCATAGCCTAAAGGAGGTAAATTTTCAATTGAATCTAACTTATAGTTTGTCCATGAACCAAGTTGTACTTTCTGAAAAAAAGATTTTCCATCAAATTCACCAGGTGAGATTAATTGATTCCAATAAAATTCCCAGTTAGCATCTAAGATCACTTCTTTATCCTCTTGAAGAGTAATGGTTTGAATATCAGAATTTTTACTATTATATTCTTTTTCAAACCCAAATATATTGGTGAATGAAAATAATGTAATTAAGAAGCACCCCGCAAACTTCAAATTATGATTGTTTAGCAATCTTTTGTTGATTAGAAAAATTATTGATGATAATTTAAAATTCATATTCTAAATAACTAAAATAGTTAATATATGTGAATTTCAAAACTTATTAATATGATTTCATGTATCTAGCTATATATAATCTATTTATTTTAGGGTATCTATTTTAATTTTTAATTGTACTATTTAATGTAACTAATGTTACAAAAAAGAAGTTTGTCAGCAAGTAAATTTGTGTATGAAATCATTCAATTTTCTTAAAAAAGGATCAAAATTATATAGTATTTTTAAAACTAAATGTCCAAGATGTCATGAAGCTAACTTTTTTGAGCATGCTATTTCTTACCATCCCAAGAAAGTCATAAAACAAAAAAGTACATGTACTAATTGTAACTTGAAATATATGATAGAACCTTCTTTTTTCTTTGGAGCTATGTATGTTAGTTATGCGATTAATGTTGCTTTAATTGTACTATTTTTTACAATATCAAAAGTCTTTCTGAATATGAAGTTAATACATAGTTTTATTGCTACATTATTAGTAGTAGTTAGTTTAACACCAGTAATATTACGTTTATCTCGAATAGTTTGGATTAATATTTTTGTACATTATGATGTAAAGTTTAAAGCCAAGATATGATAGAAGAACTTAAGAATAATTTTGGACTTTCATTTGAAAATGAACTTATAAACGATATTAATCAAGTCGGTGTATATAGAGAGTTTGCTGAAGGTACTAAGATATTAGAAATAGGTAATTATGTACGCTCAATACCACTTCTTATCTCAGGAGTTATTAAAATTTTAAGAGAAGACTCTGATGGAGACGAATTATTACTTTACTTTCTAGAAAAGGGAAGTACTTGTGCTATGACGTTAACATGTTGTTTGGGGCATAAGAAAAGTGAAATCAGGGCTATTGCTGAAACAGATACTAAGGTAATAATGATTCCGATACAGAAGATGGAGGAATGGTCTTCCAAATATAAATCGTGGAGGAAATTTGTTTTTCAGAGTTATCATAATAGACTTAATGAAATGCTAGGTACTATTGATAGTATTGCATTCTTAAAAATGGACGAGAGGTTGTTAAAACATTTGTCCGATAAAGCAAGAATATCCGAAGATGGAATAATACATAATACACATCAGGAAATTGCTTATGAACTTCATACGTCAAGAGTTGTTATTTCTAGATTATTAAAAAAATTAGAAAAGCTAGGAAAAATAGAGTTGCATAGAAATTACATTCTCATGAAAACTGTTTCACGTTAATATTATTAATATTATTAATGTTACTAATGTTACAGTGTAGCTCATGATCACAATTTATTTTTGATGAAAAATAAATTATGATTAAAAAAATCATTCCCATATTAGATTGGTTACCAAAGTATAAAAAGGAATTTTTAACGAATGATGTAACAGCAGGACTTACAGTTGGTATTATGCTAATTCCTCAAGGAATGGCCTATGCTATGATTGCAGGACTACCTCCAGTATTTGGCTTGTATGCAGCACTAATTCCACAAATAATCTACGCTATATTAGGTACTTCAAGACAATTAGCTGTAGGTCCAGTTGCTATGGATTCTTTATTGGTAGCATCAGGCCTGGGAGCTTTATCATTATCTGGTATTGATGAATACATAACTATGGCTGTATTTTTAGCACTATTAATGGGAAGTCTTCAATTAATACTAGGTATACTAAAAGCAGGGTTTTTAGTCAATTTTCTATCTAAACCAGTCATCAGCGGTTTTACTTCAGGTGCCGCAATAATAATAGGTTTGAGCCAATTAAAACATTTACTAGGTGTAGAAATAACAAGAAGTAACCAAATACACTTGTTGATTATGAATGCTTTGGAAAAAATAACAGAAATAAATGTACAAACGCTTCTAATTGGTATAGGCGCCATACTATTAATTAAGTTGATTAAAAGCATAAATAAAAAATACGATCAAAAAATTCCAGCAGCCCTTGTTATTGTTGTTTTAGGAATTATTCTTGTTTATCTGTTTCAACCTTACTTACAACACATAAAAATTGTTGGTAATGTGCCTGATGGATTGCCTAAATTTACTGTTCCAAGCGTAAATATTGATAAGGTTTCTCAATTAATACCTATAGCTATAACACTTGCGCTTATTGCATTTATGGAAGCTATTTCTGTAGCAAAAGCCGTGGAAGAAAAGCACAACGACTACGAAATAAATCCAAATCAAGAATTAATTGCCTTGGGACTATCTAATATTATTGGGTCATTATTTCAATCATACCCAACAACTGGTGGCTTTTCAAGAACGGCAGTTAATGATCAAGCAGGAGCTAAAACAGGTATTGCCGCATTATTGAGTGCATTGTTAGTTGGTTTAACATTACTTTTTCTAACTCCTTTATTTTATTATCTACCAAATTCAGTGTTAGCAGCAATCATTATGGTAGCCGTTTTCGGATTAATTGATTTTAAATATCCTTTACATTTATTTTACAAACGAAAAGATGAATTTTTTTTATTGATAGGAACATTTATAATCACCACAACAGTGGGAATAAAAGAAGGAATCATCTTAGGAGTTCTTTTTTCATTACTAATTATGGTGTATCGAATTTCAATACCTCATATCGCTGTAATAGCAAGGATTTCAGGAACTGACTACTATAAAAATACTGAACGATTTAACGAATCAACAGATAGTAGAGAAGATATTTTAGCTATTAGAATAGATGCACAATTGTTTTTTGGGAATAAAGATTTCTTCAAAAAAGAATTAATGAGACATATAAATAACAAAAAAGAAAAGTTGAAACTCTTAATTGTTAATACAGAAGCGATTAATTATATAGATAGTAGTGCGGCTTATACTTTATTAAAAATTATTACAGATTTGAAATCTAATAACATTAGAGTTATGTTTTCAGGCACAACAGGCCCTACAAGAGATATCTTATATAGAAGTGGTATTATGGACGTATTAGGTAAAGATAATCTGTTCCTAAGATCACACGAAGCAGAAGACTTTTATGATGGAAAATATAAAAGAACAGATAAATTCAAAATGATAGCAGAACAAACACATAATAAGGTTGTGTAACACAGGTTACTGTGTAAATAAGTAAGTCGGTTTAAATTTGAATATAAAATTATAATAAATGAAAATAGAACAAATATATACAGGTTGTTTAGCACAAGGAGCCTACTACATAGAAAGTAATGGAGAGGTAGCAATCATAGATCCTCTAAGGGAAATAAACCCCTACATTGAAAAAGCTAAGGCAGCAAATGCAAATATTAAATATATTTTTGAAACGCATTTTCATGCCGATTTTGTTAGCGGTCATGTTACCTTGTCTAAGGAAACAGGAGCCGATATAATTTATGGTCCATTAGCTAATCCAAGTTTCAATGCAATTGTCGCAAAAGACCATCAAGTATTTCAACTGGGAAATATTACAATAACAGTATTACATACTCCAGGCCATACTATGGAAAGTTCTGTATATCTTTTAAAGGATGAAAAAGGTGAAAATCATTCAATTTTTACTGGAGATACCTTATTCCTTGGCGACGTTGGTCGTCCAGATTTAGCTCAAAAAGCCGGGCATATTACCCAAGAAGATTTAGCAGGATATTTATACGATAGCCTCCGTAATAAAATTATGACTCTTGAAAATCATGTAATTGTATATCCTGCTCACGGTGCCGGTTCTGCCTGTGGGAAAAATTTAAGTAAAGAAACAGTAGATACATTAGGAAATCAGAAAGAGAATAATTATGCATTACGTTCAGACATGACTAAAGATGAATTTATAGATGAAGTAACACATGGTTTGCTTCCACCACCCGAATATTTTCCAGCAAATGTAAAAATGAATAAGGAAGGCTATGATGATTTTGATCAAGTATTAAAAAGAAGTACAAAAGCATTAACCCCAAAGAATTTTGAAAATTTAGCAAATCAAACAGAGGCATTAATACTAGATGTTAGGCATCAAAACGATTATGCTAAAGGACACATACCAAGTTCAATATTTATAGGATTAGATGGGAATTTTGCGCCATGGTCTGGTGCTTTAATCGCAGATGTTAAGCAACCAATTTTATTAATTACTCCTAAAAATAGAGAGGAAGAAACTATCAAACGTTTATCAAGAGTTGGTTTTGATAATGTTTTAGGATATTTAGAAGAAGGCTTTGATTCTTGGAAAAAAGCTGAAAAACCATATGACACTGTAAGTACTATTTCAGCAGAAAACCTTAAAAATCTAAGTGAAGAACAGGAAGTAGCAATATTTGATGTAAGAAAAGAACCAGAATATTTTTCTGAACATGTCATAAATTCAAAGCATACACCTTTGGATTATATCAATAAATATTTAGAAGAATTTCCCGAAAAAGATACTTTTTATTTGCATTGTGCTGGAGGTTATAGAAGCATGATTGCTGCTTCCATTTTAAAAAGTAGAGGCATACATAATCTGGTAGATATTACTGGTGGGTTTAACGCAATTAAAGAAGCAAAAGTAGTGGTATCAAATTATGTTTGTCCATCAACATTATAAATACACACTTATGAAAGATTTAAACTAAACTGATTGGGCTTTTCAAATTAACAATGATAGTAACGCTATTATTTTAGATGTAAGAAAAGTAGAAGAATGTGTATCTGGGATTATAGAAAATGCAATACTGATTGATTTTTTGCAACCAGATATCTTTATGGAAAGTATCGATACATTAGATAAAAATAAGAATTACTTTATATATTGTCGTAGTGGAAATAGTAGTGGAAAAGCATGTGAAATCATGAAAAATATAGGCTTTAAAATGTTTAATTTAATAGGAGGAATGAACGAATGGACTGGAAAAATATGTAAATCATGAATTAAATACTATTGTTAATATAATAAATAATGTTTTGGATTTAAACGCATCATATTGGGATAATCGATATAAAGAAGGTAATATTGGTTGGGATTTGGGTAAAATTTCAAATCCTTTACAAACATATTTTGATCAGCTAACACATAAAGACATTAGAATTTTAATACCAGGTGCAGGGAATTCTTATGAAGCGGAATATTTATTTAAAAAAGGGTTCATTAATACCTATGTTGTCGATGTATCAAAAACTGCTTTAAATAATTTAAAAGAAAGAGTTCCGAATTTTCCTGATCACCAGTTAATACACGGAAATTTCTTTGAATTGAAAACAACTTTTGATTTAATTATAGAACAAACTTTTTTTTGTGCTATAAATCCTAGCTTAAGAGGTAGTTATGGAATGCAAACTTCTAACCTTCTGAGTAAAAAAGGAAAGTTAGTTGGAGTTTTATTCAATAATATATCACTAAATGAAGGACCTCCATTTGGAGGTAACAAAAAAGAATATTTAGATTACTTTTCACCTTTTTTTAATGTAAAAGCCATGGAATTGTGTCACAATTCAGAGCAAAATAGATCAGGTAAAGAACTCTTTATTAACATGATAAAAAAATAGATTTTGATTACAGAAGTTCTAGATTTTTTTTTCTAAAATTAACAAAACTACCTCAACTTAAACTAGGGTTATTAAGGAGTAACAATTTAATTAATTTTGAATCGAATACTATTATTCTTCAACAAGGATTTTATATGTAGTATATTAAACTCATGTAACTAAAGTTACTGTATACTAATTCAATGAATATTAATTTTAAATCATAAACTCACATGAAAAAATATATAATAATGGGCCTATTATTTAGTACGCTATTCAATATAGGATGTCAAGAATCTAATACTTCAGAAGTTTTAGAAATAAATGCATTTAAATTAGGTATAGAAAAAGAGGAGAATATCTTACTTATAGATGTAAGAACACCTAAAGAGTATAATGAAGGATTTATAAAAGGAGCTTTAAATATAGATTTTTTAAATACTAAGACATTTAATAATAAGATACAAGAGTTAGATAAGAACAAAGAATTATACATTTACTGTAGATCAGGTGGTAGAAGTCAAAAAGCTGCAAAAATTATGAGTAAAATGGGCTTTGAGAAGGTTTATGATCTAAAAGGAGGGTATTTAAATTGGACTAAGAAAATTGCTAAATAAGATATGAAACACTCGGTTAAAGTACAGAATTTACAGTGCAATTGATGTTCTCTAATAATAGTAAATCAATTGACCAAGATTATTAATATTTCCAATATAAAAGTTAATGTAGAAAGTTCTGAAATAACTTTTAATTATATCAACAATGAAGATATGATAATGGTTGGAAATACGCTAAACAAAACGGGATATGCTGATATTCAAGGTGAAAATACGTATTTAAATAGTACAAAAGTTGATTTTTGATAGTGATAATGAACGCTGGAGATTATGGTTGTTAAAGAAATATGGACTTCCATATTTATACTGGAACAAGATGTTAAAAGGCAAAGATGTTTAAAAAGAAGCTGATTCATGTAAAGAATTAGCTTTTTCAATGAATGAACAGTTTGATGCAACTAAAGTCACTTTACAAAAAATCGACTTCTATCTTGCCAAGAAAAGCATATAAAAACAGTTGAATTTTGTATCTTTAAGGCGTGTTTTAAACATGTCATTTTTTATGGTAGTGTAATAAAAGTTACACACTAAAATAGCCCTATACGTATCTTTGATAAAACTTAAAAAACTTCTTAATTATGGAAAATTTAGATGCTGCAAGACTTCAAATGGCATTCACATTAATTTTTCATATTGTATTTGCTTGTATCGGTATGGTAATGCCGTTTTTTATGGTAGTGTCTCATAAAAAATGGTTAAATACGGGAAATCCAGTATATTTAAAATTAACTAAAGCTTGGCAGAAAGGTGTAGCCATTTTCTTTGTAACGGGTGCTGTTTCTGGTACCGCTTTATCGTTTGAATTAGGCTTATTGTGGCCAGGTTTTATGGAACATGCTGGTCCAATTATAGGAATGCCTTTTTCTCTTGAAGGTGCAGCTTTTTTTGTAGAAGCTATAGCACTTGGTTTTTATTTATATGGATGGGATAAAATTTCACCTAAATTTCACTGGTTTACCGGAGTTATTGTAGGCGTTGCTGGCGTAGCTTCTGGAATATTAGTAGTATCGGCTAATGGTTGGATGAATGCTCCTTCAGGTTTTGATTATGTAGACGGGCAGTTTCTAAATATTGATCCAGTAAAAGCATTCTTAAATCCTGCATGGTTTACGCAAGCATTACATATGGTGTTAGCAGCTTTTACTGCAACTGGATTCGCAGTTGCTGGTATACATGCGTATCAAGTTATAAAAGACAAACAAAAGGACCTACACAAGAAAGCATTTAAAATTGCAATTACCTTTGGAGCAATTGCTGCAATTTTACAGCCGATCAGTGGTGATTTATCTGCAAAAGATGTGGCAGAACGTCAACCTGTTAAACTAGCAGCTATGGAAGCACATTATGAGACTACCAAAGGAGCACCGTTATATATTGGAGGAATTGTAGATCAGGAGAAAAAAGAAGTTAACTACAAAATAGCAATCCCTAAAGCGTTATCATTTTTAGCTTTTGGAGATTTTAATGCTGAAGTAAAAGGACTTAATGATTTTCCTGAAGATGAAATTCCAAACGTAGCTATTGTTCATTATGCTTTTCAAACCATGGTTGGATTAGGAACAATTTTGTTACTTGCCGGACTCTTCTTTTTCTTTTCGAATTACAAGAAGAAGAAGTGGTTAACTAAAAAAATATTCTGGAAATTATTTGTACCCTTAACACCTTTAGGCTTCATAGCATTAGAAGCTGGTTGGATAGTTACAGAGGTAGGACGACAACCTTGGATTATTCATAAAATAATGAGAACGAAAGACGCAGTGACTCCTGTTCCAGGAATTGTTTACAGTTTTTACTTATACCTTACCTTGTATTCTATGCTAACAATTACTGTAGCTTGGTTATTAAGCAGACAGATAAAATCATTAAATAACACAAATCAATAAAACCTAAGATTATGATATTTGTTGTTTTATTTTTCCTAGCTTTTTCTTTACTCTTATATGTTCTATTAGGTGGAGCTGATTTTGGCGCAGGAATTATTGAACTATTTTCCTCAAAAAAGAACCAAGACATTACTAAGAAAACTATTTACAGAGTAATGGGACCTGTTTGGGAAGCTAATCATATTTGGATCATTATAATGATTGTTATACTTTGGGTTGCTTTTCCTGTATATTATAAAGTAATGGTTACAGCATTACATATTCCTATTACACTTATGCTTTTAGGAATCACATTACGTGGAGTTGCTTTTATTTTTAGACATTATGATGCATATATTGATCATACACAGGTTGTATACAATTGGTTGTTTCGTATTTCAAGTTTAATTACACCTATATTTCTAGGAATGATTTTTGGAGGAATGATCTGCAGTAAAATAGTATTACCTAGTAATGATTATATTCCAACGTTTTCCCAAGCATATCTAGAACCTTGGCTAAATATTTTTTCATTTTTAGTAGGATTGTTTTTTGCCAGTCTTTGCGCGTTTTTATCCGCTGTACTACTTATTGGTGAAGCAGATAAAGAAGGATATCCCATATACGTAAGGAAAGCTAAAGTAGCAACAATAGTTGTGGTAATACTTGGATTTATAGCCATTTCCTATGGTTACATTACAAATAGTTTTTTCGTAGAAGGAATCATTAAAAATCCTGTTAGTTTAGGTATGATTCTACTTTCTGCTCTATTTTTATTTCCGTTATGGCATTCCATAAAAAACGGAAATAGAGTTTACAGTAGAGTTTTTGCAGGTATACAAGTTATTTTAATCATGGCAGTTGCTTTGGTACCTCATTTTCCTAATTTATTACTAATAAATAATAGTAGTCTTAGTCTTCTTGAAAAAACTGCGCCATACGCTGTTATTAAAGTATTAGGAATCACGTTAATTATTGGTGGACTCGTAATTATTCCAGGATTATTCCATTTATTAAAATCATTTAAGCTTATTAAAATATTGGAGAAAAATTAGGAAGTGTAACCGAGGTTACTGAGTATTATCTAATGTGTACGTTCTTTTGTACCAATTTAATACTTATAATATGGATTTTATATATGAACCTTGGCCTTGGTATTTCTCAGGAGTAATGATAGCATTGGTTATGCTATTACTAACAATAGTAGGTAAGAATTTTGGAATGTCTTCAAATTTAAGAACAATATGTACTGCCTGTGGAGCAGGGAATAGAACTAGTTTTTTTAATTTTGAATGGAAAACTCAAAAATGGAATTTAATTGTATTATTCGGAACTGTAATTGGAGGATTTATCACTTCTCAATTTTTAACTGAAACTTACACAATTCAATTGAATCCTAAAACCATAAAGAATTTAGAAACTTTAGGTTTTTCGAATATTGGACAGAGTTATTTACCCAATGAATTGTTCAGTAATAACGTTTTTTCCAACTGGCGATCAATACTCATTTTAGCAATTGGTGGAATTTTTGTTGGCTTTGGAGCAAGGTATGCTGGTGGATGTACATCTGGACATGCTATTTCTGGTTTAAGTAATTTACAAGTCCCTTCATTGATAGCTGTAATTGGCTTTTTTATAGGAGGGTTGATAATGATACACTACATCTTTCCTTACATTTTTAAAAGTGAATTCTAAGAAGACATTAATGGTTGTGATACTATATGTATTATGTGTTAATGCGCAGCAGAAGGCAAAACAAACTACACTTATAGATATTTTTTCAAAAGAAAAAGTCGAAGAACTTGCACGAAATTTTTTATAGCTACCCTGAATCAAGATAACTTAAAGATTATCACACAAATGCTATAGGAGATACTATTTCTTTTAAAACGAAGAGATACAAGGGTATTTTAGCTATTCAATTAGTAAAGCAATTGTCTCATTTTAAATTTTATTTTAATCATTATTATTTTAGAAACTGGGAATGATTCAGGAAGATTTTTATTTCCAAAAGAATAAGGAAGAGATCATTTTTTCACTTCGATATCTAGATCTAAATTAGAAGGTTTAGGAGCTGTAGGTGTATTTACTATTTCTTGTACATCCGATTTTAATATTAAAAAGCTTCAACTGTAGTATCGCATATACTAAAATAAAAGTACCAACTATTGGAACATATCAATTTAACAAGTATAATATTGATGCTTACAGTCAAGTAAACTTTAGACTACATTATAAACTTAAAGATTTTTTAAGGAGTAGCTTTTGATATACATTATGTTCGTAAGAAAACATATCTAATTCAGATTCAGTAAGAGTATTTAATCGTAATAATTTCAATCAAATCAACTTTATAACAAATTATAATTTTTAATTTATGAAGACACTAATATATTTATCCATAGGAATAATTTTTGGCATCACAATGTTTAAATCTGAGGCCGCTTCTTGGTTTAGAATTTACGAAATGTTTCGTTTTGAATCTTTTCATATGTATGGAATAATAGGTACAGCATTAGTCCTAGGGATTGTTATAGTGAGAAGTATCAAGAAATTTAATGTTAAGACTGTAAATGGTGAGCAAATAGTTTTTAAAGCTAAAAATAAGAGTATTACACGTTACTTATTAGGTGGTATTATTTTTGGTTTAGGATGGGGTTTAGTAGGTGCTTGTCCTGGACCAATGTTCACACTCATTGGTGTAGGTTTTTTACCTGTAATAGTAGTTGTATTATTTGCGTTATTAGGAACGTTCTTATATGGTATTTTGAGAGAACGATTACCACACTAAAATTAAAATAGGATTAGTAGTATTCAATTAAAAACTATCTTAAATATTCCAAGTTATGTTTATAACTATTCCCAATAGGTATTTCTATGGAATTAATTTCTACATCATGTTTTGTGTATGCTGTAATTTTATTTTTATTTATGATATATGAGCGGTGAATTCTTACAAATCGGTCGTCAATACGTTTTTCAAAATTTGAAATACTTTCTTTTACCAGTAACGTTTCATTATTGAAATGGATTTTAATGTAGTCTTTCAAACTTTCAATATATAATACCTCATGAAAAAGTACACGAATTTGTTTCTTTGCTTTATTAACAAAAATGCTTTCGTTATTCTCATCAGTTTTACTATTATAAATACTGGGGGTTTTGTCTTTTTTCGAGTTTAAAAATTTTTGAATTGCAGAGAAAAATCTTTCAAAAAAAATAGGTTTTAGTAAATAATCTATCGCATTCAATTCGAAACCGTCAACAGCATAATCTCGATATGCAGTAGTAAAAATAACAGCTGGTTTGTACGTTAGATTTTTGAAGAAATCGGTACCTTTTAACTGCGGCATTTCTATATCTAAAAATAATAAGTCTATATGTTTTTCGGCAAGTATTCCGCTGGCTTCTATTGCGCTTTTACAAGAGGCTACTACTAAGAAATTTTGAAGTTTCTCTAAATAAGTTTCAATTAATTCTCTAGCTAAAGGCTCATCATCAATGATCAAACATGTATATGTACTCATATTATATCTAATTTTAGAAGTGCAGAAAATGAATTAGTGCTATTGTTAATATTCAAATTATGGCTTTTAGGGTACAATAATTCTAGTTGCTCTCGAATATTCTTCAATCCAATAGATATAGTCTTTTCCTTTTTCTTAAAAGTTTCAGGGACACTATTTTCTATTGAAAAAACTAGTTGATCATTTTCTTTTGAAATTTGAATGATAATTTTAGCTTGATTAATTTCTTGGGCAACACCGTGTTTAAATGCATTTTCAACAAAGGTTAAGAGTAATAGAGGCGCTATTTTTTCATCTCCCTTTACATTTTGGGTAAAGTTAATTTTCACTCGATTTCCGTATCTTATTTTTTCTAACGATAAATAGTTATGAATCAGTTCTATTTCATTGTTTATCGTTACATAAGTGTCATTACAGCGATACAGCATATAATCCAAAATATGGGATAACTTTTCAATAACCTTAGAAGTTTCATCAGATTTTTTAAGTGTTAGAGCATGAAGGTTATTGAGTGTATTGAATAAAAAATGAGGATTTAACTGATTTTTTAATGCAGTGAGTTCTGCCGTTTTCTTTTGTTCATTTAGTTTCAGTAAATGTTGTTTTTCTGAATATAGATTAAAAACTAAGAGTAAGAACGTTGGATACAATAGATACAATGACTTTGAAATAAACTCACTAATACTAGTTATCCGTCCTATAAAAGACAAATCAGAAAAACGCTTTATATAATTAACATAGGTTGTAGGAAAAGTAACCTCAAAATAGTGTATGTAGATTAATGTACAGATACAGTAGAAAGTAAGTAGCGTTACAATTATTGAGAATATAAAAATTGAATTTCTATTTTTATTTAGAAAATAAGGAATCAAAAACTCTATGATTACATAAGCCATCGAGATTTGTAACGCTGTTCGTATGAGATACGTAATTACCAGCTCGTATGTAGTTGTATAATACCAATTAGAGGTAGCTGTGGAGAATATGAAAATTAAAATCCAAAATATAATATACTTCAGTCTAGATGTTTCTATAAATTTTTGGAAGTTCTTTAACATTATAAATTCAATTTAGGTAAAAATACAAATCTTATTACTTTAATAACTTTCACGACGATCAATATTGGATTTTCGATGTCGAAAATATGTTTAGAGAAGACAAAACTGTTCAGGTGCGCTAAAAAGCTATTGAACCTCGTTAAATAAACTTCTATCCACCCTAAAAATAATGTATTCATTACCCTACTAGTTTAGTCTTAAAATTCAAATAATTCTAGTTTTATGAAATACATTATGTACATTTTTTTATTAGTTTGTGTAAGCTTAAATGCACAAACAGGAATAGTAAAAGGTAAGATAATAGATAAAGTTACCCAGCAGACATTACCTTATGTAAATATTACACTAAAAAAAGGAAATAATATTATAACAGGCGGAATAACAAATGATCGTGGTGTTTTCTCAATAAAAAAGATTCCTTATGGAAATTATAACGTTAATATACAGTTTATAGGCTACAAAACAGAGATAATAAGTCTAGCGTTATCGGGTAATAAAAAGGAAATTAATCTGAATACAATTGCTCTCACAGAAGATTCATTTGCTTTGGAAACTGTTGAAATCACAGCTGAACGTTCAACTATTGAACAAAAAATTGATAGAAAAGTGATTAATGTCGGTAAAGATTTAACTACTACAGGAGCATCAGCGAGTGACATTATGAACAATATTCCGTCGGTAAGTATAAATCAAGACGGAGATGTATCGTTACGAGGAAATGATAATGTCCGAATTCTAATCGATGGAAAACCAACAAACTTAAATCCACGAGATGTTTTACAACAAATACCCAGTACTTCAATAAAGACGATAGAGCTAGTAACCAATCCATCAGCAAAATACAATCCTGAGGGAATGAGCGGAATTATAAATATTACGCTAAGAAAAAATGTAGCCCTAGGTATAAATGGAGCTATTAATCTTGGATTAACTTATGGAGAGCGAGGACGCTATAATAATTCACTAAACTTGAATTATAGCAATGGAAAAATTAATCTTTATGGAAGTTACGGAAATCGTTTTGGAGATCAAATAACAACAGGAACTGTAACTCGAACAGTTGAAGAAACAAATCAATTGACTAGAAATATTAATAACCAAACATCACATTTGGTAAAAGTAGGTTTTGACTACTTTATTAATAAAAGAAATACATTCTCTGTGTATTCAAATCAAAACCTCTCTGAAAGGTTTTCCGACGGTAGAAAAACGATTAGCTTTTTCACTAATCCAACATTAAATTTTATACAATTCGATGATTTAAAAACAGAAAACATCAATTCATCGTATAATATTGATTATAAACATATTTTTACGGATGATAGCACGATTGAGTTTGAAATAGATTTTAATAAAATAGATAATGATACTGGTAACGAGTTTACTTTTTTAGCCAATTCACCTGCCAATAATTATGAAGAGTTTGTTGATGATCATAGAAGTAACACAATAATAAATTTGGACTATGTAGCACCAATAACTAAAAATACCACATTAGAATTGGGTGTAGAATCACGTACTAATAAAGTGGAAAATACTTATAAGACCGACCGTATAGATTTTAGAAATTCAGACTTCACTTTCGATAGAAATATTTATTCATTCTACACTACAGTTAGTCAACAGTTCAATAACTGGAAGTACAATATCGGTGTGCGTTTAGAAAATTATGAAGCAAAAAATCAATTTTCAGAAGTAGGAGTGGAGTGTAGTATTTTTTCTGACCATCAGTTTACTATTTATCCTTCAGGTTTTTTAAAATATACTCCTAATGAAAATACAAATAATAGTTATGTACTAAGCTTTAGTAGACGTGTTGATAGACCTTCATTGAACCAGATAAATCCAATCAGACAAATAAGTACACCGCAAATCATCATTACAGGAAATCCGAACTTAGTACCACAGTTTACAAATTCTATAGAATTGAATTACAGTAGAAAATTAGGAAGAGGTACAGTCACTTTTGGTAGTTTCTATAGAAGAATTAATGATGAAATTAATAGGAGAGGCTATTTCGATGATGAAAATCCAACTGTTTTGATTATTGATTACGATAATTTTGATAGTACTAACGCATATGGATTAGAATTTACAGCGAACTATAAATTAAATAATTGGTGGCGTTTGAATGGAAGTATAGATGCCTACTTCAGGAAGCAAAAAGGAATAATAGAAAATGAAACAGTACAAGTAAACAATACGCTTTTCAATATTAAACTTAGCAACAGTTTTAAAGCTACAAATAAACTTACATTTCAATTATTTACACTATATACAGGTAAACAACGCGTGTTACAATACGAATTAGAAGACAACTTCTTTGTAAATACAGGAGCACGCTATAGTTTTGCTAAAGGGAAGGGAAGTATAAATCTCAATTTTAATGATATTTTTAAAACACAACGCTTTGCATTTAATGCTTTTAGAACAATTATTCAAGAAGGTGAATTTAGAAGAGATACGCAATCAGTATTCTTAGGTATATCGTATCGATTTGGAATCAAAAATAAAAAAGCAAGTCGTAAAAAACGAGATGCAAATGAAAAGGCAGATAAGTTTTTGTAGTAATTAATGAATTAGTGATCTGTCTTTTTGCCGTTACCAATGTATGTTGTTAGCGGCAATTTTTCATTTTCAAAAATCAATAGCATTGAAATTGAAAAACTATAAAATTTTATATAAAAATATACATTCAACGAATTCTAGTTTAATCGTAACGAATTCTAAATAGCTTCTCATTCAATTCGCTTTCTAGTCTAGATTTGGTTAAAAATTAACAACCGTTAAAAATAAAACCATGAAATATCTAATTACATTTTTCCTCTTGTGTTCCATTGCTATAGGCTTTGCTCAGAAAAGCGAAAGTCCATATTTATCAGTATCAACTAAAGGAGCTATAATTCCATTAAAATCATCTAAAACAGCAGTAGAAATCTCAGGAACCATTGCTCATGTTCAAGTTACACAAACATATCAAAACAAAGGAAATACACCAATTGAAGCTAAGTATGTTTTTCCACTTTCAACACAAGCTGCAGTTCACAAAATGCAGATGACAATTGGTGATCGTATTGTAAACGCGAAAATATTTGAAAAGCAAAAAGCTCAAAGAGTATATGAAACAGCTTTGAGTCAAGGGAAAAGAGCAGCAAAGCTTGATCAAAGCAGACCGAATGTTTTTCAAATGAATGTCGGAAATATTATGCCAGATGATCAAATTACTATTAATATTTATTACACAGAAATGTTGGTGCCAGTTAACGGCTCATATCAGTTTGTTGCACCAGCTGTTGTAGGTCCAAGGTTTACAGGAGAAGATAGTAACGATACCCAAGTATTCAATACTCCATATACATCAAAAGGAGTGGCTAGTACTTTTGATTATGATATTCAAGTAAGATTGAATTCTAGTATTATGATTCAAAATATTAGCAGTAGTAGTCACCAAGTAAACGTAAGTTACACAAACACAAAAACTGCTGATGTATTTTTATCAAAAAGTAATGAAAACAGCGGGAATAGAGATTTTATCTTAAACTATAATTTACGAGGTAATAATGTACAATCAGGTTTGTTATTGTATGAACATGGAGATGAGAATTTCTTTGCATTTCAAATGGAACCAACAAAGAAGATCAAGCTCAAAGACATTCCTTCCAGAGAATATCTTTTTATCGTTGATGTTTCAGGTTCTATGAATGGTTATCCGTTGGAAGTTTCAAAAGAATTAATGAGAAATTTGCTTTTAGATCTTAGGCCAACAGACACTTTCAACGTTCAATTATTTGCTTCTAGCTCTACGATTTTTAGTGAAGAACCTTTAACAGTAACTGAAGAAAACATAGAAAAAGCGATTCGTTTTCTTTCTGAAGGACAAGGTGGCGGAGGAACACAGTTACTAAGTGCATTAAAAACAGCATATAAATTATCTAGAAAAGATCCAAGTAGCGCTCGTTGTATGGTTGTTATAACAGACGGATATATAAGTGTAGAGAAAGAAGCTTTTGAAATGATTAAGAAGAACTTAGGACAAGCCAATGTATTTACTTTTGGTATAGGTTCTAGTGTAAATAGATATTTAATTGAAGGAATGGCAAAAGTTTCTAATAGTGAATCTTTTATTGCTACTTCTAAACAAGAAGCTCAAGAAGTTGCAAAAAGCTTTAAAAGTTACATAGCAACACCTTTGTTAACGCAAATAAGAATCAAGGCAAAGGGTTTCGATGTTTATGATGTAGCGCCTGCAAGTATTCCAGATGTTTTTGCAGCCAGACCAGTACTTGTTTATGGAAAATATCATGGAAAACCAAAGGGTAAAATTATAATTACAGGATACCAAGGAAAGAAGAGATTCAAGCAAAAGTTTAAAATATCATCTATTAAAGCAAGTAGTAAAAATAAAGCATTACGCTACTTATGGGCTCGAAAAAAAATAGAAGAATTAAATGATTATAGTAAGTTATTTAGTAATGATGTAAAAGAACAAGTTACTGCACTAGGTTTAAAGTACAATTTAGCAACCAACTATACTTCTTTTGTAGCAGTAGATGAAACCGTTGTAAATAAAGATGGGTTATTTAAGGCAGTAAAACAACCATTACCATTACCAAAAAACGTTCAGAATTCAGCAGTAGGTGCTTCAGCAGAAGTAATTAAGAAAACTAGGTTTAAAAAATCTTTTAGAATACATATAGAAGAGAATATATTAAAAACAGATAAAAGAAGAATTAAAATGGAGTTTAAAGCGATATACTCAACATTAGTTAACAAATATCTTGAAAAATATGAAAGCTTACGCATACGATTTAATGCAGAGGGTAAAGTAATACGTGTTGAAGTAAAGGAGCATGGAAAATGGGTTTACTCATATCCAATTATCAGAGAATTTTCTAAAGCTTCTATAAAAGCATTAAATATTAACAAAGGAATTACCTTAACACTAAAGAAATAAATATAAATGGTTTACAACTTTTTGTTGAGTAAATAAGCTCATTTATTTTATACCACATTTTGAGAAAGGAAGAAAACCTGTGAGGCTTAAAAACCTTGCGGGTTTTTATATGAATATGAGATAAAATGTACAATAGAAAATGATATATAAACAACTAATTATAAACTATCGTAACGAATTCTATTTTAAAGTTAACGAATTCTAGAAGTCCAATAATTCTGCTTTAGATCTGCACTAATTTTGAAGTATCTAATTAAAATAAACTAAAAAATACATCATGAAAAATTTAATTACCATACTAATTTTAACATTTGCTTCTCAATTTATTAATGCACAAAAATTCATCGAAACAGACCGTTATGTTGTAGTAAATAAGGTTACTGAGAAACAGCAAGAATATACAGCATTTTTCGATATAATTTCTATAGGAAATAATGCACAGAAAGTAACAACTATAGGTGTTTCTGATCTAGACACTTTCGATGGTATTGTAATTAATGTGTTACCTAATCCCAATTTAGAAAACATTAAAGAAATCATAAGAATAGATACCAACTACAGTGCATGTTGTGGACATACTGATGCTTACTACATAATGGTAACTGATGATAATGATTTCATTTCACTACCAAAAATAGAGAACACATATTGTGATGAAGCGGTTTCTGAAGTGCAATACATATTTCCAAAACAAGCCTTTGGTAAAGAGAATATGGTTATAAAAACAGAAATAACATATTCAGCAAATATTGAAAATGTAAAAAGCACCAAAATATTGCAAAGTTTAGTTTGGAACGATGATATTTTTAATGATGGAGAAACAATCGCATACTCTCAAATTAACAAAAGGTAATAGTAACTATAATTTCTATATAAATTTAATATCTAAAAAAAACTAACCAATGCGAATATATACTATACTAATTGTCGTTTTGATGTTTTTAGGTTGTAAGAATTCATTTTCAAAAAAAACTAAAACAATAGCTAAATCAAGTATAAGAGCTCAAGAACAAAAAAAATCAATAGTATTTATTGCCGGATATGACCAGAGTGACAATACATACTATGATAATGCAAGAAAATATTTTGAAGCTCAAAATATAAAAGTTGTAAATGAATTATTTTCTATAGCTGAAATTATCACATATCTCAATAACGATACTATAAAAGCGTATGATAAAATACATATGGTTAGTCATAGCAATTCGTGGCTAGGAATGTCTTTAAAAACGACAAATAATGGTGAGCGTATTACTGTTAAAAGTATAACAAAAGCAAAAGAAGAGCATAAAATACCTTCTTTAAATAGTAGTGTTACGGCAGCAACAAAAATCATATTTCATTCTTGTGGTTTAGGTAATAATAAGGAATTATTAAAAGCACTAAAAAATATCTTTACCTCAAAAGAAAGTCCAAAAATAATAGCCTCTTCTTACTTTAATGTATTCGGCGGTAAATTTGCAGGGCATTACTTAGCTAAACCATATTATGGTTATTATCCTACAGCAGAATCATCAGGACCTATTGCACTATCTAAAGAGTTTAAAGCCAATTACCCAAATGAAAATATTGATTGGCTTACTGCATTAAAAACAAGGAAAGAGACTACCTTAGGAAAAGTGTATAGTTATAAGTTTAATATTCCTGTAGATTGGGAGTTTACTTTTGATAATAAAACTGAGATTCCAGAATTTAAAGGTAGAGAAGCTATCATGGATTGGATTTCTGAATCTACAGAAATGTCAAAAACGTTATATAACCTGAAAATTCCAATAGAAAAATACCGATGGAAGTATAAAGTTGAAGGAAATAAACTTCACATTAAAGGGAAAACTACGGTGCTTTGTGTTTTAAAACCTATTTTACAAGATAATGACCCTACAGAATATAAAAAAACGATATTTAGTGATGAGAGTTTATATCAGATATTATAAGGTAATATCTATATTTGCTTTAATCGTTAAGTAAGATGGTTAGAGTATAAAAAAATAAAAATATGACTGAAAATGACTTCATTAATAAAAAGATACGTAGAGTCGTATACTTTTTTATACTATTTCTATCTTTCGTAGGTACAGATGCTCAAAATACTAGTCAATTAGTTCATGCAAAAATGACTGCTGTTTGTAAATGTATAGACAAGATTGATTCTTATGATGACTTAAGTAAGCTAGGCAAAAAACTTAAAAAGTGTAACGAGAGTTATAAATTAACTAGAAATGATTCTCTGCAGATAGGAAGTTTAGAGCTTCAACAATTCCAAGGAAAGATTTTTGAAGTTCTTAGAACTAATTGCTGTAGTTTCAAGAAATTATTTTCTGAAGTAACAGGACAATCCGTAAGAAAGAGTAAAATAGCGAAGTCTGAAATAAAAACAATTAAAATAAGAAAGCTAAGCGGTTCAAAAATATCGCAAAATAGAAAATACTTAAATAATGATTCTGAAGCGATTAAAGCGCGTTTGAAAATTGTAGAACGTGACAGTTGTAATTTTATAACAGGTATTTATGTTACTAGTAATAATATAGATTTTAGAATATCTACATTGTTCGATGAAAGTATTGGAAATACTAAGGATGAATTTTTACTAATGGGTAAATTACAAGATACTGCAGACGGACTTTACATTAAAGATAAAAAATTAAAAGAGCCTTATTTTTTCGTGTATTCTGCCATAAATTTAAGAACATTAGAAATCAGATCATTAAAATAAAAATAGCTCTTGAATAAAGATAGTATATATTTTATAATCCTGTTATTTTGGGTAACCTACTCACTTAACGCACAGAATAGTCAGTTACGATCGTATTCTATTGAAGACGGATTACCTCAATCTCAAGTGTTTGATATCGTTCAGGACAATACAGGATATTTATGGTTAGGGACACAAGGAGGTGGACTTTCTAGTTTCAATGGAGCTAATTTTTCTATTTGGAATGAAAACCATGGTTTACTTTCAAACTACATTCACACATTACATACAAGTAACGATAGTCTTTATATTGGTACAGATAGAGGATTATCTATAAAAGTAAAGAATAACTTCACAAATTTTAAAAGCCCAGTAATACACGATTTTTTTGTTTCTAAAGGGCAATTATATCTCGGTACTAAAGCTGGAATCTATAGTTATTCAAAAACGAAAGGACTTAACAAAATAAAATTGCGTCCAGAAATTGATAATAATATAATTAATGAAATTCTTTTTGATGGTAAATTTTATTGGATAGCTACAGGTGAAGGACTCTGGAAAACTCTTAGTTTAAAAATACCAAAGCAGTTAAAGAAGGTAGCAATAAATAATTATAAAGCTATTGTTTATAATGCTAATACAATTTTTGCAGCAACATTTAATAATGGTGTTTTAATTTTAGATACAAAAGACAGTAAAGGAGATCTTTTTTTACCAAAACCAAACCGTATTAATACAATGTCTATTCATAATAAGAATGAATTATGGATAGCTACAGATAATGAAGGAATTATTGTTTTGGATACTGAAAATTATTCTCAAAAAAGACGAATTGGCAAAACAAAAGGCTTAGCAGTTTCTCATATTAGAAAAGTATTTACGGACAGACAATCTAATATCTGGATTGCAACATCTGGAGGAGGTCTTTATAAATATTTTCAGAATAACTTTCAACATTTTGATGCTACTTCTGGATTAAAAGGAAATCGCATTTATGCGGTACATAATGCAGAAGATGGGATATGGATTTCAAGTTCTGAAGCTGGTTTAACAAAGATAGATTCTCTAGGAATTCATCATCTCCCTAAAATAAACAACTTTACTGACGTAAAAATAAAAACAATTACAAGTGGCGTAAACGGAAACATTTGGGCAGGATCGGAGGGGAGAGGCATACTTTTAAGAGCTACTAAACAAATAGACAGTATAGCCTTTGACGCTACTGATTCTTTAAATATAATAACTAAAAATATTCCGAAAACAGTTATTAAAAACCATGTATTGAATACGAATAATGGGTTTCCTTCAAACTGGATTCGTAAACTCATCAAAGGAGAAAATACAATTTGGGCAGCAACATATTCTAGTGGTATTGTACAATTTAACTACGATACTGATAAAGACAGTTTAATCATAAGAAAAGTTTATGGTAAAAAAGAAGGAATTACTGATTTACTTATAAAAGATATTGCTTTAGATGCTCAAGATAGACTGTGGTATGCAACACAAACGGGTCGTTTAGGATACCTTAAAAATGGTAGAAACATTTCAATTGGCAGTATTTTAAAACAACAAACAGCTATACGAACCTTGTTATTTTATCAGAATAAATTATTTGTAGGAACTGCTGGTAAAGGAATTTGGGTTTCTAAATTAGACATTGATTTACCTTCTTTTAAACCGTTAAAAGGAAAAAAAGAGGTGTCTTCAAAAAATATATATCAACTTATAATAGATAACGAAGGGTATTTATGGGCAGGCACAGAACGCGGGGTCGATAAAATACAGTTAAATCAAGATGATTTAATAGAAGATATTTATCACTTTGGAAGGAATGATGGTTTCTTAGGAATTGAAACTTGTTTAAACGCTGTTGCTAAAGATGACAAAGGGAGTATTTGGTTTGGAGCACTTTATGGTTTAACTAAATACACACCTAACACAGATTTTCAAATCACTTTGAAGCCTCAAATACATTTTAAAGACGTACAAGTAGCTTATAAAAGTATAGATACCATCGATTTAAAAGTATGGACCAATTCAAATAACGTTTTACAATTAACGCCAGAGCAAAGACAATTGAGTTTTTCTTACAAGAGTATTGATATAAACCATCCCAACCAAATAGAATATAGGTCGAAATTAAATAATAATAAATGGAGTCCTTGGTCTAAAGAGGATAAGCAAAATTTCGCTGGTCTAGCTTACGGAAGACATCAATTTTCAGTACAATCTAGGAATTACAGATGGGAAGTAAGCGACCCTATTAAGTTCAACTATTTTATTGATAGTCCTATATATAAAAAACCTTGGTTTTATTGGATGATAGTAAGCGTAATAATAGCAGTTCTAATGGGATTAGGTTGGTTATATATAAGACGTATTCGACTAAAAAATAAGGCAGACAAAGAACAATTACTATTACAGAATCACCTTTTAACATTAGAGCATAAAGCATTGCAATTACAGATGAATCCACATTTTATTTTTAATGTTTTAAATGGAGTTAAAGCTATGGCTGTTAGCAAGCCAGAAAAAATGAATATGACTATAAATAGCTTTGCTATTTTACTTAGAGAAACCCTTAATAACTCAAGAAAAGATTATATTACATTAGATCAAGAAATAAAGACATTATACCACTACATTACTTTAGAACAATTAATGGCTACAAAATCTTTTACATTTGATATCATTAATACTTGTGAATTGGATGCAGAAGAAATTTTAATGCCCCCCATGCTTATCCAACCTTTTGTTGAAAACGCAATACGACATGGTATTTTGAAAGGTAACAAAGAAGGAAAACTTCTAATAGAGTTTCATACTTCGGAACAATATTTACATTGTAAAGTAATAGATAATGGTATGGGCATTTATAAATCACAGGCAAGCAAAGAAAAAACAGATCATCAATCTATGGCACTCACAGTAACTAAAGAGCGTTTAACTTCAATTTCAGGAAAAAAAGCGTTAGAAATTACAGAAATTAAAAACGATAATGGTATTATTGACGGAACCAGTATTACATTTAAAATTCCTTTATTAACAGATTATTAGATATGTTATGTTAACAGCCATTATTGTTGAAGATATGCTTGATGCTTTGCAACTTTTGAAAAGTGATTTAGAAAATAAGCATCCAGAAATCGAAATTATTGCTACTGCCCAAAGTGTAGTAGAAGCGGCAAAAGTTTTAAGAAAAAAAGAACCCGATATTCTCCTTTTAGATATCATGCTGGGTGATGGAACTGGTTTTGATATTTTAGAAATTTTTCCAGATTTAAAATCGAAAATAATCTTTGTTACTGCTAGTGACGAATTTGCTATACGAGCCTTTAAGTTTGCTGCAATAGACTATGTTTTAAAACCTTATTCTCATGAAGATTTGGAGTTGGCTATTAATCGTGCAAAGGAACAAATACAGCCTAATAAAGAACGGCTAACGATTTTAAAAGATACGCTTTCAGCACCAGAGCAAAAACCTAACAAAATATCATTACATACGTTAGATAAGATTATAATTGTTAGTTTAGATGATATTATTCGATGCGAATCAGATAGTAACAATACTATTTTCTACCTCCAAGATAAACGGAAGATTTTCGTTACTAAAACATTGAAATATTTTTCGGATATGCTAAAAAATTATGATTTTCTTCGTATACATCAAAGTCATTTAGTAAACCTTCAATGTATTAGTGCTTTTATAAAAACTGATGGAGGATACCTTATGCTGAAAAATGGAGAAAATGTACCAGTTTCTGTTCGTAAGAAAACAGAAGTCATCGAGATTTTAGATAAAATGCATCGTTAAGTTAGAAGTATAAAATGTGCTAACTATATGATAAAAATAATAGTATAATTTATGAGTAAAGAACAACCTAATAACCCTTTACATGGAGTCAAATTAGCAGAAATTTTAGATTTTTTAGTCGATTTCTACGGATGGAAAGTGTTAGGAGAAACAATTAATATTAATTGTTTTAAATCAAACCCCACTATAAAATCAAGTCTAAAGTTTTTAAGACGTACACAATGGGCTAGAGATAAAGTTGAGCAGTTGTATTTAGATACCAAATATGGCCTAGAAAAAAATCTTCTTTAATTAAAGTCAAGTTCAATAAAAACAAAACCTATAAAAAAACGGAGGCTGTAACTTAACAACCTCCGTTTTTTTATAGAATTTATTAGCTGCTACCATCCATCTAATACGCATTGAAGGGTATAAGGTTTTGTTTCTGATAATGGAATCTCTTCTGGGTTATCTCCTAAATAATTTCCACTAGCAGAACCTGTAACATTATTAAATCGGTATGACCAGCAAAATCTAAGTTTAGGATGTTTTTCAGAATAAGTAACTAAATTATCTATTAGAATAGCATTTTCAAAGTCAGAGAAAGCAAGAAAATAACCTAAGAATTTATTTCTTCTAACATCAGCGTCAGAACTTTTATACATATACATACCACAACTATTCATAATATTATCATGCACATAAGTAGCACGATTATGACCTTTATCTCCGCCGCTAGAGTATTGGATATATCCTAAACGTCCATTAACAGATCCGTCTACCATGGTTACTGTATTTCTAGCAATAATATTATGAGTTTTATGCCAACTCACTATTGGACCATCTACATATTTGCTGCCATCACCTTGTTCCATAACATTATCTAGAATATATACATTTTTACCACTTGTATTTACAATATCTCCACCTGTATTGTGATGAAAATAGTTGTTTTGTATTAGTATGTCTTTATCTTCACGACCAGCCCCTTCTATATCAATACCAAATTGAGGTGAAGTTCCTTTGATATGATGTATTTCATTATTTGTAATTTCAACACGCACACCACCAACAACTGAAATACCTTGTCGTCTGTTATTATAGATATCATTATCTGTAAAAGTAACATCATTTGATTCTAAGATTAAAGAACCATCACCTGTTAAATTGTGCAGTTTCATATTTTTAACAAGCACATTATTATTACTCCACACACAGATTCCGTGGCCTTCATCGTGGGCTGTTTTTCCATCACTTTTTCGTGGTGTAAAAATATGCGTATCACGTTCTCCTTTAATAGTACCATCTCTTACAATAATATTATCACCTTTTAAACGTAAAACACAGTAGTTCCATTTATTATTGGTATCAATTGCTAATACAGCTCCTTCACTAAATATAAACTCAGTATTACTAGGAATATCAATTCCACCTTGATATATTTCGTTAACATCTTCACCAACTAAATATTCTCCTTTAGGTAGTATAATTTTACTATATCCTTGTTCGTGAGCCCAATTAATTGCTTTTTGTAAGTTAATAGTTGTTTTAAAAGGTTCTGTATTTGTATTTGGGATATTCCATCTGTCTAATTCTATTGTATATGTATTGTTGTTAGGTATTGCTGGTAATTTAGCTTTAAAAAGTAGTTTAGGTAATCCGTTAACATCTAAATCTTCAGGGTCTGCACCATAGGTAGAATTTCCAAAATCTAATTTATCTTTACTACAAGATGTCATAGTAACTACTGTTACGAATAACATTAAATAATAGATTGTTTTTTTCATAATTTGGGAATTATTTTTTGATATTGGTTTTTTATAAAAGTATAAAAATTCGAAAGAAAACTAAAGTTTAATTATTGTATTTAAATAGCAAAAGAGTTATAAAATTCATCATAATTTACGGTTCCTATAAAATTAATTTAAATGAAACAACTTCATTAGAACGGTGAATATAATTTTTTCGTATAGTCCCGTTTTTACGTTTATAAAACTGTAATGCAAGTAATTATTTTCTTTAAATATGAAAATTATTATTTAAAAACCGATATAGCTATGATTCAAAGACTTATATTACAATAAGAAGTATTATTCAACTCTTGATAAAGGAAGTTGCGAAGATTTAGTTTCAATTTCTTAAAATAGGAGGTAAGCAATCAAATAGCTCACTAAACTTACTTTATTAATAAACGAAATCCTTTTCCATGAATATTTTGAATTTCAATAGTATTTTTTGGATCTTTTTTTAAGTGTTTTCTTAATTTTGTAATGTAAACATCCATACTTTTAGTAGTGAAATAATTATCGTCTCCCCAAATTTTAGAAAGCGCCTGTGTGCGTAGCAAAATATTATTTTTATGCTCAATTAACATTTTTAATAATTCACTTTCTTTGTGAGTTAAATGTATTTCGGTGGTATTAAGAATAAGGACTTGTTTTAGAGTATCTAAATTAAAGCTACCTATTTTGAATATTGTTATTTTCTCTGTAGCTTGGTGTAATTGTTTATTTAAAAGCGCTTTAATTTTTAAGTAAAGAATATCAGGGTCAAAAGGTTTTACCAAATAATCTAAAGCACCTAACTCATAACCTTTCATTTTGTCTTCTTTCATAGCACGGGCAGTTAAGAAAATAAAAGGAGCTATTAATTGTTTTTCTTTAAGTTCTTTCGCAATCGTAAATCCATCTTTATTAGGTAGCATCACATCTAATATAAAAAGATCAAAAGGCTTACTTCTAGCTATTTTAAGAGCGTCATTTCCATCATCACACAGTGTAACTTCAAATTTTTTAATTTCTAAAAAACTTTTTAATACCATCCCAAAATTAGGGTCATCTTCTACTAATAATAATTTTTTTTGTGTATCTGTATTCATATCAATTATTATTTAAGGGTAAATGAAGAGAAAAAGTAGTTCCTATTTTATTTCGTTTAATTGCTACATAACCATTATGAGCTTCTGCTGTTTGTTTTACATAATTTAAACCTAATCCGAAACCTTTAACATTGTGTAAATCCTTTGTAGAAACTCTGTAAAATTTATCAAAAATTCTATTTTCATCTTCTTTTCTTATCCCAATACCTTTATCTGTAACTTCAATAATTAGGTAACCATCTTCATTTTTAGAGGTAATTGTTACATCAACATTATTGTAAGAATACTTGATAGCATTATCAACCAAATTATTTATTGCTTGATAAATATGTATTTCATCAGCTACAATTATCGTGTTTTTTGTATTATAATTATAGTTTATGATTCCGCCCTTTTTTTCTACTCTTATACTATTATTTACAGCTATAGTTTTTATAATGGCATTTATATTTACTTCTGTTTTATCTAATTTAGAAATCAAATTATCATTTTGAGCCATTTTTAGTATCATCTCAACTTGCTTGTTCATTCGACTATTTTCTTCTTTTATTACTTTGGTAAACTGTCGAATTATATTTTCATTTCTAATGATTTCTGGTTCTTCAATAGTAGCTGCAGCCATACTTATAGAGGCTAGAGGTGTTTTAAACTCGTGCGTAATATTATTTATAAAATCGGTTTTTATTTGAGAGAGGTGTTTCTGTTTCAAAATAATTCTTAGCGCATACCAAAAACTAAATAATATTATCAATACTAAAAGTGTAGAAATAATTAAATTTAAAGAAAGCGCTTTATATAAAAACTGTTTTTTATCGTAAAAAACGAGATGAATATCTTCATGGTCCAAAGAATTCAATATGTACTTACTATTCTCAAGAAAGAGAGTATCGTTAAGCTTTTCACCTCCTATGTAATTCCAGTTTTTATCATCTTTACTTTTAAATCCAAAACTATGTTTTAAAACGATATTATTCTTAGATAAACTATTACTTAGTATACTATCAATATTAACTTCTTTATAATCATTTAAATGAATTGTATCTTTTTTTCCATGGATAATAAAAACGAATTCCGCTAAAGAACTATCTTTATTCCTCCTTTTTAAGAATTCATCTCGATACGTATTCATAGTATTATAAAACTGATTACTATAACTATAGATAGAGTCGGAAGGAGAAATTGAATAAAACTTGAAAATGAATAGTGAATCCTTAGATTCATAACTGTAGGCTGCTTTTGAATCGTTCTGTATATTAATATTCTTTGACGCTCTGTAATCTTCGAGGGCACTCTTTACACTCTTCAAAGACTGAAAAGCAGATTCACTAAAGTTCTTTTCAGTGATACCATAACTTTCATTTAACCAGTTTACTTGAAACAAAATAACACCTAGCGACGATAAACCTATAAGTATTATAATATATTTAAAGTTAAAACTATTCATCTCTTTTTTCTTAGATAGCTAAAGTAAAACATTTTATAAGGTGTTTTTCTTATTTAAATCATATTAAAGCTTTTTAAGGTTTATTTAAGTTTTACCAATTGTTTTTCTCTTTTTTACTAATTATACCAGTAGTTTTTTAGTTTCTGATTAAGGTTATTTAACTTCTAATTACCTATTTGACTCATAGATAGAATCTACTTTTACACTATCGTTAATGAAGTAAATAATTAATTAAATAGATTTTTTATGAAAAAATATGAGCAATCCAGATTACTAAAGAGAAGAATAATAAACAGTAAAATAATTACCTTTTCATTTATAATATTAACAGCGATTCAAGTTTTCAGTCAAGAGAAGAAAAAAGATAAACTTCCTGGCAATACTGAATTACCATCATCTGCGGAAAAAATAAAGGAGTTAATTAACTTTGATAATGAAAATTATGACTACACTATTAAAGATTATTTTAAAAGACCCGATAAAAGTAGTTTTATATTATCTCCTGACGGTCAATATCTTTCTTATAAACAGAAAGAAGAGGATGGAAAAATTAATGTATATATTAAGAATACAACCACTAATGAGATAACATTAGCTTTAGAAGAAAAAGAAGAATTAATATCATCATATTTATGGGGAAATAATAATACCTTATTATACATGATGGATAAAGGAGGCGATGAAAACTATCATTTATATGCGCACAATCTGAATACAAAAAAAGATATAGATCTTACACCTTTCGAAGGAGTAACTCTAAATACAATCCATCCTTTAAAAAATTTGCCAGAATACGTTATTGTTCCTTTAAATAAGAGAAACAAACAGATTTTTGAACCTTACAAAATTAATATTGAAACTGGAGAAATAGAATTAGTTTTTGAAAACACAGATGTAGAAAAATCAGTAAGCAGTTATAAATTTGATGATACAGGAAACTTACGAGCTTTAACTAGACGTGTAAATGGTGTAAATAATATATTAGAGTACAAAGCTCTTGGAGAAAATTCATTTAAAGAAGTTATAACGACTAGCTGGAAAGACAACTTTAATATTATCAGTTTTGTTTCTGATAAAAGTGATAATGCATATGTAATTACAAATTTAGAAAGTGATAAAGATGAAATAGTATTATACGATTTGAAGAATAAAAAGATAGTGAAACGATTATTTCACAATAAAGATTACGATTTAAACAGTGAAATATCAAGATCTAAAAAACGTAATTATAAAGTAGATTACTATTCATATAATGGAGAAAAGGAAGTTATAGTGCCAGTAAGTCGTTATTTTAAAAGATTGTATGACAAATTAAAAGCCAAGTTTCCTTCTCACAGCTTTGATATAGTAAGTAGCACAGACAATGAAGACAAACATTTAATTTATGTGTTTAGTGATGTTTTATACGGACAGTATTACCAATACGATGTAAAAAATGACAGTTTTAAAATGTTAGAAGATTTAATGCCAGATTTAATACCTTCTACAATGGCTTCAATGACACCAATTTCTTTTAACTCAAGAGATGGCTTAAAAATTCATGGATATTTAACCTTACCTAAAAATGCAAAAAAAGGAAAAACCCCTATGATTGTTAATCCTCATGGAGGTCCATATGGAGTTAGAGATTCATGGGGTTTCAATCCCGAAGCACAATTATTTGCTAGTAGAGGCTATGCTACTTTACAAATTAACTATAGAGGATCTGGTGGATATGGAAAAGAATTTTATTTGGCAGGAAGTAAACAAATCGGTAGAAAAATGCTAGACGATTTAGAAGATGGCGTGACGTATGTTGTAAATTCAGGGATGATAGATAAAGATAAAATAGCAATTTATGGTGGAAGTTACGGAGGTTTAGCAACTTTAGGAAGTTTGATAAAAACGCCAGATTTATATACATGTGGTGTAGACTACGTAGGAGTTAGTAACTTTTTTACATTTGTAGACTCTTTTCCAGCTTATTGGAAACCATTAATGAAACAGTTTTATGAACAATGGTATGATCCTGAAATTCCTGCAGAAAAAGAAATAATGAAAGCTGTATCTCCAGCATTGAATATAGAGAAACTGAATAAACCTCTATTTGTAGTTCAAGGAGCTAACGATCCAAGAGTGAATATTAACGAAAGTGATCAAATAGTATCAAGCATGAGAAATAGAGGATTTGATGTTCCATACATGGTAAAATACAATGAAGGACATGGTTTTGGAAGAGAAGAAAACAGAGTAGAATTATATAAGGCTATGATGGGCTTTTTCAAGAAACATTTGAATTAGTAAATAAAATATAGTACCCACAAAAGCAAAGCATAAGAAATAAAAGTTATTTCTTATGCTTTTTCTATATATAAACTTAGTCACTCAATCTTAAATAGCATTTTTTAATAACACAAACATATAAGTTTAAGTTATCTTTGATAGTGAATACTATATTTTTAAGTATAAGAAATGAAACAACATCAAGATACGACTTTAGATAAGAATATTACCAAAAAGAAATCTAGAATTACCATAGGTAAAGCTTTTAAAACAATTATATGGCCACGTCGTAAACTGGTTTTAATAGGATTAATTTTAATAGTAATAAGTCGAATGGCAAGTTTGGTATTACCATGGCAATCTAAAATTTTATTAGATGATGTAATTCCTAATAAAGATATGACCAAGCTCTATGAAATATTATTATTCGTAGGAATAGCATTGCTATTACAAGCGATAACCTCTTTCTTATTAACTCGTATTTTAAGTGTGCAAGCACAATATGTAATTTCAGAACTAAGAGCACAAGTTCAAAAAAAGGTGCTGTCTTTACCCATAAGTTTTTTTGATAATACAAAATCTGGAGCATTAGTATCTAGAATTATGAGTGATGTAGAAGGCGTGCGTAATTTAATAGGGACAGGATTGGTACAATTAGTTGGAGGCATTATTACTGCTGTTGTTTCTGTGTTATTATTGATTCGTATCAACCCTTGGATGACTTTATTTGTATTTCTTCCCGTTACTATTTTTGGTTTCGTGGCTTTAAAAGCATTTAAATATATTCGACCAATTTTTAGAAATAGAGGAAAAATAAACTCAGAAGTAAAAGGTCGATTAACAGAAACTCTTGCTGGTGTTCGTGTTATTAAAGGTTTTAATTCAGAAGATCAAGAAAATAAAGTATTTGAAAAAGGAGTAGCTCTTTTATTTCAAAACGTAAAAAAGAGTCTTACGGCGACTGCAATTATCTCAAGTTCTTCTACTTTTCTATTAGGATTAGCGTCTCTAGGAATAATGGGAATTGGAGGTTATTTTATGATACAAGGAGATATGACTACTGGTGAATTTTTATCGTTTACATTATATTTAGGGTTAATGATAGCTCCAATTATACAGATGAGTAATATAGGAAGTCAATTTACTGAAGCGCTTGCTGGTTTGGACCGAACTGAAGAGTTGATGAATATGACTCCTGAAGAGGAATTGGGTAATCGTACCTTGGAGTTAAATGATTTTAAAGGTAATTTAACATTTACAAACGTTTCATTTGCATACGAGAATGGAAAAAAAGTTATTCACGATTTAAGTTTTAATGCAAATGCAGGCTCTGTAATAGCACTTGTAGGTAGTTCAGGTTCAGGAAAGTCTACCATTGCAGGCTTAAGTGCATCATTTTTAACTCCACAATCTGGAATAATTACAATAGATGGTCAAGATTTGGCACAACTTAAGTTGAGTAGTTTCAGAAAACATTTAGGAGTTGTATTACAAGATGAGTTTTTATTTGAAGGAAGCATACGTGAAAATATTTTATTTCCTAAACCTAATGCGAGTGAGGTAGAATTACAACGCGCTGTAAAAGCGGGTTATGTTAATGAGTTTACTGATCGTTTTGAAAATGGTTTAGATACTTTAATAGGGGAAAGAGGCGTAAAACTTTCTGGAGGACAGCGACAACGTATAGCAATAGCAAGAGCTATTTTGGCAGACCCTAAAATTATTATTTTAGATGAAGCAACCTCAAATCTAGATACAGAAAGTGAAGCACTTATCCAAAAATCGCTTGCTACACTAATAAAAGATAGAACCACAATAGTTATAGCACATCGTTTGAGTACCATTAAAAAGGCAGATCAAATATTAGTTATTGAGTCTGGTCGTATAGCAGAGCAAGGAACACATGATGAGCTTATAGTAAAAAAAGGTAGATATTTTGATTTGTATACATATCAAGCCAAAATATAAGCAAGTGAATATGCTTTTATATTTTGGCTTGTTTTAGGAACTAAAATAGCTCTAATGATTAATTGATTTAAGTTTGATAATACCTATTTTATTTAATATTCGCATTATAACATAAGTAACATCAACTTCATACCAGTTTACACCACCAAAATTAGCTCTTGAACTGTATTTATGGTGATTGTTATGATACCCTTCACCCATCATTAAAAAATCAAACCTAAATAAGTTTTTTGAAGTATCTGTGGTTTTAAAATTTATGTAACCATAAATATGTCCAAACCAATTAATAATTACTCCATGAATGGGAGCCATTAAATATAAAACTGGTAGTAATAACCATTGCCACCAGGCTGTTGTAAACGTAAGAAATAAGAGAAAATATACAACTCCCCACGTTATTCTAGAAGAGCGTGAACTTGCAAAGCGATCAAAATTTTTCCACTGAGGAACATTTTTCATAAATTTTTGATCTACTGTAATACGTTGGTTATTTATATCTTGGTAAATATTCTTTGTTTTCCACATCATAGAAAACATGTTACCGTCATACTTTGGAGAGTGAGGATCTTTATCAGTGTCTGTATAAGCATGGTGCATCCTGTGCATTATACCATAACCATATGCACTTAAATAACTTGGCCCTTGACATAACCATGTTAGTAAAAATGTGATTTTTTCTGTTCTTTTGGACATCGTAAACACTTGATGAGCAGCGTATCGATGAAGGAAAAAAGATTGAAAAAATAAACTAGAATACCAAAGAAAAAATACCAATAGAAGTATAGTCATAAAATTATTATTTTTTACAAAATTACTTCTTGAATATAAGTAGAACAATGAATCTATGTTAACTAATCTCTTTACGAATTCTACTTAATCCTTGTGGGGTAACACCTATGTATGAGCTAATGTATTTTAAAGGAATTTCTTTAATTATTTCAGGATGATCTTTAAAGAGATTCAAATAACGTTCTTTTGCTGTAAATTGCAGCAATTTTTGTTCACGTTTAGATTTTAACAGGAAAAGACGTTCCGCAGCTAGACGTCCAATTAAATTTCCTATTTGTGTGGTTTTATATACTTCTTGTAAATCATTATAAGTGATGCTTAAAATTACAGATTTAGTAAGTGTTTCTAACTCATATGAAGAAGGCTTACGCGTAAGAAACGAATCGTAAGCACTTATAAATTGTTCTTTAAATGAAAAACCAAATGTAACTTCTTTAGCTGAGTCCACGTGAGGAATATAAAAACGCACCAAACCTGAAATCATAAATGAAATATGATTCTCAATTTTTCCCATTTTTAAAAAGGTGGTTTTCTTAGGAATTACTTGCTTGCGAAGTTTTGAAGAGAAAAAATTCCAGTCACTATCTGACACTGTAGCAAATTGATGTAATCGATTTCGTACTATTTCTAGTGTTTTTTCGGGGTTTGTATCCATATTACCATGCAAGATACTTAATTATTAAATTGCTATGAAAAAATAAGTTACTTTATGATGATAATTTATTGTTAATAGATAAGATAATCTTGAATCAAACTATTAATAGTACGGTTCAATGGTAATTAATGACGATTCAAAGTAAAGCCATTTTACATACGCAAGAATAATTACATCTTTGAGCGTGTATTATTTAAATTATAACTCTTAAAACAAAACTGTATGACAGCTTCAGTAGTTTTTTCCTTAGCAGGTATGATAACCATGCCTATGTGGGTCTTAATGATTTTTTTACCTAAATGGAAAGTAACTCTATTTTTAATAGACTTTAAAATTATTCCATTAATATTAGCCGTAATATACGGTATTTATATAGCACAAGCACTTTATACAGGAGGGATGATGGATTTTGGTAGCTTATCATCAGTTATGGAATTATTTACGCAAGAAAATGCAGTTTTGGCTGGCTGGATTCATTATTTGGCTTTTGATCTTGTTGTAGGTATGTGGATGTTAGATCAGAATAAAAAGCTTAAAATACATCAATTAGCAATGGCTCCTTGTTTGCTTGGAACATTTATGTTTGGTCCGATAGGTTTTCTTGTTTTTATGATCATTAAAGCAATAAAACAAAAATAGTTATGATGTATTTAAAGCATATATTCAGTACTGTAAAAAATCAGAGTCCTATACTCTATAGCATTGTAATAATTCATCTCATTTTCGCAATCGTATCAATTATCGGTTTATGTTTTGATGATAGAATTTTAGTAGGAATTAATGTATGGATCAAACCTTTGAAATTTTCAATTTCAGGAGCTATTTATATTTTAACTGTTGGCTATCTTATTACGCTATATCCGTATTCAAATAGAAAAACAAATATTATCAATAATATTGTTGCCTGGACATTACTTATTGAGATAGGAATTATCGTATATCAAGCAGCACATGGAGTACAGTCTCATTACAATACATCTACTGCATTTGATGGTATATTATTTGGAATTATGGGGCTTTTAATTGCAGTTAATGTGTTAATTATGGTACTTTTTATTTTCGACACTATTAGATTAAAATTAAATACAACTAAATCAGTTCAATGGGGAATAGTATTGGGTTGGATAATCATAGTTATTGGAAGTTGGATAGGTGGACAAATGATAAGTCAAATGTCTCACAATGTAGGTGTAGCAGATGGTGGAGTTGGATTACCATTAGTGAATTGGAGCACAGTTGGTGGAGACTTAAGAATCGCGCATTTTTTCGGATTGCACAGCATACAAATTATTCCGTTATTCGCACTGTGGCTATCTAAAAAAGGGAAGTTTACCATTAAAAATCAAATTATTATAGTTACTCTTTTTGGATTAGCATATGCTGCTTTAATAGGCTTTGTATTCTATCAAGCTAAACAAGGAATTCCTCTTATAAGATTATAAATTTATGATGTTATTAAATAAAGAAAGGCGTATAAACTATTTGGGATTCAATGACTTTTGGTTTACAGTTGTAGGTGTAATAATTATTAGTTTTATAACCGACTATCTTTTTAGTAAATCGTTTGTACGTTATCCATTCGGTATCGCTGTAATGAGTTGGAGTGTATCTCTATTTTTTACAGTTTGCGACTGGTTTATTATAAGAAGTGTATTAATTTTTTTGCGAAAAAAATATCCGGACTTTCAAGATGATATAAAACGAATCATTATTTTTTTTCTATCCATAATTTTTACAGTAATAGCAGTTGATTATGTTGGAGGATACTTCATAGTAAAAGTCTTTAATCTTTTTGGTGAAAGCGCTAATCACGAGTTAAAAATTAGAATACTATTACCCGTCACTTTAATTACGATTATGACGATGGCAATATACGAAGCAGTATATTATTATGCTCGACTAAAAAAATCAATAAGAGAAGAAGAACAATCGAAACAGATAATTATTCAGGCAAAATTAGATACATTAAGAAACCAAGCAAGACCTCATTTTTTATTTAATAGTTTGAATACATTGCGTGATATTATAGATCAAGATGATAAAGAAGATGCGAAAGCGTTTGTCGATAATTTAGCCAATGTTTATCGTTTTATATTAGAATCGGGGAATACTAATCTAATCTTTCTACAAAAAGAGTTAAAATTTGTAAAAGCTTACATTCATATTCAAAAAGAAAGATTTGGAGAAAACCTTAGAATAGAATGGAGCATACCAAAAAGCAAATTAGCGTCGATGATAGTGCCTATGAGCTTACAGCTTTTGATAGAGAACGCTATAAAACATAATATAGTTTCTAAAGCTAAGCCCTTAGTTATACGAGTAGAAATAGATAATAATAACTTAATAGTGAGTAATAAAATCCAAATTAAATCTACTCAAATACCATCAACAAAAATCGGATTAAAAAATATTGAAAAACGTTACGCCTTAATTTCCCATAAATTACCTATTGTAAAAAAAGAAGAAGATCATTTTATTGTCTTTCTTCCTTTATTAAGATTATCAGATCAAAAGAAAAATTATGCAAATACTAATAATTGAAGATGAACCAAGAGCTGCTAGGCAATTACAGAGTTTACTCCATAAAAGTACCTATGACTTTCATTTACTAGAAGTTATTGATACCGTTGAAGATGCTATTTCATGGTTTAAAAATAATACGATACCTGACTTAGTATTTATGGATATTCAGCTTGCTGACGGACTCAGTTTTGAGATTTTTCAAAAAGTAGAAGTTATTGCTCCTATAGTATTTACAACAGCTTTTGATCAGTATGCAATTCAAGCTTTCAAGGTAAATAGTATCGATTACTTATTAAAACCTATACAACAAAGTGAATTAGAGATTGCATTACTTAAATTTAAAAAAACGAATACTTCTTCTAACGCTATAGCTCCATCAATTTTAAAAGAACTCCTTGCCAGTATGGAAACTCCAAAAAAACGATCTGGAATCTTAGTAAAAGAGGGTAGTGGTTTTGTTCAGATTAGAGTTTCAGAATTGTTATATATCTATTCACAAGACAGTATTACTTTCGGTGTAACAGAAGGGAAGCGATACATTATTGACGAAACAATGGATCAATTATTAGAAACATTAGACGATACTAAGTTTTATCGTATTAATCGAGGACAGATTGTTTCTAAATTTTCGATTCAAAAAATAGATTTATATTTCAATCATAGAGTAAAATTAGTAATTAAAAACCCTAGAGACCAAGAATTTGTTGTAAGTAGACAGAAAACAAGTAATTTTAAAGAGTGGATGAATAGTTAAACTATTTTCTTAACCTTATTGTAGAAAGCAACCCTAGATTGAGCTATTATTTCTTAATAAATAGAACCGAAATAGGATTGCCATTTAATAAATTACTAATTTTTCACAAATACTTGTGGTGTAATTCTTATCACTCAGCCTTCTTCTTTCTATGTTTTATTTTGTTTTGCTTTCTTCTAATGAAACGATATCCTAAGATAACTCCTGTAAAGCTAACGATAGTGCCTCCAATTAGTAATATGAAGAGAATAATATCCCATAATGGTCTTCTCCAAGCAAGAAAGGAAAAATCTAAGCTATGTAAACCGTGGTATATCCAGCGTTGAATCCTGTTTCTTGTAGCACATTTATATAGTATTGTAGTTGTCTTAGGACTTATATAATAACTGGTTTTATTAGAAGTATTCACTTTAATAACTGGTAATTCTTTAGTATTATGTCTGCTATAATAATAGTTGTCGTATTTATTTAATAATTCTATACTTTCAATACTATTATTTAGATTAAAAGATTCAATTATAGTTGTGTAATCTTTAACTTTAGGGGGCTTGTTAGGTTTAGTTAAGTTATATAATTGCGAACACGAGTTAGCTTGATATACTGTTGTATAAATATCCTTATTAAATACTGTAAAATTGCTTTCCTGTAAAGAAGCACCTTTAGTAATGTCTAAAAAATTATCCCATGTTTCAGAAGAAATATCAGAGAGTAGGAAACTTCCTTTTTGCCAAAGCTGTAGTTCTTTTTCATTCAAACTGGTACTTGGGGTCCAGCTAAAAGGAGTCATACTCATCCAACCACTGAAAATCCATGTACAAACGAAAGTTCCAAAGAATAAACCAAAATAGTAGTGGTAGTTATACCATTTATCTTTGAAACGTTTAAATTTTGCCTTAGGCTTTTTTTTATACCTAATAATTCCAGTAATGATTCCTGTAACTACCATAAGAAAGCCAAAACTAGAAAGCCAAACAATTAGTTGAAACCATAAAGTATTATGAATTCGAATGTCTTTAAAATAAATCCAATGCGGTATAGCTCCTAACCAAGACCAGAACCTTTCTGAAACCGTATTTGTAGCCAAGACTTTACCCGTAATCGAAGAAATATAAGCATACGTTTTATTGGAATCATCAAAAGAAACTTTATAAATAGGCATGTGTTTTAGATAACGGGTTCTGGGAATCCATTGATCTAATTCAGTGAGAATAGTGATTTCAGCATCAGTATTGATTTTTAAATTTTCTTTAGCAATTGCTGAAGCTTTTTCTTTAGAAACATCTACGGGAATTCCTGTATCTGCATACTTAGATAGTAACTTTCCTGATGTAGTTATTAGGTGTAGTACTGGTTTTTCTAGTTGAAAATTTAAGGTAAGCTTGTAAATACTTTCTTTAGCATTTACTTTAAATACTTCTTTAGGATTAAGAATATTATCTACTTGTCCAAGAGGAAGCATAGCTGTTTGTTGATTTTTACTCAAAAACGGAAACGTATGATACATCATAACGAACCCTGATAAAAACCAAATAAGAAAAAGCATACTAAAAAAAGTACCCAACCAATGGTGTAAAGAAATTATTTTTTTGATCATAAAAAAGAAGCACTATCAATATGGATAGTGCTTTATGTTTTAAAATTTATAGGTAATATTTACTTTATAATTTCTTCCTTGTCCTACAAAAAATTGGCGCCCGTATATTGCATCTGTAAAATACAGTTCGTCAGTTATGTTATTCAGATTAAAACCAATTCTTACTTTCTTTGCTTGATAATATATTGTCCCATCTAATGTCGTGTAAGCAGGCAACTCAAATGTATTGCTTGAGTTTGTATAATTATCTCCTACATAATTTCCTCCAAGACCTATTCCTATACCTTTTAATTTTGGCATATGAAAATCGTAATTTACCCAAAAGTTAGCAGTGTTTTTAGGTGCAAAACGAAGTTGATTTCCGGGAGTTATTGTTTGTAGTGTTTCATTGTAAGATCTTACTTTTGCATCTACAAATGCGTACCCTGTTTTCACGTACAATCCATCAATTGGTTGTAATTCAACATCTATTTCAAAACCTTTAGAATCAGCCTCTCCAATTTGCTGAAAATCATCTACACTAGTTCTTTCTACGATATTATTTTTCAACATATAGAAAATAGAAACGGTTGTTGTTAATAGTCTGCTTTTGTTGAATTTAAAGCCACTTTCAATTTGATATCCTTTTTCTGGATTAAAAATAGTTCCGTCTGGCGCGATTCTTCTAGAAGGTTTGAAATAATTTGAGTACGAACCAAAAAAGCTAAGAGTATTTTTAATAGGTTGGTATACCAAACCAGCTCTATATGTAAAAGCATTTGAAGGAATATTAGTTCGATCTCCATTTGTAATGATATTTCTATCGTCATCTATAGCATCTCGATAATAAGTACCTTCAAAAATATCATATCGCAACCCTATTAATGCTTTAACTTGATTAGAAAATTCTAACCAATCTTGCACATAAAATCCACTAACCGTTTCATCTGTTACATCTACTCTTTCATCTAAAGGTTCAATAAAACCTTGGTTTAAAATAGGATTTTGTATAGAAATCGTTGTAAAAGTTCCTGGTCCTACAACACTACCTCTAAACGTTTTACGATCTAGATAACTAACAGAGTTTCCTAAAAGTAGCTTATGTTTAATATTTCCGGTAAGAGTAGTGTAGCTCAAATCTAATTGATTTTGAAGTGTTTTAGTTTGGTGATTAAAGTAAAACGGAAATGATCGTGTAAGCTGATCTTTGGTACTATTAAATTCCAAAAATTCTGTAGATAAATAGTCAATATCATCATCAGAATATGAAAGATGATTGGTTAATTTAAAGTTAGTACTAAAACTATGAGTGTATTTCAACTGAAAGTCGAACCTCTTGTGTTTTAAATAATCTTGAGGGTCATTATATCTCGTTTCTGGATTCATTCCAGGTACTAGAGAACCATCATCATCTACAGGAATTCCTGTATCTGTATCGTACTTATCGTTGTTAGCTTGAACATAAAACTCAAATGTATCTTTATCAGTAGGCGTGTATTCAAAAGTAAAAGAACCATTATTAGTTGCTACACCATAATCTCTCCATCCATTAGTTCTGGTTATTCCAAAATCTGCTCTATATCGTAATTTACTGGATATAGCTCCACCAAATCCAGTGTTTACATTATAAGTATCAAAGCTACCATAAGAAATATTGAAACTGCCTTGAGTGGTGGTATTTGGTTTTTTTCTTACAATATTAATAATTCCCCCTAAAGCAGAATGACCATATAAAACACTTGCTGGTCCTTTTAAAACTTCAATTTGTTCTACATTAGCTAAATTAGTAGTTGGTGCACTTGTAGAAATATTATGTCTCTCATCTCTTACACCGTCTACAAGAAGCACAAAGTTATTGAATCCCCTAATTCTAAAGGTTTGAAAACCACCATATCTGTTTATAGGACGCACTCCTGTGGCACTTTTAACAGCATCTCCTAAGTCGGTGACATTACGAAGTTGTAATATTTTTGCATCGATACTATTAGTGGTAATAGGAGCATCGATATCTTTAACAGGAAGCTTACCAACATTCAGTATTTGTTGTTTTAATACTTTTTGATTAGAACTAATACTAATTTCGTCTAAAGCAATGTCTTTTTTCTTTAAAAAGATAACAAGAGGCTGCTTTATAGTTGAAGCATTAATGTTTTTTTGAAGTGTTTCAAATCCAATTTTAGAAAATCTTAGTATTTTATAATTTATAGGAACCGTAATTGTGTAATTCCCATTACTATCTGTAACTGTTCCTTTGGCGAGATTGTCTGTAATAATTGAAACATCAGAAATAACTTTGCCTGTTTTGGCATCTTTTACTATTCCTGTAATCTTAGTGTTTGATTGTGCTATGGTAAAAATAGACCATAACATGATAACACTGCATAATACTAATTTTTTCATTTTTAAGAAAAAAGTTTTGTGCAGGTAATTTGTAGAAAATACTACTGTAGCGTAGTTTTAAATTTTCCAACTCTTTACCCGAGAGTTATTAATTATTTTTTTAGGATTTATGGCAGGTCTCCTGACTTAGTTCCAAAATATCGCCTTCCCACTTAAAAAGCAGTGACTTATTGATATATTGTTTATAATGAACTTTACAGTTGCGGGAACAGTTTTGGTCTTTCACCAAATTCCCTTTTAATTTTTATTTTCATAAAAAACCAAAAAATCTATGGCAAATGTAATGTTTTATCTAATATCATTTTTGATAATCCACATAGCGATATAATAAAGTTTGATATAGTATATTTTTGATCTATTTTATTTAAGATGCCTATTTGGTAAAGCTAATGACTGTAATACCATACACATTAATGCATATAAATAAAATTTTAAAATATTAAGTATATTTATTTTCTTTAATCTAAATGATTGTATATGATCCGTAAACTAAATATGAGGATTAACGTCATTCGAAATAAACATCTTAGAAAGCGAATTTATTTAGTTTTCATGATACTTTGCACACCGTTTTCTAGTGAATATAATGCTGTTATTTCTGTATTAGATAAACTCCTATTGTAGATTGATAAATCGTCCATAATTCCAATATATCCTAACCCTAAATAAATATTAGATTTTGAAAGTTCCCAGGTAAATGGTGTATCAATATTTTTACGAACTCCCATTTGTTTGCCGTTAAGGTAGAAAGTAGCTTTTCCGTTAGCGGTATTAAGATCAGAAAAATTAATTAAAATATGTGTCCATTGATTAGTTCCAAAAGGTGGATTTTTAATTCCCACCAGGCGTTCATTAAAAATAGGATTCTCATTATCTGGACCTTCAGGATTAGGGTTCCAGATATTTCTATCGCCAATAACTCCTAATCTAAAATCACGAGGATTTTCTTTTGTAAAATCTACCCAAATAGCAGCATCGTTATAACTTACATCAGTAATTTGTATTGGATCGCAATACCCTGGTTTTAAATCTTTTTCAGGATCTAAATTCAGCCAAAAAGAAATAGCTCCACTCCAATTTTTTACTTTATACGCTATGTTGTCTTCACTCGGATAGTAAATGTTTCCAGAACTACGCTCTGTAAACACTAAACCAGAACCATATTTCCCTTTTTCTTGTTGTATACTAATATCTGGCTTATGTAAGCCAACCTTAGCTGAATCAATTGCTTTTCGGTTAGGAACAGTATACATATGAGCATCACCTAAAGCAAAATCAGCGTCAACACCATTATCGAAAGAACTATAAAATGTTAGAGCTGCTTTTAAACTATCTTTAGTAATGGTTATTCCGGATAGTTTTTTTGTTCTTTTTTCATTTTTACAAGCAAAGGTAACAGTAACTAAAATAGCTATGATTATACCTTTTTTTAGTGCGATATTATTATAAGTCATGCTGAAATACTTTATAAGAATACGAATTGAAAAAATCAATCTGTATTCATTTCTACGATATGTAAAGTTATGTATCTTTTTTTGGTCCACTTTCATTTCAAGTTTAAAAAACTAATTTTCAATAGAATAAAATACCGTTAAGGAGAGAATTAAAAGTTTTTATGAAGTAAATCACAATCTATTCCATAGGGAATTGTAACTTCAGCTGTTACAAGCTATAGATTACAATCAATTATAGTATTTTCGTAAAAATAGGTTAATTCAATGTCAAAGTTACCAAATACAACTGCAAGTATATTTTCAGTAATGTCGCAATTAGCAAATGCTAATAATACCATTAATTTGTCTCAAGGGTTTCCAAATTTCTCTGTAGATAAACGATTACTTGAAATATCAGAGAACTTACTCACTACAAATATTCATCAATATACACCAATGGCAGGTTTGCCTTCTCTACTAGAAAAGATTGCATTATTAACTAAGAAAAATTATCAACGGACTATTAATATTTCATCAGAAGTATTAGTTACTAATGGAGCAACTCAAGGAATTTACACAACAATTAGTGCTCTTATAAGCAATGAAGACGAAGTACTAATTTTAGACCCTAGTTATGATAGTTACGAACCTTCTGTTTTAGTAGCAGGAGGTAAACCAGTTCGTATTTCTTTAAACGACGATTACTCACCTAATTTTAACAGAATAGCAGCGGCAATAACCTCAAAAACAAAACTGATTATTATCAACAACCCTCACAATCCAACAGGGAAAATTTGGAATGAAACTGATTTTGAAGCGTTGGAGACTCTTCTAGAAAAGTATCCTAATATTTTGTTGTTGAGTGATGAAGTTTATGAATATATAGCTTTTAAGCATCCTCACATTTCTGTAAACGCTCGACCTAAACTCGTAGCTAAAACTATTATTGCTTCTTCTTTTGGGAAATCATTACATGTAACTGGTTGGAAAGTTGGTTATTTAATTGCTCCCAAACAGCTAATGAATGAAGTTAAAAAGATTCATCAATTTTTAGTATTCAGTGTAAATAGTGTGTCACAGCATGTAATCTCGGCATATTTAGATGTAGTTGATTTTACTGAGATAGCTCAAATGTATAAAAGAAAAAAAGAATTGTTTCAAAAACTACTTGAAGATAGTAGGTTTGAGATATTACCTTCTGAAGGAACATATTTTCAAACAGTAAATTATTCAGCTATAAGTGATAAAAATGATCAAGAGTTTGCTAAAGAATTAATAACTAAACATGGTGTAGCTGCAATTCCTATCTCTGTATTTTATAAAGATGGAACTGACAGGCAAATGCTTCGATTTTGCTTTGCTAAAACAGACGAAACCCTTGTTGCCGCGGCAAAAAAACTAGCGATTATTTAAGATTTTATTGTAATTATATTTCCTTTTGACCTAATTCAATTTGATACTATCTACTGAACTAGACAGCTATAGAAATTACTGAAGGGACACTATATCCTTTAATGAATAGATTAAAAAAAGAAGAGTTGGTAATTTCGAAGTGGGTAGAACAAAACTCAGGAATTCCAAGGAAATATTATTCATTAACATCCACAGGTGAACAAACATTGATAGAAATGAGAACGTATTGGTTCGAATTGGAAAAAGCAATACATAAAATATCCAGATGAAAAATATCAAATTTAAAAATACAATCTCTCAAAAAATATATGATAATTACATACAGCGTATAAAAAGTACAATTGTTACTTTAAATAAATCAGATCGTGAAGAAATATTACTAGAATTTAACAGTCATATTTATGAAGCTTTACAAGTTGATCCTGATACTAAAGAAGAGGAAAAATTAGTAACTATTACAGATAAACTAGGTGAACCAAAAGAGGTTTTGAAACCTTTAATAGCTGAGAAAAAATTAATTCAAGCCACAAATACGTTTAATCCAATACATGTTAATGAACTACCCCGTCTGCTTGCAGCGGGGTAGTTCATTACGTATTGTATTTCATACCATCTAACTGATTATGCTATATCCAACTCTCATTAATAAGTTCTTTATTTAACATACCCGCTACTGTGGTTCCCATTGATACGGCATTAGCAACAGAACGCATAAAGGTGGTATTATCTCCACAAGCGTAAACTCCAGAGATAGTTGTTTTTTGAAAACCATCAACTGTTATATAGTTCATTTCATCAATTTCACAACCTAATTTTTCAGGAATATCTGAGTGTTGTATAAATGGAACTCTTGTATATAATGCTTCAATTTTTGCGGTTGTTCCGTCTCTGAAAAGAATATGATTAATATATCCATTATCATGATCAAAACTAGCAATTTCTTTTTCGACGACTGAGATTTTATGAAGCGCTAACTGTTCGGTTTGTTCTGGTGTAAGTTCAGAAACTCCATCAGTGTATACCGTTAAGTCTTTAGTCCAATTGTTTATGAGTTTTGAGAAGTCAAAACCATATTCACCGTTTCCAAGAATACCAGTTTTTTTATTTCTCACTTCATAACCGTGGCAATATGGACAGTGAATTATAGATATACCCCAACTTTCTTTAAATCCCTTTATTTGTGGTAATATATCTTTAATACCAGTTGCAAAAACTAATTTTTTAGCGTGAAAAGTTTTCCCACTATTAGTCGTTACTTTGAACCCGTTTTTAATTTTAACACCTTGATCTGCCAAACCATTATAGAGAGAGATGGTTTCATAAGTCTCAAGATCTTTTTTTGCTAATCTGTTTATTGTATCAGGTACAGCACCGTCATGAGTTATAAAGTTGTGGGAATGTGGTGTTTGTCTATTACAAGGTTTTCCACTATCGATAATAAGTACGCTACGTAATGAACGTCCTAAACCAAGTGCCGCAGATAAACCTGCATAACTTCCACCTATAATAATTACATCAAATTGTTTATTTTCATTCATATTTTTAAAAGTTTTAAAAGACAACATTGGGGTAGGAAGTGCAAGTGTAATTGATACACAAAGACTTTGTTTTATAAATTGTCGTCTTTCATTCATTTTATTTAAATTAGATTATGGTGTAAGTCATTAATTGCTTCCTCTAAAGAATTACCATAACCTTTAAGTAGCTCATGACCATCAAAATCTGTAATTGCTACGGTATACGCTGAATTCACTATTTCCACTTTTAAATGTTCTAGATCTGATACATTAATCCTACAGATACTTTTCTCTACTGTCATATTGTAACTTAATTATAGTTTTATAGATGTCTCAAAAATGAGACATTATTGTTTAAATTTTTTTAAGGACTAATGCCTTTGATAAAAGATTTCCAAGCAAACTCTTTAATGTGTAATTGAGTCTCTTTGGAAGTAGTATTAGCATTAACTGTGCTATTTATAATACCGACATGTAAATTTTGAATCCAGTCAATAGTCATTTGCTTACTAATTATGTTTTCTTTTTGTAAGTTTTTAATAATTTGTGTGAAACTTCGATAGATGTAATCATAATCAGCACAATCTTTATTTTCCTCACTATGGTTGTGTTCTTTTGCTTGATGTAACTTGTAAAAAAAAGAATATTTAGAACCACAATCAATACCTGCAAGTAGCATATTTTTTAGTTGAATAAGAGGATCATCACTACTATTAATAGCCTTAATCATGGCATTTTTACAACTAATTTCCATTTCTCGTCTACATACTGACACCAGTTCATTTCTATCTTTAAAATAACGATGTAACGTTCTTCTAGTTACATTAGCCTTATCAGCTACTTTTTGAAGTGGCGCTGAAGAATCAGTATTTAAAACTTGAATAGCAGATTCTATTATTCGTAATTTAGTTTCAATAATCATATGCAAATACAAAAGTAATAATTTATTTTAAATGTCACAAAATTGTGACATTATATTTGTATTAGTACTAGTAATTTGTATAAATTTTTCTAAACATCACAAAAAAACACTACTAAAAGAGCTTAACTTACTAAATAGAATATCATTTAAAAAAGTAAGATGAAAAACAAATGATTCCTACATGAAATTTTCAATTATGAATCATAGATATTATTTTTGTATTTCCTAAATTCTGAAACTTGTTAGAGAAAAGACAATTACCTCAAGAACAATTTATTGATACAGAATATTTTATATTCTGTTTAGAAGCTGTTGATGACGTTGAAACAGATAAAAATACCGAAACACAAAAGAGGTTAGAACAGTTAGCCATGCAATATGGAATAGCTAGTATTTACAAGACCTGCGATACAATTGAAGGCTTAGAAACTAGTTTAAGTACTTTAGTCTTAGATGATCACAATTTTAAAAACTATGAAATAATCTACTTTGTTATGCCTGGTGAAGCAAATAGTATATGTTTAAACGACTATTATTATAGTTTACAAGAAATAGCAGAGATTTTTGAAGGAAGATTAAATAACAAGCTTTTACATTTTTCAAACGTAAAAATTCTAGATTTAGAAGAAGAAGAAGCCCAATATTTCTTGGACATTACCGGAGCAAGAGGTATTTCTGGGTATGGGAACCAGTTTAACGGAATAGCTAGCTCTAATCTTGATAAAGCATTCTTTAATTTATTTAAAGAAGATGATAACATGTTAGACGTCGTAGAAGAGCTACACCAAAAACATTATAAACTTTGTAAACTACTCGATTTTAGATTGTATTATTAAATAGCCTTTATTTATTGTTAACTTCTGATTATTAAATTTATACCTTAATTATTATAATCAATAGGATCAAATTATGATCTCTTATATTATAGTAAATTGAATTTATAAAAAATATTTTTAGCGCGTAAAAATGCTTGTAAACGCACATTTAAAAATTATTATGATTTCTTATTTTCCTCTAAAATATTTCTCTATAATTTAATAGAACGTACTTTTAAGAAACGACAGTAGGTGAGGATTAGAAAGCGTGTAAAACCAAATCAAAAGCAAAGATGATCTAGATTATTAAAACCTTGTTTTTTACTAAAAATACATTTATTTATACGGATTAGACTATTTATCATCTAGCTAAATTTGTAGTTTGGAAAAAGTTAGAATAAAAATATTAAAAAGTATAAGTAAAGTGATCTTATGAGTAAAAACATACTAATTACAGGAAGTACTGATGGAATAGGCAAGCTAACAGCCATTAAATTAGCAAAAGAGGGACATACAGTATATTTACATGGAAGAAGTTCAGACAAATTAACAAATTCTATCTCAGAAGTTAAAATAGCCTCAGGAAATCAAAATATAGAAGGTTTTATAGCGGACTTTTCAGATATCGAAGCTGTGAGACAAATGGTAAAAGATATTCGTGCAAAGGTTTCCAAACTAGATATTTTAATCAATAACGCAGGGATTTTTAAAACTTCAGCAGCAAGTAAATTTAAAGGGTTTGATATCAGGTTTGTTGTCAACTACTTAGCACCTTATGTTTTAACAAAAGGAATAGTCTCATTATTACAAAAAGGTGATAATACACGTATTATAAATCTAAGTTCTGCTGCACAATCTCACATTTCCGACGGAACATTAGCAGGCCAAAGTATACACGATGCCAGCGAGGCTTATGCGCAAAGTAAATTAGCATTAACGATATGGAGTTTTGCTTTCGCAAAAGCAAACCCAGTAATAACAACAATAGCTGTTAATCCAGGCTCGCTATTGAATACTAAAATGGCCAACGAAGCTTACGGTCAACATTGGTCACCAGCAGAAAAAGGTGTGAATATTCTGTACGATTTAGCCATATCTAAAGCACACCAAAATAATTCAGGAAAATACTTCAATAACGATAAAGGTATCTTTGAAAAAGCACATCCAGATGCTTATGATGATGTGTTGGTAACTAAATTAATTACAAAAACAGAAGAAATAATTAAGCAATAAATGGCTAGAACGATATTTGAAAATATTGTAATTCAGAAATTTGAAAAGGCTACTTCATTGGCTTTTTGTCAATATACGCCTATACGTTTTTTTGAAATATTGCATATTGAGAAAGGCTCAGGAACAATTATTATTAATAATCATAAAGTAAGATACAATGATAATCAACTATTTATTTTAATTCCTAGTGATCAATATAATTTAGAAATTGAAACACCAACTACAGTTTGTGCGATAAAATTTCTCAATAGTTTTTTTAATAATTCTATTTTAAATAGAAACGAATCACAACGAAAGGAATGGTTCAGAAGAATTGAAACAATTTTGCATAGTGCAAACAGGACTTCACATTTAAATTTACAATTTAATACAGACGAAAACAGCTTACACTCTTTGTTTAATGTATTGTGTAACGAATATAACAATGAAAACTTAAAGAATGAAGACGTATTAAAATCTACACTGCATATAATTTTACATATTATTTCTAGAAATGTAAATTATATTTCTTCAAAAATGTCTAATTCTAAAATTCAAGACATTATCAATTACATACATTATAATATTCACGATTCTAAAAAACTTACCAAAAAACAACTTGCCAATCAATTTCTTATTTCAGAAAACTATATAAGTCAATATTTTAAAAATAAAATGAATATTGGCTTAAAAAAATACATTCTTAATTATAAATTAAAATTAGCTGAAACACGCTTAAATTATACAGATTTAACTATTACCGAAATCGCTCAAGAATTAGGGTTTACAGACAGTAGCCATTTGGATAAAACTTTTCTTTCTTACAAAGGAATTACGGCTAGAGCCTACCAAAACAGTTCAAAAACTACTTTATAATTTCTTATTCCTAGTTTTTTACTAAAACCTCTTTTTTTCTTACAAAAACTAACCTTGATCGCTGTGGTAAATTTGTATCATAATTTTAACCCATAGTTGTCATGAGAAATCCACAAGACGTATTTGAAAACCATATGAAGGTTGTAAATACATTAAACCCTACAATAGTTGCAGAAGATTATAGTGATGATGCTATTTTCATAACGCCAGATAAAACTTATAGAGGAAAAGTAGAAATATTTAATTTTTATAAGGCATTTCTTCCAAATTTTGATGGTTTTCAATTCAAAACGATCAAGCAAGAAACTAACGATAATGTAGTGTATTTTGTTTGGAGTGGTAAAAACAAACACATTGATATACAGATAGCAACGGACACTTACATTGTCGAAAACGGAAAAATAAAACAACATACATTTTTAGCAATCAATAATTAATTTTTAAACACAAACATCATGGATTACAAAAACTTTCAAACATTTACCACAAAACAAAATGGCGGAATTTTAACAGTAGATATCAACTTTGGACCTGTAAATGTACAAGGACAAGAAATGCTTGCTGATTTAAGTAGTTTATGTCTTCGTTTAGAGCGAGACAGAAGCGTAAAAGTAGTCGTTTTTGAATCATCAAATCCAGGTTATTGGGTATGTCATTACGACACCAACTTACTAAGAGATATGTCTAAAGAAGCAGTACCAAGAAATGAAGTACAATTATTAGATTTACAATCTGTTTTAGAAAGATTGAGCAATGTACCACAAGCAACTATTGCAAAAATCGAAGGTTTTGCACGAGGTGGTGGACACGAAATGGCATTAGCTTTGGATATGCGTTTTGCAGCCAGAGGAAAGGCTAAATTCATGCAGATGGAAGTTGGTATGGGAATTTTACCGTGTGGTGGTGGTGCCTCTCGTATGGCCAGACAAGCAGGCTTAGGAAAAGCACTTGAGATTATTTTAGGAGCAAAAGATTGGGATGCTGATGAAGCTGAAAAATTCGGAACTATAAACAAAGCATTAGACGCTGATAAAATTGGAGCATATGTAGACGCATTAGCAGAACGTATCTCTAAATTCCCGGCAGAATCTATCGAAGCTTGTAAACGTGCTGTTTATGCTTCTATTGATTTACCAATTGCACAAGCTTTAAAAGAAGAAGCGTATCAATTGTTCCAAGCTACAAGTAAAACACCAGCAATTAAGCGTTTTACCATTGCTGATGAAAATGGGGCACAATTTGACCATGACAATCAGAAAAACTGGGAAAACATGTTAATGGACTTACAAGAAATTCAAAAAGATTAATCCCTTATATCACTTAAACTGATTAATAACAGAAACGGATGTCTTTCATAGTAAAGGCATTCGTTTTCAATAAAATATAATACTAAAAAATAAATAAAAATGACACATAATAATGCTCTCGCACAAGCTCGTGCACTTATTTTACCGTCTCGTGAAGCTTCGTTAAAACGCGAAGCATCTGTTTCTCATTTTTGGAATAATAACAGAAAGTTGCTCGAAGAAGCATGGGCAGAATGGGAAATTGAAGGCAAAGATAGTTTACCAATTCCTGATGAAACATTGCTTGATCCGAAACTGCGAAAAGCTGTAAACGATGCATGGGAAAATCCGGAAAAAGAAAATGCTGTTGCCGATCTATGGGAAGAAATTATTCCAGGTGTTTACGTTGCACAGTTTTTTGACCTCGAACGCTTAGCTGAATTCCGCAAGTATTTAGAAGCAGTAGCAAACTCAAAAATACCTAAGCGTGCACCATATGGAATTCAATTAAATCGTTATGGAGTTATGCTCGATCCACGCTCTGAAGGACATCTTGCGGCACCCAATTTTCAAGCATTCTACAACGATATCATGAACCGTTATATGCGTCCGATTGCACGTTTATTACTTGGTACTTACGGTTATGACACCCAAACATTCGGATTTTCAATTCAGTACAATCCTGACAAGGATAAAGATCTGCATGCGCATACAGACGCTTCAGCTGCTACTTTAAACATCAATATTAATTTACCTGAGGAAGAATTTACAGGGTCACAAGTTGATTTTCATGATAAAACCACAGGAAAAACGGTACTAACAATTTTTGAACCAGGTAAAGCAATAATCCATCGTGGTAACGTTCCACATGCCACACATCCCATTGTTAGTGGTCAACGTAATAATTTAGTAGTATGGTTATACGGCGACCGTATGCAAGTTCCAAGAGGTAGTGCAAGTAACTACGGAAATTTTGGTAGTCCAGCACTTGCCATTGATACACCAGAAAACATTACAGCAAGTCAGCGTTGGAGTTTACCAGACGCACCAAAAGATACTTTTGCACCATTTTAAATATCATGTGCTGTTAAGATATCTTTAGAATTAATTCAATAAAACCATTACATCATGTATACAAAAAAGAACTACACTATTAAACGAATGCTAAGTTGGACAAGAAGATATATTTTCATGTTTGTCTTATTATCTACAGTCCCTGTTGTTCTTTATGAAGTTTTAGATTGGAAGTGGTTATACTTACCGTGGTTACCTATCGGATTAATTGGTACGGCACTTGCATTTATAATCGGTTTTAAAAACAATGCGTCTTATGGAAGGTTATGGGAGGCGCGAAAAATATATGGAGGTATAGTTAATGCATCAAGGCTATTGGCATCTATGGTTAATGATTTTATTACTAATGAACACACTTTAAAGAATAGAACTGATGCTGAATTTTTTAAGATAAAAAAGGCAATGATAATGCGTCATATTGCTTGGATGACAGCTTTACGTCATGCACTGAGAGTAAAAAAACCTTGGGAGACAACAGCAAATAATAAATCTGACCAAGAGGTAATGAGAAAATTACATATACAAGAGTATGCATTTTCATTAGAAGAAGAGCTCGAAGGTTATTTAAATGATAAAGAAAAAGAAATTGTTTTAAGGAAAACCAATAAGCAAACTGCAGTGCTTAATCTTCAATCCAAAGCAATTAAAGAATTAAAATTAGAAGGACTAATCGACGACTTTAGGCACATGGAATTCAAAAATATGATTGGAGAGTTATTTACGTTACAGGGAAAAGCTGAAAGAATCAAAAACTTTCCATACCCAAGACAGTTCGCTACATTAAATTTATTTTTCGCTTGGATATTTGTGGCATTATTACCATTTGGCTTAATGAATGAATTTGAAAAAATTGGATTAGCATTAGTAAATACAAATATTACGGGTAACATATCTCAAATTATTGCTGAAAATTTTGTTTGGTTAACAATTCCTTTTAGTGTAATTATATCATGGATCTTTTTTACGATGGAACGCATTGGTGATGTGTCTGAAAATCCATTTGAAGGAATTGCGAATGATGTTCCTATAACAACAATTTCAAGAGGAATAGAAATAGATATTCGTGAAATGATCGATGATCATAAAAATGAAATACCAGAGCCTCATCCAGAATATGAATACACTCAAATGTAGAATAACTTTAAAGTAGCATTTTTAAGAAATTGTCTGAGTTACTTTGGTTAAGGCAATTTTATATAATTGTTAATTACTAGTTGTACTATAATGTTCTGTATTATTTAGCTTTGCTTTGGTAAAAATCGAAAATTGTTACTACAGTTTCTTTAAGAAATTTATCCTAAAAGGTTTTACTCCTACAATGTTAATGGAACGCTTTTCTATGAGACAGCGTAGGAGGTAAGTGGCAATGTGTACCGAGTAGAGTACTATTAATAATTTTATTAACTAGCACAAACACTACGTTTTAAAAGCATGTATTCACCGTTATTTTTAAACTCACGAATGGAAATACCAACATACTTTTTAAACGTTTTTGAGAGGTGACTAACATCTGTAAAGCCTAAATCATCAGCTATTTCACTTAAACTATAATCAGAATTTAACAACCTAATTTCAACAAGTTTCAATTTCGCCTTTATGATATATTCTCTTAAAGACATTTTTACTTGTTTTTTAAAAAACTCACTAACATAGGTTGGAGACATTGAAAATACATCAGCTAAATTTTCAACCTTTAGTAAGTTTGTTTTATCAATATTCTCATTAATATATGTTATCATTTTTGTTATTCTACCATCAGTATTATTTTCTGCGACTTCATAAATATCTCCTTTTTTAATATTTCTTATTAAAATTTCCAAAATACTGGTCATTAAACTTCTTATTAAAAAAATGGACTCTTTACTGTAGTTTCTAGATTCTTGTAAAATCATTGTAATCAAGTTTTCTAAGTATTGCCTATCCACTTCACTTTTAATAATATCTCCTGGTAACTGATTGTAATTAGAAAGAATATAAGCAGCTTCTTTGAACCACTCGTCTCTATCAATGGATACTCTGTTGACTTTCTTAAAAAATGAATCGGTAAATTTTAGAAACACAAATTTTGAAGGCGTTTCAATATCAAACTTATGGCATTTCAGAGGTGGGAGTAGGAACATACTGCCCGAACTATATTCATAATCATTATAATTAATGCATTGTGTTCCGCTACCTTTTTTTACTAGAACTAATTCAAAAAAATTGTTTTTAACGGCTCTAGGAATCCATTTTGATAATTCTAATTCTTGTATTTCAAAAGGTTTATATGCTTCTAAAACTTCCATATAGCTCTTAATTTTAAACAAATTTATGTAAAATAATATAATTAAAATCGAAAAATCATCTGTAAACCTCTAAAAATACATAACAACCCATTTGTTGTACAAAAATAGGGCTTAGTATTATCTGTAACTTTACAGTATAATTAAAAATGAAGTTATTAATCAACCTTAAAAACTATAAAATGAAAAAAATAATAGTGTTGGCACTATTATCACTAACAATGATAATGTGTAAATCCAGAGAAGAAAAAAAAGTTGTTGTACCTGAAACAGCAACGAAAGTAGAAAAAATTGTAAATAAAATCCCAGAAGTTGAAACAGTGTTTTCTAGTCAAGATATTAGACCTGGTAATTTAGCTTTAACATCAAACGGTAGATTATTTATAAGTATGAATCCACTTGTATCGCCAAAGACAAAAGTTTTTGAATTGAATACTGATGGTGAAAATTCGGCTGTAGGATATCCAAATGAAGCATATGCTACTGGAGATAATTCTGTTTTTAAAGGCGTTATAGGAATTAGAGCAGACAGCAAAGGGAGTTTATATCTATTAGACATGCTTGCGAAGGAATTTGTTATTTGGGATACTAAAACAGAAAAATTAGTTAAAAAGATTCCTCTTCCTGCAGATGCGGTTGTTTCTACAAGTTTTTTACAAGATTTTATTATTGATGAAAAACATAACCGCTTGATCATTGCAGATATGACACAAGGTGATTTAAAAAGCGCACCTATTCCAGCATTTATTGTTGTTGATATTGAAACTGGAACGACAAAAAGAATGGCTAAAAGTCATCCGTCTATGATGCCAGAAGTTGAAGGAGGTTTTGCTTTAAACCCAATTGCTATAGATCCTAATTTTGAGTATGTATATTTTGGAGCCTTAAACGGAAGAACTATTTATAGAGTACCTGCTGCTAGTTTTGATGATGATGAAAAACTTAAAAGTGATATTAAAAAGTTCGGAACAAAATCATTTTGTGATGGAATGGCAGTTGATAGCAATGAAAATGTGTACATCACAAATATAGAAAAAACAGAAATAGGCGTTTTTAATAAAAAAGACGGCTTTAAAACCTTAGCTACTTTACCAAAAGGTCAATCATGGCCTGATGGATTATATGTTGCAAACGATGGTTATGTTTATGGAACAGTAGACCAATTAAACAGAACTGCAGCATTAAATAAAGGTGAAGATATTAGTACTGGCCCTTATTTAGTGATAAGAACACCTCTTTTAAAATAGTAGTAGTTTTAAAAAAAGCTCTTATAAATAAGGAGCTTTTTTTTAATTACTTAATCAATCAACATAAAAGAGGATATGCGCAAAAAGAAAATAACAATAGGAGTAACAAACCTCTCGTTCCACCGTATAGCAGCGTCACTGGTTACTAATGTTTTGATAGATATGGGGTTTGAAGTAGATAGAATCTACGAACACCACGAAAAGAATTTTCAAAATCTAAAGGAATGTAAAATAGATATGTTAACTTCAGCTTGGTTACCATCAAGTCATGGTGGGTACAGAGCCGAAGTACAAAAAACAGTACCTCTAACAGATTTGGGGTTACATTATGAACCTTATGCCTTGTGGGGTGTACCAGATTATGTACCCGCAGATGCTATTTCTGAAGTGTCAGATTTATTAAAACCAAAAGTTTTAGAGAAGATGACAAAACGCATTCAAGGGATAAATGCAGGAGCAGGTATTAGCAGGTTTTCTGCAAAAATGATTGACGACTATCAACTTGGAGCAGCAGGTTATTCATTCCATACAGGAACAGAAGAAGATTGTTTTGGCACTTTTGAAAAAGCAGTAGCCAATAAAGAATGGTTAGTAGTACCACTTTGGAAACCTCAATTTTTACATTCTAAATATACGATTAGAGAGTTAAAAGACCCTAAAGGATTGTTGGGTATTGTAGATAAAGCGGTCTTAGTAATTAGAGATGATAAAAAACCGTTATTTACTACTGAACAATTAGAGCGACTAGATAATTTGAAGTTTGGAAATGATATCATAGCAACCTTAGACTATAAAGTAAATAGAGAAGGAAAAAACATAGATGAAGTTACCAAAGCATGGTTAATTAACAATAAACTATAAGAACATGAAAATATACCGAAGAGCACAAGCAAATTGGAAAGGAACAGGAATGGAAGGACAGGGTTCCTTAACCACACAAAGTAAAATATTAGATGAAACACAATATTCGTTTAAAACTAGATTTGAAGAAGGAAAAGGTACAAACCCAGAAGAATTAATTGCAGCAGCGCACGCAGGCTGTTATACCATGCAATTAAGTTTTTTACTTACTGAAGCAGGTTACAATCCTACAAATTTAGATACCAAAGCGAAGTTACTTTTGGAAGACGGCACTATTTCTAAAATAGAATTGAGTTTAGAAGCTGAAATACCTGAAATTTCAAACGAAGAGTTTCAAAATATAGCTAAAAAAGCAAAAGAGATATGCCCAGTATCCAAATTATTGAATGCCGAAATAATATTAGAATCTACTTTAAAATAAAAACAAAATACTATGAAAGCCATCGGATTTAAAGAATCACTACCTATAACAGAAGCAAATAGTTTTATTGAATTTGAAACTGAAAAACCAACACCTACTGGGTATGATATTTTAGTAAAAGTTCAAGCAAACTCAGTGAATCCAGTAGATTTTAAAGTACGTCAAAATGCTGCCAAAGGTAAGGTATTAGACACTCCGAAAGTTATTGGTTGGGATGCAGTAGGTGTTGTAGAAGCTTTAGGTGATACAACGTCAAAATTTAAAGTAGGCGACGAAGTGTTTTATGCAGGTGATATTACTAGAAGTGGTAGCAACTCGGAATACCAGTTGGTAGATGAACGCATTGTAGGTTTTAAACCTAAAAATTTAACTATTGCTGAAGCTGCCGCAATGCCTTTAACGGGTTTAACAGCTTATGAATCTATTTTCGACCGTATAAAAGTAGACCCCGTAAAAGATAAAGGCAAAACAATATTAATTCTAGCTGGTGCAGGTGGTGTAGGTTCTATAGCCACTCAATTGGCAAAAAAAGTAGTGAATTTAACTGTAATTACCACAGCTTCTAGAGAAGATTCTATAAAATGGTGTAAAAATATGGGGGCAGACTTTGTGATCAATCACCATAACGATATTGAAGAGGAACTAAAGAAAATAGGCCATCCAGAAGTCAATTATATTTTAGATTACGTAAATCTAAACGCTTATTGGGAAACCATTCAAAAAATAATAAAGCCACAAGGTCATATTGTTTCCATAACTGGAAGTAGTGAGCCTTTAAACTTATCTATTATGAAAAATAAGTGTGTTACATTTTCATGGGAATTAATGTACACCCGCTCTATGTATACTACAGATGATATTGACAGGCAGCACAATATTTTAAATCATATTTCACAGTTGTTAGACGAAGGCACTATAAAATCAACCTTAACAACTACATTAAAAGGGTTTACAGTAGAGAATTTGCAGAAAGCGCATGAATTGCAAGAATCTAGCAAATCTATAGGTAAAACTGTTATTGAGTTTTAATCCTGAAAGTTTATGGCAATTGCAATATTGAATCCAGCTGAAAATTGGGACTATTGGTCTGAAGAATTAAAAACAGAACTAAAAAATGCTACGTCAAATCACGATATTGGTGAAAAATTAGTTTTTGAAAACCATATCATGAAAGTAAAGACTATTCATATGAAAACCAATAACATACTTCCATTTCATTGCCATAATAAAAATTACTTATAGACAGCTATGAGTGCTGGTAAAGCAACATCATGTTACAATGATGGTTCTTTCTGTAAAAGAAAGTACTTACGAAATTGGAGATATAAGATATTCTGACAAACTGAGTAAAAATAAGTGGAAAGTTCTATGGATTTGTTTAGTCATTTAAATGATGGTACTCAAAATTTTTTACCGTATGAAGGCATTGTAAATTATTACGGAAATGTAATACCTTATAGCACAGCAGATATTTATTTAAATAATCTGCTTGAAAGTATTGCTTGGGAAAATGACAGCTTTTACATTGCGGGAAAAAATATTACAACAAGCAGAAAAATAGCATGGTTTGGAGATGATGTATTCCAATTAACGTATTCCAATACTAATAAAACAGGACATATTTGGACAAAGGAGCTCCTAGAGCTAAAAGAATGTGTTGAAGAGACGACTAAAGAAACGTTCAACTCTTGTCTATTGAATCTCTATCATACAGGTGAAGAAAGTTTAGGATGGCATAGTGATAGTGAAAAAGGTGCTGTAGCATCGTTAAGCTTAGGAGCCACAAGAAAGTTTGTTTTCAAACATAAAAAAACAAAGGAAAAAGTAGCATTTAATTTATCAAATGTCGATTTATTGGTAATGAAAGGAGATACTCAAGAAAATTGGCTACACACAGTGCCTGCTACAAAAAAAATAAACATGCCACGTATCAATTTAACGTTTAGAACCATTAATACAAAAAACTTATGAGCGATTTAATCAACTACACACTAACAGTTTTTATGGGCTTTTTCGCCATCATGAATCCAATTGCAAACACACCTATTTTTATGGGTTTGGTAGAAGGTGAAGATAAAAAAAGTAAAAAACAAATAGCCAGAACAGCTGCTATTACCGCTTTTGTAATTGTAGTAGCTTTTACATTGTTAGGAAAATACATTTTTGAGCTTTTTGGCATTACCATTCCAGCTTTCAAAATTACAGGTGGTATTTTAATTTTTTATGTGGGTTTTGAAATGTTGATGTCCAAAAAATCAAAAATTCATAACAATGAAAGCCACGAATCTAAAAGTGGTATTGCTATTTCGCCTTTAGCAATTCCTATATTAGCTGGGCCCGGTACCATTGTTACTGCAATGAATTTTACCACCAATGCTACCTACATGCATATAGGAATTGTTGTTGTGATTTTTGGAATTATGATTACCCTTACATACATAACTTTTGCGTTAAGCGATTGGATTGTAGAGAAAGTAGGTCCTAATTTAATATCAGTAATCGGAAAATTAATGGGACTTATTTTAGCAATCATAGGTACAGGAATGATTTCTGAAGGTATAAAACTAACATTTAAAATGTAATACAAAAAATTTAAAAATGAAAGCAAACATCGGAATTAGCGAAGGTAACAGTGAAGCAGTAGCAGATGCCATGGCTAAATTATTGGCAGATGAATATGTACTATACACTAAAACTAGAAATGCACACTGGAATGTTGAGGGAGCAGATTTTTATGATAAACATAAACTTTTTGAATCGCAGTTTGAACAGTTAAATGAAATTATAGATAATGTAGCAGAACGTATCAGAGCGATAGGGCACTATGCCACCTCTAGCTTACAAAATTTCTTAAATTTAACACAGCTGTCTGAGGCTAAACTAGAAGATAACAACTCAAAAACCTTTATAAAAGACCTGTTACACGATCATGAATCAATCATCAAATATTTAAGAGAAAATATTATTCCATTTGCAGATGATTACAAAGATTTAGGAACAAGCGATTTTATTACGGGTTTGTTAGAAGACCATGAAAAAATGGCTTGGTTTTTAAGAGCACATTTAAAATAAAAAGTAAAAATGAAAAAAATTATAACATTATTTTATTTAAGTTTTATAATTATGAGTTGTAAGGCCCAAACAAAAGGAGAAGTATTTATGACCACTGACAATGCAGTTGGTAACATTACGTTTACGCCAGAAGGCGATTTAGTTTATAGTCACCATCCATTTTTTGGACCACAAAACAGGGTAATGATTTATGATAAAGCGACGAAAACGCATAAGCCTTTTCCTAACAAATCATGGAACACACCTCGAAAAACAGATGATAATTATCTAAGCAATGTATTAGGCATTAGAAATGATAAAAATGGTATTATTTGGATGTTAGATATGGCACAACGCAACAAGGTAACTCCCAAAATTGTTGGTTGGAATACCAAAACAAATATTTTAGAGCGTATTTATTATCTTCCAGAATCAACAACCCCTAAAGAATCACAACCCAATGATATGGTCGTAGATACTAAAAACGGCTATTTTATTATTGCTGACGAGGGGATAGGTAATGGTGGTGATGGAAGCAAAGCAGCTTTTATTGTTGTTAACATGAAAACTGGGAAAACGCGTCGTTTATTAGAAGGCACACGCACAACATTACCAGAAAACACTCCTACAGTTATAAACGGGAAAAATTTAGCTGTTAATGGCAAGGATTTATTGGTTGGAAACGATGGTATTACGGCGGATAAAAATTTTGAATGGATATACTATGGACCACTAAACGGCACAAAAATATATCGTATAAAAACTACCGATTTAGTAAACGAAGCTTTAACAGCAATTGAATTAGACAATAAAATTGAAACCTACTCTGAAAAACCAAATAATGGCGGAATGAGTATTGACATAGACGGAAACCTATATTTAACAGCTTTAGAAACCAATAGTGTAGCCGTAGTTTTAGCAAAAGACAGAACTATTACAACCATGATGGAGGATAAAAACTTAGTATGGCCAGATGGTGTAAGCTACAATAATATAGATGGCTATATGTATGTTTCGGCAGCACAAGTAAACAAAGGAGCGGTCTTTAACAATGGTACAGATAAATCAACCCATCCTTTTTATGTATTTAGATTTAAACCTTTGGTAAAAGGTGTTTCGTTTAGATGATACTTATGTAAAATAGAATCTCGATGTTAAAGTCGGTCTCATAAAATTTTGACCAAGACAATAAGATCAATGAGCGTCAATATTTTAGGGGATTAGCTTCTTAAGCGTTATAATTATACAAAGGATTTCAAAGCAATTTTAACTAGTATACTATTACCCAAAATATAACGAACGAGCTGACGACATAGACCCAAAGGCACTATATAGAACAGAAAAAGTTCTATCCTCCGTTTTAGACATAGATATATGTTTGTACCATAATATTCTACGTTATGTAATTTTGTTTTGATAAAAGCTTGTCTAAAGATATTTTTTCTTCTCTAAATTTTCTTTGGCAACAATAATGGAATACGTTTTGCTCGAAGCGATGATAGGAGTGAGGTGGCAATGTGTATGGAATAGATTATATTTGATGATTATCACACTTTATCTTTAATTTTTTAAGAAGTTTTCATACTAATATTTTCAATATCTTGTGGGAGTATTAGAAAAAAGTTAAAAGAATGACTACATGAAATTTTAGTTGTTTTTTAGTTTAAAGATTTATTAAAAAACTTATACTGCTATAATCATAAGTATTATGAAATTTGAAGTCTTAAAAAAAAGAAAATTCTGGTTGCGGTTTATTGCTTGTGTAATACTTTTGCCATTATTCTTACTGGGGGTTACGGTATTATATATCAATATAAAACAAAATAGTATTATTAAAGATCAAATAGCTGAACTTAATAAAAAACACAAAGGTTTTATTGATATAGGAGAGACTCATTTATCACTCTTTAGTAATTTTCCTAATATTTCTTTTAAAGTAGACGATCTAAAAATAAATGAAACTAAAGAAGATAATTCACCAGTTATTCTAGACGTTAAAGATATCTACGTAGGATTTAATTTGTGGGATATTTTAGACGGAAATTATACCCTCAAATCATTAATTGTAGAAGACGGTTTTTTTGATATTGTAATACATAAAGATAAAAGTCTAAATCTTTTAAACGCATTAAAATCCTTTGATGAAACAGAAAATGATGAGCCAATAGATTTTAAGCTTCAAAAAATTAAATTACACAACTTAGATATCCACAAAAAAGATGAAGGTCAAAATACAGACTTAGAAACATTTATTTATGAGGCTGATGGTGGTTTCAATATGGATAATGAAGTTATTTCAGGACATATTGATACTACCTTTGAAATGAATTTAATAAACAATGGTGATACTACGTACATAAAACACAAACACTTTGATCTTCACACAGATCTTAGTCTTAATAAAGATACTGGATTGCTTACCATTGAACCTTCTGGGGTTACTATGGAACATGGTGATTTTGAGTTAGAAGGAAAAATAGACACAAAAAAAGATGTCGCCCTTGATCTTAAAATAAGAGGTACAAAGCCAAATTTTGATATGCTTATAGCCTTTGCTCCAGAAGATCTTATACCTGTTTTAGAACGTTATAAAAATGCAGGAAAAATCTATTTTAACGCACTAGTTAAAGGACCTACATTGAATCAACAAGTACCTTTTTTTGATGTAAATTTCGGTGTAAGTGAAGCTTTTTTAGAAAATACCAATAAAGGTAAACGAGTGAATAACATTGGTTTTAAAGGGCATTTTACGAATGGTAATGAACGAAATTCTCGTACAACAACATTCTCGCTAGAAGATATGACAGCCAAACTAGAAAAAGGAAAAATTTCAGCAAATGTCGTGATCAATAATTTTGAAGAACCAGAAATAGATATGCGATTAAATGCTGACTTCAATCTTGAATTTATAACTGATTTTTTAAACTTAAATGAAGTAGATATTACCTCAGGAAATGTTTCATTAAAAATGAATTTCCATGATATTATAGATATTGATAACCCAGAACAAGCACTTAGCAAATTAAATCAGGCTTATTTTGCAGAGTTAAAAGTTGATAGCCTAAGTTTATCTTCAAAAGATCTTCCTGCACCATTAAAAAAACTAAATGCACATGTAGTAATGAATGGGAAAAAAGCAACAATTAATCAATTTGATATGCTTTTAGGTGAATCTGATATTTCAATAACTGGATTTTTATCTGATCTACCAGCTATTGTACATCACACTGATACACCAGTCACTACGCATTTAGATATTCAATCGAAGCAATTAGATATTGCTGAACTCACGAAATTTTCTGCTACGGATAGTATACCTACAGGTATAGATGAGCAAATTAAAGATTTAACTGCTGGATTTTCATTTAAATCCTCAGCCAAGGCTTTTACTGAAAGGAAATATTTACCTGAAGGAGAATTTTTTGTAGACAGTCTTAACGCGAAACTAAAGCACTATCCACATAAATTACACGATTTTCATGTAGATGTATTAATCGATGATGAAGATCTTAAAATCAAAGATTTTACAGGTTTTATTGATGATTCCGATTTTCATTTTAACGGACTAGCACATAATTATGGCTTTTGGATGCAAAAAGAATTGAATGGTGATGTAGATTTAGATATTACTTTGACCTCTGATTTATTGCGTTTAGAAGATATTTTCTCTTATCAAGGTGAAAATTATGTTCCTGAAGAATATAGGCACGAAGAGTTTGAAAAACTGGCATTACATGTGAATTCTAGTATGCATTATAAGGCATCTAAATTACATTCTATAGATTTAGAATTGGACAAGCTGAATACCAAAATGCATATACATCCATTACGATTTGAACACTTTACAGGTGATTTTCATTATGAAGATGACCACCTTGTAGTGAAAGATTTTATAGGTAAAATAGGGAGAACTTCTTTTAATATAGGCTTAAACTATTATTTAGGAGATAATCAAGCGATTAAAAAAAGAGACAATAATCTTAGCTTTAGAGCAAATTATATTGATTATGACCAACTATTTCCTCCTGATGAAAAATCAGAGAAAGCGACAATAACCGTAAAATCAAAAACTGCAGATGTTGCAGCACATGCAGATGCTTTTAATTTGTACGAGCTACCATTTACTGATATGAAATTTGATATAGATTTAGATCATTTTATATACCAACGAATTGATTTACAAGACATAAAAGCAAATTTACGTACCACCCAGAATCATTACATATATGTAGACACATTACACATGAATGCGGCTGGAGGTAATTTTAATATGTCTGGTTACTTTAACGGTAGTAATCCGAAGAAGATTTATATGAAACCTAATATAAAAACCACTAAGATTGATCTTGATAAGTTTTTATTTAAGTTTGAAAATTTTGGGCAGGATCATTTAGTTTCAGATAATTTAAAAGGACACGTTTCTTCCACGATAACTGGAAAAATTAGAATCTATCCTGATTTAGTACCAGATTTAGATCAATCTGAAGTTCACATGGATGTAAAAGTTTTTAATGGAAAATTACAGAATTATGAACCTATGAAAATGTTATCTAGTTATATGGGGGATAAAAATCTTAAAAATATCAAATTTGATACCATTCAAAATCATATAGATATAATTAACGGACGTATAACTATCCCTAATATGACGATCGAATCAACATTAGGACATATGGAATTATCTGGAACACAAGATTTAAATAATAATATTGAATATTACATTAGAATTCCCTGGAAAACCGTTAGGAAAGCTGTTTGGTATAAATTATTTAAGAACAAAAAAAATAGTGGAACTAAAGAAGAAGAGGATGAAATTATAGAAGTTGATCCTAATAAGAAAGTAAAATACTTAAATTTAAAATTACATGGAACTGTTGACGATTTTAAAGTTTCCATGAAGAAGGCAAAAAAGAAGAAAGACAAGTAAGTTTAATTCGAAATTCATCAGCGCTAAAAACAATATTAAAGAAACGAGCTAATCGCGTATTAAAAAAAAATATTGAGGGATTGCACAGAATATTAAATTCTCACAAATACCAAAAATGAATGTTTAATGACCCAAGTAATACAGTTTATATAGAAACGAGAATATTCTGGGATATTTAACATAAAATAGAATTATAGCTTACAAAACCAAATGTTTATAGTAAAACGTGAATATGATATATTTGTACTATAATGTTCTGCGTTATGTAACTTGAGCTTTGGTTAAAAGCGAAAGTTGTTACTACAGTTTCTTTAAAAAATTTATTCTAAAATGTTTCTTCTGCAATGTTAATGGAACACTCTTTTTACGAAACGACGATAGGAGAGAAGTGGAATGTGTGTGGAATGGCTTATATGCAAATGCAGTTTATTGTTTAAAATATTTTGCGTCTTTTTTAATTCTTTACGTCTATAAATAAATCAAAGATTTATTTTTGTTATTATGAATATGGAAATTACACAGGTATGGAACGATATGAACGACCGTTTAACTAATTTTGTTAACGGAAAAGTAAAGGACCCTGAACTTACAAAAGATATTGTTCAAGATGTATTTTTAAAAGCCTTCACAAAATTTGATACCGTAAAGAATAAAGATAAATTGGTGTCTTGGATTTATCAAATTACAAGAAATGAAATTGTTTCTCATTTTAGGAAGTTAAACTTCAATACCTCTTCAGATAATATAGAAAAGCAAGATGATGTAGATGAATCATTAACTTCAGAGCTAACGCATTGTATTAGTCCATTTATAAACTCACTTCCAGAAAAATATAAACAAGCTATTATTTTAGCAGATATTGAAAATGTCCCACAGAAAGAAATTGCTGAACGATTAAACATTTCATATTCAGGAGCTAAATCTAGAGTGCAAAGAGGTAGAGAATTGTTAAAATCTTCATATGATCAATGCTGCGAAATATCTACAGATGTCTATGGAGATGTTATAGAATATAAATCTAAAAACTGTAATCAATCTTGTGACTAATTAATTTTTTGCGTCTTTTTTTTCATGTGACGTCTATAGAGTGAAAATTGAATAATAACACTTTAAATAGATACATTATGTCACAAGAAATTAAAGAACACGTAAAAGAAGCTTATACAAGAGTTGCTCATTCTGGAGCAGGTTGTGGATGCGGTCCAACATCATGTGGTTCACCTGCACAAGACTGGACATTAAGCGAAAGTTACTCTCAAGTAGATGGTTATGAGGCTGATGCAGATTATGCATTAGGTTGTGGAATTCCAACAGAACACGCAAACATAAAAGAAGGAGATACAGTATTAGATTTAGGTTCTGGTGCAGGAAACGATGTTTTCGTTGCAAGACGTATAGTTGGAGAATCTGGTCATGTTATTGGTGTAGATATGACAGAAGCTATGATTGAAAAAGCTAATGAAAATAAACAAAAACTAGGTTATGAAAATGTAGATTTTGTTTTAGGTGAAATTGAATCACTTCCCTTAAAAGAAAACTCTATTGATGTTTCAGTAAGCAATTGTGTATTGAACTTGGTGCCAGACAAAAAGAAAGCTTACGAAGAAGTATATCGTGTACTAAAGCCAGGTGGTCATTTTAGTATGTCAGATATTGTATTGAGAGGTAATTTACCTAAAGGTATTATGGAAGCCGCTGAAATGTATGCAGGTTGTATTTCTGGAGCATTACAACAAGAAGATTATATACAAGCAATAAAGGATGCAGGTTTTAAAAACATCACCATTACAAAAGAACGTATTGTAGAAATGCCAGATGATGTATTAATCAATTATGTATGCTGTCCAGAAGAATTAGAAAAGTTTAAGGCAAGTGATAATGCTGTAGTTAGCCTTGGTGTTTATGCCGAAAAATAGTTTTTTGACAGATTGATTAATAGATATTTAGCCTTGTGTTTATTTACAAGGCTATTTTTTTTGCGTCTTTTTTTTAAAATAGCGTCTATAAATAAAAATCATACAAAACATAATATAAGTCATGAACAATTTAAAGAAGCACATAACATTAATTCTAATATTGTCTATTACAATAAGTTTAAATAGCCAGAATTCTATTTTTTCTTCAATACATGAAATAGAACCAATTCAAAACCATTATAAGGATTTAAAAGAATTAAGTTCAGAAAAACGTACAGCGTTTTCGTCAATGGATGATATTGTATATCCTACAGATAATTATCTAGATTTTATATTGGTTTATGCTTCTAATGAGCCTTACTATTTAGCCTCTAGTCAAGTAGGTTTTATAACTAATTCTGTTAGCTTTCCTGCAAATAGTTCAGAACAAACCAGAGCAGAACTCGATTTTTTATTAGACCTTCAGAAAAAAAGAACAGAAAAACAAATAGAACGTGTCATGCAGTTGGCTAGAATAGGGTATTGGCCACATAAAAATTACACGACTACAGATGACAGATATGAGAGCAATGAAAAGGATTTATTTTTTATGGCGAGAGAAGTTTCTGGCGAAAAATATAATGCAAAAGATTATCCCAAAACAGCAAAATTATTAAAAGGAGTAATGCACGATACGCGTTTAATAGAGTTCGCGGTAAAATTTAATTTATTGCGTGCAAGACCTTATCATTTAGATACAAAAATAAAGCCTTTACAAGAAATACCAACACCTTCTTTTGCTAGTGGACATACACTTTGGGCATATATTCAAGCTTATACATTGAGTGAATTAGTGCCTAAAAAAAGGAAAGAATATATAGATTTAGCCTATGAGATAGGATTATCTAGAGAAATCATGGGAGTTCATTTTCCAAGTGATGAAGAAGTGGCAAGACAAATAAGCCATAAGATGTTGCAATTAATATGGCATACTGAAAAATTTCAAAACGATTTTGAAGCCGCTAAAAAAGAATGGAACTAATGAAAGAATCAATTAAGGATATAACAATGAGTAAATTTGATATAACACATGCAGTAGAACACAACTTTGCAAAAAGTAATCCCAATTATTTAAAAGGCATGTTTGGTGCAACAGACCTAATGCCTTTATGGATTGCAGATATGGATTTTGAAATAGCAGAACCTATTCAAGACGCTTTGCAAAAACTGGTCACAAGAAATATCTATGCCTATGAGTTTAATACTGGAGATGTTTTTAAAGCCATTTCTGATTGGAATTTAAAGCGTCATCAATTAAAATTAAATCCTAAATCCTTTGTACAAGTTTCTGGAGTACTTACAGGAATTGGTGTTTTAATGAGGGAATTAACAGAAAAAGGAGATGGTATATTAGTGCAAACACCTGTTTATCATCAGTTTTTTAAGGTTATTGAATCTGCCGGAAGAAAAGTAATCCATAATAAATTGAAAGTTGTTGATGGTCAGTATCAAATGGATTTTGAAGACATAGAGCGTAAACTCAAAACATTAAATATTAAAGCAATCTTACTTTGTAATCCTCACAATCCTATTGGCAGAGTATGGACAAAAGAAGAGTTACAAAAGCTAGTAGATTTAGCAAATGAATATAATGTTACTATTATTAGTGATGAAATTCATTCAGATATAGTGTATTCTAAATCACAATTTAATAGTATTGCTTCATTAGAAAATAATAAAAATCATATTGCGGTTTTAGGTTCGCCTGCTAAAACATTTGGGATGCAAAGTATCTCAAATGGCTATTTATATATTCCAAATGTGATGACACATACGCAAGTTAAAAACACTATCGGCTCTTTATATTTAGACCATGGAAGCATACATTCTGCTAACGCTACAATAGCTGCATATACAAAAGGCGAGGAGTGGTTGAATGAATTGCTCGTGTATCTTGAAAAAACAATGAATTGGATTGAAGATTTTGTTAAAAGTGAATTACCTGAAGTAATATTATATAAACCAGAAGGAACTTATCAAATTTGGTTAGATTTTAGTAAACTTAATCTATCTGATGCTGCTTTAAAACATTTGGTTGTTAAGCAAGCCAAGTTAGCTTTAACACCAGGAGATTGGTTTGAAAGCTCTCATACACAATTTATGCGAATGAATGTAGCGTCACCATTATCCAAAATTCAACAAGCTTTTCATCAATTTAAAAAAGCGGTTGATGATGGCGTAGATGGTTCATTTAACGAAAATGCAAAAGCAGATGACTGTTGTTCATGTTAAATCTTATCTTTTTAGAGGCCTCATAAAATTTTGGTAAAACAATAAGGTGAAGTGAGCGTGCATATTTTAGGGGTTTAGTAATTCAGTTTCTTAAAAGTTTGAATTATACAAGGGATTTCAAAGCAATGTTAGCTAGTTCCAGAGTTTCCTAAAATATAGCGAATGAGCCGTTAATTGTTTCCAAAATTATATGCAGCCTTGAATTTTTGTTTCTTTTGTTTTAAGACAAAAGATAATGAAAGATGAAAAAAATATTAATTGAAGTTCTAGATATAACAAGTGTATAGAAATTTTAAGCAAGGATTTGAGCTAGGGAAAATTTTATACTCTTGTGGCAAGCTTACGAGAATCGTCTGAAATTTTTTATTACGTACATTTTATCGAATACGCGATTTTTAATAAGAGCAAAAAGGTTAGCTTTTATTTTGGCGTTGGCAAGCGTTGGATAATTGTGTGTAAAATAAATTGCCAGAGCAATTTGATTTTATAAAACAATCGAGCGCTTGGTAGCGGCTATTTTACATAACGGCTAATTATAGATACAAATGTTTTATAAACGCTGCGAAGCAAACCGCTTATTAGTTTAATGACCCAAGTTCCAATTATTCTTATGAAAACGAATACTTCTGGGATATTTTACATAATACTACATTATAGCTATCAAATGGATAAACCACTCTTATTAACTAAACAACACATTTGTACTATAATTTATATTATGTTAAATAGAATATTTAGAAAACTACTCCAATAATGAATTAACCAAATAAATCGCCATTATTGAACACTGTTGAACTTTCTTGAACAGATGGCTCTAAATGGATTATAGCGTCCGGGTTTTTACGAATATAACTTTGTAAAATTCGCTGTATATCTCTATTGTCTTTTTTCAAATTGACCTTCTGTAAATAATCATCAATAGATAAAGAATCAGAATGTTTATTAATATATCCAAAACCTTTGTAGATACTATTCTGAACTAAAACAAAGGCATTTTCATCATCTTTTCTGCCTTGTTCTTTTATAACAAAATTCTCAGCATCGTATTGTAGCGAATTTATGGCCAATTCGACACGTTCATTATACGAATCAATAGTCTCTAAATCTCTGCAAATACCTTTACATTGTTTTAATTGATAATGAAAACAACCACTTACATTAGTTTGCAAATGACAGTATTTAGGACATAATTCATACCGTTCGCATAATTTTTCTGTGAAATTTCTAGCCTCTGAGTTTGAGTAAAACTTTATAATCGGTTGCTTAATGAGCTTTAAACTATTCCAAGCCAAATGAATAATCCCTTTTCTATCCTTATAACTAAACAATCCGAAACTTTCACTGGAACGTCTTTGAGCTCTATTAAATTTAGGATAAATCTTTTTTATCTCAGAAGATTCGAACAATAAAGCAACAAGTTCATTGCCTGTTTCTGTGTATGTTATATTTGCAGTAGCCATACACATGGTAATCTCTTTTTTCTTTTTATCGTAAAAATGACTTAAAACACGCTGTTTAATATTATTGGCTTTACCTACGTATATAACTTCATTTTCTTTGTTCCAGAAATAATAAACACCATGCTTTTCTGACAAACTATCAAAAATATGTTTTGGTAATAAAGGCGGTAATGTAGCTGCACGAGATCTATTGTGTAAAAAAGCTTCAATAACATCTTTATCTTGTTCAATATTAAGCGCTAATAGTTTTTTAAATAAGATAACCGTTGCTTCTGCATCTCCCCTAGCCCTATGTCTATCTGTAATGCGGATTCCTTCCGATAAACATAACTTTCCTAAACTGTAAGACCTTTTATTGGGCATTAATTTTCTAGAGAGTCTAACAGTACATAGTTTTTTCCGTTTATAATCTAATCCAAGTGATTTGAACTCTTTTCCGATAATTCCATAATCAAAATTTACATTATGAGCCACAAATATGCAGTCTTGAGTAATTTGATATATTTTCTTAGCGACTTCATAAAACTTTGGAGCGTCTTTAACCATAAAGTTATCGATGCCTGTTAAACTTGTAATTCGCGGTGGTATATTACGTTCAGGATTAATTAAGGTTGTGAATTCATCTATTACAGATGCTCCATCGAATATGAATATACTTATTTCGGTTATTTTTACACCTCCATTAGTTTCTATATCTACAATTGCATACTTCTTCATTGCCTATTCTAACATTATTGTGATAAATGATTATTATTTTTTTGTTTAATTAATTCACAATATAGTTAAACATTTTGTATTTTTACATTAATTTTAAAACTATATACTCTTGTTTAAATTATTTAAATCAAAAAAAGAAAAGTTACAGGCAAAGTATGAAAAACTTCTTAAAGAAGCACACTCATTATCTACTGTAAATAGAAAATTAAGCGATCAGAAGATTTTTGAGGCTGAAGAAGTAATGAAAGAAATTGAACGCTTAGATTAATACAATTTTACGCAAAATGACCGAAAAGAAGAAACCTGATAATGTTGTTTTTAACACGGATAAAAATCAGTATGATGCACATTTAAAACCTTATGCGACCTCTGTTGGTGCGCCTGTTATAACTACAGAAGACACTGTTACTTGGAAAAATAGAAGTATTAGCAAAGTAAATCATAAGATAAAAAGTAAATATTTAGAATTGAAGGCTGAATATGAAAAAATGATGGAAGAGTTTGAATACAATAAGCTTATTCTCTCTTCAAAGTTCTCTTTTGAACCTATTGTTGGAGAGGTGTATCATTTATATAAAAACCATAATGAGGAAAATTTCCTATCAATTATAAGTCCACAAGAATGTAATTTCGATTATTTAGGAAGTTTTTACCTAAACAGTGATCAAACTTGGAACAAGGATAAATAAAGAGTTTAAAACCATCTTTTTTTTCTAAAAAAAAGAATCATTAATAAAACAACTAAAACTATTATTCCCCACATGAGCTGATATCCGTATTGATATTTTAGTTCGGGAATATGTTCAAAGTTAGTTCCATAAACCCCTACAATAAAAGTAATTGGGGTAAAAATCACTGAGAAGATAGTGAGTATTTTAATGATATCATTCAGTCTGTTATTTACATTGGTTGAGTATATAATTAATTGCTCACTCAACATATTTTTATAACTATCTATAGTATCAAAACTACGCTGAGTTAGATCGACTAAATCGTTAAAGAAAGGTTGCTCTTTTCTAGTTATCAAAGCACTTTTAGTTGTTTTAAAATTCACAATTGCTTCCTTTGTAGGCCTAACTATTCTTCTAAAGTAATTTAATTCTATTTTATTAGTATTGATTTCAGATAATGTACTTTTATTGGGCTGAAGCAGAATTTTATCTTCTAATTCTTCAACATTATCAGCAAAAATCTCCATCAAAAAGATATAATTATCCACAATTGTATCTAATAACGAGTATTTTAAGTACGTTAATCCATTCGATCTAATCCTACCTTTTTCGTGTCTAATTCGCTCTCTTATGGGTTCAAAAACATCACCTTCTTTCTCTTGAAAAGTAATTAAAACATCTTTTGTTAAATACATAGAAACTTGTTCTGCAGAAAGCTTATAGTCGCTATGATCAAATCCCATCATTTTTACAATAGAAAAAATATAGCCATCGTTAATTTCTACTTTCGAATGTTGTCCTGTGTGTGCAATATCTTCAAGTATTAATGTATGTATGTTAAATAATGAGCCTACATCTTTTATGGTTTGAATATCATGCAACCCATCTATGTTGATCCATAAATTCTTAAATTTAGATGCATAAGCACTAATTTCATAAACACTTTCTAAAGTAACTTCTTCATAGCTAGATTCATTATAGGCAATTAAACGGATTTTAATATTTTTTTGCTTTTTCTCACCAATAAAAACAGGATTCCCAGGAACTACTCCCTTGCTTTTGTATTGATTGATATTAAATCTTGACATCTCTAGGCGTAAATAATTTATGAATTTTAGCAAGAATTATTAATTCTGACTTATTTTTTCCTGCACTTACATTGCAAATGCTATGACAGGCTTTCAGTAGTTTATTTTTTAGATCTTTAGAAAATAATGATCGATTAACTGTATAATAATCTTCAAATTTATTTAAAGCTACTTTAGATGTCACAGTCTCTCTTATTAAAGTACGCATAGTTTCATAGATAAGTTCTTCACTATCGAAACGTGTATTTGATACTGCCCAATCTTTACGTATGTATTTAACTATTTCTCTTTTCTCTTCCGTAACCATAGCTTTATCAGCATATGAAACTGCATAAAACAAGTAAGAAATACTGTAAAAAAAATCTTTACTTAATAACTGGTTATCCATTGTTTTCTGGTAAAATTAGTAATGGAATTTTACTGTGTAATGTTGATTTTTTCACTACATTTTCTTCTAAAAAGCTATTTAAAAAACTGTACTTATGGTTTATCAATACTAACAAAGTACTTGTTGTTTCTTCAATATAATGTTCTAATGTAGTAGTTTCAGATTCGTCCCAAAATATTTTTTTGTAAGAAACAGCGTTCCCACTAACTTCTAGTATGTTCTCTAACTGTTTTTTGTGCTCTTTCTGAGTGTTTGTTAAGTTTTCTTCGTCGGTAAGGTTAACGACTTCTAAATTGTAATTTAGATTAACACACATATCCAAAAGTAGCGTTAATTCTTTAGTATAAAAAGGCCTTTTGTAGCTAGTAGAAAATACTACTTTTTGCATCTTTTTATAAGTAAAGTTTACGGGTACTACCAATACAGGAATAGTATCGATATTATTAATCACCTTAAAAGTATTGGTTCCAGTAATATTTTGAGCAACACTCTTTAGGCCTTTTGTACCAGAAACAATAAGATCTATATGATGTTTTTCAATGACATTTTTAATCGCTTTAACAAAAGAATCAGATTCTACAATCCCATGGTAAGTAAACCCCTTATTTTCTCCATGTAACACTTCTAAAAGATAATTCATTTCATCTTCTATTTCGTTATCCATCTCATTAAACCAGCTTTCATTCATTTCTTTACTAACCAAACTAGCTTTATTTGCGGTATATACATCTAATAAATAAATTTCTAGATCAAAACCTTGAAATATATTCTTAGTATAATTTAAAGCATTTATAGCAGCTTCAGAAAAGTCGTAAGGCAATAAAATTTTTTTCATAAATTATCTATGTATACTCAAATATAGTTTTTTTTAAAATATGATTATTTTTTTACCTACTAAAAAAACTATTTTTGCATTAAAATATTAGTAATGGAAAAAGCATTTTTTCACAAACTTATTCTTGTATCGATTTTAGTAGTTGCTCTTGGTGTAACTATTTATATTACCAAGAAAATAATTCGTTTGTATATCATCAAAAATTCAATAGAGCCACACAGAAGAAAGCTTATTTTAAATCTAAGTTACTTAGCATATTATTTACTTGCCCTATTTTTTTTATTACTGATTTTTGATTTTAAAGTAAAAGAAATAGGTGTATTTGCGTCATCAATCCTGGCTGTACTTGGAGTTGGTTTTTTCGCACAATGGTCTATTTTGTCAAATTTAACGGCTAGTGTTATTTTATTTTTCTACCATCCTATGCGAATAGGTGACACTATACGAATTATTGATAAAGAATACGATTTTGTTGGAGAAGTGAAAAATATAACAGGTTTATTTGTATTACTTCACATAGCAGAAGGAAACAGAGAGATAACAATACCAAATACAACAATTTTATATAAAGGGATTGAGTTAATTAATCAAAACAAAAAGAGATAATATTTTAATACATATTTACAATTTCGCTGTGATTAAAATAGTAACTTTAATTAAAATTTAAATTAGTAACATTTTACAATTATGAAGGCTTCATTTCACATATCGCTTCCGACTAGGAGTATTGAAAATACTAAAGAGTTTTATACACGAGATTTAGGTTTTGAAGTTGGAAGAAGTTCTGATGGATGGTTAGATTTAAACTTGTTTGATAATCAAATTACATTTGTTTTAGTTGACGATTTTTTGTTCAAATACCCGGATTATACACTTGATAATGAAAAACTACCTTCTTTTCATTTTGGTGTTGTGCTAGATAACGATACGTGGGATAAAATGTATGATACTATAAACAAGTGGTCTTTAGATACTATTATAAAGAAAACGTTTTTTGAAGATAAAAACGGAGAGCAGAACTCTTTTTTTGTTAAAGATCCGAATGGGTATTACATTGAATTTAAAACGTTTAAAGTACACGACGAGATTTTTATGTAACCTACTTTTTAGAATCAATACTACCTTTATACTGAATTGATGTACGGTGTGAACTATTGATATTCATTGTAGTTGATAAACTAGGAAACACTGTAATGGCTACATCATAGCTTTCAGTGGATGCATTTGCATCGCGGATGGAAAACTCTATTTGATATCCATTTTTAGTTTTATTAACCGTATAATCTTTAGGCTTTCCTTTAAACTCAATACCTATGGCATTATTATTATACAGGCCTCCGCTTATTTGTCGCTCACCAAAATAAGGTAAATAAGCACTTACCGAATCATTGCTTATGGTAACGTAGTTAGGATTATCAGCAAGATCTAACATATTAACTGTACTTCCAAAAGGTAGTAAGTTCAAATTTTGCATATTTGCCAATGCATTATTAACTCTTGGATATGCCCAGTTAGAAGTTATCTTAAAAGAATTGTCAATAATTACACTTTCAATTTTATTGTATTGCTCCGCTCCTATCTTTATTTTTTTAGAAGCACAGCTTGAAATTATAATTAAAATCACTATGACTAAAAATTTCTTCATTTTATAAACATTATAACATCCATAAGTTACGAAAAAATCAGATTCCAGTCAATTAATTTAACTAATCTACCGTTTGGTAATAAAAAAGGAAGGAACGTGTTGTTGTTTCACGCCCCTTCCTATATTATGTTGTTTATGAATTATCTAACTCTATTGAGTATTAGGTATTCATAAGGTTTTAAACGCATTTTTGTCGCAGGATTAATCGCTATAGTTTCAGTATTCATATAGTTTTTGTATGTGCCTTCAATGGCCCATTCAATATTTTGTTCCTCTTTAGAAAAATTACCTACAAACAATAAATTACTATCATTTTTATTACGTTGAAAAGAAAGTATGTTTGGATTTCCTGTCATAATTCTAGTATAATTAGCAGGCTTTTTACCTCCATGTAGTGCGTCGTCTTCTTGTTTTAATTGACCTAATTTTTGTAATAATGACCATTCTTTACCTTTAGTTTTAGGAATTGAATCTTTTTCGAAAAACTTCAATCTATGCGACAAGCCATATTCTTGTCCGGAATAAATTAAGGGCATTCCTGGTACTAAAAAGCTTAAAGCTGTACATAATTGTGAAGCATCTCCCATTCTCTCTTCAATGGTACCGTTCCATGAGTTCTCGTCGTGATTCGTAACAAAAGTCATTAGAATATCATCAGCTTCGTATCTAGCTGTATCTTTTGAAAATGTTTCATCCCATTCCATTACGTCTTTCTCACCTTTAGCCATATGATTCATTGTATGATGTCTGTCCCAACCATAACCCATATCAAATAAACCTTCCTTCAAAAGTTCAGGTTCCCAAGCTTCTGCAAGCATAAATATTTTTTTCAATTTTCTCAATTCAGGCACCGCTTGCTGCCAAAAAGCAGTAGGAACAGAACCTGCAACATCACATCTAAATCCATCAATATTTTCTTCAGTGATCCAATAACTCATGTCCGAAATCATTTGTTTACGTAACGCAGGATTGTCATAATTTAAGTCAGCAACATCAGCCCAACCAACAGGAGTTCCATCTTCATTTAAAGGATCTGTAATTTCACCTTTATCATTTTTTGTATAGAAATCTGGATTTGTGGTTATCCATGTATGATCCCAACCTGTATGATTTGGAACCCAATCTAAAATAACATACATATCGTTTTCATGAGCAGTTGTAAGGAGTTCTCTGAAATCTTCAATAGTTCCGAATTCAGGATTTATTTTTTTGAAATCAGATACCGCATAATAACTTCCTAAATATTTAGATTGTTCCTCTTTAGGAAAATCTGATGCAAATTTATCTCCTGTAGCTTTTCTTTTTACTTTTGAAATGGGAAATACAGGCATTAACCAAATAATATTGACTCCTAATTCTTTTAATTGCGGAATATCTTTAGTAAAAGCGTCAAAAGTTCCTGCTTTTGAGTACTGACGAATATTTGCTTCATAAATAACAGCAGTTTCTAAGACAGCATCTGTTAATGGTGCTATTGTATTAATTTTAGCTGATAGAGAAGGTTTCTCTTTTTCTTTTACTTCCTTTTTACAAGAAATAAAGAGTGAAATTGATATGATTATAATAACTATTTTCTTCATTTTACTTTAATTAATTATATACTTTATGGTCTTTAGTAGCAATAAAGTAACTTGCTTTTTCGATGAACATTATTCCTATACTTTTACTTCTTCTCGAAATAATATATTTGTTGAATTTATATTAGTTTATTTCTTCTAATAGTACGATGTCAAAAGGAGAGTTTATGATAATTTTACCTTCTGAAACCTCACCAATTGTATTAGAATACGCGTCTTTTACTTTTGCTCCATTTTTAAAAACAGAGGCAACTTCAATTTCCTTTTTACCTTTCATAACATTTAAGGCAACAACAACTTTATCAGTGTAACTATTTTTAGTGAATGTTCTCTGAAAAGTATAAGGACTATCTGATATTTTTTTATGAACCCCAGCTCCTATTGCAGCATGCTCGCTTCTGAATTTTCCTAACTTTTGAAAATGAGTTAATAGTTTTGTTTCTTTAGGATTATTTACGGTGTTCCAATTCATAAATGAACGTAAATTTGCATCTCCATGAGCTCCTTCAATTTTTAGTGTTCTAGCTATCTCATCTCCATAGTAAATTTGAGAAATTCCTGGGGTTAGCAATAATTTTGTTCCACCTTCAAAGGTTCTTTCTCTATTTAAATCAAAAGGTTGTCCGTCATCATGAGATGAAATATAGTTTAATATAGAATATCCATTCATTTCTCCTTGTAATTTATCAGAATAAAAAGAGAATAACTGTTCGTAAGTTTTCCATTCTTTAGCATTCCATTTGAAATCAAAATTGATTAAGCTATTGAACGATTTATCAAAGTAGTTTACTTTTTTATCACTAAAATTATAAGATGTACCCGTACTGATTCCGTATCCATAAACTTCTCCTATCAAATAAAAATTATCTTGGAGAGTATTGTCTGGATTTTGCTTTTTAAAGTTTTCATAAGCATTATCACAAATTACACGAAACTCTTGCCATACACTTTCTTCTACATGTTTAACAGTATCAACTCGATATCCATCAATTCCAAGTTCAGCCACATAATCAGCTAGCCATTTCATAATGTAAAAGCGTGGCGCTTTAGGATATCCTGTAGCAGAAAAAAAGGCTTCTAGCTCTTCTTTTTCTTTAATTAAACGACCTTCTTTTTTCCATTTCTCAGTTAACTGAATTGGTAATTCAACAACGTCGTCGCTTTCAGTAATTATGTCTGGTAGATTACGAACTAGTGTACATGCTACTGTTGTTTCATAATCTTTATAAACACATTGTGGTTCGGTTCTTACCCATTCTTTAGGCCAAACTGGATCCTTTTCTGTAACTGGTCCTGTGTGATTTATAACTGCATCTAATAATATTCGAATATTGTTTTGATGTGCTGTAGTTACCAATTCTTTTAGGTCCTCATAGGTTCCAAAATTAGGATCAATTTTTGTCCAATCTTTAGTCCAATATCCATGAAAGCCATAAGTAAATCCTGTGCTTTCATCAGTACCACCATGGATTTGCTCAAAAACTGGCGCTAACCAAATAACATTAATTCCTAAATTGGTAAAGTAACCGTCTTTTATTTTTTGAGTAATGCCTTTTATATCACCTCCTTCGAAACCTCTTGCAGTTCCAGTTTCATGTGTTCTATTTAAGGTAACATCATTACTTTTATCTCCATTATTAAATCTATCTGGAAGTAAAAAATACACGTTGGCAGCTTCCCAAACAAAAGGTGCTTTTTGTTGTACAGCTGTTTGTGTAGTTGTCGGTTTTGTAGTATTAACTTTATCATTTTTACAACTACAGAGACACACTATTGATACTAGTATAGTTAAGCTTAAGAGTTTTTTCATTACTATAATTTTATAGTTATTTTAGTATCTTTTTTAGTATTCCAAAGTATAGGAATACGTATTATTCTATTTTCTTTACCCCAAGTAAAACGAGTTGTTTTCTTAGAGTTAATCTTCACTTTTTTAGGAGTTTTAGTAATATTATGAATGATTAAATTCATTTCTTTTTCCTGAAAACTATAAGTATTTCCTAAAGTAGTTTTTAACTGAATTTCAACACACTTTTCACTTACTTCTGCTTCAAATTTCAGCAATTCATAATTACCTTTTTCATAAGCATTAGCAGTTTTACCATCGTCATTATACAGCTGTCGCTTACTTTTCTTTACAGATAAATGGTGATAATAATGTAAATCGAATTTATTCAGGTTATACATTCCAGTATGTTCTAATTTATCCTCTGTCATGGCTATAAAAGCACCTGCTCTAGTGTAAGTAGGAATGTAGTTTTCATGAACTTTAATAACTGAAGACTTTCCCCCTGTTATAATTTCATTGGTATAAAAATCAAACCAATGACTATTTTTAGGAAAATAGATCGTTTGTTTTTTTATTTCTGAATTAACAATTGGATGGATTAGAAAATCATTTCCCCATAAGTAAGTATTCGATGTTTCAAGCAGGTTGGGAGTATTATCTTCAAAAAATAGAGGACGCATTAATGGAGTTCCTTTTTGATTGTTTTCAAAAACTAAATTGTAATTATAGGGTAGCATTTTATATCGTAATTCAATAGCTTCCTTAGCTAAAGCCTTTGTTTTTGGACTTCTAAACACAGGTTCACTAGGTACTTCTTCTTGTGCATGTGGACGAAAGATAGGCTGAAAAACGCCATATTGTAACCATCTTGTATATAATTCATCATCTAAATTGGCTCCTGCGAAACCACCCAAATCAGAATGCATATACCCCAAGCCTTGCATTCCCATTTGTAAAGCTATTTCTTGTTGACTTTGTAATCCACCCCAAGTTCTATTCACATCTCCAGACCATGGAATTAATCCATAACGCTGTGATCCAGAATATCCGGCACGCATTAAAATAAAAGGACGTTCGTCAGCATATTCTTTTTTGTAGCCTTCAAAAATTAGTTTAGCCCAATCGTGTCCATATATATTATGTACTTCATCTGCTGTTCCTGAAGCGTGAATTAATTTAGAAGGATGAACTTCAGGTTCTCCTAGATCTCCCCAAGCTCCTGTGGCTCCTAAGCTTTTAAGCTCTTTGTAAATATTCCAAAACCATTTTTTCCCTTTAGGATTATAGATATCAATTAATCCAGTATTCCCAAAATAAAAATCAAATGTATATGGATTTCCAATTGAATCTTTAGCTAAAACATCGTTATTAACAGCTTCTTTCCAGCGTTTAGATGTTGTAAGTACAAAAGGTTCTGTAATAAGGATAGTTTTAACACCTTCTTTTTTAAAATCAGAAATCATCTGCTTCATATTAGGAAAAGAGTCCTTATTAACTTTTAAGTTCCCCATTGTACCTTTGATTGTTTTTCCAAACCAGTACAAATCTAATATTATGGCATCAACAGGTATATTGGCATCTTTAAATTTTTGAATGGTGTTACGAGCTTCTTTTTCTGAATGGTAACCAAATCTACTTGAAAAATTACCTAAACTCCAACGCGGTATCATAGGTTGCTTTCCTGTTAAATCGGTGTAATTATCTATTAAATCATACCATGTATTTCCTACAATCACTTGATACGTTTTACGACCAGAAATAGTTTCGTAAGTAAGCGTATTATCTTTTTTACTATCTAAATCTAAGTACCCAATTGGAGCATTATCAAAATGAACCATGTATTTATTTGATGAGATAACTATAGGTAATGTATAATTCATTAACTCTGAACGCGTTTCATAACCGTAATGTGCTCTGTTATATAGTTGCAAACGATTACCTCTACGGTTCATCCCTAGGGCTCTTGCTCCTCCTCCATATAACAACTCTTGGGAGGCGATATTTAATTCTATTGCCTCACTATTTTCTAAAGTATGATATCCTTTCCTTTCTGAAATTATATACTTATTGTTGTGGTAATAACTTAATTTAAAAGGTTTTTTTTGAATTTCAACCTTAATTCCTTTTGAAGAGAATTGAATACTGTTTCCGTTATCATTAAATTCTGTCTCTAATATATTTGGTTGCAGCACTACTGCATGAGATTTTATATTCTCTTTCTGATTTTTAGGAATAAAAGAAGTTTCTATGATCTCGTCATTATAAAATTGAATGTTATAATGACCGTCATTTACGTTAACTACTAATACATTATCAGCGGTCACCGATGCTTTTACAAACTTCCTATTTGCATTTTGTGCTAATATGGTTATCGAGAGAAACCATGCTATGATAAAAAAGTTTTTTTTCATTTAGTGTTTTAATAAGAACTTTAAAGGAATATGAAAACGTTTATTCCAAGAATTTTCACTGTGGTCGTCTCCTTCAAATCTTATATTCTTATAATTTTGATTAGTGTATCCTTTCTCAGAAAATATAGAATCTATGGTTTCTGCATACTTCGGGTAAAAACGATCTAAGGTTTTGGTACCGTAATCAAAATAGAACTTATGATTTTTTTTCGATGGAATTTTCGCTTTTAAATACGTTAAAATAGCTTTTGAAAAAGGATTATTTTTCATAGGAGTCGCACCTGGCCAATGTGTAGAAATACAAGCAGCACCAGAGAATATTTTAGGGTATTCGCAAATAGCATACATAGACATTAATCCTCCCATAGAAGAACCAGCTACAAAAGTGTTTTCCTGATCTTTTAAAGTGGCATATCTTTTATCAATGAATGGTTTTAATTCTTTTACTAAAAACGACAGGTATTCGTCTCCTGTAAGATTAGTATTAAAGCCTGTTGCTTTTGCTTGTTTATAAATTGAATCTCTTGTTTGTTGTGGTATGTATTCCATAGCTTTTTCAGGAAATAAATCTTGCCAACGTATACTGGAAACACTGTGAATTCCAACAACAATTACATCTTTTATTTTTTGTTGTTTGTTTAATTTAGAAACCCAATCATCTACTTTCCATTCTTGTTTGTTCCAAGTTGTGGTTGAATCAAATAAGTTTTGACCATCATGCATATATAAAACAGCATATTTCTTCGATTTGGTATAGTTTTCTGGCAACCAAATATCAACGTTCCTTGGTGTTATGTATTTTGATGGAAAACGTTCTATTCGCTTTAATGAACCCGCATACAAAACAGCTTTGTGAAGTGATTTCACTCTAATATCATTCTTTTGATAGGCAGTCTTTTTTTGTGATTCAACTTTTAAATTGCTTATGAGCACAAAAATTAGCAATGTTAGAACGTTTTTCATCATCATATTTTTAATTATACAGTTATTAGTGTATTCGGCTTAACAATGATACTTTTATTGTTTACTCGTATTTCTAATTCTTTTGTTCCTTCAAGCTCAAATTTAACATCATCCTGACATACAGAAATTTTAATGATCTGATTTCTGAAGTTTATTTTAAAAGAATATGCTTTCCATTGTTTCGGAATTTGTGGAGTAAAATGTAACATTCCATTTTTAATCCTCATTCCCCCAAATCCTTCAACAATACTCATCCAAGTACCTGCCATAGAGGTAATGTGTAATCCTTCTTCTACTTCTTTATTATAATCATCTAAATCTAAACGAGACGTTCTTAAATAAAAAGTATAAGCCTGTTCCATTCTTCCTAATTTAGCAGCTTGTATACTATGTACACAAGGAGAAAGTGAACTTTCATGAACTGTAAATGGTTCATAAAAATCGAAATGCTTTTCCAATTCTTCTAATGTAAAATCATCTTCAAAGAAGTAAAATCCTTGTAAAGTATCTGCTTGTTTAATGTATGGAGAGCGTAAAATTCTATCCCAACTCCATTTCTGGTTGATAGGACGCTGCGATACATCCAAATTATCAAGAGTAACAAGGTCTTTATCAAGAAAACCGTCTTGCTGTAAATAAACTCCGTGTTTTTCAGAATAAGGCAAATACATGTGATCTGCAACTTTTTTCCATCCTGAAAGCTCTGTATCGTACAGCTTAACTTTCTCCATAATTCGGGTAAAGTCTTCAGTATATTTTTCTTTAACTGTCTCAATGCTTTCTAAAGCATATTCGATACACCATTTAGCTATATAATTAGTATACCAGTTATTATTTACATTATTTTCATACTCGTTAGGACCTGTTACACCTAACATTACATATTTATTTAAATTAGAAGAAAAGTTAACACGTTGATGCCAAAAACGAGCAATTCCGATTAATACTTCTAACCCTTTTTCAGGAATGTAGCTGTAGTCATTAGTATACCTATAGTAATTAAAAATAGCAAAAGCTATAGCTCCATTTCTATGAATTTCTTCAAATGTAATTTCCCATTCATTATGGCATTCTTCACCATTCATGGTAACCATTGGGTATAACGCAGCTCCGTTAGAAAATCCTAATTTCTCAGCATTTTCAATAGCTTTATCTAATTGATTATATCGATATGTAAGTAAATTCTTAGCTACTTCTTGATTTTTCGTAGCCATATAAAATGGTAAACAATAGGCTTCAGTATCCCAGTACGTACTTCCTCCATACTTTTCTCCGGTAAATCCTTTAGGCCCTATGTTTAAACCTGCATCTTTACCTAAGTATGTGTGATTCAGTTGCATAATATTGAATCGAATTCCTTGCTGTGCTTTAACATCACCATCTATAGTAATGTCTGCCATTTCCCAAATTTTACCCCAAGCTTCTTTTTGTTGTGTTAACAGTACATCAAAACCTAAATCTGAAGTTAATTTTAAAACATTTTTGGCAGCAGTAATTAATTGATCTTTATCGTGATTTCTATCAACAACATAGCCTCCATATTTTTGTAAAGTAATAGTTTCATTTAACTTTACGTTTGATGTGTAAGTGTAAGCTATTTTGTGTGGTGTTATTTCTTTTTGAGGAGTAACATGAAGCTTTTCAGAATTTAAAAGCAATTCAGATTGCATGAATGTGCAAGTATGAAAATTTGTTTTCATAGTATGGGCTTCAATAAAAGCTTGCTCATTATCTGCGTGAATATTTAATGTATTCCAGAATTGATCATCCCAATTACTATCCTCATTTTGAATACCACTATCTAAAAATGGTTTAAATGTTATTGTAGCATCTGAAGATACAGGAGTAATATTATACTGTATTGCACCTACTTCATCGATATCAATACTTAAAAAGCGTAATACGAGTACTTTAATTTTAACATCATTAGGTAAAACGGCAGTAAAACTTCTTGATAACCAACCTTCTTTCATGTTCAATTCACGACGAAAATCACTAACTTTTTTACATGTGTTTAAATCAAGAACTTCTCCATTTACATGTATGTCTATTCCAATCCAATTTGGAGCATTTAATACTTTTGCAAAATACTCAGGATAACCATTTTTCCACCATCCTACTCTAGTTTTATCAGGGTAATATACACCACCTATATAACTTCCTTGAAAAGTTTGTCCGGTGTATTGTTCTTCAAAATTAGCACGCTGCCCCATAGCACCGTTACCAATACTAAATAAGCTTTCTGATGATTTTATTCTGTTATCATCAAATCCTTCTTCAATAATCGACCATTCATTGGGTATAATATAATCTTGGTTCATTTTTAGTAAGGCTTAATTTTTTATTGTTTGTTTATTAAGGTGTTTATAAAGTTTACAGAAATTTCCGTGAAGTCTTTAAAAACATAGTTTGCTTTGTTAAGTACTGAAGTATCTCCAATACCAATTGATATCATATTTGCAGCGTTTGCAGCCTCAATACCTGCTATTGAATCTTCAAATACAATACAATTATTAGGCGCTATCTTTAATTGCTTTGCAGCAATAAGAAATACCTCAGGATCTGGTTTTGCTTTGGTTACATTAGTACCATCTACAATCGTTTCAAAAACATTAAATAATGAAACTTTTTTAAGTATTGCTCTAGCATTTTTACTTGCTGATCCTAATGCTAAACCTTGTTTTTCATTTAATAAGTGTTCTATAACTTTAGGAATGTCTGGTAAAATCTCACCTTCATCCATTGTTTCGATATACGACAAATAATCATTGTTCTTGTTTGTCATGAGTTCGGTGAACTTTTCTTCTGAAACGCTCTTGTTTCCCCATTCTAATATCTTCTCAAGTGACTTTACTCTACTAACTCCTTTTAATTGTTCGTTTTGTATTTCAGTAAAATCGATACCTAATCCATTAGCTAATTTTTTCCAAGCTAAGAAGTGGTACTTGGCAGTGTCAACGATCACACCGTCAAGATCAAATATGAATCCTCTTTTATTCATTTTCTATTTCGTAAGTAATTGCTTTCTTGTTTGTTATTAAAAAATTTGATAATCCTGCGAGGATTAAACAAAATCCAGCTACAGTCATAGCGTTAATTGCGTCTTTACCAAGTAAACTAGATATAAAGTTTACACCGCCTAGTGCAGCTATTATTTGTGGAATTACGATAAACATGTTAAAAATTCCCATAATTACTCCCATCTTTTTAGGGTTTACAGAACTAGATAACATAGCATATGGCATAGATAAAATACTTCCCCATGAAAACCCTATTAGAATGAATGAAATCGTTAAATATTCGTGTGATGTAATGTATTTCATCATCAAGAAACCGATTCCACCAGCAAAGAGAGAAACCATATGAACGTATTTTCTGTTGATTCTTCTCTTTGAAGTATACGCTACCAAAAGTAAAGCGAATATCATTGAAGATAATCCGTAAACGCCCATATAAGATCCAACAAGATTAGATGCTTTTTGAAATGTTGTATTTGCAGTATTGTAAATATTAGCTTGATTTACATCTGTCATATCAAAATTAGCTTCTACAGGTGCAGGCGCATTAAAAACGTGTTCTGTTAACGCAGGGTTTGCCATACTCCACATTGTGAAAAACGCAAACCAACTAAAAAATTGAACTACACCTAACTTTTTCATGGTTAATGGCATACTTCCTATATTATTAATGATATCTGAAATAAATTGATTTTTCTTTGCCTTTTCTTTTTCAAATTCTTCCATGTTTTCAGGAGGATATTCACTCGTTGTAAAAACGGTATATAAAATGCTAATTAAGAAGACAAAAGCACCAATTGCAAAGGCAACTTTTACAGACATCGGTACAACACCTATTTCTGCTGCGTCGCTAACTCCTAGTTTAGAAATTAACCATGGTAAATTGCTCGCAACCCAAGTACCTATTCCTATAATTAGAGTTTGTACCACAAAACCATAAGATCGCTGCGAATCTGGTAATTTATCAGCAACCAAAGCTCTAAAAGGTTCCATAGATATATTAATAGAAGCGTCTAGAATCCATAAAAATCCGGCAGCAATCCAAAGTGTAGGAGAATGAGGAACAAAAAATAAAGCAAGGGAACTTAATATCGCTCCGATTAGAAAATAAGGTCTTCTTCTACCCCATCTCGGACTCCACGTTCTATCACTCATGTACCCAATTATAGGCTGTACTATAAGTCCTGTTAATGGTGCTGCTATCCAAAGTAGTGGGATATCATCCTTTGCGGCTCCTAATGTTTGAAAAATTCTTGACATGAATCCGCCTTGGAGGGCGAAACCAAATTGGATTCCTAGAAAACCGAAACTCATGTTCCAAATTTCCAAGAAACTTAATTTACGCTTAGTCATTATCGTAATTGTTAGTTTATACTACGATAAGCGTTTTAGACTTATCTTTTTTGTGCGGAAAAAGATTATTGATAAGTCTTTGTGTGGGTAAATATATATTTTTATTTCACAATAAACAAAATTATAAAATAGCTTTACTTGATTCTCTAATTTTTAGATTACTTGATATAACCTTTGTTTGTGGTGGTTTGTGCGTGTCTTTTTCCTCTATGCGTTCGATTAAAAGTTCTGCAGCTTGCTCTCCCATTGTGAATCCATGTTGTACAACTGTAGTTATTGAGGGCGATGAATATTCAGAGATTAAGCCATCTGTAAAACCAACTACAGAAAGCTCTTCAGGAATTTTTAATCCTTTTTCTTTCGCTATTTTAATAGCTATTGCTGCATAAATTTCATTCACTGCAAAAATAGCATCTGGTTTTTGATCGAATATTACTTTTATTTGATTGTAGATATCTTGTTCTTCATCTACATTAATTGTGAGACTTTTATTTTCTAGAATACGAGATTCTTTTAAGGCTTTAGCATAGCCTTGGTACCTGTCTAAGCCAACTGTTACATGTTCTGGTGTAGTAATAATACCTATCTGCTTACAACCAATGTTTACCAAATGTTTTGTTGCCTTATACCCTGCACCAATATCATCAACAATTACTTTATCACATTTAATCGTTTCATGAACTCTGTCAAACAATACTAGTGGAACCTCATTTTCTGTTAAACGATAAAAATGATTCAATGATTTATTTCGTAACGTTTCTTTAGCAATAGATACAATTAAGCCATCAACGCTACCGTTTGTTAATACATTTATAGTTTCGATCTCTTTTTCTTGTTGTTCATTAGAGAAACAAACCATGATATTATATCCTTTTTCGTTAGCCACCTTCTCTATTCCGCTAATAACTGTGGAAAAAAAGTGATGTACTATTTTTGGTAAAACAATACCTATAACTTTCGTTTTTTGATTTCTTAACTGTAGTGCTAAATTATTAGGTCTATAATTATAGTAGTCTGCATAGGCTTTGATTCTATCCTTAGTCTCTTGACTAATCTCATGACTATCTCTCAAAGCTTTTGATACTGTGGATGTTGAAACACCCAATTCCTTTGAAATTATCTTAATTGTAATTTTTGGCTTCATATTTTACAAAACTGATAAAATTTTCAGATTATATTATTAATATGTTAAGTTAAAGTTAAAAAGTTATCAACACGAAAACGTTTTCGTAGCAACCATCATTGTTTGAGCGTTGTTTTAATAGCTATCTTCACATCGCGGAACAAAATTATTGATAAACAAAATTCAAATTCAAATTTACTTATTTATTCAAGAGTTTACACATGAAAAAAACGAAACAAATACTCAGTTTATTTTTGCTTCTTTTTTCGATAGTCACCTACTCACAAAATAAAGTTACTGGAGTAGTTACTGAAAAAGCAACGGGTGATCCTTTACCTGGAGTTACAGTTATAGTGAAAGGAGAAACAAGAGGTACAGAAACTGACTTAGACGGAAAATATCAAATTAATAATATTAGGCAGACAGATATTTTAACTTTTTCTTTTATTGGTTTAAAAACTAAGGAAGTAACTGTTGGTAAAAGAACGACAATCAATATTCAGTTAGAAGAAGCTGGAGAAGTTTTAGACGAAATTGTAGTTGTTGGTTATGGTATTCAGAAAAAAAGTAGAATATTAGGAAATGCCGTAATGGTAAATTCTAATGATATTAAAGAAGTACCTGTTCCTTCGATTGATGCTGCATTACAAGGTAAAGCGTCGGGAGTACAAGTAATACAAGGTTCTGGTCTTGCTGGTTCTGCAAATGTTGTTCGAATTCGTGGTATATCTTCTATTTCAGCCGGTGGTGATCCTCTGTATGTCATTGATGGAATTCCTATCACTCAAGATTACTTTTTAGCTGGAGATTCTAACGGACAAAACAATAACCCATTAGCTGCTTTAAATCAGAACGATATTGAAAGTATTGAAATACTTAAAGATGCAGCAGCTGCTGGTATTTATGGTTCTAGAGGAGCAAACGGAGTTATACTAATTAAAACGAAAAGAGGTAAAAGTGGCCTAAAATTCTCATTTAATAGTAGTACTTCGTTTTCAAACCCAACTTTCAAACCTAATATTTTAAATAACACACAATTATTAGAAGTTTACCAAGAAGCTTGGGAAAACGACGGTAATGTTGGTTTAGCTCCATTACCAAGAAATATTTCTTGGACAGAAGCTTTAAATACAAATACGGATTGGGTAGATTTAGTTACTAAAACTGGTGTATCTACTAGAAATGCTTTTTCAATGAATTATGGTAGTAAAAAAGTAAAGATTTACACCAATATCTCATATGATAATACCGAATCTTTTATAGTTAACGATGAATATGAAAGATTAAGTGGTCGTTTCAATATTGATTACACGATAGCTGACAACCTTAAAGTTGGGTTAAATACTTCTATATCTAGAGGTAGTTACAAACAAGTGAATATAAATGATACTTGGAGAAATGCACAAAGTTTTACATTACCTTTCTACAATCCTTATCAAGCAAATGGTGATTTAGATAACACCTTTCCAAATCCTTTAGTAGAATTACAATACAGAGATCGACGAAACGAAGAAGTTAGAACGATTAATTCTGTATCACTTGACTATCAACCAATCGAAAACTTATATGTAAGAGGTACAGCCTCTTTAGATTATATGGATTTCAGACGTTTTTACTGGCAATCTAGAGAAGTTGGTAGAATTGATGGAGCTCCAGTAAATGAAAGAAACACGTTCGCATCTGCAACACCAACTTTTATAAATAATTACAATACAAACTTGACGGCTTCTTATTTATGGGAAGTTAACGATAAGCACTCTTTCAACTTTCTTTTAGGTACTGAATATCAAAGAAGTGAAAGTTTATTCTACAGATTTGTAGACCCTAGCAATAGTAATTTAGGAACAGTAGACAGTGATGTACCTTTATACAGTAGTAACGCCCCAGATTATGAGAGAGAAGCTACTGGTAAATCAGCTTTTTCTTTTGCTTCTTATTTCGGACGTATTCAGTATACTTTTGATAACGCATTAGATTTAATGGCTTTAGCAAGAGTTGACGGATCTTCTCGTTTTGGTGAAAATAATCGTTATGGTTTCTTCCCAACAGTATCAGCTGCCTATGATTTTACGAACAGTGGATTCGTTGAAAATAGTGAAATAATAAGTCGTTTAAAATTGAAAACATCATTTGGTATTACTGGAAATTCAGCTATCGGAAATGATTCTCGTTTTGGCGCTTACAGTATTCCAAATTCAAATACAGTGTATCTAGGTGAAACTTATCGTTCAATAATTCGTTTAGAAAACCCTGATTTAAAATGGGAAACAGCAAGAACATTTGATGTTGGTTTAGAAATGAACTTCCTAGATAACAGAATTGAAACAGAATTATCTGGGTATTTAAAGAAATCACAAGATGTTTTATTAGATCTTTTCCAAGTACCATCAGCGGGTTATGGAGAACGTTTATGGGTAAATGCTGCTGAAATCGAAAATAAAGGTATTGAATTTAATATTAGTTCAAAAAATATTGTTACAGACAATTTCACATGGTCTACAAATTTTAATATTGCACACAATACCAATAAATTAATATCTTTAGGTGGTGTAAGTCCAGATTTATTAGAAGGAGGATTTAACGATACTAGAGTTATTGAAGGGCAACCTATTGGAACCAACTACTTAGTTCGATTTGCAAGAGTTGATCCTACAGATGGTTTACCAGTTTTCTTAGATAAAGATGGTAATGAAACGAAAACGTTTGATTTAGCCAATAGAGTGTCAACTGGATCTGTAATCCCTGATGCAACAGGTGGATTCGGAACAAAGTTTGAATATAAAAATTGGACGTTAAATGCTGATTTTGTTTTCACACTTGGAGGAAATATTTATGATGGTTATGCTAAAAGAGCTTTAGGAACTTTCTCTGATGGTAACAATTCTTCAAATGTAAGAGCAGATATATATGACAGGTGGAGAAATCCTGGTGATATTACGAGTCAACCTAGATTATTCTGGAATAATACAGAAATCGATGGACTTTCAAGTGTTTGGCAATACAATCATACGGGGTTTTTATATGATGCTTCATATTTAAGAATGAGAAATATTTCAGTAAACTACTCATTACCGAGAAAGCATTTAGAAGGAACTTTTATTGATGCACTTAAATTCACTTTCAGTGGAACGAACTTATTTACATGGACTAAATATCCTGGAGGAGATCCTGAAATCGCAAGAGATTTTCAATATCAAAGAGATCGAAACTTATCACCTAATGTTTCTTTCCTAAGTGTTCCACAAGCGAAAACGTTTACGTTTAACATCAATGCAACTTTTTAATTATGAAATTACTTAACATAAACAAAATAGTACTAGGAGCTTTGTTATTCATAACAACGTTTTTCACAGCATGTGATTTAGAAGAGCTGCCAGAAAATGTAAATATTAATGATCCTAAATCGTTAGTAGAAATACAAGAACTTTTAAATAATGCTTACAATAATTTAGGATGGCCATTAGGAGGAAATGCTCAATTATTTTCAGACATCAATGGAGATAATATAAACGGTTTAGCAGGTCTTAATGTTGATGAAACGGAGATTTATAATCGAAGTACTTCTTTCTTTAATAATACAATTAGAGATAATATGTACAGAGGCTTTTATAGAATAATATTAGATGCCAATGTAGCACTAAATTTCTTAGCACCTGAATATCTTCAAAGTATAGGAGAAGATGCAACAAGTTCTCAAGTTCAAGAAATGAGAGGAGAAGCGTTATTTTTAAGAGCTTACATGCATTTCGAAGTATCAAGATTCATGTCACATTCTCCAGGATTTACTCCTGATAATTCTCACTTAGGTGTACCTTACAGAAAAGATTATGCAAACGCAATTGGAGAAATTAGAGGTACTGTAGCTCAAAACTATGCAGATATGCTTTCAGATTTGAAAGAAGCTGAAACATTACTTAATGCAATGAATTCAAAAAACCAGTATTACGCTAATAAAGCGGCTGCGCAGGCAGTATTGGCAAAAGTTTACTTTCAAGCTGGTTTTGGTCCTGATTTAGAAACTGGAAAAAGTAATTATCAGAATGCCTTTGATTATGCCAACTTAGCATTACAAGGAACAACAGCTACATTTGACAATAATTTATATCAAGGAACTAACGTATACAGATTTGCAGGTGCATTAGATGCAACTAATAATACAACAAACACAGCAATCCCCAATGTTGAAACCATCTTCGGAATTATTTCTGAATCAACAGCAAATAGCAAAGGAGATGGTTTTCGAAGATACCGTAGCGATTTTACAATAGGAAACGTTACTGTTCGATTAATGCAAGAAGTATATAACTCAATTCCTTCAACAGATAAACGTAGGAGTTTAATTGATGTAATTGATGGTGAATACTTTTTGAATAAGTTTAATAGAAGTATTTTTCATGTACCTTTATTACATTACTCAGATATTCTATTAATCAGAGCAGAAGCTGCTGCTGAGACTAATAACGTGGCTCAAGCAGAGATGGATATTAACCAAATACTTTCAAGAGCTGGTTTATCAACCGTTACAGGTATCTCTAGAGATCAGTTAATTGATTTAGCAAGAAATCAAAGAAGAATTGAATTATTAGGAGAAGGAAATCGAGTAAATGACTTGAAAAGAATTGGTGTACAAGAAACATCATTAACCATAAGAAATGCTCCATGGAACTGTAACGGAATGTTATTTCAATTTCCAGCAACAGAAGTATTTACAGGATTTGTTCAAAACCCTGTAGGTGGATGTAATTAATTTAAAAGATAAAAACAATGAAAATTATAAAATATAGTTTACTCGTTTTCTTCATTGCTTTATTTACCAAATGTAGCCCTGATAGTGAAGGTGACTTTGGAGATAAAGTAGATAGAACAGCACAACTTTTAGGTACTTGGAAAATCAACAACGTTTTTCAAATAGATTTAGATGCAGAGAAAAAAAGTTTTCCTGATTTCGCAACTAAAGTAGACATTACAAACGTACTTACCAATATGCCTTTTACAGATTTTGAAATGAATATTACAGCAGGCTCTATAACTACTACGTTAGGTATGTCTCCGATGTCTCAAGTAATAGACGAAGGTCAAGGGGTTTGGGATTGGATTTCTAACACAGAATTAGCATTAGTAAACCAAACATTAGGAATTAATGCTTCTGAAGGAATTAAGGTAACAATTGGTAGTAATGAAGTAACTCTTTTTGTGGATTCTTTCAAAGGAATAACAAGTGCTACTCCTACGCTTTCACTAAATTACTTGCGTAAAGATAATTCAGGAAATAATGTAGTGAGATACGAATATATTTTAGCAAAACAATAACTAATGAATATGAAGAATTTTATAACATACATATGCATACTTTGTAGTACTTTAGTATTTGCACAAGATCCAGTAATTACAGGAACTCCGTCAAATTACACTGTAATTGACGAAAATGTAGAATTAATATTTGATGTAACTAATGCAACAGATAATGGTGGAAATTCTTTAGTAGGTAAAGATCTATACATTTGGGCATTTACAAGTGCAGGAGATGCAAAAACAAATGGTTCATGGACCAACATAAAACCGTCTGCTCAGTTAAATAAAATTTCTAATACTGAATATAGTTTAAAGTTTCCAATAACAGACGGAACTGAAACATACAATACTCTAGCAGAATTATTTGGTGTAGAAGCTGCTCCAGGGTCTATCACCTCAATAGGGTATCTACTAAGAGATAAAGATCCAACGTTTCAAACAGGAGATTTGAATATACCTTTTTCTCCTTTTAAGTTTGATGCTGCCGAAGTACGTACTTTTCCTGCATCAGCAACTGTTAAAGATGTTTTATTATTACGTTTTAATCAAGGCTTTTTACCTTTGAGTAATCCTGCATTAACAGGAGCACAAAATATAAGTGTTTACATAGAGCCTATTGGTAATGTAGCCAGTGCCGTGGAACTTAAAACTAGTAAAAGTGGGCGTTACTTTCAACTAGGAATTATACCAGCTATTACTTTTGAAACATTATACAAAGCAGGTTCATTAAGAGAATTAAAGTATTATTTCTTTGATACAGATAATCCTTCAATAAAATCTGCTGAAAGTTCAATAGCGCTTAAAAAAGTAGGAATCTAAAAAGTTAAATCATGAAAAAAATTATATACAGTATTGTTACATGCATCATGTTTGTAACTTTAGGATGTACAGATGAAGTTGAATTTAACTCAAATACTGAGGCTTTAGGAGGTTTTAAAGTAGTACTACCAGAAACTTCGGCTACTTATGCATTAAATTCAGGTACTCCTGATAAAACAATAACATTTACGTGGACAAATGCAAAACCTGGAGTAACAAAAACTCCTAATTATGCTTTGGCATTGTATAAAGTAGATAGTGAATCTTCTTTTGCCACTTTTAAATCTGAAGATGACGGACTTTCAAGTTCTGCATCAATATCTTTTGTTGAATTAGACAATGCGCTAGAAGGCGCTGGATTTTCAAAAGGTGAAGAAGCAAACGTTCAATGGCAAGTAATCGCAACTAATGGTGATGTTGAAGTTACTACTGGAAAAACAAATATCACGCTAAAAAGATTTAGCGATAATGGAATAGCTAATTTTAAATTACTAACGCCATCTAATAATAAGTTAATTACCGCTGATATTTATGGATCACCGGACAGTGAAGTTTCTTTTACATGGGAAACCGCAACTACAACTGATAATATTGGTACTATTTCTTATGAAGTATTATTTGACGAGCAAAAAGGAGATTTTTCTAAGCCTTTAAAATCTTATCCTATAGCTAGCGGAGAAGAATTTAAAATTACACACCAAAAAATAGGTGAAGAGTTTGGAACTACTCCTAATTTAAAATGGACTGTAAGAGCTACAGTAGCAGGAACCACAATTAGTTTAGATGCCCCAGAGAAATTTATCAATTGGGATGTTTTTGTAATCAACGAATTTTACCTAGTCGGTACACACAATGGTTGGGATAATGCTACAGCTACACCTTTTGTTGATAAAGGAAATGGAGCTTTTGAACTTCAAATAGAACTTCCAGCTAATGCTGAATTTAAGTTTTTACCACAATTAGGTTCTTGGGATGGAGACTGGGGAGAAAGTAAGACGACTCCAGGAGCATTAGAGCAAGACGACGAACAAAATATTAAAGTAACAAATCAAGGTAAGTATGTTATTAAAGTAGATTTTCCTTCTTTAACTTTTACGGTTACAGAATTTAAAGCTCCTGATAATTTATTTTTAGTTGGTTCACATAATGGTTGGAATAATGCAGATGCTACGCAACAATTTTTTAATGATGGTGATGGTACATTTGTAAAAGTACAAGCATTTTCAGCAGGTGACGAATTCAAATTTTTACCAACTTCTGGTTCTTGGGATGGTGATTGGGGAGAAAGTAAAACTACCCCTGGTGATTTAGTTCAAGATGATGAACAAAATTTGAAGATATCAGATGCAGGAACTTACGTAGTTATAGTCAATTTTAATACTTCAAGGATTAAAGTAACTGCTATCAATAGTTTATTCGCAGTAGGTTCGCACAACGGATGGAATAATGCTGATGCATCTCAAGAATTCAATACTTCAGGAAATGGTGTGTTTACAAAAGTGTTAACATTCTCAGCAGGTGATGAATTTAAATTACTTCCTATGTCAGGATCTTGGGATAACGACTGGGGAGAAAATAAAACAAAGCCTGGTATTTTAGAACAAGATGACGAACAAAATATAAAAATTAGTACAGGAGGTTCTTTCGTAATTACGGTTGATTTTAACACATTAAGTTATAATTTAAAAGAATTACCTGAAAATTTATACATCGTTGGTAGTATTAACGGTTGGGATAATAGTACTGCTCCAGCTTTTACCAAACTTTCCGATGGTGTTTTTGAAATATCACAGGCATTAACCGCTAGTGATGAATTCAAATTTTTGCCAGTACAAGGTTCTTGGGATAACGACTGGGGAGAAAGTAAACGCTACTCAGGAATGGTTGTAAGAG